>ENA-OVGE01000003-OVGE01000003.1-human-gut-metagenome-genome-assembly--contig:-NODE-3-length-462999-cov-16.215644_pt1 | contig 462999 bp, 404 predicted proteins | sample MGYA00237769_ERZ505417 | MGnify/ENA primary metagenome ERZ505417 (study PRJEB26158, sample SAMN06016403) | human gut metagenome | biome: human gut; feature: ankylosing spondylitis patient; material... | reverse complement strand
AAATTTAATTAGTAATTTTTCTACCTATGGTTAACAGCATTATGGAAACTTTTTATAGACGTTGGGCTGAAGAGACTCTAAAAAAATATGTCAAATTAATGAGAGTTGTTTGCGTGCTGGGGGCTAGACAGAGCGGGAAATCAACGATGTTAGAGAATGCCCAAATCAAGGCGTTATATAGAACATTGGATGACGAAAACGAATTATTGGCTTCCCAAGACACAGAGTTTTATCTTAAACAGTTTTCTGAAGATACAGTGATTATTGATGAAATTCAAAGGGCTCCCAACTTGATTCTTGGAATCAAACGAATAGTTGATAAAAATTCCCAACCCGGCCAATTCGTTTTAACAGGATCGGCGGATTATCGAAAAATTCCAAATGCAACGGAGTCTTTAGCAGGTCGTGCGGCAGTGATTCGAATGCGGCCGCTATCTCAGGCGGAAATCCGGGGAGTTTCTCCTAATTTTTTGCAAAAACTTTTTTCAGAAAGCTTTTCCCCTAATGACAGGGTGGAAGCCCTGGGAAAAATGAAGCTTTTCGACTTAATGCTTAGGGGAGGATTCCCGGAAGTTCAACATTTCCCACAAGAGCATTTAAGTGTTTGGTTTTCAATGTACATACAAAACCAAATTATGAGAGATTTGAGTCTCAGCTCAACCATTAGAGTTAAACCGAATACTGTTTTGCAAGCGCTTCAGGCGATGGCCTTTTTTTCCTGCGCGATTAAGAATGTCGGCGAACTAGCGCAGGAAACTCTCGTTAGCCGGGACACCATGGACAAATATTGCTCTGGAATGGAAACATTGTTTCTTCTAGATGAAATACCAGCTTGGACATTTAATCCAATTGCAGGGCTGAGGAAAAAACCTAAATTAGTGATGGCCGATAGTGGTTTGGTTTGCCATTTGCTCAATATTCGCCATGCGGAAACTTTGCTCAAAGGAACAACATTGCAGGAACAACAGTTCGGTCGCCTTGTGGAAACATGGGTTTACGGACAAATTGCACCGGAAATGGATACCCATACGGATTGGCGCTTATTCCATTATCGGGCCAATGAAGATGCTGAAGTGGATTTTCTCGTTGAAAATGATCGAGGTGAATTGTTAGGTCTAGAAGTTAAATCTCGAGAAACGCTCAAACCGGATGACTTTAAAGGTTTAAAAAAGTTTAAAGAGGCATTTAAGGGAACCAAGTTTATCGGGGTGGTTCTTTATCCAGGAGATAAGATCTTTCGACAAGCAGATGGTTTCTGGGCTATCCCGATGAGTGCTATGTGGAGTAGCTAAAACTGGAGTTGCTTTTATTGTGTACGCGGTCTAAAAAAGCTGAGTTAGCGTTTGGGGCAATCAATAGTCGATGTTTCAGATATGGCGATGATTAGTTTAAATAGGATTCTCTTTTTTCCTCTTGTTTCCCTATCTTTTCTTGTCAATGCGCAAAGCTTAGAAAGCTTACTTGCCGATGAATCAAAAATAAGTCATTGGCAAGCCGCTTCTTTTGTTTCCGAAGAAGGAGTGCGCGCTTTTTGCGATCAACAGTGCTTTTCAGCTTCACTAATTTCAGACGAAATCTTTAGTCGGATGAAAGGAAAATCGTATCCATCCAATTGCACAGTTTCGAGAGAAAAGTTGCGCTATCTGAAAGTGCTGCATTACACCGCTGACAACCGTATCCGTTTAGGTGAAATGGTTGTCAATCAGGCTATCAGTCAGGATGTTTTAGACGTTTTCAAAATCCTTTTTAAAAACCGCTATCCGATCGAAAAAATGGTGCTAATTGATAACTACGGGGCCGATGACGAGAAATCCATGAGTGAGAATAATTCATCAGCTTTTAATTTCAGATTTGTTCAAGGTACTCGAGTGTTATCGAATCACAGCCACGGAATGGCTATCGATATCAATCCGCTCTTCAATCCCTATGTGGTTAAAACCGATAAAGGAACGTTTGTCAGTCCCAAAGCCGGTATGCCGTACGTGGATCGAGAACAAAATTTTGTCTATAAGATCAGCGCCGATGATTTGTGTGTACAAGAGTTTAAGAAAAGGGGCTTTGAGTGGGGCGGAGACTGGAAAACGCGAAAAGACTATCAGCATTTTGAAAAAACAAAATAACTGTCTTATAAAAAACGCCGACATCGAGATGATATCGGCGTTTTGATAATGGTCTGATGATTAGATTAGAAAACGATATAGGTCACAATCATCAAGACAATACAGGCGGGAGCTGTGCGCTTTACGATTTCCATCGGATTGACGCCGGCAAGGCCTGCGACCAAAATCACGCCGCCTGCCAAGGGAGAGGCCGTACGGCCGATGCCGCCAGTGATAGCAGCGAGCATACCCAAATCAGGGATGGTCATACCGAAGGACGCGGCATGAGGTGTGACCGCTTCGTTAAAGGCAAAGGCTGCTGCGTCGCCCGAACCCGTCAAAACACCTAAGAGGAAGGGACCGACACTGCCGCCGATCTTGGCCCATTCGCTGGAGTTTTGAAGGAAGTTAATCAAAATATCAATGACGCCGGCCGCGCGCAGACCGGCCGCAAATACGCCGGCAGCGATGATGATACCGAGGATCTTGGCGTAGCCGCTGCCCATGCCGTCGAAGAATTTCTTCGTGCATTCAGCCGGGCTCGTTCTCGTCACAGCCAAAGCATAAATGGCACCGATCAACATAGCCGTGGCCACAGAGATCTTCACATTGAAGTAGAGCGTGCAAAGCAGCAACAAGGCGATCGGAACAAGCGGAGCGATAGCGTAGGCAAGGTTAATCTTTTCAGGTAAATTCGATGCCCTTTGTTCACCGTTATTTTCAGCAACGGCTCCTTTTTCCGGGCGCTTATAGTCCTTATAGACAATGCAGACGATCGTCAGCATGACCATGAAGGACACAACGATGATCAGAAGTTTTGTGGACATCGCTGAAATCAAATCCATTACTTCCATGTTGGCCATCTTGGCAACGAAAACGTCGTGAGAGACGCCGGGGTTGTAGAAGGCGCCAAACGAAGAAGCAACCAAGCAGCTTGCGGCGATCGCGGGCTTAAAGCCGGCGCGCACCAAAATCGGAATCAAAGTCGGGCCGACAGCAGCGCACAAGCCCGCCGTGGAGGGAATGGCCACCGAGCAGAAAGAAGCAACAGCCATACTGGCAGGCAAGAGGAAAATACCCATGCTGCGCAACGGCTTCATTAAGAGGGCGACCAATTGGACATCGCACTTTGTCAGAGAAATAACGCCGGCAAAACCCATAGCCGAGCAAATGGCGATAATCAATGAGGCATTGGTCATTGATTTATCAAATTGTTGGAAGGCGGTGAGCGGCTCAAGCGAAGCAATGGCCATAATCAAGCCTGCCGCAATCAACACCATACGTGTTTCATAGCGTTTGATCAGACCGTAAATCGTCAAGCAGACGACCACGATACTGACAATTACAGTGTAGGACATTTAGACCTCCGGAATTTGAGAAAGGAACCGAACAAAATGCTGTCCGTGTCGACATGAAAGGTTAAAAGCAATGCCTTTTTGAATGAATGGGTAGTAGTTCTAGATTGGCTGTCAGATGTCAGTTAACTGATTAAAGACATCTGTGTAGCATTCATGCAAAAACAAGTTGACAGAAAGAAAAACAGTCGTTTTAATGGATAAGGCGCTATATAAAACATAAGAACACATATATTCATCAATACTCTCTCTTTGAGGTGTCCGGTCATGTTTGAAAAGGTAGTACTGCCCGATGAAAATAGCGGATTTTTCCCCTCGCGCTCTCCGCTTTTTGAACAAGTTAAAGCTTCCATCATTAAAAAAATCCAACAGGGTGTTTGGCACCATGATGATGTGTTGCCCAATGAGATTGAGCTCGCAAAGATTTTCAATGTCAGTCAAGGGACGATTCGTCGAGCTTTAAAAGAATTGGTTCAAGAAGGGTTTCTCGTCAGAAAACAGGGTAAGGGAACCTATGTGAGTAGCTACGAAGCGGAGTTTGATGCGTTTTACTCCAAGTTTGTTCCGATCAAAGCCGATAATCCCGCTCAAAAATGGAAGACCTATGTCCGCATGACGGATTATGAAGAGATTGCGCCGACACCGCGCGTCTGTCACCTGATGGGCATCACCGATACGACAGAAGTAATCATTCACATTAAACGTCAACACTACAGTCAACTGGAAAATAAAGACAAGGTGGATTGCTTTGACGAGCTTTTCCTACGCAAACGCTTTTTCCCGGGACTGACTCGAGAGCGTTTTTTGGGACAGAAAAATAGTCTGTACGCCTTTTATCAAAGAGAGTTTGATATCACGATTCTTCATAGAAGAGACATCTTAAAGGCAGCGCTTTTAAACGCAGAACAAGCAAAGTCTGCCGGTGTGCCGGTGCCTTATCCAGCGATTATCCAACAAAGTCAGGCATTCGATATCAATGATAATTTAGTGGAATTGCGCTACTTGACGACCATCACGGACTATTGTCACTACGAAGTGTTGCGATAAATAAAACAATATTTTGCTTTAAGTGAAAAGAAGGGGAATCGATATTAAAAACGACTCCCCTTATTGATGGACGGATTAAGCTACCTTGTTCTTAATTAACAAGAAACGCGTCAGCATTTCAAACGCTTCGGGTAAGCTTTGTTCATCTTGAATTTCGAACGTGCCCTTGTGATGGCCGGTTTGATTGCAACCGAAAATAAAGAACCCGGCTTTGCCGCCATGAGAGAGAACCTTGCGGATTAACCACGTGCAATCTTCGGAACCAGAAATACCGTCACTAGGCACCAAACGCTTAACAAAGGGGATGGTCTTGGCGATTTCTTCCAATGTGTCGGAGACTTCGGGTGAGGTTTCCAGGTTGGTTGCTGCACCAACCTTTTCAATTGTGTAGTCCACACCATAGGCTTCGGAAACACCCTTGACAATGCGTTCAACGTTGTCGACCATGTATTGGTTGACAGCTTCGGTTTGACCGCGCACTTCGATTTGCATTTGAGCGTGAACTGGTACCACATTGCGGCCTTCTCCGGCGCTTAGTTTACCGATAGAGATGCGCGTATCGCCTTGACCGTTTCGCGGAATGCCCGCCAGTGTCGTTGCGACATTGCAGGCTGCCAGAAGGGCGCTGCGACCTTTTTCCGGGTCAGAGCCCGCATGAGCCGGTGTTCCCGTGAATGTCAAATCCATCTTGGCGGTCGCTAAAAAGCCCTTGCGGCAAATACCGATTTCACCCAATTGGCAATTTGTACCGATGTGGCAGCAAATGATGTAGTTGACATCATCCAAAAGACCGCTTTCAGACATGGGCAAACCGCCGCGTGTGCCTTCTTCGGCCGGCTGAAAGAGTAACTTGATCGTGCCGCACAATTCATCTTTATGATCGGCGATCCAGTGAGCCACGCCTAAGCCGACAGAGGTATGACCGTCATGACCGCAGGCGTGCATGAGGCCGTCTCGTTCAGAGCAATAACCGCCAGCGACCGATTCGTGTTGAGCATCGTGGCTTTCTTGAACCAAGACGCAGTCCATGTCGTGTCTAAATAAGGTGACAGGACCCGGGCGGCCGGTTTCCCAAATACCGACGCAGCCCGTATAGCCTTCCGTTTCATCCAGAAAGGCTTGGCTGACACCATGGTCTTTAGCGCGTTGCATCGCTTTGGCAACGAGTTCAGGGTCGCGGCCCATCACAAAGTTCGGATTAACGGCTTTTGTCCCCATTACGACCTTGAAACCCAATTCGCGAAGGCGGCTTACAACGATGTTCATCGTTTCAAATTCTGTCCAGCCTTCTTCGGGGCGCTTATGAATACGACGGCGAAATTGGACCATTTCAGTGGTATAGGCTTCGTTCATTTTCATACCTCGTTAAAAAGTGGGCAACCTCGTTGAGGTTGCCCGAAACCCTCAGGGAGTTACTACGGTTGATAAAACTTTTTTGATTACAGGAAAAGGATCAGGATGAACCAAGCTGTAATCATTGGGACGGCGGTGCGTTTCACCAAATCGATCGGAGAAACTTGCGACATACCGGCCAATAAAATCACCACACCGGCAATCGGACTCATGGTGCGGCCTAATTGAGCAGCACACATAACGGTGTTGCCCAATTCAGAAATCGTCATACCGAATTCAGCGGCGTGAGGTGTCACGGCTTCATTGAAAGCAAACGTGGCGGCATCGCCCGACCCCATCAAAACAGCCATGGCCCAGGTTCCCAAGGCACCGCCGACACGGGCATATTCGTTAGCATGTTTGAGCGCTTCAATTAAGGCGTCTACAACGCCCGCTTCACGAAGACCTGCGGCGAAGACGCCCGCAGAGATAATGATGCCGAGCACATTGCCGTAACCTTTGCCCGCGCCGTTAAAGAATTCCTTAAAGGCATTTTGCGGATTAATGCGCGTAATAATCATTGTGTAGGTGACGCCGATTAACATGGCTTGCGCCACGCCCATTTTGATGGCGGGAACATAGGTGTTGCCCAAGAGCAAGATGACCAGAGGAACCATCGGAGCCAAGGCATAAAGGATGTTGACCTTGGTGATGCCGCCCGTGGTATCGGTTTGGATGTTGCCCAAATCGCCCGAACCCTTATGGTCACGCAAGAACACTTCGACAACCGTGATCATCAAAGCGCCGACAAGACTCAATACGCTGTAAGTGAAGGCATTTTCGATAATGAATTCCATGGGTTCAATGCCGGCCATACCGGAAATCATGACCGGGTGAGCGCCGCCGGGGTTGAAGTTGGAGCCGTAGGTGCCTGCCAAAACAGCGGCACCGGCGCCGGCAGGCGTGATGCCCGAGCGGATCATCAAAGGAATCAAAGTGGCGCCGACGGCGGCAGCGCAGCCTGCTGCCGAAGGAATGGCCGCATTGATGACGGCCGTCAAGAGCGTGCAGCACGGAATCAAAAATAGTCCCAAGGACTTCATGGGACGGGTGAGCAGTTGAACCAAGTGAATGTCACACTTGGTGTAGCTAACCAAGAAAGCAAAACCCATGGCCGAGCAAATCGACTGAATGAGATTGCCCGTGGTCATAGACTTCGCAAACTGATTGTAGGCGGCCATCGGATCGAGCGAGATGATGCACATCAGCAAACCCGAGACACACAACACCAGGCGTGTTTCGTAGCGCTTAACCAAAGCGACCAAGGTGAGCACAACAATGACAAGTGCGGCCCAGAACGTCAAAGACATGATAGAAGTCTCCTTAAGTAGAGAAGAAAGGTTGATGTATGGTACAAATCCTCAACTTTTCGCTCTATTGGGAATTCTTCGACAAGTGATGTCAGATAACTGAGTTAGAGGGCACTTGCCGAACTTCTAGCCTGCGGCACACAAAGGCCGCAGCCAGGCCAATCGCACTGATGATCATGGCGATGAAATAGGCGGTTTGGTAATGACCGTCGGAGACTGTCAACGCAATGATATTGGGCCCCAAAATGCCGGAGACAGAAAATGCCAGTGCTAAAACACCGTAATTCATACTGGCGTTGGCAGGACCGAATTGTTCGGCGGTGTAACCAGGGAAAACACCGACAAAGGATCCAAAACCTGCTCCGATACACACAAGACCAGCGAAAAAGAGTAGCGAATCGCCAATTCCAGCCAAACTAAGTAAAACGAGTCCGAAGATGGCTAAGGCGACGGCAGAGCCCAACGTAAAGACTCGTCCTAATTTATCGGAAATGGCGCCGCCCAAGAATCGAGCGGTGGTATTGGCGAGAGCCAAAGCGGAAATGGTGAACACGGCCACCGAAATACTCAAACCGATTTGCGTTTGAGCCACCGTGACGGTTTGCGAAAAAAGCATCAAAGGGGAAAGGGTGCCGGCGATGAACAACACGAACATGGCCCAAAAGCGTCCGGTACGAATCATTTGGTACCAAACAAGATTGTTGTTGTCAGCCTTCTGAGAGGTTTGCGCGGAGCGGGAAGCCGGAAGGCGAATTAAAAAGGCACTGCCCAAAATGATGACGGCGCAAGCCACTGAATAAATGAATAGGGTCGAAGAGATACCGATATTGCCGGCTAAATAGTTTGCAAGCGGGGGAAGGCAGACGGAACCGATGCCATAGAAAGCGCCGACGGAGCCGCCGGCAAAACCGCGCTTATCAGGGAAAAGTTTTACCGCGGAAGTAACCGTCGCAATAACGGAAGTGCCCGAACCAAGACCTAAGCAAACACCGAAACCTAAAAGAAGCATCATGGGGCCTGTGCTCAAACTCATTAATAAGTAGCCAAGAGCCATGACAATGCCGCCGATGAAAAGTACCAAACGGGGACCGAAGCGATCGGTCAGACCGCCAGCCAGCACCATCGCGACAGGATTGAGCGCTGCACCGATACTGAATATATAAGTAAGCGAGGCGACCGAAACCGTTTGACCGGCCGTTTGAGTGTACAAATCAGCCAACCAACTTGAGTAAATGCTCCAGGCATAAAAAGAGCCTAAACAGAAGTTAACGATCCAAAACAGAATCAGGTAGAACCAACGTTGCTTATCGGTCATAAAAATCTCCTCGACAGAAGGAGAATCATGTTACTGCTCGCCAACAGAGGATTTTTTAAGTCAGTTAACTGTTATCGGATATCTGTCATCGGATATAGAGAAATAACCAAGGGCGAGGTTTATCTGAAATGTGAAAAATGATTTTCGTCGCCATCGAAGGTGCGAGGGCGATTTTGAATATCAACACATTCCGTGACGCAAGTCTCGGTTGGAGAAATACGATGTCCTTCTCTTATTCCAAACTGACGGTGGCTGTGGCTGCCTGTTTGGCCGGCTCTGTGGCCATGGCCGCTGACGTTGAAATTTACGGTAAGGTTGACCTTGGCCTTGAATACTCCCATGTTTCAAGCGACGTCGCCGGTGACAGCGATAGCTTCAAGATGACCAATGGCGGCTCCCGTTTCGGTTTCAACATCCGTGAACAAATCAACAACGATTGGGCTATCCGCGGTTACTTGGAAAACGGTTTCAATGCCGATGACGGTAAGTTCACAACTTCCGGCACGCTCTTTGACCGCCGTATGATTTTGGCCGTTCAATCGAAGACTTACGGTGAAATGGGCTTTGGCCGCATGGGTACGGTGATGTCTACGAACTCTCCGTATGCATTGGGTATCGCTTACGCTGACCCGTTTGAAACCGGTTACACGGCTGACTATACGATTTCCGGTCTCTTTGCTACCGATAGCCGTGCTAATAACGCTATCACCTACTTCACGCCGAAGATCGCAGGCTTTAAGGCTGGTGTCACCTGGTCCTTCCAACGCGCTGGCCAAGAAGAAGAGGAAAATGATCATAACGACCGCGTGTTGGCCGGTTTGCTCACCTATGAAAACGGTCCGATCTATGTCTTTGGCGGTGCTTCCACAATCATGTGGGGTAACGACAACGAATACGCTGATCGTAAGGATTCCGTTGAAGCCACGGTTGGCTTGTGCTGGTCTGCCATGGATAACTTAAAGCTCTACTTGGGCGCTCAATGGATGAAGGATTGGCGTACGTTGGGTTATTGGAGCGCAGAAGACGGCTCTAAGGATGCTGACGGTAATATAACTTGGGGTCAAGAAAATGGTGTGGACGGTATGGCCTACATCACCGGTTTCCGTTACATGCCCACCGGTCAGTTGACGTTGATCGCCTCCTACGGCTACTTTGATGGTGAACAAGATCGCGATGAATTCGACGAAAAGGGTAACGTGACGGGTTCCAAGACCTGGGAAGGTAATCGTCATCGTTTCAGCATCGGTGCCGAGTATGACCTCTCCAAGACCACAACGCTCTATGCTGTGGCTAACTACACCAAGAATAGCGGCAAGATGCTGACAGAAGAACAAAAGGGCGCTTTTGATTCCAAGTATGGGGCCTTGGTCGGTATCACGCACTGGTTCTAATCGAACCTTTAAAGCTTGAGTCTTTTTGCCGGTCGGTGTTCAATCATCGACCGGTTTTTGCGTCTAACGAATATGTTCTTCGTGCGAAACAGTGGGTGTTAGAACCAAACGTGAACCGATTAACACAATAACTGTGAAGACGATGGCCCAAGCGCCGTAAAACCATGACATACCGTCAATGGTGACAGGCAATTTCAATTGGCCGATGATGAGATTGGGCAAACCAGGTCCTAAGTAAGCGGCAAGATAAACCGCCGCCAGTAATCCCGTTCTTTCTTGCGACTGAGCGTTTTGTGTAACAATGCGCAAGGCCGCTGAACAAGACGCGCCCACGCTGATCCCACTAAAAACGCAGAAGATGAAAAAGAGCACAAAATTTTCGTTGTGCAGGAAGAAAAACATCAGGCAGACACAACAGCCGAATAGAAAAATAAAGGAGTTGAGTGCTTCTTTTGGTAACAACCGTTTAATGCAAAAACTGCCTAACGCGTTTGTACCAATAAAGGACAGGAAAACAAAGGCAGCCGTGAGCATATTGGGGCTATGCAAAGCGTCAGAGGCAATTTGTGCGCTATAAGCTTGAAAAAAGCCCCCGACACCCCAGGTTCCCGCATAGGTGGCGACCGCCAAAAGGTATTTTTTTTTAAGACGCTTAGGAATCTCAAGCTTAGGTGCAAGTGTTTGCCATAACGTGCCAGTTGGACGCGTAATGGTTTCTTTCCCAAAAAGTGATAAAACAAGAACGGTTACTAAACCAACAAAAAGACCGATGAAAACATATCGATAGCTGATTGCAAAAAGTTCGTAGGCGATGGCGGCGGCGAGCGCTCCGAATAAAAAGCCGATACCGGGGCCGCTTGCGGCAAGCATCGCGCTGATGGAGCGGTTATGGGCAGGGGCGGAATCAAAAATCCAGGCCATGGCGCTGCCCGAAGCCAAGCCACAGGCAAATCCTTGTCCGACGCGTGCCAACATGATGTGAAGGGGCGAGGTGGCAAAAATAACAGCCAGAGAACTGATGGCTCCAATTGTCAAAGCAAGAACCACGACCGGTTTGCGCCCCAGTCTATTGGGCAAACGTGAACAAAATAAAAGTGCAGGGATGCAGCCTAAGAAATAGCAAACGGCCGTCATGGCCAAGTCTGCTCCCGTCATATGAAAGGTCTGCTGAAAGAGTCCCAACATGGGAACCGGGGCGGAAGAAATGGCAAAGATGGCCACCAAACTTAAGGTCGCCACAATGAAGGTATAGGTATCTTTTTGAATCATTGATTGATCATGCGTTTTCGTAAAGGCGAGACTATAGCATTTAAGGGGCAGGAAAAATTGCAATAAGGTGACGGACTTGGAAAAACAAAAAGAACGATCGTCCAATCAACGATCGCCCTTTGTTAACGAAGCCACAAAATTAGTTTTTGCCGTTCACTAATTTCGCAAAATTGACAAAGACATTGAAGGCGACAGGGAGGTTCTTTTCGTCTTGAATATCAAAGTCGGGACGGTGGTGGCCTTTGTGCTCACAGCCAAAGATGAAATACGCGGCCTGACCGCCGTGAGAGGCGACTTTACGGATAAGCCAAGAGCAGTCTTCAGAACCCGCCGCACCGTGGAAACGAGGCATAAGCTTCACTCCAGGCACCTTTTGGACGGCTTCTTCAATTTTTTCAATGCACTTCGGGCAAACGACCAGTGTTGAAGATTCACCGACGCGTTCAACCTTGGCGCTAACCTGATAAGCTTTTTCCACCCCTTCAATAATATGTTCAACATTGTCGGCCATGAAGTCATTGACTTCTTGGGTTTCACCGCGCACTTCCATTTCCATCGAAGCGTGTGCCGCGATAATGTTGCGGCCTTCACCGGCGACTAATTTGCCTACCGCAACGCGTGAGTCACCGTCTCCGTGGCGGGGAATGCCTTGAATCATCATCGTTGCGCAGGCGGCGGCGACTAAGGCGTTGTGACCCTTGTGCGGAGCATTGCCTGCGTGAGATTGAAGACCGGTAAAGGTAATATCGAATTTGGTAGAGGCAAGGAACCCACCGTCTTGAACCGTCACTTCACCGGAGTGGAAATTGCCGCCCACGTGGCTGCCCACTAACCAATCCACATCATCGACAATGCCGGACTCGGACATGGGACGAGCACCGCGGACACCTTCTTCGGCCGGTTGGAAAAGAACCTTGAATTGACCGCAGAGTTCATCTTTGTGATCCCAGAGCCAGTGAGCCACTGTCAGGCCAACAGCGCTGTGACCGTCGTGGCCGCAAGCGTGCATAATACCTGCGCGTTCGCTCGCAAATCCTAATTTGGCAGGCTCGTGGCTGCAATCGTCGGACTCACGGATGGGCAAAGCGTCCATGTCACAGCGAAAAGCCGTCACAGGACCGGGGCGACCCGTATCAATGATGGCGGCAGCCCCCGTATAGCCTTCAGTTTTTTCAAGAAACGCTTCTGGTACACCGTGCTTCTTGGCTCGTTCCATGGCGTCTTTGACTTCCGTTTCATTGCGGCCCATGACGAAAGCAGGATTAATCACTTTCGTGCCAAAAACGTAGGGGATACCCCATTGCTCCAAATGAGAACAGATGTGCCACATCGTCTCAAATTCTGTCCAGCCTAACTCGGGACGTTTATGCAGAGCACGACGTGTTTGAATCATCTCTTCAATGTATTTTTCACTCATTTATTTCTCCTTTCCAAGTAGCATTAATTATGAAAGGAATAAAAAAATCGACAACCCGTGAAAACCGCCAAATAGTTAACTGAGTTAAAACGGCCGACCTTTAAAAGGGTCGGCCGTCAATAAAACCAGTCGTTACTTTAGGGCGTTTTTAATACTGTCTGCGGCGACTTTATTGAATCGGTATTGATTATCCGTGAAGGTTCGCTTGGCGTGAAGCACCCGACCGGGCAAAACTTGCGGATGCGGTTTTTTCACTTCAACAAACGCCAAATCCAAAGCACCGTTTTCGCTGGAATGGATGCCGATGTCACGGCGGTCAATGTGTTGAGGGAAGTTAAGGGTTAAAACCTTTGTGCCGTTGATGGTTTGGATTTTGTAGGATCCATTGGCCACCTTGGGACCATCGACTTCGCAGAATACCTTGCCGCGTTTGGCTTCATAAATTTCAATGTTGCCGGTATTGCCTTTGCGATTTGTAAAGCGAATAGCGTAGGGCTGGGAGCCCGAGCGCTTTTCGTATCGCAGGCAATTGGGAATCTTGCCAGAGAAAGCTTTCACAAAACCCTCAACGGTTTTCTGACCGGTAAAAATGTTAACCTCAGGAACAATAACTTCTGTTCGTAGGCTGGTCAGCGTTGGCACATAGGCAACCGAGCCCGCCGGGAATTTAGTCCACGAAGAAACGGAATCGGACAATTTCGTGGATTTACCGTTTTGAAGTTTCAAGTAAGAAGCGATGGACTTATCCGAAACATCATAGGCTTTTAATTCAACAGACAGCCCACTTGATTGACCTTGACGGATAACGTTGACTTTGTTGCCCGCGATAGGACGAACGACATTGGCAACGGATGGTCTTTGCAAAACGCCGTTTCTTACCGTCCAATCTTTACTCACACTATAAGAGAAATAGCGAGGCGTACCTTTAGAAAATTCACTTATTAAACGGTATTGGGAACCGGTCTTTTTGCCAAGCTTAAAAAAACTGCTGTTTTGATCGTAGAAATGATAAACCCCGGTTTGAAAGGCACTCAATGTGCTGATATGGGGCAAGGGTTGGGGTTGGCCGGGTAAATCTGCAGCATAAGCCAGACCGGCGAGCGACAGTCCGAAAACGGCGTAGGCACTCAACTTAACAATAGAGGGCATAAGAGATCAACCTGAAGAGAGTCATTGAAGAACGCTTTGATTATAGGCAATGACCTTCAGAAAGTTGTTTCAGAAACACGGGGAATTGTTACCAGAGAGGAGATGGTAGGCCCGGTGGGGCTCGAACCCACGACCAACGGATTATGAGTCCGCTGCTCTAACCGACTGAGCTACAGGCCCTTCCTTTTTTGAGAAAGGAGAGGTGATTTTAAAGCAAAGTTCTGTTTTGTGCGAATAATAAGCTTACTTGTAGCGCTTATTTTGTTCCTAATATGCTAGGCGAGTGGGCAAAGAGCCTCGGTATATCCTGCTATCGGGACTCGCGTACATTTTAAGACAAAACATCATAAGTACTGTTATTGCGCAAAGTGACATCGGTATTGCGAACACCAAGAGCTATATGATGGGGAGGCGACTTCATTGTTTTAGAGTGAATTTATCGTCCCTCCCCGTTCTTTAAATCAGTGATTTCAATGCTTAATCGGCTGATTGGTTGATTTTTTCGAGAATCTTGACTAACACACTAAAGCCGACTGGCATACTTTTAACATCATCGGGATCAAAATCTGAACGATGTTGACCGTTATGATTGGCTCCGTAGTAGAAGTGGGCGGCTTGTCCGCCGTGCTGTTGGACGCGCGCCATCAAAACAGTCGCATCTTCGCTACCGCCTTTTTCACTATAGTCACTGACATGATCAGCACCGACAACCTCGGCAGCACACTGTTTAACCAATTCAGATAACTCCGGAGTCGGGTTCATGGTGAATGCTTCTCCGACCTTTGTTATCTTGTATTGGACATCAAAAGCTTCCGCGTTAGCCTTTACCGCTCGCTCAACCTGAGAGAAGATATATTGGCAGAGTTCGTTGGTTGAACCGCGTACTTCCATTTGCATGGTCGCGTGCGTTGGTATAACGTTACGCATTTCGCCCGCATTGAGTTTTCCGCAACTCACGGTTGTGAGACCGTCACCATGTCGCGGAAGACTTCCGATCATCACGGCAGTATGACACGCAGCCATTAAAGCGTTTCGCCCATTTTGGGGATTGGCGACCGAGTGCGCTGGTTTGCCTTCAAAAGAAACATCGAATTTAATGGTTGCGTTGTAGCCCGGGGAGGTGACAGTGACAAAACCCAAACGGGGGGCGCAGCCGATGTGGCTTGCAAAAAACATATCAACGTCATCAACAATGCCGCTTTGCGCCATGGCCATCGCGCCTCGCGTACCTTCTTCAGCCGGCTGAAATAAGAGTTTGATCGTACCGCACAATTGATCGGCGTGATCAGCAATCCAATGGGCAATGGCCAACCCGACGCCGGCATGGCAGTCGTGACCGCAGGCATGCATGACACCCGTGTATTGGCTGGCAAAGCCGCATTGGTTGGGCAGATGCTGAGCATCTTGTGTTTCTGACAAGTAAAGCGCGTCAATATCAAAGCGAAGAGCCGTCACGGGGCCCGGCCGATCCGTTTTCCAAATGCCGACGGCTCCGGTATAGCCTTCGAGACTATCGATTTTTTCTTGAGAGACACCGGCATCCAAGGCACGCTTGATGCCTAACTGCACTTCGCTGGCGTAGCGGCCCATCACATAATCGGGATTGATAATTTGCTTTCCTTTAAGAACTTCAAAACCAAGTCCCGCCAAGCGATCCACAATAATGCTTGTAGTTCTAAATTCTGTCCAACCGGCTTCCGGTTTTTGGTGAAAGGTTCGTCTAAATCGAACCATTTCATCCGTGTATTGTTGGTTAATATCCATCGCTCAAATCTCCCTCCTTAGACGACTTGAAAATTAATTTGGATATTTTTAATTTTGAAAAAATTCTTTTGATTGTATTTTGGGTGTTTCCACCATGTCAGCTATCAGTCAACCTTTTTCTCCCAAGGTTTGTTAATGGGCCGTTTTAAGTGCTTTTGATAAAACGTGTGCTCCATAAAACGAGCACGGAAGAAAAACGAGTAGCGACGTATACCGCGGATAACTGTGCGCCTTTTTCGTGAGACATGGCATTTTTCGAAATCAAGCGCGAGGCGGCCGAGCAGGAAGCGCCGAAACACAGAGGCCGCCCGTCACACAGAAATAAAGGAGGTATAACTTGAGGCTAAAGGAGCTCTTTTTTCCATCCAAATGAGCTTTCTGTTCTCAAGGGACAGTTCTCGTATATTTGACGCGTTGCGCTGAGATAGTCATCCATGGTTTTCGCTTTGTAGATGGCTTTTACGGCACGCTCGGCATTATCAAATAAATTGTGCTGAAAGAACCAATATTCCTTCATTCGCATTAGAGCATTTTTTACGTTGCCAAAGGCTACGCAATAGCTCTCTAAAAGAGCGTCGTAGTAGGTCTGGATTTCTGACAACGTTGCGGCGGCTCCGCCTTTGGCTTTCTGAAAGAGAGCGGGATCGGCCATTAAAGCACGCCCGACCATGATATGAGCAAGCGGGCGGTATTTTGTTTTCACTCTTTCGAGGTCAGAAACTGTAATGACGTCGCCGTTGAAGCCAATCGGCATCTTGAAGGAGTGAAAATAGTGCCCGAAGACGTTTTCCCTAATTTCGCCCTTATAAAAATCGCTTCTCACTCTCGGATGGATGGTGAGAGATTTCATCTGCGGATAATGGTTATAAACATCCGCTAAAAGATCAAATTCTTGTTCATCTGCCCACCCGATTCGGGTTTTGACAGAAATCCGAATAGGTAAATCCGCAGAGAAAATTTTGTCCAGAAAGCGTTGCAACTCAAAAGGTTCCCGAAGAAACCCGGATCCCTTTCCTTTGGCGACAACGGTGCCGGCCGGGCAACCCAAATTGAGATTGACTTCATCGTAACCCAAATCGGCGAGAGCCTTGGCGGCCCAGACAAAATCTTCCACTCGACGGGTAAGAAGCTGAGGGACTGCTTTAATACCGATGTTGACGTCGGGCGCAAGTTCTCGCATTTGACGCTCGGTAAATCGAGGCAAAGTGGTCGGCGTGACAAAGGGGAGAAAATAGGCGTCAGCGGCACCGAAAAAGTGAGCATGCACCCTTCTGAATGGAAAGCCTGTGAGGCCTTCCATTGGGGCAACGACCAACAAGGGATCAGTCATATCAGTTAAGTCCGGCTTTCTTTAATTTGCTTTCAAAGTCATTGAGTGAAGAACCCACCACTTTATGCAAAAGTAGCAGTGCAATCACGTTGGGGATCACCATGATACCGTTAAAGAAGTCCGAAAGTGTCCAAACTAAATTGACATGCGTGACGGCGCCCAATACCAAGAAAGCGCAGACAATAAGACGATAGACAAAAATACCGCGGCCGTGAAAGAGGTAACGGACGTTTTGTTCACTGAAGAAATACCAGCCGATGATGGTTGAATAGGCAAAGAAGAAAAGACAGATGGCAACGAAGCCAACACCAGCCCCACCCAAGCCGACGGAATAGGCTTTTTGTGTGAGCTCAATACCGGTGGTGTCAAAATCCATGACCCCTGTCACGAGAATGACTAAAACCGTGAAGGTCACGATCAAAACCGTTGTGAAAACACCGAAAATGGCAACGAGCCCTTGTTCGGCCGGATGTTCTACCTTGGCAACAGCGTGAGCGTGAGGCGTTGTACCCATACCGGCTTCGTTAGAGAAAAGACCGCGGGCGACACCGAATTGCATGGCTTTGGCGACAGTCAACCCCAAAGCGCCGCCACCCACGGCTTCCGGATTAAAGGCAGCGGTGAAAACCAAATCAAAAGCGGGAATAATCTGATCGTAGTGACAAGCCAACACGTAGCTGCCGCCAATCAAATAGAGACCGGCCATGAAAGGAACGAGTTTTTCCGTGACACTGGCTAGACGCCCCATGCCGCCGAACATGACAACGCCTGACAAAATGGCTACACCGATGCCGGAAGCCAGAAGCGGGACATCAAAGGCATGGTTGAGCGCTTGAGAGACCGTATTGGATTGCACAAGACTGCCCATGCAGCCCATGGTGATGATGGCCACGGCAGAGAAAAAGACAGCCATGGGTTTAAATTTTGGCCCCAAGCCTAAAGACATGTAAAAGGCCGGACCGCCTACGACGCGGTCATTTTCGCCTGTCACTCGGTAGATTTGCGCTAATACGGCTTCGGCAAAAATCGTAGCCATGCCGAAAAATGCGGCAACCCATAACCAAAATAAGGCGCCGGGGCCGCCCGCGACGATGGCGGTGGCGGCGCCTGCCACGTTGCCGGTACCCACTTGGGCCGCGACCGCGGTGGCCAAGGCTTGAAAAGAACTCATGCCAGTTTGGTCGGCCCGCTTGCCAAAAAGCGTTGCGTTGTTAAATAGAAAACGAAGCGCGGTCGGAAAGAGACGGATCTGCACGAAACGAAGTTTGAAGGTATAAAAAATACCGGTTCCGCATAAAAGCGGAATCAAAACAAACACGCCCCAAAGGACACTGTTAATATCACCGAATAATTGATTGAGAAAATCCATCTCTACCTCACATTCTCTTTAATGTGCACGGGAAAAAGCAGAAACTTAAAAGCGCACGCGTTGAAATTATTGAGTGCGAAATCGACTTGAACAGTTGGGTTAAGAGAACAAGAAGTTCTGACGCACGAATATAACTACAATGATTTGTCTGATTCTAACAAAGAAAAGCCGCCCTGCTCCTTTTGTTGTAAGCAAAAAGGAGTACATGGCGGCAAAAACGTTGTTAATTCTTTTAATTTATTAGCGATTCTTGGCGTAACGTCCGGCCAACCCGCTCATCCAAGGGAAAGCCTTTTCATGTTCTTCTTTAAATGCTCGAATGCTATCAATGTCTTTCATGGTGGCCTCAAGCATGTCAAGTCCTTCTAAGAGCATGGTTTGGTGACGTTCAGCTAAATCAAAGTGCCAGACCTTTGAACCGTCTTCTGTACGGATTTCTTTGTCTTTAACACTGATCGTCAGTTTGCATGGATGGGCGTCAGACAAATACGCGAAAAGTTCGGCTGATGTCTGAGGGGAAATCTTGGCTGCCAATAAGCCGTTATTAAAACAGTTGGAATAAAAGATTTCGCCGAATCCGGCCGCAATGACGGCTCGAATACCGTATTGCATTAGTCCCCAAACCGCATGCTCTCGACTGGAGCCACAGCCGAAATTAGGGCCGGCAAGAATAATTTGCGTATTTTCAAATCCCGGTTTGTTTAAGACAAAATCGGGATTTGTCGTGCCGTCGGATACATGACGGTGGTTATAAAGAAGGCCTTTGGCTAAACCGGACTTATCGATGCCTCGCAAAAATTGTTTCGGCATCAACTGATCGGTGTCCATGTTATCGACATTGATCGGGGCGGCGACGGCTGTCAACGTAATGAGTTTTTCCATGATGCTTTACTCCAATTCTGATTTCGGGCAAAGGTAACCCATGACGGCGCTGGCGGCAGCCGTCTCGGGGCTGACCAAATGGGTGTGGCTGCCCCGTCCTTGACGCCCTTCAAAGTTGCGGTTGGTGGTGGAAGCACAGCGCACACCGGTCTCTAAAATGTCGTCATTCATAGCCAGACATAAAGAGCAGCCGCTTTTGCGCCATTCAAAGCCCGCGTCTTTGAAAATTTTGTCAAGCCCCAATTCTTCAGCTTGGCGTCGAATAAGCATAGAGCCCGGGACAACTTGTGCGCGAACGCCGGGAGCTACATGACGGCCTTTGAGCACGCGGGCGGCGGCTTGCAAGTCGCACAAACGGGAATTGGTACACGAGCCAATGAATACGTGTTGAATGGGTGTCTTTCGAATGAAATCACCGGCTTTGAGATCCTGATAGTGAAGTGCGCGTTGGGCAGCTTCTTTGGCAACCGGATCGCAAAACGAATCCGGAGAGGGGATTTTTTCATCAAAGCCAATCGCTTGGTCGGGGCTCGTACCCCAGGTAACCATGGGTTTAACGGCACTGGCGTCAAGGGAAACTTCTTTATCAAAATGCGCTTGAGGATCAGAATAAAGCTCTTTTACGTAAGCCCTCATGGCTTCTTGATCGCTTGTCGAAAGATTTTTTGCGTGATCAAAGACCCATTGAAGCGACTTTTCATCTGGAGCAACAATTGCCCCTCGGGCTCCGGCTTCAACGGTGAGATTGCAAAGAACCATACGTTCTTCAACAGAAAGCGTCTGAACGGCTTCGCCCGTGTACTCAACCACTAAACCTAACGCGCCTCGGGCCGAAATTTTTCTGAGCACAGCCAAAACCAGGTCTTTGGCGCTCGCCTCCGCGGTCAATTTTCCGTTGATGGTGATTCTCATGGTGCCGGCCATACGGTAGACAAGCGTTTGGGTGGCAAGGATGTGTTCGATTTCAGACGTTCCGATTCCAAAACCCAGGGCACCGATTGCGCCATGCGTTGTGGTGTGGCTGTCTCCGCAAATCACGACCATGCCGGGGCGAACCAGCCCTTGCTCTTCCATGACCACGTGTTCAATACCCTGAAGGGGATTATTGGGACCATAAAAAGCCGCGATGCCAAAGCGCTTGCAGTTGCTTTCTAATGTCTGAGCCTGAATAAGGGATGCTTCATCGTAAATTCGACGGGGCGTCTCGTCATGAGTCGGAATAATGTGGTCAACGACGCAAAGATGGGAGTCGGGGCTAAGCACATCAATCTTTCGTTCAATGAGTCCCGCGAAAGCTTGAGGGGAGGTGTATTCGTTGGCAAAGTGAATGTCGCAATACAAAAGCACAGTGTTGGAATCAATGACTTTAACAGTATGCGAGTCAACGATTTTTTGATAAAGCGTTTTTGCCATAGAGTCTCCTAGAAACAAGGCTACATTCATGTCTGGATAATTTTAATAAAAAAATATTAATTTAAGATAATTATTTATTATAAATTTGATCAAGTAGGAAGAATTTCCGTTTTACCGCGAGTTCCGTAAAGCCCCGCCATTAATGGCGGGGATATAAGGAACGCCAATGTCAATTGGCTATGTTGGGGCTATTTTGGGGCAAAATTGCTTTCGATTCCCGTAGAATCATGTCTCATGTTGTTCCGCCAAGGTTTTCTCTTCAAGCTCAAACCCAACGGTCGGCAAGCCCGTCTGATGTCGCGCTTTGCCGGTTGCTGCCGCTTCGTCTACAACAAAGGGTTAAGTTGGGCCAAAGAGCAATATGAGAACAAAACCGGCAAACATCCCTCCTATAAGAATCTTTCTGCTTTATTGCCTGATTGGAAAAAAGATCCTGAGATGCTGTGGCTCTCGGAATGCTATTCCCAGTGCCTGAAGCAATCGATGAAGGATCTATCCCGAGCTTATTGCAATTTCTTTTCAGGAAGAACCGCTTTTCCCGTTTTCCATCGAAAGTACGGGGCAAATGACGCCTTTCGCTATCCGCAAGGATTCAAAATTGATGAAACCGGCAAGCAAATTTATTTGCCCGGGATCGGTTTTGTAAAGTACAGACGCAGTCGATACATCGAAGGCAAAGCGAAAAATATCACTGTTATTCGTAAGGCTGACGGTTGGTATGTCTCTATTCAAACGGAATACGAAAAAGAAGTTCCCGTACACAAAGGCGATGAAGTTGGAATGGATATGGGAGTGGCGTGGTTTTGCACGCTCTCGGACGGAACACAGATTGCGCCTTGCAACGCGCTGAAAAAACATTTGAAGAAATTGGCTCAAATGCAAAGAGCACTATCCCGAAAGGAGAAATTCAGCAGTAATTGGAAAAAGGCTCAGAGGGAAGTCGCGAAACTGCATCAACGGATCGGCAACATACGTCAGGACTTTATCAATAAAGTTGCGTTGGATTTAAGCAAAAAACACGCGGTGATCTATCGTGAAGACTTGAGAATAAAGAACATGACAGCGAGTGCGGCCGGGACGGTGGAAGAGCCAGGTCATAATGTGGGTCAAAAATCGGGCTTAAACTGAGCGATATTGGATCGGGCATGGGGGAAATTTTTCCAACGATTGGAGTGGAAGTGTGAACAAAGGGGCGCTCAAGTGATAAAGGTGTCGCCTCAGTACACCTCGCGGATCTGTCCGATATGCGGTTATGAGTCAAAAGAGAACCGACGGAGCCAGGCGAGTTTCAAGTGTATGGCGTGTGGCTATCGGGAAAATGCCGACGTGGTCGGGGCAAGAAATATAAAGGTGCGCGGGCAGCGCATGTCAGCCTGTGGGGAGCTCGGCGAAGTAGGCCGAGCTCAAGTGAATCGGCGGATGGAGACAGTCCATGGCGCGGGTCAGCAGCAGGAACCCATCGAAGTGATCAGTGGCGTAAGCCACTGACACAGTAGGGAATCCTCGCCGTTCACGGCGAGGAGGATGTCAAAACAAAATTGACAAACACCGCATGGTTTCAGAACTTTTTGATGCGTAAAGTTTTTTCGTATTTTTAGGAATTTAGAATGTCCAAAAAATGGACATTGGCAACTTCCGTAACCTCCTGCGCGACTTTGGTCGGTTTCGGCAGTCTCATCACGAATCAATGGACGAAAAGGTAAAGCCACAATCAACGGTTTAGTCAGCAAGCTGCGACTTTTTGCTAGAGGATAGCCATGAAGTCACGGCGGTGTTCTTTGAGTAGCATGAGAAACTTCAAGGACGCCGGAGACAAATTGGAGTCTGTCCGATAAATCAGGTAGTAGCCCGTGTTTACGTGGAAATTTTCTACGTCTATGTTTACGAGCAGACCGTTTTTAACATCTTTAATGGTTGCCAATTCCGGTAGCGTCACTACGCCCAAACCACTGATCGCCATATTTTTCGCTAACTGCATTGAGTCAACGGTAAAGCCTCCTTTGTAAGCGGACAGTCCCTGTTCATCAAGCCATTCGTCTAATTTATTCTGAGAACGCGCCCCTTTTTCACGGGTGACAATGGAGGCTTCGGAAAACTCTTGAGCGGTTAAGGCTCGTCCGAGTTTGGCCCAGCGAGAGTGGGGACTGGCGACCGCCCGGTAGGGTTCATTGAGAAGCTGATATTGAATAATGTCTTTTTTACCCATGATGCGAGCCGACAACCCTAAATCCACGTCGTGCTCCATGACCCATTTGGCGACCTTTTCCGAATTACCGATTCGGACGTTGAAAGTCACGTTCGGATATTGATCGTGAAAGATTTCAAGCATGTCGGGTAAGTAGTAGGTGCCGATTAATGAAGAAGCGCCGATGGAAATATGGCCGCTTTCCAAATTGTTGAAGTCTTCAAACGCTACTTCAATATCATCGAAGAGGTGAAAAAGCTTTCGGGTATAGCTAAAGAGAATTTCCCCTTGAGGCGTCAGTTCAATTTGTTTTTTACTTCTGTCGAAAAGACTCACCCGCAGAGAGTGTTCAAGCCGCTGAATCTGCTGACTCACAGCGGGTTGCGTCAAATAGAGTTTTTGAGCAGCCTTAGTAAAACTTTTCAGTTGTGCAACGTGGTGAAAAGTCTTTAGGGGATCGAGATCCATCATGATAGTTTATATCCATAAGTTTTCTTAAAAATTTTACTCCATAAAAACCCTTATTCTTATATTTTTTTAAACAAAGATTCAAAAAAGATACATAAAAACAATGACATATAAACCATAAAAATAACTTATGTGTTTGATATTAATTATTCATTTTTCTTTTAAAGAGTGTGGGATAACAATGAAAACAAAAAGGTGTGACATTGTTTTTTAGGAGAATAATCATGTCAAAGGAAATTGAAAGAAAATTTTTAGTGGTCGGCGATAAGTGGCGCGAACTCGCCGCCGGCACTCAGTATCGTCAGGGCTATTTAAATAGCGTCAAAGAACGCACGGTGCGTATCAGGACGATTGCCGATAAGGCGTTCTTGACGGTAAAGGGTCCCACGGTGGGTGTTACCCGCATGGAATTTGAATATGAAATTCCGTATGACGATTGCGTGCAAATGTTGGATCACTTGGCCGAACAACCCATCATTGAAAAGAATCGCTACAAGATTCCGATGGGTGGTCATGTTTGGGAAATTGATGAATTCTTGGGTGTCAACAAGGGTTTGATCGTCGCTGAAATCGAATTGGGCAGCGAAGAAGAAGCTTTTGAAAAACCGGATTGGATCGGTGAAGAAGTTTCCGGCGATCCTCGCTACTTCAACAGCAACTTGGTTGCTCATCCGTATTCAACGTGGGAAAAATAAAGGAGACGATCATGACCGATACCTATGCTAAAAACACCGCTATTTCTGCTAAAGACGCTGAAAAATTGACGCCCCGCGCTGAATTTCGCGTGTTTGGTCAAGGCATCATTGAACCTTTGAAGGCCAAAATGTGGGATGCGAAGGCTACGCTTTACAAAGTGCGCGTAATGCCGAAAGAAACCTACATTCTTTCCAAGAAGACCGATGAAGCCAATGTGAAGGTTCGTGACGGTCTCTTGGACATTAAAACCAAGGTTGGCGAAACCGATCAAGGTTATGAAATTTTCCAACCGCGCGGCAAATTCCAATTCCCGGTGAAAAAGGAAGAACTCGCCACGATTCTGTCTCACCTGATGGTCGAAATTGAATTGACGCAAGACGAATACACGTTTGATGAATTCTGCGCCATGGTCACGGCTCATCCGGATCTGACATTAGTCGGCGTGGAAAAGAAGCGCTATGGCTTCTCAGTCAATGGCATCATCTGTGAATTCGCCTATGTTTGGATGAACGGCGCGCAAGTGGAAACGGCTTGCTGCGAAAGTGAAGACTACGCCGGCATGCAAAGTGCCGTGGAAGCCTTGGGCTTGGCCGGTATGCCTAACGTGAATTATCTGAAGGCAGCTAAGAAGGTAGTCGGCTTTTAATAGCTTGTTTTACCAATTTTAAGAGAACTGTTTATGACAACGTCTGCTGTTAAAACACCTGTCACGGATTATGATCCGTTAGACATGAATAATTATTCGCTCAATAAGCTGCCGAAGCGGCCGCTTAGCAAAGTGGGTAAATTTTGTCAGACATGGGGGTTGCTGATTGCGGCGGTGATGTTCGTACTGTTTTCGTACGTCATCCAATTTCCGATTCTGGACGCCAAGCAGCAAATCATGTTCGGTCTGTTTGCCACGGCCCTCTTTTTGTGGATCAGTGAGGCTGTACCGAACTACGTTACCTCCATGCTTTTGATTTGCGGTTTGGTTTTAACCGGTTTGCTTAAAGCCAGACCCGCCATGGCCACGTTAGGTGACCCCACCATTTGGTTGAACGTATCCGCCTTTATTATGGCCAGCGCCATGGTGAAAACGGATCTTGTCAAACGTGTGGCCCTGTACATGATTCTGCGTTTCGGGAAAAACGCGGGCATGATCTTCATGACGTTCCTGGCGATTAACATCATTTTGGCTGCGTTCGTGAATGCAACGGCTGCCAAGGCCGCGCTCATGATGCCGCTCTTTATGGTGGTGAGCGCCGTCTACGGCGCCCCGGGGACCGACACGACCAACAACTTTGCCCGTAACTTGGTGTTGCACAACTTGCTCATGATTAACGCAAGCTGCAATACGTTCATGACGGGGTCGGGCGCCAACCTTTTGGGTGTCGCGCTCTTGGCCGGTGCCGGTGTCAGCGTGTACTACTTTGACTGGTTTGTCGCAGGTCTCCCCCTTGTTTTGGCTTTTGGTATTTTGTCCTACGCGATTGGCGTTCGCTTTGTGTTCCCGTTGACAAAGAAAGACCGTGAACCGAAGTTGGAAGGCGGTCGTGAAGCTTTGCAAAAAGCCTATGACGATTTGGGGCCTGTGAAGAAAAACGAAGTCAAGGCATCCTTGATTTTCGGTTTGATCTTGCTTGTGTGGGCTACCGATAAACTTCACGGTTTGAATTCCACCGTTGTTGCCATGTTGGGTGCGGTCATTATGCTTTTGCCACAGACCAAACTTTTGAACTGGAACGACGTGGATATTCCCTGGCACCTGATGATCTTCTCGGCAGGCGCGTACTCTTTGGGCGCAGGCTTGACGGCAACCAAGTTGATGGACGTTTTGACCATCCAATTAATGGAAGCCCTCGGCATGGAAACGATGTCCTACTTCACGCTCTATGCTGTGTTGACGGCCATCTTTATCGCGAGCCACTTTATCTTCCAAAGTAAGAACATGCGTACGATCATTTACATGCCGATTGTGATCGGTATCGCACAAACTTTGAAGATCGATATCTTGGCTTTGGCTATGCCGGTCGCATTGTGCATCAACTGCTGCTGGTCGTTGCCCTTTAACGCCAAACCGAATGCAATGCTCTATGGTACGAATAAGTACACAATGGGTGAATCCTTCAAGTATGGCTTCATCATGAGCGTTTTGTATTGGGTCTTGTTGTTGATTGCCGGTGCAACGTACATGCACTGGATGGGTATTTGCCCGAGCTTCTTCTAACCGCGTGTTAAATTCGGATCGGCTCATTCGGGCCGATCCGTATTCTGTTGAGATTGAGCTGATGATCGAGGAAAAACTAAAGGTTCAGGGACAACAGCTTGAGATTCAGCAGCATCTGTCATTTGAACCCGGTGCCAAACAGATTCGCTACCGGATTGAAACGTACATTTTCTCTCCGGTTTCTCTTCAAATTAATGGCGAAAACTACAAGGCAACCGATTGCCTGCGCTTTTTCAAAAATTTCATTCGACTCAGACCGCCTTCCATTGACTTAGAGCATTTTGCCAATGGCTCGGTCGCCTCCAATCATCTCTCAGAAGCTTTGACAGAACTGGAGAAGCTTCCGACAGAGCTTGCCCTAGAGCGCTTTTTGCAAGTCAATAAGCTCTTTGCGTTAACGTATAAAAGAAGCCTGAGGCTTAAAACACACAATCTTTATGATGAATTGGACCTTCAGGATTCTGAAGCCCGACACTATGTGGAGTTGATTCAAAAAGCGTTGGACGTTTATCGTTCGCAAGCTAAGCGGCAGCGTGAGATCGGCAAAACAATCGGCTCCGAATGCGATGTATTTTGTGACGAATTTATGAGTGTGATCACTTTGTATTACTTGCAAAAGATGATTGTCCGTATACAAAGAGAGTCGTCAAAAAATATTTTGCTTTCCCTTTGGAAGTCGGAAAATCGCTATCGCAAAGAACACCATAAGGAGAGTTTTTCCGAGCAAAGTAGCCAAGAGCAGCAACTTTATCGTTGGCGTCTTTTAACCAAATACGTGAGCAGCTGCCTCTTTCTCAATATCAAACCGCACGTGGGGCCCACTTTTTTAGTGCACTCTCTGTATGGGTTTGCCGCGGCGGTTTCAATGATCTTTGCCACCGTTATTGCCTTTGCCTGGCAGGGACAGTACGGAGCGTTAAGCGCTAATCTTTTTATTGCGCTGGTCATAGGCTATATCTTTAAAGACCGAATCAAAGATTTATTGAAAGAACAACTGTCAAAACGCTTTAAAAAGTGGATTCCCGACAGGCGTTTGGAAATTTTGCGTGATGAACGTTATCACGTCGGTGATTGCAAGGAATCGTTTGAATTTTTTGATGTCAGACGTTTGCCGGAACCCGTGCGTCGGCTGCGCCAAAGGGCGCAAAGCGTCAAAGGGATATACGACTGGCGATTTGAAAGCATATTGCTTTATAAAAAAGAGCTGACCGTTAAAACGGATCCGGCCCTTTTTCGAGATACTCGTTATGGTCTGATGGATACCACCTGGTTTAACCTGATGCCGTTTTTAAATTTCATAGATACCGATGAAGCGGATTTACCGGTTGCCGATGATTCATCAATGCATATTTCTCAGGCGGACAAAATTTATCACCTTTATTTTGTCCGCAGGCTTTTCACGCTGACCGCAGATAAGCGCGAGAGCGTCAAGGATGAAATCATCCGTGTTGTCTTGACCAACAAGGGGATCAACAGCATGAAAACGTTGGATATCTAACAGCTCTCTAGTGGTCTCGTTTTTTCTTTGAGCCACTGTTGCTCTTCTTTATTTAAGAGCGGACTGATTCTTCTGTAGACCTCTTGGTGGTAGTTGTCAATCCAATCGCGTTCACTTTCGCTTAACTCTTCTACGACAATGGCCTCCTGTTCGAACGGTAAGAAAGTGACGGTTTCAAATCGCATGAATTGACCGAATTCATTTTTTATATCCTTTTGAACCAATACCGCATTTTCAAGTCGAATGCCGTGTCTGCCCGGTTTGTAGATGCCGGGTTCATTGGAAAAGAGCATGCCTTCTTCAAGCGGCGTATTAAGCGCCCATGGGAAGGCGGGGGCGAAATCAGTAATGATTTTTCCGGGGCCTTCGTGGATATTAAGTAGGTAGCCGATTCCGTGACCTGTCCCATGATTAAAGCTTGTGAATTCGTTCCATTGAACAGACTTCACGATTGCATCAAGCAAGTTACCTGTTGTGCCATAAGGGAACTTTTGGGTCGCTAACTTAATGTGACACTTAAGTGTCAGCGTGTAGTCATGCTTCATTTCTTCGGTTAAAGGCCCTACTTTAACTGTGCGAGTTAAATCAGTGCTTCCGCATTTGTAATGTGCACAAACGTCAAAAAGCAGGAATCCTTGAGCTTTGATTGATGCGCTCATTTTTTCGGTCGGTCGATAGTGAGGCAACGCGGCATTTTCCGAATAACCCACAATCGGGCGGTTAGCCGGTTGTATATAGAGTAAATCGAGTTTTCGGAACTCTTCCAACTTTTGTCCTACTTGGTATTCATTCAATAAGCCCGAATCAACGTTAGCTTCAATCCATCTCATAAGTCGGATAACGGCCGCGGCTTCGTGTCGGTTGGCCTCTCGGATATTGTTTTGTTCACCAGGTGACTTCATCGCCTTGATGGCGGTGATAAGATCCGGTCCATCGTGAATGAAGCAGCTTTGAGGGACAGATTCGTACAGTTTGAACGGTGTTTTGAACGGATCTGTGTAGACCACTGACTTTGCGGGAATTCGAGAAACTAAAGAATTTATGTCCTGATAGTTGTGCAGTAACCAACCGTCGTCAGACAGACGAGCGCGGACACAGTCTGAAAGTTTTCCCAAATCTGTACAAAGGTGAGCTTCTTCTTGGCTAACCAAGGCGTATGCATGGAAAAATGGATAAAGCGGGTTGTCGTGGCCGCGCAGATTGGTGAGCCACGCTATATCGTCTAAACCGCAGAGAATCGTAACAGTGTTGCGACCGTAGGCGAGAAGTTTTTCCCGAAGTTTGGTTAATTTTTCAATTCGTGTTTCAACGGCGTATTGCGCTTCAAGCTCCCAGACAGGATCGATTGGAATGCTGGGCCGATCATTCCATATCTCCGCTATAAAGTTTCTGTCAGATGAAATGACTAAATTTTCGATCGAGAGCTTTCCTTTGAAGTCTCGAAGTTGAGCCTCGCTCAGCACTTCGCCATCGATGGCTACGGTATCGCCCTTTTGCAGTCTGGCGCTTAACCATTCGTACCACAGCGGTGCTTGGGGCGTTGCAATAGTATTGATATGAAAAGTATTTTCCGGTATTTCACGTTGAGCCTGTGTAGTGTAACGGCCATCTGTCCAAAATTCAGCTTCTTTGTCGGTGAGGATCGCATAACCTATGCTGCCGGTAAAACCGGTTAACCACTGAACGCTTTTCCAGTAATCGGCAACCGATTCAGACTGGTGAGGATCGGCAGAACTCACGTAAAGCGCTTTAACATTGGCTTTTTGCATCAGTTTTCTCAAAGCCAGTAATTTTTGAGCTGTATCCATATCAAACCTCATAGGAATCCATATGACCAGTCTACTCGGCCTACGATGCGATACCTAAGCAGCTTTCTCTATTTGATTACAAAAAATTCTCTGGGTTAATTCTGCAAAGCCTAAACTGAACGCTGGACAAGAAGTCCGTTTGGAGTGATTGATATGAAAAAACTTCTTTCATGCGCGGTGGCTTTAGCCTTTTTCTCCGGTATTGCCAGCGCTTCCTCAAATTTAGTGGTTTCAACGGAAGGTGGCCAGTTGGAAGGTTTTACGAAGACCGTTCCCGGCACTCGATCCCAAGTTGAAACCTTTTTAGCTGTGCCGTTTGCGGCAGCTCCGGTTGGAGAGAACCGTTGGAAGAGCGCCCAACCGGTTGTTCCATGGAAAGGTGTTAAGAAAGCCAATACGGCTCCTCAGGCATGCCGTCAGGGGGATGTCGGCAGTGAAGATTGCCTTTATGTCAATATTTATCGTCCGGCCGGAACAAAAAAGGATGCCAAGTTAGCCGTTGGTGTTTATGCTCACGGGGGCGGCAACACGGGCGGCAATGCAACAGAGCATGATGGCGCGCGTTTAGCCACCGAGAACAACATCATTGTTGTGACACTTCAATATCGCCTCGGAGCCTTCGGTTTTCTGACATTACCCGGCATGGATGAATCAGCCGGCAATTTTGGTGTAACGGACACAGAGGCGGCTCTTGCTTGGGTGCGTCGCAACATCGCTGACTTTGGAGGTGATGCCGACAATGTTGTTCTGATGACCGAATCTGCTGGCTCCACCAATGCCTGTCGTATTTTGGTTGATCCAAAGGCGAAAGGATTGGTTGACGGTGTGATTTTGCAAAGTGAAGACTGTATCCATGACGTTGATACGGTTAAGCAGGCTCAAGCCCGTTCAGAGCAGTTCCTTAAGTTGACGAAATGCGACGAAGCCAAGGACGCTTTAAGTTGTGTACGCAAACTCACGACCGAGCAGGTAGCCGCGGCCAGTAAGTCGGTTGGTCTTTGGAATCCAGTTTCCGATGTTCCGGCCGTTGAGGCTATTCGTCAAGGAAAGTGGATCAAGGTTCCGGTTTTATCCGGTTCCAACAAGGAAGAAGGACGTTCAGCCGGTACGGCTTACACCGATTGGAATGCTAAGGACTACGAAGCTTGGGTTAAGCGCTTGGTCGGGAAAAATGCGTCCGAAGCACTAAAACTTTATCCTGCTGATAAATATCAAGGTAAGTATGCTATTTCGTATGTGATCGGTGATTTCATTACCGATAGCGGCATGCGCGGTTTGGGTGGATGCACGAACTTAACATTGGCTCAAGAATTAAGCAAGGATAAGTCCGTGGCAACCTATATCTACACATTTGAAGATTCAACGGTGCCGACTAGCCGAAAATTTGCTGATTACGATGACGCGGCTAGCCACGCCTCGGAATTGACGTATTTCTTCCCGGATGCCGGACAATACCAAGCTCGTTCAGTCAAGATGACTGAAGCTCAAAAGGTACTGGCTAAAGAGATGAGGCAATATTGGGGTAACTTCATTAAGACTCAAAATCCGAACGGAAAATCGCTACCTCAATGGAAACGATTCTCCGATGATGGCGGCTCAATGATGGCTTTGCGTCTTAATGGTCAATCTCAGAGCGTTCCAGCGAGTTATTTCTCTGACTTGCATCAGTGTAAGTTCTGGCACTCCATTCCGATTGTTTTAGATCGAGGCGATCGTTAGTTTTTAGTTTTTTTGGGGCGCTTTTGGGATGGACTTTCTATCCTGAAAGCGCTTTTTTGCAATTGCCAGATTATTCTGAGACGATATGGCTACAAATGCTCGCAGGAGAAACTGATGATGCCGACCATTGATGTGCTTAAAGAACAAATTAATTGTGTTTTGGGGCGAAAGCCTTGCGAATTACGATTGATAAACGCTCGTCTTGTCGACGTTTTAAGCGGAAAGATTCTGGACGGTGCGGAGATTTTCATTAACGATGGAAAGATTATTGACGCGGGTCTTTCTTGTCGAGCTATTGCGGAAAAAACGATTGATCTTAAAGGGGCATTTGTTGCACCGGGTTTTATCGATGCGCACGTGCACATTGAATCCGGAATGCTTTCTCCGATTCACTTTGCAAGATTAATTGCTCCTTGTGGGACAACGACAATCATCGCGGATCCTCATGAAATCGCTAACGTGCAGGGACTTGATGGCATTCGTTTCATGATGAATGAGGCTAAGAAAGCGGAAATAAACATTCGCTTGATGCTCCCGAGCTGCGTTCCGGCCACACCTTTTGAAACATCGGGCGCTCATTTGCAAGCCGATGATTTAAGCGAATTGATTGCCGAGCCAGAGGTTCTTGGTTTGGCTGAACTTATGAATGTGCCCGGTCTTTTGGCTTGTGATGAGGATATTTTGAAAAAAGTTCTCATGACACGCCGTTGCGGCAAATTAATCGATGGTCATAGTCCATTGACTTCGGGAGCCGACTTATCGGCCTACGCTCTAAGCGGTGTCGATAGTGATCATGAGTGCAGCACAGAAAATGAAGTTGAGGAGCGGATTAGTCGAGGAATGGTGATTTTTATGCGTGAGGGCTCTGTGGGACAGAATGTTTCGGTTTTAAGCCGCGCCGTTACAAGTAGGAATAGTCGGTTTTTCTGCTTGTGCACAGATGACGCCTCTCCTGACGATGTGTTGGCTAAAGGACACATCAATAATGTCGTCCGCCGTGCGATAGCCTGCGGCGTTGATCCGATAGAAGTTTTTAGGATGGCGACGATTAACACGGCCTTGCATTTTGGTTTGAAGAATAAGGGAGCTATTGCTCCGGGTCGTGACGCAGATTTAGTTGTTCTGGATGACTTAGAAAACGTGAATGTTAAATCGGTTTGGGTTGCCGGAAAACAAATAGCTGAGCATGGACGAATGCTCACAGACGAGCCCGACTCGCATACTCTTGCCGCAACCGGCAACACGGTTCGGGTGGGACACCTGGATAAGACAAGTTTTGATATCGTGACTCATTCGGGCCTAGCCCGTGTCATTGGACTCAATGAGGGCGATTTGGTGACTGAGTCGTTGGTATTGCCGGTTAAAACAGATTGTGCTGGTCACTACGTATCGGAACTCAATCCCGAGCTATTAAAAGTCGCCGTTATTGAACGCCACCACGCTACGGGTCATATCGGACTTGGGTTGGTGAAAGGTTTTGTTGAAGAAGGAAAACGTTTTAATGGCGCTATTGCCAGTACCATTGCCCACGATTCGCACAATATCGTTGTGGCTAGCGACAATGACGACGACATGTTGGCCGCGGTTGAGACGTTAAAAGCGATGCAAGGTGGAATAGTGTTGGTTCGGGAAGGAAAGGTTGTTGAATCTTTGAGTCTCGAAGTTGGTGGTCTGATGACTCAAAAGCCTGCCGCAGTCACCGCTGAGCGCAAAAAGCAGTTAATCAGAACCGCCCATGAGAAATTCCATGTTGCTTGCGGCATGCACCCGGTGATGACATTGAGTTTATTGCCTTTGGCAGTGATACCGCATTTAAGGGTGACTGATCTGGGACTTTTTGATGTCAATCAGTTGACACATGTAGAGATTGATCCTGAGAAAAACTGATCGTTGTGGTTCTATTGAAGGCATCAATAAAAAGTTGATGCCTCCATGAACTCAAACGATTAAAGCAAAGCCGTGATAACCACGATCCAGCAGGGGATGGTCAGAATAGCCGCAAGCGTATGAGCGGTCGTAATCCCGGCAACGAGCGGGGCATTGCCTCTCATGCTCGCTGTCATGACGTAGCAAGACTGTGCCGTCGGCAACATGGCAAAGATCATCAACGCGCCCGATGCTGCCGGAGCCAAATCAAACACCAAACAAAAGAGCAGCGCAACGGCCGGTGTGGCCACCAGGCGTTCCACGGTATTCGCTGCGATCAGTTTCCATTCAGACTTCATTCCGCTTAACCTTAAACCGGCGCCGATGCACAATAGCCCCATGGCAAGCGAGGCGTTTCCTAATGACTTGAAAAAGGTCATGGCGACGGCCGGTACGGGGATTGAACCTAAATTAACGATTAAGCCCAAAGTGGTCGCGATAATCAAAGGATTAGTGACAATGGCCTTGATGGTTTTAGCCAACACATTGCTTTTACCGGTCGTTTGTTCGCGTTGGGCAACGGCACTGGCTAGAGCCGCCACGGCAATGGAATTGCTGATCGGAACCCAAAATGCGATCAGAAGTGACATTAACGCCAAGCCTTCTTGACCAAATAAGCGGGACACCAATGCAAAGCCAACGTAAGTATTGAATCGAAAACCGCAGTGAAAAGCAGAAGCATGCGTAACCGGGTCCGCTTTTACAAAATAGCGAATCAAGTAAGACATTACGACAGCACACATCATGGCGCTGATGGCAACGACGAGGTAAAGACCCGCTTCACCTAGTGTGAGATTGGAGGTCGCAACGGATGTAAAAAGCAGTGGCGGGAATAAAACATAAAAGACAATTTTTTCAGCTCCCTTCCAAAACGTTTCATTGAACACACCGTCATGGAAGAACTTCATCAAAAGAAAGCCAACCAAGATCACTAAGAAATCAGGAAGGATGAGTAAAACGCTAAGCATGATGTTTTGATCTGAAAATTCTTAATATCAGTTCAGTATAAGATTTCGAATAAAATAAGAAAAGCGAATATTTCTTATATTGATTATTCTAATTTTTCATAATGATATGACGATCACAAAATTTCGGGCTTTTCTTGCAACGGTTGAGTGCGGCAGTTTCACTGAAGCGGCTAAGCGTCTCTACTACACGCAATCAGCGGTCAGCCGTATGGTATCTGACCTTGAGAGCCAGTGGGGCGTTGCGCTACTGAATCGCAAAAAAACAGGATTGACTTTGACACCGGCCGGCGCTGCACTTTTGCCTTACATTAGACAAATTTGCAGTGACGAAATGCGTCTAAATGGCGTCCTGCAAGACATGACCGGTTTAAAACAAGGCGTCGTGCGCTTAGGAACCGTGACGGCTGTTGCCAACGAGTGGCTTCCCATTGTGTTGAAAAAATTGATGCAAGAAGCTCCGGGAATTGAGTACGAAGTGTTGATTGGCAATGGTGATGTTATCGATGATTGGCTCAAAGAAGACCGCATTGACGTTGGTCTGTTCACGCCGAAATGTAATGGCAATTTGAATGCTGAACTTTTGCATTTAGACGAATTTCGCGTGATTTTCCCGAAAGAGCATCCATTGTCTAAATACAAAAAGATCCCACTGAGGGTATTACAAGACTATCCCTATATCCTTCACGGTGCTAGTTGGTGCAAGGAATTAGAGAATGGATTGAAACACGGAAAACAAAGAATCCCGGTTCGCTATACAACCGTTGGTGCAACTTCCATCGTTAATCTTGTCAAGGCAGGCATTGGTGTGAGCATTTTGCCGGAACTGCTTTTGGAAAATGACAAAGCCAAAGTGGAAAGTCGTCCGCTTGATCCTCCGTTATATCGAAAACTTTTTGTAGTGACTCACGGAACGCCGACCATGCCTGCTGTTAAGGTATTTCTTGAGAGACTGCCGGCATTGCTTAAGAAAAGAGCAAAATAGCGTTAGAAAAAAACGAATATTTTTCGTTCTCTTGGGCCGTTTCCTGGAATGGGGAAACGGCTTTTGTTCATCAAAATTTCACAAAGCCGTCACTTTGAGGTCATATCCGCGTTTCACAATAGCGCACAAGTTCAAACGATAAATGATCAAAAATTCTTTTTATAAGGAACTTCATTATGAAACGTACTTTGATTTCTGCTTTAGTGGCCGGCTGCGTTGGTTTGGCTTCTTTTGCCGCTGCTGCCGGAACCGTGGTTGTTAACGGTTCCACGACTGTCTTGCCCGCCATGCAAAAGATCAGCGAAACGTTCATGGCTAAACATAAAGACATTCAAGTGTCCTTGTCTGGCGGCGGTTCTGGTCACGGTATCAAGGCCTTGATGGATAAGACGACGGACGTAGCTATGGCCAGCCGTGATATGAAGCCCGCAGAAGTTGAAAACGTTAAGAAGAACGGTGGTGAAGCTGTTCGCTTCACAGTTGCGGTTGATGCCATCGTTCCGATCGTTCACCCGAAGAACACGGTGAAGGACTTGAGCTTGCAGCAAATCCGTGACATCTACGCCGGTCGTATCACCAACTGGAAGCAAGTCGGTGGTCCCGATGCCCGTATTACGGTTGTGAGCCGTGACTCTTCTTCCGGTACGTTTGAAACGTGGGAAGAATTGGTGATGAAGGGTGAACGTGTTCAACAACGCGCTCTTTTGCAAGCTTCTAACGGCGCCGTGCTTCAAACCGTTGCCAAGAACCCGAATGCCATCGGTTATGTTGGTTTGGGTTACATCACAAAGGACATCAAGGGCTTGAGCATCAGCGGTAAGGTTGCTTCTGCTGAAACCGCTTTGTCTCGTGATTGGCCGCTTGCCCGTGATCTTTATCTCTTCACGAACGGTCAACCTGCAGGCGACGTTAAGACCTTGATTGATTACGCTTTGTCTCCGGAAGGTCAGGTTTCTGTGAAGGAAGTCGGCTTCGTTCCGTTGCCCGCTAAGAAATAATGGACTTTACGGACCCTTTGAGAATTCGTTATGACGTTACTGAAACGAGGCGAGGGGTTTGAAAAGTCGTTGGCAGCGATAGCCATGCTCTCAATTGTGGCTCTCGCTGCCATTTTGGTTTTTCTTCTCACCCAAGCTCTGCCAATTTTGAAAGATGTTCCGTTCTTTACTTTCTTGTTTGGAACGGAATGGTATCCGACGGGACCGAATCCTGATTTTGAAATCGGTGCACTTTTGGTGGCAAGCCTTGCTGTGGCCGCGACCACCACTTTGATTTCTTTGCCGATGGGCTTGTTAACCGCCGCTTATCTAGCCTATTTTGCCAGTCCCCGGGTTCGCAGTATTGTTAAACCGGCAATTGAATTGTTGGCCGCCTTGCCTTCCGTTATCGTCGGTTTCTTGGGTATGGTGGTTGTGGCTCCTTGGCTGCAGGAGTCTGTCGGATTGGACTCCGGTCTTAACTGGCTCAACGCTTCGGTGATGTTGAGCTTGATGTGTATTCCCTTTATCTGCTCCATCTCTGAAGATGCCTTACGAAATGTACCGGTTGCGCTCTCGGAAGCTTCTTTGGCGTTAGGAGCCACCCGTTGGGAAACGCTCTACAAGGTGCAGTTTCGCTACGCCTTAGGTGGTATTGGTACCGCCATTATGTTGGGTATTTCCCGTGCCTTGGGCGAAACGATGGTGGTTTTGATGGTCGCCGGTGGCGCAGCCATTATTCCGGAAAGCCTTTTTGATCCGTTGCGTCCGATGACGGCCTCCATTGCTGCTGAAATGGCAGAAGCCGCTGTTGGATCGACTCACTACTACGCACTATTTGCCACGGGTCTTGTGCTTTTTGTGACTACCTTTATTTTCAACGCTTTGGCTTTCTTCTTGACGAAGAAATTCCAGATCGGCGGCAAGCATTAAGGGGATGAGAGATGTCTGTTGAACGTAATCCGAATTGGCGTTATGCCTATCAGCACATCGGCATCACTTTGATGCGTCTGACTACACTGATCAGTGCCGGTGTGATTGTCGCTATTTTGCTTTATTTGCTTGATAACGCTTTACCTGCCTTGTCCTGGGAATTTGTTTTCGAGTCCCCCCGAGACATGATGACGGCGGGCGGCGTTTGGCCCTGCATTGTTGGTACTTTCTGGCTTGCTGTGGGCGCAACGGTCATTGCTTTGCCCCTTGGGGTTTGCACGGCTGTGTATTTGACCGAGTACGGCGGATCGGGTCGTTTTGTTGAAGCCATTCGCTTGGCCGTTTCTAACCTTTCCGGTGTGCCCTCCGTCATTTTTGGTTTATTCGGCTTAACTTTCTTTGTGACGATTTGCGGATTTGGTGTGAGTTTGCTTTCCGGTGTGCTCACCTTGGCTGTCTTGGCTTTACCGATCGTGATCAACACAACGGAGGCAGCCTTAAATCAAGTGCCTCAGGCATGGCGTGAAGCATCATTGGCGCTCGGTGCCAACAAACAGCAAACGATCTTTAAGATCATTTTGCCGGCGGCTTTGCCCGGTATTTTGACCGGCAATATTTTGGCTCTGTCTCGTGTGGCTGGTGAAACGGCCGCCATTATGTACACGGCCGCGGTGTTTTACACCCCGAAAATGGGCGACTCGATTTTGGATCCGGTGATGAGTTTGCCGTACCACATTTATGTGTTGGCGACTTCAAGCGTGGATGTGGATGCAACGCGTCCGATGCAATACGGTACCGCTTGTCTGTTGGTGCTCATGGTCTTGGGCTTGAATTTGGTCGCTCTTTTCATCCGTCAGCGAGCCCAACGAAAAATTGCACGTCAGTAATCCCTGATTCCGAATTACACCAGGCGGTCTTTTAGGCCGCCTTTTTTGCGCTTAACGGCGTTATAGTTAGCTCTGTTAGCCGAAATAGTCGGCAGTCTGCTCTTAAAGAGGTGTTAAATGGATCATCAACAAAAAGCGCAAGCACTCGTGGAACGATTCTTAAGTTATTTGGCCATCAGCAGCCAAAGTGACCCTAAAAATAAAGTGGTGCCGAGCTCTGAAGGCCAGTGGACGATGGCCAGGGTGTTGGAAGCCGGTTTGAAGCAGATGGGTTTAAAAGAGGTCGAGGTTGACGAGCACGGTAACGTAACTGCTTATTTACCGGGTAGCGTCAAAGACGTTCCGACAGTGGGATTTGTTGCTCATGTGGATACGGTTGATGTCGGTTTGTCTCCTGAAATTCATCCGCAAGTGATTCATTACACGGGCGGAGACGTTTGTCTGAATCAAGCAAAAGACATTTGGATTCGGTTGGCGGAGCACCCGGAATTATCCAATCATGTCGGCGAAGACATCATCTTTACAGATGGGACCAGTGTTTTGGGGGCTGATAATAAGGCGGGCGTCACCAATATCATGACCGCTTTGGAAATTCTCGTCACCGAGCAAATTCCTCACGGTGATATCCGCGTAGCCTTTGTACCCGATGAAGAAACTGGTTTGCGCGGTTCAAAACTTTTGGATTTGGATCGATTTAAAGTGGATTTTGCCTACACGGTTGATGGCGGAGAATTGGGACAATTGGTTTATGAAACCTATAACGCCGCTGAAGTGCATATTGATATTGAAGGGGTGACCACTCACCCTGCGAGCGCTAAAGGTGTGTTGCTTAACCCGATTTTGGTAGCTGTTGATTTGATGGCCAATTTCAACCGTCTGGAAACGCCTGAAAATACTGATGAACGTGAAGGCTACTATTGGTTTAAGAATATGTCTGCCAATCCGGCGCGAGCTCATTTGCAGATTAATATCCGCGACTTCGATGACAAGACATTCGAAGCTCGCAAGCAGTACGTGCGCGACGTCGTGCAATTGATAGCCAAGCGCTACCCGCGCGCCAAAATCAACGCAGACATTGAGGATATTTACAGAAACATTTCCGGCGGCTTAGGCGAAGATCGTTATCCGATTGATGTCATGTACGAAGCGCTAAAGAGTCTGAACATCGAACCGAAGACCGTTGCGATGCGTGGCGGCACGGACGGCTCGGCTTTGACCGCTCGTGGTTTGGTTACCCCGAACTATTTCACGGGTTCCTATAACCACCACGGTTACGCCGAATTCATGCCGATAGAAAGTTTTGTGGCCTCTCTGGATATGACTTTAAAAGTGATTGAATTGATCAGCAAAGGTCGTTAAAACGAAAACGCCGGCAGAGACTTTCTGCCGGCGCTATTCGATGGTCTATTCAGATTTTTTTCCTTTCTTTTTCCCGATCAACATTGAAGCAACATTGGGCTTGACATTGGCTCTGGATAAAATGAGCGGATCAACGGCGCCGATGGCTTCATTGTCTTTTTCCGCATAATCAATAATCGAAAGCACATAGCGCATCGCGTTTAAGCGCGCTCGCTTTTTGTCATTGCTCTTTATAACAATCCACGGACAAGAGGCCGTGTTGGTGGAAAAGAACATGACCTCTTCGGCCTTGCTGTAATCGTCCCATTTGGATAAAGAAGCAATATCAATCGGGGAGAGCTTCCAGCGCTTGAGCGGATCGATTTTTCGCGATTTAAAGCGCCTGCGCTGTTCATCCTGAGTGACAGAGAGCCAGAACTTAATCAGTATCGTGTCTGAGCGGATAAGATTTTCTTCAAATTGGGGACATTGACGCAAGAATTCAATATATTCTTCATCCGTGCAAAAGCCCATTACGCGATCAACACCAGCTCGGTTGTACCAAGAACGGTCAAATAAAACCATCTCGCCTCGCGTGGGCAGGTGGGCGACATAGCGTTGAAAAAACCACTGACCTTTTTCGGCTTCGGTGGGTTTAGCCAGTGCCACCACGCGAGCACCTCGGGGATTTAAGTGCTCCATAAAAGTGCGGATCGTGCCGCCTTTGCCGGCCGCGTCCCGTCCTTCAAAAATAATGACGATCTTTTTACCGGTTTCCTTCACCCATTTTTGCAGCTTCAGCAATTCCACCTGAAGGGGTAATTTTTCTTTGTCATAGCGTTTGTTGCTCATGCGATGCTTGTAGGGGAATTCTGCTTTTTCCCAATTTTCTACAAGCTCGTCTTCATTTTTCTCATTATCGCCCGCGGCATGAATACGTGTTTTCGCATCCTTGATCATGAGTTTAAGGATGCGAACCTGTTCTTCAGGAGGTTCTTCCTTCAGAGCACTCTTTAAAGCTTTACTGTAGGCTTCAATTTTTTGTTCAGTGAGCACTTCCTTTTCTGTTAAGGGCAGCTGTTCTTTCTTTTCTTCTTTTTTCTTGGCGCACATGATGCGAGTCCTTTTAACCTTCTCAATGTTTGATAGCGTACCACTGTGTACGGTCAGTGGATGATTTCTTCTTGTCACATCGGTAATATTTTTTGTCTGAACACAAAAGCGCCGGTGTTTTTGTGTTCACCGGCGCTTGAAACTAGAAGTCTTAATTATTCAATCAATGAGTCTTTCGGGAAAATCAGACTGAATGTTGAACCTTTGCCCGGCTCAGATTGAATATCAAGACGGCAATGGTTGCGAATGGCGACATGCTTGACAATCGCCAAACCCAGCCCCGTTCCGCCTTTTTCACGTGAGCGGCTCTTATCCACACGGTAAAAGCGTTCTGTCAATCGCGGAATATCTTCCGCATCAATGCCGATGCCATTGTCCTGAACGGCAAATATAGCGCTCTCTTCTTTGGGATCGTAGCGCCAGCTGATTTCAATCTTGCCGCCATCGGGTGTATAACGGACGGCGTTGGTGACAAGATTTAAGCAAGCGCTTCGGAGTTCATCGACTTGTCCCAACACAGCCTGATTGCAGGAAATATCCGTATCAATCGTGTGGCGTCCGCGCGATAAGGCAACTCCATCTTCAGCTAAACTCGCAACCAACTTGGCCATGTTAACAACCTCGGGTGGTTCGGACTCTTGTTCATCCTTACTTTCCAGTCGAGACAACGATAAGAGATCATTGACGAGACTTTGCATGCGCTCGGCTTCCTGTTGCATTAAGCACAAGTGTTCGTGAAGCGTTTTTTCATCGAGCTCTTTTCCGCGCAGAATCATGTCGAGAAAACCGGTGATGACGGTAAGCGGCGTACGTAGTTCATGACTGACATTGGCCACAAAATCTTTTCTCATTGAATCGATGCGGCGCTGCTCGGTAATGTCACGCGTGACCATAATAAAGTGCGTCTTATCGGCTACAACCGCAAAGAGCAACAGAATCCGACCGGGTTCCTGCGATTTGATTTCAATTGGTTTCGAATAATCGCCCGATTCCAAATATTCAACAATTTTCGGGTTATCAAAAACGAGATTGAGCGCCATGCCCAAGTGCGTGGTTAACTTGATGCCTAAATGTTTTTCAGCGGCGGGGTTGCACCATTCAACCGTGTGTCCTTGACGGAAAAGCACAACGCCTTCTGGTAAAGCGGAAAGGGAGAGGCGGTAGCGGTCAATTCTGGCGGTAAAGCGTGATTGATCGCTTTTCATCTGTTCGGCTTCAACGGAATTCATCCAACCGTCACTCATTTTGAAGATGATGTAGCAGACTAAAGCGACAAGGGCGATTGAAGTGCCCAAGAGCGTCTTTTCCCAACTGACAGTGATATAAAGCAGACTGGCAATCACAGCCACGCAAATTAAGCCCAATATACAAAACGATCTGGGTGACAGGTTTTTCGCCGACATCACGAATCCCCCTGAATAGTGATTTCTATATAGCTAACTTTACTCCGAAATATGTGCCCGGTATCCCAAACCCCTGACGGTCTGAAGGAGATTTTCCGCTCGGGTGCCCTGCAGTTGCTTGCGCAACCTCAGCATATGAACATCCACCGTTCGTTCATCAACATAAGCATTGTCCCAAACAAGCGACAGAAGCATTTCACGGCTGTAGACACGTTCGGGATTTTTAGCAAAAACCAACAGTAGTTTGAATTCTTTGGCTGAAAGCGAGAGAGGTTCTCCGTCAACTTTTGCTTCAAAACTGGCTTCGTTCATGGTGAGAGGACCGCAGACGACTTCGACGTTTTGGTTTTCTTCTCCGGCCTGTGATTGGAATTGGTAACGGCGCAAAACCGCTTGAATGCGAGCAATGAGTTCGCGGGGCATGAAGGGTTTTACGATGTAGTCATCTGCGCCGGCATTAAGTCCCTTAACTCGATCGGTTTCGCTGCCGCGGGCGGTGAGCATAATGACAGGCAGGTGTTCGGTCTTAGGGTTGGCGCGAAGTTTTTCCAGCCAATCAACGCCCGAGAGTTCCGGCAACATATAGTCAAGCAAGACCAAATCGGGCGGATTATTGTCAACAATGCTTTGGGCTTTTATCGCGCTTTCTGCGCACTTGACTTCATAGCCAGCGGCGGCGCAGGCAAAAGAAATGAGGGTTCGAATGGCGGCTTCATCTTCGACAATTAAGATACAGGCTGCTTTATTGCTGCTTTCAGTCATGGTAAGCCTTTCTTCAAAAAACAAATCCAAAGAGCTTCAACTCTGTAATGATAGGCGAATTTCACAACCAAAAAATAAACCTTCGTCTATTGCCGAAGGTTTATTGTTCTCTTATTAGCTAAGTTTGGTCAAATTTTCGGGTAATGCGTCTAAGCGCAAGTGTCGGATATCTTCACCATCCAAAATGAAAATGACGTGCTCGGCGATGTTGGTGGCATGATCGCCCAAGCGTTCATAAGCTTTAAGCAAATCAAGGCAGGCGAGTGCTTTTTCAACGTCATCGGGATGTTCCTTGAGGTAAACCGTCACCACCTTAATGCCGTCTCTGAAAGCATTGTCCACATCTCCGTCGGATCTGAGCGTATTGACAGCGGCCGTTTCCGAAAGATTTTTCAATGCGAGCATCGCCAAGTTAACAGTCTTGATGGTTGACTCGACAATGTTGGTTTTGGCAAGAGCCTCAATCAGTTCTTCCGGAATATCATCGCGGCTTGCACGGGCAATGTTACGAGCCTGATCGCCCATGCGTTCAAAGTCGGTGGCCATTTTGGCAATACCGAAGACAAAGCGCAGATCCGTGGCCGCGGGCTGATGCTTGGCAATCAAAAGCGTCGCGCACCGGTCAGTGGAGACTTCTAAGGCGTTGATGGCAGCATCACGGTCTTTGACCGATTGTGCTAAATCAATGTCGCCCGTGCGAAAGGCTTTGGTGGCGTTGTTGATTTGCTCGGTTACCAGATCGCCCATGCTGTAGAGCAGGTGTTTAAGTTCATCTAAATCTTCATCAAATTGGTGCACAAGGTGCGTTTGTGCGGACATAATCATTTTTTGCTCCTTACTGTTTAACCGAAGCGACCTGTGATGTAATCTTCCGTTGCCTTCTTTGTCGGGTGCGTGAACATCATTTCGGTGGTTCCGAATTCGATGAGTTCGCCGAGATACATATAAGCGGTAAAGTCGGAAATACGGGCGGCTTGCTGCATGCTGTGGGTGACGATGACAACCGTGTATTCTTTTTTCAGCTCATTGATCAAATCTTCGATCTTGGCTGTGGAGATCGGATCCAAGGCAGAGCACGGTTCATCGAGCAGCAACACTTCTGGTTTAACCGCAATGGCGCGGGCAATGCAAAGGCGCTGCTGTTGGCCGCCCGAGAGGGCGAAACCGGAATCTTGAAGTTTGTCTTTAACATCGGTCCAGAGAGCGGCTTTTTTCAAAGCCCATTCAATACGGTCATCCAATTCGGATTTGGGTAACTTTTCAAATAAACGGACGCCGTAGGCGATGTTGTCATAGATAGACATCGGAAAAGGCGTGGGGCGTTGGAAAACCATGCCGACTTTGGAGCGCAAACGGTCAACGCCTTCGGTTTTGGTGACAATGTTTTCACCGTCGAGCCAAATTTCACCTTCGGCCCGTTGCTCGTTATAGAGCTCATACATGCGGTTGAATGTGCGCAAGAGAGTTGATTTGCCGCAGCCCGAAGGGCCGATAAAAGCCGTGACTTTATTTTCAGCGATTGAAAGATTAATATCTTTTAGCGCGTGAAATGCGCCGTAGTAGAAATTGAAATGTTTGACCTCGATTTTTGAGGCCATGGTCGTATCGGACATCCCGAAGACTCCTTAATGAGATAACTTTCTGTTATTGGGGCGAAGTCTAAAAGTTGGGTATGACCCAAAGATGACATTTATGTGACAATCTTGTGAACGAATGCGCGGCCGCTCTTGAGGAGCCGGTTTTGCTGTGACCGAGAAAGGAGAAAGAAATGATTCGTTTAGCCTGCGACTATCAGGAAGGGTGCCATCCGAAAATTCTTGAACGTATGGTTCAAACCAATTTGGAAAGCACACCGGGTTATGGCACTGACGTTTACTGTGAAAGTGCCAAGGCAAAGATTAAAGAAGCTTGTCAGGCACCGGACGCTGAGGTTTTCCTTCTGATCGGTGGTACGCAAACCAACTCTACGGTCATCCGTTCGATTTTGCGTCCCTGTGAGGGCGTCATTGCCGTTGAAAGCGGTCATATCAACGGACACGAAGGCGGCGCTATTGAAATGGGCGGCCACAAGGTGCTCACGATTGAACCGCACGACGGGAAAATGGTTGCCTCGCAATTGGATCGCTACATTGAAGATACGCTTTCGGCTCCTTCATGGGATCATGGTGTTATTCCGGCCATGGTCTATATTTCTCAGGCCACAGAAACGGGTTCTGTCTATTCGTTAGCTGAATTGGAAGCCATCAGCGTGGTCTGCCGCAAGCATGCCATGCCCTTATTTATTGACGGAGCACGCATGGGCTATGCGCTTGCTAGCGACGGAGCTGATATGACCTTGGCTGATATCGCACGTTTATCCGACGTCTTTTATATTGGCGGCACCAAAGTGGGCGCTCTTTTGGGTGAAGCGGTCGTTTTCACCAATACAAAATTGTCAAAGAACTTTTTCACCATCATGAAGCAAGGTGGGGCAGTGTTGGCAAAAGGACGCCTGTTGGGTCTGCAGTTTGATACGCTTTTTACAGATAATCTCTATTTTGAAATCAGCCGTCACGCCGTTGAGATGGCGATGAAGTTAAAGAAGGCTCTTCAGGATAAGGGCTATCGTTTTTATTCGGAAAGTCCGTCCAATCAGCAGTTTGTCATTTTGGATAATGCAAAATTAGCCAAGTTGGAAAAGGAAGTTCAGCTGTCTCATTGGTGCAAAGTTGACGACACTCATACAGCGGTCCGATTCTGCACGAGCTGGGCAACACCGGAAGAAAATATTGATCGCGTGATCGCAATGCTTTAATTGAAATTGAGCAAAAAAGTCCCCAATTCTTTGTAGAGGAAGTGGGGACTTTTATTCGGATTTTCTAGTCTGTCACTTCAACAATGGCGGTGATTTCCGTGGCAGCGCCTTCGGGCAATTCATAGGCCCCAAGCGCGATTCGAGTGCAAACACCTGCCTCTCCATAAAGATCGCGGAAAAGCTCGGAGGCGCCGTTGATGACTTGGGGGTGATCCTCAAAGTCTTTGGCGCATCGAACAAAACCGGTCAAATGGACAAATTGTTTGACGCGGTCAAGGTCTCCGAGTTCGCGCTTAAGGACGGAAAGGACATTGAGAGCGCTTAACTTAGCGGCTTTTTTGCCTTCCTCAAGACTTAATGTTTCGCCGACAACGCCTTTGATTTGAAGAACGCTGTTAATATCGGGCGTTTGTCCCGAGACGTAGACAAGATTACCGACTCGTCTGGTGTAAACGTACAGGCCGGCGGGGTCGGCAACGGGAGGCAATTCAAGTCCCATTGCCTTGAGTTTTTCTTCAATGCGCATAGGTCGTCCTATTTCAAATTGTCTTTAAACCAAGTGACAACTTTATCAATAATTGGTTTTTGAAACCAAACGGTATCGCCGTGGGCAGCCCCTTCGACCTTAACGTAAGTGACTCGATTGCCGCTTTGCTTCAGGGCTTCATAAAGCTGTTCACTTTGAACCGGCGAGACAAGTTTATCTTCGGTGCCGTGCATGATCAAAAAAGGCGGTAAGTTCTTTTTAATGTGCCCCAAAGAACTCGCTGCCAGTGCCTTATCGCTATCAGACAAGATGCTCGCACCGGGGTATTCGTTGAAGGCCACACCATTGACTAATAGGGCTTCCGTTACAGCCGGGGATTGGTGAACTTTTTGAATGGCTTCGTCAAACCCAGCGCCGATGTTGCGAAGATCGGATATGCCGTAAAGTGTCGCGGCGGCTTGAACAGTTGAATCGACGTGAAGATTGTCGCCTTTGTCAAATTGCTTTTCGTTGCCAGTGACGGCGACCATCTGAGACAGGTACCCTCCGGCTGAGTCACCCAATACGCCGATTTTGGATGCATCAATGCCATAAGCATCCGCATGAGCCTTTAAAAACCGCACAGCGGATTTCCCGTCTTCTAAGATAGCTGGGAATTTGTTTGGTACAACCCGATATTCCGCCGCGGCCACCACAAAACCGGCTTTGGCTAAAGCGAAACGCATCTCAATAAATTTTTCGTAGTCTGTTGTGGTGAATCCGCCCCCGGGAAAATAAATAATGGCCGGTTTTTTCTCGGTCGTTCTTGGCACAAGAAGCGTCATGCGCATCGCTCGGTTTGATCGGCGAGATTGGATTTGAGAATAAATCACACCCCCGATTTCGTCGATTTGATGTTGTGAGACTTCTACTTTCATGGTTTGGGTTTGAGCGAGGGGAGCTTGGGCGCTAGCACCACTAGCCATCAAACCGCTTATAGCCGCCAAGGCTACGGTTTTCAATTTGATCACAATTCTCTCCAAAAAATATTCGGCTGAGGTCAGTCAGCCGAATAGCGGTTTTAGGGGATGTTTCTTAAGAGTTCTCGGGCGAGGCGCTCGGCGTCAAACATTGTATCCACCATGTTTTTCCCAAGCGCTTGCGCGATACCGGTTCTTTCCAATTGATGGAGGGTGTGACCGGTTGCGCCGCAAATGATGAGCTCAAAGTTGCGGCGTTTCAGCGCTCTCATGTAGGTCGAAATAATGTCCATTGCCGAATTGTCAATGTTCATGAGCGCCGTGCAATTCAAAATCACCACTTTATTGGCGTTTCTCGCCGTGATTCGCTTCGGATCGGTCATATAGGAAAGTTTGGAGACAGAACCGAAAAAGAGCGAACCTTGCAGACGCCATGCTTCAATGCCTTCCGGGGTATCCGCGGCAAGGGTCATTTGGGTCACGCTTGTGAGAGTATTCATGCGATAGATAAAGAATAGGCACGAGATCACGAGGCCCACTTCCACGGCAACGGTCAAGTCAAAAATAACCGTCAGAAGGAAAGTGGCAATAAGCGTCACTTTGTAAGACATTGTCATGCGACGCAGGCGTTTGAATTCTGCCCAGTTGCCCATGTTGCTCGCGACATTAAGCAAAATGGCAGAAAGCGCGGCAAGCGGAATATTGGATGCCAGCGGGGCGGCAGCCAAAATAACAACTAAAAGAGTAATCGCATGGACAACACCGGAAATCGGGGAGACAGCGCCGCTTTTAATATTGGTGACCGTACGAGCGATGGTACCGGTGGCCGGAATACCGCCGAAAAAGGGTACTACCAAATTGGCAATGCCTTGCCCCATCAGTTCCTGATTGGGGTTGTGTCTGTCATCGGTGAGCGTGTCAGCAACGCGGGCGCATAAAAGCGATTCAATGGCACCAAGCAGTGCGATCGTGACCATGGGACCGACCAAATGGCGAATGTTTTCCCAGTCAAAATCGGGAACTTGAATGGAGGGCAGCGTTTGGGGAATGCCGCCGAATTTACTGCCGATTGTTTCCACAGGCAATCCCAAGGAGCTCACGGCAATCGTTGAGACGATCAAAACGATCACGGTGCCGGGGATCTTAGCGACCCAACGCTTCCATTGAGCCGTGCGGCTTGATGTATCTTTGGGCCAGAAGCGAACGATGGCAAAGGAAACGAGAGCGATGCCCAAGGCGTAAAAATTGACGGTTCCGATATGAGCGGCAATAGCCCCCATCTGACCGAAAAAGTCAGCGGGCATCTTGTCAATGCTTAGGCCTAAAAAGTCTTTCACCTGTGATAAAGCAATAAGCACGGCGATACCGTTTGTAAAACCGATCACAATGGAGATAGGAATAAAACGGATAAAGCTGCCGATTTTCAGCAACCCCATGAGAAAGAGCAGTATGCCACTGCCGATGGTGGCAATCATGAGATTGGCCAAACCGTAGTTGGCGATGATGCCGTAGATAATCACAATGAAGGCGCCGGCAGGACCGCCGATTTGAACTCGACAACCACCTAGGATGGCAATCAAAAAGCCAGCAATGATGGATGTGTAAATGCCCGCTTCAGGAGTCACGCCGGAAGCAATGGCAAAAGCCATGGCCAAGGGCAACGCAACCATGCCGACAGTCAGGCCTGAGCTAATGTCTCGAGACAAACTTCTGGCATTGTAGTGTCCGATTAAATCGAAACTGACCGGATGGAAAGGTTCCAAGGGAATGTGATCCCTAAAATTCTTAAAGGCTTGAGCGATGCTCATTTTTTTACGAGAAAGAGAGAAGTTAATATTGTTGTTATCGGTTATTGTAAAAACAGTTGGCTTGTGGGCCAACTGTTTTTAGTCTTCCTTAGGACTTGCGATTAACGAAGTCTCATGCCGGGTTTGGCTCCGGCTTGCGGTTCAAGGATAAAGAGTCCGTCTTTATCATCGGCTCCGCTTGCCGACAAAAGCATGCCTTCGCTGACGCCGAAGCGCATCTTGCGCGGAGCAAGATTAGCAATCACCACTGTGAGTTTGCCCTCCAAATCCTCGGGCTTGTACCAGGCTTGAATGCCTGAGAAGATGTTGCGAGTCTTGCCTTCTCCGATGTCGACCGTTAAACGCAAAAGCTTCGTAGAGCCTTCCACCTTTTCACACTTGACGATCTTGGCTACACGCATATCCAATTTGGCGAAATCATTAATCGTGACTTCGGGGGCGATTTCTTCACCGCAAGGAGCCACCGGTTTGGCAACTTCCGCCACCGGAGGAATCAAAGCATCCAATTGTTTGATGTCGCAGCGCTGCATCAAATGTTTGAAGGGCTTAATCTGAACATCAGAGGTCAAAGGACGCAGAGCGCTTTCCCAATTGAGTTCGCCGCAATTGAGGAATTCTTCAACCTTAGCGGCTGTGGCCGGCAACACAGGTTTGAGCATGAGCGTCAAGAGTCGGAATGCTTCTAGGGCCACGGAACAGACTTCATGCAATTTGTCCGCTTGCTCTTCAGATTTTGCCAATTCCCAAGGCTTTTCACGATCGATGTACTCATTGATCGTGTCTGTCATGGACATAATGGCGCGAAGTGCGCGGGAGTATTCGCGTTGGTTGTAGAGCATGGCGATGCCTTCAACCGCATTGCGCATGACCTTGATAATCGTGTGGTCGGCCATGCGATCGTCAACACGAGCGTTAAAGCGCTTGACGATGAAGCCGGCTGCTCGGCTGGCAATGTTGATGTACTTGCCGATCAAATCAGAGTTCACGCGAGCCAAGAAATCGCTCTTGCTGAAATCGACGTCATCGTTGGTCGGCCCCATTTTTGCGGCAAGGTAATAACGCAACCATTCGGCGTTCATGCCGAGTTCAAGGTACTTCATGGGGCTAATGCCGGTGCCGCGGCTCTTACTCATCTTGCGGCCGTCAACGGTCATGAAGCCATGAACGAAAACGTTATCGGGAACACGGTACGGTTGACCGGCAAAGTGCAACATGGCAGGCCAGAAAAGCGTGTGAAAATATACGATGTCTTTGCCGATAAAGTGAATTTGTTCCGTTTTCTCATCATCTAAGAACTTCCAGAAGTCAAAACCGATCTTCTTGGAGTAGTTCAAGAGGCTGGCGTAGTAACCCACCGGAGCGTCAAGCCAAACGTAGAAATATTTACCGGGGGCATCGGGAATGGGGATGCCGAAGTAAGGTTCGTCACGGGAAATGTCCCAGTCACCCAATTTGCCTTCACCGAGCCATTCTTCATCTTTGGCACGGATTTCCGCTTGCACGCGATCTGCGCCACTCTTGCCTTTGCCGTTGACCCAATCGCGTAAAAACGTCACGCAGGCGGGATCGGAAAGCTTAAAGAAGTAGTGCGTGGATTTGCGCAATTCAGGTTTGGCACCTGACAAGGCAGAGAAGGGGTTGATCAATTCTGTGGGCGAATAGACGGCGCCGCACTTTTCGCAGTTGTCGCCATATTGGTCCTCAGCGCCGCAACGCGGGCAGGTGCCCTTGATGAAGCGGTCAGCCAGGAACATGCCTTTGACCGGATCATAGAATTGTTCAATGTCCTTTGTATAAATTAACCCGGCAGCTTTGAGGCGCTTATAGATGTCTTGCGAAAGCATGACATTTTCTTCGCTGTCGGTCGAGTACCAATGGTCAAACTTAATATGGAAACCATCCAGGTAGGCTTTGCGGCCGGCTGCAATTCGGGCAACAAACTCTTGAGGAGTGATCCCTTCTTTTTGGGCGGCAATCATCATCGGGGCGCCGTGCGTATCATCGGCACCGACAAAATGAACGGTATGTCCATACATTCGCTGAGTGCGCACCCAAATGTCGGCCTGAATGTATTCCATGATATGGCCGATATGGAAATGCCCATTGGCATAGGGAAGAGCAGTCGTAACGAATATTTGGCGTTTTTGCATGATGAAATGTCCCGAAAAATAGGCGGGAAGAGAAACAAAGAGGCCAATATTTTAGCAAAGCCACGTGAAATTCTCTTATTGCTCTTGAGCTTAGGCAAGAAAACTCGCACAATACGACTAATGCTTGAAAACGGAGTACAAAAAAGTGACTAAGAGAGAAGAAATACTGCAGGTATTGAGTTCCGTGACGGATCCCTGGATGAATACGGACTATGTGAGCGCTCGGATGGCAAAGATTAGTGATGATGCGCAAGCCGTTACGATTCAATTGGGGTATCCGGCCAAATCTGTTAAAAAAGATATCGAGCTGAAGCTTCAGGACGCTTTTCAAAAGGCAGGCATTCAGGTTCAAGTGACGGTCGAACAGAAGATTATTGCCCATGCGGTTCAGCGCACTTTAAAAGTACTGCCTAATGTTAAAAACATCATTGCTGTTTCAAGTGGCAAGGGTGGCGTCGGTAAAAGCACGGTGGCGGCTAATTTAGCGTTGGCCCTGTCAGCCGAAGGGGCCCGAGTGGGTGTTTTGGATGCCGATATTTATGGTCCCAGTCAACCGATGATGTTGGGCGCCCTTGGCCGCCCAATGACAAACGATGGTCAAAACATGAACCCGATTGAAACATTGGGTCTTGAAGTCAATTCCATCGGATTTTTGATTGATCCGGATGAGCCGATGATCTGGCGTGGTCCGTTGGTTGCTCAAGCACTTACTCAGCTTTTAACGCAAACGAATTGGCATGACTTGGACTATCTGGTTATTGACATGCCGCCGGGCACCGGTGACATTCAATTGACGCTATCGCAAACGGTTCCGGTCACGGGGGCCATTGTGGTAACCACCCCACAGGATATTGCGCTTTTGGACGCGAAGAAGGGTTTGCGAATGTTCCAGAAGGTCAATGTGCCCATTCTGGGAGTCGTTGAAAATATGTCTATTTTCGTTTGCCCGGAATGCGGCCACGCCGAGCATATTTTTGGAGAAGGCGGCGCCAAGCGTTTAAGTGATACCTATCACGTGGATGTTCTCGGCCAACTGCCTCTTGATGCCAAGATTCGGGAAGAAGCCGATTCCGGTTCACCGACAGTCATATCTTCGCCAGAGTCAATGGCCGGTAAAATTTATCGCGGAATTGCTTTAAAGGCGGCCGCGGCGATTGCTAAAACCGCCAAGGATATGTCGCTTAAGATGCCAAGCGTGCGAGTGGAGAATAACTGATGCCTTTGGTAACGCCTGACTACAAGGCGCCTCGGTGGCTTGCCGGTGCTCAGATTCAAACGATATTTGCGGCCAAGGTCTGTAAAAAGCCCGAAGTAACCTATCGTCGCGAGCGCTGGGATACGCCTGACGGTGACTTCACAGATATCGATTGGGCCACGCCCGAAGTGGCCGATCCGGCCGCTCCGATTGTTGTGCATTTCCACGGTTTGGAGGGAAGCTCTCATAGCCACTACGCTTTGGCGCTTATGCACGAGACGGTTAAGCACGGTTGGCGCGGATGCGTGTCGCTTTTTAGAAGTTGTTCGGGAGAATTAAACCGCAGTATTAAGACTTACCACGCCGGTGATATTGATCAGGTTCAGTGGGTGTTGGAGACGGTGCGTTCTCGTTATCCGAAGGCGCCAATTTACGCGGTGGGAGTTTCCTTGGGTGGCAATCAGTTGGCGCTTTTTTGCGGCAAACGCGCCCAAACTGCCAAAGGGCTTCTCACGGCGGCTGTTTCCGTGGGAGCGCCGGTGGATTTGGTGGCGGGCAGCAATCTCTTGCGCTTTGGTTTTAATCGTCTGTATTCCAAAATGTTTTTGGATACGCTAATACCGAAAGTGATCAAAAAGTGTGAGTTAATGCCGCAGATGCGCGAGATGGTTGATGTGGAGGCCATCAAAAAGTGCAAAAATTTCTACGATTTCGATTCCCTTTATACGGCGCCTGTCCATGGCTTCAAGAGTGCCATGGATTATTGGACAAAGGCCTCTGCAAAACCGTGGTTAAAGTATGTGCAGGTTCCGCTTTTGCTCTTAAACGCTAAAAACGATCCTTTCATGCCGCAATGGGCTTTGCCGACCCTATCGGATGTTTCAGATAATGTTTGGCTGGATCAACCTGAAGAAGGGGGACACGTGGGATTCCCAACGGGTAACCCGCCCGGCAAAATTGATTATCTGCCTAAACGAATCTTTCGATTCTTCTTAGAAAGGCGGTGAACGGTTTTTCGTCTCAAGAAGAGCCTGCTATAGTCTGGTTATTGACAGCGAGGAGGCAACACATGGATAAGCGACTTTCTTTAGTCTGTAGTTTGGTTCTTGGGGTTTTCTGTGTGTCCTCATCGGTCGCGGCGAGTCTTTGCGGACCGCGTGCGGCCGCGGTTGAATTCGCAATCGATGCGTCTTCCTCAATGGGTGAGAGCTACGCGCGGCCTCAGTTTGTTAATGATGAAAAAGAGGCGGCTCTTTTGGGTAATCAATCGTCAAAACTCGCTTACGCGCGGCAATTTGTCAAGATGGCGGCAGAAAAAATTAATCCCACCAAAGAAATGGTGACGGGGCTAGCCACATTTATGCCTTCAAGCCAGATCCTTAAGACGCAAAAGCGTACGGGCGAAGCCTTTTCAAAGTCGCTCTCCGAAGTCAAAATCTCCGCTTCGACTCAATCGTTGAACAATTTCGATAAAAAGGCGTTGGACTATTTTGCTCGTAAACGCAAAGAACCGACCACGCTTTTTGTCATCACAGACGGTGATATAGACAAGGGTTCCCATGATCCGGCCAAGGTTTTGCAAACGTTTTATCAGAATAATCCGAAAAGTTGTGTGCATCTGATTTCATTGGCTCAGACGGACTCTGAAAAAGAGGTCATAACCCGTTTGCGCCGAGTCAACGCCTGTTCGACGATGGCGACGGTTGCCGACATGATGGCCGATCGTCAAAAATTCAATGCCATGGTAGAGGGCAATGTGTACCGTAATTGCTCATCCCAAGAGGATCTGGAAGTCGCCGGGATTCCTTTTGTTAAAAAGTCAACCACGTTGGATAAAAAAGCCATCGCAGTGCTGGACCAGGTGATGGAAGTGATCGCGCAACGTCCAAAGGACGAATCCATGTTGATTTTGGGCTGGACCGATACAGAGGGCGATGCGGCTTTTAATAAGCGTCTTGGTTTGCAGCGGGCAAAGGTTGTCAAAGATTACCTTGTTTCCAAAGGAGTCGAGGATCACCGAATGGCTGTAATGGGCGGCGGTGAGTCAGAGAAGTTTGACAACACGACCGAAGCCGGAAGAAAACTCAATCGTCGGGTGGACATCATTTTTGGTCAATGAACACCGCTCAATGCGGGGCTTTTTCTCTTTTTCGAATTTAGCTAAAATACGCTCTTTAATTTTTAATAAAAACGTTGCCGCGTCGGTTTGTTCTACCGGGTCTGCGGTTCCGTCGGTAAACGGAGGCTCTTATGTCCCATAAGTGGCTCAGCAAGGATACGCTTTGCGGCCTTGTTGCATTAACGCTTTTTATTCTGACGATTCCTTTGAGTAATTGGGTCGTTGTCAATGTCGGTTTGGTTTGCGAGACCAACGGTCCATGTTTAATTCCTGTTTGGCCGGGGCTGATGGCGCCTTCTGCGGTCATGATTGCAGGGGCCGCCCTGGTTTTAAGAAATGGCGTACAGGCCTTTCTTGGTGCTCCCTTTTCTCTTTTGGCGATTGCCGTGGGCACAGCGCTATCGGCGCTTTTTGCCGCCCCCTCTTTAGTGATCGCCTCCGCAGCTGCCTTCTGTTTTTCTGAATTGGCCGACTTTGCGGTCTACACGCCGATGAGAAAACGCTTCCCGGCTTTCTCGGTTGTCATGGCGGGGCTGGTGGGTTCTGTTATTGATAGCGCCATTTTCCTTTCGCTCGCTTTCGGCAGTATCGAATTCATTACCGGTCAAGTGTTGGGTAAGTTCTGGATGTCACTTTTAGCCGGGATGGTTATTCGCTATTTGAGACCTCGTTTGGTCGCGCATCCTAAGTTCTAAGTTAAGTTTAGAAAACCTCCGGAATCGGAGGTTTTTGACTATTAGGCTATACTTTGCTGGTATTCTTCAAAGCCTTTTTCTCTTAATAGGCATGCCGGACAGTGACCGCAGCCGTATCCCCAGACATGAAAGTGCTCCCTGTCACCTTCGTAGCAGGTGTGAGTTTCTTTCACGATGAAGCCAACGAGCTCGTCGCCACCCACTTCGTGAGCCAGTTCCCACGTCTGCGCCTTTGTTCTGTACATCAACGGCGTCACAATTTCGATAGGCCAATCCATTCCCAGCGAGAGAGCTTTTTGCATGGCATCCATTGTGTTGCGGCGGCAATCCGGATAGCCTGAAAAATCAGCCTGGCCCACGCCTGTGATAATGGTGTGGATATCTCGCAAGTAGGCTCTGGCGCCAATGTAGGTCATGAACATTAGGTTTCTGGCCGGCACAAAAGAAGAGGGCAGCCCGCGCTTTCCTTCGGAGACGATGGCTTCGCCCGATCCGGTTAAAGCACTGCTGGAGACCTGACCGAAGGTACTGGCGTCAATGACAAGGTCAGGGCCAAGGCGGCATGCAAAGTTAGGAAATTGAGTCTGAATTTTTTTGAGAATTTCTTTTCGGCAAATCAATTCCACATTGTTTTTCTGGCCATAATTGAAACCGACGGTTTCGACACGATCAAAATTTTTCAAAGCCCAAAAAAGACATGTGGTTGAATCTTGTCCACCTGAAAAACTGACAATGGCAGCCTTAGACATAAAAATTTCCTTTCAACTCATTTTTTAGGATTTTTGTTTTGCTTTTTGTCGCTGTCGTTTTTGTCAGAACTTCCTTTTTTAAAAGCGTGTCCAATTTCTTTTGTGGTATCACGAGTTGTATGACCAATTTCACGAGTGATATCACGAGTCGCATGACCAATGCTTCGACCTGCGTCTTTAATAGCGCCAAAAAACGAGTCGGAAGCATAAGTGGGCGTGGTTGCTATTGACAGAGCTAAAAGAACGCCGGAAACAAAAGTTTTAAACATGTTTTTCAACTTCTTGAGAATTGAGACTTCCGATATGTTACCTGGCTTTTGACTCTTAGGCGGAAGTATTTCACTTCGGTTGATTTTTTTGGTTTGCCTTTTTAGATTGTCACGAGGCTCTGCTTATGTGTTAACCTTCGGTCTGTTTTTTGAGAATCATTTTCCATATGTCTGACAAAACTGCCGTCATTTTGATGAATACCGGATCGCCCGCGGCGCCGACTGAGGCGGCTTTGCGTACATATCTAAAAGAATTTTTATCGGATCCGCGCATTATTGAACTACCATCTTGGATATGGCAACCCATACTCAGAGGAATCATTCTTCGAACCCGCCCGGCCAAAAGTGCTCAGCGTTATAGAAAGATATGGATGCCTGATGGTTCCCCCTTGATTGTTTATACGCAAAAGATTGTCGAGGCTCTTAACGACCGTCTGCCTGATGATATTGTCGTTGCCATGGCTATGAAGGTGGGTTCTCCTTCGGTTGAACAAACGGTTGCCCGTCTAAAAAAAGACGGAATCGATCATTTTATTTTCTTTCCTATGTTTGCCCAGTACGCCACACAAACGACGGAGTCAGCTCTTGATGGAGTCAGGGAACTTAAAGGGGAATTGAAAGATATTCATTGGGATTGGATTCGTCCTTTTTATAACCGAGCCGATTTTATTGAGGCCTTGGCCGCGAAAATCCAGTCAAACCGCACGCCGGGAGCTCACCTTGTGATGAGTTTTCACGGCATTCCTGTCAAAAGCATTCAAAAAGGCAGCCCCTATGAAAAACAGTGCCGTGAGACAGCGCAAAGCATTGCGGCAAAGTTGCAATTAAAAGACGGGGATTATTCCATTGCCTACCAGTCACGTTTTGGTAACGATCATTGGCTTCAGCCTTATCTGACCGGGCACGTTGAGTCGCTGGTTCATCAAGGCGTACGATCGATAGATGTCGTCTGCTTATCCTTTAGTGTCGATTGTTTGGAAACGCTCGAAGAAATCGGCATTGAACTCAAGAATCATTTCCTTTCATTAGGAGGCGAGCACTTCAATCTTTTGCCGTGCCTCAATGATGATGCTAACGCATTGGATTGTTATGAAAAATTGATTCTTGAATCCATTTCTACTCTGAAGAGCGATAAACGCTAAAAAAGAAAAGAAGCCAACAGTCAGTCGGCTATTGGCTTCTGAAATACCTATTTGTGCGAGACTACTTCAAATATGTTTTATAAAACACTTCAATTTTGTCGAACGGAATCTTGTCCATTTGATCATAAAGATCCGTGTGACTGGCTCCCGGCACGATAACCAGTTCTTTATTGTCCCCTTTGAGGAGTTTAAAAGCGTCTTCACCAAAATAACGTGAGTGTGCTTTTTCGCCATGAACAATCATGACAGCGTTACGAATCTCACCTGCGTAACTGAAAATCGGCATTGTCATAAATGACAGTGACGAGGTGACATTCCAGCCTCGATTGGAATTCAATGAACGGGGGTGGTAGCCACGTTCGGTTTTATAGTAAGCGTAGTAGTCCTTCACGAATTGCGGAGCATCGGCCGGAAGCGGATCGACTACACCGCCAGCTAAAGCGTAGTAGCCGTTTTTGTAGTCGCTTGTCCGTTGTTGGTTAAGTTTTTGACGCAATTCATAGCGGGCATTTTCATCCATCGCGTCAAAATATCCCTTGGCATTAACGCGAGTCATGTCGTACATGGTAGAGGCCACTGTCGCCTTAATGCGGGTATCCATCGCGGCGGCGTTAATTGCCATACCGCCCCAACCACAAATTCCTAAAATCCCGATTCGATTGGGATCAACGTCTTCACGTGTACTTAAATAATCTACCGCGGCGCTGAAATCTTCCGTGTTAATGTCCGGTGATGCTACATAACGGGGACTGCCGGAACTTTCACCGGTAAAGGACGGATCAAATGCGATGGTCAAAAAGCCGCGTTCAGCCAATGTTTGAGCGTATAGGCCTGAAGACTGCTCCTTGATTGCACCAAACGGACCGCTTACTGCGATAGCCGGTAATTGACCACTGGAATTTTTGGGGACGTAGAGATCGGCCGCCAAGGTGATGCCGTAACGATTCACGAAAGTCACTTTGGAATGATTGACTTTAGGGCTTTGTTTAAAGACCTTGTCCCATTTTTGCTCAAGCTTCAGCGGTTCAGCTTTGATGGGGGAAGGTTCAACATTCACGGCAGGTACTGCCGCATAGGCCGTGACAGCACAGGCTAAGCCAATGGATAAGGAGGTCTTTCCTATAGTCTTTTTCACGTTCATGATCACTCTCCGTTAAAGCGAAAATTGGCAATCTGACAGATCTCGTCTATCAAGAAAAAGTCTATGAAAAAGACTATTCAATAACAAATACTTTGTTTTTATTGCTTGCCATGCCTATAAGGCATAAATTATTAAATTCCCCAGTCATTCGAAAGAAAAGGAAATTAAATTTTCGCTTCCTCTTCTTTTAACAAGGCAATCAGTCTCTTAGAGGCGGGGCTAAGGTTTCGGGAATGATTCCATGCAATCACAATGTCGCATTCCAATCGGGGATACAAGGGAAGCCAAACAAGACCGGATGCCGCTGTTGGATTGATGATTCCCTCTAATGCAAGAACGTGGCCAACACCGGCGGTTGCCAGTACATAGGCGTTGTAGAGAAGGTTGAAGGTTCCGACGATATTTAAGTCCGCTCGCAAGTCATTGAGCCAGCCGTCAAATTCGTTTCGGCGAAACGACTGCTCGGAACAAAGTAAAGGTTGGCCGATCAAATCAGAGGCTTCAATGTGTTTTTTCCCGGCAAAAGGACCGTCAACGCGTGTGAGCAGTCCCCAGACATCCTTTTGTTTGAACTTGATTGCGCTGTAGCCCAATGTATCGGCGATACCTACAAAAACGCCGAAATCGGTTAGCCCGGAATGCAATTCGGATTTCACCTGAGCCTCAGCGCCGCTTGTGATGTGAAAACGAACTTTTGGGGCCTCTTTTTGTAATCGGGCGATAGCTCGGGCAAGACTACTTAATGCCGGAGTTTCACCGGAGGCAATACGAATTTCTCCGGTCATTTCATCGTCCGAACGGATTTCAGCTTTAGTGCGGTCAAAAAGACTGACGATGGCTTGAGCGCGTTCGTAAAATAGTTTGCCTTTCTCGGTCAAATGAAGTTTGCGATTGGTACGAACAAATAAGGTATGGCCCAGTTCTTCTTCAAGTTCCATAAACTGACGTGATAAGGTTGGCTGAGTGACATGCAGTTTTTGCGCGGCGCCAGAAATACTTTGTTGTTCCGCTGCGGCTAGGAAATAACGAAGAACGCGAATATCCATTATTAGTCACCTGTGTTGTGAGCTTATTGGCTCATTATGCCCGAGAATGCTTTCTTGCGATGAGGATCCTTCTTGGTTATTTTGGGAAATTTATGCCCATTTTATTATCGACTTGAATTTTTCCGAATCGTCCCCATATTGGGATTATCTAAGTTATTACCCGTTTCGGAGAAAGAATCCATGCAAGAAGAAACGACCAAAGACACGGAAGTGAAAGATCAAAATCAGTCGCAAACCGCTGCCGAGCAGACTCAACCTGAACAAAAAGTTGAAGAAGCTACCCAACCTGAAGCCCAGGCTCAACAAACCGAGCCCGTTCAGGAACAACAAACAGCAGAAGAGCCTTCCGTTGAAGAACTTTTAACTGCAGCCAAAGAAGAAAATGCCAAGTTGCAGGATCTTTATCTTCGCGCGTTGGCCGAAGCTGAAAATGCTCGCCGTCGTGCCGAGGATGCTGTGGAAAAGGCGCATAAGTTCGGCGTTGAGAAATTCGCTAAAAACCTCTTGCCCGTGCTCGATAGCTTGGAAAAGGCTCTGGAACTGAGTAAGGATCCGGAAGATCCCGTGATGCAAGGTGTTCAGGCTACCTATCGTCAGTTTGTTCAAGCGATGGAAAAAAGCGGCATGACGGAAATTAATCCCGTCGGCGAGAAGTTCGATCCGACGCGTCATCAGGCAATCGCCATGGTGCCGGCTCAGGAAGGTCAAACGAGCGGTCAAGTTGCTCAAGTTTTCCAACGCGGTTGGCTGATCAGTGAACGTGTTTTACGCGCCGCCATGGTTAGCGTTGTTCAATAACACTTTGAATTATCTAAGAAACTTTTGAGAGTGCAATTATTTGTAAGTGAACCCCTTGAAAGTTTCAGCCTCATCCCCATATTGGGGGTAGAGCGTCGGGAAACACAATTAGATGTTCCCGCCGAAGTAAAGAATTTGAGAGTTTTAAACGAAGGAATTTAAAAATGGCAAAGATTATTGGTATTGACTTGGGTACGACGAACTCTGCCGTAGCCGTCATGGAAGGTGACAAGATTCACGTGATTGAAAACAGTGAAGGCGCACGTACGACGCCGTCCATCGTTGCTTACATGGACAACGGCGAAGTGTTGGTGGGTGCCACCGCCAAGCGTCAGGCTGTAACCAACCCGAAAAACACCTTGTTTGCTGTCAAGCGTTTGATCGGCCGTCGTTTTGATGATGCTGAAGTTCAACGTGATATTACCTTGATGCCGTTCTCTATTTCTCGTGCAGAAAACGGTGATGCTTGGGTGAGCGTGTTGGATGGCAAGAAGCTTGCTCCGCAACAGGTCTCCGCTGAAGTGCTCCGTAAGATGAAGCAAACCGCTGAAGACTATCTCGGTGAAACGGTAACGGAAGCTGTGATCACGGTGCCTGCCTACTTTAATGACAGTCAACGTCAAGCAACGAAGGATGCCGGTCGTATCGCCGGTTTGGAAGTCAAGCGTATCATCAACGAACCGACGGCTGCCGCTTTGGCTTTCGGTCTTGATAAGGCCGGTAAGGGTGATAAGAAGATCGCTGTGTATGACTTGGGTGGTGGTACGTTCGATATCTCCATCATTGACTTGGCTGATGTTGACGGTGACAAGCAATTTGAAGTGCTTTCCACCAACGGTGATACGTTCTTGGGCGGCGAAGACTTCGACCAACGCATCGTGGATTATTTGATTTCTGAATTCAAGAAAGACACTGGCGTTGATTTGAGCAAGGACATTATCGCCTTGCAACGTTTGAAGGACGCTGCTGAAAAGGCCAAGATTGAATTGTCCAGCCGTCAGGAAACGGAAATCAACTTGCCGTACATCACGGCCGATGCAACGGGTCCGAAGCACTTGAACGTCAATTTGACCCGCGCTAAGTTTGAAAGCATGGTTGAAGACTTGATCGCTCGTACGATTGAACCGTGCCGCAAGGCTTTGGCTGATGCCGGTTGCTCCAAGAGCGAAATTACGGACGTGATTTTGGTCGGCGGTCAATCCCGTATGCCGAAGGTTCAGGAAACGGTTCGTGAATTCTTCGGTCAAGAACCGCGTAAGGACGTCAACCCTGATGAAGCCGTGGCAATCGGTGCTGCTATTCAAGGTTCCGTTTTGACTGGTGAACGTCATGACGTGTTGCTTTTGGACGTGACGCCGTTGACCTTGGGTATTGAAACCTTGGGCGGTGTGATGACCTCCATGATTAAGCGCAACACGACGATTCCGACCAAGCACACTCAAGTGTTCTCGACCGCGGAAGATAATCAACCGGCTGTAACCATTAAGGTTTACCAAGGCGAACGTGAAATGGCCGCCAGCAACAAGCTTTTGGGTGAATTTAACCTCGAAGGCATTGCTCCGGCTCCTCGTGGTCTGCCGCAAATCGAAGTGACCTTTGATATTGACGCCAACGGTATTTTGCACGTTTCGGCTAAGGATAAGGCCACCGGTAAGGAAAATAACATCACGATTAAGGCTAGTTCCGGTTTGAGCGAAGATGAAATTCAACGTATGGTCAACGACGCTGAAGCGAACAAGGCCGAAGACCACAAGCGCTTTGAATTGGCTCAATCGCGCAATATTGCCGATGCCTCCATCCACCAAGTCCAAAAGACTTTGAAGGATTTGGGCGACAAGGTTGAAGCTTCTGACCGCATGGCTTGCGAAGACGGTATCAAGAAGGTTGAAGAAGCCATCCGTGGTGAAGACAAGGCCGCTATTGATGCCGCTGTTGAACGTTTAATGACGGCCGCTCAAAAGATCGGCGAAAAGTTGAACGCTCAGGCTCAACAAGCTCAGCAAGCTCAACCGCAACAAGAAGCCAAGAAGGCCGACGATGATGTGGTTGATGTGGATGCCAAAGAAAAATAATCCGTGAGAATTTGGGGGCTCAAGCCCCCAAACTCGTACCGAACAGGGGTCTCATGAGCGAGGTTCAAGATCGGCGGTGTCGGTGACATCGGGGCTTGAACCTATCGCTTTATCGCAAGGGTAGAAAAATAATGAGCGATCGTGACTATTACGAAGTATTGGGTGTAGATAAAAGCGCAAGCGCAGCCGATATTAAGAAGGCTTATCGTCGTCTGGCCATGAAGTATCACCCCGACCGCAACAATGGGGATAAAGAGGCCGAGGCGAAGTTTAAGGAAATCGGTGAAGCCTACGAGGTTTTGGGAGATGAACAAAAGCGTGCCGCTTATGACCGATTTGGTAAAGCCGGCGTAAACGGCGGAGCCGGTGGTCCCGGCGGTTTCGGTGGTTTTGGCCCTGAAGGTTTCGCGGGTGGTTTCGGCAACATGGGCGACTTGGGCGACATTTTCAGCGAATTTTTCGGCCAAGGCATGAGTGGACGCCGTCAACAAAGCGGTCCTCGAGCCACCAAGGGTGTGGACCTGCGCTACGACCTTGAAATTACGCTTGAGCAGGCGGCTAAGGGCTACACGGCGGAAATCCGTGTTCCTGTTTGGGAAAAATGTGATGTTTGTGATGGAACGGGCAGCCGCTCCAAAGCCAAACCAACGACTTGTCCGCACTGTAACGGTACCGGCGTCGTTTATGCTAAACAGGGCTTTTTCTCTGTTCAGCAGACGTGTCCCTACTGCCATGGATCCGGTACGGTGATTTCTGATCCCTGCCCCAACTGCGACGGTACAGGCTTCAAGAAAGTCATGAAGACGCTTGAAGTGAAGATTCCTGCCGGTATCAACGCCGGTCAGCGTGTGCGTTTGCAAGGCAAAGGTCAGCCTGGCACCAACGGCGGTCCGGCAGGCGACCTGTATGTTGAAATCAGTATTAAACCGCACGAGATTTTCCAACGTGATGGCGACGACCTTCATGTTGAATTGCCGATTTCTTTTGTCACAGCGGCTTTGGGTGGTGACGTGGATGTGCCTGTTTTGGACGGCGAAACCCGCATCACCATTCCCGAAGGTACACAAAGCGGCAAGATTTTGCGCCTGCGTGGCAAGGGTATCAAGAGCCTGCGCACAGGCTACATGGGTGATCTTTACATCCATGTGTTTGTGGAAACGCCGGTTAATCTGACGCAAAAGCAAAAGGATTTGCTCCGACAGTTTGATGAAACGGTCTCCAAGCACGGCGAGAAGCATTCGCCGAAGCACCAGAGTTTCATGGATAAGATGAAGGATCTCTTCAGCTAAAAAGCGTGCTTTTCAACTAAGCTCCGTTCCCAGTGTTCGGAGCTTTTTTGTTTCTGCAAAATGCGAATCTGTACCCGATGAAGCCAAAGCAGAGGCCTAAAAGTGCGCCGGCGATGACATCGCTCGGAAAATGCACAAAGAGGTAGAGTCGGGAAAAGCCCATCAAGATGGCAAGGATCAAAGCGGCCGAACCGGCTCTTTTATGGTAAAGAAACAAGGCAAACGCCGCAGCAAAGGCGGCCGCCGTGTGACCGGATGGAAAGGAGTGGTCGCTTAAACAAGCAAGCAACATGTCTTCAGGCACGGTTACGTCACAGGGGCGTTCTCGTCCGACCAACGGTTTGATGATGAGGTTAACTGAAACGAAATCAACTAGCAGTGCAATGCTGACGGCCAAACCAGACTGACGGTATGTTTTGGCAATGAGCAAAAGAGCGGCGAGCGCAATCCAAATGGCACCGAAATTGCCCAGGGAAGACACGAAAAGCATGAAATGATCAAGATTTTCGCTTCTTAACGATTGAATAAAGTGCAAAAACAAAAATTCCATCGGATTACGTAAAAAATGAGCCGCCTTCAAGGTTAACTGAAAAGGCGGCTCAAGATGAGGAAATCCTACAAACCGTTACTCTTTTTGAGGTTTAGGCAGAATTTTGTCCAAATTTTTGATAAAGAGAATGGCCACATAGGTAATGATGCAAGTGGCGATCACTAATTCAGCGTTTGCGAGCATTCTGAGCTCCCATGCATAAAAAGCGCCGACTTCATACTGACCGACTAAATTGCTCATTTTATAGAGCGCGGTAGCGCCGATTGCTAAAGGGAAGGTGAAAGCCGCGTAGCCGGGAGAAAAGGGTAGGCGAAGCAACTTAAAGAGCGAAAGGTAGATGACTACGGTCATTAAAACGGCAATCCCCAATAGGACAGCGCACAAAAGCGGAGAAGGATTCTCAACAACAGTTAAAAGACCGGCCAATGAGAGACTGGCAGGGGCGGCCAAAATCGCTATGGTGGGCTTGGCGGCATCAGGAACCTGTGCGTAGAACATGAAACGATAAATCATGACCGGAAGCATAACAGCATAGGAAACAATGCCGATCGTCAATAGGACTTGAGCGAAATTAAACCATTCCGGTGAAGGACAGGCGACATCAGCCACGATGATGCCGACAGGTGGAATAAACCAACTTGGAACCATGTGCTGCATTTGACGTTCGCGCATGCGGAAAACAATAAAGGCGCCCAAAAAGAGCAGGTGTACGATCACAGCCGCAAGCCATAGGTACTCGCCGACAAGAGGGAAAAAGCGACCGATTGCTTTAGAGACCACCATCGTGGCCATGGCAAAAGTGGGCACAATACTGCCTAAAACAGGGTGGCGCAGATCAGTGATAAGGGTGTCGGCGTGAAAAACAAATCGAGTAAGCAGCAGGCAAAGCAATACAACGGCTATACAGGCTCCGATAAGTTGGCCCCAACCATAAAGCGGAAGAGCATTTTCCATCGACCAGCCTAAACTGGAAATACCAAGTGCAAGCCCCGCTACCGGGGTGGGCAGTGCACGGACGCGTTTAATCATTCTTTAAGTTCCGTGATGTTAAAAGACGAGCGATTATATCAACTGTCAAAAAAGAGTCAGCTGTTTAGCCAAATAGTCTTCGCGGATTTCTTGTTCGGTTTTGGAAACAGAAAGACCTAAAAGACGAATACCGGTAGCGGGTAGGGTCACATTTTTTAAAAGGCGGTAAGCTAAGGGTGTAATTTTTTCGACACTATCGAGTACCTCATGACCAGAACCGCTGCGGGTCAAGGTGGTGAAATCAGGAAAGCGTACTTTAAGTGTCAACCTTTTTCCTTTAAATTTTCGGCGGTTAACCCTTTGCGCAAGCTCATTAATGACCGAAGTCAAGGCTTCATCAATGGCTTTCCCTTTAATATCCCGCCCAAACGTTTCTTCACAGCCGACGGACTTACGTTCTCGGTGGGTAGTTACCTGTCGATCATCAATACCTCTGACAAAGTTATAGTAGGTCAGACCGGCTTTACCGAACAATTCAGTCAATCGTGAGAGACTGACCGCTCTTAATTGCGGCGCTGTTGTGATGCCTAAAGCGTGTAACCGTTTTGCGGTGGCAGGACCAATTCCCCAAAAGGCTTCAATTGGAAGCTTGTCGATAAAATCTAAAGCTTGATCCGGATGAATGACACAAAGGCCATCGGGTTTTCGGTAATCGCTTGCGATTTTGGCTAAAAATTTGTTGTAACTCACGCCGGCGCTTGCCACTAATCCCAGCTCCTCACGAATCTCTTTTTTTATCCGCTTGGCAATTTCTAGGCCTGTTCTTGCACCAATCTTATTGTCAGTGACGTCTAAAAACGCCTCGTCAATGGAAACTGGTTCGATGATGTCGGTGTAGCGTTCAAAAATTGCTCGGACTTGTTTAGAAACAGCTTGATAGTGTTTCATTCGAGAATGAACAAAAATAAGCTCAGGGCAGAGCTCTCGGGCTTTAGCCGAAGGCATGGCAGAATGCACGCCGAATTTCCTTGCCTCATAACTGGCAGTGGCCACTACCCCTCGGGCTCCGGCGTGTCCAACGGCAATAGGTTTGCCGCGCAAGGCTGGGTGATCACGTTGCTCAACAGACGCAAAAAAAGCATCCATGTCAACATGAATAATTTTTCGGAAGGGTTTGGCGCTCATAGTCGCGAATTCTAAATAAATTTTTCTGATGTAGGATTTAACAGCGCAACAGATGATAGTACTGAAAATAACAGAGAAAGACGGTGATATAGGGATTGCCAGAGTATTGGCTTTTCCTGAAATTTGCTAAAGTAGCGGGATTTTTGAAATTCAGATTTCGATATAGCTATTTTTCCTATGAGCAATCAATTTAGTTTTAACCAACGTTTGTTGTTGGGGTTAACTCTTTTTTCCATGTTTTTTGGAGCGGGCAATCTTATTTTCCCGCCCTATCTGGGCTCTTTAGCCGGCATTGACATGCCATGGGCCATGGCCGGCTTTGCAATCACGGCCGTGTGTTTTCCGATCCTCGGGGTGATGACGGTTGCCCGCTCCGGCGGCTTAATGATGTTAGCCTCTCGCGTTCATCCGCAGTTTGCCTTTATTTTTACATTGCTCATTTATTTGTCAATCGGTCCCTGTGTGGCCATTCCCCGTACTGCCAGTACTTCTTTTGAAATGGCCTTGGCTCCGTTATTTACGGCAACGACAGAGCCTTTCTTCTTGGATTTTTCTCCTCTGGTTTGCGCCCAATTTTTGTACTCTGTTTTCTTTTTTGGGTTGGCCGGAATCATGGCTTTAAATCCTGAAAAACTCACGCAGCGTCTTGGCAAAGTTACTTCGCCCGCGCTCATTATCATGATTGCGCTTCTTTTCCTCGCGTGTCTGTTCCGACCGATCGCGGGTTACGGTTTAGCTTTACCCCCGTACGATCTCAATGCTTTCGTCAGAGGCTTCTTGGAAGGCTACCAAACCATGGATACGCTGGCTGCGCTCAACTTTGGTTTGATTATTGCCTTAAATGTCCAGGCTCTGGGGGTGAGCAATACGGAAGGGGTGGTGCGAGAGACGGTAAAAGCCGGCATGATTGCCGGGTTTTTCCTGATTACGATCTATTTGGCGTTAGCCCATATTGGGGCGACCGTGGGTGGAGCTGGTTTGATCACCGAGAATGGTGCGCAAACATTAACTTCAGTGGCCGAAATCCAATTCGGTTCTTGGGGCATCATTCTTTTAGGAATGATTTTCTTTGTTGCTTGCTTAAACACCTGTGTGGGTCTTTTATCCTGCTGCAGCGATTATTTCACAAAAGTTTTCCCAGCCCTGTCCTATCGAGGTTGGCTTCTGGTGTTTGTGCTTTGCAGCATGGTGGTTTCGAACGCGGGATTGACACTTATTCTTAAACTGTCTATTCCGGTATTGATGTCAATTTATCCCGTAGCCTTAATGCTGATTATTCTCGGGTTGACACATCACTTTAATCAGAATTTTTCGAAGGTTTATCCATTAACCATTACGATGACGGCGATTGTAAGCGTTGCCGGCGCGCTTAAAGATATTGGTGTTGATGTCCCGTTGTTGTCACATTTGCCTTTTTACTCCATTGGTTTGGAGTGGGTGACGCCGGCTCTTATCGGTTGGGTGATCGGAATTTTTTATTCCAAACGTCATCTTGAAATTTAGTGATCAAAAGTGATCGCTATAATGGCGGCTTCAACTAATCTGAAGGATCAGAAGTGCAATTATTAGAGATCTTTGGTATCGCTGTCGCGTTGTCTGTTGACGCAATGGTTGTGGCCTTGTGTTGGGGAGCCGTGCAGCCCAGAATCAAAGTCTCTCATGTTCTGAAGTTCTCTGTTGTGTTCGGAGTTTTTCAGGCACTGATGCCTGCTGTCGGCTGGCTTGCGGGGGGCGCTCTTTACAGTCTTATTAATGCCTGGGATCACTGGGTCGCTTTCGGGCTTCTCTTTTTTGTTGCCGTGTCAATGATCCGTGAGGCATTCGAAAAAGATGAAGATGACGGGCAGTGTGAATGCCGCTCAATGGGTTCGGACATTGCCTGGGGGAAACTGGCGATGTTGGCGGTAGCCACAAGCCTTGATGCCTTGGCGGTTGGTTTTTCCTTTGCGATGGTGTCCATGCCGATTGCGGGCCCGGCGGCAATTATCGGTATTGTTTGCGCCTTATTGACTGCACTGGCGATGTTGGCGGCAGGTGTTTTATCTGAAAAAGCCGCACGTCACAGCAAAAAGCTTTCACTGTTGGGTGCGGCTGTGTTGCTCTTAATTGGATTGAGAATACTTTTTGAGCACGGCGTTTTCTAGTAACGCTCAAACATTTCTCTTAAAGCATCAATATCGGTGATGCCTTTTTTCAACGCTAATTGCAAAAGAACTCGGGATTTCACCGCGGATAAATTCCAAGAAGAGATTAATCCTGCCTCTTCCCATTCACTTAAGCCGTTAAATACCGGTCCGGTGAAGACCCGTGAACTGCGAATCACTCGGACGCCGGCTTCTGAGGCGCGCTTAAGGCCCGGAAGAACTTTTTCAGGCACGCAGCCGTTTCCAAGACCGGCAAAAACAATACCCTTGGCGCCGATTGCCACAGTGGCATCAACTAACATCGAGTCATCGTCGGCGTGAGAGATCAAAATATCCACACGGGGGAAAGATTCGTCTTGATCAAAATCATGCACGCTAAACGGTGTGACCATCGTATGCGGCCGGGTTGAACGGTTGTAATACATGACGGCGTTATCAATCACCGCGCCAAGCTCGCCCGTATTTAATCCGGAGAAAGTAGCGACATTGGTGGTGTTGGTTTTGGTGCTAAAGCGTGCGCTTCCAATGGTGTTGTTAAGCACCATCAATACCCCCAAGCCTTGGGACTGCTCATCCAAAGCCACTTGGAAAGCGTTATAAAGATTTAATATTCCGTCAGCAGAAAGAGCAGTGGCCGGACGCATGGCGCCGGTTATCACGACAGGTTTTTGCGTTTTTAGAATCAAGTGCAGGAAGTAAGCTGTCTCTTCCATTGTGTCGGTGCCGTGAGTGATCACAACACCATCCACATCATCACGATCGACTGCGGTTTGAACACTTCGTGCGAGCTTAAGCCAAATTTCACTGGTCATGGAACTGGAGTCCACGTGACTGACGGCTTCTTGTTCAAGTTCAATTTTGTCCTTCAGATCAGGCAATTGATCAAGCAACGCATTGATTGATAAATGCCCCAAACGATACCCGGTGGTTTGAGTGGCACTTTCGCCGGAACTGACAATGGTGCCGCCTGTGGACATGAGGATGATCTTTTTCTTAGCCATAATGGGTTCCCCTGAAATCAGTTGGTTCGTATTATGCCAAAAGAATATTTCTTGTCTTGAAAAATCATTTTTTAGGTAGCCTTTTGAATTTTGAAACGATCTGTTGCATGCATTGCAGCTCGTTGCACGCGCTTGAGATTTGAATCTTTCCGTTCTATCCTCAAAAGTGCTTTAGTAAGGAGTTCTTCTCATGAAAACAATTGGTTTAATCGGAGGAATGAGCTGGGAGAGCACGGTGACTTATTACCAGCTCATTAACGAGGCGGTTCACAAACGTCTAGGCGGATTGCATTCGGCCAAAATTGTGCTTTGGAGTGTGGAGTTTGACGAAATCGAGAAGTGCCAATCTTGCGGCGATTGGGCTAAAAGCGCTTCGATTTTGTCAGAAACCGCCAAAGGTTTAGAGAAGGCCGGCGCAGACGTTATCCTGATTTGCACGAATACTATGCACAAAGTGGCCGAGGAGGTGGCCGCGTCCGTTCATGTTCCTCTTTTGCATATTGCTGATGCCACGTTTGACGCATTGCAGAAGCGAGCTATCCATCGCGTCGGACTTTTAGGTACAAAGTACACCATGCAGCAAGATTTTATTAAAGAGAAACTTAAAAAGCGTGGTCTGGAAGTACTGGTTCCCGAAAGCGAAGATATGGAAATGATTAACAGCGTTATTTTCAACGAACTTTGTGTTGGAAAGATTCTGCCCGAGTCAAAAGAAAAATTTTTGAAAGTGATTGAGAAATTAAAAGCCCAGGGAGCCGAAGGCGTCATTTTGGGCTGTACTGAAATCGGCCTTTTGATTAAGCAGGCGGATACAGATTTGCCTGTTTTCGATACGACGGAGATACACGCAAAAGCGGCTGTTGATTTTGCGCTCGCTAGCGAAAGCGCTTAGATTCAGGAACAGAAAAAATTAAGTGTCGGTATGGCTAACAAATTGAAAATGCGTTAAAATACCGCGAATTTTCGTGAAACCCTTCTGGGTTTCGTTTTTTATTGTGGCTTTGCCACGTTTACTTTATAGACACAAGAGGTAAATTAAATGGTCGTTATTCGTCTTGCTCGCGGCGGTTCCAAGAAGCGCCCCTTCTTCAACATCGTTGTTACGGATTCCCGTAATCGCCGTGACGGTCGTTTTATCGAACGCTTGGGCTACTACAACCCGATGGCTGCCGGCCAAGGCGTGAAGTTCCAAATCGCTGAAGAACGTCTCACGCACTGGATCGGTCAAGGCGCCCAAATGAGCGACACGGTTGCTCGTTTGGTCAAGCAAGCTAAGAAGGCTGCTGCCTAATCGAAAATTCTGCAAACCTTGTTTGCACGAAGGGCGATTCCGAAATCGTTGCCTTGCGTTGCGGCACTAAAAGCCATTCTTTTCAGACTACTTCAAACAAACGGAATTGTGTCTACCGTTTGGGTCTGAAAATCGAGAGCTTTAGCCGCGAGTATCTAAAACGCCAAGTGTAACTGAAGGAATGGCCCTTTTTCTTATCCCTTTTTCAAGATGACGGAAAATAAAAACACAGACGAGTTGATGCAGGTCGGTCGAACAGCCGGCGCTTATGGTGTGCGCGGTTGGGTGCGTGTCGTGCCCATGGGCAGACAAGGGGATTTACTTTTTGAAAGTGATCGCTGGTGGTTTTTGCCTTATCCGAGAAAGCCGGGTGTTTCCCCTAGGCTTTTAACGGTGTCGGAACTCAAAGCTCACGGAAAAGATTTCATCGCCAAAATTGAAGAAATTCATACCCGTGAAGAAGCAATGGCGTTAAAGGGCAGCTTGTTGGTGGACCGAAATGATCTGCCACAGTTGCAAGAAGGGGATTATTACGATGAAGACCTCGTCGGATTATCCGTCCGCAACCTTCAAGATGAAGTTTTGGGTGAAGTGGTTGGCGTGACCGACAACGGCGCTCAGGATTTGTTAGCTGTCCGTGCGACAGAAGGTGACGTTTTTTATATCCCCATGGTTGAGGCTTACATCGAAGCGATTGACTTTGATCAGTCTTCTGTCATCGTGGACTGGTCACTTGATTGGAACTAAAAAGAAAAGCCGATCAAGAGGCAACGGTGAGGTTCTTTTTCTTGTATTCACACAAATCCAATATCGGACAATGATCACAGTCCGGTTTGGTGGCTTTGCAGCAATAACGTCCGTGTAGCAAAAGCCAGTGATGAGAGTCCTTTTTAAAGGCCTCCGGTACAAATTTCAGCAGTTTTTTCTCGACCTCTTCGGGTGTTTTACCGGGGGCAAATCCCGTGCGGTTGCTCACGCGAAAGATATGCGTATCGACTGCGATCGTCGGATGGCCGAACGCGACATTAAGTACCACATTGGCGGTTTTGCGGCCGACTCCCGGTAAACTTTCCAAGGCCTCTCGGTCATCGGGCACGACGCCACCAAATCGATCAATAAGTTGTTGGCTCAACGCGATGACGTGCTTAGCCTTATTGCGATAAAGACCAATAGTCTTGATGTAGGGTGTCAGGCCTTCAACGCCCAGTTTCACCATGGCTTGCGGAGTGTTTGCTACGGGAAAGAGTTTCCGCGTGGCTAAATTCACGCTTTTATCAGTTGCTTGCGCCGAAAGCACGACGGCAACCAACAGTTCATAGGGACTGGCGTATTCCAGTTCGCTTTTCGGGTTGGGGCGGATGGCGGCCAACCGTTTCATAATCTCGTAGCGCTTATCTTTGTTCACTTTTTGACTCGCGAAAGGATGTCAGCTAAAAGAGCTTTTTTCTTATCGGCGGCGCTTTGTGCGCTAAGTTTGGCATTGCGTTCCGCTTCTCGCTTTTTTTCTCTTTGTAATTTTTCCCGATAAAGCCTTCTGGCATTGAGAGCTTTTTCATGCGTCCATTCAAAAGAAGCTGGGCGCATGTCAATACAGTCGACGGGACAAGCCGTCACGCATAGTGCGCATCCTGTACACCAATCTGAAATAACGCCGTGAAGGCGCTTAGGAGCGCCCACGATGGCATTGGTTGGACAAACAGCAACGCACTTTCGACAGCCGATACAGGTATCGGGGTTGATGTGAGCGAGTTCAAGCGGAACTTCATGACCGTACTCGGGATCCAAGGCGATCACTTCATGACCCGTCACCTTTGCTAGTGCTTCGATGCCTTTTTGTCCGCCCGGCGCACAACGGTTGATGGGGGCCTCGCCCATGGCGATGGCCCAGGCGTAATTTCTGCAGCCGTTGTAGCCGCACTGTCTGCACTGCGTTTGAGGCAGCACGTCATCGATGGCGTCAATCAAATGTTCACTCATGAAAAATTACCAAAAATTTTCAGCCACATAGGTGCCCAGTTTCTCACCGCGGGGAGCGGTGAAACCGCGATCTTTAAGCACCTTTTTCATTGAATCAACAAAGGCAGGATTGCCGCAGATCATTGCCCGAACCCATTGAGGGGTGAGCGTAAAGCCCATTTTTTCGAAATCTCCGTCAACGATAGCCTGCGGAACACGTTTATTAATCTCACCACATTGGGTCGGATCCGGTTCACGGGTTGTGGCGGCAATGAAACGGAAATTGACGTCTCGGCCTTGTTCGTGGACAGCTTGGGAAAAAGCGTCTGTCAGTGTGATGTCTTTAGCGCAACGAGCGCAGTGCACGACTACAACATTGTCAAATCGTTTCCAAGGATTGTCTTTAACAATGGACAAAAATGCTGACAGACCGGTGCCGGAGGCAAAACAGATAAGTGTGCCGCCGGCTTCAAGTCGAGATGGAAGCATCAGGCCGTAGGCCGTGTCATCGAGATAAAGTGTATCGCCCACTTTTAAATCAAAAAGTTTAGGCGTCAGCGCCCCGTCCAATACACGAGCCACATAGAAACTGATTCGATTCTCTTGGGGGTGGCTTGCGATGGAATAGGGGCGCATGAGGAAATCTTCCTCATTTTTCGGATCGCTTACCAACGCGACGCCACATCGAACGAATTGCCCGGGTTGGAAATGAAAACCTTCGGGTTTAGTTACCGAGAAAAACATCACACGATCATTGTGGTGTTCAAGTTCGGTAATGGTAACGGCATGGATGCTCATAGGCTGACCTTTAAATGACAAGCCCGAAGTGTAACTGCACAACGGGCTTGTTGAATACAGAAAATGGAAAAATTATTCCGTTTTCAGGTATTGGCGTTTGTTGGGGACGCCATGCCACTTGTCCGCATCGGCAGGACGCGGGCGCTGACGAGTGATGGAAGGCCACTTTTTGGACAATTCTGCATTAAGAGCGATAAATTCTTCCTGACCTTCAGGGACATCATCTTCGTGGAAAATAGCCTCTTCGGGGCATTCCGGCACGCAAACCGCGCAGTCAATGCATTCGTCGGGATCAATCACCAAAAAGTTGGGACCGACACGGAAGCAGTCAACAGGACACACTGCCACACAGGCCGTGTCCGTGCAATTAATACATGGGTCACAAACTACATGAGCCACAGTTTTCTCCCTACTGAAAATATTTCTGTCAACCCTCGAATTTTAACGCACTTGTTAGCGAAAAAGGCTAGACTAAAGGCATTGAAAACTTATCTGAAGGGCGGTGTATCGTGATCATTGAATCACTTCTGGACACTGATTTATATAAATTCACCATGATGCAATGCGTTTTGCATCAATTTCCGGGCGCATCGGTCGAATATCGTTTCCGTTGCCGAAATGAAAGGGTGGATTTGAGACCGTACATTGCTGAGATTAAGGCAGAGGTTGATCACCTGTGCACCCTTCGATTCAAGGAAGATGAGTTGGAGTATCTCCGCTCACTTCGTTTTATTAAAGACGATTTTGTTGAATTTTTGAGTCTTTTCCAATTAAAGCGCAAATATATTGATATTTCGGAAAAGGACGGACAACTTGCAATCACCATCAAAGGTCCGTGGTTACACACGATTCTGTTTGAAATTCCGGTTTTGGCGATTGTCAACGAAACATACTTCAGGCACATCGCTCCCAACCTGGATAAGACCGAGGGCAGAAAGCGGCTTGATGCGAAAATTCAAATGATTGAAAACGAGCCTGACCGTTCCTTGATTTCTATTTCTGACTTCGGTACCCGCCGTCGTTTTTCCCGCCAATGGCAAAAAGAAGTGTTGGAAATTCTGAAAGCTCGTCTTCCGCACGAATTCGCCGGTACGAGCAACGTGCTCTATGCCAAGGAATTAAACCTTATTCCGATGGGAACGATGGCTCACGAGTATCTTCAAGCTTGCCAGGCATTGGGACCCAGATTGCGTGATTCGCAAACCTATGCTTTTGAAATGTGGGCCAAAGAATACCGAGGGGATTTGGGGATTGCTTTGACGGACGTCTATGGGATTGAGCCCTTTTTAAAAGATTTCGACATGTATTTTTGCAAGCTTTTTGACGGTGTTCGTCAAGACTCGGGGGATCCGGAAAGCTGGGGCGAGCGCATGATTGAGCACTACAAAGCCAATCGGTGCGACCCAAGGACAAAGACATTTATTTTCTCCGACAGCCTCACCTTTGAGCGCCTGATTAAGCTTTTCCGGCGCTTTAAGGGCAGAGTGAAGCTGGGCTTTGGCGTGGGAACCAACCTGACCAACGATTTAGGACCTGAGCCTTTAAATATCGTGATTAAGATGGTTCGGGCAAACGGCCAGCCCGTTGCCAAGATTTCAGATACGCCGGGCAAGAGCCTTTGTGATGACCCGAGCTATTTGGCTTACCTCAAGCAGGTTTTCGGTATGAAACCCTAGGCTGGTGAAAAATTTTCATGCGTGAGCATAAAAAGTTTTATACAATCTAAAAGTTAACTTAAATCAAAAGAAAGCAAAGGAATTAACAAATGATTCAAAAAATGCTTTTGGGCGCGTTTTTGGCGGTCTCTCCGATGCTCGCCAACGCGGCCGGTCTCAATGGCGCCGAGCTTTCCATCGCTTGGGCCATTCCGTTTGCCGGTATTTTGCTGAGCATCGCGTTGTGCCCGATGCTTGTGCCTCACTTCTGGCATAACCACTTTGGCAAGGTCGCTGTTGTTTGGGCCTTGTTGTGCGCGGTGCCGCTTTTTGTGGTCTATGGCGGCTCGATTGCTACCGGTGCCATTGCGCACGCCATTATCGGCGACTACATTCCGTTCATTATCTTTGTGGGCGCTTTGTTTGTGGTGGCAGGCGGCATCCATATCCGTTCTTCTTTCGAAGGAACGCCGATGATGAATGCGGCCTTTTTGTTTGCGGGCGCGTTGCTGGCTAATGTGATGGGAACAACCGGCGCAGCTATGCTCATCATTCGTCCTTTGCTCGAAGCCAATAAGAACCGCAAATACCGCATGCACACCTTTATTTTCTTTATCTTCTTGGTGGCCAATATTGGCGGCAGCTTAACTCCGTTGGGCGATCCTCCCTTGTTCTTGGGTTTCTTGCGTGGCGTTGATTTCTTCTGGACGACCGAACATTTGTTCTTGCCGATGATCTCTACGGTTCTCTTCCTGTTGGCGATTTATGTCATTTTGGATACGATCGTCTATAAGAAAGAAGATCAAAACACCATTCACTTTAAAGAAAAAGAACCGTTTAAGATTGAAGGTGCCATCAATATTCTCTTCTTGGCCGGTATCGTCGGTAGTATGCTTCTGTCCGGCTTTTGGAAGTCCGGCATTAGTTTTGAAGTGCTTCACGTTCAATTAACGCTTGAATCCATCATCCGTGATGTGCTCTTTTTAACGTTTGCCGGTTTAAGTTTGGCCTTCACGCCGAAGGTGGCCCGTGAAAGCAACCAATTCTCTTGGGATCCGATTCTTGAAGTGGCAAAGCTCTTCTTCGGTATCTTCTGCTGTATCGTTCCCGTGTTGGAAATGTTGCGCGCCGGACACGATGGTGCTTTTGCTCCGCTCGTGTCTTTGGTAACGAATGCGGACGGAACATTCAATAACCATATGTTCTTCTGGTTGGCCGGTTCTCTGTCCTCCTTCTTGGATAATGCTCCGACTTATTTGGCCTTCTTTAATTTGGCCGGCGGCGATCCGATGTTGTTAATGAACGAAGACTCTCACACCTTGATGGCCATTTCCATGGGTTCTGTATTCATGGGTTCAATGACCTATATCGGTAATGCGCCTAACTTCATGACGATCTCGATCGTTCAAGAGCGCGGCGTGAAGATGCCGAGCTTCTTTGGTTACATGATTTGGTCCGTGGGCATCTTGGTTCCGACCTTCTTCTTGATGAATTTATTCTTCATCTGATGAAATTTGGTTAGATACTGTCAGAAACATCTGACAAAGCGGAAGGCTTCAGGAGAAATTCTGAAGCCTTCTGTTTATCTGTGAGAGAAAAAAGACCTTCAAAATGATAAAATCTCCGAAATTTCAAAGTGATATTGCTATTTTGAATCAGGAAAAAACCTGATTTTTGTTGGAAAACGAATGTCTGAAAATCAAACCTTCTCTTCTTTCGGTTTGCACGAATCGTTAATACGTGCCATCTCTGAAATGGGTTATGAAAACCCGACGCCCATTCAAATTCAGGCGATCCCCTTGGTTTTGGCGGGCAATGATGTGATGGGCGCTGCACAGACGGGAACCGGCAAGACGGCAAGTTTCGGTTTGCCACTTTTGGAGCGTTTGATTCCGACAGCCAATAGCAGTATGTCTCCGGCGCGCCATCCGGTAAGGGCGCTCATTCTTACGCCTACGCGGGAGCTTGCCGACCAGGTACACGAAAACCTCCAGGCCTACGCTAAATACACCGCTTTACGCACGGCCTGCGTGTTTGGCGGTGTTGATATCCATACTCAGCAAGATGCGTTGCGCCGCGGTGTAGAAGTGCTGGTGGCAACGCCCGGACGCCTGCTCGATCACGTTGAGCAGCGAAACACGGTCCTAAACCAAGTTCAGATTGTGGTATTGGATGAAGCTGACCGGATGCTTGATATGGGTTTTTTACCCGATATCTCGAAAATTTTGAAGTTGTTGCCCGAGAAACGCCAAAGCCTGATGTTCTCAGCGACTTTTTCGCCTGAAATTAAAAGTTTGGCGGCTAACTTCTTACGAAATCCGCAATTGGTTGAAGTCGCTCGTGAAAACTCGACGGCTAAAACCATCACCCAGAAGCTTTTCGAGGTTCACAATTCCGAAAAGGTGGATGCTCTTCTTGATCTTTTGGACGATGAAGTGTGTGAAGAGGCCAAAAACATATTGGTCTTTGTTAACTCCAAGATTGTTTGCAGACGTTTGGCGAGAACTCTTTCTCAATATGGTATTGATGCCGATTCCATTCACGGGGATAAAACCCAGGATGAGCGAATCAAGACATTGGAAGGCTTCAAACAAGGCTCTATTAAAGTGCTTGTGGCCACCGATGTGGCCGCTCGCGGGCTGGATATCGCCGATTTGCCGGTTGTGATTAATTTTGACGTGCCCTTTAACGCGGAAGATTATGTGCACCGCATCGGCCGCACAGGGCGCGCGGGGATGAAGGGGCTGGCTTTGACGCTGATGTGCCCTGGCGCCGATGAAAAAAATGTGGCGGCTATTGAATCCTTAATCAAGGAACATTTTAAACGCGTTCGCATGGATGTCTCACCTCATCGCCGACCGTCAAGAGGTCCGAGAAAGGTGTATACGCCGCCCCCTGTGACGCCCGCAAGTACGGATCCGTTCTTTGATGAACCTTATGTTCCCAGTCACCCTCAGGAGCAGCAGGAGGCTATTGAAAAACCATTGGGGTTGGGTGCTAAAGACACAAAGAAAAAGCCGAAAGTCGCGGCTCTCTTAGGCGGTCTGATTAGGCGATAATAAAAAGACATTAATCGACACAATTTCTGTGCCCCATTTTGTCCGGATTGTCCCTAAAATTTAATCCTGTCATTTACCTACTGGCCCGTTGAGTTCTTCTTCTGAATCAGGGAGGAACTTGGGTTTTTTACGAATTGGCTGGGGTGTCTTATGTCTGAAGAAAAAAAAGCCGACAGTCTGCTAGCGCGGCAGCTGGCAATCCCTCTATACGGCGATAAAAAACTTTTCACCGGAGAAGCTCGTTTGGCCCATGCTGATGGCATGGCCAACATCGTTCGCGGTATTCGTGACGATGAAGAACTGATTTCCGCCTGTTATCTTTTTGCAGTGCACGACTGCGTACCCAACCCCGAAGAGTGGTTAAAGAACAACTTCGGTAGCGGTGTGGCTGAGCTTGTCAATGAATTGCACCGTTTAATTGAGTTAAATGGCAAAACCCGCTTAATGCCCTCTGAGGATGATGAAAAGGGCAGCGATAAATTGATGCTCAAAGCCCAAGATGCGCTTTTGAGAAAAATGGTTTTGGCTATGTGCCGCGATTTGCGCGTAGTCATTCTGCGACTCTCAAGCCGCCTTCAAACCCTTCGTTACTACGCAATGAAGAAAAACGATCCGGAAGGGGCAAAGGCTTACGGTGCCGATACACTGGCTTTGTACGCGCCGTTGGCAAACCGCTTGGGTATCTGGCAGATCAAGTGGGAATTAGAAGATCTGTCGTTGCGTTTTACCAAACCCGATATCTATAACGAAATTGCTCGCCAATTGGATGAAAGTCGAGAAGCGCGTTTGGCCTTCATGCGCGATGCCGTGGATAAAATTAAAGGGATGCTTGAACAAAAGGGGATTGAAGCGGAAGTTTCCGGTCGTCCCAAACACATCTATTCCATCTACAAGAAGATGGAAAGAAAGCATTTGCGCTTTGATCAACTCTATGATGTTCGTGCGCTTCGCATCATTGTGCAAACTGTTGAGCAATGTTATGAAGTACTTTCCATTGTTCAAGAAAATTTCCCGGGCGTAAGTTCCGAGTATGACGATTACATTTCTAATCCGAAACCGAACGGTTATCGCTCATTGCATACCGTGATTTTGGATTCGCGCAACCGACCGATTGAAATTCAAATCCGTACCCGTGAGATGCACGAGTACAACGAACTCGGTATGGCTGCGCACTGGCGCTATAAAGAAGCCGGCAATTCGGAAAAGAGCTCCCAAAGTGCTGAAGATCAGAAAGTGGCCTGGCTTCGCCAGTTGCTTGCATGGAGTAGTGACGTTAAACCCGAAGGTCCTCAAGGCGTAGAAGATGAACACGTGTATGTGCTCACGCCCCAAGGGCGCGTGGTAGAAATGCGAACCGGTGCCACGCCGATTGACTTTGCCTACCACTTGCATAGTGAGTTGGGACATCGTTGTCGAGGGGCCAAGGTTAACGGCAACATGGTGCCGTTAAATTACAAGCTTAAGACTGGTGAAACGGTGGAAATCGTGGCCGCTAAAACGGGCGGTCCGAGCCGTGACTGGTTAAATCCTGAATTGGGCTTTGTTGTGACCAATCGCGCCCGGGGAAAGGTGCGTCAGTGGTTTAACCAAAAAGCGGTTGAAGAGATGGTTGACGCGGGGCGAGACATTGTCGAAAAAGACATGGCGCGTCTCGGTAAAACGGCTTTTAAGCTTGAAGAACTTGCTAAGCGCTTGGGCTACGACACCGTTGAAGACCTTTTTGTCGGCGCGGCTAAAGAAGAATTTGGCTACAAGAGCATTGAAAAAGCTCTTAAGCCTCAGGAAGAAGAGAAAAAAGAACTCTTTACTTCAAAGTCCAAGGCTGAGCATGCAAAAAGCCAAGTGCTGGTTGTAGGCGTTGACTCACTTCTGACCCAATTGGCTCGCTGCTGCCACCCGGCCCCTCCGGATAAGATCGTGGGTTTTGTCACGCGTGGCCGTGGCGTAACAATTCACCGCGCCGACTGTCCCAATATTCGCCATCTGGATGAAAAAGGGCAGGAACGCTTGATTGAAGTGAGTTGGGGTAACGCCGAAGGCGCCGTTTTCCCGGTCGAAGTACTGGTTGTAGGCCAAAATATTCCCGGTCTTTTAAAGGACATGAGTGAAATTTTCATGAAAGAGAAAATTTCAATTGTGGGAATGAGCTCGCAAATGATCAGAGGCGATATGCATTGGCGCTTTAACGTTGAAATAACTCGCGCAGAATCTTTGAAGAAGACCTTAAAGACGATTCAGGATCTGCCCGGCGTTTACAACGCCAGAAGAACTTAATGGGGGCGTCATGCAGATTTCTTCAAAGTTATACATTCTTTTAGAGCAGGTGCTACGTTGCCTAATCTATGTTGGGATCGGTCACACGGCTTTTGAGGTGGTCTCTATCTGGCGGGCTCCCGAAGTGTCTCACCTTTGGTACTATGGTCTTGTGGTGCCGGGGCTCTATTACCTGATTCCAATCGTTGTCTTGACGATCTTTCTTGCTATTGTGTCTAAGCGATAAAAAATCCCTGCTCAGCGTTTGAGACTGAGCAGGGGACTAGCTTAGTTGATTAAAGTCTTAGAGGCTATAACGAACGCCTAAGTTAACGCGCCAGGGTTCACTTACATCGCCTCCAGTTGTTCTGCGAACATCACCATAAACATAAGTGGTATCCGTCACATTAAAGTGGCCACCGATACCGTATTGAGTCCATGTGTCAGAGAAGTCTTCGTCATAGGTTTCCGAACCACGACGGTACGTAACATCACCATTGAATTCATGCCAATTCGTCCTGTCAAACTATCAGTGGAATTCAACTTGCTGTCCGTTACTTGATGTGTAGCACTGATTGTCTTGAAATCAGCCCCTCCGGCGTAACCGTAGGCTACTTCAAATTGAGGTTCCAGGAAAACGCTCGGAGCCAACATGAAACGGTGACCGGTTTCTGCAGAAATAGAGTAAGCGGTCATATCGTATTCACCGGAAGTATCGGCAATCTTTGCATCACTTTCTAATCGACCGATCTTGGCAATTAAGTCCAAATGATGACGAGCGATTTAGTCGATTAAAAACAACACAAAAAAATCCCCAACTCCGTTAAGAGCTGGGGATTGGCAGAGCTGAATAGTTAAATCAGTTTAGTTTGCTTTTTTATCCGAAAGCTTCGGCAAGCAGTGCATGACAACCATCAAAGCCAAGGCAATCAAAGCAACGGCGATGATCAATTGCAAGCCGTCAACCATGAACACAAACGTACCGGCCGAGATCGTGCCGAAAATACGCCAGACAGACATACCCAAAGCGGTCATCGTCACGCAGAACATGATTGTCATGGGGACATAAAGCATCCAGCCCTTGCGGCCCGTGGCCTTTAAGAAAACGGCCAAGCTTGTGAGCACCAAAGCAGAGAGCAATTGGTTGGCAGAACCAAAGAGCGGCCAAATGCTCATGTAACCGGCCAAGCACAGGAGGTAGCTCAACACCAGCGTGAGGATTGTTGCAAAGACCGGGTTCGTGAAAAGCTTTTGAACGCCGTTCTTTTCAACACCTTCGGGCGGAGTGAAGAGTTCTTGCAAGCTCATGCGGCCGATACGGGCCACAGCGTCCACGCTCGTCAAAGCCAAAGCGGACACACACATCGTCATGATGCAGGCGCTCACATCGGTGGGCAGACCGAAGATTTCGGTTAAGAACGAAGCGATGGAGTTAGAGAACAATTGGAAGGGGGTGCCGGAGGGTAACACACCGTCAGTGGCGGCAGCGCACACAACGATCAAGGCCACCACACCCAAAACCGTTTCCACGCACATGGAGCCGTAGCCAACGAGACGCATGTCTTTTTCATTGGCAATCATCTTGGAAGACGTGCCGGAAGACACAAGGCTATGGAAACCGGAAACAGCGCCGCAAGCAATCGTCACAAAGAGCATCGGAAAGAGGTCCAAACCCTTGACTTCAAAGCCGACAAAAGCAGGCATGTTGATTTCGGGGTTTTTGACAAATACGCCGATCACGCCACCTAAGATCATGCCGATCAAAAGGAACATGCTCAGGTAGTCGCGCGGTTGCTTCAAAAGCCACATTGGCATCACGGCTGCGCAGAAGAGGTAGGCAAAAACCACATAGCGCCATGTGACAGCATCAGCGTAAATTGGGTTGGCGATACCGATCCAGAGCATCAAAACCATCAAGACGATGCCGACAATCAATTGTTCGGTGCCAGAGGGCTTTCTGTACTTGAGGTACAAACCGAAAGCAACAGCCACAAACATGTAGAGAATAGAAATTGAAGCGGCTGCGGCGTTAGGCATGATTTCTGCGCCTTGGGCGGTAAAGCCGTTAAAGGTATTGGCCACGATGTCGCAGAAGGCGGAGATCACCAACAAAGTAAAGAGCCAGCAGAACAGCAAGAACAATTGACGACCGGTGCGGCCGATATATTGTTCAATCATCATGCCCATGGACTTGCCGCCGTTCTTAACGGAGGCGTAAAGGGCGGTGAAGTCTTGAACAGCGCCGAAGAAGATGCAACCGAAGATCATCCAAAGGGTGGCGGGGAGCCAGCCGAACATGGCCGCGATAATCGGGCCGGTGACGGGGCCAGCGCCCGTGATGGATGTAAATTGGTGGGAGAAAACGGTCCACTTGCTCGTGGGCACGTAATCGTTGCCGTCATTTTTCAATTGTGCCGGCGTCTTGGCGTTGGGGTCAACACCCCAGGTGTTTTCGAGCCACCGAGCATAGAAGCGGTAACCGACAAACAACGCCACGATTGTACAAGCCATTAAGATTAAGCCGTTCATGGTGCAGTAGTCCTATAAGTCAAAGAAAAAATGAAAAAAGCATACAAAAAGGCTGCCTAACCTTTCGCCCGATTTACCGGGCCAGGGTTGGCAGCCTGATAAATCGGGTAGTATCAAATTCGCAATCGAATGACTTCAGCCAAATTTTTCACGCCTTCTCTAATTCGATCAGGGTCAACCGTAACGAACGAGAGACGGAAGTGATTCTTTTCAACATTAGCGCCCGCGTAGAAAACTTCGCCGGGAACGTAGGCGACTTTCTTAGCCAAGGCGTCTTTAACCATTTCGGTGGCATTCACGCCTTCGGGCAAAGTCACCCAAATAAACATACCGGCTGTGGGATGCGTCCACGTCACGCCTTCAGGCATATATTCCTTTAAGGCTTCAAGCATGGCGTTGGCGTGGGTCTTATAGCGTTCACGCACGCTCGGCAGGTGTCGCACAAGCAAATCTTCGCTAAAGACTTGAGCAGAGATAAGTTGTGTAAAGGTAGACGTATGCAAGTCCATGGCTTGTTTAAGTTGAGCCACTTTATCGAGCACGTTGGCGGGAGCAATGATGTAGCCCAGACGGAAACCCGGGGCAAGAATTTTGGAAAGCGTGCCTAAACGGATAACACGTTCCGGAGCCCATTTGCGAAGAGAAGCAGGCGGTTGTTGGTCATACCACAATTCACCGTACGGATCGTCTTCGACAAGAAGCATGTCGTATTCACGGGCTTTTTCACAAAGCAATTTACGGCGTTCTTCGGAGATCGTCAGACCAGTCGGGTTGCTGGCGGTCGGCATGACATAAGCAAACTTGGCGCCGCGGCAAACTTCTTCGGTAAATTGAGCCGGGTTTAAACCTTCTTCATCGCAGGGCAGACTGACATAAGTGGGCTCGCAAAGGTCAAAAGCTTGAAGAGCGCCCATGTATGTTGGCGATTCAACCAACACTTTGTCTCCCTTATCTAAGAAAACACGAGCGATAATGTCCAAGGCTTGCTGACTGCCTGAAACAATCTGCACTTGTTCATAGTCAGTGGGGATGCCCTTTTGTGTTTCTCGGCGGGCAATTTCACGGCGAAGAGCGATTTCACCTTCAACCATGGAGTACTGCAGAGCGTGTTTGCCTTCATTGGCGATAACTGTTTGACAGGCTTTGGCTATATCTTCAAGGGGGAAGCCTTCGGGAGAGGGCAGGCCGCCGGCAAAAGAAATGACGCCTGCGGGCAACTTCAATAAATCACGAATCACGGAACTGCTGGGTTTAGAGGCGAGCGCCGACCAACGCGGCGTCGGTTCCTGAACACAAAACATAACTCACTCCTTTCACGAATATTTTTTTCCATTTTCTCAAATTGTTGACAAATCTTTATAAGCTAAATCACTTATGAAACGAATGAAGTTTCTTAAATATAGGTGTCTCTGCTTAGGTGTTCTTGCGACAAAAAAGGTTTTTTTAGGTAATTGTGCGTAATTGCATGAAAGGCAAGAAAATAGCCACCGATACGTTTGCATCGGTGGCTATCGTTTCTAAGGTTTGTTTTTAGCAGGTAAGGAGATCAGCTAAACGCTTTTGTTTAGGTTCAGCGTGACGCTTTTCAAAAATGTCTGCCCAACGAGCCACTTGGTGCTTGACTTGGTTCGGAGCCGTAGCGCCGACGTGATCACGCGCGGCAATACTGGCTTCGAGCTTTAAAGCCTTTTCGTAGACGTCTTCTTCGATGAGATCGCTAAAGCCCTTGAGCTCTTCGAGCGTCAGTTCAGCCAAATCGCAACCGCGATTGCTGGCAAGCTTCACAACGGATCCCACAACATCGTGTGCTTCACGGAAGGGCAGACCCTTTTTCGTGAGATAGTCAGCCAAGTCGGTTGCCGTCGGATAACCGGCCTGTGCGGCTTTCTTCATTTCTTCACGATTGGGGGTGACGCCCGGCATCATTTCGATAAAGGCGCGCAACGTGTCTTTGACCGTATCAATAGCGTCAAACACCGGTTCTTTATCTTCTTGGGTGTCCTTGGCGTATGCAAGCGGCAAGCCCTTCATCAAAACGGTAAGGCTGATCAGGTCGCCAGCCACACGGCCGGCCTTGCCTCGAGCGGTTTCAGCCACATCCGGATTTTTCTTTTGAGGCATGATGGAAGAGCCCGTCGTGAAGCGATCGGGCAACATCATGAATTTGAAGCGTTGACTCATCCAATAGATGAGTTCTTCAGACAGACGCGAAATGTGCATCATGATCAGTGAGGCTGCGGCGGTAAATTCAATACAGAAGTCGCGGTCACTGACAGCATCGAGCGAATTTTGCATCACGGCTTCAAAGCCTAAAAGTTCTGCCGAGTAATTGCGGTCGATGGGGTAGGTGGTGCCGGCAAGGGCGGCAGCACCCAATGGAGACTGATTAACACGGCGGCGAAGGTCGATCAAACGCGTTCTGTCGCGTTCAAACATTTCCACGTAGGCAAGCAGATGGTGGCCAAGCGTGACGGGCTGAGCAACCTGCATGTGAGTGAAGCCCGGCATGATGGTGTCCGTTTCTTTGGCGGCTAAATGGACAAGCACTTCTTGAAGCTGACCGACCAAATCAGTGATCGTGTCAATTTCTTCGCGCATGTAAAGACGCATGTCGGTGGCCACTTGGTCGTTACGGGAACGCCCCGTGTGCAAACGCTTGCCGGCGTCGCCCACTAATTGAGTCAAACGTGCTTCAACGTTTAAGTGCACGTCTTCAAGTTCCAATTTCCACTCAAATTTTCCGGATTGGATTTCTTCGATGATTTGCTTCATGCCGCGTTTAATATCGGCCAAGTCTTCATCATGGAGCACGCCGCACTTGTTCATCATTGTGGCGTGAGCGATGGAGCCCGCGATATCGGCAAGGGCCATGCGCTTATCAAAATCAACGCTTGCCGTGTAACGCAAAACAAAATCAGCGACCGGTTCAGAGAAACGACCCGACCAAGCTTTTTTCTTTTGGGCAAGGGGATCAAGATGTTCATTGGCAACTGTAGTCATTTTTATTTCTCACCGTATGGAAAAACAGATAACTTGGAATTGTACGCAATTCAATTCCTGATATCGGCAGCATAAAAGCGTTTTTTTCTTTTTCTAAATAAAAATACCAATAAAATCAATTGATTAAGTGTTTTATTGTCGACAAAAAATAATAAAATGTCGTAGGATCGGCTCATAATGGGTGACAAAAACCGAGAAAGAGTGTTTTTCTCAGCTCTTTTTAAGAAAAACGTGTCAAAATCGCCCATCATTAATAAATGGATTGAAGGAATAACTCATGTCTGATTCGATCATTATTGCCACCCGAGAAAGCCCGTTGGCCCTTTGGCAGGCAGAACATGTTCAGGCTCTTTTGCGTGAGCGTTATCCGGAAAAAGACGTCAAACTTTTGGGCATGACAACCAAGGGAGACCAAATTCTCGATAAAACGTTGTCGAAAATCGGCGGCAAGGGTTTGTTTGTCAAAGAGCTGGAAGTGGCTATGCAGCAAGGAGCCGCTCATTTGGCCGTGCACTCCCTTAAAGATGTTCCGATGGAATTGCCCGAAGGTTTTGTTTTGGCGGCGGTCAGCAGCCGGGAAGATCCGCGAGACGCTTTCGTGAGCCCACGTTATGAAACGCTTGAAAGCATGCCCGCAGGGTCCGTCGTGGGCACGGCAAGCCTTAGACGTGAATTAATGCTTCGCTCCAAGTTCCCGCATTTGGTCGTCAAACCCGTTCGCGGCAATGTTGGTACTCGATTGCGTAAGTTGGATAGCGGCGAATACGATGCGCTGATTATGGCTAGCGCCGGCCTCAAGCGTTTAGGTTTAGAAGAACGTATCCGTGAAATTATCAGTGATGAAATATCCCTGCCCAGTCCAGGACAAGGGGCTCTGGGACTTGAATGTCTGGCTAATGATGAGAAAACGCGTGAGGCCGTCGCCTTCATCAATGATGAGCAAACTCGCGCCTGTTGCTTGGCTGAACGTGCCGTCAGCCGTGCTCTCGGCGGTTCCTGCCAGGTGCCCTTGGCAGCTTACGCGACCATTACCGATTCAACCATGCGACTTCGCGCCCTGATCGGTGACCATACAACGGGCGAATTGGTGGCAACTGAACAAACAGGTCCGTGGACAGAGTATGAACGTTTAGCCTCAGAAGCAGTTGATGCTCTTTTAAAACAAGGCGCAAGGCGTTATATTGAAAAATTGTTGACCAATCAGCATTAAAAATTTTTGAACATGATTCATTATCAAAAACCGATCATCCTGATGCGTCCGGGCGCTCCCAATGACCGCTTGGCTGAGCGTCTTGGCAAACTCGGTATGAATGTCTGGAAGTGGCCGGCTTTTACCATTTTGCCGCCCGAGGAACCTGAACGGGTCAAGGAAAGACTATCTGACCTGACCAAATTCGACATGGTGCTTTTAGCCAGTCCATCGGCGGTTGCAGCCAGTGCCGTTTATGTAAAAAAATGGCCAGAGCACATTACACTTACGACAATCGGTTCAGGCACAGCCCGGGTAATTCGAGCAGCCTGGGGCCCTGATACCCCCGTGCTTTATCCTGAAGGTGAGACGTTTGAATCCGGTTCTGAGCGACTTTTTGAACTTTTGAAAAGTCGGGGATTCCCCTCCAGAGTGCTCATTGTCCGCGGACAAGTCGGCCGTGAGTGGCTTCGTGAACAACTAATGGCTCACGGAACCGATGTGGAGGTTCTGCCTGCTTATCAAAGGGCGCCTTTGGAACTGTCGACCGCCGAGCTTGATAAATTACAGTCGTCCATTTCAGGACCTGCTCCGATTGTCTACTTAACCAGTACGGACGCAGTCGGTGTTTTGATGCATGCTGTTAAAACAATTCCCGGTGCGCTGGAATGGCTTCAAAAGGGATTTATCCTCACTATTCATCCCAGACCTAAAGCTCAACTTGAAGAGGTTGGGTTTAGAAACGTTGCGCTTGTATCCGCAAAAGATGAAAAGGTGCAAGTAGCCATTCAAAAACTCTTGAGCATCGTTTAGCTTGACGGAATTTTTTATTACAATACTTCGAATGTGCTTGGATATTTCAATCGAATATATCCGGCGTTGATGAAATTTAAAACAGAGGATTAAACAATGTCCGCATGGATTTTAGGTCATAAGAACCCTGACAGTGACAGCATTATTTCGGCTATTGCCTGTGCCGATCTGTATCGTCAAAGAGGTCTTGATGTTGAAGCTGTTGCCCAGGGCAAACCGGCTCCCGAAACCGCTTTTATTTTGGATCGTTTTGGTTTGACGGCTCCGGAAGTTATTACCAGTGTGGCCGGTCACGATCTCTTTCTTGTTGACTTTTCCGATAAAGCCCAAGCTCCCGCTGATATCGATCAGTGCAATCTCAAGGGGATTGTGGATCACCACAAGCTCGGCGATGTGACAAGCTCTTCTCCGATTGAAGCCGTCATTATGCCCGTTGGCTGCACTTGCACGATTTTAAAGCGCATGTATGACTACTTGGGTTTGACGGTTCCGGCCAATGTGGCCGGCGCCATGCTTTGCGCCATTTTGTCTGATACGGTGATCTTTAAGTCGCCGACGTGCACTCAGGCAGACAAGGAAGCTGCCGCTCAGTTGGCTGAAATTGCCGGCGTGCAGGACATTGAAGCTTTGGGTATGGAACTCTTTACCGCTAAGAGCGCCGTCAAGGGTGTTGCTCCGCGTGATTTGATTTTCCGCGACTTCAAGGACTTCAATATGAACGGCACCAAGGTGGGTGTCGGTCAGCTTGAATTGGTTTCGCTTGATTTGGTGGCTGACATGAAGGCTGAGATCGAAGCTGAATTGGCTCGTGTGAAGTCTGAAGATGGTCGTCATACGGCCTTGCTGTTATTGACCGACATCATGAAGGAAGGTTCTGAATTGTTGATGGCTTCTGACGATCCCGCCAAGATCGCGACCGCCTTTGGTCAGGATCCTGCTTTGTTGCAAAAGGGCAATTTGTGGCTTGACGGCGTGATGAGCCGTAAAAAACAAGTTGTGCCCGCACTTGAAGCTGCTTTCCGCTAATCGGTAGAGGCAATCGAAAGGTCGGGGATCGTTTCTTCGTTTCCCGGCCTTTTTTTGTTTGAGGCTCACATGATTTATATCCACGCTTATCCATTTCGAGTTGATGATCCGGAACGAAACACCCGGCAGATGACGGCTTTGGCTCGAAGCAAAAATTTAAAGGCGGGCGACGTACTGCTGTTTCCATTTCAGGCCTTAACGGGGACTGTTCAGGAATTCTGGAACACGCGGCCGGAAAACCGAAGCCGAAATGCGCATTGGTTAAGTAAATTAGCTGCATCCCTCATTCATTCAGAGGCTGAAATTATTGTCCCCGCTGTTATGCCTGAAGGATTGGGGGTTCTGAGCCTTAAAAAGGGGCAAATCAAAAGTTTGGACTTTGAATGGATAACAGGAGGCGTTGTCGTTAAATCCGAACGTTCGGGGCTTGATTACGATCTTAATTTCAGAAGTGCGGCGGTTGGTGAGGCTTTTGAGGAAACCGATTCCAACAATTTAATTGTGGTTGACGGACAAGGATTTAGCGATGGCCGCGTTTGGCTTGGTCAATGCAAGGTTGTGAAAAACGGTCGCACCAGAGCCAATTACATGGCCTATCCCGAAGCTTTTACTGAGCAAGACGGAAAAGTAAGTTGGCTTGATAGCCACCATGAACGTTTTGCCGCCATGCAAATGGCCTTAAAACTTTACATGCAGCGCGGACACTTTGAAAAAGTCTCTCTTGGTTTGTCCGGAGGGCTTGATAGTGCGGTGGTGGCGGCTTTGTCTGTGAGTGTGGTAGGAGCTGAAAACGTCAATGCCTACATATTGCCTTCTCGCTTTACGAGCGAGGAAAGTTTTTCGGACGCACGGGCGCTTGCGCAAAATTTGGGTCTCAAATTGCGAGAACTCAGCATCACGCCTGCGGTTGATCTGATCGCGAATACAGCTGAACGTTATGTTCCCTATTGGGGCAACAAAGGATTGATGCAGGAAAATATTCAAGCGCGTGTCAGAGGATTGCTTTTAATGGCTGTCAGCAACGCGGATTGTTCTCTTGTGCTCAATACAGGCAACAAAAGCGAGTTGGCCGTGGGTTATTGCACTCTTTACGGTGACATGGTCGGAGGCTTGGCGCCTCTGTCAGATATTTACAAATCCGATCTCTATAAACTGTGCGATAACGTCGAGTATCTGAGAAGAGTTATTCCTAAATCGATTCTGACCAAGGCACCGACCGCGGAATTGCGTGAAAATCAAAAAGACGAGGATTCTTTACCGCCCTATGAAGTTCTGGATGCAGTGCTGAAAGATATGCTGGAGGGAAGAGTCGATGGGAAAAAGCTCCGTAAAAAATACGGATCCGATTTGGCTACACGTGTGACGAAACTGGTCATGGGGGCTCGTTTTAAACATGCTCAGGCTCCTCAAGGTGTGAAACTGTCAGCTTGTCCGTTGAAAGGATTGCCGGATTCGTTTTTTGAGGGGCTTTTACCCAAACAGTTTTAGTTGAAATTGAGAAGGAGTTGTTGTGAAACAAGTCGTTGCCATTATTAAACCGTTTAAGCTCGATGATGTCCGCGAGGCTTTATCTGATGTGGGTGTCCAGGGGCTCACCGTTACGGAAGTAAAAGGCTTTGGCCGTCAAAAGGGTCACTCAGAGCTCTATCGTGGGGCAGAGTATATGGTGGACTTTTTACCGAAAGTAAAAATTGAAGCCGTTATGAGTGAAGACTTAGTCGATCAGGCGGTAGAGGCCATATTAAAGGCCGCCCGTACCGGAAAGGTCGGCGATGGGAAGATTTTCGTTTTTGATGTTGAACAGGTTATCCGCATCCGCACGGGAGAGACTGACGAAGCGGCTGTTTAACAAAAGGCTCATTTTGAGAGCTTTAATACGTTATTAAATTCAGTTAGTGGCGGTTTTTTGATTTTTATCATAGAAAATCGCCATTATTTTTTGTAAACTCCCAGTCACTGCCACAGTAGTTAATTTTGGGTTTTATCCGGTTTTTTGGGTTTGTAGGAAGACGATGGGAGTGAGGCAGTCATCAGAAGTGCATGAGGTCAATGCACACTTTTTTCAAACCACAATTGACCGATCAATGGGGTTTGAAAATGTCTTTTCAGTCAGTTTCCTTTCTTCAAGCAAGTTTTTATTACACGCCGATTTTTTCCCGTACCTTGGTTCATCCGGTTTCTCTTTCTGTGGGTTCGCCCGATGGCAGAAGTTGGAAGGCTGTCAACGATGAAATTTTTTCTACGGTTGGCTCAAAAACGTTGCTCAATTTGGTTACTTTTGAACTTCGGCGTGAACTGAGAAAAGTTGCCTTTGAATACATTAACGGATGGGTTTTTCATACTAAAAACGCCTTGCACGTGAAGGAACTGCTACAAAATACGAGTAAACGCTTTGCGCAAATTCGAGACGGTATTTTCGCTGAAGAAACCAAAAGAAGTTTAGAGATGCTTTTTGTTGCTGATCCTCGTTACCAGGCCAGATTAAGTACAAAAGATGACATGAACGAAGCCATCGAAGAAGTTTTACGACGCGTTCTTTCCCAATGTCGCCTCACTTGGGAACTCGGTTTATTTTCTTCTTCCGACCGGCGTTCATTCGGTATCCGATTGATGGTTTTGATGCAGGATCATCTCTACGAGTACTTAAGCCAAAAAGATGAGGAGTCGATGATGAGTTCAAGTCACTTTCTTCACTTTGATTCCTTTTTATCGATTCTTGAACAATTCAAAGGAGTCGATACTCGGTTTGATAAAGCGTTGTGCGACTATGAGGCGGCGCTTCAATGTTTGCCCGATGATGGATCATCGTTATACGGCGGCGGATTGAAGGAATTTTGGCAGGAACTGACCCGATTGGGTGAGTATCTCAATGGGGAATTGGAAAAAGACTTCTTTGAAGAGCCCTGTTTAAACGATGATTTTGATGAAGACTCTCTTTTTTGGGAAATACAGTCTGAAGAAGTGATCAATGATGTTGTAGAACTGGATCAGTGTGACATCGATGCCGGAGCTGGTTTGGGTTGGGATAACTCTTCCAATGATTCAATATCCACGGTGACCGATACTTTTGATTTGGGTTTTTCGTCAATTGAAAACTTTCAACTTGAGCCCTCTCCCAGTGTTTTGTGTCGCTAAAGAAGAAAAAAGTTTGAGAATTAGCTCAAAAATAGATACCATACAAAATCACATTAAATTTTTGGGTGCATACGATGGATTTCAAAGTTCGATTGATGAAAATGGATCGCCTCATCAGCGAAAAAGGCGTGGTGACTTTTGAAGAATTGCAGCGCGCAACCGGCGCGGCCCCGGCAACGGTCAAGCGCGATATTCGTTACATGCGCGAGGAGCTCAAGGCGCCGATTACGTTTTCGAGAATTCGCGGCGGGTATTTGTTTGCTAAGAATCGCGCCGAGGCCAAGCGTGATGACTTCTACGACAGACGCTCCATGTGGTTTACGCCCGATGAGCTTTACTGCATGGTTAAAACGCTTAATGATTTCTCTGAACTTGAGAAGAACCGTAAAGGGTATTTGACAAAAGAATTGCGTCAAATGGCCTCCAGAATCCGCTCAAGCATGTTTGTAGATCAGGCCGATGCTGACGAATTGTTAAAACGGGTGCAAATCCATGAACCTCAGAGAAAGCCCATCGTAAGCGACACGTTTGAAGTGATTGGGCAAGCATTGGTTCATCGTCAGCGTGTTCGTATTGTTTACTACTCGGAAAGCAAAAAAGAGGAAACCCGTCGTATCGTCAGTCCCATGCGTTTGAATTACTACCGTAATCGATGGTACCTGGATGCTTGGTGTCACGAAAGGGGAGCACTCAGAAGTTTTAATGTTGAAAACATTCGCTATGCGGACATCATGCAGATGGGCGTGAAGGTTGTGCCGATGAAAACAGTTGAAGCAGAGCTTGATCGTTATTACGGCATGTATCGATCAGGTGATCTGCAATGGGCACGCATTCGCTTTGCGGGGGCGGCATCAAAAATCGCCAGTCAAGTGGTTTGGCATCCCGATCAAATGGAACTTTGGCTCAAAGATGACCTTTATGAACTGACGATTCCTTATTCCGGAAATAGTCCGGAGTTGGTCGGTGATATCTTGCGCTACGGCCCTGCTGCCAAAGTGGTTGAACCGGAAAGTTTGAAAAATCAGGTTCGAGAGGCTTTAGAGGCTTCTTTGAAAAATTATTCCAAGTGATAGACGGAGACAGTTGTGACTTTTCGCCGTTCTTATCACTACCGCCATAAACCGCGTGAGCCGCACGCGAAGATACCTTCTGCCAAGGTGTCGCCGGAGCAGGTCGCCGAAGAGATTTTCTTTTGCGGTGATCCTCACGGTTCATTTGATCATATTTTGCAGGCAGCCAAGGAGCATCGTCCAAAAGCGATGGTCATCTTGGGCGATCTGCAGCCTCCGGCTCCTTTGCATGAGGTTTTGGCCGATATACTGAGCTTTGTCGAAGTCTGGTGGATTCCCGGCAATCATGATACGGACAATGATCTTTTCTACGATAGGCTCTGGCGAAGCGAATTGGCCGGTCACAACCTTCACGGTCGAGTAGCGCTGGTCAATGGAGTTCGTATCGCCGGTTTGGGCGGTGTATTCCGTGGTCAAATCTGGATGCCTCCCCAGGCGCCCAACTATATGTCGGCAGGGGCTTTCATTCGTCGTATCGGTCGAGGCAATATGTGGCGTGGGGGGCTGCCCAGAAGACATCGCACGTCGATTTTCCCATCCACGTACGATAACCTGATGGATCATAAAGCCGATGTTCTGGTTACGCACGAAGCCCCAGGTTGTCACAGGAAAGGTTTTTTAGCTATTGATCAGTTGGCTAAAAAGCTGCAAGTGAAATATCTTTTTCATGGTCATCAGCATGAAGACCGTCACTATCCGACCTACTACGGATTCACTCCTCGCGGTGTGGGCTACAGGGGAATCGTCAATTTAAGAGGCGATGATATCGTGCCGGCCCAGATTGATCCGCGTGAGGCGATGGAATACGCCGAGCAAGCTCAATCGCTTGAATATTACGAAAGACTCATGTTTAAACGCCTGGGCTAAAAGCCACAGGCGTTTAAAAGAGATCATTTGTGTTTGCCGTTGGGAAAGCTCTTCGGATGATTTCGGCGTGGCGCCGTTTTGTTGGTTTTGACTGACGGGGTGATTGTCTTTTTCACTTCCGGCCCCTTATGAGCTGGTTCCTCATCATCGACTTTCGGCATGGCAAACGTGATAGAAACGTCTTTGGCAATACGCTTGCGTGCCTTTTGCGATAGCCACGTTTTCACCATGGCAACGCCCACAGCCAATAACACCGGGCCCAAAATAAGACCTAAGAAACCGAAGGCTATCACACCGCCGAACACACCAAGAAATACGAGCGACAAAGGTAGCGGCGTACCTCTTGCGATCAACAACGGTTTTAAGAAGTTATCAACACTAGCCACCACCAAAGTACCCCAGGCAACCATGAATAGCGCCAGGCCGATTTCTCCTTGGGCGTACAACCAGATAGCGACCGGACCCCAGACTAAAGGCGGACCAATTGGCACAACGGACAGAATGAAAACCGCCACGGACAAAAGCAGAGTGCCGGGAGCGCCGACAATAATAAAGCCGATACAGGCGGCAAGACTTTGTCCGGCAGCTGTTCCTACAATGCCGTAAACCACGCTCCGGGTGGTGCTTACAAGAATGTGGGAAAGTTCGTTACTGAGATCACCGGAGACTTTCTCCAGAAAATCGTTAGCCCGGCTTGCGAGCGCATCGCCGTCTCTATAAAAGAAGAAGGCGATGAAGGCAACGAGTGCCATTTGTACAAGGCCGTTGCCTAATGAAAGAGCGATAGTAAAGACTTCGCGCGTGATCGGGTCGATCATCTTGCGCATGAGATCGGCCAAGGCTTGCGGTTGGAAAACAATCGCCATTTGACTGTAGAGCCAAGTACCGATGACAGGGATTTCTTTAAGCCAGAGAGGGGCGCTGATCGTACGGATATACTCGGTAATGCCGGAGATGGCTGACGGCAGTTGTTGAGCAACGGCAGCCGACAGAAACATCATCGGGATAATCAAGCACACGACAAGCAGCGTCACCATTAAAAATGCCGCTGGTGTCGGTCTGTTGCCCAAGTTGGTTTTAAAACGAAAAAACAATGGCCAACTGACTACGGTAACAATAGCGGCAATAGTGATGGCTGTTAAAAAAGGTCTGACGACGAAATAACATCCGATTGCGATGGCGGATCCAAAAAGAATTCGGATCAGAATGTCGATGCGGTCTCTGAGGTTAACCATTTGTTTTTGCGTTAAATTGGGCGAACAACACAGCCACTAGTCTAAACGAAAATTGTTTTGTTAGTGCAGGCTAGGACAGCGCTGATTAAAATTTTCTTGTCCGTTGTCATAGTTTTTCAGAGGAATCTTCAGACATGCCCAAAGTAACCGACGAAATGATTGCAGCCGTTCGAGAAACAAAAACAATGACAGAGCGGGTGTTTGACGGTCATTTTTTGCATATTGACCGTGACACAGTGACAACCGCAACCGGTTTGGTCCGTAGCCGTGAATACATTCGTCATCCGGGGGCCTCGGTCATCATTGCCTTATTTGACGATGAAACGATACTTTTGGAATTTCAGTGGCGTCAGCCTTGCGAAAAGGCTTTTTGGGAGTTACCTGCAGGCAAGCTCGACCCTAATGAAAAAGCTTCGGTTTGCGCCAAACGAGAACTGGAAGAAGAAACGGGTTATCAGGCTGATCAATGGTATTACCTTGGGCGCATCCATAATGCGATCGGGTACTCGGACGAGCATCTTGAATTTTTCTTAGCTAAAGGGTTAAAGGCCGGCAATCGCCATCTAGATGAAGGCGAATGCCTCGATGTGTATCGGCTGCCTTTTAAAGAAGTCAAAGCGATGACACTAAATGGTGAAATTACCGATGTGAAAACGATTATTGGGACATTTTGGCTGGAAAAATACCTCAAAGGTGAAATGCCCGTCCAGGCTTGTTAACACTCGACAAATTCCTGCTATTTGTCGACCATGGAAGAGTTTGAGATGGCTCAAACTTTTGCCTGTTCAGGCGTTGCGAATTCCAATAAACTGAACCGACAGCTCCGCGGATTTGAGCGCGGAAGTAAAAATTGATTCAAACTTTGAGACGAGGAATTATGTCTGAGACCATTTTGCAAAAAGTGCCTGTAGGCGAAAAAGTCGGTATCGCTTTCTCTGGCGGTTTAGATACGTCCGCGGCGTTGCGTTGGATGAAGAAAAAGGGAGCGCTTCCCTATGCCTATACAGCCAACCTCGGTCAGCCCGATGAAGATGATTACGAAGCGATTCCTCGCCGAGCCATGAATTACGGTGCTGAGAAGGCCCGTTTGGTGGAATGCCGTCCCCAATTGGTGGCCGAAGGCATCGCGGCGATTCAATCCGGTGCCTTCCACATCACGACTGCCGGTCAAACGTACTTCAATACAACGCCTTTGGGCCGCGCCGTAACCGGCACAATGCTTGTGAATGCTATGCGTGAAGACGGTGTTCACATTTGGGGCGACGGTTCAACCTACAAGGGAAACGATATCGAACGTTTCTATCGCTATGGCCTTTTAGCCAATCCTGAGCTGAAGATTTATAAACCCTGGCTTGACCGTGACTTCATTAATGAATTGGGCGGTCGCGCTGAAATGAGCGCATTCTTGCAAGCCGAAGGTTTCGACTATCGCATGTCGGCTGAAAAAGCCTACTCCACGGACTCCAATCTCTTGGGTGCTACGCACGAAGCCAAACATTTGGAAAGCCTGCAAACGAGCATGAAGATCGTAAAACCCATCATGGGCGTGGCCTTCTGGGATCCGGCTGTTGAAATTAAGCCTGAAGTGGTGACAGTAACCTTTGAAGAAGGTGTTCCCGTTGCCTTAAACGGCAAGAGCTTTGACGATCATGTCGCTCTTATGTACGAAGCCAATGCGATTGGCGGTCGTCACGGTTTGGGCATGAGCGATCAGATTGAAAACCGTATTATTGAAGCAAAGAGCCGTGGCGTTTACGAAGCCCCGGGAATGGCTTTGCTTCATATCGCTTATGAACGTTTGGTCTCCGGTATTCACAATGAAGATACGATTGAGCAATATCGCATCAACGGTATCCGTTTGGGCCGCTTGCTCTATCAAGGTCGTTGGTTTGATTCTCAAGCCATCATGCTTCGTGAATCCGCCCAACGTTGGGTGGCTCGCGCCATCACCGGCACGGTGACGCTTGAATTGCGCCGCGGCAATGACTACACGATTTTGGATACGGTTAGCCCGAACCTCACTTATGAACCCGAACGTCTGACGATGGAAAAGGGTGACTCGATGTTTACGGCTGAAGACCGTATCGGTCAATTGACGATGCGCAATCTTGACATTGTTGACACGCGCGCCAAGCTTGGCATCTACGCTAAGAGCGGTTTGATTTCCGGCACAAGCGCTGTGGCCATGTTGGGTGGCAACAAAAAATAGTTCCTGACTATTAATTTAAGTTCATGCGGGTGAGGTCGAAAGGCTTCGCCCGTTGTTTTTTTTGGGTACTAAACAGTCTCCGAAAGCGATTCAAAAACCGCTAAAATTTCCGCCATCACGAAATTTTTGATCAAAGGCTTTTTTTCAGTGAATTTACCTTTTGAATTCAGAATCGGGTGGCGTTATACCCGGCAAGGCCGCAGAGGTCGCGGTAAAAACGGTTTCATTTCTTTCATCTCCGTGATGAGTGTGGCTTCCATCGCTTTGGGAGTGATGGCCCTCATTGTGGTGCTTTCTGTCATGAACGGATTTCAAAAAGAAGTTCGTGATCGGATGCTCTCGGTTATTCCCCATATTGAAGTCGTGAGCTACGCAGGCTCAATCGACAACTGGCAGGACACCGCTAAATTGGTGGCATCCAATCCCCATGTGTTGGGGGTGGCCCCTTATTCTTCCGGGCAAGGTCTTTTGAGCACCGGTTCAAGTGTGCGAGGGGTATTGCTTCGCGGTATTGATCCGGCAACCGAAAACAATGTTTCCGATATCGATAAACAAATGGCCTACGGCCACCTGGCTGATTTAAAACCCGGTGAGTACGGTATCGTTTTAGGGCTTGATTTGGCCAGACTTTTGCGTTTAAGAATCGGCGATAAAGTCAATGTCATTATTCCTCAGGGGCGGGCAACGCCAGCCGGAATTGTCCCGCGTATGAGGGCCTTCACACTAACGGGAGTATTTTCTTCCGGTCACTACGAATACGACAGTTCCATGGCGCTTCTTCATATTGAAGATGCGCAGGCACTTTTCCGGCAAACAGGCCCGGCCGGTCTTCGTGTTCGGGTCGATGATATGAATAAGGCCCCAGAAATTTCTTATGAAATCCTAAAAACCTTACCCGATACCTTTGCTGTAACCGATTGGAGTAAGCAAAATCGCACTTGGTTTGCCGCAGTTCAAGTCGAAAAGCGGATGATGGCCATCATTCTCTTTTTGATTGTTTTAGTGGGAGCCTTCGGATTGGTTTCCAGCATGGTGATGACCGTGACAGAAAAGCAGTCTGATATCGCCATTTTGCGTACCTTAGGCGTATCTCCCTCTTCGATCATGACGATTTTTATGGTTCAAGGGGCGGTTGTCGGAATCGTTGGTGTTAGCTGCGGCGTCGTGCTTGGGCTGCTTTTAGCCTGTAACCTTGACGTGATTGTGCCAGCGATTGAGTCGCTTTTTGGTATTCAGTTCTTGCCCAAGGAAGTCTACTTCATTAGCTCCCTGCCTTCTGATCCGAGGGCAGGCGATATTGTTCCCATTGCGGCTTTCTCATTTATTTTGTCCCTGTTGGCTACGATTTACCCGAGTTGGCGGGCCGCACAAACAAAACCCGCGGAGGCTCTTCGCTATGAGTAATGAAAAAGAGTTTGTCATCGTTGCCCGAGGAGTCAAAAAGGCCTACCGTGAAGATGATCGCTCGGTGGAGGTTCTCAAGGGGGTTGATCTTGAGGTCAAGCCCGGGGAATTGCTGGCGGTGGTCGGCGCTTCGGGATCCGGTAAAAGCACACTGCTTCATGTTTTAGGCGGATTGGATTCAATTGATGAGGGTGAAGTCACTGTCGCCGGTTTTTCGGTTCATTCGTTAAGTGAAGTGCAAAGAGGTGAGCTTCGGAATCAAAAATTGGGCTTTGTTTATCAGTTTCATCACCTTTTGCCTGAATTTACTGCGCTTGAAAATGTGGCCATGCCGCTAATTGTTCGTCGAGAACGGGATGATTTGGCCAAAAAGAAAGCCAAGGAAGTCCTGGAGTCTTTGGGGTTAGCCCATCGGCTTAATCACTTGCCCTCTCAAATGTCAGGGGGTGAGCGGCAGCGCTGTGCGATTGCTCGGGCGATGGTAACGGAGCCGGCCTGTATTTTGGCCGATGAACCGACGGGTAACTTGGACCGTCAAACCGCGGCCTCTGTTTTTGAAAGTTTGGTTTCTTTAGCAAGAAGTCATCAAACCGCTTGCGTGATTGTCACACACGATTTGGATTTGGCGGCTCAGTGTGATCGGGCCGTCACGATTGCCGATGGTGTGATCGTACAGGCTGATAACGCATGATCATTGATACACATAATCACGTCGGACTTGCCCCGTTGGCGCAATCGCTTGAAGTGTTAGCTCAAAAGGCTAGCGCCATGGGTGTGGTCTGCGGCGTGATTACGGCAGGCGGCGTAGAGGATTTCGAGCGCGTGCGCCAAACCGCCCAAAAACTCAATTGGGGCTATTGTGTGGGTCTTCACCCCCTGTATATCCGAGAGAATTGGCAAGCTGACATCAAGGCGCTTTCTGCCTTTTTAGAGACACATCAAGACGATCCCCATTTAGTTGGAATCGGGGAGATTGGGTTGGATTTCTACGTGGAGGGACTCGATCGTGATCGTCAGGAAGCGGTATTTAAAGAAGAACTTCAACTGGCTTTACGGTTTAATCTGCCGGTTTCGCTTCACAGTCGCCGAGCACTTTATCGAGTTTTAGCATTGATGAAGGAATATCCGACAGTATCAGGCGTATTGCATGCTTTCGCAGGCTCTCTCGATGAGATGAAGCAAGCCGTTCGAAGAGGTCTTTACCTGGGCATGGGCGGCGCGATGACTTTTCCCGGTAGCAAACGCGTGCGGACAGCCGCTATACAAGCCCCGTTCGGTTCTCTCGTTTTGGAGACCGATGCTCCGGATATGCCGCCCGTTTTTTCAGAAACGAAGAAATCATCTCCTTTGGATTTGCCGCGTTATCTCTCTGAGTTGGCCGATCTTCGTCAAGAGGATGAAAGTGTTTTATCCAAGGCCCTTTTCATGAATTCGCTCAGCGCTTTTCCTAAACTGAAAGTGCTGCTTGCAAAATAGAAAAATTTCGTTGCATTTCCGAGAGTTCCCCAGCCTTTGAAAACTGTATTTTGAAGTCCTTCGGCAGGTTTCTTTCTGCTAAAATGCCACCTCGAAATGAGCCCCCGGGGTCATTCTTTGATTGTCATGGACAACCGGTGTTGTCCGTCTGTTTTTGATTATTAACTTCATTGGGGAAATACAATGGCTATTGAACGCACCCTTTCCATTATCAAGCCGGATGCCGTCGCTAAGAACGTCATCGGTCAAATCTACACGCGTTTTGAAAACGCCGGTCTTCGCATTGTTGCCGCTCAAATGCGTCAATTGTCTCAAGCTGAAGCCGAAGGTTTCTACGCTGTTCACAAAGAACGTCCCTTCTTTAAGGATTTGGTGGCTTTCATGACCTCCGGCCCCGTGATGATTCAAGTGTTGGAAGGTGAAGGCGCCATTGCCAAGAATCGTGAATTGATGGGCGCTACCGACCCGAAGAAGGCTGCTCCCGGCACGATCCGCGCTGACTTCGCTCAAAGCATTGATGCTAACGCTGTTCACGGCTCCGACGCTCCGGAAACGGCTGCTGTGGAAATCGCCTACTTCTTCCCGACGTTGGCGATTTGCGAACGCAAGTGCTGCGGTTGCTGCTGCGACAAGTAATACTTGAGGGGGCGGGGTGCGACAGCACCTCCAAATTCGTCGTGCTCCGTCCTTAATCTGTCGAGTCGCCTTCGGGTGACTCGTTTCAACTTTACCGAAGCCGTTTTTTCAAAGTGATGACTCAAACTGACAACCGTGTGAATCTATTAGACCTGGACCGAGAGGGACTCGTGGCTTTTTGCGAGCAAATGGGCGAGAAGCGTTTCCGTGCCATTCAGCTTTTGCGATGGATTCACCGTCATTGTGTGGGCGATTTTGAAAAAATGACCGATTTGGCCAAGTCCTTTCGGGCCAAGCTCATTGAGCGCACAGAAATTCGTGCTCCGTCTCCCATTTGGGATAAGAAAAGCGCAGACGGTACGCGTAAGTGGCTATTTGATGTCGGCAACGGCAACGCGGTCGAGACGGTTTTTATTCCGGAGGATGATCGCGGAACGCTTTGTGTGTCCACGCAAGCGGGTTGTGCCATGGGGTGCCTTTTTTGCTCAACAGGCAAGCAAGGCTTTAACAGAAATCTGAGCACCTCGGAGATTATCGGCCAGCTCTGGCACGCCGAAAAAACGCTCCGAGAAGATATGGGTGTAACCGATCCGGCTGACCGTGTCATCAGTAACGTCGTACTCATGGGGATGGGGGAGCCGCTTCAGAATTTGGATAATGTCGTGGCGGCTCTGAAGCTGATGCTCGATGACAATGCCTACGGCTTAAGCCGTCGTCGTGTGACGGTTTCCACTTGCGGCTTGACTTTACAGATGGATAAATTAGCGGCGGCCGTGCCCGTTGCTTTGGCAGTGTCCTTGCACGCCCCCACCAACGAGCTGCGCGATCAGATCATGCCCATCAATAAGAAGCACCCGCTTGAAGATCTTATGCAGGCATGCAAACGTTATTTAGCTCATGCTCCGCGTGATTACATCACTTTTGAATATATTTTGTTGGGTGGTGTCAACGATCGTTTGGAACACGCTAAAGCATTGGTAAAACTTGTGCGCGGTGTTTCCTGTAAGTTCAATTTAATTCCCTTTAACCCATTTCCCGATAGTGACTTAAGAAAACCCGATCCGAAAGATGTGAAGGCTTTCCAGGATTATCTGATGGGACAGGGCATTGTGACGACTATTCGCAAGACCCGGGGCGACGATATTGATGCCGCCTGCGGTCAATTGGCAGGCAACATTAAAGATAAAACCCGCCGCGCCGAGCGCTTGGCTCAGCAAAAAGCTCAAGTCACCTTTTTAGTCAAGGAGCGCTAGAACGATGTCTGTGTTTAGCTCTCGCCATCACACTCACAAAGTTCATGTTCGTTACGGCGACAACGATGTGACAATAGGGGGAGATAGTCCCATTCGCGTGCAATCCATGACCAACACGGCAACGACTGATGTCGACGCAACCGTGCGGCAGGTTGTTGAATTGGCCCGCGCCGGCAGTGAGTTGGTTCGCCTGACCGTTAATACGCCTGATGCGGCTCGCGCTGTTGTCCAGATTCGTGAAAAGCTTGACGCTTTAAATTGTTTTGTCCCGCTTGTCGGTGATTTTCACTACAACGGACATAAATTGCTCACCGAAGTATCCGAATGCGCGCAAGCCCTGTCGAAATATCGTATCAACCCGGGCAATGTCGGGCACGGTGAGCGTGGAATGGAAAATTTCGCCCGTATGGTCGAAGTCGCTATCGCCAATGATAAGCCGGTGAGGATCGGTGTAAACGGCGGATCGCTTGATGCTCAAATTTTGGCACGCATGCTCGAAGACAATCGTGCGGCCGGCATGCCGCAGACGCCTTCAGAAGTTCAGTTGCACGCGATGGTGGCTTCCGCCTTGCAAAGCGCAAAAGCTGCAGAAGAAATCGGCCTTGCGGCCGACAAAATCGTGCTCTCGGCCAAGGTGTCCGCGGTTCAGGATTTGGTGGCTGTGTATCGGGAACTCGCCTCACAGTCTGACTATGCTTTGCATTTAGGTTTAACGGAAGCGGGTATTGGCACTAAAGGGGTGGTGGCTAGCGCTGCCTCGATGGGTGTGTTGTTGGCCGAAGGGATTGGCGACACGATTCGGGTGAGCATAACACCAATGCCGGGGGCAGCAAGAACTGAAGAAGTTCGCGTTGCTCAGGAGATTTTGCAGACCATGGGGCTTCGCGCCTTTTCTCCTCTTGTGGTATCGTGTCCAGGTTGTGGCCGTACGTCAAGCGCCCTTTTTCAACAACTGGCGGCTCAAACGCAGCGCTATTTGATTGAGATGACTCCACAATGGCGCGAAACGGCCGAGGGTTTCGAAAATATGGTGGTGGCCGTCATGGGCTGTGTGGTCAATGGCCCGGGGGAAAGCAAGCACGCCAATATTGGGATTAGCTTGCCCGGTAACGGTGAGTCACCTGTTGCCCCCGTGTTCGCGGACGGAGAAAAGATTGCCTCCATTAAAGGGGAGGCCGGTGATGCGGACTCCATTGCCGACCGCTTCAAGGAATTAATTAATGAGTATGTGCAGACGCATTACTCGAAAAAGCATTAGACATTAATGAAAGAGAGAAGTGTTATGGCTAAAGTACAAAAAATTGCCGGTATTCGCGGAATGAATGACATTCTTCCGGCCGAAGCGCCTATTTGGGAATATTTTGAAGAATGTGCCCATGATGTGCTTCGGGCATACGGTTACAAGCAAATTCGCACGCCGATCTTAGAGGCAACCTCTCTTTTTAAGCGCGGTATCGGTGAAGTAACCGATATTGTGGAAAAGGAAATGTATTGCTTCACCGACTCCCTCAACGGTGAAGAATTGGCTTTGCGTCCTGAAAATACGGCCGGTGTGGTCAGAAGTGTGATTGAACACAACCTCACCTATAACGCTCCGCAACGATTGTGGTACTTCGGACCGATGTTCAGACACGAGCGCCCGCAACGCGGCCGCTATCGTCAATTCCACCAATTGGGTGTTGAAGCGTTGGGCTTTAAGGGGCCGGATGTTGACGTTGAACAGATCCTCATGGCTCGCCGCCTTTTTGATGAGCTTGAAATTTTGCCCTTGAAACTGGAACTCAATTCCTTGGGCAATCTCGACGAGCGTAAAGCTCATCGCGAAGCGTTGATCAAATACTTTGAAGCCAATCAGGATGTCCTAGATGAGGATGCTAAACGTCGTCTTTACAGCAACCCGCTTCGCATTTTGGATACGAAAAATCCTGACATGCAACAGATGGTTGAAGGAGCGCCGAAGCTTTTGGATTACCTGAAAGAAGACAGTCTTGCCTTCTTGCGTCGTATGGAAGAGTTGCTCTCGGTTGCGGGTGTCGACTACACCATCAATCCTCGTTTGGTCAGAGGCCTTGATTATTACAACCACACCGTTTACGAATGGGTGACGGATAAGCTCGGGGCTCAAGCAACGGTTTGCGGCGGTGGCCGTTACGATCCGCTCATTGAAATGTTGGGCGGTAAACCCACGCCGGCTGTTGGCTTTGCCATGGGTGTGGAAAGAGTGCTTGAAGTGATGCGTGAATGCGGCTTTGAATCTGGCGAGCCTGACACCGAAGTTTATGTTTTGCATCAAGGCGGTCCTTCTCAAGGCTACGCGATGATGTTGGGTGAAATTCTTCGTGATGCATACTACGAAGTGATTGTTCACGCAGGTGATGCGAGCATGAAGAGTCAAATGAAAAAGGCTGACCAAAGTGGGGCTAAATACGCTTTGATTTGCGGTGAAGAAGAAACCGCTCATGGCCAAGTGACGGTGAAGTGCATGTATGGTCGGGAAGATGAACGTTTTATGAAGCAAGAAACTCTTGACTTACAAGACGCAATCCAATATTTTGTCAATTTGAACGACGACTTTTTCGAAGAAGACGAGGAATAAGGCATGGCCTACGATTTACAAGAACAAGAGTCATTAGACGAGTTAAAGGCTTGGTGGGAGAAATGGGGTAACTTGGTTCTCTCCGTAATTACCGTGGTTTGTTTGGCTTTTGCCGGCTACAACGGTATGAAGTGGTGGGAACGTCATCAAGCCCAGGAAGCCAGTGTCGCCTATTCTTCACTTCAGACGGCGATTATGCAGCAGTCTGAACCTGCTTCTGTTGAGAAAATTGTTGATGCGCTAATTGAAGATGCGGGTTCTACCGTTTACGGTCCGATGGGTGCTTTGAGCGCTTCCCGTTACCTTGAATCGAAGGGCGAGAGTGCGAAGGCTCAGGAATTGTTGCATTGGGTGGTGGCAGAATCCGATCGCCCGGAATATCAAACCGTAGCCCGTGTTCGCTTGGCCGGTTTCCTTTTGGATGATAAAAAATACGAAGACGCTGTTTCTTTGTTGACGGCGGCTCAGCCTACCGATAAGCAGATCGCCTTGGTCAATGACCGTTTGGGTGATGCTTACTTTGCTAAGGGTGATGTGGTGAATGCCCGCCGAGTGTGGCAGGAAGCTTTAAAGCACCCGATTGATCCGGCACTGATGGGTTTCGTTCAACTTAAACTTCAAGCGCTTCCTGAAGACACTGAACAACAAAAGCAATAAGACTTAAAGGCTTTGTATGATGAAGAAAACACTTTTGGCCCTGGCAGCCGCCGCGGTTTTGGCCGGATGCAGCGCCCCGAGTTCTCAAGCGCCTACTGAGCTCGAAGACTATAACTCCATCGCTGAACCTGATGTGGTTTGGTCTAAGAGTGTGGGTGAAAGTCTGACGAATTATTTAGTGCCTTCGGTGGTTGGCAGCTCGGTTTACGTTGCAGGCGGCAACACCGTCTATCGTTTGGATGCCGATGACGGCGATGAGGTATGGAGTTTTGACACGGATGCTCCGGTGGCTGCCGGTGTCGGCAGTGACGGTTACATTATCGCTGTCGGAACAGCCAAAGGTGAGCTTGTCGTATTGGATGCCGAAGGTAAAAAGCTCTGGTCAACATTCTTAACGAGTGAGATGGATGCTGTACCGTTGGTGGGCAATGGTTTGGTTATTGTGCGCACGGCCGACACTCGTGTGACCGCTTTTGATGCGTCAACCGGTGAACAGCGCTGGCGTTATCAGCGTCAGGCTCCGTCGCTTACTATTAAAAATGCTTCCGGAATGATTTTCTTCGGTCCCATGATTCTGGTGGGACAAAGTAATGGGTACCTTTTAGGGTTATCCGCTGAAGGCCGTCCTGTATGGCAGGCCTTGATTTCAGAGGCTCGTGGCATTACCGAAGTTGAACGCCTGGTGGATATCTTGGGCACTCCGATGGTCAATCGAGATCTGCTCTGTGCTTCAGCGTTCCAAGGACGCTTGGTTTGTATGGATGCCACCAACGGTCAGCTGCGTTTTACGCACGATGTGACGGCCATGACGCCGCCTTCGGCTGATGACCGTTTTGTTTATATCGGCAATACGGCCAGTGAACTTTATGCCTTTGATCGCACCCGCGGCTATCCTGTCTGGAAAAATGAAAAGCTGAAGTGGCGCGGCGTACGAGCGATCACCCCGATGTCGGGTGTTGTGGCTGTTGGTGACAGCGAAGGCTATGTGCAAATTCTCAATCCGGAAAGCGGCGATATTATCGGCCGCACCCGCTTGGATGGAGCCATTGTCTCTCCTGCTCAAAGTTATGAGCAGGGAGCTATTTTCCAAACTGAAGAAGGTGAAGTGGCCTTCATTAAGGTGCAATAAACCATGCTTCCTGTGATTGCTTTGGTCGGACGTCCCAATGTCGGAAAGTCCACGCTTTTCAATCGACTGACTCGTTCCCGGGATGCTCTTGTGGCGGACTTTCCCGGACTGACACGCGACCGTCAATACGGTGAAGGTCGTGTGGGTCCTCGCCCTTATATTGTGGTGGATACGGGTGGTTTTGAACCGGTTAAAAGCCAAGGGATTGTCAAGGCTATGGCAAGCCAGGCTGAATTGGCCATCGAAGAAGCCGATGTGGTGATTTTTGTGGTCGATGCTCGAACGGGTTTGACTCCGCATGACGAGCGCATTGCCAATCACTTAAGACGTTCTCATCGACCGGTTGTGTTGGCGGTCAATAAAGCCGAAGGTTTGGATTCTGTTCATGCTGCAGAATTCTATGAATTAGCCATGGGCGAACCCAACATGATTTCAGCGGCTCACGGCCACGGGGTGCACAACATGATTGAGTTGGCCCTGTCGCTTTGTCCCGAAGAAGAAATCGATATTGTTGATGATGAAGAAGCCGCCGAAGAGGGGAAGGCTCCTCGCATTAAGGTGGCCGTGGCCGGTCGGCCCAACGCCGGTAAAAGTACGTTAATCAATGCTCTTTTAGGTGAAGAACGGCTGATTGCATACGATATGCCGGGTACGACACGCGATTCAATTCGAGTGGATTTCGAGTATGACGGTAGAGACTATGCGTTAATTGATACGGCCGGTTTACGCCGCAAAGGTAAAGTTTTTGAAGCCATTGAAAAATTCTCGGTGGTTAAAACTTTGCAGGCGATTGCGGACTCCAATGTTGTTATTTTGGTGCTTGATGCCAAGGAAGGGATCGCCGAGCACGATGCGCATATCGCCGGTTATGTGTTGGAAAGCGGCCGTGCTTTAGTGGTTGCTATTAACAAGTGGGATGCTCTCGATAGCTACGAGCGTAGCCGAATTGATGAAGAAATGGATCACAAGCTTCATTTCCTGAATTGGGCACGCCAGATTCACATTTCTGCGTTAAAGCGAAACGGTTTGAATCATTTGATGAAGGCTGTCTCTGATGCACACGCGGCCGCTTTCGCAAAATTGTCGACGCCCAAGTTGACCCGTGCGCTTATTGAAGCTGTTCAGCGTCAATCACCCCCTCGAGTCAAGGGTGTTCGACCGAAATTACGCTATGCTCACCAAGGCGGGCAAAATCCTCCCGTTGTGGTGATTCATGGCAACAGCCTGCAGGCTGTGCCGGATAGCTATAAACGCTATCTGGAAGGTTGGTTCAGAGATCAATTTAATTTGGCGGGAACTCCGCTTCGGATTGAATTTAAGCTGAACCGCAATCCCTATGTGGAGAAAAAGGATTAAACTAACAGGGCAGGTGTTCGATAGTCGGGCTACCTAAACAAGAAGGCGTGCTATTTCAAACGCCCGGAGAATAAAAATGACAAATAAAGGCCAACTTTTACAAGATCCGTTCCTCAACATTTTGCGCAAGGAACATATTCCGGTCTCCATCTACTTGGTTAACGGCATTAAGTTACAAGGTCAGGTGGAATCGTTCGACCAATACGTTGTGCTGCTTCGCAATACTGTGACACAAATGGTCTACAAACATGCGATCAGTACCGTGGTGCCGACTAAGCCCGTGAACATGCCTCAAGTCGAAGACGCTGAGTAATCGAACCTGATTGATGATCAATAAAGGAGTGTGCCGGGGTGGATTCGCTTGGCACGCTCTTTTTGTCCCTACCGTATGACTGTATTTCAAATCGATAGCGCTGAAGAAAAGTCGCCCAGAGCATACCTCGTTTGTATTTCCACTTCGCGAATCACCATTGCTGATGCAGCTGAAGAGCTCACTGAGCTTGTTCGAAGCGATGCACTTGAGCCCGTTGGGCTTATGATGGCTAAGCGTGATAAACCTGATCCGGCGACGTATTTGGGCAGCGGAAAAATCGGTGAATTGGCCGATGAGGTGAAACGACTCGATATCGGTGTGGTCGTTTTTGATGTGGCCTTGTCAGCCGCACAGCAGCGCAACATTGAGCGAATCGTAGGCGTTGCAGTGCTTGATCGAACTCAGCTTATTTTGGAAATCTTTCAGCGACGAGCCAAAAGTCGGGAAGGTCGTCTGCAAGTGGAGTTGGCAAGACTGGAACATCTGTCAACACGATTGGTTCGAGGCTGGACTCACTTGGAGCGTCAACGTGGGGGTCTAGGTAAGACGGGTGGTCCCGGTGAAAAGCAAATTGAATTGGACCGCCGCATGATTGGAGTCCGAGTCAAGCAGTTAAAGGAACAGCTGAAAAAATTAGCCAAGCAGCGCAACACGCAACGTAAAGGCCGCTCACGAAGTGACATTGTCTCCTTGTCGATTGTAGGCTACACCAATGCGGGTAAATCCACATTATTTAATGCGCTCACAAAGTCTGATATATATGCCGCCGATCAGCTTTTTGCAACATTGGATACAACAGCCCGACGCTGTTATGTCGGAGAGGGGGAAAGTGTAGTCTTAAGTGATACGGTCGGTTTTATTCGAGGACTACCTCACCAGCTGGTGGAGGCCTTCAAGTCGACTTTGGATGAGACAGTGCATGCTGATATTTTGTTGCATGTCGTTGATGCTTCAAGCGCAGCCAAGGACGATCAGATTGTTGAAGTAAACAAAGTTTTGGAAGAAATCGACGCCCATGAAATTCCGACAATTCTGGTACTCAACAAAATTGATCGAACAGATCTGGAACCGGAAATTTTAAGGAACGCTTCCGGCGAGATAGAGGCTGTCAGAATATCTGCATTAACAGGTGTTGGCCTAGATTTATTGCGGGAAGCGATATTAGAGAAATCCCGAGAGGTCAAAGAAGCAAACAAAAGTTTGCCTCGAGAGCTTGAAGATTGGGAAAAAGAGGAAATGGAGTAGTTTGCAATTTTCGCTATGGCGTGGCAGAATTCAAAACCTCTTGTGGGGATGTAGCTCAGTTGGCAGAGCGCTGCGTTCGCAATGCAGAGGTCGGGAGTTCGACCCTCCTCATCTCCACCACACAATTTTGATTTTAAAGAGAAATTTCCATCTGGTTTGTTTTAAATCAGGTGGATTTTTTATTGTTGCGTATGGAAACGCACGAGGGCTAAGCCATTTCGAACTTAGCCCCAACCCATTAAGGTTTCGTGCGGACTATCCACAACATAAACGCAAGCGTCACAACTAAGAATTGAATTCTTAAGTCAATGACCACAATCGCATTTAATTGTGTTATAGTCACCCACGAGGATGAAAGATAAGTCATTCCGTCACCTCGTTTAAATTGACTTTGGCTCGGGTGCAACCGGGCCATTGTCGTTTCTAAACCCTGTTTCACAGGGGCCCTTTCGGCTTTCGCCGAAATTCTTTTCGCGCGAAAAATCTTGAAGAATTCGGCGCAAAGTTTTCAGAGCCAAGGCATGGAAAGAAATTCCCTTTTCTCGTTGGGCTTCGAGAGTTTATTAAAAATTAACGAGCGATATTGGAAATTTTCGATTGAAGTTTCACTCCTGATCTTTTGGGTGACTAAGAAAAAAATCGAATGTAAAAGGTCTGAAAACATTGGAGAGTTCGCCCCTCCTCATCCCACTTAAGTTATCGACTTTTAGAGAAATCTCTATCTGGTTTATTTTGAGTCAGGCGGACTTTTATTACTGTACTGAAAAATACACAATGATTACTTAGCCGAATTAGTCCGAAGCGTCCATCAATTTTTGAACTGGACACTTCGGCTAGGTCAGATCAAGCGGATTGGTGTGTTGGAGTTGCGGTTAGTGAAACACATAGTGCTTTCATGACTGCAATTGTATTTTTTTAAGTGGGTTGCCATCTTCAACTGAAGGATTTGTAGAATAGAATTATTGTGAAATTTTATTCAAATATATTTAATCTTATTAAATTTTCTACAAAATCAAAATATTTACCCAAAAAAACTATCGATCGTCACTAATGGATTTTTTCAGAGAGCTCGTCTCGACCTCTTTCTAAATTTGAATAACTAGGCGAGATGGCCTATCTCAAAAGGGACATTCCGCTTCAGATGAATTACACTGAATGTTCACTTTTTTGAAATATGATGAACGATGTCTTTTAATCCCATTGCCATTACGTTTTGCGGGTATCTGTTACTGATGGTTGCCATCGGTTTTATCGCTTGGCATTACACACGTGACTTCAACGACTATGTCTTAGGCGGCAGACGCCTGGGCGGCTTGGTAACCGCCTTGTCAGTTGGCGCAAGTGACATGAGCGGTTGGCTTTTAATGGGATTGCCGGGGGCTGTCTTTCTTTCAGGTATTTCTGAAAGTTGGTTGGCGATCGGTCTTTGCATCGGCTCATTGACTAATTGGCAAATTGTTGCGGCTCGATTGCGTGTCTACACAGAAAGATGCAAAAACGCGCTCACGCTTCCTGATTATCTCAGCCACCGTTTCGACGACGATAAACGGGTGTTAAGCATCATTTGTGCCATTGTTATTTTGATCTTCTTCACAATTTATTCCGCGAGCGGCATGGTGGCGGGCGCAAGGCTTTTTGAATCAACCTTTAACATGGACTATTCGACAGCCCTGTGGATCGGTGCGGCGGCGACCATACTGTATGTGTTTATCGGTGGCTTTTTGGCCGTCAGTTGGACCGATACCGTTCAGGCGGCGATGATGTGTGTGGCACTGGTGGTTACACCCATCGTGGTCATGAACGAATTAGGGGGATTTTCCGAAACCATCGGTAAGGTGAGCGCCATCGATATGTCCATGCTTGATATGTTTAAGGGGCAGACAGCGGTTGGCATCGCATCGCTTTTGGCTTGGGGGTTGGGCTACTTTGGTCAGCCTCATCTTCTGGTTCGCTTCATGGCGACAAAATCGATCAAAGTCATTCCGACCGCCTGCCGTACCTCGATTATTTGGATGGTTTTTTGCTTGGCCGGTGCCGTCAGTGTTGGCTTTTTCGGCTGTGCCTATTTTGCCGAGCACATCACACAAGGGACATCCGTTATTGCCAACCCGGAATTGGTTTTCATTGTTCTCACGCAGGTGCTTTTCAATCCTTGGATTGCCGGTATTCTGATGTCGGCTATTTTGGCCGCTGTGATGAGTACGCTCTCATGTCAGTTGTTGGTCTGCTCTTCAACGCTCACCGAAGACTTCTATCGGGCCTTTATTCGACCGCAGGCATCGACGCGTGAGTTGATTTGGTTCGGACGCTTAATGGTGTTGATGGTTTCGCTTGTGGCCATTTTTATCGCCATGGATCCTCAAAGTAAGGTATTGGGTTTGGTGAGCTATGCCTGGGCCGGTTTTGGCGCCTCGTTTGGCCCCGTGATTATCATGAGCCTGTGGTGGAAGAAAATGACGAAAAACGGAGCCTTGGCTGGAATGGTCACAGGTGCTGTGACTGTTATTGTTTGGAATACCTTCGGCTGGTTCGGCCTTTATGAAATTATTCCCGGATTCATTTTTGCATTAGCGGCAATTGTCATCTTCTCGCTAATCGGTCAGAAACCCTCGCAGGCGATGAAGGACATATTTGATGAAGTGCAGGAATCCGTTCGCAGGGGCAGAGATCTGACGATTTGATTTGAAGTTAGACTCTTTCCAACTCCAAATTGACGCTGGCACAAATGAGGCCGGCCACGCGGTTAAAAAGTGACTGAATTTCCAGATGCAATGCATCGGTTTCGATGGCGTTGACGTCATCATTGGCAATTCGCAGTAGGTGCAGGTGGGTTTGCTCTCTGGCCGCGGTCAATAACCGTTTTTGATGGGCCAATAACTTTTCGGTCAATTCTTTTTTCTCTTTGGCATCGGTAGAACTCAAATAAGCGTGAAGCGTCTCGATGCTGGAGAGCACAATCTGGTGAGACTCTCTCAGTTCCCTTAAGCCTTCAGGGCTGAAATCCAAGTGCTTGAGACACTTACCTTCATTAATTACTTCAATGGTGTGGTCAATTAAATTCACCGCTGACTTTAATGAGCCGTTAACACTTTTCATGTTTTGCCACTGAATCGCCTCATATGAGCTAAGACTCGGCGTGACAGCACGGTTTAAAAATAATGACAAGCTTCTGTTTAGCCTCACCAATTCAGCCGCTTTATTTCGCATGAGCATAACATCACCCGGATTGGGATTGAGTCTCAAAAGCGTGTCAACATCACCCCAGAGCAGACGAATGCCTTCAATTTCTTTAATCAAATTTTTCTTAGCCACTGATAAAGAAATTCCGACAGACAAGAAATTTTCCTGAACGAAAAGCTTTTTATTATCCGAGTAGATCGTAGGATCGGTCTGAATGTTTGGCAGACAGTGCTCAATTAACGCGCTCAAAGGTTTAATAAAAAGTAACCCTAAAAGACCCACGAGAGCGTTAAACGATAAATGAAAGAGCACCACATTGTCGGGCAATTTTATTGAGTTTGGTAAACCAACAGACAATACGAAGAGGGCTAGGGCAATGATAAGTGCTCTGAAAAAAGAGGTGGCATAGGGGCCCCGCCGTCCGACTGAACTCGCAAACATGGTTGTCGAAAGGGCTAAAACGGTACTGCCTGCATTGGCTCCCAAAACCATCCAAATAGCGGTTTCATAGTCAAGCACTTGCGCGGCGTACAAAGAAGAGGAGACGATCACCGCCGCGAGGCTTGAGACACAGCCTATGGCTAAGAGCATCCCTGCGATGAAAGACAGAATTAAATAGTCATGCAGAAGGAGGAAAAACGGAGCTAAATCGGCGCTTGATCGCAAAGGTTCGGTGGATACAACAATCTGATTGATGGCCACCATGATAAAGGCCAAGCCCATCACAATACGGCCGAACTGTCCTTGGCGTTTGGAAGGCGTGTAGTGAAAGAACATGACCACGCCGATCAGAATCAGAATGGGGGCGATGACGGCAAGATTCAGACTTAAAACCGTGGCGACAAAGGCGCTGCCGAGTTCGGCGCCGAAAATGCAGCTAATGGCAATGAGTGTGTTGACCAAACCTTCGGATTGAAGCCCGGCCACCAAAAGTGTCGCAGCCGTTGAGCTTTGTAAGAGGCTCGATAAGCAAAAGCCCGCCGCGAATCCCTTAAATCGATTGTCCAAACCATGTGAGAGCGCGGTGCGAAGAGACATGCCGAAAGTTCTCAGCATGCCGCTTTTCACCATGTAGGTCCCCCAGAAAATCAGGGCTACGGCTCCCAGCAGGTTGGCAATATGGTTCATTAATTCGTCCAAAAATTGAATTCCTCAGGCCATTGTAGGCTTTTTGCTCTTTTGCTGAAAGACAAAAAAAGAGCGGAGGTTTTTCAATCTCCGCTCATGGGTCTAATTCCCTTTTGAATTAGTATTCAAAAGTGCCTTTTTGAACGATTTCGCCGTTACGCATCATAACGTGATTGCGAGAGACCACCGTTGTCAATTCCATGGCATCGTTAAAGAGACAGGCATTGGCGCAACCGCCCACTTCGATGACGCCTTGACCGGGCAGACCCAAAGCTGAACCGACGTTTGAAGAAATAAAGGTAATGGCTTTTTCAATCGGCATCTTGAATTCGGCGATCAAGCGTTTGACTTCGGTGAGGTTGCCGGCAACACCGCCAACGCCCAGACCAACCATTTCGCCTTTATCGTTAAAGCGCGGAACTGAGCCGTGACCGTCCGTGGAAAGCGTAATGTGCGTCGGATCAACTCCGGCATCCAGTGCTGTCATCACAGCGATGGCAGGATTGTCAAAGGCACAGCTTGCGCCCGTCGTGATATCCATGTAGCCGCCAGCTTTGGCAAACTCAACCGCTGCATCAAATACGTGGCGGATGCGGCCGCAGTGCGTCGGACGAATATGCGTAATGGGGAAACCGCGAGAAACAATTTCCTTATACATATCAAAACTGCCGGGGATGTTGCCCGTATGGATATGAAGAAAGCCTGTCTTACCGGCGATCATGCCGCCCACACGAATTTCAGCTAAAAGAGCTAAAACTTCCTGAACGGTCGGGAAAGAGGAGCGGTGGTCGCCCAAGGCAATTTTCACCCCCAAGCACTCCGGCACAAGGAACATGTCTTGAGAAACAGATCCGGACATTGTTGTGGGCGGATACTTGTAGTTGGACGTATACATCCAGGCTGAAACGCCTTCGGATTTGAGTGCTCGCACCTTCGCTAAAAGATTTTCGATGGAGCGGGTCACAAAGTCCGTTCCTGAGACACCGACAACGCTGGTTGTGCCGCAGGCGACAAGTTCAGAGAGCATGATTTCCGGCGTACGCGTAACCGGGCCACCTTCTCCGCCGCCACCAGTGACGTGAATGTGTTGATCAAAAAAGCCTGGGGTCATGATTTGGCCCTTGGCGTCAATGACTTCTGTATCGGGTAGGGTGGAGGGCAAGTCCTTGCCGATGGCAATCACTTTTTCAGCGGCCATCAAGACATCTTGTACACCCAAATCCTTCGGGGCAAATACATGGGCATTTTTAATTAAAAGAGCCATGGTAACTTCCTCTTTAATGTCTTATCGAAAAAGAAACAATCCGCTAGGAATGATAGCGCCTAAATGACGAATCAAGGACGTTAATTGAGGCGGGAAGTTTGAGAGAAAACAGAAAAAACAAAGGGGATGGCTTTCGGACCATCCCCCAGGACTTATTGAAGGTCAAACACAGATTACTTGCGTTCGGCGATCAACGTCAAGAAGCGTTCAGCAACCTTGATGTGCTTTTCAATCGAGTTGATTTCCAAGTATTCACGGTCGCAGTGCATTTCACCGCCGACAGGTCCCAAACCGTCCAAGGTGGGGACACCCATGGAAGCGGTGGTGTTGCCGTCAGAGGCGCCACCGGCCTTCACCCAAGCGATATCGAAACCTTCGAGCTTGGCGGCTTCTTCAATCAAGCCGGCCATCGCCTTGGTGGCTTCGCTCAAGGGCATGGCACCATGGTGGTTCCTTTCAACGATTTCTTGCGTAACACCGGCGACCCATTCTTGTTGGGCCAATTGCATGATCTTGGCGTTAACTTCGTTGTAGTCGTCATCGTTCCAGACGCGAAGGTCAAGTTCCGTTTCAGCAAAATCAGCCACAACGTTGGCAACCGTGCCGCCACGAACCATACCGAAGTTGAGCGTGATGCCACGATCCCAGTCGGCCAATTCCTTAACGGCAGCGATGAACTTCACCATGGCATAGATGGCGTCACGGCCGCGTTCAGGGTTGTTGCCGGCGTGAGCGGACACACCGTGGAACGTGATCTTGTAGGTGCTCGAACCCTTACGGGCGCAAACCAATTCACCGCCTTCACGAGCCGGTTCAAAGATCAAAGCGCGGTCAGATTTAGAGGCGCATTCCTTCAACCAATCGTGAGAGGAGACAGAACCCGTTTCTTCGTCGGGGTTGCAGGCTACCAAAATGGAGAGCTTGTCCAAAGTTTCTTTGGGCAAATTCTTCAAAGCGTAGAAAATGGTCATGCAACCGGCTTTGCAGTCCAAGACACCAGGACCATAGGCACGATCACCCTTGATAGACATCGGGCGGACAGCCACGGTGCCGGCCGGGAAAACCGTATCCAAGTGGGCGTTGAGCATCACGTCATAGTGCGTGGCTTCGGGCTTGTTGGTAGCGAAAAGAGCGGGACCGACCTTGTCGCCCAAGTCAACGAGACGGGCAGTAAAGCCAATGCCTTCGTAGTGTTGCTTGAACGTTTCAGCAACTTGCTTCACACCTTCGGTGCAAGCCGTGCCGGCGTCTACGTTAACGACCTTTTCCAAGTCCTTGAGAAATTCTTGAACCATCGGAATTATCCTTTCTAAATGTGTTGCAAACCGATTGAATAAGATCAATCGACCTGATGAAATTGTACTGTTTAGTGTATGAAAAAGGGGGATTAATTAGCGTTAATCCCCCTTGAGTCTATGTCATACGAAATCCGGTCATTAGACGAGGATGTTCATGATGATCATAGAGATGAAAGCGTTAATGATGGAAACCAACATCAACAACGGGATCATCTTGCCGCGCGTACCGATAACGCCCAAGCAGCGACCCATGTATTGCAATTGGGAACCCATCAAATAAATGGCCGGAGCCAAGATGGCGCAGTCACCAACGGAGATGGCGCCTTGATCAAACAAAGCGGCAGCCACACCGACACCACCGCCCATGGACATCCAACCGGCGATCAAAACGGCTGCGGCTTCACCGGGCAGACCGAACAAACCCATCAACGGGCGGAAAATGTCGCCCAAGATCGGCAAAAGGCCGGCCACGTTTAAAGCGGCAATAATCACGAAAGCCATCAAAACGTTCGGGATCGTGGAGTGGGTTGCAATATTCCAACCTTGAATGGCACCCTTGACGAAAACGTCAGTTACCATCGGCTTGCTGTTTTCACTAGACATATTCAATATCCTCCAATCCTGAATTAAGCGGCTTTCTTCTTAGCGGAGAAGATCTTCAAGAAACGAATAACGTTAGCGCCGAAAACCTTCATGACGAGCATGATGCCCAAGCACAAAGCGATGGAAGCAGGGACCGTGTTGCCTGCAGAGTCCGTCAAGCTCAAAAGCACAACACCGGCACCAAGGAAGTTGGTGATGGTGGCGTCAGCGGACAATTGGAACATAGCGAACACGTCAGCTTCGTCTTCGGTGATTTCGCCCTTATCCAACAATTGGCGCGTCAAAGCGGCACCGCCGTCGGTGGATTGCAAGGAAGCGATCAAAGCCAAAGAGCAGGAACCCGGGATACCCATCAAAGGACGGAGAATCGGGGTCAAGAGTTGACGAGCGGCAGCCAAAGCACCGTAGTGGTCGCAGACCGTGATCATGGCCAAGGCGAACATAACGGTCGGAACCAACGTCAAGGCGAAGCAGAAGCCGTCGATAGCACCGGAACCGCCAACACCGCGGAACATACCGGTGGAGGTCTTCAACACGTCGCCGTTGAGGGTGACGTTCGTGATGACCTTACCGAAAGCGCCATTTAACGTGGAGAAGTCGAAAATACCCCACCAGTGGTTACCGGCGCACACACCGGAGAAAAACACGATGGCGAAAACCAAGGCGATGTAACCGCCAATACCAACTTTTTCTTCCGTAGTCTTATTTTCTTGTTCAGACATAGGATGATCCTTTTGTTAGTCAATAATTAAAAGAAATGGATGCCTGAAACATCCATGTAACGGATAGTAAAGTATTTAACATTTTTCCGTCTAGGTGAAATTGCTTATTTTTTGTGTCTAAGGCTCTGTTCTAAGGGAAATACCTGATAAGGAATCGAGAAAAAGGGATTCAATTGGAACCTTTTTCGCAATATCTAAGATTGATTTAAGGGGAGCGGGAACAATTTCCTTTAAAATAAAACATTCACATTGATGTAAGTAAAGACCGACAGTATGAATAATTCTGCGGTCAGGGAGTTGACGCATGTCTTTGAATGACCCGCATTGGGGCCGGGGCGGCTCGGACGATAACGAGGAAAAAAAGAGCGCGCCTGAAAAGGAAAACCGCTCGGATACTGATCGTAAAGATGAACGCGGTCAGAATGGTTTTGAGAATAAAGAGGCCGGTAAGCGAAAAAATGAAGGGGATGATTTAGATCGTCTCTGGGATGAATTTAACCGTGCTCTGGGCGGAATGTTAGGTCAAGGGCGCAGAGAGGACGAATCTCGTCGTGAAGACGCCTTTGAACAAAAGCGTGACGAAGACAATAACTCTCGTTCCTTTGGCGGACAAAATCCTCAAGAACAATTAAAGAAGCAATTTGAATCCTTTAAGAATATGCAGCCGCCTAAATTTATAAAGAAGCAACCCGGCGGCCGCGGTTTGGCTTTTGCGGCAGTGGTCGTCATGGGTCTTTGGGCCGCCACCGGTTTTTACATTGTCCCGGAAGGTCAGTCGGGCATCGTGACCACGTTCGGCAAATACACGCAAACAACCATGCCGGGCTTTCGTTGGCATTTGCCCTGGCCGATTGAAGAGGTCAATATTGTTGATGTCAGCAGCGTGAGAACGGTGGCAATCGGCGCTATGGGTCGAGCCAACCGTGAGGCTGAAGCTTTGATGCTCACCGATGATGAAAACATTGTCGATTTACGCTTCAATGTTCAATATCGTATTAAGTCGGGTGACGGGGCGATGAATTACATTTTCCGCTCTCGTGATCCCGATGAGTCTGTTCGTCAATCGGCCGAAAGCGCTATGCGCGAAGTCGTCGGTCGTAAAAAGATGGACAGCGTGCTTTTTGAAAGCAAACAGGAAATCGCCGAAGACGTGAAAAAGATCATGCAGGAAATGCTCGATCGCTATCGCACGGGTATTGAAGTGATGAGCGTGGCTATTCAAAACGCCCAACCGCCGCAACCGGTTCAGGCTGCCTTTGACGATGCCGTGAAAGCCGGTCAAGACCGTGAACGTCAAATCAATGAAGGTCAAGCCTACGCCAACGATGTCATTCCGAAGGCTCGCGGTATGGCCGCACGTCTTGCTCAGGAAGCTGAAGGGTATAAGGCTCGTGTGGTTGAAACAGCCAAGGGCGACGCTGATCGCTTCGCGCAAATTTTGACTCAGTATGAAAAGGCTCCGCGTGTCACTCGAGACCGTATGTATGTGGATATGATGCAACAGGTCATGCAATCCACAACGAAGGTTTATGTGGATACCAAAGACGGCAACAACTTGCTTTATCTGCCGTTTGATAAGTTAATGGAGCAAAACGCGGCTTCTGCCAAGGCCGTGGCGCCTGCCACTGCTTCTCAGTCTGCAGTTCAGACACAGACTCAGCAGCCAGCTACGCAGCCTGCCGCTTCAACGTCACGCACGTACAGCAGAGACTTCAATGCGCGTGATGCCATCCGTGATCGTGTGCGTTAACCAAGGGGATAGGAGAAAAACATGAAAAAATTATCAACTGCAGCCTTGGTTGTTTTGGTCGCGCTAGCCGCTGCCAAGCTGTGCCTGTACACGGTCAATGAACGTGAGCACGCTTTGGTGTTCGCTTTGGGTGAATTAAAAGAAGTGGTTTCTGAGCCCGGACTTCATGCGAAGCTTCCGCCGCCATTTCAAAATGTCGTTTATTTGGATAAGCGCATTTTGACGTTGGACGCTCCGACGGCCGATCTTGTGCAAACGAGTGAAAAGAAAAACTTGATGATTGACTCGTTTGTGAAGTGGCGTATTGCCAATCCGCGTTTATATTGGGTTTCTTTCCAAGGCAATGAACGCGCGGCAGAAGATCGAATCTCAGCTCTGCTTCGTGACGCCTTGAACCAAACGGTTAATAAACGTACGGTCAATGGCATCACCAGTCGCGAACGTGATGTAGCCATGCTTGAAATTCGCACGGGTCTGCAGGAACGCGTAAAGGATGTCGGTGTGGAAGTGGTCGATGTCCGCTTAAAGCGAGTGGATTTCACCCCGGAAATTTCCGAATCTGTTTATCGCCGCATGGAAGCTGAACGTAAGCGCGTTGCTGCTGAAGAACGTTCAACCGGTGCGGCTGAGGCAGAAAAAATTCGTGCCGATGCTGATCGTCAGCGCGCGGTGATTTTGGCTCAGGCCTATAACCAAGCCCAGCAAATTAAGGGTGAAGGGGACGCCATCGCCAACGCCACCTATGCTCAGGCTTTCTCTAAGAATGCCGAGTTCGCACGCTTTTATCGTAATATAGAAGCCTACCGGGCAAGCTTCGCTAATAAGAAAGACGTCATGGTGATAGATCCTTCGGCTGATTTCTTCAAGTACATGAAAGAACCTGAGGCTAAATAACGATGTCGTGGGAAACTTGGGTATTGGCCTTTGCTTTGGTTTGCATTATTGAAGGATTGATTCCTTTTACGGCGCCGGAGAAATGGCTTGATGCCGTTAGAGAGATCGGCCAAGTGGCTTCGCCCGATGTGATCCGAAAAATCGGTTTAGGATTGCTTTTAGTCGGTGTCGGTGTGATTTGGCTTATCACAGCTTAGTTTTCTGACAAAATCAAAGAGCCCGCTTCGGCGGGCTTTTTCGTGTTTATCTTTTTTTGTCAATGGAAGTTTTGCTTGAGGAAATAGCCATTGAGACTACAAAAAAATGAAAAACTAAGCCATAATACAAGGGTTGTGGATCGGCTTTATAAAATGCCGTCCGGTTACAGTTTTTACTGCTTTTTTCGGGGATAAAACAATGGCTAAGAATGTTGTCGTGGTCGGCGCCCAGTGGGGTGACGAAGGCAAAGGCAAGATTGTCGACTGGTTGACCGAACAGGTCGATGGGGTGGTGCGCTTCAATGGCGGTCACAACGCCGGTCATACGCTGGTGATCAATGGTCATAAGACGGTGTTGCGTTTGATTCCGTCTGGCATCATGCACCCGACGATGACTTGCTATCTCGGCAATGGCATCGTATTTTGCCCGGAGGCTTTCTTCGGTGAAATCGAACAGTTAAGAGAGCACGGCTGCGAGGCTGAGCACCGCATTCGTGTTTCCGGCAATGCGCCGTTGGTGATGCCCTATCACATTGCATTGGACCACGCTCGTGAGACGGCCGCCGGTGCTAAGAAGATCGGCACGACCGGTCGCGGTATCGGTCCGACCTATGAAGATAAAGTTGCCCGCCGCGGTGTGCGAGTGGCAGACCTTTTTAACGAAAAGTTCTTTATCGAGCGCGTTCGTGATGTGATGGAATACCACAACTTTGAGTTGACGAAGTTGCTCGGTTCCGAAGCGCTCGACATTAATAAGGTTATCGATGAAACGTTGGCTTATGCTCCCCGTATTAAGCCGATGCTCACCGATGTTTCCTACACCATCAACAAATTGATGGACGAAGGGAAGTCCTTCCTCTTTGAAGGCGCTCAAGGCTCCATGCTTGACATTGACCACGGTACCTATCCGTATGTGACGAGTTCCAACACGGTGGCCGGTGCGGTTTGCTCGGGTGCCGGTGTTGGCGCTCACCGCATTGACTATGTTTTGGGTATCACCAAAGCGTATTGCACACGTGTTGGCGAAGGTCCGTTCCCGACCGAACTGCACAATGAAATCGGTCAGCATTTGCGTGACAAGGGCTATGAATACGGTGCTGTCACGGGTCGTCCGCGTCGTTGCGGCTGGTTTGACGGAGCGGCTATGCGCCGTGCCGTACAAATTAACGGCTTGCGTGGTTTGGCTGTGATGAAGCTTGATGTGTTGGATGGTTTGGATACGGTTCGCTTGGGTGTGGGTTACAAGTATCAGGGCGAAGAAATTGATGTTATGCCCTATGGTGCTGAAGCCTGCGCACAATGTGAAGTGATCTATGAAGACTTCCCGGGTTGGAAGGAAAGCACGTTCGGCGTGACGCGTTGGGAAGACTTGCCTGAAACGGCTAAACGTTATCTGCAACGCTTGTCTGAAGTGGCCGGCTGCCCGATCGCGGTTGTCTCCACCGGTCCCGATCGTTCGCAGACGATCATGCTCGATAATCCGTTTAACAAATAACTCACTAAAAGGGCGGCTTGCGGCCGCCCTTCAATGTCTATGACTGACCTGTTTGTTACCCAAGAAGAGTACGACGATCTCGTTGAACAGTTGGTTCTCAAAGTAGCCGATGACGGCTACAAGTTTGACACGATTTTGTGTTTGGCCCGTGGCGGCATGCGCGTGGGCGATATTTTCTCACGCGTTCACGATATGCCTTTGGCGATTTTAGCGACGAGTTCTTATCGTCAGGCCGCCGGCAAACAACAAGGCGACTTGGATATTGCGCAATTTATCACGAAGACGGGCGGAGAAATCGCCGGGCGCATGTTGTTGGTTGATGATATGGTGGATTCCGGCAAGACGCTTGAACAAGTGGTCCATCATTTAAAACAACAGTATCCGGCCATTACAGAAATTCGTGTGGCGGTGCTCTGGTGGAAATCCCACTCGGTTTATACGCCCGATTATTGGTGCGAATTCTTAGATAACAATCCTTGGATTCATCAACCGTTTGAGCGCTACGACGCCATGGGTGTTGAGCGGTTAAGGGAACACCGCTTCGGTACGGATGAATTGGTTGTTGATTAGTTTTTTAGAGATTCCAGCTCAGCGATGAGCTGGAATCGTTCTATTGAGATCAAGCGTGCAGTTGCTTGAGCGATGAGAGATTAGCCTCCACGCATTGATGCGCAAAATTTCCCTGCGTTAAAAACGCTTCTGAGTTCGGATGCGCAATCACACATCCCTCCTTACAAATGACTTTTCCATTGAGCATAACGGGTGTGCCGCCGACAAATGTCGCGACCGCTTTTTGAGTGACAGGATCGTAAACGGTAATGTCCGCATCGGCCCCGGTACTTAGATGGCCCTTATTGGCAAGAGACAATATCTGAGCAGGAATCAGCGAAGTCTTAGCGGCAAATTCCGATGCACTCAGAGCCCCTAATTTAATGAGACTGATGCCAGATTCCAAAATAACATTGCGCGGAATGCAGCCGCCATCGGTGGAAATGGCATCCACGACAAATTGGCCGTTATCTCGTTTGGCGCTGGCAATCCAGGCCCGAGGTAAGAAGGGGTTCACTCTGTCAAATGAAGCGCTTACATCGCCATGGCTTTGACGGAATAATTCCAACGAGTCTTTTCGATCGGCAAGCATCGATAAACCGTTTTCTTCCAAGATGACGCTTAAATAACCTTGTTTAATGGCTTCTTCAATGCCTTTTGTGTCAACGGAAAAGCCGAAACGTTTCAAGCAATTTCGGGTAACACCGGATAAGGGAATGCCGTTTTGATCAACGTTTAATTTGGTTCCATTTCGAGCAGACAGATAGCTTTCAGAGACAATATTGGGATGATTCTTTAATAGATTAATTGCTTCAAGCGTTTCTTCTTCGACAGGTTTAATGGCACCGCGACAGTAGGCGTTGATGTGAGCCAAATGAAGGAAATTATCGGCGGCTAATTCAACGGCTTGACGCATGCCATTGATATTGGAGCCATCGGTTGTTGTGCCGGCATGCCAAGCGACATACACATTGCGTTGGTTGCAGATCTCGACAACTCTGGCGCTAGCTTCAGGTGTAAGCGGAAAATGTCCGCCTAAAATTTTCACGCCATAGGCGCCGCTTGCGAGCACTTTATCGATAAAGGCATTGATTTCATCGGCACTGGGATCGTTGGAGGCGATATTTTTCCCTGGTAACAGGGCCTGCAGAATGGCGAAGTTAATTCCACAGCCATCCTTGCGGCTGTTTTCGAGAATAAAGTCAGTTTCACCAGCCATGTCCAAACAAGTGGTTACGCCCGCCAAGGCTTCCATCTTAAAGCCATAGGGATTGATTCCCAGATGCAGATGTGAGTCAATGATGCCGGGCTGAGCAATCATCGCTTTAAATTCACTCATCTGTCGGGCATTGCCTACCGGAAGATCAGGACCGACTTCAGCGATTTTCCCATTTTCAATGGCGATATCCCAATCATCGTCAATATGATTTTTTGGATCAATGGTGCGCACGCTTTTAATTAAATAATCCCACATTGTTTTTCTCCAAAATTTCTTTTATTGATAGGGGATGATTATCGGTTGGTTTTTGATTGAAGAAAAGGCAAAAAAGTAAAGACGATCTTGATAATTTATCAATATCAAGTACTTTGAAATATTTATATCATCGCTTCAATTCAATAGATGCGGTTAGTTCATAATCAACTAATGCAATAGCATGCTGAAAATTTGACAAGTTATTAGTGAAAATACGGAGATAAAAAATGGGACGCGAAATGGACCTAAATGCTTGGCGTTTAATGGTTGAGACGGTTAAGGCGGGGAGTGTGAACGCGGCTTGTGATCATTTAAATATCGAACCCAGTACAGCAAGTCGTGTGATTAAAGCGTTGGAAAGAGATTTGGGGTTTGAGCTTTTTTACCGAAATACCCGACCGGTTACGTTGACCACCATGGGGCAGGTGGCTTTTGAACAGGCCCAGCATCTCATTGAAGAGCATACCCGGATGATGAGTAAGCTTCGCACCGATATTGATGAAATGAGTGGCATGATCCGAGTGGCCACTTATGGCGGGATCGGCGCTTTGGAAGTGGCGCCATTGATGGTGAAATTTCAGCAGATTTATCCGGATATTGAATTTGACTTGGTGGAATTGATGGCTCCGCCTCCTAAGGGATTCATTGACAGCGAGGGTAAAAGTGTTGATGTGATCTTAAGTTATCAGGAAAATGAAGTGCCCGGTGTGCGCGGTTGGTACGTCGGTGACATGCCTTTTATTCCTTGTGCGTCACCAAACTATTTAAGGCGTCACGGAATGCCTCGTTATCCGGATGATTGTGAAAGACACATTGGTCTAACGTATAGTTCGGCACTAAGGTCTCCGGCTAATTTCCTTGTCAAGGACGGTCAAAGACTGCCGCTTAAATGGAAAAATACCATTGCGTTTCATTCGGTGTTGGCTCTCAAAAATGCTCTTTTTTTAGGTGCGGGTGTCGCGGTGGACATGAGTTTGTACCACACCTATAAGGAAATCATTGAAGGGACGTTGGAGCCCGTTTTAAGCGGTTGGCACGTACCGACAAAAGAGTGTTTTACTTATGCGCAGGAAGACTCTTTACAGTGCCGTCGCATTATCACTTTTGTCGAGTGGTTGGTTGAAAGGCAAAGAAAGACTTTTACCAAATTAAGAAAAGAGATTACGTCAGCGGGACTGTTATAAAGAAAAAAGGGCCGAACCCGATGATAAGGTTCGGCCAAATTGGAAGCAAAAGACCTTTAGCGAATTAAACCAGTGCTTTTAAATCATCTGAAAGTTTTTGAAGACCTTCGGTGATTTGAGCGCGAATTTTTTCCGTTTGATTTTCGTGTTCTTGAATCCAGGCTTTCAGGTTTGCCTTTTGGCGTTGCATGTCACTTTCTTGGGGACCGCCGAAACTCACTCGAGCTTCAACAATACCGGCCGGATTCATGGCTGCCCTCAGTTCAACTTCTGGAAGCGGGAAATTGCCTTCAACGCCTTCACCCTTGGTTTTGAAAATTTCCCACTGTTCACAAATTTCAGCGTAGGTAACGTTTGAGGGTGTTTTATTGTTTGCCCGAGCCCAAGTAACCAAGTGGCTCGCAAAGTGATGGCCTAATCGGAAGGGGACACCGGCTTTGAGCATCATCATATCGGCAATGTTTTGCGTGCAAGTCCAATCTTGATCAAGTTCTTCCAAAGCACGTTCACGGCTGACCTGCATGCCGCCCACAATGCCTTTAAAGGTTTCGATCACGTTAAGTGCGTCACAGAGCCATTCAAGATTGATTTCGTTGTCTCTGGCATCAGGCATCCCTTCATTGAGGTTATGGATGCGAAGTAAGACATTCTGTGATTCAGAAATAACAACAGCCGCGTTGCGTCTGCAGTTATTAATCAGACCCGGATTGCGTTTTTGCGGCATTGCACTTGAAATATAAGTGCTTCCGGCTTTCACCAATTGAATCCACGGACGCGGTTGAGCGTATTGAACCATGAAATCCTGAAGGAAGTTGGTGATCTTGATCATCATCGCTTGGATAACCTGACTGGCTTCAAGCGGAAAGTCGTTACTGGCTAATTGATTGGCTTCGAAAGCGTTTTCAGCAACGCTGTTAAAGCCCAGAACTTTAGCCGTATAGTCTTGATCAAGTGACCAGGGTGATCCGTTTAATACGCCGCTACCCATGGGAGAGCGGTTATAGCGGTTGAGGCACTCAAAAAGGCGATCTAATTCTCTGCCCCAGGAGATGGCTTGAGCAAAAAGGTAGTGACTGTAGCGCCCTGGCTGCGCTTGAACGCCATTTGTGTAGAAAGGAACAATGGTGTCCCAATACTGATCTGCTTTATTGCAAAAGGTCTTGATTAGGTCAGTTGTGGAACTGGCAATAGCCAAAAGCGCCTCGCGCATTTGGGCGAAATTTGTTGTGGCCAAAATATCCTGGCTGGAGCGGCCGACATGAAGAACACTAGCCTGAACGCCGCAACGTTTGAGCAGTTCGGGTTCAAAAGTGATATAGAGCTCAGGGCGAATCCAACGACCGTTGTCAGCATCGTATTCCATCGCACATAACGTGTCGCGGATCGTTATTCCCAACTTTTTGTCCAAAAGTCCCTTGCCGATATTGCCAATGATGCTGGCTTCATTGATTCGAAAGAGCCAATAAGTCGTATCGTGCTTTTTTAAATTTTCCAAAGCCTGCAAGGATTGCGTATTTTCTGCAGCCGTTAAAGTGACACCCAACATTTTTTCTTTTACCTTAACAATAAAATCGGGGGCGGGCTCAACCGCCCCCGGCTTTCTACTACCTTACTAAATATTAGAAGCGGTGCATCAAACCAACGATGACTTCGCTTGCGTAGATCTTATCTTCGTTATAGTCAGCATCTTCCCAGAAGTAGCCGCCGATACCGTAGATGGATGTACGCTTGGAAAGCGGATAGATGTAACCAACACCAACGTTCATACGAACTAAGTCTTTGTTGTCATCCAAGTTTTGGTTTTCAGCTTGAGCGTAACCCACGGAGAACTTAGCCGTGCCGCCCCAAACCTTGGTGTCAGCACCGAGAGACACAGCCCAGGCGTCAAAGCCTTTGGTATTGCCTTGATCTTTAATTCTCGGAGCATATTCCTTCGTTGAGTAACCACCGATGTATTCGATATTGTCCATGTATTGAACAGTGGCATAACCCTTGAACGAACCGAAATCGTAGTGACCGCCAATGATGGCCTTGATGGTGTCATCAGTGACTGCGCCTTGAACGCTACCCATCTTCAAGTAGTCAACGCCGGCAGCCAAGAAGTACTTATCGCCTTGGACTGTGACGCCTAATGCACTGTAGTGATTGACTTTGGAGCTGCCTTCTTCGCCGGTTTCGCCGGTTGTTTTATGGGTGTAGTCATCGCCGAAAGAAGTTTGAGCGTGGAAGGTCACACCGTTGAAGGTCGGTGATTTGTAGTTGATCATGTTGTTATGACGAGCCGTTGCCAAGGTACCGACAAACTTCCAACCACCCGTCATGTTACCCCAGCCGGCACCGAACGGATTGACACGGCTATTGAAGATACCGGTGGTACCGGAACCCGTGAGCATAGCGGGCATACGGCCGAATTTGATTTGACCGTAGGTCTTGGAATTGATGGCGATCGAGGATTCACGTTCAAAGAGGACATTGTCCATATAGAATTCACCACTGTCGGGCAAGTAGCCGTTTTCCAAGTGGATGCCAACGGATACATCATCGTTTAACTGTTCCGTCAACTTGATACCCCAGGTGCTCACGTTGCCAGTACCCAAGGACACTTGGTTTTTGCGGCCTTGCATCCCAACTTTTTCGTTAGCGTTGGCAAGTTCAACAGTATTTTTACCACCAACCGGACCGCCCATAGTGCTAGCTAAATTTTCGCTTAAGAACGCAACACCTTGGTCAAAGAAGCCGAACAATTGAACGTCAGCGGCAAATGCAGGGGAGCAAGCCAAAGCGACGGCGGCGCAAAGTAAACTTTTTTTCATGATCGTTACCTTTTTAACGTTAGAGAGAGTTAAACCAAAATCAGAGCAGAAACGATGACGGCAGCAAACATGCCGGCCCAAGTGCGTTTAGCCACTTCAATGGGCGAGACACGAGCAACGCCAGCCACGATAATGACAGCACCGGCCAAGGGGCTTGCCGTACGACCGAACTGACCGGCCAAGGCGGCCAACAGACCCAAGCCTTCGCTAGTCATACCGAAGGAAGCGGCAGACGGCGTAACGGCTTGGTTAAAGGCCCAAATGGCGGCTTCGCCGGAACCGGTACCTGCGGCCATCAAGAACGGACCGATAGAGGCACCCCAGCGGGCGATATCGTTACTGTGTTTGAGAAATTCGATGAAAGCGGGAACGGCACCGGTGGCTTGAAGACCGGCAACGAAAACGCCAGCAGCAATGATCAAACCGATCACTTGAGCGTAGCCGGAGCCTAAACCTTTAAAGAAGGCCTTGGAGAATTCACCCGGGGTCTTCAAGGTGATCAAACAGATGAAGATCACACCGATGATCATGGACATCACCACGTCAACGCCAGCCTTCGGGAACCAAATGGCGCTCACGATCAAAATACCCATCGGGATAATCGGTGCAATGGCTTTTAAGGGGTTGACTTTGAATTCCGTTGCTTCGGCGGCTTCAAAAGTGGCCATTTCTTCAGGCGTCATTTGATGGTCGTGATACTTAAAGATGCAGACCAGTGCAAGACCGACAGCAGAAACCAAGAATAAGCCGACAATGTACGGGGCGCCCCAGCCGATGAAATCCATCAATTCCATCTTGGCCATCTGAGCGATGTAGATGTCGTGTGCGCAACCGGGGTTAAGCAGCAGACCGCACATCGTGCCGCCGGCCACAGCCGCTGCGGCACCGGCCGGACGGATACCGGCGCGAATCAGAAGGGGGATGAAGGTGGCGCCCACCGTGGCAGCCGTACCGGCAGCCGACATGATGGCGATATTAATCAAGAACGTGATGATGGTGCAGACGGGGATGAGCAATGCACCGAGGCTGCGCAGGGGAGCAGCCAAAGCCTTCACCAAGTGAAGGTCACACTTGGAAGCCGTCACCACGGCGGCAAAACCCATGGCCGAACAGATGGCCGGTACCAATGTCGGATTGGTCATTCCTTTAATAAAAGCTTTAAAGGGAGCGACCGGGGATCCGGCGATCAGGCACATGACCAAACCGGCAAGAAATAAGACCATGCGTGTTTCAATGCGCTTGACAAGCGCGTAGATCGTCAAGACGATCACGGCGACAGCGCACCAAATTTGTATAGTCATTTTGTGAACTCCTCGAAGAACAGTTAGAGAGTGGACTGCTTTTAGTCCTTCGAGATTGGCATTATTGAGAAATAAGAAAATGTTTAAAAGGCAATAAAGTCAAATATAGGTTGCAAAAATATCAATTCAATGAGTGTTCAACAAAGGGCTATGAAAATAATTACTGAAAAATCAAAAAGAAACGAGAATCCCCAGGGTCCTTTTAATATTGCAAAGTAAACTAAAACAAGTTGACAATTTTTCAATGTGCAAGTGAAAACCCTAAGTCAGTATTCATGCAGCACTAAGCAAATTTACCTATTTGCTTTTGAACGGTTTTCGACCAATGCTGTTTTTTCCCAATTGAACCATTAAGTAAATTTCCTTACAATGTCGAAAATTTTCCAATGAGCTCAACGAATTAGATTACTAGCTATGGATATCGCTGCGACTCTTGAGGCGTTCTACAACAAAGTAGACCTTTTGTATCTGACCGACGTGATCGGTATTGTGGCCTTTGCTTTTGCGGGCGTTCTTATCGGTATTCGCATGAAGTGTGATCCGGTCGGCATTTTTGTTTTGGCCTTCTCGACAGCTTTTGGCGGTGGGATTGTCCGCGATTTGCTGATTGACCGTCGCCCGATGTACTGGATCGCTAATCAAGAATTGGTTTGGTTGGTTTTGCTCATTACTATCTTTACACCGATGATTTTCCGCTTCTACAAAAAGCATCTTTCCTATGATGTGTTTGTTTGGAGTGATGCCATCGGTTTGGGCTTTTTCTCCGCTGTTGGTACCAGTCACGGTGTCAATCTTGGCGTGCCTTATTTGCCCGCGGTTCTCTGCGGTGTGGCCACCGGTGTTTTCGGCGGTCTTTGCCGTGACACCTTCTTAAATATCAAGCCCTCTCTTATTTATGACCATCAGCCCTATGGTTCCGTTGCATTTGCCGGTTGCTGGCTCTACATTGCGATGATTGAGTTGGGCTTTGACAATACGCTGAGTATTTGGGTTGGATCGCTTTTTATCTGTTTTTTCCGCATGTGGTGCTATTACCGCTCGTGGCGCATCGCCTATCATGACGAGTTCATCCATGAGGATCCGTCTCCAGAGACTGACCGCGACCGCCGCCAACAGTAGTATTGGCTTGTTTTTTCGGAGGCCGCACAATAGGCGGCCTACCGGGCGTCTGGACAGGACGCTCTTTTTGTTTTTAAAATCAAATTCCTTTTTTAGGTAGGAAATAGTTCGTGCGTTTGCGCCAAATTCGTATCAGCGGTTTTAAATCGTTCGCTGATCTCACTGTCATTGAAGTGCCCTCTTCCATTGTTGGGATCGTGGGGCCGAACGGCTGCGGCAAATCCAATGTGATTGAAGCTGTGCGCTGGGCCTTGGGTGAAGGTAAGGCCAGTGATTTGCGCTGCAAGAGCATGAGCGAATTGATTTTTGCGGGTTCAGACAACCGAAAGCCCGCCGGCCGCGCCATGGTTGAACTGGTTTTTGACAACAGCGATGGCGCGCTTCAAGGACCCTGGGGATCTTATGTGGATATTTCCGTCAAGCGTGTTTTAACGCGTGACAATACGAGTTCCTACCTGATCAATAATCAGCAAGTACGTGCCACCGATGTTCGGGATCTCTTCATGGGAACCGGTCTTGGCGCCAATTCTTACGCCATTATCAGTCAAGGCATGGTGACGGAATTTGCCAAAGACTCGCCCGAAAAACGGCGTGAATATCTTGAAGAGGCTGCGGGTGTCTCCAAATATAAGAAACGCCGCAAAGAGGCCGAGTCCAAATTAGCCAGTACACGGGCCAATTTGGAGCGCGTCAGTGACCTGCAGGTTACGCGCCGGGAGTCTTTAAAAAGGCTAGAAGAAGAAGCTCGGGTTGCTGAAGAGTACCAACAACTTAACGCCAAACGTGAAGCACAGGAATCGCTTTGGTGGTTTACCCAGATGGTTGAGGCTAAAAATGCCATCGACCGCATTAACGCCCAAGTGTCGGCCGCTCAAGCAGAAGTCGGTAAGAATGATTCTGAATTGAATCGTCTCCGTCAAAATCTCCAACAACTTCGCTCCAAGCTCAACGATGCCAATATCACAGTGCTCGGGAAAACGCAGGCTTTAGCGGAAGTGGATAAACAAATTTCCGCCGTTGAAGGCAATATTCGTTCCATTGTCGAGCGACGGGCGCTCATGAAAACGCAGCTTGAAAGTTATCGTTCAATGCTTGAGGCACGCGGTCGTGAAGTCTCGGCTCAAGGCGAAAAGATTCACGCGTTAAGCGCTGAACGCGAGGAAAAAGAAGAACTCGTAGCGACGGCCAATGAACGCGAAGCGGCTTTGGAAGAAAAGAAATTTGCTGCTGAAGAGCTGGCTCATCAAAAGGAGCTTGCTTTTGAAGCGCTGCAGAAAGAGTCTCAGCGAATTGAAAATGAGTCGAGAAATCTGTCGCTTGAATTAGCAAGGCTATCGAAGACCAAAGAAGAGTTAACGCTTCGACTTGAAAAATTCAAGCGCGAAGCTGCCCAGACGGAAGCGCCCGATATGGATCGCTTCAATGCGTTAAAGGAAGAGCTTTCAATTGTCAAAGAAGACAGTGAGGCGCTTAAACTAGAACGCGAAGATGCTCAAGCCCTGCTTGAAGAGGCTCGCGAGGGACTGACCGGCTCTCAGAGTGCAATTCACGAGAAAGAGCAGCGACTGGCGGCGATCACAGCGAAATTGACCACGCTCAAAGAATTGGAAGAAAAAAGTCTGACGGGCGATAAGCTTTCCGATTGGCTTGAACGCCAAGGTTTATCGTCTTTGACGCGCCTATTCGAAAAATTGCAGCCTCAAGCCGGTTGGGCCAGGGCGCTCGAAGCCGTTTTGCGCGAGCGAGTCAATGCCCTCGGTATCAGCAATCTTTCCATGGCTGCCGCTTTTGAAATGGCGCCGCCTCCTGCTAAACTGACCTTCTATTCGACGCTGCTTAAGACCGAAGAGCGGTCTGCACCGCTCGGTCTGACCGGACTTATTGAGAAAGTCAGTTTTGACCGTCATAACGAAGAGACTCGCGCGGCGCTTACCCGTTGGCTGTCTCATTACTTTGTTGCCGAGAACGTTAAAGAAGCGGTGAGTAAAGTTGACCTATTGCCGCCGGGTTGTCACTTTGTGACCCCACAAGGTCATATGATCGATAAAGTGAGCGTGAATTTCTGGGCGGATGATTCGACCGGTTTATTGTCCCGAAGGGCTGAAATCAACACGCTTGAAGAAGAAAGCGAAGCGCTTCGCCGTGAATTAGAACAATTGCACCAACAAATGGGAGAAGCCCATCTAAAGGTTTCTCAGATGAGTGAACGCCTTCAAAGTGCCAATACGCATTTTGAAACGGTTCGTGCCAGAGAAAGTGAACTGGCTCTTGAGTTAACAAGACTGACGGCAGCCATTGAGGCCTACCAAAACAGAAGTGCGGAGCTTGGTGAGTGGATCGAAGAAGCTCAGGCACAACTTGAAGAAACCACGGCGGCAATTGAAGAGGCTGATGAGCGCTTCAGTGTTCTCGATGAAGAAGTGGCGACTCGTCAGCAAAAATCCGAAGACGCCCGCCTTTCTTGGGAGGCCGCGCGTGAAGAATCCCGTCGTGCGGAGCAGGAATTTAACGTCTTTGCCTACACGCAAAGAGAAATTGAATTAGCTCTGAAAAATCTCTCAGAGCGTATTGCAGAAGCTCAGCGTGCTCAGCTTTTGGCGCAAAACGAGCAAACGGAACTTAAAGAAAAGATTGAAACGGTCAGCGCATCACTTGAAGAATTGGATGAAGACAGTGAAAAAGCGGGGCTGCAGGAACTTTTGCAAAAACGTGAAGCCGCACTGGTTGCTGTTGAACAATCGAAGACTGAACTGAGTGGCGTGGAAGCTCAAGTGGCTGAGAGTGAGAAGTCATTAGACAGTTTTGAAGAAGCGAAGCGCCGTGAACAAAATCGCATGGGTGACTTGATTGCCAAACGTGGTCAACATGAAATTGAGTACGGTACGGTGCGAAGCCGGTTGGAAGAATTTAATTTTGATGAAGAAGCGTTAAGAACGCGTTATGAAACGGAGCGGCCAAAACTGAATGCTCTTCGTCAGGAAGTTGAGCGTATTGCTCAATCAATGGCTCAATTGGGAGCAGTCAATCATGCAGCCCTCGAACAATTAAAAACGCAGCAAGCTGAAGTTGAGCGCATTGACCGGGAAGTGGCTGATCTTGAACAGGCAATTGCCACGATTGAGGCGGCGATTAAGAAAATTGACCACGAAACGCGGACGCTATTGCTCGATACGTTTAATCGTGTCAATGAGGCCTTTAACCAAAAGTTCACGCAATTATTCAATGGCGGTCATGCCCGTTTGGAAATGACAAGCGACGATGCGCTTGAAGCCGGTATTGAAATGTTTGCCAATCCTCCCGGCAAACACAATCACTCTATCCGCCAACTCTCGGGCGGCGAGTTGACACTGACGGCTACAGCTTTGGTGTTTGCTTTCTTTACCCTTAATCCGGCGCCATTCTGTCTGCTCGATGAAATTGACGCTCCTCTTGACGAAGCCAACCAAGAACGGCTTTCAAGACTTGTCGGCGCTATGAGCGAAAACACTCAATTTATGATGATTACCCACCACCGGGTGACCATGGAGCACACCAATCAGTTGGTTGGGGTGACGATGAAAGAGCCCGGTGTTTCGCGTGTGGTGAGCGTGGATATTGCTGAGGCAAGCCAATACGCTCAAAAGCCTCGCGTCAGCTGAGGCAATCGATAAACGGCGTTAAAACTTCGCCGTTTTCAACATTCCTTTTTGTGCTCAAAATTCCCTGATCTTTGGGATTGGGGGAGTGTTTTTGTTTTTTGGGGAAACGGACGATGTTTGTGAGATTTTTGATTTTCTTTTTCGGTTTGTCGATTTTGTCTTTAGGAATTGCCACGGTGACCAATGCTGGGTTGGGGACGGGCACGGTGAGTTCAGTTGCCTATGTGCTCAATCACATGACGGACTTTTCCATGGGCTTTTTTGTGTTTCTCACAGAATAATCACGAAGGAAGCCCCTTGTTTTAACAAGGGGAGGAATTCATGCAACGACCTTGGTCGTTGAAGTAAAATTCAGTCCCATGACTAGCCCAACCTTTATCATTGAGCTTCCCATTCGTGTGAGTGATTCTGAATCTCGAACGATTCTCAGAAAGCTAGAGTTCGCTCGCCAACTTCATAATGCTACCCTGGGTACTGCCTTGGGCCAGTTGCAACAACTTCGTCAAGATAGCGAATGGGAAAAAGCTTGCCTAATGCCTAAAGGTAAAGAAAGGTCTGAACTATTCAGAAAATTGGACAGGAAATACCAACTGACCGAATACGATTTGCATACTGTGATTGCTAAACATCGCCAGAGGAGCGGACGCAAAACAGAGCTGGGGATCAATGAAACACAGAAAATCGCCACGCGAGTCTTCCAAGCAGTTAATCGCTATAAGCTAGGTCTTGGAGGCCGTCCGCGATTCAAATCTCTCAGTCGCGGATTAAGAAGCATTGAAGGCAAAAGCAATAAAACAGGATTGAAATTTAATATTGAAAAATCTGTTTTAAGTTGGTGCAAACATGACTATTGTGTCTTTATTGATCCTCAGGATGACTTTCTTCAAAGGGCGTTGCGTAGTGAAGGTCGCAGCGGATTCAAAAAGGTTAAATATTGCCGTTTAGTTCGCAAAACAATCAAAGGAAAGAATCGCTTTTATTTGCAGGTTGTTTTAGAGGGGCAGGCACCCATTAAGCATATCTACGCGTCAACCAGTGAACGCCTATCAATTGATCCCGGACCTCAAACAATCGCTGTTTTTAGTGATGTTTGGGCTGGGAAAATTAAAGTGTCTCCGACCGCACAAGTAGACGAAAAGAGGTTACGTTGCATACAACGCTCAATGGACAGGAGTCTGAGAAAGAGTAATCCGGACTGTTATGAAAGCGACGGAACATTAAGAAAGGGTTGCGTATTAAAGAAAACAAAAGGTTATGAAAAACGCATCCAACGTTTACAAGAATGCCATCGAAAAGCGGCGGCCACTCGTCGATGTGAACATGGACAGCTCATCAATTTATTGCTGTCCATGGCTGGAGACATTCGTGTAGAAAAGAACCAATGGAAGGCCTTTCAGAGAGGTCATTTTGGAAAAAGTTTAGGTAAAAGCGGCATCTCGGGTTTTATTGAAAGACTGAAGAGCAAGGCTGAAAGCGCCGGTTTAAAGGTAACTGAAGTAAAACCCTATAAATTAAAACTTAGCCAATATGATCCGTATACGGATCAATATCGGAAGAAGTCGCTCAATGAACGTTGGCACAGTTTGGGTGAGAGCTCGGAGTGGATACAACGTGATGTGATGAGCGCATTGTTGTTGCAATGCGCAGACCTGGAAGAAGAAAAACATATTCCGACAGAGGTGATTAAAACTCTGGAAGGTGTGAAACAGCTCCTGAGAGACGCGGGATATGTGATATTGAAACCATCGAGTAATGGGGAGAGTAATCCTACATTTGCGTCAGAGCCAAAAGCTGTGACGCCGGAGAAGGTTCGTCTCGAAATCTTTTGTGGTGCAAGTGATAGTTATCTGTAGTCCCATTGAGAAGAGATTCTCAATGGGAGCGGGTAAAAGAGCTTGCACTTGGTCAAAAGAAACCTTCCCTCTTCAGAGGGGAGTTGTTTAGCAATGTCTTTTTCTTTATCCTTCAAGTAGCCGTTGATCACAAAAATATTTTTCAAAAAGCGTTGCGTCAGTTGCCGATTTGTTTTGTGTTCGGGATGATTTTTGATGTGGCTTTATGGATTAGCGCTCATGTTGTTCCGCAAAACTATATTGAGCAAGTTTTAATGGCTTTTGCGGGCAGTGCCTTAACCGGCCTTGGTATCGCATCCATGGTGTTTGCCCGTTTGGCCATTTTGTCGCCGGAAGGATTTGTGTTGGCTGTTATGAATCGATGGGGTGGCTCTTTTGGAACACTTCGCATGACGGTTGATTTATTTTTGCTCGCAAGCGCGGCCATTCTCTCGCTTTTGGTTTTTGGAACCATTTTGGGTATTCGCGAAGGGACTTTGATTACTGCGGTTTGTTCCGGTCCGATCGCCAAACAGTTTCTGAAAGTCTGGGGAATACTTTTTCCGAAGCATCGTCCGATTGACTAAAAAATTTATTCTCATTAAAGCTGAAAAGAACAGGTACCTTGTTCTAAAATAGCAGACTGTATTGACAGATTTTTCCGAAGAGTTTTTTTTCGGGAACGCTTTCGCGCGAGCGTTGCGCTTTTGAGGTTTTTTATGAATGAAACAGTTCTTTTTCTGGTGATCGGCGCGGCCGTGATCTTAGTGGGCTTGTTTTTATGGTCCAGAATGGAAGCCAAGAAAAATGACCAAAGCAAAGTCGGTTTAAGTAAAGAATCCAGAGATGAAATATATCAGCGGATGACCCAAATCCGACCGCCAATGCGCGAGAACAATCAGAAAGATCTTGTCTCACAGCTAAAAGGGGACGAAGCGCTGTCGGAAAGCTCTTTTGATGTCGTTGATGTCAAAGATCATGATGTGCCGGCTGCCTCAGAAATTCAGCTCAAACCCGCTCAAAATCAAACCCCAGTGTCTAACGCTGCTGCTGTTGTGACACCGATGGTCTCAACGGCTGCTCCGAAAGCATCGGCTAAGGAAGAGTCTCCCAAAGACACGCATGAAGCGACTCAAGAATCGCTTAATTTCGATTCACCCGCCAAGCCGGCTGAAGAGCTTAAACCAACAGAGAAAGATAAAGAAGAACCCGTTGTTGCGCCGACGGCTTTCCCGAAAGAAGGCTTGGCACGGTTTAAGTACGATGAAGTAACCGAAACGGTCGGCATGGTTCAGTCGGTTCGTCCGATTGAAGGGGCCAAGATGATGGAAATGGTGGCAACCCTTCAAAAGTTGGGGCTGGCTCTTCGCATTTATGTTCGTCGAGTGGACAATAAGCGCTGGTATCAGCCGAGCGCCGTTGGTCGTTACAATGAATTGGCGGTTGTGCTTTTGTTGGCAAACCGTCAAGGTTGCATCAATGAAATGGATGCAAGTCGTTTTGTGATTACGGTTCAGCAAATCGGTATTGCGCTTGAAGCCGATAGCGACACGGAAGCCACGCACGAGATCGTCAAACGGGCTCAGAAACTTTATAACGATGTGCTGCGTTTGGACGTGCAATTGAATTTTGTGATGGCCTCTAAAGAACCGCTCAATCCCAACGATGTGGCTGAAGCCGCGCGCCTTGCCGGCTTCACACAACTTAATCCTGTGCGCTATTTCTTGGGCAGTGTTCGAGACATCGCTTCGGCCACCATTTTCCTTACGCACGACGATTTTGACCGCCGCTATTTGACGCTCGCTTTGGATGCACCGTTGGCGCAACCCGATTCCAATCCGCTTCGCACTCTTTTTAGCGTTGCCAACGATTTGTGCGCCCGCTTGAATCTGCAGCTTCAAGACTCGCGTGACCGTGCGATCAATACCGAGTCGGCCCAATCCATCAATCATCAGTTAAAGAAGTACTACGGTGAAATGATCAAAGCCAACATTGAACCGGGTAGCCCCCGCGCCCGAGTGCTCTTTACTCGTGATTAACACACTTAAGAAAGGGAGCGGCCTTGAAGGTCGCTCTTTTCGCTCTTATGACTGAAAAACAATCAAACGCCACTTTGAGTTTATTTGACGATTTTCCGGAAAACGACGATAAGCTCGATCATCAGGCTGCGGCCGCTCGTATGCGTGCGCTCGAAAAAGATTTGGAACGTTGGAACTATGAGTACTATGTGCTCGATGCACCAAGCGTACCTGATAGTGAATACGACAAAGCTTTCAGAGAGCTTTCTGAACTTGAAAAGCAATTCCCGGATTTAAAGTCGCCTGCCTCGCCGACTCAACGAGTGGGCGGAGAAGCGCGCAGTGATTTGGCTAAAGTTCGTCACGCTGTTCCGATGCTCTCAATTCACACCGAAACGGACTTTGAAGCGCAGGGAGCGCAAGCCTTTGATGAGCGGGTAAGAAAGGGCTTGGGATTAAGTGAGACGGACGATGATGTGGCCTACGATGTCGAACTGAAGTTTGACGGTTTAGCCATGAATCTTCGCTATGAAAAGGGGATTTTGGTCTCGGCCGCTACACGCGGAGATGGGCTTATCGGTGAAGATGTCACGGCCAACGTTAAAACCATTCGAACGATTCCGCTTCATTTGCCAGAGGGTGTGCCGGATATCCTTGAGGTGCGTGGTGAAGTCATCATGCATAAGGCCGACTTTGAGCGTCTCAATGACGAGCAGCGGCTTGACGGCTTGAAACCGTTCGTGAATCCCAGAAATGCCGCGGCCGGCTGCCTTCGTCAATTGGATCCCAAAGTAACCGCTAAACGGAAACTTTCGTTTTACGCCTACGGTTTGGGAGAGGTGAGCGCCGCCGTTGCCCTTACCCATAGCGGCATTTTGGATAAGCTCGAAAAATGGGGTTTCCCTGTTGCTAAAGAGCGCCGTGTCGTTAAGGGCTGGAAGGCACTGGCTGAATTTCACGATTGGGTGAATTCGATTCGTCAGAGCCTGCCTTTTGAGATCGATGGGGTCGTTTATAAAGTCAACGATTTGGCTCAGCAGAATGAATTGGGCTTTATTTCTCGCGAGCCGCGTTGGGCGTGTGCCCACAAATATCCTCCTGAAGAGGCGATGACAAGCGTCGAAGATATTGATGTGCAGGTGGGGCGCACCGGGAAGCTAACGCCGGTTGCACGGCTAAAGCCTGTTTTTGTCGGTGGCGTGACGATTTCGAATGCCACGCTTCATAACGAAGATTTTATTGCCGAACTAGGACTTAAGATCGGAGATACGGTGGTTGTCAGACGGGCTGGCGACGTCATTCCTGAAGTGGTTCGCGTGTTATCCGACAGACGTACAGGAAAAGAACGTGATTTTGTGATGCCCGATCATTGTCCCGTATGTGGCTCGGAAACCTTCCGGGATGAAGAGGAAAAAGATACCCGATGCACGGGCGGTCTTTTCTGCCCGGCTCAGAGAAGAGAGTCGTTGGTTCATTTTGCCTCACGTTTGGCGCTTAACATTGACGGCTTGGGAGAAAAGGTCATTGATCAACTGCTTGAGGCCGAACTCATAAAAACGCCCGCCGATCTTTATAAGCTCACTGACGAAAAGCTGTTGTCACTGGATCGTTTCGGTAAAAAGAGCGCGGCTAACTTATTGGCAGCCTTAGAAAAAAGTAAAGAGACAACGCTTGCTCGTTTTATCTACGCTTTGGGAATTCGCCATGTCGGTGAAAGTACGGCAAGAGACTTGGCTTCGCATTTCAGAAGCCTCGATAAATTAATGCAGGCTGACGCGGATGCTCTTTTACAAGTCAATGATGTTGGAGAGGTTATCGCGCAGTCCATTATTCACTTTTTTGAAGAGTCACATAATCGAGAAGTCATCGGTGAATTGCTTGCCGAGGGTGTGCATTGGCCAACGCCTGAAGCGGTTGCGGTCAATGAAAAAGTCTCAGGTAAGACTTTTGTGCTCACCGGTACGCTTCCCAACATGGGACGTGAAGAAGCCAAAGCGCTTCTATTAGCACAAGGTGCCAAGGTTGCTTCCAGTGTCAGCAAGAAAACCGACTATGTCGTTGCGGGGGCTGAGGCCGGCAGTAAATTAGAAAAGGCTCAAGCTTTGGGTGTAACCATAATTGATGAAGCGCAGATGCTTGAGCTGCTGAAAGGACAATAATCATGTTAGGTTTGATCGTTGGTAGCGGTTTTGAACATTTCGAACTCGTTGATGTCAAAACAAAGACTGTCGAGACACCGTTTGGTGAAGTCGAATTAGACGTTGGTCTGATGGAAAACAAAGAAGTTGCTCTTTTGCATCGTCATGGGAAAGACCACCATTTGGCTCCGCACCAAATTCCATATCGCGCTCAAATGTGGGCTTTGAAGGAACTCGGTGTAAAGACGGTTGTTGCCGTGGGATCGGTTGGTGGAATGGCGGCGGAAAATGCCCCCGGGCACTTTACGGTTCCTGATCAGATTGTTGATTACACCTTTGGTCGGGAAAGCTCGTATTGGGGTGAAGCCGGTATGCCGATGACGCATATTGATTTCACCAATCCGTTTGATGAATCCGTGCGTCAGGCTATTTTGGATGCGGCCCAAAGTGCCAAGATCTTTGTTCACAATCGTGGAACTTATGCTTGCACGCAGGGCCCGCGCCTTGAAACAGCGGCAGAAGTCAGACGGATGATCATGGACGGCTGCGACATGGTTGGGATGACGGCGATGCCTGAAGCCGCTTTGGCCAGAGAGCTTGGGCTTCGTTACGCGATGATTTGCTTTAGTGTCAATTGGGCGGCCGGTTTGGTTGAAGGGGCTTTGAATTTTGAAGCTATTAAGGCCAATATGAATCACTCTGTGAAGTCACTTGTGAATTTGCTCGGCGTCTTGGTTTCAGCCAATAATTTCTGAGAGGTGAAAATGAAATTAAGAAATTTTTCTATGGCTTTAATTTTAGGTCTCGGTGTTTCCTGCGCTTGGGCCGGAAGTATTTCCGCTTCAATGGTTCCGGCCGAAGTGAAAAACGCATTTGTCCAACAGTATCCGTCAGCGCAGGTTATGGAATGGGATTTTGAAGACGATGAGAATGCCTATGAGGTAGAAGCCAAATTAGGACAAGCGGAAATCAAAGCGCTTTATCGGGAAAACGGTCAATTGATTTCTTCCAAGGAGGATGTCTCTGCCGATAAAATCCCGCCTTCCGTTCTAAAACAAATCCACGAAAAGTGGGCTAGAGCTGAAGTTTTAGGGGCTAACAAAATTACCACTCCTAAAGGCGTTGTCTGGGATGTGGGATTGAAATTCAGAAATCGTTACCACAACGTGGAAATCCACGAATAAGTCTGAATTGAGGCTGGAAGTTTTCTCCAGCCTCTTTGCTCATAACTCGGGTGTCAGCACCTCCAATAAATCCTTTTCAATGGCAACCGTGGTAGGGATATCCTTGAGCGCTTCGCCATCAATCAAAAAGACGTCCTCCACGCGTTCGCCCATCGTCATAATTTTCGCAGTTTGAAGATTAACATGATATTTATTTAATATTGTTGCAATATCAAATAACAATCCGATTCGGTCCATGCAAGTGACAGAGAGCAGATAGTTTTTACCCGATTCATCAGCCTCGATATTAACGAGGGGCTGAAGCGGGAAGTGGCGCGAGCGGCGGGAAAGTTTTCCGGGTTTTGTTTTTGGCAGCTCACGAGGATTCGACAACCATTCGGTGAGTTCGTCGGCTAATTTTTCATTTAGTTCGCCGATGTCTCTGCCTCCGTTATCGCTGACGACAAACGTATTAAAGGCTTTATGATCCAGTGTTGTGTAAATTCTTGCGTCTAAAACCGAGAAACGTTTTTTCTGCAAAAAGCCCAGGATACTGGCAAAAAGGCCGGTTCGGTCAGGGGTGTAGACAAGAATTTCGATACCGGCGTTTTGAGGCAGTATGCGTGTGGCCACAAAAGGCTCATCTGTCGGAAACACTTTGGCTAACGAAATGGTTTGCCAGGCAATGCTCTCGGCAGTATGCCTGAGGTAGTACTGAAGCGTGAGCGTTTTCCAGATGGCTTCGATTTTCTTTGGCGTCACCCCGGCCTTAACGATCATTTCACCGGCTTCTTTTTGTCTTTGAAGCAAAAGCGATTCTCTGTCCGGGGCACCGCCTTGGCGGACAAGCGGTAAGGTTTGCCAATAGAGGTCTTGAAGCAGTTGGCTCTTCCATTGTGTCCAGACTTTGGGGCCGGTGGCGCGAATATCGCAGACGGTGAGCAGAAACAGTCCGTTTAAACGATCTTCAGTTTGGACAATTTGAGCAAAGCGCTTAATAACATCCGGGTCAGAGAGATCTTGCTTTTGAGCGACAAGACTCATTGTTAAGTGTTCACGAACAAGAAAAACCAAATAATCCGTGGTTTCTTGATCAATACTGAAACGATCGCAAAAGGCTTGGAGAATTTTCGCGCCGGCCTTTTCGTGATGGCCTCCCAATCCTTTACCGATATCATGGAAAAGAGCGGCCAAAACTAAACGCCAATTGTCTTTCATACCTTGCATTAAACGTGTGCAAATGGGGTATTCGTGAGCGTATTCGCTTCGGGTAAAGTAGCGGATATTTCGCACAACGCGCATGGTGTGTTGATCGACCGTGTAGGTATGAAAGAGGTCATGCTGCATTTGACCGACGATGTGCTGAAATTCCGGTAAAAACAGTCCTAATATGCCCCATTGATTAAGATCCTGCAGTGCATGACTGACGCCATGAGGCATTTTAAGAATCTGCATAAACATGGCCTTATTGGCAGGGTCATCTCGGAATTGTTCGTCAATCAAGTCCCGGGCGCTCATTAATTCCCGTAAAAGTGAAACACTCAAGCGTTTGAGCGGCGCGGAACTCTCCAGTAGGTAAAAGGCTCTGAGAATGGCATTGGGATCATCTCTGAAAGCGCCCTCGTGAGTGATGTCCAGAGTATAGCCTCGTGCGATAAAGGTTCTGTCAATGACCGTTTCTTGAACATAGCCTTCGTCATAGAACTTGTCCTCAAACATCTGCATGAAGATGTCAGTTAATTGACGAACCGATTTAGCGGTCAAATAGTAGCGTTTCATCAATGCTTCGCTTGCAAGCTGATGTTCGGTGTCTTTATAGCCAGCCGCTTGAGCCAGTGCCGTTTGCAAATCGAAAATCAATCTGTCTTCATGGCGCCCGGCAATTAAATGAAGGTAAATTCGGAACGATTTGAGTGCGTGATGGACTTCTTTTAATTTATCGGCCTCTTGATTTGAAATAGTGCCCGCAGCAAGCATTTCTTCGGGCGTTGCGCCCATGCCGGCGGCGTGCGAACACCAAAAAAGCATATGCAGATCGCGCAGTCCGCCCGGGCTTTCCTTGACGTTGGGTTCAAGTGAGTAGGGGGTGTCTTCATGCTTTTGATGGCGTTGGCGCAATTCAAGCGCTTTAGCTCTGAAAAAGCCCGCCGCATCCATTTGACTGAAAAATTCTTTCTGTAGCCGCGCAAATAAAAGAAGATCGCCTTCTATCAGGCGGGCCTCCAAAAGAGCGGTTTGCACAGTGATATCTTTAGCGCTTTCCTCAAGAGCACTTTCAATGGTTCGGACACTGCTGCCGACCGTAAGTCCCATATCCCAAAGCTTCATCAGAAAACGCTCGATTTTCTCGGCCGTTTCTTGATCGGGATTTTGTTCTAGCAAAACCATGACATCCAGATCGGAATAGGGAAAGAGCTCCCGCCGACCGTACCCGCCCAAGGCAACCAGAGCAACGCGGCCAAAAATGCCTTCTGATTGTGCGAGTTGTTTAATGCACTCGTCGGCAGCGGCCGTGTGTCCTCTTAGATAGGTGCTGACCCGGCCATCTTGTAAAAAACGTTGACCTAATTGAGCAGAGAGGTTTTGGAAGTTTTCAATGCAATTTGTCATGAGAGTGCCAGAAATAGACTTTTATCCTTGAAGTTTAGCCAAAATAGGTGATCCCCAACATACTTTTGTTTTGTTACCATCAATGCGATTTAGGTTCGTTGGCTGTATCGGAGGCCGACGATCGCTTGTGTATTTAATTTTTATGATGGGAAATGTTTTATGCGTCGGGTTGTTGTAACAGGATTGGGGGCAGTGTGCCCAATCGGCAATGATGTCCAAACAATTTGGGAAAACGCTCTTAAGGGGACAAGCGGCGTTGGGCCGGTGACTCGTTTCGATGCCTCTCAGTTTGGCTGCCAAATTGCTGCAGAAGTAAAAGATTTTGATGTCTCTCCCTATATGCCTATCAAGGAAGCCAGACGTTTTGACCGTTTCATTCATTTTGGGATTGCGGCGGCTTTTCAAGCCATTCGTGACAGCGGTTTGGATTGTGAACATGAAAATCTTCGCCGTATAGGTTGTGCGGTCGGATCCGGCATCGGCGGCATTCCGATGATTACCGACAATCACAAAACGCTTTTGGATCGTGGCCCTCGCCGCGTCTCTCCCTTCTTGATTCCTGGCTGCATTATTAACATGGTGTCCGGACAGCTTGCCATCATGACTGGTTTTAAAGGTCCGAACATGGCTCATGTGAGCGCTTGTTCGACGGGCTTACACAGTATCGGCGAAGCCGCGTGGATGATTAAGCGCGGCGATGCCGACGTGATGATTGCGGGCGGCACCGATGCTCCGATTTGCGCCTTGTCGATGGCCGGTTTCGACAGCATGCATGCCATGTCCCGCCGCAATGATGATCCCGCTCACGCTTCCCGTCCTTTTGATAAAGACCGTGATGGTTTTGTTTTCGGCGAAGGCGCGGGCGTCTTGGTTCTTGAAGACTATGACCATGCCGTGGCTCGCGGCGCGAAGATTTATGCTGAATTGGTGGGCTACGGCTTGACCGCCGATGCGCATCACATCACCACGCCCAATACCGAAGGTCCGTCCTATTGCATGCAAATAGCCATTAATCAGGCCGGTATTCGTCCTGAGGATATTGATTATTTGAATGCTCACGGTACTTCAACGGTTTTGGGTGACGCTAACGAAACAAAAGCCGTTAAAGAAGTATTTGGTGAACACGCTAAAGAACTTGTGATCAGCTCTTCGAAATCAATGATCGGTCACCTTTTTGGCGGAGCGGGCGGTATGGAATCGGTTTTAACGGTCTTGGCACTGCACAATCAAGTTATTCCGCCAACTATTAACCTTGAAAATCCGGATCCTGAATGTGATTTAGATTACTGCGCTAATGAGGCTCGTGAAAAGACAATCCGTTATGCCATGAAAAATTCATTCGGCTTTGGCGGTACAAACGGAAGTCTCATTTTTAAGAAATTGGATTAGTCAAAAAAAGGATCCTCCTCTTAAAAAAAAATGGCCGTCCGGAATAATCCGAGCGGCCGATTTGTTGAAATTTAGCGCTTAATGTAATCGGGGATTGGTGGATATCCATCGGAAAGGGTGAGTACTTCGTACCCTGTTTCCGTGACTAACACCGTGTGTTCCCACTGCGCAGAAAGACTGCGGTCAGCCGTCACCACGGTCCAGCCGTCATTGAGTTCGGAGATTTGACGGCGACCGGCGTTGAGCATTGGTTCGACCGTGAAAATCATGCCCGGCTTCATAATGATGCGGTTGTCATGAGTGTTGTAGTGGCAAACAAACGGGTCTTCGTGGAAGTTGCGTCCCACACCGTGACCGCCGTATTCGTGAACAACAGATAAGCCTTCGTCTCGAGCCACTTTTTCACAGGCAATGCCGACATCGTTTAAAGGGCGCCCCGGAGCAATCGCGGCGATGCCTCGCCACATACACTCGTAGGTGGCTTCGACCAGGTGGCGCGCAGAGACGGAAATTTTATTGCCCACCATAAACATACGGCTCGTGTCACCGTAAAAACCGTCCAGAATCACTGTCACATCAATATTGACGATATCGCCCTTTTTGAGCGTTTTTTCTGAGGGGATACCGTGACAGACAACGTGGTTGACGGAAATGCAGGTTGAGCCCGGGTAGGGGGTAAAGCCTTTGGGAGCGTAGCCCAGGCAGGCCGACTTTGCGCCGTGAGCGAGCATGAAGTCGTTCATACGTTGGTCAAGGTCAATTGTTTTTGCCCCGGGTACGACAAATGGTTCAATAAAATCAAGAACTTCGCTGGCTAATCGGCAGGCCTTGCGCATGCCTTCGATTTCCTCAGCGGTTTTAATGACAATAGCCATGATGAATCTTTTCTTACTTATTAAAAATATTGAGAATTTTTTGCTTTTTTCAAGCCGATTTCGCATATAATAGCGAGCTGTGCGAAAAAAGCTAATTTTTTTCGTGTCGAGAAGCGGTTTTTTGGCTTTCCGTCCGCTTGCTCGGCTTTTTTATTTTCGGGAAGCTCTAATAGCGCAACGCGTCATCTAACGGTTGTTTTGCCATTTGGCCGCAATTGTCTGAACAGGTGATCGGTCCGCAAAATAGCGGCGCGTTGTCAGAATGAAACCTTAGAAGGAAAAAATTATCATGGTTAGCATGCGCGAAATGCTCGAAGCCGGTTGCCACTTCGGTCACCAAACTCGCTTCTGGAATCCGAAGATGGGTCAATACATTTTCGGCGCCCGCAACAAGATCCACATCATCAACCTCGAAAAGACGGTTGTGAAGTTTGAAGAAGCCCTCAAGTTTGCTCGCGAACTCTCTGCCAAGGGCGGTAAGGTCTTGTTTGTTGATACCAAGCGCGGCGGTCGTGACACGATCGTTGCCGAAGCTCAACGCGCCGGTTGCTGCTATGTTGATCAACGCTGGCTGGGCGGCACGCTCACCAACTTCAAGACCGTGAAGCTCACGATCAAGCGTTTGAAGGACATGGAAGAAACCATCGCCAACGGTGGCTTGGAAAAGATGACCAAGAAGGAAGCTCTCGACTTCACCCGTGAAGTTGAAAAGTTGAACCGCTCCATCGGTGGTATCAAGGATATGACGAGCTTGCCCGATGCTTTGTTCATCGTTGACGTCGGCTATCACAAGATCGCCGTTCAAGAAGCCAACAAGTTGGGCATCCCCGTGATCGGTGTTGTGGATACGAACTGCAGCCCGCTCGGCATCGACTATGTTATCCCTGGCAACGATGACTCGGCCAAGGCCGTTTCCATCTACGCCTCCGGAATGGCTGACGCCATTTTGTCCGGCCGTCAAGATAGCGAAGAAGGCTTGAAGGAAGTCGCCGGTGAAGAAGAATTCGTTGAAGTTGCTGAAGAAGCCTAATAAACTTCAATAGCGTTTTCTTTTTCGGGGCGAGGAGTTGAGTAAATGCCTCGCCCCTTTTTGAAATTCACAAACCAAACTCTACTGGAGAAATACATGGCCGTTATTACTGCCGCTATGGTTAAAGAATTGCGCGTCAAGACCGACGCTCCGATGATGGAATGCAAGAAGGCCTTGACCGAAGCCGATGGTGACATGGCTCGCGCTGAAGAAATTCTTCGCGTTAAGCTTGGCAACAAGGCTAGCAAGGCTGCCGCCCGTATCGCTGCTGAAGGCGTCGTGAGCATCTACATTGCTGAAGACGGCAAACTCGGTTCCATTTTCGAAGTGAACTCCGAAACCGACTTCGTTGCTAAGAATCCTGAATTCCAACAAATGGCTGCTGACGCCGCTCGCTTGGTTGCTGAAAAGAACCCGGCCGACATCGCTGCTTTGGGCGCTTTGGAAGTCAACGGTCAAACGTTGGAAGCCATCCGCACGGGCTTGGTCGGTAAGATCGGTGAAAACATGACCTTCCGTCGCTTCAAGCGCGTTGAAGCTCAAGGTAAGCTTCATCAATACGTGCACGGCGGCTCCAAGATCGGTGTGCTCGTTGACATGATCGGCGGCAATGACGAAGTTGGCCACGACATCGCCATGCACATCGCCGCTTTGAAGCCGAAGGCCTTGGACGCCAACGGTGTTGATCCGGAACTCTTGGCCACCGAACGTCGCGTGGCTGTTGAAAAGGCTCGTGAAGCCGGTAAGCCCGAAGCCATGCTCGAACGCATCGCCGAAGGTACGGTTCAAAAGTATTTGAAGGAAGTCACGCTCTTGTCTCAACCGTTCGTTAAGAACGACAAGATGAGCGTTGCCGAATTGCTCAAGCAAAACGGTGCTTCCATTGCCTCCTTCGTGCTCTTCGTTGTCGGCGAAGGCATTGAAAAGAAGCAAACCGACTTTGCTGCTGAAGTGGCTGAACAAATGGCTGCTGCTCAAAAGGCCTAATTATTTAGGGCACTTTTGAACAAAAATAAAAGACTCCCGCTTCCCTTGATTGGGGTAAATTAGTCGGGAGTCTTTTTTTGTTACTATTTTTTTAATGAGTGCCTTTTTCTTGCGTTTATTCATGCCAAGCGCAAGGCTTTTCATTAAAATGGCACTAACGCGTAGGTAACGATGCGCCTGCGGCCATAAAGTCGCAAGCGCACTTTGTTGTGCGCTTATGACTGAGCAATTATTTTCAGGAGTTCTATAAATGACGGAACAAACGCCTGTAAAGTACAAGCGAGTGCTTTTGAAGCTCTCCGGTGAATCTTTAATGGGACCGGATGCCTTCGGTATCAATCGTGAGACGATTCAATCAACGGTTGAAGATATTAAAGAAGCTTACGACATGGGAGTGCAGATCGGCATCGTCGTGGGCGGCGGTAACATTTTCCGCGGCGTGGCTTTAGGTTCAACCGGTATGGAGCGCACCCAAGGCGACCACATGGGGATGCTCGCCACGTTGATGAATGCGTTGGCTCTTCAAGATGCATTGCGCAAAAATGGTGTCGAAGCCCGTGTACAAAGTGCTTTGAATATTGAGCGTATCGCTGAATCCTATATTCGTGGCAAAGCGTTGCGTCATTTAGAAAAAGGCCGCATCGTGATTTTTGCTGCCGGTACCGGCAATCCTTACTTCACTACCGATACAACAGCCGCTTTGCGCGGTGCTGAAATCGGCGCTGACATTGTGCTTAAGGCAACGATGGTGGACGGTATTTATTCGGCTGATCCGAAGAAAGTGCCCGATGCTACGTTCTATAAGACCATCACGTTCGATGAAGTGATCAAGCGTGATCTTAAAGTGATGGATGCTACGGCTTTTGCTTTGTGTCGCGAACAGAATTTGCCGATCAAGGTCTTTAATATCCGCAAGAAGGGCTCTATTGCCCGAGTTTGCCGCGGTGAAGAAGAAGGTACCTTGGTTTACAACCCTTAACCAGAGACGCTAATCGTCAACGGAGTGATTTTTATGTCAATCAGTGAAATTCAAAAACAAACCGAATATAAGATGAATCGTACGGTGGAAACCTTGCGTGAAGATTTCATCAAGATCCGTACGGGCCGTGCATCTACCGGTTTGCTCGATCACGTGATGGTCGACTATTACGGTACGATGACCCCGATTAATCAAGTTGCTCAAGTCGGCGTTGCCGATGCTCGCACGCTGACGGTTCAGCCCTGGGAAAAGACGATGGTGGCTCCGATTGAAAAGGCTATCCGTTCGTCTGATTTGGGTTTGAATCCGGCAACTTCCGGTATGCTGATCCGTGTACCGCTTCCTCCGCTTACTGAAGAACGTCGTCGCGAATTGACGAAGGTCGTTCGTCATTTGGGTGAAGAAGCCAAGGTGGCTGTGCGCAACTTGCGTCGTGACGCAAACGAACAAATCAAGAAGTTGACGAAGGCTAAGGAAATTTCTGAGGATGATGAATCCCGCGCCGAAAAAGAAATCCAAAAGTTGACGGATAACTTTGTGGTTGCCATCGATAAGTGCGTGGCCGAAAAAGAAAAAGAAGTGATGACGGTTTAATCAGCAACCGCCCCGATGAGTCAAACTAATCAAAAAGGCGGCGGGGCACCTTGCCACGTCGCCATTATTATGGATGGAAACGGCCGCTGGGCTCAGCGCCGTTTTCTGCCCCGTGCAGAAGGTCACCGGCGTGGTGTGCGAAGTGTACGCCGCGTTATCGAAGCTGCCGCCCAAAGCGGCGTGCGGTATCTGTCCCTTTTTGCTTTCAGCAGCGAAAATTGGAAACGTCCTGCCGACGAAGTCAATGCTTTAATGGGACTGTTTGCCACAGCTCTCAAAAAAGAAGCTCAGGCAATGCGGGAAAACGGCGTTAAGCTTCGTGTCGCAGGGGACCTTTCTGCATTTTCCAAAGACATTCAAGAAAGCATTAAAGAAAGTGAAGCCATGACCGCTCATGGTGAGACCATGACACTGACCATTTGCGCCAACTATGGCGGCCGATGGGATATCGTGGAAGCTTTCCGAAATATTTTGCGCAAGGATCCTTCCATTGCCCAAGAACCTGAACGGGTGACCGAGGCATTGGTGGATGCTAATTTAGCTTTCGATTGGGCGCCGCCCGTGGATTTGATGATCCGCACAGGGGGCGAGCAGCGCATTAGTAATTTTATTTTGTGGCAGGCGGCTTATGCCGAGCTCTACGCCTCGCCTCGTTTATGGCCTGACTTTGATGAAAATGATCTCAAAGAGGCCCTTGATTGGTATGCCGGCCGTGAACGTCGGTTTGGCATGACCGGAGAACAAATTAAAGCCCTCGGCCACGGAGAGTAACGATGCTGAAGCAACGTGTGATTACGGCTATTGTTTTACTGCTGATTTTGATCGGCTCATACTGGTTAGGACCTGTTGAATTTGCTGGAGTGATGGCCGTCGCATTTATCCTCGCTCAGTGGGAGTGGCTGAAACTGGCAGGTTTAAGTTCAGCCGTCTCCGCAGTCATCGCTATTCTTGTCGGCGGATCTATTTCAGGGCTCACTTATCTGGCTTATCTCGATTTGCAGATGATCGATCAGGCTGCCCGTGAGTACCAAATGCTCTATGCCAACCTTTCGGGCATTTTTGTGATGTACCTTGCCGTCATCACGTTGCTTTGGGTCGGTATCTCCATCCGCGTTTTCTTTGCCAGAAATACCGGTTTGCCCGTCAATAAAGTGGTGGTCGGTGTAACTGGCGTATTCTTTCCTCCAGCGGCTTGGTTGGCTTTTGTGGCCATGTACGCCTCTTTTGGCATCACCATGGTGATTTCACTTTTGGCCATTGTTTGGGTGGCTGACATCATGGCCTACTTCACCGGCATGGCTTTCGGTAAACACCGCATGTCTCCGGCTATTAGCCCCAAAAAGAGTTGGGAAGGTGTTGCGGGAGGCATGTTGAGCGTGATGATTTTAGGGCTTATCTTTGCCTGGTTCTTCTCTTGGATGAATACTATTCCCGGTGTGATCGTTGAGTCCATGGGGGTTGTGGCCTGGATTGTTGCCGCTTTCATTTTGGTCTCCCTTTCGATTGTGGGGGATTTGTTTGAAAGTGCTTTGAAGCGTCAGGCAGGCATCAAAGATTCCAGTAATTTATTACCGGGTCACGGCGGCTTTTATGACCGTCTTGATGCCATGATGCCGACACTTCCGGCCGGTTTTCTTTTGACCGTATTGATTCTCTCGGGAACAATCGGCTAATTGAGTAGATTGGATTAAATAACCATTATGCAGAATATTGCCATTTTCGGTGCAACGGGGTCGATCGGGGGATCGACCCTTGATGTCTTGTCGCACTATAAAGATCGTTATCGAGTTTTCGCTTTAACAGCCAATAGCCGAGTAGAGGAATTGGTCCGCCTTTGCGAATCTCATCATCCCCGAATTGCTCTTGTGGCCGATGAGTCTAAAAAAGATGAATTAGCGTTCGCACTGAAAAGCCGAGGACTTTCCGACATTGAAGTATGGGCGGGGGAGTCGGATTTGGTGAGATTGGCCGCTTTGCCTGAAGTCGATGTTGCGGTTTTAGCCATTGTCGGAGCGGCGGGATTAGCGCCGACTTTTTCGGCTGCGCGAGCCGGGAAACGTTTGCTGTTAGCCAATAAAGAAAGTGTTGTGTGCGGCGGAGCGCTTTTGATGAAGAGCATCAAAGAGCATGGTGCAGAACTGTTACCTGTTGACAGTGAACACAATGCGATCTTTCAGTGCTTGACTTCGGCCAGTGACGAAGACAGAAAAAACGCGCGGCTTATTCTGACGGCTTCGGGCGGTCCTTTTAGAAAGCGCATGGATTTAACTGAGGTGACACCCGAAGATGCTGTTGCCCATCCGACTTGGAATATGGGGCGCAAGATCAGTGTTGACAGCGCCACGTTGATGAATAAGGGACTGGAAGTGATTGAAGCGTCCTGGCTCTTTGGTTTTCCGCCCGATCGCATTGATGTGGTGATTCATCCGCAAAGTTTGATTCATTCAATGGTTCAATATGCTGACGGCTGCATCCTTGCACAAATGGGGGCGCCCGATATGCGTACGCCCATTGCCTACTCGTTAGGGTGGCCGGAGCGTCTCGATGGCTTTGCCAAACACGTGGATTTTGCCGCTTTGGGCAGTGTGACTTTTGAAGCGCCCGATATCCAACGTTTTCCCCAACTGGGATACGCGTATGAAGCTTTGCGCATGGGCGGAGCGGCCAGCATTGTTTTAAATGCAGCCAATGAAATTGCCGTTGAGGCATTCTTGGATCGCAGAATTCGTTTCCTTGATATCGCCCGAGCCTGCCGTCATATGATGGATACGATGGTTCTTGCGGCTCCGAAATCTTTGCCGGAAGTTTTGGCGGCAGACCGTGAAGCCAGAATCAAAACCCGTGAGGTGATCGCTCAATGGTAACGGCCCTTTTAGCCTTTGCCGTTGCGCTCGGCATTTTGATTACATTTCACGAACTCGGCCACTATCTTGTTGCGAGACTGTGCGGTGTAAAAGTTCTTACTTTTAGTTTTGGTTTCGGTCCCAAGCTTTTCAGTAAACGTTTGGGCAGAGACAAAACCGAGTGGTGCATTTCTGCGTTACCCTTGGGTGGCTACGTTTCGATGTTGGACGAGCGCCAAGAGGGGATGGTGGTAGATCCTGCGGAAGCTCACCGAGCTTTTAACCGTCAATCCGTTTATAAGCGTTTTGCCATTGTCGCGGCCGGTCCCATAGCCAATATTCTTTTGGCCATTATTTTTTATGCCATTATGGCTTGGAGCGGTCAGCCGGAAATTCGTCCGGTCATGGATACGCCGGTTGCTCAATCACAAGCCGCGCAACTTCAAATTCAGCGTCTTGACCAAGTGGTCAGTTTCGGTGACAAGAAAATCGAAGGCTTGGAAGATTTCAACTGGGCGATTTTGGAGCATATCGGTGAATCCAATGTCCCCTTGGTTTTGGATCGGGGAGGTACCCGTTTTACGGTTGATTTTGATTTAAGAGATATCAAAATTGATGAAGACAGTACCAGTCCCTTTGCTCAGCTAGGCATTAATCTTTGGTACGGTTATCCGGTCCTTTTTAATATTCAAAAAGGTTCTCCGGCGGCTCTGGCCGGAATTAAGGATGGCGACGTTGTCTTGAGCGCTGACGGCCGTTACGGTTTGTCTGTGCAGGAGCTTGTCAATTACATCAAGGATCAAGGCGAAACCTCTATTCGTTTGGTGGTTCAAAATGAAGAGGGACAAGCTCGTGAAGTGATCGTTCGACCGGAAGTTCGCGCCGTTGACGATGGCAAGGGTAATCTCGTTGAGCGCCCGGTTATTGGCGTGAACGTTGGAATTAAGCCCAATTTGATTTGGCTCTCCAAAGGCCCTGTTGATGGGTTAATGGCTGGCGTTGACCGTACCATTTCAATTACAAAGACAACGTATAAGGCTGTGGTTCAAATGATCACAGGAGAGGCCAGCACGAAAAACCTCACCGGTCCCGTGACCATCGCCGATTATGCGGGTAAAACCGCCCAGATGGGCTGGCGTGTTTATTTATCCTTTTTGGCTATGATTTCGGTCAGTTTGGGTCTTTTGAATTTACTGCCGATACCGTTGTTAGACGGGGGGCACCTCCTGTATTATTTGGTAGAAATTCTGAGAGGCCGGCCTTTGCCCGAGTGGGTGATGCAGGCTGGCCAGAAAGTGGGACTGTTAATTGTTTTGGCATTGGGGGCTTTAGCCCTTTCCAATGACTTTATAAGGCTGATACAATAGGCCATCCGAGCAAATCGTTATAAAAAATGCATTTGAAATCTTCCCTATTGCGCGCCTCGCTGGCGATGGCGCTCATGTCGATTGCAGGTGTCGCTTTTGCGGCAGCCTCTGATTTTGTTATTAAAGATATCCGCATTGAAGGTATCGCCCGTACGGAGCCCGGCACGGTGCTGTCGCACTTGCCGTTTCAAGTAGGCGATGAATTCACAGACGCTAAAGGCAATACGGCCATTCATGCGTTGTATGGATCGGGCCTTTTCCGTGATGTGCGCCTAGAGCGCGATGGCGATGTACTGGTTGTGCAGGTGCAGGAACGCCCGGCAGTCGCATCCATCAGCACGCAGGGTATCCGCGCTTTTGACCATTCCGCCATTGAACAGAGCTTGCGGGATGTCGGTTTAGCTGAAGGTCGAATTTTTGACCATGCGACTTTGGATCGAGCTGACCAAGAAATGCGCCGCCAGTATTTGGCCCGCGGCTACTATGGGGTGGACGTTAAGACAACGGTGACGCCTCTGGATCGCAACCGCGTGAGACTGTCCATTGTGGTCGATGAAGGTGAGGCGGCCAGTATTGAATCCATCCGCTTTGTCGGCAACCGTGTGATGGATGACGAAGAGTTGCAGGAACAGATGCAGCTCACGCCATCGGGTTGGATGAGCTGGTACACGAAGAGCAACCTCTATTCACGTGAAAAACTTGCCGCTGACATTGAATCGATTCGCTCGTACTACCTCAATAACGGTTATCTGGACTTTAAAGTTGACAGCGTCCAGGTTTCCATCGCCCCGAATAAACAAGATATCTTTATCACGATCAACGTCACCGAAGGCGAGCAGTATCACGTCTCCGGTGTCGAGTTGACCGGTGATATGTTGGGTCTGCAAGACGAACTTCAACAATTAATTGAAGTGGAAACAGGCTCTATTTACAACGCTGAAGTCATTAACCGTACTTCTACGGCCATAACCGATAAGCTCTCGAGCATCGGTTATGCGTTTGCTTCTGCTCGCCCCAATCCTGTGGTCACCGGCGACAATGAAGCGAAGATTGTCTACACGATTGACCCGGGTCGTCGTGCTTATGTCCGTCACGTCAACATTTCCGGCAACAGCAAGACGCAAGATGAAGTGATCCGTCGTGAAGTGCGTCAGTATGAGGCGGCCTGGTTTGACAGCGACAAGGTGAAGCTTTCCCGTGACCGTATTGACCGTTTAGGTTTCTTTGATTCGGTGACCGTCGATCCGAAACCGGTTCCGGGTACACGTGACCAGGTTGATTTGGAAGTGGTCGTGAAAGAACGTCCGACAGGCTCCATTAGCTTGGGTGCCGGTTTCTCCACAAGTGACGGCGTGATTTTGTCGGCCGGTTTCGCTCAAAACAACATTTTCGGTACCGGTAAAGCGTTAAGCGCCGAAGTCAATACGTCTGACAGCTCTCGTACGTATGCGGTTTCTTTGACTGAGCCGTACGTGACACCGGAAGGCATCTCGCGCTCAATTGACTTGTACGATCGTCGAGTCGACATGGACGAGCTCGATTTGGCCGATGACCTTGAATACGAAACTCGCGGTGCGGCCGTGAGCTGGGGTATTCCGTTTACCGAATACGACCGTGTGTTCTTGGGCGCCAAGTGGGAAAACACGCTCGTGGATGCCGGTACAAGAGCTCCTCAGCGCTACAAACAATATGTTGAAGATTTCGGTGACTCGCCTCACGCTGTAGCGGCAACAATTGGTTGGTCACGCGATAGCCGTGATAACGCTTTGGCGCCGACCCGCGGTACCTATCAGCGCTTGTCCGGTGAAGTTACACTTCCTGTGATGGATCTTCGTTACTATCGTGCGAGCTACCAGTTGCAACATTACTGGCCGGTGACCCGTGACTTGACCTTGGCGTTTAACGGTGAAATCGGTTACGGTGATAGCTGGGGCGGTAAAGAATACCCGTTCTTTAAGAACTTCTACGCCGGTGGTATCGGCAGTGTCCGTGGCTACGAAAACTCCAGCTTGGGTCCGAAGGACTACACCGATGATGATGGTGACGGAGACAGCGCCGGTGGTAAGGCTTCTTTGAATTTCTCTCTTGAAATGTTGATGCCTTTGCCGGGCGCCGACCGCACGCTTCGCTGGTTTACCTTCCTTGATGGCGGTTGGGTTTGGGGTGATTCCTACACCTATGGCGGTCGTGTAGATGAAAAGATGAGTATTTCCTTGTCTGATCTGCGTTACTCAGTCGGTGTCGGTGTAGCCTGGATTTCGCCATTAGGCCCGTTGAAGTTCAGTATCGCGGCGCCGCTCAACGACAAGGATGGCGACGAAATCGAACGCTTCCAATTCCAAATCGGTACTGGCTTCTAACTTAGCCTGCTGACCGTTACGGAAGGGCTCGCAAAATTCTGGGGAAAGGGGTTCAATAGCCGCCTTTCCCTTGAGCGTACATGGAGTACATGAAAATATGCTGAAAAAATTGGCTCTTGCCTCGGTTCTTTCATTGGCGATGATGGCCCAATCAGCAGTGGCTGATACGAAAATCGGGGTAGTGAATCCGGATCGTATTCTTCGTGAGAGTGCCGCGGCGCACTCAGCTCAAGTAAAACTTGAAAAGGAATTTGCTTCACGGGAAAAGTCGTTGTCTGTGTCGGCCAAGGCACTTAAAGCTGACGTTGAAAAATATCAAAAGCGCGCCTCTAAGATGAGTAATACCGAACGGATGGCCGAGGAGCGTAAGTTGGCGGATCGTGAACGGTCGTTACAGCGTCGTGAACGCGAATTGCGTGAAGATTTAAACCGTCGCAGAAATGAAGAATTGCAGTCAATTTTGATGCGAAGCAACGAAATTATCCGCGACATCGCCCGCAAGGGAAAATATGACTTGATTGTCCAAGAAGCCGTTTATGTTGGTCCGAATGTGGATATCACCGATCAGGTCATTAAAGCTTTGGGGAAATAAGTTATGACACAAAGAACTGCTTATCCGATTGCTGTTCTCGTGGAAGCGGTGCGCCAGCAATGCGCCGGGCGCCTGTCACAAGAATTGGTCGGTCCTTATGAAGGGGTGGCTGTCAGAAGTATCGGCGCATTAAGCCATGCCAAACCGGATGAAGTGGCATTTTTGGCTAATCCGAAATTTATTCATGAAGTCAAAGACTGCAAGGCCGGCGTCATTGTGCTTCGCAAAGAAGATAAGGAAGCTATTTACGGTGATGAAACGCCGCGCGCGATGGTCATCACCCCCAATCCTTATGCCTGGTTTGCTTTTGCCTTGCAAGTCGTTGAAAAACTTCAAAATCAATTTGCAAGTGGCATTCATCCTCATGCCTCCGTTGCCGTAACGGCTAAGGTTGATCCGACAGCCCGTGTGGATGCCGGTGCAGTTATCGAAGATCACGCCGTGGTTGGAGCGCGCGCTTGGATTGGCGCCAACAGTGTGGTAGGAGTCGGCTCTGTCATCGGGGACGATACGCGCCTGCATCCCAATGTTACCGTTGATCATCACTGCACGATCGGGGCGCGTTGTGTGCTGCAGTCGGGTTGCGTGATCGGTGGCGACGGTTTTGGTTTTGCTCCCTTTGAAGGCGAGTGGGTGAAGATTCCGCAAATCGGTAGCGTTCGAATTGAAGATGATGTGGAAATCGGGGCCAATACCGCTGTGGACCGCGGCGCGCTTGATGACACTGTGATCGGAAAGGGCAGTAAAGTTGATAATCTGATTCAGATCGCGCACAACTGCCGCTTGGGTGAACATTGTGTGATGGCGGGCGCTGCCAGCATGGCCGGATCCACCACGTTGGGAGACCATGTAACTGTTGGAGGCGCAGCCAATATCAACGGCCATATCAAGATTCCGAGTGGTGCCACCATTGGACCCGCCACGACAGTGATTTCTTATCCGGATGACACGAAACTTATGATGGGCTTTTTCCCCGCAATGCCTAATCGTGAGTTTGAACGTTCAGCTGTAATGATTAAACATTTGCCGGAGATGCGTAAGCGCTTGAGAGCGCTTGAAGCCGCTTTGGCAAAATTGGAAGACAACCAAAAGGAAAAATAAGAAAATGAAATACAACATTCAAGATATTATGAAATATCTTCCGCACCGTTATCCGTTTTTGTTGATTGACCGTGTGGAAAGTGTCTCTGACGACTTGACGACGGCTGTTGTCATCAAAAACATCACGGCCAATGAACCGCAATTCCAAGGCCATTTCCCGGAATGCCCGGTCATGCCCGGTGTTTTGATTATTGAATCCATGGCTCAAGCCTGCGCCGTGTTGGCCCTGGCCCGTTTGACCGAAGAGCAACGCAATGACGGTTCGCTTTACTTCTTTGCCGGCATTGATAACGCCCGCTTTAAGAAAGTCGTGCAGCCCGGCGATCAATTGAAGATTCATTGCCACTTCTTGAAGGACCGAGCCGGTATCGGTAAGTTTGAAGCGACGGCCATGGTTGATGACCAAGTTGCATGTGTGGCCACGATGATGTGCGCCCGCCGCAAGATGGATTAATGTTTCTTTGACACATGACGTCAAACGCCGGTCTCAAGCATTACTCTGACCGGTAACGATTAACTCAATAGAGGCGAGCCATCATGGCAAAAATTCATCATTTCTCTTTAGTCGATCCTGCCGCTCAATTGGCCGATGACGTTGTTGTCGGACCGTTTTGCGTTGTCGGACCGAAGGTGAAGATCGGTGCGGGCACGGTACTGATTTCCCATGTCAATATCACGGGAAATACAGAAATCGGGGAACGCAACCGCATTTTCCCCAATGCCAGTATCGGCTGCGAGCCCCAGGATAAAAAGTACAAAGGTGAAGATACGCGTTTGGTGATTGGCGATGACAACGTGATTCGCGAACACGTGACGATCGCCACAGGGACCGTTCAGGATCACGGCATTACCGTGGTCGGCAACCGCAATCTCTTTATGGCTAATGTCCACGTTGCCCACGACTGTATCGTGGGTGACGATACGATTTTGGCCAATAACGTCGGTTTAGCCGGTCACTCCATTGTGGCAAGCCGTGCCATTATCGGTGGTCAAGCCGGTGTGCACCAATTCTGCCGTATCGGCGAAGGAGCCATGGTGGGCGGCGGTTCCATCTTGGTGATGGACGTTCCGCCTTTTGTGATCTGCAACGGCAATCCCGCCGAACCCCATGGTTTGAATGTCGTGGGTCTGCGCCGCGCGGGTTACGACCTGAAAGCGCTCAATGCGTTTAAGGCTGCCTATAAGACCATTTATCGGGACGGTCTTCGCATTCCTGAAGCCATTAAAGTGCTCGACGTGTTGATTACCAATAATCCGCAAGTCGCCCGTGAACTTCAGCTCATGCGTGACTTCATCGCCACGAGTGAACGCGGCATTATTCGCCCGAAGGCTTAATGCACTGATGGCTAAAGACATTGTTTGGCTCGCCGGAGAAACCTCCGGCGACTTCATTGCCTCGTTGGTGCTGCCTCAGGTGGCATCTCTTTACCCGGGTGAACACATGCTGGGAATCGGGGGCGATCGTATGATCGCCGCCGGTCTTGAGCCTTGGCATCACAGCAGTGTCCTTTCGGTGAGAGGCTACGTCGAGGTTCTCAAAAAGCTTCCTTCCCTTTTAAAGCTTAGACGCGAGATGAAGCGCCGCGTCGCTCAACTTTCTCCACGCGCCTTTATCGGGGTGGATGCGCCTGACTTTAACTTGTCTATTGAAGAGTATTTAAGGGCCGAAGGACTCAAAACCATTCATTTTGTTTGCCCTTCCATTTGGGCTTGGCGCCCTGAAAGAATCCATCAGATTAAGCGGGCAGTTGATCATATGCTGCTCATCTTTCCCTTTGAAAAGAAGCTGATGGATGAAGCGGGGATTGAATCGACCTATATCGGTCATCCCTTGGCTCGGGAAATTCCGATGCACCCCGACAAAGATGCTGCCAGAGAAAAACTGGGTGTGGACGCCTTGGGGCCGGTATTTGCTGTTTTACCCGGCTCTCGGCAGGCAGAAGTGGCTTGGTGTGGACCTCACTTTTTCGGCGCCTGTGAAAAAGTTCTTCAATTTGACAAACGATCCATTTTCTTGGTGCCGGCCGCTGATGTAGCTCGTGAAGAGCAGATTAAAGCCGTTCTGAATAATTTCCCTAAAGCTAAAGCCGCCACTCGGATTATCCGCTCTGACAGCCATACGGTGATGCAGGCAAGCGATGCGATTTTGGTGGCTTCAGGTACGGCTACTTTAGAAGCGGCACTCTTTAAACGACCGATGGTGGTGGGTTATGCGATGCCCGGTATCACCGGTATTTTGATGCAAAAGAAAGGCATCATTGATTTTGTGAGCCTGCCCAATATTTTGGCTGGTGAACGATTGGTTCCTGAAATTCTTCAATACTATTGCCGCGCTGAGACACTGGCTTATGCACTGTGGCATGAGTATGAAAGACGTGATGACAGTCGGCTGATGGATCGCTTTACGGCTATGCATGAGTCTTTATTGCGTGATACGCCGAAATTAGCTTGCGATGCCATTGCATCGGTTTGCGGTTCTTAAACCATGTCTGAATCCGATCTTGATTTATTTGCCCCGGAGCAATTCTCAAGGATTGCGGGTGTCGATGAAGTGGGGCGAGGCTGTTTGGCAGGCCCCGTTGTCGCGGCAGCCGTGATTTTAGATCCTAATCGTCCGATTAAGGGATTGCGGGATAGTAAAAAGCTTTCTGCGAAAAAGCGTGATGAACTCGCCGAAGAGATCAAAGAAAAGGCTCTGGCTTGGTCTGTGGCGGCGATGGGGCCTGAGGTGATTGATAAAATCAATATCCTGCAGGCAACCTTGGAAGCGATGAAGGCGGCTGTGGAAAAGCTTCCTGTTGAACCTGATTTTGTTCAGGTGGATGGAAACAAGTTGCCTAAGTGGAAGTGGCTGTCTGAAGCGGTAGTCAAAGGCGATGATAAAGTGGAGTGGATTTCCGCGGCTTCCATTATTGCCAAAACAACCCGTGATGGTTATATGTGCAAAATTGCCGAGCTTTATCCGCAATATGGCTTTGAGCATCATGTGGGTTACGGTACAGCTGAACACATTAAAGCGCTGAAGGCTTATGGGCCTACGCCCATTCATAGAAAAACTTTCGCTCCTGTCAGAGAGGTCATTGATGGACTATCGACTGATTCAAAGTGATTCCAATCCGAAATTTAAGCGTTGGCGAAAATTAGCAGAAAACGCTCGTTTCATAAAAAAGGAAAAGGCAACACTTGCTGAAGGTGCTCATCTTCTTCTGACGATGGCAGAAAGAGGGATTACGCCCGCAGCTCTTTTGCTAAGAAGCGGCGGCATCAGTGACGAAGTGGGTAATGTTGTTGAAAACTATGCCAGAGAAGGCGTTGCCTGCTATGTACTCGATAACCGTCTCTATGACATGATTTCGCCCGTGGAGCACGGAGCGGGAATCATGGCTGAAGTGGCTATTGAGGATCGTGCGCTTCCCGTTGCCCAAAAAACGGATGTGCTTTATTTGGACGGCGTGCAGGATCCGGGCAATGTCGGTACGCTTATTCGCAGTGCCGTCGCAGCCGGAATCAAAACCATTGCCGCCAATCGAGAAACGGCAGCTTTATGGTCACCTAAGGCACTTCGCGCCGGTATGGGGGCTCATTTTGCAGCGACTATCTATGAAAATGTTGAATCGCGGGAGCTTGCCGGTGCGTTTGATGCTAAGCGTTTAGCAGCTGATGCTCGAGGCGGCTCTGATCTCTACGCGACAGCCGATTGGGAAAAGGGAAATGTCGTCTGGATGATGGGGGCCGAGGGACCGGGACTAAGCGAAGAAGCCCTTGCCTGCGCCGATAAGCGTCTTTATATCCCAATTGAACACGATTGTGAGTCACTGAATGTGGGCGCGGCCGCCGCTGTCTGTCTCTTTGAATTAAGACGGCGCCGACTTTCTTTGAAATCGTTAAAATAGTGCGGTTTAAACCGTGCACTCAATAGCTGTGAAAGTTTTTAATTGCGTTTGTGAATTCGGTCATCAATTTGAGGGTTGGTTTGATTCGGTCGAGAGTTTGGACGAACAAATCAAGGCTCATCTCGTGGCTTGCCCCTATTGTGATACGACGAACGTCAAGCGCGTTCCGACAGCTTCCTATGTTTTAGCTTCAAGAGATAAAGCGAAGACCCAAATATCCGAAAAAGAGCTTGAGGCTGAAATTCGCAGCAAAATGTACACCGCCGCCCGTAAGCTCTTAAAGGGGAGTGAAAATGTGGGTGAGCGCTTTGCACAGGAAGCTCGGGCTGTTCATCAGGGCAAAGCCCCAATACGTACGATTCACGGTCGCTGTACGCTCGAAGATGCCGAGGAACTTCTGGATGAAGGCATTAATGTTTTGCCTTTGCCCGAAGGTGTCGTGCACGAAAATAATTAATTGAGGACGTCTTAAAAATGGCTTTATTCGGTCAGCTGACAAAACCGGCAAAGGAGTTGCCGCTCATTGATGTGAGTAATCCTGATATTGTGATGGAGCTTCTTGAAGAGCTTGCCATTACGGTATCGACAAGCGAATGGATTAAAGCCAATGAACCCTACCATCCCGAAGCGGCTGATATTCATGATCAAGCCCAAGATGTTTACTCTGACCTCTTAGGTATTTTCCAAGGCAAAGTGCGTGATAAGCGTGTTAACCGCAAAGTGCATTGGGCGGGCGATCCCCTTCGTGAACATTTATCGCGTCATGAAGTCGAGGTTGAAGGGGATGTGATTGAATTTGCCCTTCAGCGTTTTTTACGCGCTTTCTTGGAGCATGCGCGTGCACCGCAAGAAGGCCGTGAAAGCATTTCACGCAAAGAATACTATGCATTTATGAGCGGTTGGGCACACTATTTTGCTGGCCTTGCCCCCGATGAAACCCCTCCCGTTGACAATCTTGAGGATGAGGAATAAATCATGGCCGATATGACCAAGGTAAAAAAGGGTATCCGTTTATTCTTAAACATTCTTTTTGTCATTGTGGTGGCCGCCGCGATTATTATGGGCTGGGGTAAAGAAGTGGATGATCCAGACGCTTGGTTTCCGGAATGGGTCGAAGAAAAAGAAGAGCCGACTCAAGCTCCTGCTCAGGCAGAGCCCGATCTTAAAACAGAAGCTTCCAAGCAATAAAAGAATCGGTTATATAAGATGAAAGCGGGGACTAGTCCCCGCTTTCGGTTATTTAATAATGGGCAATAGAGGTTTTTGACCTTCTGCGCCAACTAATGCGCAAGCGGCCAATAAAACTAACTGAGGGCCCTGATGGATGTCTTGAGCCACAAAGTATTCATCCAATGAGTGGAATTTTTCGGATAATCCGCCCGAACCCAAACAGGCAGAAGGAATATTCCTGCTGATCGGAGCGTTGGCGTCGGTTGCGGACGGACAAAATTGTGTCAATTCGATCCCCAAAAGTTTTTGGGCGCAAAGAGCGCTTTGGATGACGGGGCAATCATCGGGACGAGCTCCGGCCGGCCGATCGCCGATTTGTGTTTTAGTAAGCTTGAGCATTTTTTCGGGATCAGTAATGTCCCAGCGTTTGTTTTCTTCGCTCACACCATCTTCAAAAGCTTGAAAGATTTGAGCTTCAAGTTTTAAGAGCTCTTCGTTGGAAATGCTTCTGATATCAACATCGACTTCACAGCTCGGAGCGATGGTATTAACCGATGTGCCACCCTTAATTGTTCCGATATTGAAAGTCGTGTAGGGTTCGCTCGGAGGCGTTAACTGATCAATCAGATGGCCGGCATGGCACATCGCATGGATGGCGCTCGGGATTTTTCCAAAGTCCATGAAGCTGTGACCGCCGGGACCACTGATGCCGACGCGCCAACGATGGCAGCCCACGCCGCCCATTACAACGACACCGGCCGTAAAAGAATCGATGGCAATATAGCCATCAATGTGCCGGTCACCATTGCAAATAAACTTGGCCCCGCGAATGTCGCCATTGCCTTCTTCACCCACGGTGCCAACAAAAATGATGTCGCCTTCTGTTTGAATATCGGCTTCGTTAAAGCAGCGGATCAACTGCAGCAAGGCGCGAACACCGCTTGTGTTGTCTCCGATACCCGGAGCGTAGTATGTGTCGCCTTCGCGGCGAACCGTCACATCAGTGCCTTCCGGAAAGACTGTATCCATGTGAGCATCGATCACTAACACCGGGCCGTGGCCGTCGCCTTTGCGCACACCGACCACGTTGCCGATGGCGTCAATGGTGACATCCGTCAATCCGTAAGCTTTCATGCGGCGCGCGATTTCCTCGGCTCTTTTTTCTTCGTGGAAAGTTGGTGAGGGGATTTCACAAATTTCTACTTGTTCGGTCATTGCCTGATCTGTTTGCTTTAGAGCAATATCCAAAGCTTTTTGAATCTTTGGAAGTTCCTTTAAGCTTTGCAGGGCAGAGAAAACGTTTTGGTCAATGGCAGGAATGTCAGGATGAAGACTGTCGGACATGATAATTCCTTGGAAGAATGGTTGATGTTACTAATTTAGCACCGTCGCTAAAAAAGAAACAGGTTGATGCTTTGTTTAGGCATCAACCTGTGATTTTCTTTTATTTTGTTCCGCAAGCCCGCTCATTGAGCTGCCACATATCGAGCTGGCGGTAGGCTTCGATCCGCTTTTTCTCCGCCTCAGTGGCTTGACGCATCTTTGTGTAGTCGGTTAAAAAGTCAGTTTTGTCATCAGCCCATGGGTAAAACAGGATGGGTCCTTTCAGACTGTAGACACCTTTTTCATTTATCCACAAAGAGATGTTGTAGCCGAATGCCCTTTGAGGATCGTCAACGGCGGCCAAGAGGTTTCGGCCACCCACGGTGCGGTACGTGGCATCTGAAAGACTTAAGGCGTATAGCGTCGGGAAAATGTCTTTGTGTGACCCAACACGTTTTTCATCAAAATGAATGTCAACGGCCTTTTTAACATCGTCTGATGCCCACACATAGAAGGGGACGGCGACGTCCTTAAAGGGGCCATCGGTCACAATGGGCTTCATGCCGAGCATCCGATGGTCGGCCGTGGCTCCAATCACCATCGCTCGATTTTTGATGGATTTAAGAGCGGAAATGGTTTGCCCCAATGCGTCGGCACTAGACTGATAAGTTTGCATAATGGTCAGAAGCGATTGAGCGTAATCGTCGTGGTTGTAATGACGATTAATCACTTCTGGCACCGTGATGGGTTTGGGAGTATAGCCTTCTGGAACATGGTAGGGCGGATGGTTGGAGGTGGAAAGCACCACCATGAAAACGGGCTTATCGGATTTCTTTATCAAATCCTCAGCGAACTTGAAAGCATAGTGGTCGGCTACGCCCCACTCGGTTGTTGAGGATAAACCGAAGGCGTCCATCAGGTGGGTTTGATCATAGACTTCATCAACATGCTGCAGGGGCAGATACTCGTCCATGTTTTCCCATGCTGTTGTACCGGATGTGACAAAAACAGTTCGGTAGCCCGCTTTTTTATAAACCTCAAAAGGCGTGCCGGGCAGGGGAACATTTCGAATTGAGGAAGTGCTCACCTGAGAGACCGGACTTAAGAATAGGAGCTGAGCGACCGATTGAATGGTGTGCAGATCGGCTGACGTAAAACGTTCAAAAACGTAGTCAGACTTAAAATGAGGACGAAGGGCACCCATCAAATCCACTTTGCCTGGCTCGTCATAACTCATCATGTTAAAACCCATGCTTTCCATGATGAAGAAAGCAACGTGAGGCTTGATCTGGGCCAATTGAGTGTTAACCGGTGTTGATTGAGTCAGGGAACCGATCTGAGCGGCCTGCATGAGTTTTTCACCGCGCTTGAGTGAAGCCGGTTCAAATTTCATGGAGTGTTTACGATCCTGCGCCGCATAGTAGAGCGCCATCGGGGCATTTAAGACCAACTCATTGATTTGTTTGACGACCGAGACCTGAGCATTATTGCGTCTTAAGGGATAGCGTGAAGTCAGGGATCCCCGGGCAAGGAACACAAAGGCAATGACGCCGACCACGATAAGCGCAATGGCCTTAATCGCTGAAAGCGTATCCCAAAGGGCAGAGGCGCTTAACTGAACAAAGATTTTTTTCCACAACCAGAAAAGAAAAGCAGTGGCCGCAATAACGCCGATCGAATTGGAGATGATCGGATAATCCTGCCACACCGTGGTCATGACGGCCTGAGGCTCTTCGTGTAGGAAGTTGAAAACAAAGATGTCGATTGCGGTTTGAAATGTCTGGATGTAGTGGAAATTGCAGACCGAGAGCAAAATAACGGCAAAAAACGCAAAGACGCTCCAGATCGTCAAAAACTTAATTAAAAACGTCCAGGTTACCCTGAAGTAGAAAAGAAACAGGCTGGCCAAAAGAGGAATAATGGCCAAAATAGCGCCGCTTCTGGCATCAAAACGTAAGCCCAAATACCGCATTCTCCAAACATCATCACTTTGGATCATTTCTGCGGGGACTTCTCTGACGACAATCAGCCAGAAGTAAAGTTCTCGGATAGCCGCCATAAAAGCAATGGCAAGAGCCACCAAGACAAAACATTGACAAAGGAGCAATAAAAATCGTCCTAGAGAGGAGTCAGGACGATGTATTTTCGGGAAAAAAGCCATTTTTCAGTCATGGTTAATTGTTTTCGACATTTTAGCGAAAAGGCTTTTTGGACGAGGGAATATCAAAGCTTGGTTACAAAAAGGCGCCGTGATTTGTACGGCGCCGTTAAAAGGTGACTATTTTGCAGTGTCGCCTAATATTGCGTGAGAATCTGAATAATGGATGCTCATCGGAGCATTCATCACAATATAGTTCACCATTGGAATTTTGCTGATTTTGGCTTGAGCCGCTGTGAGGGGATCCATGGAGGTGATGCTCGTTTGAGCTGAAGTCCACACCAAGCCAAAAAAACAACACAGGCAAATGAGCCAATTGATCATGTTCACATGACTCCACAATCCCGAGGTGCTGAAAATCGTCGTCAGTCGATGCCAGAGGCCTAAAAATAAACCCGTGACAAAGACGGTCATGACCGTATCAAAGAAAATCGGGTAGGAGCTTGAGTAAGCCGCAAGGTTAGCAAACGGCGCGTTGAAAAAGAGATCGACCTGAGCGGCGTTAAGCGGCAAGCCGGTAGCCCCCAAAACATGGATATTGGCGCAGGTGCTTGCCATCAGCCAAGCTGCGCTCAAAGTTACCCAAACACCAATGATCTTCAAGCACAGTCTGAAAAAGGCGGGCCCCAAGGCACCCAAAAGCGAGACCACGATACCCGGCAGCATCAGATAGTAGGCAAGCTTCGCATCGTATCGAAGTCCAACCATCCAAATGTCGATGTATTCATCTTTAACCACGACTTTATCCAAAGCGGTTTGTGTGATAAAGACATCCATGTAAAGTTCGCGGAAAACAAAATTGAGCGCGCAAATCAGTAAGGCAAAAACAGCCAGACTCATGAAAAGCACGAGCACGCGCGCAAAGGGATGCTCCGGGCATTGAACGGGAGCAAGGGCCTTGATCGTACGTTGTTGTTTCATTTTCTTATATAAAATCAAATAAATAGGGTATTTATTAAACCACTGCTTCAATAGCTTCGGATAGTTCGAGCCATCGAGCTTCAAGCGCTTCGACTTCAACGCTCAGCTCTCCTCGGCGCTTGAGTGCAGCGGCCACTTCATCCTGATCGCCTTGAGTGTAAAAGCCACTGTCGGCAAGCTTTGCATCCAAAGCTTTAAGTTCTGATGAAAGCGGCTCCAACTTCTTTTCAACTTGTGCCAGTTCTTTTTGTAAAGGTTTCTTTAAATTGGCAATGCGTTGACGCTCAAGCGCGGCCTGTTGTCTGGCTTCTCGTTTGTTGGGCGAGGAGGATGTCGCCTCACTTTTGGCTTTTTCAGCTGAAAGGGAAGCTTTGCGTGTTTCAAGAACGAGCTTGGCGTAATCATCAAGATCCCCGTCAAACTCACTGACTTTACCCTCATGAACCAGCATCAGTCGTTCAGTCGTGGCGGCTAAAAGGTGTCTGTCGTGGGAAACGAGCAGTACAGAGCCCTCAAAAGAGGAAAGCGCCATCGTTAACGCTTCGCGCGTTTGCATATCCAAGTGATTGGTCGGTTCGTCAAGCACGATCAGGTTCGGTTTATCCCAGGCCAAAAGGGCCAAGGCCAGACGGGCTTTTTCTCCTCCTGAGAACGGTTTAACCAGTGCGTTAACCATCTCACCGCTGAATTTAAACCGTCCAAGGAAGTCGCGCAGAACCTGTTCTCGTTCATCGGGCGCTTTACGGCGAAGATGTTGTAGCGGGGTTTCATCGCCTCGCAATTGCTCAAGCTGATGCTGGGCAAAGTAGCCGATTTGAAGCCCCTGACCGAATCGGAATTCACCCGCCATGGGGATGAGCTCCTTGCAAATTCCTTTAATCAAGGTGGATTTGCCGGCTCCATTGACACCCAATACACCGATTCGCTCACCGGCGCGGATTGAAAACTTTACGTCATGCAAAATTTCCCTATCCCCATAACCGAGAGAGACGGATTGAGCTTCAACCAAATGCTCCGGCAGGCGTTCAGGCTTTAAGAATTCAAAGCGCCATTCACGGGTGGCGCGCACCGGTTCAACCGCTTTTAAGCGCTCGAGCATTTTGATGCGCGATTGCGCTTGGCGGGCCTTCGTTGCCTTATAACGGAATCGGTCAATAAAACTTTGAAGGTGGGCGCTTTCACGTTCATAGGCTTTAGCGGCAGCGTCCTGAGCACGAAGTCTTTCTACCCGCAAAGCTTCAAAGGCGCTGTAATTTCCCGCGTAGCGGCGGATCGTATTGTCTTCAATGCTCCAGATGGTATTAACGGAGCGGTCCAGGAACTCGCGATCGTGGCTGATGATAAGCGTTGTCGCATGCTGGCGTTTTAACCACGCTTCAAGCCAAATGACACTATCTAAGTCCAAGTGGTTGGTCGGTTCGTCAAGCAGCAGGAGCTCTGCAGGACACATGAGCGCGCGCGCCAAAGCCAAGCGGTTTCGCCAGCCGCCTGAGAAATCCTTGACGTGATGGGTGGTCATCTCTTCGGTAAAACCCAAACCGTGCAGAATGATCTTGGCCTGCGCCGTGATCGCGCCTTCGTTGAGTTCGGCCAAGGTTGCGTGCGCGCTGGCAACACTCATATCGTCTCCGGCTTCAGCCAAGGCTTTTTTTGCTGCCATGAGGGGAGCGTGGCCTGAGAGTACCCAGTCAATCGCGACTTCATCGACCGTGTCAATGTCTTGAGCAACGTGACCGATGTTTTCAAGAGCCGGGGCGCTGATCTCGCCCGCTTCAAGGGGGACTTCGCCTAAAATCGCAGCGAGCAGACTCGATTTTCCGCAGCCGTTTTCGCCCACGAGACCGATTCTTTCGCCGGGATTGGCCAAAAGTGTGGCGTGCGAATACAGCACTCGCACGCCTCGCATGAGACTGACGTCTTGAAGTCTAAGCATTACGGAAGTTCATCCTTTCGCAAAAGATAGACCATCGCATCTTCATTTTCAGTGGCTAACCATGTAAAGGGCACTTTGGGATAAGCCGCTTCACAGGCGTCTTTTCCATCACCCACTTCAACCACCATGACACCGCGGTTCGTGAGATGAGCTTTTGAATCCGTCATCAGGCGGCGCACGATATCCAGGCCGTCGTCTCCAGCCCCTAAAGCTAAAGCCGGTTCATGACGGTATTCACCGGGGAGGTTGTCCATCGCCTCTTGGGTGACATACGGAGGATTGCTGATGATCACGTCGTACTGACGGTCACCCAATTCATTGAAAAGATCGCTCTTAATGAGTTCGATTCGATCCTGCATGCCATAGCGTTCAACATTGATTTTGGCAACATCGAGCGCGTCCTGGCTGATATCCACGCAGTCAACCTTGGCATTGGGGAAGACTTCGGCCGCGATAATGCCCAAGCAACCAGAGCCCGTGCACAAATCAAGCACGCGCGTAACATTTTCAGGATTAGAAACCCAAGGCGCCAATTCGTCTTTTAAAAGTTCGGCAATGTAGGAGCGGGGAATAATCACGCGTTCATCACAATAGAAGGGATGGTCAATTAACCAAGCTTCTTGCAAAAGGTAAGGTGTCGGGATTTTGTCAACGGCACGCTTTTCGATTCGTTCCAAAAGCATCTTGAGCTCCGCATTGGAAACGCGGGCGTCCCAGAAGCGATCCGAGTCTTCGAAGTTAAGCTTCAATGAACGCAACACCAAGAAGTAGGCTTCCTCGTATGTATCGGCGCAACCATGACCGCAGAAGATATTATTAATCTCAAATTGTGTCATCGCATAGCGGATGACATCACGGATGGTTTGTAGTCGGCATTGATGAACGTCGTTATCGGTAATCATAAAAATTCTTTTAAAAATCAAGCTTCAAAACAGGGTCCTATTTTAACCCAGAACGCTCGTGGAGGGGAGCGTGAAAAGAAATTCAAAAATTCTGAAATTTTGCCCAATCAGAAGCGTTTCTTTTCAGTTTCGGTCGGTTTTCTTTTGATCAAAATGAAACTGAGCACGATGATGAGCCACATGACGGCAATCCAGAGGCAAAATCCGTTTGCAATGGTTGTCATGGAAACATCTTTAGCCAATTGACCAATTGAAAAATTCGGAATGCCGGATCCCACGTAGGCTCCTAAATATAAGGCGGAAATAAGACCGGCTCGCTCACGTAACGTGGCATCCATGAGTAATAGTTTTAATCCGCTGCAGCATGTGCCGCCTTGCGCGGCGCCGCAAATTACGACAAAAATCATAAATAGTGCAGGAGATTGCATATCAAGCGTTAGAAAAACGCCTCCCGCTCCAAAGAGAAAACCGGTGCTCATGAGCAAAAGTGTTTTACTCGGATTAAAGCGTCCACTTACTAATCCGAAAACAGCGATCGGAATAATTAAAAGCAAGTACGTGATCGCTGCGAGTAAGACGCTGCTTTCCCCAAATACGATTTGGGCAAATTGAGCGGAGAATCCTTGAAAGAAACTGCTCACACCCCATGTGCCTATGAAGGCGGTGATGCTCAAAATGAAGAGCCGTCTTAAGCGGGTAGGAATCGCGATTTTGGGAATAAGCACTTGGCCGATGCTTTCGGTTCCCAATCGCATGGTTTCAGTACCCAGAACAGATAAGACAATGCAGAAAACGAGCAAAGCCACACAGGCATCAAAAAGAAGTGTCGGATTGAGGACGTTGTATTCAATGATGAGTCCCGTGAGAAGTGTTCCAAGTGATAGGCCAATGTTGGGGCCGGCTGAAGTCATGGCTGTGCCTAACCATGCTCTGGCTGGTGGCGCTGTATCTACGACCCAGGACATGCAAGCGCTGGTTGCCAGTCCGCAAGAAAGTCCCTGAAGAAAGCGCCCAATATAAAGATCGCTTGCCGATTGTCCGACAGAAAATAAGTAACAGGCAATGGCGCCGAATCCAAGCGCCGCGATGACAACAGGTTTTCTGCCTAAAAAATTGGAAAGACGAGCAAAAAGGATAAGCGTGAGAACGCAGCCGGCGAAGTAACTTACAACGCTCATGGCCACTTCTGAAGAGGATAGCTGCAGCTCGTTGACCCAGTAGGCCATCATCGGGATGGCGGTTGCGGCCGTGACAAAACAAGTGATTAAACAAAAAGCGGCCACGAAAAAAGAAAAGCCACGCCGTTTGATGGCGTCGCCCTCCGGGTGCGCAAGTGATTTCTTTTCAAATTCAATGGCCATGGATAATGACGATTTGGAATCGAAGCAATCCGATAAAAGCAAAAGCCCGATGGTTAATCATCGAGTCATTAAGTGACAGAGAATTATGTCACATTCAATTGGTATTGGAATTAGTATGAGAAGTTAATCCAACAATTGAAAATGTGAAGAAAAAACCTTTAAAAACACAATCGGCAAGTTTTTAGGCTTGCCGATTGATACTTAAAAAGTGAAACGATTAGAAGAGGTAATTAACCCGTCCGGACACAAGCCAAGTGTCAATTGTTTCTCCGCCGGCGGTTCTTTCAACATCGACTTGGAAGGACAAATTGTCTTTCCAGTTCAAGTAGCCGCCGACACCGAACGTGGACCATGTGTCCTTGTTACCCCAAGTGACATTGACCTTATCGCTAAGATCGCTAAATTGAGCGTCTTGGCCGTCTGTGAACTGATGCAAAACATCGGCGCGGGCATAAAGTTCACCGACATAATCGGAGGACTCAAACGTCTTACCGGTTCTGAGACCAACACGCCCAATGACACTGATATCGCTATCGGCATCAACCTTCATGTTGCGTTCTGTGCGGTAGTTGTAGTCACCGAGGTAGGCCACTTGCAATTGCACTTGAGGTTCAATGAAGACATTGTGTTCATCTTTAAAGTTGTAGCCGTATTCAGCAGAAAGAGCCGCATACTTTTGATCAAATGAACCGCTTGTTGTGAGCGCTCCGGACTGGTTGGTCACGTCAAACTCATTATCCACTTGGCCGAAACGAGCAACAAAGTCCAGGTAGTGAGAGCCAAACGTTAAGGTGTCGTAAACAGAAGCCTCATAACGCTTAAGGTCCCCGGAACCCTTCAAGTCATTGAGGTCCGATTCTCCGTCCGTGTAGGCAAAGCTAAAGCCCAAACGATTATCGACTGAGGTTGCCTTTTCATAGCCGACATAGACGGTGGTTAAATCAGCGTTATAGAGATGCTCGGCACCAGCCTCACCGTATTGGACTCGGGCCCACAGGCCGTCCTTTTCTTCATTTTGGAAGACGGCATTTTGCAGACGACGGTCGCGTCGGTCCATGTTGACAGCCAAATCATAGCTTGCATAGCCGGCGGAACGCATACCGATAGAGGCTGCAGATTCGATCATTCTAATGCGTTTGATAAACCATTCTTTACCGCCCTCATATTCTTTAGGATCAAAGTTCCAACCATCCTTTTCCCAACTATCGTAGTGAATTTCACTAATTTGTTTGGCATCTTGAATATCCTTAGAATCAATTTCTAATTCATAATCAAAGAGACTTTGACCGTAAATGTTTTGTTTTTCAGCAAAAGAAACAAATTTCCCATCATCTAAGGGCGCTTTTTGTAAGGCAAAAGTTAGCGTATTGGTTGGAGAGACGCTTTCAAGCAATTCCATGTTGTAGGGTTCAATAAAGTGTTGGCCACCGTCAGATGAGGACTCGATGAACACCATGTCGCTGTTTTGTCTGTTTTCTGCGTCAAGGTCTAAACGGAAGATGCCGCCGTTTCCTTTGAGGTCCCCAATGCGAACATAATCGTGTTTTCTTTTTGCTGATTCATCTAATATGTCCCATATTCCAATTTCTTTCCATTGATGAGCAAGGATTTCATCGTGTAAATTAATAATCCCACCATCAAGTAGGCGTATTTCAGAAATACGTTTAGGAATAAAGTTTAATGTGAAACGGTCGTTGCTAGCATTGTCAACTAAACCAAAATATGACCATTGAGCTCCATTCTTGAATGTTAAATCTAAATCACTTTTTTGAGCCAGAATTTGACCGAAAAAAGGGATAGTTCCTACGTCTGTGTTGCCAAACGACTGATCATCTCCATACCAGTATGAATCGGCTCCAGAGAATGTACCTGTTACGCGTGATGGATTACGATACAAAGCATCCATGCTTCCAATCATATCTATTGAGCCGACAAGTCTATTTTTTGTTGATTCGAAAATTACACTTCCACCATTTTTTGCGGATATCGCATCAGGTTTCGCTTCGAAAACCCATATCTTTGTATTAGTATCTTTACTTCCTAGTTTGATGACTGAACCTTCAAAAGCGGAATAAATGGCATTAGCTCCGTATTTGCTGGTTATGTCAGGCGAGTGCTTGACATAGATTTCTATATTGCCTAGTAGATTTATTTGTCCGGTTGTGTGGTGATGATAGTTGCCCGCTGTAATTGCGTATGTTCCGTCAGAACCAGAGGGGCCATCCGTGTAAGAGTTGATATAAGTGTCACCCGTAATGGTTAAACTTCCACCTTGGTCAACGTATATGGCAAATTGGTCCTGCCTACTGGGTGGCGTAAAGTTTGGTAAGTTAATCGCCTCAAAAGTTTCTTTAGTATTAAAAAAGGTTCTAAATTCATCCTCGTAATTATCATTAGCGAGGAAATTTTTATCGATAATTTGATCAGTAGCCGCTAGCAGCGATTCTGAACTTAATGCCAAAAGAACAGCACAAGCAATCAAACTTTTCTTAATTTGTTTAGATAAAGCGATTTTCTGGGGGGGGGCATATCGCATAATTATTCCTCTCTATAACTGAAAAAATTGAGTCCTGAAATTTTCTCAAAACAGAAAATGGTGATCAAGAAAATTGATATTTAGTATTAACCCTTAATAATTTTGAATTACCAATTAATAACCTATTGTATTTCCAATGAAAATCAATACGTATGGCCGATAGCAAAAAAGTCGACCATTTTAAATTTTGATTAAACGCAAAATAGGCGACTTTCAACTGAAAATCGCCTATTAGTAAAAATTATGGAATAGCTATCTAGAGAACAGAAGCAAAACTTCTAGCCACGTACTTCACATTCTTTTCATTTAACCCGCAAACGCAGATCCGTCCGTTTCTTACCGCGTAAATTCCAAATTCAGTGGCGAGACGATCAACTTGCTCGGGCGTTAGTCCCGTAAACGAGAACATACCGGCTTGTTGTGTCACAAATGAAAAATCCCGTTTAGCGCCAATGGCTTTCATTTCATCGGTTAGAGCTTGTCGCATCGAAAGAATGCGGTTTCTCATGCCGGCCAATTCCGATTCCCAACGCTTAAATTTTTCAGGATCCGCTAAGACACTTTCTACAATGCGGCCTCCGAACGTCGGCGGATTGGAGTAATTCGCTCGTGCGCAGGTTTTTAGATGAGTGGTGACCCGTTGGGCTTCATCTTCAGATTGCGTCACGACTGTCAAAGCGCCGATTCTTTCTCCATAAAGATTAAAGGATTTAGAAAATGAGGAAGCCGCCAGGAAATTAAGTCCTGAGTCAGCAAAAAGGCGGATGGTTTGAGCATCCTCGTCCAAGCCTTTTTTAAATCCCTGATAGGCCATGTCTAAAAATGGGATCAGGTGACGGGCGCGGCAAATGTCAATGACTTCCATCCATTGATCAACGGACAAGTCATAGCCCGTCGGGTTGTGGCAGCAGGCGTGCAAAATAACGAGTGTTTTTTCAGGCAATGCCTTCAAGTCTTCTGCCATTGCAGAAAAGTCCACGCTGTTGCTTGATGCGTCGTAATAGCGGTAACCCGTCACGGAATAGCCGGCAAGCCGAAGAATGTCATTGTGGTTGGTCCAAGTGGGTTTTGAAGTCGCTCCGACATTAAGACCGCATGCCCAATGCATTAAATCAACGCCGAGTTTAAGGGCTCCGGTGCCACCCAACGTTTGCACGGTGCAGGCTCGTTTGGAGGAAACAATTTCGCTTTCTTTTCCAAAAATCAGTTCTTGAACCAATCGGTCGTAAAGAGGAAGCCCCGTTTGAGGAATGTAAGTGTGGGGGCGGTGTTCTGCGGCAATGGCTAGTTCAGCTTCACGGACGACATCAAGAACCGGTGTGACTCCGTTTTCATCCAAATACATTCCGACCCCAAGATTGACCTTACAGTCGCGGGGATCGGCAAGAAACTTACCCGTGAGACTTAAGATGGGATCGTCAGGAACCGCAGTCACAGTCGAAAAAATGGATTTATTCATCGGCATTCCTTTCATAGAAAGTTCACTTTCTCCAATATAAAGTAGCCGTGTGCGTTGCGGGATTGATTTTTCTAAGCAAAAAGCGCTAATTGAAGTTGAAAATTTGCCGTCATCTACGTGTTTTTCACTAATGAAGATAAGAATAGACTCCTTCACTGACGAAAAAGGCGAAGCCTTGATGACTTCGCCTGAGCACAAAACGTTAAAGAGGTTTTGTGATTACTTCTTCATGGCTTCAATAGCTTTCTTCACGCTTTCTTGTGTCGGACGGAAAGCCGTGAGGCGTTGTTGAATGATAGCCGGAGCTTGGGCAATCATGGTGTTGTAGCGATAGCCGCCCTTGACCAGCGTCTTTAAAACATTCGCAAAGTCAAAATAGCAGTCTTCGCGCTTGACTTTGGCGGAGTGTTGCAGGCCCATGAAGTCAGTCCAGGTCACTGTGTAAACCACACCCTTGTCGCTCACATCGCAGTGCGTGACAGCCACAGCGTCACAAACCCAAACGTTCGGTTCCTGTTGTTGGACGTTTTGTTCTTTTTGGGGTTCTTTCTTATCCATTTTTAACCTCATGATTGATAGAAAAGTTTAAGAAGCAGCGGCCTCGCGAGCTTTATTCGCCGCTTCCGTCCGTTTAGTGTAAATAGTAGCGCAAACGCCGGAAATAATAATCATGGCCATGCCGACTAAGCCCAACATGGTGACTGTTTCACTAAAGAGGGCGAAACTGACAAGAGCCGAGAAGGGAATGGCGGAAAAGCCCAGGCAAGAACTCAAAAGCATGTTACCGTAAGCGTAAGAGCGGGTGGTGCAGATTTGGCCCAGGGTAGCGCAGATGCCCATGCCGACCAAATAGGCGCCGGACTCCAGCGTCGGCATATGCATGCCGTTTTCAAAAATGTAACTTCCCAATACGCCGAAGACCGCGCCGAACATGGAAAAGTAAAACACAATGCGCCAGGAGGGCTCCTTGAGATTCCCCAATTCTTTAATTTGCCAGTAAACAACCAAGTCGATCAAGGCAACAAAAAGACAAATCAAAGCGGGGATGAGGTAGCCTTCATCAAAGGTGGGCTGAAGCACGGTGGAGACACCCGCAAAGCCAAAAAGGATAGCCAGAATAACACCCCAGGGGGCTGATTCCTTTTTAATAAAAGCCAGAATGATGAAATTAGCCGCCATAAATAGCGGGGTGGTGTAGATCAAGGTCATGTTGGTGCCAAGCGGCATTTCGCCGATGGTGAAGAACCACAGACCGACGGAAATAGTGCCTAAGACTGCGCGTTTGATGTGTCCGCCTAAATGTTCCGTGCGAAGCGACAGGCCCTGTGAGCGCACAAACATGGAAATGGTGACAATGCCGATGAGCGACCGGTAGAACACAAGTTCAAGGGATCCGAAATGGCCGCTGCAGAGTTTCACAAAAACCGCCATAAAGGAAAAACAGGCGGCCGCCGCCAGCGCCCAAAGCGATTGTTTCATCATAAATAAAGAATCCTTTTCTTTTTTGCGCAGTTAAGTCCTGACATTGTATGCCTGTTATGTCTTTACCGAAAGGTAGTGTTTGCTCGGATGTTTTAATTAGTATCAGACGGATTTCTTCTTTCAGCACTGGATTGCCTCTCTATAATTTTGGCTTCTTCAAAAATAAAGCAAAAAGAAAGGCAGGTCTTTCATGATCAGACAGTCGGCCCTTTTAGGACACAGTTGTGCGGCAGGCGCCAATATTATTTGGGGCATGATGGCGCCGATTGCCAAAGTGGTGATGGTCGGCGGCCTGGTGACGCCGCTTGTTTTAACCGACTTAAGAATTTTCGGGGCGGCGGTTTTGTTTTGGCTCGCGTCCTTTTTTGCACCGTATGAAAAGGTAGCTAAAGCGGACTTATTCAGACTTTTTCTGGCAAGCCTTTTCGCCATTATTTTTAATCAGGGCAGTTATGTTTTTGGCGTTGGTCTGACGACACCGGGTAACGCCACCATTCTGACTTCGACGATGCCCTTATGGGCGATGGTGCTCGCCGCGATTGTCTTAAAAGATCCAATCACTTTGAAAAAGCTCGTTGGCATTCTGATGGGAGCTGTCGGCGCTTTGACGCTTATTATGTCCAAAACGGATGTCGCGGCCAATCCCGCCATCGAAAGTAATATTTGGGGCGATTTGCTTGTAGCCAGCGCCCAATTGAGTTTTGCTTTTTACGTTGTGCGCTTTAAAGATTTGGTGACTCGCTACAACTTATTTACAACGATGAAGTGGATGTTTACATTCGCCTCACTTTGCATTTTTCCGTTTTCATTTTCATCATTAACCTCGACTCCTTGGTTTTCTCTTAGCCTGAACGAATGGTTAAGTGTTGCCTATGTGGTCGTCGGCGGGACCTTCTGCTCTTACCTCTTGATTGTCGTCGGACAACGCAATCTAAAACCTACTGTGGCGGCTATGTATAACTATGTTCAACCCGTTGTGGGGTGTTTGGCCGCTGTTGCGATGGGGCTGGATTCTCTGACCTGGTCAAAAGCGTTTGCCGTCGTCTTTATTTTTGTCGGTGTTTATTTGGTCACTCACAGTGCGAGTGCGAAAGAACAGGCGGCAATTCAGAAGAAGCAATTGGAGGTTTTACAAAAACGCCAATCAAAATAAATTTAATATAATATTAAATTAATATTAAAACAATTCTATTAATACATTAAGATAGTTTGTTAGTATCGAAACTGAAGACAATTGAATCGAGTCCAAAGTATTGTTTAAAAAAACACTTGAAAGAGAACCGAAAGTCACCTGGTTTCTTCCGGTTAAGAATATATTGTTGACCTGTCACAATTCTCCGATATACTAGGAAAAGCAGGTAGAGAAAATATAACAGGCGTGATTGAAGGGACAAAAAGAAAAACGCTTAAATAACCATTTGTCGTGATTATTTAAGCGTTTTTGGTGCCCGGGATCGGACTCGAACCGATACGTCTCGCAACGCCAGCACCTGAAGCTGGTGCGTCTACCAATTTCGCCACCCGGGCTTATGGATCAGGCATAATGCCTGAAACAAGAATCGCAATTATATACGAAAGAGAAACGAAGTTGCCAAATTTAAAGAAAACCCCGCGTCCTAAAATCGTTAAAGAAAAAAGAGCTTCTTCTAAGAAATCAAAAGGCTCGCAAGGACGGGTAAAAAATTACGTCATCACCGAGCTTGTCCAAAAGGCTGTTGAAATTCTTAACCAATCGGCGGCGGATCTGGATACGTCAGAGCTGTATGTGCTTTTGTCGCGTCAATACAGAAAATTAAATGAAGGTCTCTTTGCTCAGGTGTTGGACCGCTTGATGGGGGATAGCCGTGTGCGGTTTGATTCCCAGAAAAAGTGTTTTACTCATAAAGCTAAAAAGGAACACACGGGGATTGTTGTATCGCCCGCGCAAAGCACACCTTACGTAGTCGATGATGATACAGGTGAGCGTTTTTCCATTGCTCAGGAGTCGGTCAAACTGTATTTGCCCGGTGACGCTGTGATTTTCCGCTCTGCGCACTCTGCCGAGCCTTGGGATGATCCTTACCTTTACGCCAATGTCACTGAAGTTGTTGAGCATTCTATCGCCGAAATTGTGGGTGAAGTTAAAAAAACAACCTCTAAACACGGCAAGGTGACTTATCACTTTAAAAAATACGATCCGAGACTTTGCAATTTGAGTGTGAAGTTTTTAGATCCTGAAACGGTTTTAGAGTCTTGGGTTGATAAAAAGGCGATCGCCGTCATTGACCGTTACCCCTCTAAAGATGACCCTCGAGTCTACGTTCGCATGGATCGTGAACTTGAAGTGGACAGCGATGCGGATTTAGAAATCGAATTGGCCGTCCGTCAATTTAACCTTCCGCACGAATTTTCTCCGGCAACTGTTCTTGAAGCCGAAAAACTGCCTAATAAGGTATTAGCGAAAGACAGAGCCCGCCGGGTGGATTTGCGTGACGTTGCGTTTTGCACCATTGACGGGGAAGACGCGAGAGACTTTGACGATGCGGTGTACGCCCAAGCCGAAGGCAATGGCGCTTATCGATTGCTCGTGGCCATTGCTGATGTGAGCTACTACGTTAAGCCCAATTCGGACATTGACCGTGATGCTCAGCTCAGAAGCACCTCGGTTTACTTCCCGCGCCGAGTGATTCCGATGTTGCCCGAAAAGCTCTGCAATGGTCTTTGCTCGTTAAATCCCGGCGTTGATCGCTTATCCATGGTTTGCGATATGGTGATCGATTCGCTCGGGACGGTGAAGGCTTATCAGTTCTATCCGGCTGTTATCCATTCTCACGCCCGTTTGACCTACACCAATGCCTGGAAATACCTTTCTAACGAAACTGTGACGGATGAAGAAGTGCCTCAGGCGGTGAGAACGGGTCTTGATACTTTATATGATCTCTATAAAGTTCTTCGACGGGCACGCAGTGTCCGTGGGGCCATTGATTTTGCAACACAGGAGACATTGGTTAAGACCGATGAAAAGGGCAACATTATTGCCATTGTTGCTCGGGAATCAAACGATGCGCACCGACTGATCGAAGAGTGCATGTTGGCAGCCAATACCTGCGCGGCTGATTTTATAGGACGCCATAAAAAGCTGAGTTTATACCGTGTGCATGATTCGCCCTCGGTTGATAAGCTGTTGGAATTGCGCCGCACGCTTTCCGGCTTCGGGCTAACGCTATTGGGTGGCAATAAGCCAACGGCAGCCGATTATGAAAAAGTGGTCGAAGCGGTTGAAGGTAAACCTTATAGTGACGTCATTCAAACGGCGCTTTTGCGCTCGATGCAACGCGCTGTTTATTCTCCAGACAATATCGGCCACTATGGCTTGGGTTACGAGGGCTACACGCACTTTACCTCGCCCATTCGACGCTATCCGGACCTTTTGGTTCATCGAACGATTCGAGGCATTCTCTCAAGGCGTACCTACAGACCGACAGTCTATCCGGGCAGTACCTCGGTGCTCAATAGCTTAAGTGGCATGAACCTTAAGCGCACACTATTGGCGATGCCGCAGCCTGAAAAAACAGAGGCGGTGGGAGCAACGGATCCGTCTCGCGGTGCCTGGGTGGAACTCGGCAAGATCACGAGCGCCTGTGAACGACGGGCCGATGATGCGAGCCGCGATGTCACCGCTTGGCTCAAGTGCCGCTACATGAAGACTATTGCTTCGGATAAGCAAAAATTTAAAGCCCGAATTACGGCGATTACTTCATTTGGTCTTTATGTGCAGCTTCAGGAAATCTTTGTTGAAGGCTTTGTGCATATTTCCAATATTGGTTTTGACTACTATGTCTACACGCCCGAAGGTACCCTGCAGGGACAATCGTTTGGTGAAGTGTATGCCGTGGGTGACGTGGTAACGGTGAGTTTGATTGAAGTCGATGAAGATCGCAGACGGATTGATTTTCGTATCAGTCGGTCGCGTCATTGATTACAATGAGCAGGTTTGATTAATAAAGTAATTTAATTTTTGTATGGCAAAGAACATTATTTTGGCAGGGTTTCACGCTGTGGGAGCTCGCCTGAGAAAAGATCCGGATTCAATCGTATGTGTGTATGTTGATCCGCAAAGACGCGACAAGCGCATGAGTCAGATGCGCGCTGAACTGGAAAGTTTGGGTGTGCGTGTCATGCAAGCCGGCCACGACCGTTTAAACGGCATGGTTTCCGGAGACATTCCCCATCAGGGTATTGTGGCCATGGCCAAACCTTTGGAAGTGAGCCTGACATTTGATGAATTGATGGATGAGATTCGTCCGGACTCTCTCTTTTTAATTTTGGATGGCATTACGGATCCGAGAAATTTCGGAGCTTGTTTGCGCTCTGCGGATGCGGCCGGCGTTCATGCCGTGATCATTCCGAAAGACCGCTCGGCAACCGTAACGCCGGCGGCGGCAAAGGCGGCGGCAGGCGCTGCCGAAACGGTTCCCGTTGTGACTGTGACGAATTTGGCCAGTGCCATTGTCGAATTGCGCGATGCCGGTGTGACGGTGGTGGGCGCAGCAGGCGAAGCCACAAAGACAATTTATGACTTTGATCAGACCGGCGCTTTTGCTTGGGTGATGGGCGCCGAAGGCCCAGGCTTGCGTCAGTTAACACGCAAACGCTGTGACGATTTGGCCAAGATTCCTTTAACGGGTTCTGTGGAAAGTCTGAATGTCTCCGTTGCCACGGGTATCTGTCTTTTTGAAAGCGTGCGTCAACGTTATTTGAAAAACGGTCGATAATTTTTCCGTTTTCAGTGAGAGGGCAAGTTCTGATTGAGGAGCTTGCCTTTTTATTTGCCTAAAGTGTAGAGATATTTTCGATAAGCTCTAGAGCGCTTTTTGTTGAAGAGAGCATTTTCTGAACTCGAGCACGGTCACCGGCCGCAATTTGAGGTTCAAGCGTTTGTAAAAGCGCCGTCGCGTTCGGATTTTCGGCGCTTGAAAGATAAGAAGCAATCGCGTAGGCGGCCGTGATGTTGGCAGAAGTGCCTGCGCCAAAACGGTAGAGACTGGCTAAAAGCAAGAGAGCTTTTTCTTCGCCTTGGGCGGCTGCGCGTCTTGCCCAGGTGAAAGCTTCTTCATAAGAGGCGAGAGTTCCCTCTCCTGCCTGATAAAACAGCGCAAGTTGGTACTGAGCGGGCGCGAAGCCTGCAATGGCAGAAAGCCTGATCCAGCGAAAAGCTTCTTCTTCGTTTCGCTTAGGATAGTCCGGATGAATAAATAAGAGTCCGAATTCGTACTGTCCTTTGGGATCACCGTTGACCGCCGCTTTTCTAAGCCATGTGGCTGCCTGCTGCAGATCAATTTCGCATCCGGCGCCGTGAGCGAGCGCATAGCCCACTCGGTATTGACTTTTAACATGCCCCTGGGCTCCTGCGAGCCTAAACCAGCGTAAAGCTTGGTAGTCATCTTTTTCGCCGGCAATACCATCCATTAAGGCGCATCCGAGGTCGTATTCGGCTTCTGCGTTACCGGAAATAGCCGCTTGACGAAAAAGTTCCAATGCGCGCTGGGCATCTCGCGTGACGCCTTGGCCTTTTAAGTACATAACGCCCAAAAGATGTTGACTGGCCGCATGGTCTTTTTCAACGGCTTTTTTGAGCCACTTTAAGGCCGCACGATTGTTGGTTGAGAGCGTTTGGCCCTCCACCAGTAATTTAGCAAGTTGGTACTGAGCGTCAGGATTGCCTTCAGCGGCAGCGCGAGCGTAGTACTGCATGGCTTCTTTGGAAGCCTGAGGCGGGGAGAGCGCGACGCCACCCAAAAGCCCGAGCACATAATTGGCTCTGGCGTTTCGGTTGACTTCGGCTTTTTTCGCTCGTGCAGCCATGGTGTTTTCAGACTCTAAATAGCAGTGCCTAAAAGATGCAAGCCGATAACGTAAGTAATCGCCAAGGCATAATAGGCCACCCAGCCGCCTACACCCCAGGTGATGCATTTGGCCCAGAATTTATGTTCGTAATCTTCGCCGTAGGTGTCGTTGACGTAGCGTAATTGCTTGAGTCCGTCCATGAAGGTCCAAACCAACCACAGCCCGACCATCAGAGCAAGTAGCACGTATTGTGTGTACGGGATGCCGCGAAGCATAGGTTCGGCAAAAATATAGAGAACCATGATGAAAATGGTCGAGCGCATAAAGCTAAATGAGCGCACACTCATTTCTTCTTTGCCCATTGCGCGCCAATTCATCCCGCAGACGATGCCACCGAAGACCGGCGTGAAGATAAAACTCAGCAAAATGGCCCACATCGGGTTCCAAAGAGCAGGCGCGGGAGAAGGGGTATTTTTTTCAGACATCTTTTTTGCACACAGTTCTCAATCGAATTTTCGCATTGTATGACCGATAGATTAATTATTCCTTACAGCTTTATGACTAAGTGTCTAACTCTATTGTTTTTTCTCGGATGACTAGTAAAATCAGGGCAAATATTTAAGGTAACCATTATGCGTTTGTCTTTGTTGTTCGCCGCCTGTATGGGCGTTGCAGTTCTGACTCTTTCAGGTTGTGCGGGAACACCCGCCTCTGACGATTGGCACGGGGCCGGTCAGAAAAGTCTTTGCTTAGTGGACAATCCTTCCGTACGTCCTCAAGCTTTTTTGACTTTGAGACGAGCCTTGATGGATAAGGGTTTAAAAGTTATTCGCGTTAAAAGCGATGATACGAAAACGCTTCTATCCTGCCCGCAAACGCTTCGTTACGAAGCTGTCTACGGCTCATCCTGGAGTCATTCATCTCTTCGTTATGCCAAGTTGGAATTAACTGAAGTCGGCCGCCACAATAATGTCTACACTGTTCAATGGGACGAACGTAGTGGGAAACCAACGCTTTTAGATAAGGTTGACGACGCATCGGTTGAATTTCGTGAACTCGTGGATCGATTATTCCCCGGAGATATACCTTGGCGGTAATATTCTTTCATTAGAAAATCAGTTTGTTATTTAATCTATTGGATTTAATGCCTCTTTAGGGGTAAGGAAAGTCCTAGTTCTCATTGTCATGAAAAAGGATGACAATAAAGGCGTGAGGATTGAAACGGAATTGTGGTTTTGATGCTCACCGAGCGCTTGGTTCTTCGCTTACGGGTGCTCGAGCCGGGTGAAACGAGGGGGATGCGCTGGTCGCATCCGTTTCATCGGGTGGACGGAATCGTTTGAGGGAGATCGGTTTCGTTCGGGGAAAGCGCAGGCGACGAGCCTAGCTACCTTTCCAATTTAACTGCCCACTGTGATCTGATCATCGCAGTGGGCTTTTTTTGGGATGGAGAAATAGTCCGGAAAGCCTAATTTTGAATAGGTTATTCCGATTTAATCCCTTGCTGATAGAAGGTTTTTAATGTCATGGGGTTGGAAAGTCCTTCCATCCAATACTGCAGGCTTCTCACATCATCTTGTTCAGCGGCTCTTTCAAGATTCATCGGAACCATAGTGTAGAAACTGTATTGGTTAATTTCCCTTCCGTCTTCCCATCTTAAAACATATCCGCTGCGCGAGCCGTTGGGTTTAATAATTTCTTCTTTGTCCGGGTTAACGTTAAACCTGACGTATAAGGTAGCGTCTTTTAATTGAGTCCAATTGATATTTTTCAGGTTGGCTAAATTTTTCTTTTCCTTATCAAGGTACTGATTGAATTTTTCGACCTCTCGAACCGGTTTTTCTAAATCCCATTTATAGCGATCAATTGCCTTTTCAAAATTAGCCGTTAACTCCCGATAGGTCGAACGTAACGCTGGTTCGACCAAACGATATTGCTGCAACTTGGGTAAAACTTGATTTTTCCAAGCATCAAAACATTTATCTTTTGGAAGATCAAATAAAGTTTCATAAGCGTCAATTTCCTCACTATCCCAGCTTGATGTTACCGACATAGCATAAATGGACGTTGTTTTACGTAGCTCTTGGACGTAATCAAAGAGCTTCTGGTAATCGTAGCGATAATTTTTAACGTTTTGAAAAACATCATTCCATTGATCGGGAGAAAGATTAAATAACGTTAAGATAAACAGGATCTTATCTTGTCCGCCTCCCATGCGTGTGTAATAGAAAACAGGCATGGAATTCGTAAGGTCTGTCTTTTTAAAGGCTTCAAACTTTCTGTTGAGTTCCTGTAGTTTTCCGGAAATGGTATCGACTTGTTTCTGATACTTTGCAAGACTTTCCTCATATCGTTTGATATTGGCTAAAGATTCCTTCTGACTCTGATCATTCAAGCTCTTAACTTTTTGGCTGATAACGGATAAATCAGCGTTCGGAGTGCATTCAAAAAGGACGTATTGTTCACCGCGCTTGCTTTCTTGATAACTCCACTTGGGTTTTGAGCAGACTTTTGTGTTTTCTAACATGGGTCCCATTTCCAAGCCATCCAACTGCGATCTTGAATTTTTAACTAAATCGATCATTTTGCTTTCTTCGGAGCATCCGGAAAGCATGACGGCGCAAATTAAAGCGGCGGAAATAACTGACAATCGCGGCAAAGCGGGCATGGTGGACCTCAGTACTAAAGAGAAGATGTTTTAGGCCAGATTATAGTTCCTAAGAAAGCTTGAATATGTCCTTCTTATAAGGCTCCGATTGAAAGCTGTAGTAGGTTTAAACAATGGAGCAATAGTCACTATTTGCTAGCGATGTATTTTCGCCAACCACCGTATTGGGTGATTTCTTTTTGTCCAACAACAGACCAAGGTTCTCCCAACACTCCCAAAACCTCGGAACCATCGTTGAGTTTAACTTTGCCGATACAAAGACCGGCAGGTTCTTTTAATAAAATCGAAGACAGACCTTCGGGAGGCACGGCCCAGACCTCTAATTCTATTTCAGCTCCGTTTTGCTCTGTTTTGATCATTGCCGGATGGTCATCTCCGATGCTCCAGCAACGGTAATGCTTTTCTGTTTTAGCCTCTTTCACAAACTCTGCGCCCGCTTCGATCATGTTTCCGTTAAGTTTCAGACCTCTCATGAGGGTGCCGTTTACCGCCAATAAGATTTTCTTATTCATTTACTTTTCCTATATTGAGAAAACCCGAAGGGTGTGCCTTCGGGTTTTAAACAGCATTATTGACCGTTTGTCTTTTTCAAGGCTCCCACAAACACGGCAAATCCTAACGGTAAACTTTCCGTGTCTTGGATTTCAAAGTCTGATTTGTGGTGACCGTTATGGTTGCATCCATAATAGAAGAAAACGGCTTTACCGCCGTGGGACTGTACCTTTTGGATTAAAAGCGAGCAGTCTTCGCTGGAAGTGATGGTGTCATAGTCAAACACGCGATTAATTCCCGGCACTGCTGTTGCAACTTCTCGGATAAGGTCACACATTTCAGGATCAGACACGACGTTGGTCGCGCGTCCCATAATCTTGATATCACATCCGACTTCGTAACTCTCGGCGCTGCCTTTAATCATTTTTAAGGCACGCTCTTGCATGTACTTGCAGATTTCGTCATTGGCACCGCGTACTTCTAACTCCATCTTTGCATGCACAGGCACAACATTTCGTCCTTCGCCGGCATGCAGAGTGCCGATATTGACAGCTGTGTTTCCTTGACCATGACGGGCAATTCCCATGATTTGCATAGAGGCTGAGCAGGCGGCCATCAAGGCATTGCGTCCTTCCTGACCGGCAGCGCCGGCGTGAGCGGGTTTGCCGGTAAAGCCAACATTAATCTTGGTTGTCGAAAGGAAGCCTTTAGTAATAATGCCCAATTCGTGCAGTTTGGGGTCCATACCGACGTGCCCGCCAATAAAGTAATCCACATCATCCAAAAGACCGGATTCAGCAATACCGCTTGCGCCTTTTGTTCCTTCTTCGGCGGGCTGAAAAACCAATTTAATCGTTCCCTTGAGACTATCGGCATGGTCTTTAATCCAACGGGCAAAGGCCAGCCCCATGGCTGTATGACCATCATGTCCGCAGGCATGCATCAGGCCGGGGAATGTTGAATCGAATCCTCCCACATAAGCTTCGTTTGTTTCGTCATGATTTTCTTCAACGGCAATGCAATCCATGTCAAAGCGAAAAGCTGTTACAGGCCCTTCGCGTCCGGTCTCCCAAATTGCCATGCAACCTGTATAACCCTGCATTTCTTCTAAAAGCTTTGGATCCATACCCATTGACAAGGCCCTTTTTTGAGCCTTTTCAATGACATCATCTTCTCGGCCATAGGCGTATTCTTCGTTAAACAATGCTTTGCCGATAATAGTCTTAAAGCCTAATTCTCGTACACGCTTAATCACCAATTCCGACGTTAAAAATTCGGTCCAGGCAATTTCCGGGATCCGGTGTAGATAACGCCGTGTTTCAATCATTTCAGGAATATAAGCCGATAGATCATTCATGACACTTCTCCTTAGCGATCAGACATTAAGGAAATTATGACACTTATTGCGGCCGTAGAAATAAGTAAACATAAGAATGGAAAACTATGCAAAATGCACGGTTAAATAAAGTAGTCAATTCACTAATTTTTCAATAAGTTATCTGCATAAGTACAAAGAATGTCCAACACCGAGCGGTTCGTGAACCGAGTCGATTATGAGTCCCGCTTCGTCAATAATGCTTTTTAATTCGTCAGAAGAGAAAAATTTAGAGTTACCGTTGGCTAGGCAACTAAAATAAAGCGAGCAGCTTGCTACGCTCAAAGTCGCCGCGGCGTTTCGCTGCTTGTCAACTATTGGTTCCAAAATAGCGATAGGGCAAGCATACTTTCTCGATAATAAGCGGACACGCTTGAGAATGCTGACGGCTTGCGAATGACTGAAACAATCCAAAAACTGACTCATCCAAATCAAATCAATATCGGTATCAATGTGAAGGGAAGCTTCATCATGAAGCCAGTCAATCGGGTAATCATCGATTCGGTCCTGAAACGCTTTCAGTTCCGTGTTGGCGCGCATTAAGCTAATTTGTTGAGGCAAATCGACCAAACAGGCGCGGGCCTTAGTCCAATTCAAGAGAGCTTTATGGATAAATCGTCCGGTGTTGCCGCCGATATCCAAAAAATATCGGATTTCTCTCTTCTTCAAAAGATCGATGGCGGCCTGATCGGCGCTGTCTGAATGAAAATGATCAAAGGCAAACCAGGCTTTCTGAACTTCTTTGGGCAAGTCTTTTAAATGTGGGTAAATGGTGCTCCAAGAGGGATCAAATTCCTGAAGTCCACAAGGGCGCCCTGTTTTTAAAGCTTCTTTGGTATGACTTAGCGCTTTGTAATTGACATGATGGGTAAAATCAAAATTAACTTCCGTCATGTGGTCATAAATTAAGCATTGACCAACCAAACTTAAGCTGTACTTTTGATTTTCTTTTTTTATAACTTTGGCTGTAAGCAGAATATCGGTCAAAATTTTGACCGCATAAAGAGAAAGATCGCTTTTTTGCGCCAAGTCTTCAATATTAAGTCCCGTATCGCTTTGTCCCAACGCATCTAGTAAGCCGGTTTCTTTGGCAGTTGCCGTCGCCTGAAAAATAAATGGAGCAAAGGCAATTTTCTGAGCTTCTTCGTAAGCATTCAGAAGTTCTTTTTTGTGTTCATTCATGGTCATGGTCTAAGCTCCAAGGGATCTTTCAGAATGTCGCGGATATAACGGATAGTTGGTTTGTCCTCGCATCGGTGCAGGCAACATAGCATCACAGGTAGGGAATCCGTTTCTATCACTTCTTCAGTAAAGCCATAATTGCAGAGATTGTTATCACCCAGTTTGATCTGACACTCGTGACGGCACCAAAAGCGGTAAAAGTCTAGGGCTCTGTCAGAACTTTCCTTAATCGTTGAGATTGTTTGCTCATTGCCAAACCAATCGGCTAGTTGCAAGAAGTCTCTCTGAACCATTACTTCAGCATCGACCGCATGGGGGAAATGAGAAAAGGAGAGAGCGAAATACCGACCGCTGTGGGTCAAACTCGTATAAAAACGACCGTACTCTGTATCGATAGGGGGATGGGGTTGACCTATCGGGAAATCATCGAGGTGCCCGTCGGCCTTTAAGGCCGCTAAAACTCTTTTATAGAAAAGGCGCGAGTAGAGGTACTGTGTGGCTCGGATAGGGCGGCAGAAACGTTGGTAACGGGTAAGTTGCCGCGTTGAGAGCTGATGAATCAGACCCTCATTGTTGTTTTCAAGGTCAATCTCACAGAACCAGATAAGCATTTAGGCTCTAAAACGCTTAAAAATTAAAGAGGTGTTAATGCCACCGAAGGCAAAGTTATTGCTCATAACAGCCTCGCACGAAATGTTTCTGCCTTCGCCCATAATGTAGTCAAGCGCCGCGCAGCTCGGGTCGGGTTCGGTGAGATTGATTGTCGGGGCAAACCATCCTTCACGCATCATTTCAATGCTCATCCAGGCTTCGAGCGCGCCGCAGGCGCCCAGAGTATGCCCCATGTAGCTTTTGAGCGTTGAAACCGGGGTCTTGTCACCGAATACAGTTGCGGTGGCAAGGCTTTCAGCCCTGTCTCCCGATAACGTGGCCGTGCCGTGGGCGTTGATGTAACCGATATCTTCAGGTTTTAAGTTTGCATCGCGCAACGCTTCTGTCATGACTTCGGCCATTTTGATCGAATCGGGATTGGTGATGTGCTTGCCGTCTGAATTGGTGGAAAAACCGACAACTTCTGCGTAAATCGGCGCGTCGCGCTCGAGAGCGCTGTCAAGACTTTCCAGAATCAGTGTGCATGCGCCTTCACCCAGAACCAGTCCATCCCTTTGCGCATCAAAGGGACGGGGAGTCAGTTGGGGCTTATCGTTAAATTGAGTTGAAGTGGCAAAAAGGGTATCAAAAATAGCCGTGTTGGCCACGGAACATTCTTCTGCGCCGCCGGCGATCATTGCCCTTTGGTAGCCGTTTTTGATGGTTTCGTAGGCGTAGCCTATAGCCTGGCTGCCGGAAGTGCAGGCACTGGTGGTCGTAATGACACGACCGGTAATGGAGAAAAAGACGCCGATATTGACCGCGCAGGTGTGGGCCATAAACCGGACATAAGTCGTGGCGTTTAATTTACGAGTTGTCTTTTCTACCCCAAGCGCGGCAATTTCCATGAGTGAATGCGGGTCGCCGGCGCAAGAGCCGTAGGCAATTCCCATGCCGCCCTCATGAATCCAGTCGCAATCAATCAGTCCCGCGTCTTCAAGCGCCCGCTGTGTGGCGCAGCAGGCCATGAGGCTATTGCGCGACATGCTTCGCGTAGCCCTGCGTGTAAAGCGCTCACCTAGTTTAAAGGGGGCTGCGGGACAAGCCAATAAGGAATTTAGGCCATCCAATTGTTCCCAACCAGGCATAACCTGCACGGCATTGCGATAGCTTTTCAGTTTCGCCAGGACTGTGGGCCAGTCACACCCGAGAGGGCTGATGCCGGCCATACCGGTTACTACGACACGATGACTCATCCGTGCAGTCCTCCATCAATTTCAATAACCGATCGAGTGATGTAGGCGGCATCGTCGGAGATTAAAAAGCCGACGGTGGCGGCCACTTCTTCGGGTTTTCCGACTCGTTTCATCGGTATAAAAGGCAAAGCCCGTTCAGTGACACTTTCATCAACCATATCGGTTTCAATCAAACCGGGAGCCACCGCGTTGACTGTAATTTTCCGGCTGGCTAACTCCAAAGCCAAGGCTTTGGCCGCTCCGATCAAACCGGCTTTAGCCGCCGAGTAATTCACCTGTCCGCGATTTCCCATAACCCCCGAAATCGAGGCGATAACCACAATGCGGCCACCGCGTCTTGTGTGCACCATCGGCATCACAAGCGGCTGAACCACGTTATAAAAACCATCAAGATTGGTTTTAAGCACCGAGTCCCAAACCTGTGGCTCCATTCCCGCAAAGGTGACATCCCGAGAAATGCCGGCGTTGGCCACAATGCCCCAGTACATACCATGTTCTTCAATATCTTTCAGAAGCGCTTGACGGCTCGCTTCACGATCGCAAACATCAAAAGTCAAGGCACGGACATTGACTCCCATAGCCTTAACATCGGCTAATGTTTGCTCAAGCGCCTGACTCGGGCTTTTGCCATGAAGGACGATATCGTAGCCATGGCCCGCCAGGCATAGGGCGCAAGCTCTGCCGATTCCTCTTGAAGACCCTGAGATAAAGACGGATTTGGATGGATGGATAGACATTTAATGTTCAGCCAAAAAAGTTTCCGTATTTTTCGGTTCAAATGCGTTTAGTGCCGCTTCGCCCAGAAGTTTTCCATCGGCGTAGACCTCGCACTGAAATTGAGCAACGCCGTCGGTTTCGCTTACGTAAATGCGGTTTGCTTTACAGTAAAGTTCAGTCCCTACCGGGATTGAATCAACGTGCAGCTTCATTTGCCGCGTGCCCAACAGAAAACCGACAGGGACAGGTAGCCCTTTTTTACGGGCATTCCAACTGGTCCACATGGCCATTGTCTGAGCCATGTATTCCAATAAGACCCAACTGCCGACTCTTCCGTCTTGGGTAAAGAGATGATTTTCTTTAATCTGCGCGCAAGCCGTAATACAGTTGTCGTCGCCTTCAAGTGCACGATCTAAAAAGAGCATCCCTGCTCGATGGGGGAGCAATTCACTGGCTAAGAGGTCAATGGTCTGCATTGTTGTTCTTCTTAATGACGATGACAGCGTTGTTGCCGCCAAAAGCAAAGCTGTTGCACAAAACGCTTGTAATAGCACCTGTTGTCGCTTTCGCATTGAGCCTAATTGTAGCGATAAGCGGGTCGACATTGTCTTCGATAAGGTGTCCAGGAAGCTTTTGAGTGTCAAGAGCCAAAAGGGCCGCGACCGCACAAAGCGCTCCGGCGCCTCCCAGGGTATGACCGGTTATCGTTTTGGTTGAGCAGACAGAAGCGTTGGGCATCAGATTGTGAATGGCTAAAGCTTCCATTTCATCGTTTTTGCGAGTGCCGGTGCCATGAGCGCAAATAAAATCGGGAGTTTTTATTTCACTCATTTGAAGCGCGTGTTTAATCGCACTTTGAACGGCAATGGCATTGGGCTCGGGTGATGAAATGTGATAAGCGTCACTGGATTCGCCCCATCCGCTTAATTCATAGGGAGAAGATTCTTTATCCAAAATAAAAAGAGCACCGCCTTCGCCTAAATTGATTCCATCGCGATGTTCACCGAAAGGTTGAGTGAGGTCAGGGGAGACTGCGCCTAAGGATTCAAAACCCGAGATCGTAAAAAGGCTTTTTGCGTCCAAGCCGCCGCAGATAGCCGCGTCAACCGCTCCAGACTGAATAAGGCGCGCAGCGCTGATCATGGCCTTTGTCGAAGAGGTGCAGGCCGTTGAAATGGTGTATACCGGTCCCTTCAGTTTGAAAATGGCTTTAAGGGCACGGGCCGGGTTGTACATTTCAAGGTCCGTGTCCCGATACGCGGGATCATTTTTGCCCTCAAAAAAGAATTTTTCGGTCTCGGTCATGCCGGCAACGGAGGCTCCGATGACCAAAGCGACTCTGTCGGCCCCGTATTTTTCTATTAAGTGATTGACGTTTTCAACCAAGGGGATGGCAAGAGCGGCCGCCAGGCGGTTGCCTCGTCCCCATCGAAGCGTCGGGTTGTTTAAAACGTGTGGAAAACGTTCTTTAATTGTTTTTTCTGAAATCAGATACCGCTCGTCAATCTGACCGAAGCGAATACGGTTGCCCGCAAAATCGTCAATCCATGGTAAAGGAAGTCTTTTATCAGCAAAAATTGCCTCAAGGTAGCCGGCATTATCACCGGCTGTGCTTAAACTTGAAAATTGATGAATGTAAACCTTTGCCGTCATTTCAAGCTATTGGATTGAATCTTGAGCCGATAGTGGTGAAGGTGATTTTCAAAAATAACTTCCCCATTGGCAGATAACGGTGCTGCGCCTTTACGATACTCGATGGAGATAATCGGGTTTTCTTCTCCGGGTGCGTAGATTAATCGTGTTTGCTCGTTCTCGATCAAAATCCAGTCATTCAATTGAGTTTTGAGATCACGACTAGGCCAATAAGCCAAGGCAATGTCGCGAACCATGTATTGCGCTTCAAGCGCTTCGGGTAAATGCTCACTTCTTTCTTCGGTGATCACCATCCCGTCAAAATCAATGTTCCAGACCTTCATACCCATGGCCATGACGGCGATTTTCATGCCTTTTTTATCGGCGGTGATCATGGCCTCAAAATCATTCGTTTTCGACTTGGTGTTATAGCGATCGGCTTCAACGTGGATGTGCTGATAGGCGTTGAAGGGTTGCGTTAAGTCAGAACAGATGGGCAACACGGTAGGGATGTTAATGGCTTCTTCAACGCTTGAGGTATTGGGCTGCCACAGAGAGCAGGCCGAAAGACTGAAAGCCAGGGTTGCGCAACATAGCCCTTTAACGAGACGATGTTTCATCACAATGAGTAACCTTTCTGAAAGCTGGTGTCAGACACCAGATAAAGAATTCTCCGATCATTATGCACAAACCAAAGCTTTTAAGGGCAGGCGTGCTTGAAAAGGCAAGAAGACCGAACGAAAGCAAGGTGGTGAGAACGGCAAAAGTCACTGCCGCCACGGTTCGGCTGTTACCATGGGGATTAGCGGTGAGAAAGATTCCGTAGTCAAGTCCAAGCCCTAAAAGTAACACACAGGCAAGTAAAGAGAATAGGGAGAGGCCGTAGCCCAATAGTCCCAACATGGCCATGGTCAGGGCTATGCCGCAAAGGCAGGGGCAATAGGCGCGCCAGGCCTGGTTTTTAAAGCGAATCGTAAGCAAGATGACGGTACCAAAGGCGGCCGCAGCCAACAACCAAGCGATCCGATCGCAGTATCGGGCCAAAAGTTCAGAAATCTGCTGCGGATAGTTTTTAAAGTAAACTGCGTCTGTTGGCTCTTCAAGCGCCTTGATCCGATCAAGATTATCTTTATGGATGCCGGCAATTAAAACCAAAGCGCTTGCTTTATCTTCGGTTATACGCATAGGAGGCAAGATGTTGAGACTTTCTGCAATCTTAAGCCGTTCGTTTAATGACTTTGACGGCAGTTCGCAGGATAGGGGCGCTCCCAAAAGACTATTGAAAATGTCGCTCACGGGAAGGCACCTTGAACGGTAAGTTTCGCGCACTTGCTCGGCACGTTTTTCAGACATCATCCAATCGGCCGCGCTGATTAATCGGACCTCCTTTTCGTTGAGTTGATTGAAGCGTTCGATAAGGCGTTCTTCTTTTTGCAGCAATTCTTCTGGATTCTCGGCTTCAATCAAAAAGTATTGAGACAGCGAAGGCGTATTCATCACTTTGCTTAAAGCGGCAGCCTCTGTGAGTAAGTCTTGAGGGGGATTATTTAGATCATAAAGCGACGTTTTTAAATCAAGTTTCAGGTAGCCTGCAGTACAGAGGACAATAAAGAAGCCAACCAAAACCGCGAGAGTTTGTTTACTGACCGTTTCAAAGGCAGGAAGCGACAGGAGTCTAGCGGCCAGTTTTTGCAGTCTCCTTCTGTAAGGAAACGATCCTGAGGCAAGCAAGGGGAGCCACAACACAACGGCAGCGTAGGCCGAAGCTACACCGGTTACGCAAAAAACAGCGATTTGGGTGAGTCCAGGGAAAGGCGTGGTTGCCATCAAAGCAAAACCAAGGGCAGTTGAAAGCAGGGCAAGCGTAAGGCTGGGAAGAAGCGTTTTCAAGGACTCTTCGGCCGAGTTGTTTTGCCCAAGACGTGTGCAAAGGTAGTGCGCAGAATAGTCGACCGTGATACCAATTAAAGTGGTGCCGAAGACAAGAGTAATTAAGTGAATCTTGCCCAAAATGAGCAGCGTGGCGGCTACGGCTAATAAAAAGGCCTGAGCGCTGACGGCAAGAATTAATAAAATTGCCTTGAGATTGCCGAACCAAAACCAGGCGATGGCAATGATGCCCAGAGTGGACAGAAGACCGAGGTAGGTGAGTTCATTTTGAGCTTCAAGAGCGGCCGCGGCAGAAAAAAGGGGAAAGCCTGAGACAATAAGAGAGGCTTGGCAATTCTGTTTGAGTGAATCTTTGAGTTCATCAATCGCTTCAAAGACAGCGGAGCCCTGCTGCATGATTTTTTCACTGTCAAGACGGAAAAAATACAGGGCATAGGGGATATTTTCATGTTCAGTTAAAAGAACACCGTCTTTAAAATGCACATGCCATTGATTGAGCCGCTCTCTAATCCACGTACTTTGCACCCCCAAGGGGTCCTCGGAAAAGGAAAAAATGGATGTATCAATGGGCGAGGCGGCATTGGTTGCAGCGCGCTCAAAAAGCGTTTGCTGGTTTGCACTGGAGAGTTCTTTTTGGCTTTGAGACGTAACTTGTCCTTGAGCTAAAGCACGAATTTGATCGAGCAACGGTAAGCCTACGGCAGTTTCTTCAAGCTTTTCAAATAGCGCTGTCCGTTTATCCCAGGCGTCAACGACACCGTGAACGGAATTTAGGGTTTCTTCACTTTCGTTTGGCAGAGCGATAGCCAATGTGACGGTATCTTTATGTTCTTTCGAGAGGGCTTGTTGAAGCCACTTTTCATCAGCGCTGACAACTTGGTTTTCCGGCAGCAAGTCCAATAAATCAAAGTCAGGGCGGTTGTTCTGAGCCCATAGACATACGTAAAGCAACGAAACGAGAACCAAAATGGCCCAGGTGAACGCCGCCCAAAATCGCTTTGCCCGACTCATAGCGGCTCCAATCGGTCGGGCCACCGGGTTAATTTTTCCTGTTTGGATAACTGAAGACGGGTTGTTTCATTTTGCCGATTGACCATTTTGATGCTCTCGGGAGAAGCGGCACCCGTGATTTCCATGGTCTTAAAAACGGTGGCTAACGCTGACGTTTTTTTAGGCACAAGCGTCATTGTCCAGTGCGCAGACGATCCCTTAAGGTGAATATCAAAATCTTTATCCAAGCGCTCAGTTTGAGCACTAAAAAGTGCCAGCATGAGAGCGTTGACCGTTTTTAGATAAGGGATATCCTGGGCGGAAATAACCTGAGCGCCATGTTTATTGACGCTCTTGATGCCTTTTTCAGAAAAGATCATGGTATTGGCAAAGGGTTTGAGCGTTTCCCAAACGATGCCTTTTTTCAGATCTAAAAAGTACACCCCTTCGGTTCGCATAGGTTTCGGAAAACCGGTTAGCTCACGCTCTTGAACGAAGTGACCGGTTGTCAATTGCGCGCTGCCCAAACTTTTGGAAAGGGTTTGAAGATCAAAAGCCAAAGCCTCGGCGCTAAATATGACGGTGCCGAGAGCAGCCACTAAAGAGCCTTTGAGAACGCTTTTGATCATGACGCACCCCAAAATCGATAAAAATTGAACCAATCAAAGGGACTTTCTTTTAAGCCGTGCTCAAGTTCCAACGCGTATTGCTGCATTAAGCGTTGGCATTCTTGATTGCGATTCCCTCTTGGCAATCTTACCTGATCGGCGAGTTTGGCAAATCGGACCCGGTAACGATTCTGTCCCTTTAGGTCTCCGAGGGCTGAAGTTTCTTGCCGCCAACAGGTCATTGAGAGAAGCGGTAATCCGAGCATATGGGCAAGGATCACACCCCCCGTGGGTAAATAAGCCTCAGAGCCTAAAAAAGAAACAGGGACAACGGCTTTTGAATGAATCGGAATTCTGTCGCCGGCAATGAAAATGAAGTAACCCTTTTGGCACTTTTCTTCTAGTTTCATAATGCTTGCGGGGTTCAGTTCGGTTACTTCCCAAAATTCTATGTGGCCAAGCGCGCTCGAGCGTTCCACCAATCGTGTGTATTGGGCCGTGTTGGCGCTGTGCACTAAGGCGATGCTTGGAATTTTATAAAGTGAACCGTGGTGCATAAGGGCTTCCACACAGCCCATGTGTGAGGTAAGAACAACGGCGCCTTTTCCTTGAGCCAAGAGGCTACTCATAAGCACTTCATTTTCTACAGAGAGATTTTCAGTGGTTTGCTCAGACCAAATCGCCAGCATTTTGTCGAGAATGGTCTCGGCAAAATAAAACATGTGGCAAAGACTGGTGAAAGTCCCCGGTCGGCGGTTCAGAAAACCGGCCGTATAAGCTTTTTGCAGGTAATCGATACTCGCTTGCCGCGCCTTCTTATCCGAAATCCAAATGCAAAAGACGACCGGAGCCAGTGCAAATCGGAAGGGGAGCTTGCCGAAAAGCCTGTGCAGGTGAAAGAGGATTTTGATACCGAGCACAGAGGTATGTTCAACTTTATTGGCCCAGTGTTCTTTTGCGTTACGCATGAAAATGTCTGCCCAATAGTGTCGGCAGTCTCACGAGCATGCCGAAAAAGTTTCTCGCATGCATTTTACTGAGATACCAGTTTTCTATCGGCCTGAAGTGGCTGATGCCGTCGGCGGGGTAGGCTATTTTGATGGGCAAATTGATGCATTCGATTCCTTGCCAGTAAAGCTGAACCAAAATATCGCAGTCAAAATCCATCCTTTTACCGATAGTGGGATTGGTTGATAGCCATCGGGCGACACTATCCATCGGATAAATTCTGAAACCGCACAGACAATCGCGGTAGGCTCTCGACAGGGTATTGATCATTACCCAAAAATCGGTAATGAGCCGCCCCCATTTTCGCGAAAGCGGAACCGATTCATCATAGATCGGATAGCCACAGACGAGCGCCTGGGGGTGTTTATTAGAGGAATCTAAAAATTCACTGATGGCCGCAGCATCTTGTTGCCCGTCAGCATCGAGCTGAAAAACGTGGGTATATTGACGGTCAATCGCCCATTGAAAACCCGCTAACACCGCGCCTCCTTTGCCGGAATTAACCGGTAGAGTGAGAACATTGACGCGTTTTGACAGCAAGGCAGCCTTGGCTATCTTTTCTTTGGTTGGGGCGTTACTGCCATCGTCGACAATCAAAATGTCGCCTTCATGCGGCAGGCAAGACTGAACGACCGAGCCGATTGTATCGGGGTGGTTGTAGTTGGGGATGAGAAAAAGTCTCTTAGTCATTGTCTTTTTTGTCGGTCGCAAAATGAATGGTGCCGCAGCTGTAACGAGTCGAACGGTCAGCGGAAGTAAGGCTGAATTTCATTTTCATTGACTCGGGATCAAAGAGGCACGTTATCATTATCTTCGTCTTTGGTCTGATGATGGACATGAATTTCAGGTTACTGATGCAATTGACCTCTTGGGGCGTCTTTAGATACCGATGGGCCTCTTCAATGACAAGATGAACTTGAGCAACGCCGGGTAAAATGGGCCATTGGGGAAAATGCCCTTCAAAGAAAGGCAGTCGTTCATCGACTTTGAAATGTAACTCCATTGAATGGTGTTCTACTTTAGCGAGACTCGGTTCAATATGTCTTCGATCAAAAAGGGATTGAAGTGCTTCAATTGTGTATTTGCCTTGACTGTTGGTGGGCATGATGGGTTCAAAGCGCCATCGGTGAGGTAAAAGGACCGCTTCAAATTCCTCTCTTAAGTGGTGTTCGGCGGCACGAATGAGCGCTAATTTACTCTGACTCAGTAACGCCTGTCCTTTTTCAGATGGCACGGCAACAACCGCCAGATCTCGTTTCTCAGTCAAAAGAAACGCTTTAGCTTCGGTAAACAATCCGCTTGCGATCAGGGACTTTTCAAGAGCCGTCAGACTCAGTCGTTTTTCCTCGATTTTGACAATCCGATCGGTGCGTCCGAGCAGTGTGAAAAGACCATCCGAATGCATAACGATTTTGTCGTTACCGACTGTCCAATGTTGGGGATCCAGGCGTTCGGATTTCACTTGAATAATCCCGTCGGGATTAATGCCGATTTCAGTTCCCGGCATGGCTTTCCATAGGCAAGAAGTCGGGTCAACCGTGTCATTGGGTAAAAAACATCTTTGACGCCATGCGATCCCGTCAAGTTCCGTACTGCCTAATATTTCAAAGGGCGTCCGGTGGAAAGCTTGTTGGCAAAGTTTTAAAGCCTCCTCACTCAAAGGACCTCCGGAACTGACCAGATGTGTCAGGTGAGTGCGGCTCTTAGTCCAATCCAGATCAAGCGGCAGGCGTTTTAAGTGAGCGGGACTTGAGATTAAAACTGCTGAAGCAGCCTGTTCAAGCGCATTTTTGATATTTTCTGGAAAAAGAAGTCGTTTTTCCGTAATGATCTTGTGGCTTGCAATAGGCCAAAGCACAGCCCATAAAAAACCATAGATGTGTTGGTGCGAAACGGTCGAATAAACAACTGAGTCCTTTAGAGGGCGGGTAGGAAAGTCTGCATCAAGCGTATCGACATCAGCGAGCACTTGGCGGAGTGTTTTTGTAACCCGTGTGGGTTCTCCTGTTGAACCGGAGGTAAAAAGTTCAACCAAAGCTTCATCCATCACAAGAGAAAGCGTCTCTTTTGCGGCCTTTTCGCATTGAAGCGGCTCTGGGGTTTCGTCTAGCAGAAAAAACGCTCCTTCTTTTTCCAGCTTTCCTTTTGTCTTAGCCGTAAGGTCCGTTGGAAGAATCGTTTTCACATGCGCACACCATGCGCCCAGTAGCGCGGCGCTGAAGCGAATTCTGTTTGAACAGAATAAAACCGCACTATGGATATGATTTTGTTTGAAAAAATGATTCCACCGTTCAACGGACGAAAGAAAATTTTGCACGGAAAGACAGCCTTGCGCCGTTAAGACGAGAGGCTCGGTCGGATTTCTTTTTTTCAGTGCGTCAAGAATATCCATGAGAAAAATAGAGACGTCAATTTATATGGGCGCTATTTTAGCGTGAAAGAAAATGACGGCGAAAGAGCCATTCACCACCCAAAAGAATACCCATGAGGATATAAGCAATAAAGCCGTTATAAAGAGCCCAAGTTTCATCACTTGCCAATAGCGCGGTCCAAAGAGCGATGCTGCCGTTGATGATGAAAAAGATGCACCAAATCCAAGTTACTTTTCTTGTATAGCGAACGCCTTCGGCGGGCAGTTTCGGGTCCTTCAATCGAGCCAATCGTTCAATTGCCGTTTGCTCTGAAAAAAGACTTGCTGTGAAAAGACACAATAAAACGAGATTAACGGCAACCGGATAGAGTTTAAGGGGTAGGGCAGCCTGATAATAGAAGCTCGCAGCAGCCAACACCAGGCTGACTATAAAAAAGAAAAGTGAAAGACGGGAAGGCTTAGTCAATAACTGGATTGTGCACAGCAGGACAATGAGTCCCACGAGCGCGGTCACTCCCCAATATTTCAGACCAATCAGAACAACAAACGGGTAGGCGATCGTTAAAACAATCGACAATATCCGCTTGAACATATCGGTTTAATTAGCTTCAGGTTTGGTCAAAAGATCGTATAAGCCGTCGACCACATCACCGACGGTGCGCATCTTATAAAAATAAGAGGGATCGATTTTGCGTTTGCCAAGCAGGGGTTTAAGTTGCACTAAAAGATCGATTGCATCAATACTGTCGATCTCCAGGTCTTCCATCAAACGCGCTTCACGGGTGATTTTTTCCGGGGCAATTTCGAAGGTCTCGTTTAAAGCGCTCTGAAGTTTTTCGAAAATTTCTTCTTTCGTGACGGCCATGGCTTTATTTGCTCCGGAAAGTTTCTACACAATGGGCAAGCGAATTTATGTCCTTGAAATACTCTTGCGTTTCTGCCGCCTCAGCGTTCAGACTGATATTGTATTTTTTCTTGAGGGCCAAACCGAGCTCCAATCCGTCAACGCTGTCAAGTCCCAGACCTTCTTCAGAAAAAAGAGGCATATCGTCCTCAATATCCTCAACAGTCAGATCTTCCAGGTTTAAGGATTCAATGATTAAAGTTTTGAGCTCTGTTTTTAACGCATCAGACATCGTTTCACCGTTTTGTGAACTGGTCAACTAAATTCGGAAATAATACACGAAAAATTTCGCGGCTTAGGGCGCGAACCCCTTTGGCGGGCGTACTTTCGTATATCCCTTTAAAGGGCTCAATCGACAGTTTACCAAGGACTTCAAAGGTAAAGTACATCGGCCTGTCCGGAACATCCCACCAATGAGCGCCTTTGGTGAGACTAATCGGCTCGCAAGTGATTTTCACCATGGTCGGATCCACATTGCTTTCCAAGGCGGTAATCATCGCTCCGTGTTTGAGTTTTGGCATCGTACCCGGTGCTGTGCGTGTTCCTTCGGGGAAAATGATAAGGCTTGAGCCGCTTTTGAGTTCACGTACACAATCTTTAATCAGTTCAGGACCGCCATCATTGGTAATGTATCCTGCCGCATACAGGGCGCCCCAGGTAAAAGGATTTTTCGCTAGAGATGATTTCACAATAGCGCAGGCATTGGGAACGAAAGAAAAGAGAAACACCACATCGATGAGCGTGAGGTGGTTGGCTAAGATTAATTGTCCTGGTGCCCGAAGTTTTTCTAAACCAAGGCCTTCCCAATCCAAAATGCCGATGGCGCGGATAAAAGCGATAAATGCTTGAAAAGTCCGATGGATAACATTTCTGGCTATTTGTTTTCGACGTTTTTCATCTCGTACAACAATAACAATGCCGGGAAAAATTAGAAATTGGAAAAAGACGCCAAGGCCGCCAAACACCCCGAAGGCCAAGCCGGTTGCCAAACGACGGTATTGTTTGCCAAGACCCTTCATCATTCGCCCTCATGCCTTCTTTCTGTATCTAGCCAAATCAAGAACTCATAAAGTTGAGTAAGAATTGGCGCATCCGATACGTTTTTGGCTGCTAAGTGCTCTTTCCATGCAAGGGCACAATCCCGATCCGTTTCATTCGATAGCACCAGCGTCACGGCAAAGGGGAATGGTATTTTCCCATATTTATCAAATACTTCAGGTGTTTTATCCTCGTAGATGGAAACAAAAACCAATGGATATTCTACGAGTTGTGCCTTAGCTTCGGTGAGCGCAGAACCGATGGTGTTTTCGCCGGCCGCCATGGAGGTGATATTTCCTGTGAAATGGGCGAACATGGAAAAAAGCCCGCCGATGGCGTTATGCACGGAGGTTGAAAATCCAGTGGGCGAGAGCGTTTTTTCTGAACTCAACTCTTCGAGCGCTTTCACGGTCAGTTGAATATCACCCCAGCGTGAAGCAAGGATTACAGAAGAGGGGCTATTGTTCCCTCGACCGTACTTGTCAAACAGAGGATAGAGCGTGGAGAGGACGACCCGGCCCAGAGAACTTAAACGCCTTCTTTGCATTAGGGGAAGAAAGGCCAGTTTAGGTACTTCTATGCTGTCAGGCTTTGCCGATGAAAGAATCGACAGGGGATTCATGCCGGGGTTTAGCCCCGGCAGCCAAACCGAGTAGTCCAAAAGTCGCATAGGTTAAAAATTAGCGATAAAGCGCATCCAAAATGTCAGCGTTTAAGTTATTCATCCAGCGGTTGACGTTTCTGTGGATGCAAATGGCGTTTTCATCGTACTTATTCTTGCTCTTGAGCTCAGGATTCACGCAGCCTTTTTTCTCATCAAGGCCACGGCTGGAAACATAACTCACTTTATAACGGCGAGCGTCATAGGTGACTTTGACAATCGCTTCAAAATGAATGGCTTTGGCAGAGCCCGGATAAGCCAGGGTGACAACACCCGGTTGGTCACTCACGATGCGCCACTTGCGCAATTGCGCGGCGCGGATAATGGCGTTATGCATCTGGGATTGGGTTATTTGAGCCGGCGCACTTTGCTCTTGCGGATTAACAAGCGGCGTTGTGACACCGCAGCCGGTGAGCAATAAGCTTGAGGCAAGAGCGGCAGCGCAGAAAAGACGAAGACCTTTCATCATGGACTCCATAATAAATATGTTCCGAATATTCTAACGGATTCATAGAGTTCAAAAAACAAACGCCCGGTCAAACCGAGCGTCTGTATGGCGATTCTGTCATCAGCCATTACTGAATTTGCGGATCTTCTTTAGCGCGCATCAACAAGCGGGCGATTTCCGTGGCGTTATGAATTTCGAGCTTGCGGTATGCCGCGCCACGGTGAACCTGAGCCGTTTTTTCAGAAATGCCTAATTGTTCAGCAACTTCCTTATTGGATTTGCCCAAACTGATCAAATTCACCACTTCGCGTTCACGTTGGGTGAGGTTTTTAAGACGATTCTTAAATTCAATGACGTCGGCCATTTGTTCCTGACGGTTCATGTATTCAGTGATCACATCATGAACCACTTTAAAGAGTCGTTCTTCGCGCACAGGCTTTTGGAGGAACTCGACGGCGCCGTTTTTCATCGTGTGCACGGCCATATCGATGTCACCGTGACCGCTTAAGAAAATGATCGGCAAATCCACACCCATTTCATTGAGGTGTGTTTGAAGGCCCAAACCACTCATATTGGGCATACGAACATCCAAAATAATGCAACCCGGTCGGCTGAAGTCATTACTGGCTAAAAATTGAGAACCATCGCGATAGGTCTTAACTTCCCAGCCTTCGCCTTCGAGCAAAAAGGCCATGGAGTTGCGGATGCCTTCATCATCGTCAACAATGCGAACCAAGGGTGTGTTGTTTTGCTGCATTTTGTTCCCTCTTAAGAGTCGATTTGTTAAGTATATAAAAGTCAAAAGAAAAATGGTTACTCTTGGTTCAATTTGTTGAGTTTTTTAATTAAAAGCCCCAGAAATCGATGGATTTCCGGGGCTTAGGCTATCTATTAACTAGGATTGTTAATCAGATTACCTGTCGTGACCGCGTTCCTTGGTGGAGAACTTACGGTTGGTTTGACCCTTAATCTTCACCGTGTCGAAAGCGGCAATACGATCGCCACCGTCGCGGGTGTAGAGCCACGTGTCATAGACGGCGCCAGCCATCATGAAGCGGGCGAGGTCTTTTTGCACGAAGGTCATCACCATGTCTTTCTTGCCGTCGCCATTGACGTCTTCAGCGGAGAAGGCGACCGGTTGAGCCAAGTCGCTCATCACGCCTTTGGTCGTGAGGCTGGAGCGACCCACACCGCCGTAGGTGTTCTTTTGATCAATCTTCGTTGCATCGAGGTCATCGTCGCTCAAGAGGGCGAACTTGACCGTGGCGGAGCTCTTCGGATCGATGGAGTCAGCCAAAATCACAACCTTGTGCGGAGCGATTTCGTCCAAGTGAGCTTGGATGGCGCCTTGTGCTTCTTGCAACTTAGCCACGTTGTAGCGGTGCAGAATGTTCAAAGCATGATCCTTGGAGACCTTCATGGCAGCCTTGGCTTGTTCGCGGATACCGGCTTGTTCGTCGGCCCACTTTTCTTCCAAGTCTTCGATGATGTCGAAGTTGTCATCGCGGTCATCACGTTGGAATTCCAGCGTGTTGGCGTTGTTGATGAAGGTGGCGGAGGCCCATTCGGGGTGATAATCGAAGCGATAGTCCGGAGCGCTGAAGTGTTCCTTCGTGGCGGTGGCGGCATCCATAAAGCTCATGTTCTGGCTGGGCTTGGCCAACGGATAGAACGGAATGTACGGGGTTTCGCACGGACGGGCCAAAGCACGGTAGCTCGTGATGAGTTCAGGAATGTCGTTGATTTCGAAAACAACGGATTCGTGAGTTGTCACACGGCACGGACCGAAGCCCAAGTGGTGGTACCAACCATCATCGTCACCAATTTGGTCCTCGTGCAGACGCAAGATGTTTTGAACATCATGAACGGTGAACTTCTTGTCAGGTGTGAAAGAGTACGGGAACTTTTCAGGATCGGTGATCTTTTCACCGGTGATGTATTTCCAGGCCACTTGGTTACGACCGAAGTTGTAGTCGGCAGCGCGTTGTTCAGCCGGTTGAACGGCAGCGCGGAAGTTAAAGTCGTTGTAGACACCGGGTGTTGCGGGTTTGTAACGACCGTTCTTGATGGAGCGTTCGATCAAGCCCGGGGAAACGATTACGTTTTCGGTGTCGGTGGCGTCAACCTTATCCATCATGAAGTTATTCGGGATATAAATCACTTCATTGTCTTGGACACGGCGGGCAACCCAAACATTACCCATGTGGATGGCAAGCTGCCAGGCTTCATGCGTATCGGCGATCGTGTAGGTGCGGCCTTCGGAGAAGTAGCCGTACTTCGTGAGGAGGTCGGTTGCGATCTTCACGGCTTCACGGGCGCTGTGAGCGCGTTCTGCCATCAAGCGGCGAATACCGTAACCCACACCACCGTCTTTCAATTTTTGGTTTTTGTCAAAAATGTTCGTGCAAGCGTTGGAAACAATCACCACGCCGGCGTCATTGACAAAACCGTCAGAGAAGGAGGAGCCATTCGGGTCAAGCGTTTGAGACCAGTAAAAGCCCAAGGTTTCACGCACTTGCGGGATCATGGCAGCCGTCGGTTCATATTTGATCATTTCACCGGCTTTGTGCTTGGCAGGCGGTACATAGTATTGGGGATTGAAAATGCGGCCGCCGTTGTCTTCGTTGTGACCAACGATCACTTGGCCGGTAGCCGAAGCGTCTTTACCGACGATCACCGTAGAGCAGGCCATCGAGGTAAGCGGCAGGGCAACCAAGGCGCTTGTGATGGCACAGGCCATCAAAGATGCACGTAATTTCATAGCAGTAAGCTCCTTTTATTAGAGAGTTTGTTTATATAAACAAAGTCGCTTTCCCCGTTGTTATATGAGGTGGGAATTTCGCGACAGCAACATTTTGCTCTCAGGAAAATAGCTTTCTACTAAGGGAACTCCCGACTAGTGGTAACAATCTGTAATTAGGAGCGTTAAGGTAGGTGCGTAATTTGTCGTAAGTCAATGTGATTAAGTGATAACCCGACATTAAAGATCAAGTTGTTCAAAAGCTTTTTGCATATTGTCAATTTCAAGTGGATCAGCCTGAAAATCTCGAGCGACTTTTTCCCAGTTTTGAGCACAAAAAGAGGAAATTTCGAGTGCCAGAGCCTCAGCTTTACGTTGACTGATGCCAAAATAGGGAGCTATTTCAACGGCTTTAGATAAGTCCGGTCGGTCACAATCATCGGTTACAGCCGTTGCGTGATGTCGACGGGGAATGGAAATGGGTTCAGGTTTTAAGGAATAGAGGGGAGACAGACGCCAACCGTCACCGTCTCGGATAAAACCGATGTTATCAAGCGTGTCGTGAACGTTTCCTACGCACATATTAAAGACCATTCGACGCCACAATTCGAGCAAGTCCATCTTAGGCTTGGCACCATCCTGATTTAATATGTCAGCAACTTCAAGATAGGAATGATTATCATCGTGCGCAGCCAAAAGTGCACGAGCCGAAGCAAATCCGATCGGATGACCATCAGTGGTTCGGTCAAAGCGTTTGCTGATAATCGTATCCATACCACGCATGGATGTTAGTTCAGCCGATACCGTTTGAAGTCCCATCCGCCTAGCAAGACTTAATGTAATTGCCTCCCAGATCACTAAATTACGTTGCGGATCGGGGATGTTAAATTTTGAAATAAAATTTTTATTTTTACCAGATTGATAACCAAGCTTAAAGCGTTCGCCGGGTAGTGCGCTAAGACCTCGATAGAGTGAATCTATATCAGAAATATTCAAGTGTCCCATCATCAGACGCTCTAAATCAAGTGCACAGGGGCCGACTTCCTTATATTGAAGAGCTGCTTGAGTGCTCTCTTTGAATCCAATTGCACCGGGGCGAAGTACTTCTTGAGAAAGAAGGAATAACTGATTGTTTGTTAAGTCTTTTTTATAAATAAACTTTGTTGCTTTACGCGCGCCGATACCGGGGATCAAGTCATACATGAACCCAAAAACAGGGTGACTGGAGTCAGTTTTAAAAACTTTAGGGATTAACGGTAAATCCCAGCTTAAAGAATAACCATAACTGAGCCAACCGGAGTCATAAACAAAATAGCAAACAGAAGACTCCCTGCCTGGGTCTTCAATGTTCAATTGACCAATTGGCAGGGGATTGGAAAGACTTTTAAAGTAAAGGTTTAATGTTTGGGAAGCCATTTTAGATCAAACGGCGAGGAGCTCTGGCGCGTTTGGGAAGGCGTTCTGATTCAAGGCGTAATCCGGACGTATCGGCCGAAGGGGAGGCGATATCGCCCATAGGGGCGCCAAGACCAATGGCTTGCATAATGGCTGCTACATTACCGATGGCCACTCCAGGGTCACCAGCCTCAACTTTCGCTAGGGTGTTGAGGGATATTCCTGCGCGCTCCGCAACCTGCGATTGCGGCAAACGACGACGCAGACGTGCGATTTTTAAATTTGATCCAAGAGCCTTCAGAGAGGTTTCAACGGCTAAAGACGGACGCATATTATTCTCAAAATAATGGTGAAATAGTGTTTTAATACCCATTATTATGATGATTAAATTCGCTCTTGTCAAGTGGATCATTTTCTTAAAGTCAAGGTATCCAAAACCCTATATTTTTTACTTTAAGATCATAATAAAACTTAGAATAATGAGTATAAACAGGAAATAACACTTAAAATAAAGTGTATTAAATGAAATCTCAAAGGTTGATTTTCTTGTTTGAGTTTAATTAATTGAGCCAGATCTCGACTTTAACTTCTGATCTTTAATGTTCTATGGAAGGCGTTACGAAAAATCATTGAACAATTTAAAAAGATGTAAATAGAAAAATTCTATTAAGCTGTTCTTCCGGATGAGTGAAGAAAATTCAGACTTTCAAAAATCTGGTAAATTTATTATTAATATTTCAAAAAATACTCTTACCGATTTTTCATAATTTTCAGGTAGTTTTCTGTTGAATAAAAAAAGACCGAAGCTTTTCACCGCTTCGGTCACTCTGTTGTGATAACAAATAGGTTTTATTTACCAACCGTAAAAACGGTTCCACTTATCTTTGACTTCAATGTCACCATCGACGACATAATAACAAGGATGTTGTGCGCCGGTCGGACAAGCATGGTTAGGTAAAATTCTCAAACGCGTTCCGATCGGGAATTTTTTAGGATCAAAATTAATTCCGTTTCTAGCAGAAATAATTCCATGCTCCTGATTGGCTCCGCTCACCCATAAACCCTCCAGAATATTTCCGTTGATGTCACAGACCAGTCCGTAACCTTGATCAATTTTTTGGTTCGCCGTTCCTCGGTCGCGTGATAATGCCATCCATCCGCCGTCAGTAATGACCCATCCCTTTTCGAGCTGATGACCAATCACAGTGACCAAAAGCGAAATGGCGATGTCTGTTGGTTTGCAGATTCCAACACCGGCTTGAAAGAGGTCAAAAAAGACATATACGCCGGCTCTGAGTTCAGTAACCCCGGTTAAATCCTCATCTGTAAGCGCCGTTGGCGTAGAGCCCACAGAAACAATTGAAATCTCAAATCCGGCCTCTCTAAGCATCATGGCAGCCTGGCAGATACCATCTCTTTCACCGCGAGATCGTTCCAAGAGGGCTTCGTGTGTATCGACATCATACGAGCCGCCGGCATGGGTCAAAACACCGACAAGCTTCGCAGGAGCCTTCAGTGCCTTGGCAACTTGTACAATTTCTTGGCTCTGAGGGGTTAAGCCTGAGCGGTGACCGTCGCAGTCAATTTCAATCAACACTTTGATTTCTAAGGATTCTTTTTGACAAAATTCTGAGACAGCTTGCGCAGCTTCGATATTGTCTAAGATGATTTTCAGATCAACGCCTTGTCGGATCAACGCAGCAACACGGTACAGCTTTTGCGGAGCAATGCCAACGGCATAGATCATGTCTTTGATGCCGTGAGCGGCAAATTCTTCCGCTTCTTTCAATGTCGAAACGGTTGCTGGACCTTCCGGAGTCCAGATTTGACGCTTGGCGACCTCCCAACACTTACTTGTTTTTAGGTGTGGTCTTAAGGTTACACCCAGACTTTTAGCCTTATCGCGCATGCGGGCGATGTTGGTATTCATTTTTGATTCTTCGAGAATAAGTGCTGGTGTATCAATGGTGTTGAGATTCATAGCTTTCTCCAATACTAAGACTCCCTCATCGTACTACGCTTTGCGTTTTCAGTTTGGACTTCTTTTTCTGAGAAGCCGTTAAATTGAAACTTTTTTGAACGAGTTCAGAGAGTTTTTCGTCAAAATCTTCCTGTTCATCCAAAATGACACTGAGCCATCTTTTTTTGTTCATGTGGTAGGCGGGTAAAACCCCTTCGGTTTGAGCAAGCTCCTCGCGATCTTCGTCGGTGCACTTCAGATTGACGATATCCAATTCGCCGTACGCGCCGATTTTTAACTTTTTTGCATCAACCGACATCACAATAGCAAACCACTTTAAGTTGTCTTTGCGTCGAAATACTGCCGTAACAAAATCGCCTGCAAAAGGATAGTCCGGTTCAATTCCAAAACGGTCAAGAATCATTCGGAAAAAGTCTTCTCGGATCATGTTTGATTCAACCCAGTTTTTAGTTTTCCATTCTAACAATGCTATTAATAATAGTAAGTTATCAGTGTTTCAAGCTTTAAAATAAATTAGAAAACTATTAAGATAATATTATTTTCTTGTTTATAACTCCTGGCATTGGTACGATTGCGAAAGGAGTTTTTATGACGGTTTTAGTTGCACTGGATTCCTTCAAAGGATCTTTGTCTGCCAGGGAGGCTTCAGAGGCTCTGGCCAAAGGGATACGTTCAGAAAGACCGGACGAGAAAGTGATCGTTTTGCCGGTTGCCGATGGCGGAGATGGTCTCATTGATTGTCTCAAGGATGATCTTTTGGCTGACGGTTGGCAAGTCAAAACGGTATTGGTTTCAGGCCCCTATGGGCAAAATGTTGAGGCATCCTATTTAGCTAAAGGCGATTGTGCCGTTATTGAAATGGCCTCTTGCTGTGGTTTGACATTGGTGCCGAAAGAGCAAAGACGTGTGATTTACGCCTCGTCTTATGGTTTAGGTGAGGTGATTAGGGACGCGTATCTTAATGGCGCTCGACAGATTCATATCGGATTAGGGGGAAGTGCCACCAACGACTTGGGCCTTGGATGCATGCAAGCTCTTGGCGTCAAATTTTTCGACGCTGACGGTAAACCGATCACCGATCACATCTCTGCCAATGATTTCTCCAAAATCGCTCGTCTTGACACCAACGATTTTTCGGATCGTTTTAAAGATATAAGCGTTTGGGCGGTCTGTGATGTGAATAATCCTTTGTTGGGGCCGACGGGAGCAACCGCTGTTTTTGGACCGCAAAAGGGAGTTCAAGGTGACGACCTTAGCCGAATGCAATCCGGTATGGCTTGGGCCGCAACTATTCTGACCGAACATTTTTTAAAGGATTTCAGTCAATCCATCTCTTCCGGTGCTGCCGGCGGCATGGGCGCCGCGTTAATGTGGTTTTTTAATGCTAAAAGGCTAAAAGGCATCGATGCGGTGTTGGATATGATCGGTTTTGATGCGATTCTAAAACAGTCGGACTATGTTTTGACCGGTGAAGGTTCGTTTGATGATCAATCTTTATCCGGCAAAGCGCCTAGCGGCGTACTTGAGCGGACAAGCAGGATCAATAAGCCGTCTTTTCTTGTCGCGGGTTCTTTGAAAATTACCATTGACCGTTGTAAAGAGTTGGGGTTTGCCAATGCATACGATCTTTCGTCCAGATCAAGTGGATTGACCGATAGCCTTCAAAAGGCTGAAGAGCTATTGACTCAGATCGGTCGTCAATGGGCTAAAACCTATTTATAAGATTGTGAAAAACAATTGATTTAATATTAAACTAATTTTATTTTAAGATTGGATTAGCATTATGATTATTGCAGTGGCCAATACAAAAGGCGGTACCGGTAAAACGACGACGGCGGTCCAGCTCGCGCTTTATCGCCAAAGTTTGGGGCATGAGGTTTGGTTGGTGGACGGCGATGAACAGCAATCCGCTTTGACGGCGGTGAGCATTCGTTCTGAAAATAATGTAAAACCGGCCTTAGCCTGTTCGGCTTATTCGGATGCGCGTACACTCAAGTCCCAAATTGAAACTCAAGTCAATAAATGGGAAGACATCATTATTGATGTGGGTGGTCGCGATACCGGAGCACTGCGTGCGGCCTTATTGGTTTGCGACATTTTGCTTGTGCCTGTGCAGCCTAGAAGCTATGACGTTTGGGCGCTCTCTAAATTGGAAGACATTATTCGTGACGCACGTGATATTGGTGCCGATTTTGACGCTTATTGCTTCTTGTCTTGCGCCGATAGCCAGGGAGCGGATAATCAAGAGGCGGCAGAAGTGATGAAGCAGTGCGAGGAAATGCGCTTTTTAGATAAGGCGATCGGCCGACGCAAGGCTTTTGCAACAGCTGGTGGCGCCGGACTCAGTGTTTTTGAATTGCGTCCTAAAGATGCCAAAGCCTGTTTTGAATTAAAGGCATTGGCGGATGCCATTTATAATCTTTAATTGCTATTTATTTAGACTTATTTTAATATTAAAATAATTTTCCATTAATAGTATTTTTGAGGGTTGTTATGGCCATCACAATGTTGCGTAAGAAGCCTGCCGGTGAAATCAAGGAACTGGATGAAAAGGCTGTGGATGATTTTTTGGATTCTGCCTCTCATGTGAAAAAAGAAGCGGTATCTAAGAAAAAGAAGCAAATTACGCTCACTATTTCAGAATCCCTTTTGCATTCCGTTGATGAGGCTGCGCATGAACTGGGACTCTCCCGTGCCGCTTATATTAACGCGGCAGTTTCCACTGCCTTAAAAAACGGTTTAACCCGTTAATGCCTTTCCTTCTAGCCGCCCGAACAATATCGGGCGGTCTTCTATCTAGCTCCACCCAATAATTCCATTATTAGGCAATACGTTGCATTCTTCGGGCAGGCGCTCCATTTTTCTCTTTGCTACATTACCTGGTAACAATGATTAGGAGAGTTATGCGATGAACATTAAGAAACTGGTACTGGCATTATCTTGTGCATCCTTGATGGCTGTCGTGCAAGCGGCGGATACCGATCGACACTATCCTGCGCCATCGACAGTCAGCGAACAAATGGCCGCTTTGGTGAATGCTCCGGCTCCGGCCCTCTGGTACTCCGATCCGAAAACACTTCAAGATTGGGAGCAACTGGCAGGCAGTTACGCAAAGGCCGCGGGAGAGGCGGCTTCAAAAACAGCGGCCGATAGAGGTGTTAAGGTTGAGAGCTCTAAGCTGGCAGGCGTTCCGGTTTTCACTTTAACGCCTAAGAAAATTGACGAGAATAAAAAGGATAAAGTCATTTTTTATATACATGGTGGTGGCTATGTCTTAGGGCACGGTGTCTCAGGGATCACCGAAGCGATCCCGATGGCCGCACAGAATCACTATAAGGTGATTTCGGTGGACTACCTCATGGCTCCACAGCATCCGTTTCCGGCAGCCATTGACGATGCCTTTGCAGCTTATAAAGAAGTGGTTAAACAGTATGGCGCTGAAAACATTGCTGTATTCGGAACTTCAACCGGTGGTGCGATGACATTGATTTTGGGTTTGCAGGCTCACGCAGAAGGGCGACAGATGATGCCGGCCGCCTTAATTGCCGGTACGCCATGGGCTGATATGGATAAGATCGGCGACAGCTATGTTGTCAATGAAGGCGTGGATAATGTATTGGGCACTTACGACCATCTGATTAAAGCCGCCGCCCAAGTTTATGCCAATGGACATGATTTAAAGGATCCTTTGATTTCACCGGTCTACGCATCGGATTCTGTCCTGAAAGACTTCCCGCCGACATTGTTGATTTCTGGAACACGAGATCTTTTTTTAAGCAATACGGTCAGAATGCATACGCGTCTTTTAGCCAACCGCGCGCCGGCAGAGCTGATTGTGTACGAGGCGGTGTCACATGCTCAGTACTATTTCGATACTAATGCCCCCGAGACGCGCCAACATTATCAGTTCTTGGATGATTTTTTAGCGCGTGTCTGGAAGCAAAAATAGTCAATTAACAGCGGCCCATCTAAATGGTTATCTTTTTTTGTATAGTTAGCACTATTGTTAATTGAGAGAAAAAGATGACGCTTTCCTTTGATGCCCTTCTGTGGGACGTGGATGGGACACTGTTAGATTTTCTGGCTGCAGAAGACATTTGCATTCGGTCGCTCTTCCTCGATTTCAAAATCGGGGAGTGCACCGATGAAATGATTCACCGCTACAGCCAAATCAACGCCTCCTATTGGAAAAAGTTAGAAAAAGGAGAAATGACGCGAGCCGAAATATTGGTTAAGCGCTTTGAAACCTTTTTTGAGGAAATAGGCGCTCATGGCGTTGATTGCCTGGCTTTTGACCGTGCCTATCAAAAACGATTGGGAGAAACCGTTGTTTTTAGGGATGACAGTTATCAATTAGTGTCATTTTTAAAAGGCAGAATTCCTCAATATGCCGTTTCAAATGGAACTGTTGTGGCGCAAACGGGCAAACTGACAAAGTCCGGACTCATCAATCTTTTTGACGGCGTCTTTTTGTCCGAACACCTTGGATGCGAAAAACCATCGGCGCTATTTTTTGACAAAGTTTTTGCATCCATCCCAGCGGTGGATCGTGAGCGAGTTTTGATTGTGGGAGATTCTTTAAGCAGTGATATTTTGGGGGCAAAAAACGCGGGCATTCAATCATGTTGGTACAACCCGTTTCATACTGCCAATCATTCAAATATCACCCCAGATTTTGAAATCGATAATCTGCAGAGTATTCCAAAACTGATTGGTATTGAAAACAATTAAAATAATTGTTAAACAATATTATTTATATATTTATAAAATATTAAAATAATATTAAACTAATTTGTTTTCTAGTCTTTTAAAATCAGCATTTCCCATGGATCAGGAGGTCTTGTATTTGTTAATAACAAAGCCCAAAATGGAGAGTGTCTGCAAAACCATCATTAAGGAGCAAGGTTATGTCCGAACAACGGCTGCGTGAAGGTGCAAGAGCTTTTGCTGAAAAAGTCTTTAACGATATTCGGGAATTTTCCAAAGATCCTGTCAGAGGGATTTCCCGTCAAGGTTACGGACCATTGGAAAATCAAGCTCATGAATATCTCAAAACGATCGCTCGAGAACTCAATCTGGAGATCAAGGTTGATCGTTGCGGCAATTTGTTTTTAACTTTGCCGGGTACAGATCGTTCACTGCCGTGTTACATGACCGGATCGCACGCCGACAGCGTGCCTCAGGGTGGACATTATGATGGCTTGGCCGGTGTTGTAGCTGCGATTACCACTCTTTGGTGGATGAGAAAAATTGGTTATCAACCTAAACGTGACGTGACGATGGTCGTCTTTCGTATGGAAGAAAGTTCATGGTTTGGTAAAGCGTATGTCGGGTCGCTGGCAATGGCAGGACAATTGACCGCCGAAGATCTGGCACTTAAACACCGTACCAAAGATCAAACTTTGGCCGAGGCCGTACGTGAAGCGGGTTTCAACCCCGATGATATGATTCGCACGGATCCGGCCATTGATTTTTCAAAAATCGCTGCATTTACCGAATTGCATATTGAGCAAGGTCCGACGTTGGACTCTCAAAAGAAAGCCCGCGTGGGGATTGTTACGGGGATTCGTGGCAATTTACGGCATAAGACTTGTCGCTGCATTGGTGTAACGGCCCACTCGGGGGCAGTGGATAAACAGTATCGCCATGATGCTGTGATGGCCATGAGCGATCTTATGATGAAAATGGAACGTCACTGGGCGGAGTGGCTTGTCCGCGGTGAAGATCTGGTTTTCACGGTCGGTGTGTTTAACACGGCGCCTTCTGCGGCGATTGCGATTATCCCCGGAGAGGTCAGCTTTAGCGTTGACATGCGAAGTCTTTCTATGGACACTCTTGATCGCTTCCACAAACTGTTAGTTGCCGAAGCCAATGCGGTCGGAGCTGACCGGGGTGTGAGTTTTGAGTTCGACCGGACTTTAGTCTGCAAAGCCGCCCAAGTGGACCATGACCTTTTTGAGCATTTAAAGGTCGCCGCGAAAAAAGCTGAGATTGAAGTGATGGATATTCCCAGTGGGGCCGGCCATGATGCAGCCGTTATGGCTGACATGGGTGTCCCTATTACGATGATTTTTGTCGCCAATCAGGACGGTTCTCACAATTGGAAAGAAAAAATGAAGTTGGATGACTTCATGTTGGGCACGGAAGTTCTTTTCACAGCTATTTCCACGTACGATAAATAATAGGTTTAGTCAATGCCGGGGGCTGCCTTATTAATTTTGGTGGCCCTTTCTAGATAAGGAAGATAATCGTGCCGACGTGTAATCGTCTAATTGCGCTGGATACCGAAACAACAGGACTTTACCCAAAACACGGAGATCGGTTAATCTCTATCGGTTGCGTTGAGATATTGGCAAACGGGGAACCGGGGGTGACTTTTCATCAGCTTATAAATCCCGAACGGCCTGTCAGTATCGGGGCGCAGCGCGTGCACGGCTATTCGTGGGAGATGTTGAAATCGCAGCCCCGATTTGTTGATATCGCAGGAGACTTCTTAAATTTCATTGAAGGCGCAACACTTGTCATTCACAACGCACGTTTTGATATTGGTTTTTTGAATGCTGAATTGGCTTGTATTAACAGAGGCTCAATAGCGGACTATTGTGAAGGTGTGATTGATACGTTGTCGCTTGCTCGACAAAAGCGGCCCGGTAAGCCCGCTTCCCTTGATGCACTTTGCAAAGCGTTCAGAATCGACGCCTCCGCTCGCACATTGCACGGTGCTCTGATTGATTCGATGCTTTTAGTTCAAGTTTATAATTCGCTCACGAAGTTACCTTAGTTAGTGCTTGTCGACCATGATTCGATCCATAAAACTTGTTGCCGCTCTTTTTGCCTTTGTTCCTGCACTTAGCTTTTCGCAAGGCAATACGGTTAACGACTCTTTTAATAAAGCTAAGCAACTTCTCGAAAGACAGGTTTATTTTGATCATCGGATAACGCTTTATTGCGGGGCGAGCTTTGATGCGAAGAAAAATGTCACTTTGCCTGAAGGCTTTGTGGCGACCAAGCATCAGAAAAGAGCAGGAAAAGTCGAGTGGGAACATGCGGTGGCGGCCGAAAACTTCGGTCGTGCTTTTAAAGAATGGCGAGAAGGGGATCCGGTCTGCGTTAATAACAAAGGCAAAGCTTATAAAGGTCGTCGCTGCGCGGAGCGCGCCAACCAAGAGTACCGTTTTATGCAGGCGGATATGTATAACCTCTATCCTGCAATCGGTGCTGTTAACGCCGCCCGACAAAATTACAATTTTCAAATGCTTCCTCATGCCAAAAGCAATTTCGGCACTTGTGAAATGAAAATTGACGGCAGACGCGCGGAGCCGCCGGAGCGGGCTCGTGGTCAAATTGCTCGAACTCATCTTTACATGGCGGCATCGTATCCGAGATTTCGTTTAAGTAATCAGCAGCGCCAGCTCATGACCGCATGGAATAAGATGTACCCGGTGGACGCCTGGGAATGTAAACGAGCTCAACGTATTGAAAAGATTCAAAAAAATACGAATGAATTTGTAAAGCAACCGTGTATTGAAGCCGGTTTATGGGATCAAAAATAGTCGAGTTTTAGTTTAATTTAAACGGATAATCTCAAATTATTCGGAACAAAGAGGACTACTCAGTAATGAAATAGTCCTCTTAAATTTTTAGTACAGGTTAGAAGTTATAATTCAAGCGACCAGACAACAGCCAAGTATCTTCGACTTTACCGCCCACTGTTCTCTCTATATCAACTTTCAAACCTAAACAGTTCTTCCAGTTCCAGGCCGTACCAATACCGAAGCTACTCCACGTACCGGTATCACCCCAATTAACAACGAGCGAATTATTGGCATTGTCACTAAATTCCGCTTCCTGTCCATCGGTAAATTGATGATAGACATCTCCATGAAAATATACCTCTCCACCATAGTTCATCGTAGAGATCTCCCGACCGGCTCTGAAACCAGCTCGAGCAATCACGCTTATTTCACTGTCGGCATCAACACTCATGGAACGTTCAGTCTTATAGTCATAACTATGAAGATAGGCTAACTGGACTTGAACCTGAGGCTCGACATAAACGCCATTGGTATCGGCTAGCTTGTAGCCTGCTTCAGCCGAGAGGGCCGCATACTTTTGATCAAAATTGCCATCGGTATTAAATTGCAGATTGCCAACGTTAAAATCACTGGATACCTGACCAAATCGAGTAACAAAATCCAGATAGCTCGCTCCAAAAGTCAATGTATCGTACAGGGCGAATTCGTAACGCTTCATCTCACCGGAGCCACGGACATCTAAAAAGTCTGTGTCACCTTCGGTGTATCCAAACCATATTCCTAACCGGTTATTTTTTGTAATATTATGATCAAAACCGACTGTTACACCAGTACGATCCCAGTGATACTGATTTTCAGCACCACTTCGACCGTGACTCATCCTTACCCAAAGGCCATTTGAATGGTCTTCTGAAGCATAGACTTTTTCGTATAATCTCCTGTCTCTTCGATCCATTTCAACTGCGGCATCGTAGCTAGCGTAGCCAGCCCCCGTCATACCAATAGTAGCTGCAGACTCTTTGAGCGTCACACGGCGTATAAACCAGTTTGTTCCATCAATAAATTCATCCATATCAATCTTGGTAGCCTGATCTGCGGCATCGCTAGATTCATCAATATGACTTGTTTTATCCCAATAGGCATTCTCAGGATCATTAAGATCCTCTTCTGAAATCTTGTCACTGGCAATTTCAAGTTCATAGTCATACAAGGTTTCGCCATAAAGGTTTTGTTTATCTTTGAACTGTACTGTATTGCCTTTAGCAACTAAGGCAAACGTCAAGGTATTTTCTGGGGTAATGGTATGTAATAAGTTCAAATTGTATGGCTCAAAATAATGCGTTCCTTCTCCGCTTTCGAGATAAACCATATCGCTCTGAGACTTATTGATAGCATCCAAATCCAAACGGAAAATACCACCATTCCCTTTTAGGTTGCCAATACGGACATAGTCATGTTTACCTTCAACAGCCATGTCGAACTCATCGTTTTGGATAAGGTCCCATAATCCTAAATTCTTCCAATACGTTTCAATATTGGCATCAAAAAGATTAATAATTCCACCGTTAAGAGTAATTGAACTAATACGTTTAGGCGTGGTGTATTGATCAGAACGGTTGCTTTGGATGCCTAAATAAGTCCATTGGGCACCATTTTCAAACTTTAAATCGAACGTATCGCCGCCATTATCAATCCAATCCTTGTAACTTTGCTGACCGCTATCTTCCCAATCAGAATTCATCCAAGTTTTTTCGTCACCAAACCAATATGAATTAGGTCCTGAAAATGTAATCGATACAGTACTTTGATCGGTTGTTGTTTTGTCATCCATCATATCGATGGTTCCAACCAATTGATTGTGAGTAGACCAGAAGATGACCGAAGAATTGCCATATTTTGCACTGAGTAAGTCTGGACTTTGCGCTATGGCCCACATTTTGACTGTAGAACTTTCTGTCCCAACAATAGTCTTAGAGCTATCTCTAACGTACAACAAGTTCGCGCCAATTGACTCAGGGCCTTCGACTTGTCTAATTTCCAAATTAACGTTTCCCGCCAAATTTAATGAGGAGCGGTTATGAATAAGAAAAATATGATTTCCAGGAGCTCCGTTAGCAAAACCAGTGTTATATTCTCCCGTTAACATGCCCCGGGTATCACCATTAATTGAAAGATCGGAACCTCCATCCACATCAATAGTGAACTGACTGCCGGTAATGTAAGCGTTATGTTTAATTTCTAGACCACTGTATGTGTATGATTTATTACTTGTAAACATCCCCGCAGTAGGTGATTTATTTGTCCAATCTAACTCTCTGATAATTAAAACATTATTTTCTGTTACGTAAACATCTGCTTGTGCATTTTGAATATTAAGCAACGAGCCAACTGTTAATATTGACGCAGCTATCAGTTTTATCTCTAAATATTTTTCTTCCCAAGCATTAGCGGGGGGGGGGACATTTAAAAGATCTCATAAACACAAGCTCTTCAAATTTCAAGAAGTTAATACAACAAAGATATCCGACCATTATATTAAAAGATCTCCTTTTTGTTGAACCATACCAATTGTTTTGTGAAAAAACCGTGAATTGAAGCTGGCTTATGGGATCAAAAATAGTCATTTTTCAGTTTGATTTAACTGAATAGGCCATCGTAACACACTGTTGCGGTTTTCTTTTTGCGTGTTTTGTCGAGCCGTTGTATCTTGGAATCAAAGCAAAATGATTCCCCATAGGAGCAACGGCTATGATGCATCATGTTTTCGGACCTCATTTTTTAGGCGCTCCACTTTTTCCCGGCGTTCCTAATCTGGTTTTGTTCATTCTTTTGGGGCTTGGAGTTTGGTATTTTTTGAAAAGAGACAAACAAACTGAGCCACAGGCACCGAATTCCGGACATTCCAGGATTAGCGAAACGGAAGCCTTGCGCGATGAAATTGCCCAATTGAAAAAAGAGAATGCTTTGTTGCGCGAACTTTTGAAACGAGACCTTGAGAAAAAGTAAGTTGTCTGCTTTTTGAGTCGGTGTTCGTACGGACACCATGGGTGATTTTGCGTTTAATCAAGAGGAAGTCGCATTTTCCACCAGTATCTTCCCGGCGGGTCGAAAATGACAACAAGGCCTGTGATCGATTATCAGTTGAGGGGAAAAATGAAGAAACGGATCTTATCTTTAGCTCTGGCATCCGCGTTGCTACCGCTTTGTGCTGTCGCACAGGTTTCAGTTACCGGTCAAGCTTGTCTAGGAGCCGACCATAACACTTTGGTTGAAGAGCTTTCGAATGTGTGCAAGGCAGGCGACACAATTGCAACTAAATACCCGGCCTACTTCTGCGACTTTCATTACGCGGTCGCTTTTAACACTTCGAACTCGGCTATTTGTATTTATCGCGGCGATGTTGCCCAAGAGCGCGTAAAAGCTCCTCCAAAGGTTAAAGAGCAGAAAAACGAGGAAAATGATCGCAAATTCACCGGATTAAGCGGTAAAGTTTTCTGATCATTGGACGATTGATTGAAAAATTGGGGAGGTGGAAAACCTCCCCACACTTTATAACACGACACGTTCTAAAAACGCATCAATGACAGAAGTGGCTTGCGGTAAATTAAATAAAGTGTGCGGTGCTTTGGATAATAAAACAATTGTTGCATCCGGGTGATCTTTTAAAACCTTGCCTGCATGTCCCAATGCTTCAGGATTATCCAGATAGGAATTTTTTTGGCTGAAATAGGGGTCTTCCGCGCTCATGATATTGAGCACAGCGCAGTCTTCAGGAATGTGGGTTTTGTGCTTGAGAACATGGTAGTTGTTCTCGCAGCTCCAGGAGAAAATCATCCGAGCCGATTCTTTTTGAGGTGACTCATTGATAAACCGAGCAACGCTTACGGCTCCTTCACTGGTACCGGCAATAACGTAGTTGTCGTTAAAGAAAGGCAGAGTTTCCAATCTTTGGACCGCATGACGAAGTTCTGCGTAACGCATGGCATGGATTTCTTCGTACACAGTTTGTGCAACCGGTGAAGAGTAGGTGATTCTGTCTTGAACCTGCATGGAGTCGGGCGCCAAGAAAGCAAAGCCCTTTTGAGCTAAATGTCTGGCAAAGGTGCGGATAGCCGGATTAATGCCGGAGCTGCCGTGCATAAAAAGAACGATCGGTCGCTTGGGTATTTCGCCTTTTAACTGATCTAATTCTCCCTCGTAAAGTTCACCTTCGGGTAACTGAATCACTGTGTAGGCTTTGTCAAAGACTTTTTTCAAAGTCTCTTCTGTATGGGTTCGAACGCTTCCCATCACTTTTCCGGTCAGTTCAATACTCATTTCGACATCCTTTATTAAAAAGGGGCAGTGTTGTTCTGCCCCTCGAAGTGTTTAGAGTTAGAAGAAAAGTCCCACAAAAGTGAGCATAACAACGTAACCGACTAAGCACGGAATGGCGGTACGCTTGACCATGGTCAGGGGATTAACCTTCGCAAAACCAGCCACGATAATGATGACGCCGGCAACAGGAGACATGGCGCGCAGCATTTCCGCAGCGGTATGCATCATGACCATCATCGAGATGCCATCCACGCCCATGGCTTGAGCGACATCCGGGACGATGTGTGCCAGGCTCGTGAAAGCGGCAACGCCCGAACCCGTCAACACGGTCACCAAACCGATAATGGCGGACAATACAACGCCCATACCGGTGCTGTTCAAACCGATTCCTTGAGCCGAGTCAATCAACAGATCGACGATACCGACGTTTTGAAGACCCTTGGCAAAGAAGGCTGCAACAAAGATCAAACCGACGGTGCTTGTCAAGATATTGCCCATCCCCTTGAACATGGCAAAGGAAAGGTCAAAGGATTCCTTGACATTGCGGCGCATGAGAAGGTCAAAGATGAAAGCGATAAACCAGCAGATAAACATGGCCGTCGGAACGCTCAGAGTCACGCTCTTATAAACCATCTTGTTGAAAATCAAGAGGAAAACGATCGGCATGATCGGGAAAATCGCATAGAAGGCAGGCGTTTTTTCAAGCGTTTTGCGCTTGCTTTCAAGTTCTGTTAAGTCAGCAACTTCACCCGTACCTTCCTTTTTGTCAAAGTAGTACTGCACAACCACGTGAGCGATAGCCATAGCGATAATGGTGGGCACGGCCATCGGCAATTGGTAGCGAACCAAGTATTCGATCGGTTCAAGGTGAACGAGCTGTGCGGCAAGGTTGGCGGTACCGGAAGCCGGAGCATAACCGATGGCCAGAACGCTAGCCACAACGGCCGCGGCCGCAAGCGGAGAGCAGCCCACACGGATGATCAAGGGATAAACCGTAACGACCATCAACATGGCAAGGCCGGCCGCCGAGGTGATCACGAGCGATAAGCAGTGACCGAAGATAAAGACCGCCGCCAAAATCAGATACGGATTCTTAATAAAAGAAAGCGGTTTGGCACAGACCGTTACGAAACGGTCAGAAGCACCGATTGCTTGCATGTAGCTTGCAAAACCGCCGGAAATCAAAATGATGAAGCCGACACCAGCGACCTGAGACGTGCTGATTGACTTCAAAAGCTCAAACAGGTCAAAACCGATAAAACCGGTGCTGCCTTTTGTCATCAGAGCATCCAACCCGCCAAACAGGGCCAGAACATTTAACAAAAGACCACCGATAAAGAGCACCATATTGACCTGATACTTCTTCACAATTGCCCAGCCCGTCAATACCAATACAATGACGCCTAGCCAAGGGATCATGTCAGTCATATTTTTCTCCTACTTGAGGATTTCAGTATCAGTCGAATGATTCAATTCGACCGTGCCTTAGAAATACGATTTGCTTCTTAAATCCATCACTTACACAATGGATAGGAAAAAGCATTCAACAACCCCCAAATAAGGGATATTGCATCGTTACTTTGATTATCCGTGGTTGGTGATTGAGCTGTCTTTGAACCTTGGTACAAGGCGTATTATTTGAAAAATGTCTAATCTAGGTAAAAGTGCTTAGTTTTTATAGGTCGGGTTTGGGATTTCCCTAATAAATCAAAGCAATTCTAAGAAGTCGATTAAGATTTATCTGGAGAAAAGAAAGTTAAGCTCAGTATGAAAAAAATCAAAAATTTTCTCTGCCAATCGTTATTGACCGGTGCCCTTTGTTTAACTTTGGGCAGCACCTGGACGCAGGCAGCAGAAAAAAAGTTATATTTGCCGCCAATAGAAGAACCGAAGGAACGCGAAACACTTGTTATTGGAGTTTTGTTATCAGAAGTGTCTGATATTAAATCCGGTTTATTGGAAGATACTTTTAAAGCGCTGCAGAAAAAATTACCTCAATATCGTTTTGAGGCAACAACGATAACTGAACACGATATTTACCTTTCGGCGGTTAATAAAGAAGTGGACTTTTATGTGGCGCCGAGCGGCACTTTTGCTTATATGCAGGACTCAAGTGGAGCGATCTATTTGGCCGGTAATCAAAATCCGGGCGTCTCCAATCCACAGCATGCAGCAGGCGCTCTGGTGGTGGCGAAATCGGATGATAAAAGGCTTAACAAACTGACAGATTTACGGAACAAACTTGTAGCTAGCGAAGGCCGGGAGTCTTTTTTCGGTATGCAGGTGGTACTCAATGAACTTCGACGCGCAACGGAGCGGCCGGATCAATTTTTTGATGTAACCACGGTTCACCAGGGCAGTCTTGAAGTCGCCAGGAAAGTTCTCGAGAACAAGGCCGATGCCGGCATTATGAAGACATGCGAACTCGAATATCTGTATGAGCATAATCTGATTGCAAAAGACAGTTTGAAGCCGGTTGGCTTGACCCGTGATCGTGGTATCGACTGCATGAGTTCTACTCCGCTTTATCCGGATTTGGTGTTTGCTGCCAATCCCCACGTACCCGCACAAATCAACAGTAAGGTGGCGGAAATTTTGCTATCAATGCCTCCGACGGCAAAGGGTTACAAGTGGGTTGTTGCCAATGATTTTCGAGATGTCATCCATGTTATTCGGCGTTTTGTTTCAACGCCCTTGACCCCAGAAGTGGTCCAAAATCAGTTGGCGATATGGCGGTATCGTTACGCTGTTTATCTTGGGGTTATCTTATTGTTAGGCAGTATTCTTTTTGGTTTTGCTGTAAGCAAAATGGTCCAAAGTCGCACGCGCGACTTGGAAGAGACGTTAGAGCAAAATAAACAGCTGGAACATGCGGCCAGAAAAGATCGCGAGAGACTGATGCAGCTTGAAAAGGCGGGAATTGTCTCAGAACTTTCCAGCATTATTGCCCATGAGGCTAGACAGCCGGTAACCTCTCTTATTAACTATTCAAATGGCCTGTCTTTATATCTAAAAGGTAAAAATGACTCGGTGATTGACGAGGCGACTCGTGAAATCTCCCGGCAAGCCCAGCGTATTTCAGACATTGTTGAACGCGTCCGTTCGTATGCGAAGCGAAAGGATTCCGTGCATGCAGAAACAGATCTTGTTACCTTGGTTAAAAAAGCCATGCGTACCGTTAAGGCAACGGAAGACACGGCCGGTGTGGTGCTTGCTACACGTTTGCCGGAGCGGGCAATTGTTTCATGCGATCCCTTTGAAATCGAACTGGTTATTGTTAATTTGACTCGCAATGGGCTGCAGGCCGTGGCTTCGCTTAAAGAGGAAGTGGCCTATGTGGAAGTCGGAGTTCGTTCAAGTGAAGACGGGACTAAATGGGAGCTTTATGTACGCGACAACGGGCCGTCCATTGATTCCGAAAAAATTAAACAATTATCCCGCCCGGTTTACAGTGAAAAAATTGAAGGACTGGGGTTGGGGCTGTCCATTTGTCGAGTGATTGCCGAACGGCATACCACTCGTCTTCAATTCGAAGCGTTTAATCCTCACGGTTTAATGGTTAAACTTAGCTTTGATAACTGCAATAGAAAAAACAATGAAAGCTCTTGTGAATCCTGATCTTTATCGTCCCATTGTCCGAATCATCGATGATGAGGAAACGGTTCGAAATTCTGAAGCCTTTACGTTGAGAGTCGTGGGATTGGAGACGGCTTGCTATGCGACGGCCGAAGAGTTTTTGGAAAAAGATGATCTTCGATATCCCGGCTGCATTATTTTGGATGTGCGAATGCCGGGGATGAGTGGGCCTGAGCTGCAGCAGGAAATTAACAAGCGAGAAATAGATCTTCCGATTATTTTTCTATCGGCGCATGGCAACATTGGTCTGGCGGTTGACACCTTGAAGCGGGGAGCGAAAGACTTTTACGAAAAACCCGTTGAACCGGAAAAATTGCGCGAAACCGCTGCACGATTAGTTGAGGAAAATCTTCAGGCCAGACGAAAACAGTACGAGACGCAGATGCTGCATGCGCAATATGAGGCGCTGACAAATCGTGAACGCATGATTTTGAAACTGGTGGCTCAGAATTTATCCAATAAAGTCATCGCCGATCAACTGCAAATTCAAGAACATACGGTCAAAATCCATCGCGGCAACGCCTGCCATAAACTCAATATTCGCACGGCATTGGAAGTTCATCAATTTTTGACCCGGATAGGGGAATTAGACTAAAAATTTCTACTCTCTACCTGATTTAAGTCCATCAAGAACTTTAATTGACTTTTATTGATTGTGTATTACAATTTCAATAAAAGATAAGGAACGGTTATGTTAAAAAAGCAGCGTGGCGGTAAAAGAATTAATGCAGGTCGTAAACCGGAAGGGGATGCAGCCTTAAAGGCAACCATTATTGCTCGTGTGACTGCGGATCAGAAAAGGGTGTTTCAGGAAAAAGGGGGCGGAAAGTGGCTTCGACAGACTTTGACAACCTCTGACAGCATTACAAAGAATTCATCTGTCGGTATAAAGGCCGTTCATCCGCACTCAAAAATTTCAGTGCCTTTCTTTGAATATTCTGTGCAGGCAGGCTTTCCGTCGCCGGCGGAAAGTTACAAGGAAACGATTGACTTTAATGAACTGTTAGTTGATAACGATGCGGCCACCTTTGTTTTAAGAGTCTCTGGTCAATCGATGATTGATGCGGGGCTTTCGGAAGATGATTTAATTGTTGTAGATCGCTCCCGCAGTCCTAAGAATGGAGACATCGTTGTCATGCAGATTGATAACGACTATACCGTCAAGCGATTTGTGCGCACACCTGAGGGCTTTTATTTAAAAGCGGAGAATTCAAGCGGTCAATACCCGGATATTTATCCGCAGGAAGGTCAGGAGTGGCAGTTATTCGGGGTTGTCAATTTTGTGATCAAATCTGTTTCCAGGAAAGTCGCCGCTTAGCTGAGGGTACCTATGTACGCTCTGATTGATGGAAATTCTTTTTATGCCTCGTGTGAACGCGTTTTCAGACCCGATTTACGTCACCGTCCGGTGGTTGTTTTAAGTAACAACGATGGCTGTATTGTCACGCTGACGGCAGAAGCTAAAGCACTGGGACTAAAAAGAGGTGTACCGTTTTATCAGGTTAAAGATATTATTCGCCGACATCAGGTTGCGGTCTTTTCAAGCAACTACGAGCTCTACGGCGATATGTCTTCCCGCATGATGAATATCATTGCCGGTTTGGTGCCTGCCATTGAGGTTTACTCCATTGATGAGTGCTTTGCGGATCTCTCAGGATTAGATGACTTAACAACATTAGGGTTTTCCATTCGGAAACGTATTGGACAATGGATTGGCATTCCGGCTTGTGTCGGCATTGCTCCCACCAAAACACTAGCCAAATACTGCAATCATTTAGCTAAGAAAATCCCGGCTCTTCATGGTGTTTTAAATTGGAATGACCTTTCTTTCTCAAGACAAGAAAAAGCATTGGCTTATCAAGGAGTTGAGGAAATTTGGGGAATCGGCTCCCAATTGGCTATGCGTTTAAAGAAACTCGGGATTCAAACGCCTCTGGATTTAGCCCAAGCTTCTGAAAGTTTATTAAAGCAGTGTTTCCCTATTAATGTGATTCAGACAGCCCGAGAACTCCAGGGGATTGAGTCAATTGAGTTTGAACCTACGCCTCCACCGAGAAAAAGAATTCTTCGCAGCCGAAGCTTTTCCAAGGATGTGTTCGATCGAAACGACCTTTTAAGCGCAATTACCATGCATGCCGAAGAGGCCGCGCGAGTCTTACGGCAAGAGCATCTAATGACCTCCCGAGTCGGTATTTTTCTTTATTCAAACCGCTTTAAAACGGAAAAACCTGTGTACGCCACCATGGATGCTGTTGATTTGGCAATGTACGTAAACGACACACCAACCATATTAAAGAGCGCCGTAACACTTCTGGAAAAACACTACGTGAAAGGAATTGCCTATAAAAAAGCCGGCGTTATTTTGGAAAATATTCGGCGTAAAGGGGAAACGACTGAAGATTTGTTTGGCCTTGTAAGGGAAAAACAGGAACGTTTATCGGAAACATTGGACCAAATAAACAATAAATACGGAAACGGCACGATTTGCTTTTCGGCTGTTAAACGCGATTCGGAAGATTGGAAAATGAAGCGCGAAATGAAAAGTCCTTCCTATACCACTCGGTTTTCCGATGTTCTTCGTGTTGGTTAAAAGCTTCTTCTAAGAAAAAATACTTGTTGATAAGCGATATAGAAAAGTATATAACCAAGGGAAGGTACTTCTTTAATTGCTTTTTTGATCATGGAATTTTTGTTCTTTTTGGTGGTTGGTGTTTGTGTCGGTACATTTGGGACACTTATCGGACTTGGTGGCGGCCTGATTCTTGTGCCGCTTTTCATGTATACGATGTACGCTCCCGATGGTTCCATGACGTTCAGTACAGTTCAGCAAATTATCGGTACCAGCCTTTTTGCCGTAGCTTGCAACGCTGTCTCTGGAGCTTATGCCTATATGAAACAAAAGCGCATTATGTTCCGAGCGGCGATACCGTTTGCGCTTAGTACCATTCCCGGTGCTTTTTGTGGCAGTTTCGTCTCCAAATATTTCACTGGCGCGAGTTTTTCCATCGCTTTTGGTTGCCTGCTTGTCGTTTTAGGTTGCTTCATGTATTGGAAATCCAATTCCAAACGAGCCACTGCGCGTCCTGAAGACTTCGATCCGGCAACGGCCCCGTTTAACCTTTGGCTTGGTGTAGTTCTGACCTTTGGTGTTGGGTTTATCTCGACTATTTTTGGCATTGGCGGCGGTATTATCGATGTCCCAATGATGGTTTTTATTTTGGGTTTCCCGGCTCAAATCGCCACCGCGTCTTCAACCTTCATTTTGATGGTCAGCTCTCTGGTGGGCACAATTAGCCATGCTTCCTTGAATCACATTATTTGGGTTCCTGCCATTTGTATTGGTTGCGGCTGTGTGATCGGTGCTCAGATCGGCGCCCGTATTGCAAAGAAGAGCAAACCAAGACTCCTTGTGATCATTCTCTCGGTTACGATGGTTCTTATGGGAATTAACCTTGTCGTACGGGGGCTGTGAGCAAATTAAGTCCAGTTCGTAACGAAAATCTGGCAATACTAAAAAGTTTATCAACCGAATCAGTCATAGTTTTAAAAACTGTCAACTATTTTCAGGCAAGGTCACATAGTGTCAATTGTCTAAAAAATATTTTATACTTTAGCAAAAAATTTCGAAAGTATAAAATTTAATTTTGACGATCTTATGATTCCTCGTCCTTATTACATTGAGCAGTTAAAACGGTTAAAAGATAAACCGATCATCAAAATACTTACCGGCACGAGGCGCAGTGGTAAGTCGACGATTTTGCAATTATGGAAAAACGAGCTGTTAGCCAGCGGAATTAACGAAAATCACATTATTGAATTAAATTTGGCAGATTTATCTAATGAGTCGTTAAGGAATAAAAAATCCCTATACGATTTCATCGCTTCAAAAATAGCCAAAGATTCAATTTATTACGTATTCATTGATGAGATACAAGAATGTCCGGGGTTTGAGAAGGTCGCCGAAAGCCTAATGTTGTTCGGAAACATTGACCTTTATATGACCGGTTCGAATGCCTATGTTCTATCAGGAGAATTGACAACATATTTGACGGGTCGTTACTTGGAAATCAAGGTTTATCCGTTTTCATTCAAAGAATTTTTAACAACAAGAGAACATGAAGAACCTTCCAGAGAAAATTTAGCGGCTTACCTTACGGAAGGCAGTTTCCCGGGGGCGCTTTTATTTAGAGGAATGCCTAGAGAGCGCAAAGACTATTATCAAATGCTGTTTGATTCCATGATTTTGAAAGATGTGGGTAATCGAAAAGGAATCAAAGATGTCACGTTGTTAATCAAGTTGTCTCAAATTCTGGCTTCAAGCTTGGGATCCTCGTTATCAGTTAGAAAAATTGCCAATACGGCTAAGTCCTTCGGAGTATCGTTTTCTGAACCAACAATTTCAGCTTACTTAAAAGCACTGGAGGACGCCTATTTTTGCTTTAAAGTTCCGCGATTCAACCTTAAGGGTCGTCAGTTATTAAAACAGGATGAGAAATATTATTTGGTTGATCCGACCTTTCGGCAGTTCTTAATAAGCAGTATAAGCCCGGATTTGGGTCATGTAATTGAAAATATTGTTTATTTAGAACTTAAGAGACGATATCAGTCTGTTTATGTTGGCACAAATAGGGCGGGGGAAGTTGATTTTGTAGCGGCTAATGGAAATGATTATGTTTATTACCAAGTAGCGGCTTACCTTTCTGATGAGCAAACTCTTGAGAGAGAATTAAACTCATTAAAGAATATTGCCGATCATTATCCTAAATGTATTTTGACATTGGATCCTTTGTTTATCGGTCAACAATATTCTGGGATACGGTGTCTGAGTCTTTTGGACTGGTTAGTGTCAGAAAATTAATTTTTTCGTTCAAAGTCGGACAAGTTGGCCTTTATACTGCTGTGCCAGACGAAGAATCAGTTAACTAGCATTTCACAGTCTGCAAAAATTTAGGTCAGTGGAAAAGCAATGAAAATACCCAAGGCAAACCTCTTGGATGATGGATTGCCTTGGGTTCGGATGTACTGAGTTAGTGAGTTTTTTTGCCTAACCACTTTTCGTAAATTTTGTCATACTCGCCACTTGCTTTAATAGCTGTCAGACCTTTGTTGAGTTTTTCGACGAGCGCCTGATTATTTTTGGAGACCGCAAAACCAACCTGTTTCGGATTGTAGAGGTGAGGAACGATCAACAGATCCTTGTCATGGTGCTGACTTTGATAATGGCGAGCTGTCGTATCACCTAAAAGCGCAGCCTCACAGCCGCCCATTTTCAGTTCCATCAATGCTTCGGCCACTTGGTCAAAATTCATCACCTTAGCCCCTTTAACCGATTGTGCCAAAAGAGAGCCGGTGGAACCTATCTGAGCACAAATAGCTTTACCTTCGATGTCTTTGAGCTCTGAGTACTTGTCTTTGTTTGCCGCCTTAATGACCATTGCCAGGCCAACATCGTAGTAAGGGTCAGAGAAAAGTACCTGTTTTTTGCGTTCATCTGTAATCGTGATTGCGGCCACGGCTACGTCAATCATATTGGTTTGAAGAGCGGGGATGATGCCTGCAAACTGCATATTTTGAATTTTTGCTTCATCACCGACAGCTTTGGCAACCGCTTTAATGATGTCCATGTCAAAACCGACGATTTCTTCGCTTTTTTGATCTTTGAATTCAAAAGGGGCTAAGCCCGCATCGGTGCCAACGAGGATGGTAGCGGCCTGCGCAGCAGTGCTGCCGGCAACAATGGTTGCAAAAATGAGGCTTGCAAGAGTTTTTTTCATTTTAAAAATCCTTTCATGGGATATTGTTCAAACACAATGCGAAGCAGTTTACAAAAAAGTTTTTCCAACAAAATATAACTAACCAATTGAAAATAGACGAGTTTTTTTAATATATATTTGAATAAAAGGCTTGATTGGCCGACAAAATAAGCTGAAAATTTTGAACAGATCAACTTTTATTAAATAACAATCGTATTTAGCAGATCACCGAATACATAACAGTGATTATCGGTATAGGGACTTTGTGGTAGAAGGTCAAAGTAGAAAACTAATGATTTTTGATGAAAGGCTTTATCCTGTCGACAAATTGAAGATTTGACTGCGATCAAAATTTACAGAATTTTGAGCTTTAATTTTTCAACAGAAGCATCCAGTTTTCAAATTCGAGTAAGTTAGCCTGCCTTTATACTGAAGTGCCTGACCAAGAATCAGGCACTGATCTTATTAACTAGCATTCTTTGCCGCCACTAACTTTTATGTCAACACAATGGTCACGTGTGGCCCGTATGCTAATCTCTAAAGCTTTAGTGAGGGTGGATAGTTCCATAAACGGAGTATTTTTCTTGCCGATGACTTGCTGCGCGATATACGGAACATGGATAAATCCGCCTCGAATATTGAGTTTGTTTTTGGTGATGTAGTACAGAAGCGAATACATAATATGGTTGCAGACATAGGTGCCAGCTGTGTTAGACACAGAGGCGGGGATTCCTGCTTTTTTAACTTCTTCTACTATCGCCTTGATAGGAAGTGTTGAAAAATAGGCGTTTCCACCATCTTTAAAGATGGTCTCGTCAATTGGTTGATGGCCATTGTTGTCAGGAATTCTTCCGTCGTCAATGTTAATGGCGATGCGTTCTACGCAAAAATCAAAGCGACCGCCGGCTTGACCAACGCATATAACAACGTCCGGTTTTAAAAGATCAATAGCCTCAAAAAGTTTTAAACCTGAAGCTCTAAAGACGGTGGGTAATTGCAATTTAAAAATGTCAATATCATCAATTTTGCTAGGAAGGGAATTTACAGCTTCCCAAGCGGGATTGATTTTTTCTCCGCCAAATGGCTCAAAACCGGTGATTAGAATTTTCATGATTGTTCCTGACTTAGAGTTTGTAAACATTGTAATCTGGTCAGATTACAATCAGGCAGAGACTCATCATGGATATACGTAAAGCGTAATAACATTTTTGGTAATTCAACTTATCCAAAGCAAGTTGTTATCCAAAGTTTTTTCTTTAACTCATTGTTTATAAACAATCATTAATTAAAAAACTTTGGATAATCTTTTTTAATTAAACCTAAAAGAGTGATGATCTTTAGAGAAACGTTCAGGGCAAAATCTGGGTAAACGTCTGATGAGAGATCATTTATTTTGAGATCTAGTAATATTATCCAAAGCTTTGGATAATTCAACATAACTATTATTATGTTGCGTAATATTAAGAGGAATCAAGGCGGAATTTTTAAAGTTAAGACGATTGTCTTACGCACTCTACTGTAAACGAATTTTCCTTTTGTTATTTAGTTAGGCGTAGTATAAGTCGAACCAGTTAAAAATTTTGAGGTGTCAGATGGATTTGATTTTGAATCCGATTATTCTTTCAGTGTTGGTGCTTTGCGTATTGTGTTTGGTTAAAGTCAATGTACTTTTAGCTTTAATATTCGCAGCTATTACAGCCGGTATCTCTGGTCACCTTGAAATCGGTCAAACGATGACTTTGTTGGCTGACGGTTTTTCCGCTAACGCCACAACAGCCTTATCCTATATATTATTAGGCACATTCGCCGTTGCTATCGCTGATACCGGACTGATGCAGATGTTGGTTGCGTGGCTATCTAAGCATTTAGGATCACGCAGGATGGTTTTCTGTTTGGTTCTCGCATTTATTGCCTGTTTGTCCCAAAACGTGGTACCTGTTCATATCGCTTTCATTCCGCTTCTTATTCCGCCTCTTTTGACTTTGATGAACAAAATGCAGTTGGATCGACGTGCCGCTGCTTGCGCATTAAGTTTTGGTCTGGAAGCTCCTTATATTACCTTACCGATTGGTTTCGGTCTTATTTTCCAAGGCATTGTTGCCGACAGCATGACGCGAAGCGGTATGACAACCACGGTTTCAGATGTGGCTTCTGTCAATTGGATTCTTGGCCTATCAATGTTTATTGGTCTTTTGGTCATGATTTTCGGCTTTTATCGAAAGCCAAGGAAATATAAAGACTCTGAAGCTGCACTTGAGGTAAAGACTGAGGTTGTTGCAAAGCTTGAACAAAAGCACTGGGCAGCACTTATCGCTATTGTTTTGGCGGTGGCAGTTCAGCTTATTTGGCAATCTTTACCTTTAGCCGCCTTATTTGGACTGATTGTCATGATTTTGGGCAGGGCTTTTAGTTTTTCGGAATTGGATCAGCATATTGCCCACGGTATTTCCATGATGGGATTTATTGCCTTTGTCATGCTGATTGCCGGCGGGTATGCGGCGATTCTCAAAGAAACCGGTGCTGTCGGACAATTAATTGAAAGTGTCGTCCCTTATTTGCACACCAATAAGGTTATGGCTGCCACGATCATCGTTTTGATCGGTTTAATTGTCACCATGGGGATCGGAACTTCCTTCGGCACTGTTCCTATTTTGGCTGTAATTTACGTGCCTTTGTGTGAGGCTGTTGGTTTTTCACTGCCCGCGACCATTCTTCTAATGTCAGCGGCTGGAGCCTTGGGCGATGCTGGGTCTCCGGCTTCGGATACGACGCTTGGACCAACGAGCGGGTTAAACGCAGATGGCCAGCATGATCATATTTGGGATACTTGTGTTCCGACCTTTTTTGCCTACAACATTCCGCTTATGCTGGCAGGCATAATCGGTGCTCAGTTCCTCTGAGTTATTCCGAAGGAGTCATTGCTTTCAAAACGATTTCTGCGTTTTGTCTGCACGTATCATTATTGTTTTGTGCGCAAGCTTGTTGAACTAATTTCCAGATGTCTCTTTTGTACGGATGCAATATCAGAGCCTGAAGAGCTGAGGACTGTGCTGTCGCATAGTCCTTTGTTTCCAGACTGCTTGCAGCCAGATTGCACCATATTGATGTTTCTGCAGGATTGGCCTTTGCGGCGCGTTGAAAGAGTTTAACGGCAAGACTGTAGTCTTTCTGGTTAAAGGCATTGATCCCGTAGGCATTGAGCTGTTCGGCCATCTGCGCCTGTCCGATTCCAGGTCTTGGAAAAGATTGAATCAGCGCTAACAGCTCCTTGAGTTCAGAAGGCTTATACAGTCTTTGATTCAAAATTTCTAAAACCGATGTAATTGGCGTTACCGACGACGCTTCTTGAATTCTTTTATGCTGTTCTTCAAGCATATCTTTTGTAATCGGCTGAGCTTGAAGCGAACTCGAGAACAATATTAATAGACTAACTGACACTAAAAGCGATTGGGATAACTTGTTATTCAACATAATTTTCAATGCCAGATCTTTTAAACTTGAAATAAAAAAAACATTTATCCATTCTATATTTTGCATTGTATCATAATGCGATCTTGAAAAGCAAATAAAAATTAAGGATTACATTAAAATTAATTCAAAAATAAAGTAAATAACCTATTTTCCCAACGATCAATCTGTTATGCTAATCCCCGTCACCGGTTCATCGCAGTGGGCTTTGCCGTGCAGAAATTTTTCGTTTATTTACTCTCTCTTGGTCATTTATGTGTGGATTTGGCACCAGGTGCCCTCCCCGCTATTCTCCCCTTCTTAGTTTTATACAACGGGTTAAGCTACACAGAAGTGGCAGGCCTTATGTTTGCTTCATCCTGTTTGTCTTCTATTGTTCAGCCGGTTTTTGGTTATTGGGCGGACAAGAGTTCAAAACAATGGTTTATGGCGTTGGGTATCGCAATGAGCGGTATCGGTTTGGGGATTTCAGGCCTTTTTTCTAATTATTGGTTTGTTTTTATCGCCATTACACTGATGGGAGTGGGAAGCTCGATCTTTCACCCTGTCGCGGCGCGGACTGTTAATCGTATTTCTTCAGGTAATAAAGCCACCGGAATCGGTATTTTCTCGGTTGGCGGCAACCTCGGTTTTGGCGTTGCTCCAATGATTGCGGCTGCAGCTCTGAGCGTATGGGGTACTTCAGGGACTGTATTGTTTTTGGTTTTCGGACTTTTGATGTCTGCGTTAATGATTTGGGCTGTCCCAAAAATGGTTGCCTCTGTACGCGCTGAGAGTCAAATAATCTCTGAAAATAAAAAGAAGATATCGACCGGCCGCACGAATGATTGGCATGGATTTATGCGCTTGAGCTTTGTCATTTTATTCAGAAGCATTGCGCAGACAAGTGTTTTGGCTTTCCTTCCCCTTTACTGTATCTACCGCTTTGGTATATCAGAAGCTTTATCAGGGACTTTATTGTCCTTCCTTTGTTTAAGCGGTGCGGTTATGACCGTGTTGGGCGGTTGGTTAACCGATAAAGTGGGATTGATTCGTGCTTGCAAGTTGGGTTATTTATTGATGGCCCCCGCTTTTGCACTAGTGTTGGTAGTTCCCTCAGTATGGTGGATATACCCGATTCTTATTCTGATCAGCTTCACGTTGAATGGAACCTATGCGGCTTTTGTGGTTTTGGGACAATCTTATTTAGCCAAAAACGTTGGATTGGCTTCGGGCGTAACCATGGGATTGTCAGCAAGTTTAGGTGGGATTTTTACACCGATTTTAGGAATGGTGGCTGACGCATACGGCATTACCACCGTTATGGTGATGCTCGTTGTAATCGGTGCGCTTTGCGCCATCTCTTCGTTCCTGTTGCCTGAACCTCAAAGCGAATAGCGCAAAGCTGACGAATTATCCAATTTGAATAAATCGGTAATGCGTGCGCCCGACGTTGTTATTTTCCGCAATAGCCGTCAACATGGTTGAGTGTCGTTTTTCCCACATTTGTCTGACCGTCTCATTCGGTGCGGCACCAAAAGTTAAATCGATGGCGGCCTGATCAACGGCAACAGGATCAAGGCTTGCCAAAATGCCGATATTGCCAAGATTGGTAGCGTGCTCGCAACCATCGGTCGGTTCGAAAGAATCCAGCACATTAATAAATGTCCATCTCCCCTGCTTAGCTTGCAGGGCGGCTTTAACAGCATCTGACATCGCTTCGCAGGTCGTTTGATCATCGCGCGATGAAAAATGATCCATCACTTCACCGGCTGAGTGGATAAGGCATTTTCCTTCCACGCCCGTTCCCATGCAAATGGACAAATTTTTGAGGGTACCACCATAGAAATCTAAAAAATGGGCTTTAAAGCGAACCATTGATATCAGCGTATCGTAATTGGCAAAATGACTGCCGGTTCTGGCAAATTTCAAGTGGTAGCCTTTTGATACCGGAAGATCCATGTATCCGTCAGCATCCAAAATATCAATGGGGGCGATGGTTTCGTCAAAACCGTTGCTACGAGCAACTTCCAGATGTTTGGTCGTTGTGTCTCTCGGCGGATAGCAATTATTGTCAATTAAAGTGGCTTTTGTGTGATCGGCTAAAGCCTTTACTAATTGCGGATCTAAATGCGGTCCGCCAGGAGTCTCAAAAGTCATTTTGATGCCAACACGTCCTTTAAGCGCTTGTTTTAAAGCACCGTATACGCGAATCAGCGCCTCTGAGTTGATCTGCGGAATAAAGAAAACTTCCGGAGCGGTAGCGTCACTCACCCGATGAGTCAAACGTGAAGTCAGAACGTTATCGGCGGCCAGAGTCGCTCCAGGAGTGGCCAAAGCCCCAAGTGTCATTGCTGATGTTTTAAGAAATTCTCGTCTTTTCATCACTCATTCCCCACTATTGTTTCTTTTCAACTGGTCTGAAAGTGACAGGTTGATTCCCGCTTTCTTTGAGAGCTTTAGTAGCTTCAAATGACATTTTTCCCATTGGGTCTAAATCTTCTGAATGTCTGAAATCCTTAACAAAGACACAAATGTTTCCCCAAGGAATGTAATAGGCTAAGTCACCGACCTTCGGATCGGCAGATGTCGGTGCAGAGCCGATCGTTAAAGATTGTTTTAAATAAGCGATGCGTTCGGTTGAACCGAAGTTTTCAAACGTAAGCGTCATCGGTAACCTGTCAGCAAAGGCTCGAGCCGCGTCATGCTCGAGAAGTTCAATGGTAAAAGCTTGTTCACCAATGATCATTTCAATAGTTTGAGCCATCACGGTTTCTCCCATCAATAAAGCACTTAAAACAAAAGGCAGTAGTTTTTTCCTCATTCTTCTTTCCGTTTTGAATCAGGTTTCTTTGTTTTATTTTTGCAAAAGTCATTTGAGAATGATTGCCTGAATGTCGCTCATCTTTGAGGAATTCTCTATGTTTGATTTTCGGTTGTTTTTAATTGGCAATAAAAAAGCCGAGCAGCTTGCCCGGCTTCCTTTTTTATTACTAATTAGTTGAAAACATTTTGATTTCGTTTAATCATCACCAGTCCCATCGTAAGTAGTGCGCAGATAAACAAGAATGCGCCTTGCAATGAAATAGCTGACGAAATCGCACCGATCAGAGCAGGTCCGGCCAATAGGCCACCATAGCCAACTGTGGTAACAGCGGTAATGGCTTTGACACTATCCATTGTGCCGGTTCTGGAAGCTGCCGAAATCAGAATCGGCGCCAAGTTAGCAATCCCTAAACCCATCACAAAGAGAGAAGCAAACGCTGCGATTGGATGAGGAATGAAAACAAGTGCCAGAAGCGTTACTAAAATTAAAAGCGTGCCGATTGTCAATACCGTTTGAGGCCCCAACTTAGTTGTCAGACGGTCACCGGTTAAACGTGAAATGGCCATTGCGATGACAAAGAGCGTGTAACCGAAAGCACTGGCTTCTTGTGGTACCCCGGCATTGTCTCGAAGATAAATCGCACTCCAGTCCAGCATCGCGCCTTCGGCTAAAAAGATAACGCCGCAAATAACAGCCAAAACACCGATGGGACCCATCAGACTAAAACGAATTTTGCCGGTCTTTTCTTTTTTAGGCGCTTCAAGTTTAGTGTTTTCAATTTTTCGTAAAATGGCGGTTAACACTAAAGCCAAAACAATCATCAAGAATCCGACGGCGGTTATCGGGGCAAAACCTGAGACAAATAAAGCAGTCAGAGCCGCGGCCGAGGCGACCTCCCCGATGGAGTAAGCGGCATGCAGCCCACTCATGAGACGGCTTTTTTGGCGATTTTCAAGATAGGTGCCATAAATGTTGACGCTTACTTCAAGGCAACCTAGCGCAACGCCATAACCCAGTAAAGCGAAGCATTCAAAGTAAAAACCGGGTATCAACGCCAAGAGCACTAAAAGCAGGCAGGAGGCAAGACCTGATAAGGCAATCGCATTTCTAGCTCCCAGTCTTTGAGTGAGAGTGCCGGCCAGGGGCATGCCGACAAAGGACCCCACGCCCAACCCCAGTAAAAGCAAACCTAATACGTAGGGTTCAAGCGCGAGCTTAGATTGCACAAATGGAATCAATGGCGCCCATGATGCAACAGTGAAACCTCCTGTGAAAAAGCCGATACGGGCAGCCCAAAGTTCAAACTTTGAGACGGCTTTTGTACGGTTTGCCGCATTGGTTTTCTCACTGAAAGGTAAGTCGGACTGGGTATGAAGTACTGATAAGTCGTGTTCAGAAGTGCTGACTGCACTATCCGGTTTATGTTTTAGAGAATGTAAAGCCATAAATAACTCATTGATTAACCTAGACGCTTAGTATTATTTCATCAAAAAACCGTAATAACGAGTTAGAATCTATCAATATTATGATAGAGGTGAGCAGATGGGACTTAGAATTGATGAAATTCGATCTTTTGTGGCGGTGGCGGAAACGGGTTCTTTTTCGGCGGCCGCTAGAAATCTGAAACGAGCACAATCCGTGGTGTCCATGCACATTGCAGGTTTTGAAGCCGAGCTTGGCTATAAACTTTTTGATCGAACCCCAAAACCGGTGCTTACCGCTCAGGGCCGAGAGCTTTTGGTCGGAGCTAAACGAGTTTTGGTGGAAGCCGATCGCCTGCAAAATCGAGCCCTTACGCTCAACGACACTCAAACCCCCTCAATTTATATGGGTATTGATCTGGTGCTTGAAGCACCGGTGATGATTGATTTGTTGCGGCTTTTTGCTAAATCATTCCCATCGGTTCGTTTGCAGATCGAAAATATTTCGGGTTCGGAGGCTAAGTGGTTTTTTACGAAAACGGCCATGAATTTAGCTTTGGTTTTCTCATCAGACCCGTCGCTTGAAAGTGATGAATATATTTTGGGCCACTCCCCTTTATCGATTGTCGTGGCAAAGAATCATCCGCTGGCGGCCATTGACAGACCAACAGTGGATGATTTGAGACGTTACCGTCAGATAGTCGTTCATGCGCGTGATCCGCAATCCCCCAGTCCTGCAGTGGTTAACACGGATTATTGGGAAATCGATAGTGGTTTATGGGCTTTGGGGTTAGCAGCCCGTGGGGTGGGCTGGGCCATTTTGCCGAACTTCCTTTTAATCGGTCAGTCCGCTTTCCGGGGTTCAGTAGTGACAATTAACTCCCCCTTCCGACTTGAAGCGCAACGCTTAGTACTCAGAAGTAAAAAAGGAGAAGTCAGCGCCGAGGTGATTGATTGGTGGGCTAAGACTATTGATAAAAATAAAACAAAATTAGGACTCCAAGTTCAATAAAGCTTCTAGAATGGCTAACTTAAAGAAAAGTTTTTTGAGATATTCGTTATGCAACTTGTCGCAAAGTCATTTTCGCAACTTACCACTGATGAGCTTTTTGAAATTTATCGGGTTCGAGTCGCTGTTTTTGTTGTTGAGCAAAATTGCGCATACCAAGAAGTCGACTTGACCGATAAATTGTCATATCACTTGTGGCTGGAGAGTGAAAACGCCATTAAAGCCTATTTGAGAGTTATTCCGGCGGGTGTTGTACGAAAAGAAGTCTCGTTGGGTCGAGTGATTGCGGTTGAACGTCATCAGGGGCTTGGGACAGAAATCGTTAAGCACGGGATTGCGTTTGCAAAAGAACAATTGGGAGCAGAAGAGATCGTTATTGAGGCACAGACTTACGTTCGGAGTTTGTATGAAAAATTGGGTTTTAAAGCCGAGTCCGAAGAATTTTTAGAAGATGGAATCCCTCATGTTCGTATGAGACTTATTCTTCAAAAACTTTAAAAAGGTACAGACAAATTGCTTTCAACCTGATAAAATTCACGCCCTAACGTTCGTTAGATACCTGTCAGGGGCATAGCACAATGGTTAGTGTACTCGGCTCTGAACCGAGGTATCTTGGTTCGATTCCAAGTGCCCCCGCCCCTTTCTCTGTCTGACCTTTCTTTTCTGTGTTGCATTGTGAAGTTGTCCTTCAAGGATTAAACTCGATACCGTTTTGTACTTTTAATTCTTTTATGTCGACAAACGGAAAAGAAGGCACGCAGCCAATCATTGTTTTTGTAGCGCTTTTGATGACTATTCTGGTCATGCGCGGACCGATCACTTGCATTGGTGCTGTGGCTGATGAAATTATTGAATCGCTTCAGATTGGTTACCCTGCTTATGGATTTCTGTCCGCTCTGCCCATCGCTTGTTTTGGCTTATTTTGCGCCGCGGCGCCCGCTATGAGTAAGCGTTTCGGTCTTATCGGGACACTCTTTATATCTTTGGGACTGATTTTCGTGGGCAGCTTTGGCAGACTGCTGCCAATTTACAGCACGATGCTTATTTCAACCGTGTTGATTGGTATTGGTATTGCTCTTTTAAATGTTTTGATGCCGGTGCTTTTGCGTGATTATTTTCCCGACAATATTCCTCTTGTGATGGGAATTTTTACCGGTTTTATCGGCTTTTCTGGGTCTATCGGCGCCTATTTCTCCGTTCCCCTTTTGCATACCTTTGATTCACTCATGGGACCCTTGGGCTTATGGGTTGCGATGGGAGCAATCGCTCTTTTGTGTTGGCTTGCAGTACCCAAACGTAAAAAAATAAGCGTCTCAGGCGGCGTGTTTGATTGGGGGTTATTAAAAAAGCCTTTAACCTGGGCTGTCATCTTTGTCATGGGTATGCAGTCACTCACTATTTATACGACAGTCGCTTGGCTTCCTACCATCTTAAGTACCCTCGGTTTTTCAGCATCGATTGCCGGTTTAGGTTCTGCCGTATTTTTATTGGTGAGCGCCCCAGCCAGTATTTTGACGGCGGCCTATATTAAATTAGTGCGCGGTGAACGCCTTGCTGCGCTTACTATGGCTTTGAGTTTTGGCATCGGCATTGTTTTGTGGCTTCAAGGTGGGACTTGGTCCTTTGTCGGATGCGTTTTAGCCGGTATTCCTCAGGGGATTACCTTCAGTATGGCTATGATCCTGATGGCTCAAAAGACTAATAATCTCTCTGAGCTTTTAGTGATTTCAAGTTTGGCTCAAGGCATCGGCTATGTTTTAGCTGGCTTCGGTCCCTTTATTTGCGGATTGCTTTACCAAGGCGATGGTCAATGGTGGCCGGTAGCGACATTTATGCTGGGAGCTGTAGCCCTTTGGGGCGTAAGTGCTTGGTATGCCTTCGGAAAGCATAAGCTTTTTAATAAAGAATAATTTCAGTGGTCTGCCAAATATCTCGAGAGAAAAGCCCTGAAACGAGCTGTTTTAGGTTTAACCATGATATCTTCCGGTCTACCCTCTTCAACTACAACGCCGTCAGCCATGAAAACGACTCGATCAGCTACTTCACGTGTGAACGGAATCTCATGAGTCACGATTATCATCGTATAGCCTTGATTGGCCAGGGCTTTGATTGTGTTGAGGACTTCGCCCACCAGTTCAGGATCCAAAGCAGAGGTCGGTTCATCAAATAATAACAATTCCGGCTCAATGGCCAAAGCCCGTGCGATGGAAACACGCTGTTGCTGCCCTCCAGACAAACGTCTGGGGTACTGCGCTGCTTTATCAGCCAAGCCCACTTTCTCGAGTATTTTCATCCCCTTGTCGGCGGCGATGGATTTCGGCACTTTGTGGACTTGAACTGGAAATTCCATCACATTTTCCAGAACTGTTAAATGAGGGAATAAATTGAAAGCTTGAAAAACCATTCCGATCTTTCGACGTTGTCGGGCGATTTTGTCGTAGGAGGCTTTCCAAAGCTCTCCATTTTTCCATTCATAGCCGATGGCCTCGTTGCCTACGGTGATGAGACCGGAATCCATTGACTCCAAATGATTAATGCAACGCAGCAGGGTTGATTTTCCGCTTCCGGACGGCCCCAATATCACCACGACTTCCCCTTTGTGAACATCCAGATTGATGCCCTTGAGCACATGATTGGAACCAAAACTTTTACAGACATTTCTGCAGCGAACAAAAACATTCTCTTCACTCATTTCTCGCTCCATATTCTCCCAAGGAGTTGCTCACTAGTGCTGGTTCAGCGGCGCCTTTTTGATCTCGACTGAAATGCCGCTCCAACGCCCATTGACCCAGTGATAAAACGGAAGTGATGATCAGATACCAGAGCACGGCCACGATCAAAAGTGGGATGATTTGAAACGTTGTGTTGTAGATGGTCTGAACCGAGTATAAAAGATCGTCCATGGCGATGATTGAAACCATCGCGGTGGCTTTCACCATGGAGATGACTTGATTGCCCGTTGGAGGAAGAATCGCTTTCATGGCTTGTGGAATGAGTATTCGGGACATGATTTGGTATTGACTCATTCCAAAAGCTTGTGCTGTCTCTTTTTGGTTCGGGTCCACAGACAGTAACCCCGCTCGGATGATTTCCCCCATGAACGCCCCCTCATTTAAGGACAAGCCTACAATAGCCGCGGTCATGGGAGTGATGAGCTCGTTGGTTGGAACATGACCGATAAAGGGAATGAAAATTTCGGGAAAGAGCGCCGCCAAGTTGTACCAAAAAAGTAATTGAACAAGAAGCGGCGTTGATCGAAAAAACCAAAGGTAACCGTTGGCGAGGACATTGAAGAAAGCGCTGCCGGAGAGTTTTGCCAATGCGCAAACAAGACCTAAAAGTGTTCCCAAGCTCATTGAAATCACGGTCAGCTCCAACGTCATCTTGATACCGTGAAGAATGGATTGTTGGGTAAAGTATTGCGCGACCACCGACCATTCAAAATTTGGATTTTGATAGCAAATCCAAAGAAAATAAGCGATGACGATGGACACAAAAACATAAAGCGTCAAGCGCGCCCACGGGAAAGCTTGACGTGCTTGGGCAACATCGGCGTTGAAAATACTATGATCCGTCATGGTGAACTCCAGGAGCAACATGGCACGGAAGGGAGAATTATTCTGTCGTTCTCCCCTTGTGCCTTTTTAAGTTATTGCCCAACGGTTGAGCCCAGATTTTTGCCAGGCTTGTCAATGACGTTGTAATGCAAATTGTGCTTATCCATGATGGCTTGGTAGGTACCGTTATCGAACAAGATACGGAATGCGTCGAGAATGACTGGTGTTAAAGGTGAGTCTTTGGCCAATACTGCTCCTTGATAAATGTCGTCAAAACCGTTCTTCTTACCGACTGCAGCCAACTCCAAATGATCCTTGTTGAGGGAGACAAAATAAGAAAGGGGCGCTTGAGAGGAAAAGAAAGCATCCGCACGACCGGATCGAACAGCCAAAGCCGCGGTTGTTTGGTTATCAAAGGTGAGCACGGTGACGGCGGGTTTGTTGTTTTTGACACATTCTTCCGATTTTTTCCTAATGACACTTTCGGCCGAGCCACCCGATGTCACGGAAATTTTTCTCCCACAAACATCATCCAGACTGTTGATTTTGTAGGGGTTGTCTTTTTTTACGGCAAATACCACATATTCCTTGACGTAATCAACAAAGTCATTTTTATCCTCTCGACTGGGATAATCGCCAATGGGTCCGATTGACATGTCGTAACGGCCGGCCTGAAGACCCATTAAATTGGCCGATAGCGTGGGTATGATGGAATGCTCGATTTTCACACCGAGTATTTCAGAAAGCGCTTGAGAGAAATCAGCCATGGCGCCTACGATTTTTTTGTCAGGCGTGATCGAATAATATGGGGGAAAAGAGCCATCGAGAACATTTCGAATCACCCCAGACTCTTTGATGGAGGCAGGCAACTGATCGTGAAGTGTCTGATTGAAGGTTTGAGTGGGAATGTCTGCCGCTGCCGCCACTCCCATCGTTGCGCTGATAGCTAGTGTCAATAAAACCTTTGTGATATGCATTTCAACCTCCTGTGGTAGTGAGGGAACAGATTTAGATTAATTGCGGTCGATCAAAACGCCTATTTTTCAATACGGGTAAATTCTCCCGAACGTTTTGTAGCTCTTTGAGGTCCATTTGGGAAAGCACCAGTTGAGGAGCGCTTGCGGCTCTAGCAACAGGGACACCAAGAGGATCAATAAGCATGGAGCATCCGATATTTCGACTCGAAACTTCTGACACAGCCGCGACATAAACGGTGTTTTCCAGCGCTCTGGCTCGAGCCATGATTTCCCAATGAGATTCTTTCAAGGGGCCCCGAACCCATGCCGAGGGAACCAAGAGCGCCTGCGCTCCATCCAAAACCAAACGCCTGGCCAACTCCGGAAAACGCAGGTCATAGCAGGTCATCAAACCAAAATGCCAATCGTCAATCGCAACGATGGGCGGCACCTTGTCACCGGCGACCACCTCATCACTTTCACGATCGGAAAAAGCGTCGTACAGATGTAATTTATGGTAGGCGGCAAGCATTTCTCCCTTATCAAGGATCAGATGGACGTTGCACACTTTCCCCTCAAAATCTTTTGATGGGCAGTGAACGGTGCATGAAACAGCCATTGAGAGACGACGGCTTGCTTCCAGAAGTCCGCTTACAAATGGACCGTCAAGCGGTTCAGCGTGCATCTTTGTCCAAGAGGCCACTGATGGGTTGCGAGCGATGATACCTTCAGGGAACACAATCAATCGCGCGCCTTCATTGTGGGCTTTTTCCATCAAAGTTTCACATTGAGATAAATTCTCTTTACCGTTTGGCGCTACTGTGATTTGACCTAGAGCGATCTTGAATATTTCTGACATCTCGTTCCCCTTTCTTAGATGCCCTTGTAAGGAAAGAGGAAATCCGCGTCTCGTTGCACAGAGGTGAGTTTTTGCAAATACTGCTGTCTGGCAAATTCATCGAGCATTTTTCTGTTGGCTTCAAAACCGATGGGATCCCAGTCTGTTGGCAATGATTTAGCCATCTCAATCAAGCTTTCTATGAGCCAAGGCGTTGTCTCAAAATACTTTCTTCTTTTAGCCAACCACATAAGCTGTGAGGCTCTCAAATGATGAACAAGAAGAGAGGGAGTCTCAGGGTGCTTGTTAACATAATCCTCTTTCATTGCTAAAAGATGGATACCTGGGACAAAACCCCATCGATTGAACCACTTTTTTTCCTGACTGACGAAATCCGATTGCAACTGCCGCAGACCAAAGTCCTTGTCGTAGTAGTGAGCGGGCATAAACGCCTGAAAGATCGCGTCAATTTTATGTTCTTTAAGTAAATCAACCAGGGGTGTTTCCTGCGGATCTTGAAATACGAGTCGGTTGTCCACGAAACCGTCGCCGCGCTCAAAATCGATCGGATCGGAATCAGTCATTCTGGAGAGCGTCCATTGAATGGATTCCATCGGCACCCCCGCCTCCAGCAATAAAGCTCGAGTCCACGTGTTGCCGCTGTCTTGCCATCCGGACAGACCGATACGTTTTCCTTTTAAATCTTCAATTGTTTTCAAAGGCGAATCTTGTAACGTGAGAATGCAGCGATTACGAAATCCCCGCATGATGAAAAAGGGAATCCCGACTATGTTTTGATCATCTCCTGTGTTTCTGCGCATCGCATAGCGTGAGAGGCTCATTTCAGCAGCATCACAATCGTCTTCTTGTGCGAAGTTATCGGGTAGGGACTGCACTCGGATGAGTTCAAGATCCAAATTTTCAGAATGGATATCATTTAACAATATTGGTGTCCAAAAATCCCAATCACGAGTCTTTAAACGTAGATGAATGGTCATGAGCTTCTCCGAGTAGACTGGCATGTCGCCAATACCAATTTTCAACAACGTAATCGATTATAAATTTGGACAAAAGGCTGATTTCTCACTTAATCAAGTAAATTAAGCGGGTTCTCATTGAAGCTACTTAAGTAAAGAATCTTATTGAAGTAAAACTTAAGGGTAATTTTGCTAGAAAAACTGATTATCTAATAATAAATATTTAATGAAATCATTAAGATAGCGAATTTTGAAACAATTTTGCTCGTAAGTACTTCGCTTTAATGCAAATTCACTACCAGATATGAAAATATTTAGTCAAACCTGAGATAAAACGATTAGTTATCTGCGGACTTCTTTACCATGGGGATGGTCAGTGGTTGTCGGTGGCGGGTTTTATGTTGTGCGCGGTGGCTCTTTGGGGACTGAGCGCCTGGTATGCTTTCGGCGACCGAAAGCTTTTTGATTAGGCGCTCATTGATAACGGTTTATTAATTTCTAACTTTAACGGACGGGAAATCTTCAAGAAGCGCTTCCGTCACGTTGTCAGCCAATTTCTCATAAGGCGGCTTGATCTTGTGATAGGCCGAAGCGACAAGATCTGTCACCAAGGCGATGTGCCAATCGTCAAGCTGAGAATTCGGCAGTGAATCCGACGTGTAAGTCTTTTTGTAAATCAGCTTACCCTGTGCATCGTGCAATTCGTAGTGGACTCGAAGCTTTGTGTAGGTACCCAATACCGCGTAGTTATTTTGAACACCATCAATTCTCGTAACGAGCTTGGCATCGGCGTTGTCCGATTTAGAAGTTTCCTGAAGGACTTTATAGCCCTTTTCTTCTAATCCTTTTTGGGTCTTTTTAAGTAGAACTTGATAAATATCGGACTCGACGTTATTTCTAGGCATCCCCGTGTAAACATAGATGCTGTCGATTCCTTCAGTATTGATTTCCGGTTGATGATTAATAGTTGAGCAACCGGTTAAAAGTACCGCACAGGCGGAGAGGGTCAAAAGCTTTGTACGCATTGGCGAACTCCGTCAAAAATGAAATTAGAGTTCGCCATTTTAACTAAAAAGCTTTCTGACATTATTGAAAAATCGTAAAAAAATATGAATTCTCAATAAGTTATAGCTTCCGGCAATTCTTTAAGTAACACTTGAGCTTTTCGATAAGCGAGAGATCCGCCGGTAACCAACTTACGGTATCTAACGTATCGATTGTTAACCATTTGGCGTCTTCATGCTCTTTGAGAACAAGATCGCCGTGCTTAATGGAACAGATGAAGCAGTGCATCTTCAAGTGAAACTTCGGGTAGTCATACTCCACGGTATCAATGAGATCGCCTACCTCGATATCTGTTTCAAGTTCTTCTTTAATTTCGCGAACTAGCGCTTCTTGAGGCGTCTCCCCTGCTTCGATCTTGCCGCCGGGAAACTCCCATCCGCCTTTTTGATCTCCATACCCTCTTTGAGTGGCGAAGATTTTGTCTTTATTTACGATAACTGCGGCAACAACTTCTATGGTCTTCATTTAATTATCGTTTTGACGCTGACTTTATTGAAGCTTGGGTAATTATTTTTCTTGAAATGGATCACTTTCACGAATTTGGAGAAGTAAATCAACAAAAGTTCCATGCCATTCAGTTGTTACTTTCCCATATCCGCCGTGTTTCCTTTCTGATGAAGATGGAGACTCAAATCGCGTGGTTTTCAGAAGGTAATTTTCAAAATCCTTGCGAGAACTCATCATGCAGGAAAAATTCCAGTTCTTGTCAACAAAAATCATTCCCCCATCTGCCCCTTCTTTACCATTCCATGGTTTGGAAGAGCTGAAACCAAGGGCAGCAGCTCTCAGAAAATGTTTAATTCGATAAGTGTAGAAAGTTTTGGCGTCGCGTCCGTAACCGAGAGGGTCGCTTAAAATGACTTTATTTAAACTTCCCTCCAGCGACATATCTCCAAAGCAATATGCCTGTAATAGCGTGAGCCCCATTACAGATGGCATATTGGCATCCAATAATTCTAAATTACGTTTGAAATTTGGATCCGGGACTTCAACTGTTTGAGTAAAAGCATTAATCGAATAGAGCCCTTGATATAGCTTTTGAACCCATGATTTGGGTTTGTTTTCCAGAATTTGCTTTGCTATTGCCTCAGCCTGCTTTGATTTCAGACCGTCAAGTCTGAATTTAAAGCGAGCTGCACGGGAAGGATTGAATAATGTAGGATCTCCGCCTACAAAGCTCTTGATAGAAAATCCCTGCACTGGCACTGCCATTCCGTCAGCATCAATAAGTACCAACTCGAGATCCTGCTTTAGTGAGGATTTGGACTTCCCGCTTCCAAGGTAGTATTTATCAATTAAAGTGGAAACAGAAGGTACAGAGAAGGTTCCTTTAGAATTATTCAGTGCAGCATTCTTAACTTCATTGATGAAAAAATCAGAATCCTTAAGTACCTCTTCGTGGGGATAATTCTCAACGAATTCATTGTCGATCAAAAGATCAAGGCTGACTTTCTTTGTTCCTTTGCGATTAAAAACAAAATTCAGCATTTGACCGTTACGTTCCAGGTGCATCTCAGCAATGATAATTGAACCGCCGGTGGGTTCTAGACACCTTTCTCCGGAACGAACCGTAGGGATTCTGCCCTGTCCGAGACAAAAGAAAACAGCGACTATTTCAGCCCATTCTCCCCTGTTTTTAAATAAAGGCACAGGATTTGTCATTATCAAGAACCTCTTTGACCTTACAAGCAATAGCTTCAATAACATTAACTGTAACACTATTGCCTAATTGTTTATAGAGGTGTACATCGGCAAGGGGCAGCTTGAAATCTTCAGGGAAGCCTTGAAGTCTTGCCCACTCGCGCGGAGTCATTTTTCGAATCCCTTCTTTATTGACTTCACCCTTAATATGTGTCACGGGGGTCAGGTCAGTTTGTCGTAAATCAACAATGAGATTTCGTTCTCTTCCCATCCCGCCGCAAACAATAGCACCAGCGACGCTGTCCCAATCACGAACTTCATAACCGAAACCGTGTCCTAAAGCTTCGTGTCTGGCACGATGATTTTTAAGTGTTTGCAGATAACGATCTGAAAGGTAATACTTTGATGAGACAGGTTTTTCTTCCAAAATGTCTCTGATTACTTTTGTCTGGTCTGTAGGTTCCGGAAACTCAAAACCTGTTGCATCGATGTCATCACGGAAAGCTACGATGTAAATTCTTTCACGGTTTTGAGGAACACCGAAATCTTTTGAATTCAGAACCTTGGCGAAAACCTGATACCCCATTTGTTTTAGAGAACGACTGATAATGTAGAAAGTCTTTCCCTTATCGTGGATTTTCAGGCCCTTTACATTCTCGCAAAAAATGACTTTGGGTTTGTGTTTCTCACAGATGTCTACAACATCGAAAAAAAGCGTTCCGCGGCAACGTCCTTTATAGTCATCGTTAAACCCCATCCTTTTACCGGCCAGAGAGAAAGCTTGGCAAGGAAAACCTGCCAAACAAATATCGAATTCCGGGATAGCTTCTTTAGTTTCCGGCAAAGTAATATCCCCCCAGATCTTTTCGGGACTGGGGAAATTGGCAGAGTAAGTCTTTTGAGCAGGAGCATCCCACTCAGAAACAAAAACCGTCTCGATTTCAGAGCCGAATGCTTTGTCAAAACCTAAGCGAATACCGCCAATACCGGCAAACAAATCAATGGAGCGATAGTGTTTTTTGGATTTGGTGGTCATCTTCGGTTACTTTCTAAGAAGGTTCCGTTACATCCCGACGACCTATTTCGAGATATTGATCATCGGAATTCAGAAAAATAGTTATTTTATTCAATAATCTTTCTGAATGCTTTTTTATACAGGCACATTGCCAAATGATAAGCACTTTATAACCTGCAGTAATTAAATCATGATTAATTTTCAGGTCTCGCTCTTTGTTTGCTTTTAATTTATTAACCCAAAATTCATGATTTTCATCAGGAACAGTTGCTTTTGAACATCCACGATGAGAATGCCAAAAGCAACCGTGAACAAAGATCACGGAGTTGTATTTTTTTAGGACCAGATCGGGTTTCCCAGGGAGATTCTTATCGTAAAGTCGGTATCTATATCCATTTGAGAAAAGAAGTTTGCGAACAAAAATCTCCGGCCCGGTATTTTTGCTTTTAATTAAGGCCATATTCCGGGATCTTTGGGCAGTAGTCAGACGATCCATTATTTTTCTCGCCAACTTTTAATCTGATAAGCTTCAGGAATACTGCAGCAGAGAGTCCTTAGATCTTCTCTATAGCTTTCTAATGATGGAATATTTTCAATCATCATTTTCCAGCAGTCCTGTTTTTTCACCCACTCCCCGACGTCACTGACCGGTCTGTCCGGATGATCAAAAATACTTCGGGTGTATCGAGCCAAAAGATCAATAATCGGGTCCAGTGTCTTGGCAGAATCCTCGGAAAGAGGATCAAAAACTTTCATTTTGTCGTTTATGGACGGGACACGCTGTTCCTTCCATAGTCTGAGAAAATCAAGTTCATACCCTGGGAACATTTTCGTTATTGTTTGTCGTAACAGCCCCATCGTATATCCTACGATGTTGATTTTGTACGAGCGTTCCTGCTGGTACCAGGCACTGTTCATTACAAGAAGATCAATGTGGCGGAATAAGATACCTTTGCCGACAGCGTATTTGAAGAAGTCGACAGAACAGAAATCTAAGCCGTCATTTTCCTGTTTTTTCAGTAAATCTTTTGAAAAATCTATGAAACATTTTTGACCGCCAAGATTGGCAATGTACGGCTCATTGCTCCAGGCTTTAAGCCATTTGGCGAGATCAAGTTTGTCAAATTTTTCCGGATACCGTCTTGTAAAGGCAATGTTTTTCCCGCTACTTCCCGCTTTTGTACGAATTTTCTCGATTCGGTAGGTCCCTCGGGCTCGTTCATAAAACCATTTACAAACAGTTCCGTCATGAGAAACGAACATAGCCCGTTCACCCATCTTCTGAAAGAGAATTTGGAACTGAGTATTTGTACCCAAGTCTGAATCACTGACTTTATTTTGCGAATTAGCATAAGCTGAAATTTTTTGAACAAAAACTTCACGATCAAACTCAGAGTTATCCTCGGGTACAACTGACAGTTTTATCGGTACAAAGATGCTGTCGATGGGTACATTTTTTTGTTTGGCGTAATGCAAAGAGGCGGTTGTTTGTCCGCCGTTGACAATTTGGAAATCCTTTGCACCGTTCATTAAAGTAATGCCGTAGCGATCTTCCTGATTAAGAGACGATGCGACTACGCAAATACCATTGTTGAAAGCAAAAAAATTATCCGGTTCATCTTTAATAGTTTTTTGGATTCCTTTATTGACCTTTCCCTGAGTTAAAAGGAATGCCCGGACGTTGCTGGAAAGAACCTTTTGCCCGAATTCATCGTAAATCGCTGCCAAAACATCAGCTCGTATTTTCCCTACGTATGCCTGGTACCCGATATCCGGGCGATTAATAGCCGAAATTAAAGGAATAGGGGCTGAGCCGAATTGTCTGTCAGTAAAATCGATATAAATCTGCTGATTAGTCAGACTTTCTGACATTTGGAAAAGATCCTCATAATCAAGGATCTTTATTCGGCAAGGAATTTCAGAACAAACCGTATCTTCAGGATTATTTTTAAAGGCTTTCTTTCTCATCGTCAGAATGACGATTTCAAAACGGCTGATTTCTCTGGTTCGAGCCTTTGAATATATACCGTAGGATAATGATCCCTCTTCTGTACTGGTATCAAGGATATCGTATAAAAGACCGGAACAGGACAAGTTAATGAAATTCATAACTCGCTTGGAGCACTTTTCAATATCAATTTTAGAAAAGTTTCCGTCTTCTTCCGGATCTAACAGGAACAAGGTCCAGGCATTATTAAGTTCATCAATACAGAATCCGTCTACAGAGAAGGGCCTGTTGGAATATATTCTTTCAGTGCAATGAGCTTCAGAAATCTCATCATATTGACCAACTTCAGTCAGCAGCTGTATAAGACTCTCAAATAAATTGAACGAAGTCAGGCCTACTGCCTGTCTGGCCCGACTGATCAGTTCCAGACGATAAGAGTCGGCATTCGCAGGCTCGCTGTCCGAATTTTCATCATTTTGATCCGGATATAACTCATCGATAAAACTATTTTCCTTCAGCTCTTGCGGCTTACTTTCTGTCGATAGACATAATGCCGATAAAGGAATCCCCTCTTGCCAAAGTTTCTGAAGACTCAACGGCTGTGCCGTACACTTCAGAAGTCGGAAATAAAGTGTTTTTTCTGCACTGCAGCGATTATCAAGCGGATTAAGAATGAAAGGCATTATTTTCAAGCGATCAATACCTTGATCGCTTTCACCGTGAGCGAGTCTGCTGAGTAATTCTGCTATGATGGCGCGGGTATTCTTTCTATCTGATACACCGACAGCGTCTGATGCCGCTCTTACGAAATTAACCAAATCACTAAAAACTTCAGCTAAATCTGTCTGACCGACAGTTTCTTCCCCACGGACGAAAGCGGCGTCATCAACTTTTATCAAATAAAGAGTTTTATGAGAGATTCCCCATAAATCAAACGGACAGTTGTGATCCTCTTCCGGGCTTACTGCCAACTCATTGAATCCGAGATATTGTTTAAGAATCTCGGCACTAAGTTCCAATAAACTCCTCCATTTTTGATGAGAGGTTTCACTGTATGCTGAAGCTGTAGAAAGGAGTTGGTTTTTATATTCTGTGAAATTCAAAATAAGCCCTCTGTTCTGAATGATTCAATTGCCGATACTGCCAACGAATATTTGGCTTTGATTATGGCCGGATTGACAGCTGTTCTTCTTAATGAAGGAAAGTCCGGAGCTGAAGCCCGATACCATGAAACTTCAAGAGCAGAATATTTTTTGTTGGATCCCACACGTTCAGTCTCTTCTGAGTATCCGGACATTAAGAGATTATCATTGAGCAAAATCTCGTATTGCGGCTCGGAGAAAATAACTCGCAATTTGTCAACTTTTTCCTTTAGAGTGAGTCCTGCATCGCTAGTGGTAATACCGACCAGTGATAAATAAAGATCACCTATAGGATCCAGTTGATCTAATGATGAAATCTTAATTTCTCCTGCCTTGTCATACAAAGTTTTAACTTCGACATAGCCGTCTTCAAAACAAAAATCCTGCGGTGTACCATGAGGTCCGGTCCATGCTTTAATTGTATTGAGAAGACCATACCGTTTGGTCGCCAATTCCAGAATATGTAATTCACACCATAAACCGCGTTCTTTTTCATCTGTTAAATCGTGACGGCGGGATAAAAGATTATTCCATCTTTCAAGATGCTGAGATAAGTATTTCCCTCCGTCAATAATTTGTGTTTCGTTAAGACCGTTGATAATCTGTGCGCACAATACCGCAAATGGAAACTCCAAATCAGAATTAAGTAATTTCAAAACAATTTCCCAAAAAACGCCTTTTTTATTATGGAAAATTTTGATGTTGTTATAAGCCAATTTGCTCGATATCGGGGATTTTGAGTAAACAACCAGACCGACTCGACTGTCCGTATCACAAAACAATCCGACACGAAGAGCCTCTTGGTTCAACATTTGCCTAAACAAAGGTTGATTCGATACTTGGTGTCTCATATCAGACCAAAAAGTTCGAATATCTTTAGAACTTATCAAAGTCGACATTACATATCCTCCCCGTCATCATCATCGTCGAGATGTTCTTTAAACCATGTTTTATTGACTTTGTACAAAACCTTAACTTCGCGACTTGAGCCCGGATCGGCAAAGTAACAGAAACTCAGGGCATAGGCCATGAAAACTTGATCCGATAATTTATGGTCAGAAAAGCTCTTTTGTTTGAGATCTGTTTCTTTGTCATACATCAGACAAGGCATCAAAATTAATAGAGGCTTGGTCCTATAGCGACGACATGCCTGACGAATACCGATATGTGTTCTTTTTTCTCCCTTCTTTACCGGTGGATATGTTTGAAGTAATTTTTTGTATTCCGCTTCACTCAATGTAGCTGCTTCCACATCAGAACCGGCAATGCGGGATTTATAAAAACGTAACTTCCCTTTTTCCCAAAGATTTTTGTCATTTATTCGCCGATTAAGACATTTGACGGGATTGCCTGTTCCTATATCTATTTCAGCGCCGCTGCCTTCATCAATCACCACATCCCAATTCTGCAGTTTGTCAATCTTGTTATTTCGTATGAAATTTGCCAGACCATGCTTCTTATCGTTTTCCCCATAAGAAGCCAACATGTAGCAGCTGGCATCAACGTTAAAACGATCCATAAAATCAGCAATCAACTCTTTTGGAACGTCTAAATAAAGTGTGCGTTTCTTTAGTCCTTTAATAGTCTGACAGCTGAGAGAGCGAATTTCTCTGATTAAGATACGAGTAGCCTCTAAGTTTTCGCACGCCTTGTTAACCGGAATTTCAATAGATTCCGTAAAGTAAGAGCTGAATAAAGTACGAATTTCAAAAGATTTGCTTACGCGCATCTTATTTCGACTTGTGATCAACAAGGCATCAGGACTTTCTCTCACCCTCAAACCGAAGTCTTTTGGTGTCAATCCTGCTCTTTGCATTTCAGCAATTTCATCCTTTAATTCAGCGGTAGCCCGCGAAATTTGTCGGTAATAATCAGCAGTTGTTTCAGATACCCAAATTTTGCACAAATCTTCATATCCCGGGCGGTACCCGAACCAACGCCCCATTTGCATTAGCGTGTCATAGTATGCCGTTGATCTATAGAAATAGCTGACACAAAGACCTTCAAGTGTTATGCCTCTGGCAATCGCCTGACCGCCGACAACAATGGCACGAACGCCATTATTGGAGTCATATTTAAGTGCGGCATTAGCCTTTGTAGTTGTATTTGCTGTGTAAACCCGAATATTTTTAACTGCGTCAAAAAGCCGATCCTTTATTTTTTCCCATGGGCAACCGCAGTCACAGTAATACTTGTTAAAAGTATCATGCAATTCTTTTATAACCAAATTTTTGGATGCTAACGGGGATTTGCCGTGAATCTTTATCTCACTCACCAACTGATCAAGATAACTTTCTACCAGGTCAGCAATTTGATTTTGAACCTTAGTAAAACGTGACACATTGATCATCATCGTTCGATGTTTTTGTTCTAACTTTCGAACATCGATAATCGCGTTAACTAAGATAAATTGGCGAACAGCTGTTCTGATAGAAGGCCAAAGATCAGATGCAACAAAGTCGCTTTTGTGTTTCAAAGGAATAAAGTTATCGGCGTCTTCAATCGTACAGATATAGTCAGAAGAAATATCATCAGATTCGTTACCGTCTTGAATTCCAAGGAATTTTTCTGAACCGAAATAATTATCGGGAATGTCTGTTGTACGAATGAAATTCCTGGGGAAAAGGTCATCAGGCTTGCTGTCTACAGGATCCGGATTGATAAACACATTAGCAAATGGTGTAGCAGTGAAGCCGACATACGTTGCGTTCTTAAAAAGGGCCAGCAATTCTCGGATTTCATTATTGATCGCTGTGGGATCTTCTTCTGTTTTACTGGTATTGATGGAAGCGTTATCAGCTTCATCATCGATCAGCAGTAAAGATTTATTGATAAATTGTCCGTCGAGATTTTTGGTTCTTAACCAATCTTTCACAGTTTGCAAAACATTTTTATTTTTCTTTAATACCAGTAAAACGGGCTCCGTTACGGAAGCCAACTGGAAATTCATGTTAATTTTGTTTTGACGTTTGAAATCCGAATGAACAGATGTGCAACAAAAGGCCTTGTGTTGAGGATCTATTTTGCCGACCCCTATAGGGGCATTATTTCTGTCAATATTGCTTGATAAACCCACAAATTCTTTTTCTAATCTTGCCTGCGTTTGTTGACGTAATGTTTCCAAAGTTCCTGTCAAAACAATAAAAACCTGATAACCGGCATCAGCTGCTTTATTAATCAATCCAGTGAACACAGCCGTTTTGCCGGATTGAACATCGCCTATAACTAATCCGCGTTTTTGCCATGGTTTCAGAACGTCGGAAGGATTACCGCATAAATTAAGGACATCTTCAGTAACTCGATCAATACTTTTAATGACTTTTGTGGGCCAGTCTTTATTATTAAGCAGCTTTACATACCTGTCCCAAAAATAACGCTCATTAATTTGCCAACAATCTTCTGTCCACGGTTCACTGGATCCGTCTGAAATAGTATTACCATAATCAAATACGAGACTTAAGCGCCTTTTAGTCTCTTCTACGAAAACGTTCCAGGTTTGAGGTTCGGGATTTATATTCATAGAAGCAATTGTTTTTCTGAAATTTTCAAAAATCAGATCAATTTCTTCAGTTGTATTGAAAACCTTATCTTCAATTCCTTTGTAGAACACATTAAAAAATAATGAATTCAACATTGTCATATCGTTGCGAACTGCATCAGTCATCTTTTTCACCTGATAATTGCTCTAATACTTTTCTTGTCAAAGTCACATTGTCGGCTAATTCAGCATTTGATAACAGAATTGAATTCACCAACTCCGGATTGTCTTTCAAGCCTTGAATGATTTGTACCAACAGATTTTTAGTATTTTCATCCTCGCTATCGGAGAATGAGCTGGAACTGTCTTCTTGATACTGACTGACAACCCATCGACTCGGGTAATACATTTCAAGCATTGATGTATAAGCTGAGAAGAGTCGTTTTTGTTCATCGTCCAGAGAACATAACAATTCCTGGTAAATAGAAGAGTCTGTGTTGATTCGCACAGAAAAACGATTCTTACCGAGAATATTCATGTTCCAAACCAGATTATTCTTATCCTCTTTCCTACCGATCCGATATCCCCTTCCAGACTGAATTTTTTGTGATTTGGAGATCATAATCGTCAGATATTCAGACAATTTTTCTCGAACTGCTTTAGGTGGCACAGCAACAGATTTTTTGATGTCCAATTCCCAAATTTTATCCATTGTGTTGGGTACATCGACACAAATACGACTTAACTTTGAAGCTTGAGCACGTCTGCGCAATCTCAACCAATTTCCCCAATAAATGAGTCTCTTGCCTCGATAAATATAGAAACCTTGAGCTTCGTGGATTGTTTGTTCACCAACACCTAAGGAATGGAGTTGTTCGGAAGACATTTTGTTTTGATGAGGAAGCGTATAGCCTTTTACTCTGATTGGTTCATTAAAACCATCTATATAAATCTTCTCCTCCGGTGTTGCGTCAGCACCCCCTTTACGACTTTCAAGGAAAGGATCTTTCGGGGGAATCTCTCTGCCGTTTACAAAGATAGCAAAGGGATTTCTCTTGTCGTTTAACAGTCTGTGAAAAACCAATGCGAGATGATCGACTGCGTCAGATAATTTTTCTGTTAAAGCATCGTAGGTATCGGATGCATTGCCGAAATTGTCGAAATTACGCCAAATTAATAATGTTCCGTGGTCAAGATTCTGAAGAAAATCAATGCATGGGTAAGTCTGACATTCAGATTCGGTATATGTGTTTAAAGTCCAATTCTGAGTTTTTTCAATTGTATCGAGAGACCATTCCGCGCCTTTAATTCCGTCGTCAGCCTTTGAGATGACGATCAAATCTCTGCACTGAGATAGAGAGGCTGTTTTCATCCCGAGACCATAACGACCCAGGTCACTTGTTTCTCTCTCAGCATTAGGATTTTTACCTGCATGTTTCATGGCGGCCATCAATTGACCTGCAGTCATACCATGACCATTATCCAAAATAGCCAGGAATTGATCTTCCATTGCAGTGGGAGGCGTTATGATATCCAACCTGCTTGCAGATGCTGAAATTGAGTTATCAATGATATCTGCAAGAGCCGTTTTAAATGAATAACCTAAAGCCCGCATGGCATTGATCATATTTTCAGCATCGGGCGGTAAAACTACCTGTTTTGACATTTGTTTATGAGTTTGGAAGAAGTAAATCCTCGATTGAGATTTTCTTATTATTGGAGAGTGTTAATTAGGTGTCAATGAGCAAAATCAAATATCCATTAGTCAATATTTATAAGGTCCATAGATTTTCGTTCGTTTTCGACTCTGTTACAAATTTTTTAGGTACTACAGCAAAACACCTAACTCATTGATAGTGTTGATTTTTCAAAAAAGTCACAATCTCGAAAAACTATATCTAGTGTCAAGCAATTTTTCCGCTCCTAAATTTTGTAGTTTCCCCACTATGAATTTCAATTCCTTGTGTTTAAAATGACACGCTCGTTAATCAAATTTTTTACTCTCGGCGTTGTGCCAGTGACCCCAAGGATGTGCCATGAAAGTTGTAAAAAAAGATCAGTCGCTAGAAGACTTCAACCCGCAAAAGATCTCGATCGCAGTCAATAAAGCTGCCATGCGTTGCGACAAAACCGTTGATGAGCCTTCTTGTCACAAAATCGTTGAAGCCATCCTCCGCCGTATTAAAGACCGCGATCAGGTGACCGTCGCTGAGCTTCACGAGCTTGTCATCGCCGTGTTGTCGGTGACCGGTTTTGAAGACGTCGCCAAGTCTTACGCCGAATACCGCTACTACAAGACCAACTACGCCAAGACCTTTGAAAAGTTGCGTCAGGATGCGGACGACGTTTTGCGCTTGGGTGACCGTGAAAACGCCAATTTTGACAGCTCTCTGGTTTCCACGAAGGGGTCTTTGATCAAAGGCTATCTCACCAAGAGTCTTTACAAGCAGTTCTATCTGTCCGCTAAGGAAAAAGAACTCATTGAACGCGGCGACATCTATATCCACGACCTTCGCGACATGATTTTGGGTTGCGTCAACTGCTGTCTTTTTGACATCAAGCACGTCCTTGAAGGCGGCTTTGAAATGTCTAACGTTCAATACACGGAACCGAAGACGGTGCTCTCGGCCCTTCAGGTGATCGGCGATATTACGCTTGTGGCCACGGCCCAGCAATTCGGCGGCTTCACATTGGCTGAATTGGATAAGGTTCTCCTGCCCTACGCTCACAAGACCTGGAATAAAGCCTTCGGTGATGCGAAAAATGAATTGGGTTTGAACGAAGATGTGGCCCGTCAATACGCCGACAAGATTTTGCTTCGTGAGTTGGAGCAAGGCTTCCAGTCCCTCGAATTGAAGTTAAACACGGTGCCTTGCAGCCGCGGCGACTTTGCTTTCACCACGATTTCTTTCGGTCAATGGGATATCTCTTTGCCCGAGGATGACAAGCGCCTCTTGTGCCTGATCAATTCCGTCATGCTGCGTGTGCGCAGAAACGGCCATGGTCCCGACCACAAGCCCGTGGTCTTTCCGAAGTTGGTTTATCTCTACGATAAGAAGCAAGTGCACGGTGATTTGCACAGCGCGCAGCTTTTCGATGAAGCCGTCAAGACATCCTCGACCTGCATGTACCCGGACTACCTCAGCATTTCGAGCGAGTACGGCACGGTCTCGCGCCTTTTCAAAGAAGAAGGCGTCATCACGAGCCCCATGGGTTGCCGCGCTTACTTGTCTCCGTGGAAAGACCCGGAAACCGGCAAGTATGTGACAATCGGCCGCTGCAACATCGGCGCGGTGAGTTTGAACATCCCCTTGATGATCAAGGTGGCTATGACCGAACACCCGCTCGATTGGCGTGAAAAGTTCTGGGATTTGTTGGACGACCGTCTGCAGGTGATTCGCGACTTCTTAAAGAAGCGCTACGATGTGATTCGCAACCAACGTTGCTCTTCCAACCCCTTGGCTTTTACGCAAGGCGGCTTCTACAAAGGCACGAAGGACCCCGATGACCGCGTGGGTGATTTGGTTGAGTACATGACCGCGAGTTTCGGCATTACCGCTTTGGATGACGCGACCTATCTCTGGACTGGCAAGCGCATGATTGAAGACAATTCTGCTTTTGCTGTTCAGGTGTTGCGTTATCTGCAGCAAAAACTCAATCAATTTAAGGCTGAAGACCATTATCTTTACGCCATTTACGGCACGCCCGCTGAAAGCCTTTGCGCAACGCAGGCCCGCCAATACGATGAATATTGCAAGGAAATGGGTTTGGTGAATGAATTCGCCACGGCTGAGCATTACAGCACGGAATACTTCACCAATTCGTTCCACCTGAATGTGACCGAAGATATCACACCGTTTGAAAAGCAGGATCATGAGTTCAAGTGCTTCCACTTGTGCGAAGGCGGTCACATCCAGTATGTGCGCCTGACCAATCCGGAAAACTACGAAGCCGATAAGGCAATTATCGAGCGCGGTATGGAAATGGGCTTTTACCAGGGCGTTAACTTTGACGCGGCCTACTGCAACAATTGCGGTAAACACTCGACAAACGTCATGTTCAAGTGCCCGCACTGCGGCAGCGACAACCTTTCGGTGATCAGCCGTGTCTGCGGTTACCTGGGTTACAGCAACGTGAACGGTCAGTCCCGTATGAATGACGGCAAGATGGCTGAAATCAAACGCCGTGTGTCGATGTAGTGAGGCTTGTTAATGAAGTACGCTCAATTACGCGAATTTGATACGACCAACGGTCCCGGAGTGCGAGTTTCGCTTTTTGTCTCGGGCTGCACCCTGCACTGCAAGGGCTGTTTTAATCCGGAGTCTTGGGACTTTGACGCCGGAGACGATTTCAACGAAAAAACCATTGAGCGCATCATTGAGTTACTTAAGCGCCCTTACATGTCAGGTTTGAGCGTTTTGGGCGGAGACCCGTTTGAAGAGCAAAATATCGGTCCTGTCACAGAATTGTGCAAACGAGTTCGCCAAGCCTGCCCGGATAAGACTATTTGGGTTTGGACAGGACGCAAATATGAGCACTTTAAAGACCGTGAAATCATGGACTACATTGACACATTGGTTGATGGTCCTTACGTTGAAAAACTTAAAGTGAAAGAACAAGGACAATATTTCGGGAGCACAAACCAAAGAGTGATTCCGATTCATCCCGTCCAATAAAATAAGGCCCGCAATGGCGGGCCGAATTATTTTCAATTAGTGAAACACAGGAATGACATACAGCAGTACTGCGAGAAACTGAAGCACGGTTCCTGCAAAAACAAAAACGTGCCAGATTGCGTGGCTATAAGGAATCGCTTTCCAGATGTAAAAGATCACGCCAAGACTGTACGACAGGCCACCAGCGGTCAATAACCACAATCCCCCGTTTGCGAGATTTTCAATCAGTGGTTCAATGACCAGAATAACCAGCCAGCCCATCGCAAGATACAAAAGCGAATTGAGCCATTTACTCTTTTTAATTAGCAGGCCCTGTAAGGCGATACCGGCGATTGCAATTGCCCATACAGCAATACATAGAGCAATTCCCGTTATACCTTCAAGCGTGACCAAACAAAACGGTGTGTAGCTGCCGGCGATTAAAACATAAATCATTGAATGATCAAGCCGTTGCAGGATTTGTTTGGCTTTGGGATTAGGAATAGCGTGATAAAGCGTGGAGGCGACATACAGAAAAATCATGCTGGCGCCAAATACACTGACAGCGGTAATCACCGTTGGAGACCCTGAGTAGGCAACGGCAAAGCCGACTAAAATCGCTAAACCGGCAATGCTCATTAAAGCCGCAACACCATGCGTCACGGCATTGGCAATTTCTTCCCCGGTTGTATAACGCTTGGTATGATCGGTCGCATGTACTGAAGAAAGAACCATGACATAACCCTCCCTCTTTTTGCGATTTTAGGACAGTCCTTTTGGGATAAAACATGTCTAAAATCACGACTTTGTATCAACTCATTTCAATTGGATCATGAAAAAGCTTTTAATTTCGATTTCTTGTTGTTTGATGGCAGGTTCTGCCATAGCCGCCGTTCAAGTGGGCTCCAGCCAATTTGCGGACAAATTAACAAAAGAAGGTACGGAACTCGTTTTAAACGGCGCCGGTCTGCGCGAGATCTTTTTTGTTGATGTTTATTCTGCTGCCCTTTATTTGAGTCAAAAGTCCAATGATGCGAATACGGTTATTACTATGAAAGGACCGAAGAGTGTCCGTTTGGTGTTGGAACGCGATGTGGATGCGGCCGACTTTGTTGATGCGCTCAAAGGCGGTATTAACGACAATACGACAGAAAAAGAAAGAGAAGAACTTAAAACGGAACTGCAGTCTTTGATTGCAGTGATGAATCTGATCGGTGATGTTAAAAAAGGCGACCAGGTGGATTTTGATTTCACCAATAAGCATGCGACAAGCGTCAGTGTGAATGGAAAATTGATCGGTGAAAAAATCGGCGGTCTTAAACTTTATCAAGCTGTTTTAAAAATTTGGCTTGGCGACAAACCCATTGATTCCGGGCTAAAAGCTGATCTTTTAAAGTAATAAATTAAGTAAAAAGCTCCGAAATTTTCTTAACTTCGGAGCTTTTGACTGTAAATAGTCAGAGACTATTCAAGTTGTTCATTAATATTTTGTGAACATTTCTTGAATCTTCTTTGGATCATCCGTCTTCGTCAAAGCCAATTGCAAGAGCAAACGAGCCTTTTGCGGATTCAAGGAGTAGCCGTTTAAGAAACCAGCCTTGGTGTACTTGTCATCGGGACCTGTGGGGGTGACGATGCCACTGCCAGTACGGCTGGAGCGCACAACCACAACACCCTTCTTCACAGCGTTAGCCAAGCCTACTTCCGTGTCCTTATGGATGGAGCCGTTACCGGAACCGGCGGAGATGATGCCCTTGGCACCAGCCTTAACAGCGGCGTCCACTAAGACGGAGTCATCATTGGCGTGAGAGTAAACAATGTCAACACGCGGAAGCTTATCGAGCTTACTTACATCGAATTCCGTTTCGTGCGTGTGCTTCATCGTTGTGTCACGCAAGAAATAGTTTTGACCGCCGGCAACGTAACCCAAAAGACCCAATGTCGGAGCCTGGAAGGTATCCACGTTAGTTGTATTGGTCTTCGTGCCTTCACGTGCAGCATTAATTTGGTCGTTTAAGGCAATCAAAACACCGCGGTCTTGTGCATTCGGGTCAGCAGCGAGCTTCACGGCATTTAAAAGATTCATCGGGCCGTCAGCGGAGATGGCCGTAGCGGGACGCATGGAGCCCACGAGCACCACAGGTTTCTTGCTCTTAACCGTGAGGTTCAAGAAGTAGGCGGTTTCTTCAAGCGTATCGGTACCGTGCGTAATCACAATACCGGCAATCTTCGGATCAGCCAATAATTCGTTGCAACGCTTGGCGAGCTTCAAGAGCACGTCATCGGTCATGTTATTGGAGCTGATCTTGACGATTTGTTCGCCGGAGACATTGGCAAAGTCTTTGATGGCGGGAACGGCATCAATCAAGGTTTGAATAGCAAGGTCACCGGCCTTGTATCCGGTCACTTGTGTGCTGGAACCAGCAGTACCGGCAATCGTGCCGCCTGTAGCCAAAATGGCAACGTTAGGCAATTGAGCGGCAAGGGCGCTGCCTGCGAGAGATAAGGCCAAGGCGGCCGCAAGCAAGGTCTTTTTCATTTTAAAACTCCTCAATGTTTGAAGTGACGTGCAGAGTAAACTCTGGTCGGTAGATATTGTGTAAGAAGTTTTACTTAGATACAAGGTGGGAAAACACCTACATCAAGCACGAGTATTTAGAAAAAACAGGAGAAATCTCAAGATTGTGATGTAAGGTTTGAATATAAACGCAATACTGAAAACGTGAACGTGGGTCGTCGCATAGCGGTCGTTGGTTATGAATTCAGGTGCTAGCTGATATAAAAGCTTGGCTAAAAGACCGTGAAATGATCTGAGTAGATCAATGTTTCGCAAGCTCAAATATATGAGTCATTGCTGTCAGAAAAATAACGAGCTGAGGCTCTTGGACAACTTGATCGACTATATCTTGGGTTGCATGGAGGTGCATAGAACGTTTTAAGTCGCCCGCGTACGGCGATTGCCTACAATATAGAGACTTACCGCACAGAGAATACAGCCTAACGCAATAAATTCAGCCGTTGTCACCGGTTCTTTGAAGACAAAGAGCCCGAGCAGGAACGTTAAGACTGGACTTAAAAACTGAATGATGCCTAAAACAGTCATGGGCAGTCTTTGAGCGGCAAAGGAAAAGAAAATCATAGGGACTGAGGTGACAATCCCCGTGCCCATCAGTGCCCAGCTGAGATGCCCGTTAAAGCCCTCTGCAAAATGCATTAGATAATAGCCTTGAGAACTTAAAAGGTAAGCCAAAGCAGGACCGACCATCAGAATGTGTTCAATCGCGACACTTTTAAGCGGCTCAATCACAATCTTTTTCTTTAAAGCTCCGTAGGTCGCCCAAGTAGAAGACACCAAGATAGCAATCCAGGGAAAGCGATCAAGACCAGTAATTAAAACCGCAACGCCGATTGCGGCAAGAGCAATGGCGGCCATTCTGAGTTTTGAAATCTTTTCGGAAAACACCACAACACCGATTGCCATGGTCGCCAATGGGGTAAGAAAGGTGCCTAAGCTTAATTCCACTACCCGTTCGGCCGTGACGCCAACAATATTGACCAACCAATTGGCGGAAGCAAAAACAGTGGCCAACACCAAAAGCAATGTGTGATTTTCTTTAGGGGCGGTGAATAGATTTTTTAATAAACGAAGCGTTGATCCCAACTGATGTTTTACGATCAGAAGACCGATCACAAATACTAAAGACCAAACAATACGGTGGGCAAGAATTTCTACATCATCGGCCTCAGTCAGTAACTTCCAATAAAGCGCAATCATCCCCCAAATGCAATAGGCACCGAGGGCGCTCAAAATCCCAAGTGTCAATCCTTTATTTTGTGAGTCGTTGGAAGTCATTAATCGAGCCGAACTTGTTAGAAAAAACGCTTGCAGTCTACTCCACTTTTATCAAGCGTGAATTTCACTTTTAACACGACAAGATTTTTCTGATTTAAGTCCTACATTTGTCGATTATTAGAAACCAGTCATTACTCACTTTCTCTTAACTTATTCATTTTTATAAGCTTTTTGTTTTACCGCCAAAATCATCAAAAATGTCGACAAAAAGTTGTCTTTTGTTTTCATTTTTTCGTCTAAGTAAGAGTACTTAACTTTTTGATCTCTTTGAAAAAATTCTTCTTGTCTGTGAAAGGAAAATCACCATAATTTAACGAAAAAGGAAAAGCAATTTTCCCAATGAATAAAACACTAGATACCGGAGTTCAACATGTCCTTTAAACATTTAATCGTTTCTGCTTCGATTGCTCTTGCTTGCGCTGGTTTTTCTTGCGGAGCGATGGCTGACCAAACCACTTCCGCCAAAGAAGTGCCGACTTACACGGTCGGTACCGGTGCGACGTACCGTCCGTTTGAATTCCAAACCCCCAACAAAGAAATCGTGGGTTTTGATATTGACTTGATGAAAGAAATCGCCAAGGCCCAAGGCTTTAAGGTGGAATTCATTAACACGCTCTTTGGCGTGATTTTCGAATCCGTCAAAAACGGTGACCGTGACATGATCATGAGCGGCATCACGATTACGCCGCAACGTCAGGAAGCGGTTGATTTCTCACTGCCCTATTTCGCCGCCCACCAATTGATTCTGACGCAAAAGAATTTGAAGATCAATTCGATCAACGATTTGAAGGGCAAGAACGTGTCCGTGGTGGCTAATTCCGCAGGCGACATTGCAGCCACCAAGGTTTTCGGTAAAGCCAGCAAGAACATTAAGCGCTTTGACAATACGCCGTTGGCTTTGGAAGAACTCTCCGCCGGTGGTGTTGACGCCGCGATCGGTGACGTCGGTGTCTTTGCTTACTACGCTGCTCAAAACCCGGATAAGCAATTCAATATGACTCGTGATCCGAGCTTTGAAGATCAATACTTCGGTATTGCCGTCCGTAAGGGCAACAAAGAATTGCTCGATCAAATCAACGCCGGTTTGAAGAAGACGATTGAATCGGGTGCCTATGCCAAGGTTTACAAGAAGTGGTTCGGTGAAAACACCCCCGTTCCTCAATTGCCGATTAAGTAATTCATAAAAACGTTAAAGAAAAGTTCCCGACAGCGTTTATAAAAGCGTTGTCGGGTTTTTCGGATAAAAGAGGTAAGAATAAATGGGTGGTTTTCGTTTAGACGTATTGGCTGAGTACTGGCCGCTGTTCGTTGAAGGCGCAGAGATCACAATTGAACTCACCATCGGATGTGTGTTTTTCGGCATTATTCTCGGGATGATTCTCGGCATGGCCCGTATGGCCAGTGCCCGGCATGATCCCTGGAAGACAATTCTTTATTACGGCGTTCGTTGGCCTGTGACCATTTGGGTGAGCTTTTTCCGCGGCACTCCCCTTTTCGTTCAGATTTTCTTGATGTATTTCGCCGTTTTACCGATCTTTATTCATCCGGTCAACGGCCTCATCATTGACGGAGCACTTGCTCGTGAGCTTCGCAGTGACTATGGTGCTTTTATCGCAGGCTTTTTTGCGATTACCTTAAATGCCGGCGCCTACATGAGTGAGGTTTTCCGTGCCGGTATTCAGTCGCTCGACAAAGGTCAAACGGAAGCCGCGCGATCCATCGGTATGACCTGGTGGCAAACAATGCGTCACATCATTATGCCGCAGGCCTTCCGTCGCATGCTGCCCGCTTTAGGTAATAACGCCATTGCCATTTTGAAGGACTCATCGCTCGTTTCTGCCATCGGTTTGACAGAATTGGCCTACGCAGCCCGTACCGTTGCCGGTGCTTCGGCACGTTACTGGGAACCGTATCTCACCATTTCTTTGATGTACTGGGTGATGACATTGGGCTTGGCCTATCTCATCCGTGAAATGGAAAAGCGTTTGGGTAAAGGAGATGACAAATGAGTGATGAAGTGGTTGTTGAGATTCGCGATTTACATAAAAATTACGGACCGCTCGAAGTACTCAAAGGCATCGATCTTACGGTTCGTCGTGGGGAAAAAGTGGTTGTGTTGGGACCGTCAGGCTCCGGCAAGTCCACGATGCTTCGCTGCATTAACGCCCTAGAAGATGCGGATTCGGGATCCATTAAAGTGGCTGGTCAAGAGATTACCGACCGCAAAATCAATATCAATAAGGTCCGTGAACATTTAGGGATGGTCTTTCAGCGCTTTAACCTCTGGCCGCACAAGACCGTCATTGAAAATGTGATGTTGGGCCAAATGGTGGTGAGCGGCAAATCGAAAGAAGCCGCTCAAAAACGCGCGCTTGAAACATTGGAGCGTGTGGGTTTGGCAGATAAAGCCGATCAATACCCGGTTCGCTTGTCAGGCGGTCAGCAACAGCGCGTGGCCATTGCCCGAACGCTTGCGATGGACCCGAAGGTGATTTTATTTGACGAACCGACTTCGGCCCTTGATCCGGAATTGGTGGGTGAAGTGTTGGCTGTCATGAAAAGCCTTGCCGATGACGGCATGACGATGATCGTTGTCACTCACGAAATCACTTTTGCCCGTGAAGTGGCCGATCGCGTCATTTTCATGGACGGTGGCGTCATTGTCGAGCAAGGCTCGCCTGAGGAAGTTTTGGTTAATCCGAAAGAAGCCCGTACACGTGCGTTCTTAAAACGCGTGCTCTGATTCTTTTTTCTGAATTTTTAAATTTGATCCCCGCTTCATTTTGATGAAACGGGGATTTTTTCAACTTAGTTCGAACAGTACGCGCCGTCCCAGACAATACGTCGGTAATTGGCCCGATCCGTGTCTCCTTCCGTGGAAATACAGACAATATTGGATTGAGCATTAATCCCTAAAGCATCTTTAATAGGACGGTTTTCCGGTTTGCGAAGAATTTCAGCCACTAAACCAAAGGTTGAAGCACCACTTTCTCCGGAAATAATTCGGGGATCATCCCCTAACGGTGCCCCTAATATCCGCATTCCATTCGCGGCCACCGAATCGGGCATCGAAACAAAGAAATCCGCACAGTGCTTGAGCAGTCGCCAGGCTACGGTGCAGGGAATGCCGCAGCAAAGTCCGGCCATAATAGACTGCAACTCGCCCTCGTAGGCATGGATTTCCCCGTCATCGGCACAGGCCGTTCGATAAAGGCAATCAGCGCCATGAGGTTCCACAATGGTGATAATCGGACGATTTTCACCGTAGATGTTGGCAAAGAAAGCTGCAACGGCCGCAGCCATAGATCCGACACCGGCTTGAAGGAAAATGTGCGTCGGAGTAATGCCCTTTAGTTGCTCGACGATTTCAAGCCCCAAAGTCAAGTAACCTTGCATGATGCGGGTGGGGATATCTTCATAGCCATCCCATGCAGTATCTTGAACCAACACACCGCCCGTCTGGCGAGCCACATTAGCGGCCATTTTGACCGTGTCATCGTATTCATATTCTGTGATGGAGGCGTTTGCTCCAAGTTTTTTAATATTCTCCAAGCGCTCTGCGGCGGTGCCCTTGGGCATCAGAACAATACTTTTGTGGCCCAAGGTCTTTGCACTCCATGCCACTCCCCTGCCATGATTGCCATCGGTGGCAGTCACAAAGGTTAATGTGCCGAGCCGCTTTTTGACATCCGGTGTGGTCATTTTCTCGTAAGTCATTTGACCAAGTGGCAACCCGAGACGCTCTGCTAAAAGTGTTGCCATGCAATAGGAGCTGCCTAACGCTTTAAAGGCATTGAGGCCAAAACGAAAACTTTCGTCCTTGACAAAAACATTTCCGACATCAAACGATTGACTGAATTGCTTAAGTGCCCTGAGCGGTGTCTGACTATAACCGGGGATTGTTTGGTGGTATTGCCGTACGAATTCAGCCCAGCGTGTATTAAAAAGACCGATTTCCGGACAGATCGCCGAATGATTGGTAAGCGCCGCGAGTTTTATTGAGTTTGACATCGTTAATCTCCGCTCATTATTTATTTGTCCATTATGCGAGTGAGAAGTTTATTTCGTCAACGGCTCAGGAACATTTGTTAAAATAAAAATATAATTTCAATTTTTACCGAATGTTAAAAATGCCTATTGCAGCCCATATTGTCCGATCGTTAACCGAAGTTTTGAAAAGGGAACGTGAAAGTCATAGTCTGTTTCTTATCAGCGGAATGCCCGGTGTCGGCAAGACCTCATTGGTCAAAGCGGTTTTCAGCGATCTGGCCTATGTGGATCTCAATGATATTTACCCAAGAAATCTCGCTCGAACCCAGCCGGCGGATTTTTTCTCGGTTTATGGCAAACGATTGATTGTCGATGGAATCGAAAAGGCGCCTGAATTGACGGACTATTTGCCAACCGACGATTCTTCACAAATCGTGTTTGTCGGGTATTTGCCGATAGAAAAGAAAAATCTGTTGATTGAATACGGTGGCTTAAAGTGCCACCGTGTGTTGCCTTTCTCACAAAGAGAGTACGCTCAAAAAGAACAGTGTCTTTGGGGAAACGAAGCGATTGCGCTTCGCATCAGCTATCCGCAACCCGGCTTTTTTGATGTGATTCGAAACGGTTTTTTACCCCGCAGCGATTTGGCTCAATCAACCTCCTCTTTTTATGAGTCTTGGCTGGCTGATTTTTTTGCCAATCATGTCCGAGATGTCCTTCATGCCTATAAAGACGCTCTCTTTTTCCGCTACATGAAGGTGTTGGCCGAGCACAATATGCAAGAGCTCAATCATTCCAAATACGCAAAAGAAGCCGGGATCAGTTATGCCACGGCTATCTATTGGACGGATTTTTTGCTCAATTGCGGTGTGCTTTTAGAAGTCCCCTCAATGAAACTCAAAGAGCGTCGGCAAGTGAAACGATCCAAATTGACCTATGCAGATAGCGGCCTTTTGACCTTTCTTTTAGGTTGCTCTTCAGGTGAAGAGCTCTATGCGCACGCCAACTATTACGGCGTGCTTGCCGGTTTTACGGCTGCTGAAATCATCAAAAACTATGCGGCCAAAGGCGTTCGCGCACCGCTATTCTTTTATCGAGACACGGCTCGCAAGCACGTTGAGCTTGCCATAGAATCTTCAAACGGATGGCTTCCCATTGCTTTTTTAAGCCAAAAAGCACCCTCAATGAAGGAAAGTATTCGCCACGGTGATGTGCTTATCAAAATCGGCGGAGCGTGCCAGGATATGCTTTTTGTATCTGACGGTACACTCTCGGTTGAAACAACTTCTTACCCGATCGTTGCCGCTTCGTCACTTTAATTCTCGGTACAATATCCTCGTTTGAAAAATAAGGAATTGGTATGCGCACATTGACCTTGATTGCTTCAACTTTGACCGTTAGCCTGCTTGCTGGTTGCGCTTCATCCGAAAAATTTATTCCGGAGCGCAGCATGAAGCAATTAGACTCCTCGACTTTTGAGCTTCAACTGCAACAACCGTGGGTTGAACAAGAAGTGATTGTCCGCGACAACGCTCGCCAAGAAGCCATTGACTTTTGCGGTGAAAGAAATCAGGGCATGCAGCCTCTGCAGGCCATTTCTCGTTCAGGGCATCAAACCGGCAATGGCGCCAAGGTGACTTATACCTTCCGTTGTGTTGGTTATTTGGATGCTCCTAAGCAGGAATATCATCGTTTGGGTTTCTACACGGATGAGGAATCCAAGAAAGAAGCGATTGAACGTAATCGTGACGAATACGGCTTCTAAAGCTAATATGTAGAAAAAAGCCTTCCGCCTAAAATTTAAGTCGGAAGGCTTTTTTATCAGGTGAACGGCTATTGTTTTTTAGCTTTTTTAGCCTTTTCTTCCCGTTCTTTCTGTGCTTTTTGAGCGTCGGCCATTTCAATGGCTAAGTGCACATAAGAGTCTACAGCCTTGGTTCCATAAGTACAGGCCACCCGCTTGGAAAATAAAAAATAAAGTGTCCAAAGTGCGGCGTATAGGCAGGAGCGAACCACCGTGGCATTATCAACCGAAGCGCCGAAAAGCAAAGTCAAAAACATCAGAGAGATCGGTCCCACTACCCACAAAATCACAATGGTTTGCTTGACAACGTAGGCTTCACGCTTACGGGCAATCAGCCATAGACAGTAAATGTACAGACCGATAATCACAATAGAGGGAGAAAGAACCGCCCAATTGAGGGCACCCGCTTGGTTCATGACATTGACCGCGTTGATGGCGTCAATGGCTGTCAGAATGATGGAAAGAATAACCGTGGCCACAAAGACCAGGAGCCAGCCGTGCACGCCATGCGGAAAGTATGGAATGGGTCGCGCGGAAGGCTTGGTGCGCGCGATCGCGTAAATAAAATAGGTTGGACAAGCGGTCAGAATGCCTAAAATTCCGAGAACCATTAAGACTTCAAAGGTGAAAAATTGGCTGAGCATGATGAATTAGAGATTCGTGTGTTTCGATAAGTCCGTTTTCTTGACTGTTCGTTTAACTTTAAGGTTTTCACAATTGTGGCAGCAAGCACCACTATTGAGACCTTCAATAATGCCGCAGGGTTCGCCATTGGCGTGATTGCCATGACAGCACAGCGACAATAGCCCCAAATGTTGGCGCAATTCTTTCAACGCATTGATTTGTTCATCAATCTTTTTCATGTGGCGAGAAATAATTTCCTGCACTTTGCAGGCCTCTTCATTGCGCCTGGCGCCGACATCACTTAAGAGTTTGATGTCTTCCAGGCTCATGTCTAGGCTTCGACAGTGACGAATAAACTGCAGACGCTTGAGGTGGCTTTCCGTGTAAGAACGGTAATTGTTCATCGAGCGGGCCGCTTTGGGGATAAGTCCCTCGTTTTCGTAAAAACGAATGGTCTCCACGGCCACGCCGGATAATTTGGACAGTTCTCCAATACGCATGGTGCTTAATCGATGAGTAAATTAAACAGTCCGAACTCTAACATAAACCTTGTAATCTTTACAGGGATTTAATTGAATATCTAATAAATAATTGTTGTTTGATATTATTTCGATATTAATTTAATATCTAAATAAGTCCATCTGACTATAAATCAAACGGACTTAAAGATTATTTTCAGAACTCTAAGGTTTCAAGGTCTTGTGGAATAAATAACTTAGACAGTCCTTTATTTTTGGCAAAATCCGCTAACAATTTTCGATTAACTGTTGCGTGAGAAACACCCTCAACATGGGTTGCGATTACCTCCAATTGTGGAAAGTCGCTCATTAATGCCCATACATCATATTCGTTCATGATTAACGCATGACCTTTCGGAGCTTGGGCTCCAGCCGCATTGACAGCTATGACGTTCGGATTAAAGCGATTAATCGTATTAACTACACCTTGGTAATAAATGGTGTCACCCGCTAAATAGAATGTCTTGGGCTCATTTTTGCATTTAAAGATAAGACCGCACGCTTCATCGGTTAATTGAACAAGTTGGTAGAAATGTTCAGTAACCAAATCCCCTGAACCGTGATCACAAGGTGTCTTGTAGAGGCTTATTCCCTCGAATTCAATCCCTTCTTCCTTTAAAACCCGAACGTCTGTAAAGCCGACTTCTCGACTGGCCTGTGCCTCTTTCTCATTTTTTGCAAAAAGCGGAATATCCTTCGGCAGAATTCTCATTGCGACTTCATCGAAATGGTCAAAGTGCCAATGTGTCACGATATAAGCGTCCACGTTAAAAAGATCCTCCGGGCGGCATGGTAATTCAATGGTTGGGTTGCCTCGACCGCAAACCGGTGCATCCGGAACAATCGGATAGGTGTTGGCAGGGGCTAACATAGGATCAATTAAAAAACGTTTGCCTCCAAATGTGACAATGGAGGTAGCGCTGCGAATTTGTTGAAAAAGCATTCCAATCTCTCCTTTTCATAAAAGATTAGGAAAGAATAAAATCTACAGCTACTGTAGATTCAAGGAAATAGAAATGAAAATTGGAGAGCTTTCTAAATTGACTGGTTGCCCTATCGGAACCATTCGTTTTTATGAACAAAAAGGCGTGTTGCCGAATATTGCCAGAAGCATGAATGGTCAACGTGCCTATACAGACAAAGATGTTAAACGGCTGCGATTTATTATGGATTGTCGTACCAACGGAATGAAACTTGAATGCATAGAAAGATTCTTGCAATTCAAGGACAACCCCTCATTGGGTACGCCATGGTTGCTTGACCGTGTCAATGAATATTTGGCCGAAGCTCAACGCCGACGGGAAGAATTAGATAGAGTGGAAAATTATTTAAACGAAATCAAAAAATCACTTGAAAAATAACTATCCCTATTAAAAATCAATATCATCAACCAAACGTTAAACTGAAATTGCCTCTGCAGTAGTCACTATCTACATTTAAGTCATGAGGTTGACAAGCCTTGTGATACAAAAATGGAAGGCTGTTAATGAAAAATTACTAAAAATATTTCCTCAAAAAAAGCAGGAGACCACAACCGGTCTCCTGCCCTGCTCTATTAACAAGTAGGATAACTATTGAAACGTGAGTGTCACGATCTTATTGTGATCAACGACTTCAAATTCGTTACCCTTCTTCACAAGACCGCGGATATCGGTCAAGTCCGAAGGCAGACCATAGGCGGCCGTCACTTCTTCAGAATCAATATCAATCACGATCAACGTGTTGAAGTTCTTCGATACAGCGTAAAGCTTGCCATCCTCATAAACCATGCCGGTGACATAGAGTTCACCCAAAGTGCGACCGTCTTTCAGATCAGCAGCAGGCACAAATTCAGCGGAAAGCATCCAGTCAGCCATCAAAGCCTTTGAAATCACAAAGGCTTTCTTATTCTTGTTGTCAGGCAAAGAAGCTGTGAAGACATAGCGACCGTCGGTGGCGGTTGAATGGATGTAAGAGTACTTCGCGCGTTCCGTGTCGATGCGGGCGCGGCCCAAGCCACCCACGGCTTCAACTTGCGTACGGCCTGCCGTGAAATTCGCCCAACCCTTCACATCATCAGCCTTGGGATTCAAACGAGCGCGCAAAAGCGACTTGTTCATACCCATGATGACGAATGCGTCTTCCTGATACGGAGTGATACCGACGATATCCAAAACGTTGGCGGAGAACCAGGGGTCAATCGCGGCGCTCACAACCGGATTCAAAGAGTCATCCAAAACCCAGAAATCGTACTTGGAGGCGACGAAATATTGACCGCGCACTTCACTGATCATGTTAATGGGTTTATCAATGCCATTGATGGCTCGTGTTTGCACCGTCTTTAACTGACCGTTCAAGACAACGGGACTATTGGCGGAATTGTTGTCAAACTTGATGCCAAGTTTTTCAGCGTTCGGCGCGTAGGCGAAATCAGGATCCTTGACGTCGCGGCGGCCTAAGAAATTAATCCCTGCCCACATGCCGTGCCAGCTGGCGTCAGACCACGTGACATACTTGGGATTAAAGGAGAAGCGAACCGGATCACCTTGACCCCAGTTGGGAGGAACGCCGGTGGACCAAAGAGCTTGGAAGGTGTTGGAGGCTACAATGAAGGCGACGACACCGAAGGCGATCTTGTAGAACTTTGTGAGAGGACGCCAGGGCTTACCCTTCATTTCAGCCAAGAGCGCGTCAACGCGAGGAGCCAGGAAGCAAGCCAGGCCAAAAAGCATCACCACGCACCAGAAAACAATTTCGGCCCACATTTGAGTGTGAATGCCAAAGACATCCAAACCGAATCCTTGGCCAACGTCACGCATGGCGTGATTGCCCAAGTGACGGAAGCTCGAATATAAACCGCAGGCGGCCATCACGAGCATCGTGGCGAGGTATTTGGGCTTGAAGCCATAGCGCACCATAAAGAGCGCGACGACACCGATATAGGCCATTTGTTGGCGCTGACCCCAGCACAAAGTGCAGGGACTGTCGCCCATCATATAACCTAAGATAATGTTGGCGATACCGACCGGGAGCAACACGATCAAAAGACCGCCCCAGCAAACGATATCGTAGAAAGTCTTCGCTTTTTTGATGTCACCGTCATTAATCGGACGAGTGTGGTCATAAATAGACATGATCGTAAATTCCTTTCGTTCGATTAGAGGTTAAGGGAACCGAGAATGGCGGTCGAGACGTGACCGACATACATGAAGACAACCACAAACCAGCTGCCAACTGTCAGCCACCAGGCGAGTTTTTCCTTTTCCGGCTTCATGATGATGAGCATCACAGCCACAAAAAGAAGGAGAAATTCAAGAAATTCCATCTTGATGATCCTTTCCAATTGATAATAATTCTCACTGTTTAACAACAGCCAGCGCGATTGTAAAAAATATGTAACTTTCTTTCAAGTACGAGCTGGAAGGAATAGATGGAATCAATTAAGAAGAGAGGAAATATTTATTAAGAAGAAAAACGGCGAGGAATTCACCTCGCCGTTACAGTAGTCACCTACCTATTGGTGTTATTTAGTTTCCTCTTCTTCTTCGAAGGGTTCGGAACCTAATTCACCTTCCATACGGGAGACCATCAAAGCGGTGGTGGAGTCACCAACGACGTTGATAGACGTACGGATCATGTCAAGAATACGGTCGACGCCAGCGATCAAAGCGATCACTTCGAGCGGGATACCGATTTGCGTGAAGACCAAGGTCGACATGATCAAACCAGCGCCCGGCACACCGGCCGTACCGACAGCAGCCAACACACCCGTGATAACGACGATGACTTGATCACCGAGAGACAACGGGAGGTTGTAAATTTGAGCAGCAAACACTGCGCACACGCCCATGTAAACAGCCGTACCGTTCATATTGATGGTGTTGCCCAACGGAACCGCGAAGGAGGCGATAGCGTTGGTGGCGCCCAAGCGACGAGCGGCAACCAAGTTGGCGGCCATAGCGGCTGCGGACGAGCAGGTCGTGAAAGCGATCAACCACGGTTCAAAGATACCCTTGAAGTATTGGCCAACCGGAATACGAATGATGAACATCACGATCGGGATGTAGATCACGATGATCAACAAAGCCGTGGCGATGAAGGACGACAGAATCAATTTGCCCAAGGGGAGCAAAACTGCCAAACCGTGTTGAGAAACGACAACAGCCATCAAAGCGAACACACCGATCGGGGCGTAACGCATGACAACTTGCGTCATATGAATCATCACGTTGCCGACAACGTCGAAGAATTCATAAACGGCTTGACCCTTTTTACCCATGAAGTTCAAGCAGAAGCCGAACATGATGGCAAAGAAGATGATCTGAAGGATGGAGCCCTTAGCGAAAGCTTCCATCGGGTTAATCGGAACGATGTCAAGTAAGGTTTGAACAAAGCTCGGGGCTTTCACTTGAGCGGCCTTCAAACCTTCGGTTGAAAGCGTAAGACCAATGCCCGGGTCGATGATATTGGCGATGATCAAACCGAAAATCACGGAAATCGCAGACGTGATCAAGAAGATCAACAACGTCTTGATAGCCACGCGGCCCAGTTTGCTCACGTCAGAGATACCGGCGGCACCGGCAACCAAGGTTGCGAACACCAACGGTACAACGACCATGCGGATCAAGCGGATGAATAAGTCGCCGAAGGGTTTCACGTAGGTAGTGGCGAACTGGGAGTCCAAGAACATACCGACGATCACACCTAGGACAAGACCAATGAGCATTTGCATTGCCAAACCCATTGAACCGGATTTAGATTTTGCCATTGCATTCTCCTTTCCAAATTTATATTTATTATCGCGAGCGGTCGTTTTTGAGCGCCGTAACAACGCAGAAACACAACTCTGCACACGGTATTAAACGAGCCGAAACGTTTGGGGTTTCAATCTCTTGGTTTCAATGTAGTATCAAATTGTAAAATTCGAAAGTAGGTAGAAACCCTAACAACTTTAGGATTTATACGTATGAAATTTTGTAAAGACGTGGGTAATTCTTTGATTTATCCTAATAATTCAGGGCCTTATAACATTTGCCACAATTTTTAGGGGTCTGAATAAGCAAAAACGGCAACTTTTGCGTTTGGACAAATATTTGTGAAATGACGAGGTGCTCTAAGGACTCAAGCTGTGCTGAGTACGAAAAATGACTCAATTCAATGAAGCCTAAATATTGATTTAGCAGGCTCGAACGAACCAGGTTATCCGATTCATTGTGAATGCGTAAAAGAAAAAGTAAGCCTAAGGCTTGACTAAAGGAATTAGAAACTTCTAGTCCTGAATAATCAATCTTTTTAGTTTTTTCAGCGCGCAACAAAAAGGCCATTTCAGACGCAGAAAGAGTAAAAAAGATAGTGTGATAAGTCGTGACGAGTGTTTGACGTATCCAATCCTTTAATGAATGACTATCAATATTTTTATAGTGAGGAAAGTCATTTGGCGTAAGACCGACCGGATGGGATTTTGCGACACACTCCCCGTCTTCGCCATAGGCTTGAGCGTACAAAGCCGTATCAGAAGGTAATGGCGAGACGAGATGAATTAATAAAGACTCTCCTTCATCTCTCGGAAGGAACCGATCAATAAAACGAGTAAGGGAGATTGAGAGCTTAATGGATTCATTTCCCCAAACTTGAGCGCCGATCGTACTTAATCGAATGACTGCAAACGGCTGATCATCTTGGGTTGTGAAATAAAGCGTCGCAATTTTGGGCGGCTGCTTTTGCTTTTCTTCAATGTCTGCCTTAGAGGACTCTTTTGTTCTTGCAGTAAAGCGTTCAACTCGACGATTGCTATTCTGTGGAACTTCTTTAACTGTAGAAGATGGTGACTTATTTTCTTTGGTCGAGCCTTTCACAGCACGTATCATCAACCAAATGACCAAAATAAGTGTCAAAGCGGACAATAACAGAAAGAAATCGAAGTCTTGAGTCATGACAGTTCTGAATTTTGCAACCCCTTTATTCTAGATTAATTTGACAAAATCCAATACTTTGGCATTTTTTCGAGTCAGATTCCTCTGCATTTAGCTTTAGGCAAAAGCATTTTTTCAAACGCCACTAAAATCAAATTGTTAGCTATTCGGGGGATAAGATGAGGACAAAACTTGATAAGGTTAAACTCAATAATGGAGTGAAAATTCCTTCCATTGGGCTTGGAACCTGGCAAATCCCCGATTCCGAAGCCTTGGTCGACTCCATTTTAAGTGCGATCCAATTGGGCTATCGCTATATTGACACGGCCGCTATTTATGAAAATGAACCCTCCGTGGGCGAAGCCTTAAAAAGAAGCGGGGTGAAGCGGTCAGAATTTTTCATTTCTTCAAAGTGTTGGGCGGCCAATCGCACCTACGACTCTGTGATGAGAGCCTTTGAAGAGTCTCTCAGAAACCTAAAGCTTGATTATCTTGACTGCTATTTGATCCATTGGCCCTTTACCAAGGGTGATCCGCTCGCATGGCAAAGTGTCAATATCGGTACATGGCGCGCTTTTGAAAAACTCTACGAAGAGGGGCTGGTTAAAACAATCGGGTTATCAAACTTTCAGATGCACCACTTAGTGAGTTTTTTAGCCAGAGCCAATGTCAAACCGGCTGTCAACCAGCTGGAATTTCATCCGGGCTACACGCAAAAATCAGCCGTAGCTTTTTGTAAGAAAAACGGTATTGCCGTGCAAGCCTGGTCCCCCCTGGGACACGGGACACTCTTGGATGAACCGATCATTAAAGAGGTGGCAAGCCACTATGACCGATCTGTGGCCCAGTTGATTCTTCGTTGGTGCCGTCATCATGATGTGATTCCGGTTACAAGGGCGTTAACGGCAGAGCATCAAAGAGAAAATCTCAACAGCTTTGACTTTGATTTAACGGCTGAAGATATTGCCGCTTTGGATAATATGCCGCTAATGGGCTTTTCGGGATTAGAACCCGATCACGTGAGTTTTTAACCCACTAGAAGCAGAAAATCCGGCTTTGCGCCGGATTTTCTGTATTTATCGTTCCCTAAATTAGAAGGCTGGAACGACTGCACCTTGATATTTCTCTTCAATGAACTTACGCATTTCAGGAGAGGTCAAAGCCTTGGCAAGCTTTTGCAAGTCTTCGCGTTTGTCACCACTACGAATGGCCACAATGTTGGCGTAGGGAGAATCTTTGCTTTCCATGAAAAGAGCGTCCTTCATCGGATTGAGGTTGACGCCTAAAGCATAGTTGGAATTAATAACGGCAAAATCAACATCGTCTAAGGCGCGGGGTAACACCGCGGCTTCCATTTCCACAATTTGAATCTTCTTTGGATTGTCAACGATGTCAGCGGGCGTTCCATTAACGCCAACCCCCTCTTTTAAGGTAAAGAAACCGGCATCAGCCAAAATCTTCAAAGCACGGCCGCCGTTCGTCGGATCATTTGGAATAGCCACTTTGGCGGCATCCCCCACTTCCTTGATGTCTTTCACTTTCTTGGAGTAAACGCCCATCGGCTCAATGTGAACGGCCACTAAGGACTCAAGTTGAAGTTTTCTTTCCTTGGCGAAATTATCTAAGTAGGGTTTGTGTTGGAAGAAATTGGCGTCTAATTCTTTATCAGCCAGAGCCATATTGGGCTGAACATAGTCGGTAAATTCAATGATTTCAAGCTTTACGCCCTCTTTAGCCAGCATCGGCTGGGCGGCTTTTAAAATATCGGCGTGCGGCACCGGGGAAGCACCGACTTTCAAAACTCCATTTTCTACTGCTTTATCGGAGCATGCCGTCAACAAACCGCCGGCTGCAATCGCACAAAGGCACAACGAAATGAGGGATCGACGTTTCATATTTTTTTACTCCATAAAAATTTACCGCCTCATTATCCCGTAACATTTGAGAAATGGGAATACTCATTAACCTGTAGCTATGAGCACTATCGCTTAGATTGCGAAACAAAAAAGTCCGGGAACAAACGCCTGGACTTTTAAAGACGACCCATTTGAACCGATTAGCAGTTAAAAGCTTGCCTGTATCGAACCAAATCTTCAACGGTGATCACACACAAGCCGTGCAAATTGGCAAACTCACAAACTTGGGGCAACTTCGCCATTGTTCCATCAGGATTCATCAATTCGCAAAGAACGCCGGCCGGATTAAGTCCGGCAATGCGCATGAGATCAACCGTTGCTTCCGTGTGACCACGGCGCTCAAGCACGCCGTTGGGACGAGCACGAAGCGGATAAACGTGACCCGGGCGCAAGAGATCCTCGGGTTTCCCATTGGGATTAGCGGCCGCTTTAATCGTGGTGACGCGATCCTTGGCGCTGACGCCTGTCGTACAGCCATGCGCAGCTTCAATGGAAACGCAGAAAGCAGTTCCCTGGGTATTGGTGTTATTTTCAACCATCTGTGGAAGTTCCAGGCGCTTGCAGTCCTCATCACGCAAGCAAACACAAACAATCCCCGAACAGGCTCGAATCATCAGAGCCATTTGCTCAACGGTCAGAAAATCGGTGGATAAAATCAAATCCCCTTCGTTTTCACGGTTTTCGTCATCGACAACCATGACTCCGCGCCCGGCTCGCAGATCAGCAATCGCACGCTTAACGCGCGTGTAGCTGTCAACGCCATATTGCGCCAGAAGGTTTTCAGACTGATGCATAAAAGTATCCTTTCATTGAGAAGAAATTCAAAATTCGCATCAGGGAGAAAGAGGATATGAAGACTTCATACCCTCTGTGAGGAAAGCTATTGCTCTTTCTTCCGGACTTTAACCGTCGGTATCGGAATTGCACCGATTCTGCTGACCGGGACGGATGTTTTAAACCCGTCCCGCGCTCGTGGACTGTAACCACCGGTGGGGAATTTCACCCCGCCCTGAGACTCGGAGGTGATTTTAACGCTTTTTAGTCGGTTCCGTATAACGAGAACTTAACACTTGCCAGAGTTTACGAATATCCGAAGCGCTCTTTTCACTCTTCTTTGAGCGATATTCGCAGTGTAAGAGTTCATGGGCCAGATGAGAGCCCGGTTCTCCTAACGATTCACGATATAGCGCAGCGATTTCGGGGTTCTTGTGCGATTCACGCACACTTGCCTTATCGTCAATGCGGTAAATTCCCTTTTGGCGCTCAAGCGTATTGAGTTGATAGTTATTCTTTTTGCGAGGGGTGCCGCCGCCTGCGATACAGCCACCGGGGCAAGCCATCACTTCAACAAAGTCATATACAACTTCACCCGCGCTCATCTTATCGAGCAACGCTTGTGTTCTGGCTAGTCCATGAACAATAGCGATCCTGACCGTGCCCAACTCTCCCAGATCCACTTCGGCCTCTTTTACACCATCTAACCCACGAGCCGGTTCAAAGACAATCGGATTTAGAGTTTCGCCGTTATGCGTCAACGCATAAACAGTTCTGACCGCCGCTTCCATTACCCCGCCGGTTGTACCGAAAATAGCCCCTGCACCGGAGTATTCGGTAAAGAGGTTTTGATCGTGCTTCATGGGTTTGCAATTCTTTAAATGCATCCCGCAACGACGCAAAAGCTTTGCCAATTCTCGAACCGTTAAAACAGCATCCACATCAAGACCTTCTTCGCGGGCCAAAGTCGGACGTTGTGCTTCGCCTTTCTTTGCCGTACACGGCATGATGGAAATGACGCGTAGCTTTTCACGGGCAATATTGAGCCGCTGCGGCAACAGGGCTTTGGCGAGCGCACCGAAAACAGCCTGAGGAGAACGCGTGGTCGATAGGTACTCCATAATCATCGGAGCGTGTTTTTCAACGTAGTTGATCCAACCAGGGCAGCAGGACGTAAACATCGGCAGAGCAACGTCCTTATTGGCTTTTCTAGCCTTAAGGCGTTGAAGCAACTCCGTGCCCTCTTCCATGATGACGACGTCGGCGGCAAAGTTGGTATCCATGACATAGTCAACACCAATATGCTTTAGACCGTAGACAATAAGTTCTTCGACGTTTTCTCCGGGCGGCAGACCAAATTCTTCGCCTAACGTCACGCGAACAGCCGGTGCCATTTGAACGATCGTCACCGTTTCAGGATCATCGATCATATTAAGCACTCGGTCCGTTTCGTCTTTTTCACTTAAAGCGCCGGTCGGACAAACAAGCGTACATTGACCGCACTGGACGCACTTGGTAGAGTCAGCCCAGCGTTTGGCCCCAGTCATCGCCACCCCCGCCATCGTTCCAAAATTGTCAATGGTTAAGGCTCCGATTCCCTGCACCTGTCGACACACTTCAACACAGCGGCCGCAGCGGATGCACTTATTGACGTCACGGATGATGCCCATGGACGAGTCATCATAGGGACGTTTGGCAATATAGTTTGAGTGATTCGGCGTATTGGGCATCCCGATAAACAAGGCCACGTCCTGAAGTTCGCAGTTGCCGTGTCTTGAGCAACTCTTACAGTCTTGATCGTGGTCTGCGAAGAGAAGCTGCATTTGCAGCTGCTGCATCTTGCGCACACGTTCATTGCGCGTAAAAATTCTTTGTCCTTGTTTGATCGGTGTTGTGCAGGCTGTCACTACGCGGCCGACTTCATCTCCTTCATCAAAGACTTCAACCAAACACATACGGCACGTGCCAGGCGTATGGTTTAAAGGCATGAACGCACAAAGTGTCGGGATAAAAATATCGGCTTGCTTAGCCACTTGCAAAATGGTTTGACCATCTGTGAAAGCGACTTTTTGTCCGTTAAACCAAGCAAAATTTTCCATATCTGACTCCTTAAACCGCTTGGTTTTGAATATGAGTGACGTTACCCGGAATCGGCAACTGTGTCACCACACCATAAATACGGTAGCAACGCATACAGCGATTGGCCTCTTCGATGGCTTCATTTTCGGTCATCGGAAGATCCACTTCTTCAAAATTGCCTTTGCGCTCTTGAGCACTTAAAGTCGAGAGTTTATGACGAGGGGCTTTACACAAATCAATCCGAGGATCCTTTTCTTTCATCAGATCTCCCTTCTTGATCAGTTCACCCATACGACGACGGGCGACAAATCCGACCGAGCCTCGGGTCAAGTATTCGTTAATCGATTGAGCGGCGATTTGCCCTTGGGCCAGACCGTCAATCAAAGTCGTGGGACCTGTTGCAGCGTCACCGCCCGCGAAAACACCCGGACGAGTCGTAGCCAGAGCTTCTGAAACGGAGATATTGCCACGCTTATCAAACATAATGCCGTCGTCATCGCACAAAACTTCTTGGTCAAGGCGCTGACCAATGGCAGCAATCAGATTGGTACACGGCAAAACTGTGTCGGTACCCTCAATTTCGATGAGTTTACCTCGCTTAGAACCCGGAACCTTCTCTTCACGCATCTTGGCGATCTTTAGGCCGGTGACTTTTCCATCCTCGTTCAAAATTTCTTTCTGAACCGACAGGAAGTGGAAAACAATTCCCTCTTCTTTAGCGGCAACCACTTCTTCGTGGTCTGCGGGCATTCCCTCTTCCGTGCGACGGTAAACGACGTGAACTTTGCCATCGGTAAGACGAGCAGCGGAGCGGGCACAGTCCATGGCGACGTTACCGCCGCCCACCACGACCACATCACCGGTTAACTTGAACGGTTTATTGCCGGTCACCGCCCGCTCGACTTTTTGCAGGAAATCAATACCGTTAAAGTAACCCGTTAAGCTCGTATCTTCGTTGTCGAGACCAAGGTACATGCCTTTTGAGCAGCCGACTCCAAGGAAAATGGCGTTATAGCCGCGCTTGAAGAGATCGGCGATGGAGAAGTCGTAACCCAGACGCTGATGGTAGAAATAACGTCCTCCCAACTCTTCAATCACATCGGTTTCGCTCTCAAGCAGCCCTTTTGGCAAGCGGTATTGCGGAATACCCACCTGAGCCATGCCGCCCGCATGACTGTTGGCTTCAAAGATATCAACCTTATAGCCTTGCAGTAAAAGGTGGTATGCACAATTGATGCCGGCGGGACCCGCCCCGATCACAGCCACTTTCGGGCTCATGGGATTGGTTTCGCGGCGGGCCTGATGAAAGAGATTTTCCATAGGACCGGTGGCGTCAGCCGCGTAGCGCTTTAAGTTTTTAATATCAACCGAGCTGTCCAGATACTGACGGCGACAGGCTTTTTCACAATAACGGACACAGACTCGGCCACAGCTGCCAACCAACGGATAATGGCGAAGCAGAACCGCAGAACTCATTTCCGGTTCACCGGCTTTGATGTAATCAATGTAGCGCGGGACATCAACGTGAGCGGGACAAGCTTCAACACAAGGGGCGCTCATGACGGTGTAGTAGTCATAAACGTTTTCAGCCACGGCTTGAGCTTGAAGCAATTCTTCAGGACAAAATTCAAGTGCGCCTAACAAAGCTACCGGTGTTGTTTGACCAATACCGCAGAGACTTGTTTCTTTCATCTGAGTCGCCACGGACTTGACGTAATCCCAGTCGACTTCCGAGGCATGACCTTTTACGGCTTTCTCAAGCGCTTCAGCAATAACCAGGACACCCACTCGGCAAGGCGTGCATTTACCGCAAGTTTCGCGAACTGCTCTCTGATAGTAGCGCCAAAGCGAAAAAGCTAAATTGGCCCGTCGATCCATCACGAGGAAACCTCGATCACAGATAAAGGTCATGATGGGGTTGCCGGGATTAAACTGCGAGAACTGTTCCAGGGGCAGATCATCGGGTGCCACCGGTGAAAAAGTGGATCGGTTATCGTAAAAGCGTCCGTCCCATACGCCGAAAATCAACGGATTCATAGTCAGTTGGTATAGAACCTGTACTCAGGCAATACACCCTCTCCTTATACGTTCTTTGGTTTCAGTCTGTACAAAACCTAATCCATTAGAAAAAACAGACTACTGCCCGTGTTCACTCAAAAATAAGGGGAAAAGAGCAACACGGGCTTTTTGATGCACATTTAAGCAATTCGCCTTATTTTAGCAAAGCAAAAATGTGCAATAGCCAGTCTTTAGTGGTCCGATTTAATACCCGCTCCACACATGGTGATAAGCGTATCAGGGGTCGGTCCGTACTGTTCACAGTAATGCAAATAAGCCGCGTAATTGGCCGCTGTCGTGTGTTCACAGTAAATACCACGGGAGGCCAATTTGGCACGAGCCTCAAGAATTTTATCTTCAGGTGCGGTCACAAAGCGGATGTTGTGTTTATAAGCCATTTCTAAAAGCTCGTGTCCACGAGAAGGTTTACCAATAGCGATACCTTCTGCCATCGTGTCGACGACTTCAACTTCGATAGGCTCTTCAGCTTTCATTTCAACGGCTCTAAAGAGCGGATCACATTTTTCGCTCTGAAGCGCGATGATTTGCGGGAATTTATCGATAACGCCCGAAGCCAACAAGTGTTCGAGTGCCTTAACGACACCGATGTAGAGGGTTCCGTTTCCAACCGGAACAACGATATTGGCAGGAATTCGTCCAAGCTGCTCAAACGTTTCGTAAATGTAAGCCTTCATCCCTTCGTAGAAGAAGGGATTGAAAACGTGGTTGGCATAGAAAACATGCTCATCACGAACTTTAGCTCGACAGACATCAGCACAGTGATCTCGGCTACCGGGGACCTCGGTAACTTTAGCCCCGTGCGATTTGATCATTCGGATTTTCGAGGGACTTGTTCCTTCTTTAACAAAAATCTCACAGCCGATTCCTGCACGGGCCGCATAGGCTGCAACAGCATTACCGGCGTTGCCGCTTGAATCTTGCACACAGTCGGTGATACCGATGGATTTCATATGCGAAACCAAAGTAGCCGCTCCACGATCCTTAAAGGATAAAGTCGGCATGTAATAGTCCATCTTGAGCATGACGTCATCGTCAAAGCGAATAATCGGCGTCATCCCTTCGCCCATTGTCACTGACTTCCATGCATCATCTTCCAAAGCCATAAAGCGGCGATAACGGAATTGACTCCATTCACTTTTATCAATTAATGATTCATCCCACTTTGGTGGTGTGTAGTCTAGTTCAAATAAACCGCCGCACTCGCAGTGGGGTTCTTTGGTGGTCGTCGGCGTACGTTTGCCACAACAGGTGCATATGTAGTTCATCTTGCCATCCTTTTCAGCGTTTACCGTGAATTTTGTCCAAATAGCCGTATAACGTTACTTTTGATAACCCTAATTTACCGGCCACATATTCCATTGATCCTTTAACGAGGAACACTCCTCTTTCGTCCATAAACCGAATCAACTCCAGGCGGTCTTCTTTGGTGTGTTTGCCTTCGAGCTCAAGTTCGCGAATCATCGAATCGACCATGTTGTTGACAAACTGTCGGACGCTTTCTTCATTGCTTTTTTCAACAGTAACGGGACAACTCTGCCCCAAGCTATCGGGAAGTGCTTTACTGCCTGAGTTTGTATCGGCTCTCCGTCCCGTTAACAGTCCTTGAGCTAAATTGAGCAGTGCAGACGCTTGCGTTGTATCAATGTTGATGCATAAGGCACCGATCAGCTTTTTTTGTTCGTTTCGGATTAAAAGCGAAGAGGATCGGATCTGACGGCCGTCTTTTTCGAATGTGTAGTTATCAACGACACCATCCTCGGGGTTGCCCGCGAAAACCGCTTTTTCGATCAAATGATGAAAGGTTTGGCCGACTTTGCGCCCGGTGACTGTACCGTTGGCGACATAAATGACGGAATGTTGAGGCAACGAAAGATCGTGCAGGACGACTTCGGCATCAGGGAAAGTCCTCGCAATCAATTCAGCCACAGAGAAATAGGGAAGTAAATTTTTATTGCTCATGTTTTGAGTATAGATAATTTTTTATCTAAAAACAATAAAAAATTATTTTTAGTCAAATAAACAAAAGTAGGAATGAAGACAAAAATATTCAAATAACACTTCAGTACAATAAATAGAAATATTTATTGAGGGCTATAAAAATGTTAGTTGAACATCAATATGAAGATTTGATGCGCCATGTTTTCTTCCATGGTGTCGATAAAAGCGATCGAACCGGCACGGGTACGCGTTCCGTATTCGGCTATCAAATGCGCTTTAATCTTCAGAACGGTTTTCCTCTTGTCACCACCAAAAAACTTCACTTGCGATCAATCATCCATGAGTTGCTCTGGTTCTTAAAGGGTGACAGCAACATCCGTTACCTTAAAGAAAATGGGGTGACGATTTGGGATGAATGGGCCGATGAAAACGGAGATCTTGGTCCCATCTATGGTGTTCAGTGGCGAAATTGGCGCGGGGCTGATGATAAAACCGTTGATCAAATCGCTGAACTTGTTCATACCATTAAACACAATCCTGACTCTCGCCGCTTGATTGTCACGGCGTGGAATGTCACTGAATTACCGAAGATGGCCCTGCCGCCCTGCCACATGATGTTCCAAGTCTATGTGGCCGGCGGAAAATTATCGTGTCAACTCTATCAACGCTCTTGCGATATTTTCTTAGGCGTCCCCTTTAACATCGCAAGCTACTCACTTTTGACACATATGCTTGCCCAACAGTGTGACTTGGATGTGGGTGACTTTGTATGGACCGGCGGCGACTGCCATATTTACAACAACCACTTTGATCAAGTGCGCTTACAATTGTCTCGTGAGCCCCGTCCTTATCCGAAACTTGTCATTAAACGTCGTCCGGACTCCATTTTCGATTACAAGTATGAGGATTTTGAAATTGTGGGCTATGACCCTCATCCGGCTATTAAAGCCCCGGTGGCGGTCTAAAGGAGAAATGAATGACGCAATTACATTTAATCGTCGCCCACGCCCGCAACGGCGTAATCGGCAAGGACAACAAATTACCGTGGTATTTGCCTGAAGATTTAAAAAACTTTAAGCGCACGACGCTTGGGAAACCGGTCATTATGGGACGGAAAACGTGGGAGTCTTTGGGCCGTCCCCTGCCCGGACGACGAAATGTTGTCATTACGCGTCAAAAGGACTACGTTGCTGAAGGGGCAACGGTTGTGGCCAGTCTCGAAGCGGCTTTAGAGGCTGTGAAGGACGCGCCTGTTGCCTTCATTATGGGCGGAGCGCAAATCTATCAGGAAGCGATGCCTCAGGTTGAAGTGGCTCATATCACTTATCTGAATGCTGATTTTGAAGGTGACGCCTTCTTTACACCGTTATCAGACGATGAATGGGCACTGGCTGAAGAAGAATCCTTCCCTGCAACCGATGCGCACCCCTTTAGCTACAGCTTCAGAACCTACATTCGAAAAACCAAATAACCAAGACGAAACGAGCCGCTTAAAGCGGCTCGTTCCTTCTTAGAGTCAAAGAATTTTTAACACTCAACCACACTGACCGCTAAACCGCCACGGCTGGTTTCTTTGTATTTCATCTGCAAGTCCAAACCGGTCTTGAGCATTGTCACAATGACTTGATCTAATGAAACGTAGTGGTGACCATCACCCATCAGCGCCAGACGTGCGGCATTGATAGCTTTTACCGCGGCGACCGCATTTCGTTCAATACAAGGAATTTGAACTTGGCCTGCCACAGGGTCACAAGTCATCCCTAAATGATGTTCCATTCCGATTTCAGCCGCGTTTTCTACCTGCTCAGGCGTGGCACCGAGCACCTGAGCCAAGCCGCCAGAGGCCATGGAACACGCAACGCCCACTTCTCCTTGGCAGCCCACTTCTGCGCCTGAAATGGACGCGTTTTCTTTATAAAGAATTCCGATTTGACCGGCTGTCAGAAGAAAATCTCTCACCCCATTGATGTCAGCCGAGTCAATAAACTTCATGTAGTAATGAAGGACAGCCGGAATAACGCCGGCAGCACCATTCGTTGGTGCTGTCACCACACGGCCGCCGCAGGCGTTTTCTTCGTTGGCCGCAAAGGCAAACGCATTAACCCAATCGAGAACAGCCAAGGGATCATTTAATGTACGATGTTCGTAGTCAAGCTTTTCGTACATCTGTTTGGCACGGCGGCGCACTTTCATGGGACCGGGCATGATCCCCTCATTTTTTAATCCTCGTGCAACACAATCCTTCATGACCGACCAAAGGTAGTCGAGCTGCGCGTTGATTTTTTCGTCCGTTTCCCACCAAACCTTTTCATTGGCTCGGACGATTTGAGGAATACTTAAACCGGTTTCTCGGCACCACTTCAGAAGATCGGCAGCGCTATTGACCGGATAGGGTTGCGGTTTGGTGTGAACCGTTTCCTTATCTTCGGAAACCTTATCGAAATTGTCCGGGTCGCTTTCAACAATAAAACCGCCACCCACAGAATAATAACGACGCGAAAGAAGTACTTTGCCGTCTTTATCCTGAGCAATGACATGCATGGCATTGGTGTGGTAGATCGCCACTTTTTCAGGGCTCAGAATAATGTCTTTACTCGGGTCAAATTCAATGACGGTACCGTCAGGCAGTTTGAGTTGGTGTTCAGTCTTGATGGCTTGAAGAATCTTCGGTGCCAGATCAAGATCAACATCAGCGGGAAGCATCCCCATGAGGCCAAGCTGAAAGGCCGTGTCGGTAGCGTGGCCAATACCCGTTGCGCCCAAGCTTCCCATCAAATCCACCCAAATGCGGGCTGTCTTTTGCGTGAGTCCCTTAGCGATCAATTCTTTACTAAAACGGGCCGCGGCACGCATGGGTCCCACTGTATGAGAAGACGAGGGACCAATCCCGACACGGAAAATATCAAAAACACTAACGCTCACGTTTTTCTCCTAGCTATTAGGAAAGGACTTCCACTCGGTAAGCCTGTTCCTCTCCGCCATTCATCCAAATCAGCCGGGAGGAATCAATTGATTGCGGCACAAAAGCCACACACGTCAATTTATCTCCCAATAAACCGACAAAGGCACTTTTGGCAACCGGTACACCCTCCTCTGTTAAAAGAATCACTTCAGAGGGATTTTCAAACCAAGCCTCAGCTTCATCTTGATGAGACGACAAAACAACCGCTTTTTTCGCTTCGCCGGCTTTAAGACGAGCTTCGGTCAATGCGCGACCGATAAACATGCGCGCCGGATCGGAAAAATCAATATAAGCAGCACCATTAACGTCACCGGGCATCAAATCATTGGCTTGCCAGGCAAAGGCCAACGGCGACTTCGAAACGTAGCAAAGTGTTATCGCCGACAGTTCATCGAGCATTTCCATTCCAGGGTGAGTGAAGTTTTCAAAGGCTTTCTCTTCTCCCTGAAGAAGGGTCATCGCTCCGACTCGCATGGCAAGCACCTCGCCCTTGCTCGTTTTCATAACCTGAACCTTGCCGTCCGCCATCAAACCATGAGGGGTATTGGTTTGATCGGCAAATAAAATCGCCGTCGATGTTTTCAGCGTTGTGAAGTCTTCATCAAAGGCTTTTGCTACTTGGTGCATCCACGCTAAAGTGTCGAGCGACTGAAAGACCACACGGAAATGTTCATCGCTATCGGGCAAATGAGCTACCCAAACAAAATCAGTCATTAAGCCCAAAGCATTCAGAATAAAACTTTGACGCACTTCTCCGCGGTGGATATTTTTCACATCCACTGTCAAAAGTCTTCTGAGAAAAGCAACACCCTGGGCATCATTGACTTCAATCGTGTAGTAAAGAGAATTGAGGCCTTCATCGTCGTTGGGACAAACGTACAGTCCCATCCCCGTATGAGCCTTCAAAGCGGTTTGACCGCTCAATTTAATATCAGACATGGCTACTCTCTAAGAAAAATCGACTCGGTCTATAAATTGGCAAACATTCTAACAAATAGAGTCTTCTGATATAAGGCACTTGAAGATATTTTCTTTTGTCAAAGAATGACTTTCTTAAGTCTGAGGGAAGAAACTGACTGTGGCGCTCATAGACCTGATCCAGTAGACTAAGAAGCCAAAAGAAATTGTTGAAGAAAATTATGAGCGAAGAATTATTAATCCATTGTTCAGCCCAAGAAACTCGCGTGGCTGTCATGGTTAACGGCATTCTTGAAGATTTGCATATTGAAAGACGGGCCCAGAGAGGGTTGGTCGGCAACGTCTATAAGGGCAAAGTGATGCGTGTTTTGCCCGGCATGCAATCAGCTTTTATCGATATCGGTCTTGAGCGAACCGCTTTTTTGCATGTTCATGATATTTTCACAGCTCGACAAGATGACGGAACCTATAAGCCTATCGAATACGTTTTGCATGAAGGCGAATCCGTTATCGTTCAAGTATCAAAAGATCCGATCGGCACAAAAGGCGCAAGGCTTACCACCACTATCTCTTTGGCCGGTCACAAACTGGTTTACCTACCTAAAGAACCTCATATCGGTGTCTCTCAACGTATTGAAGATGAAACAGAACGTGAGCGATTAAAAGCTTTAGTAACAGCCGTCCGAGCTGAAACTGAAAAAGGCGGCTATATCGTGCGCACCTGTGCTGAAGGCGCGACAAGTGAGGATTTCCTCACCGATATGGAGTATTTGAGCAGACTGTGGAAGCAAATATCAGCCAAGATTTCCGTTTGCAGCGCCCCTTCTATTCTTTATCAGGATTTGTACTTGGAATCCCGCGCTTTGCGCGACATGGTCAATGAAAACACCACCCGCGTGCTGGTTGACTCCTGGGATGACAATATTGAAGCGCTATCGGAATTTGCAGAAAATTTTGTTCCGACGGTCGCCGATAAACTGGAAATGTACACCGGAGAAATTCCCCTTTTTGAACAATACGGCATTGAAAACGAAATCGAAAAAGCGCTTTCAAGACGGGTTGACCTCAAATCAGGCGGCTACTTGATTTTTGATCAAAATGAAGCCATGTCCACAATTGATGTGAATACCGGCGCCTATGTCGGTAAACGCGATTTCGGCGACACGGTCTTCAAAACCAACCTTGAAGCGGCCCGTGTCATTGCACGTCAATTGAGACTACGTAATTTAGGCGGCATTATCATTATTGACTTCATTGACATGGAAAAGGATGCACACCGAGCCGCGGTTCTCGCCGAACTTCAAAAAGCGGTTTCAACCGATCGAGTGCATATTACGATGAGTAATTTCACGGAGCTGGGCTTAATTGAAATGACCCGAAAGCGCACGAGAGATTCGCTCGGCCATATTCTTTGTGAACCCTGTCCGCTTTGCGGCGGCCGCGGTGAAATTAAAACAGCTCGAACGGTCTGCTACGAGATACTGCGAGAAATCCTTCGAGAGTGGCGACAGTATCCTGGCATTAAAAGTTTTTGCATTATCGCCAGCCAAACAGTCATTGATCTCTTTCTTGAAGATGAGGCGGCCGCCTTGGATCTGCTTCAGGATTTTATCGGCTCTCCGGTGTCGCTTCAGGTAGAAAGCTGTTACAGCCCTGAGCAATACGATATTACGTTCAACTAAACAAGCGGGGCCCCGTTGGGGCCCCGTTCGTGATCAGATTTTTTCTTCAATAGGCTGGTATTTCGGCAATTCAATCGTCACTATAACGCCTCGCCCCGGATTGGGCTCAGCCCAAACGCGTCCGGCGTGACGTTCTGCCAATGAACTCACAATTGATAACCCCAGCCCTAAACCGTGAGCTTTGGTTGTCTCAAGTTTTTGGAAGAATTGCTCTGTAAAGCTTTCATCCACCAGCTTGGCGTTATCGATGACGCGAATCCACCACGTATCCTCATGATCCTCAATACGGATGCGAATGACGTCTTCGTCTTCATCACGCATCGCAGGATGAATCTCCGTGAAAGCATCCGCGGAATTTTTCAATAGATTCAAAAGAGCCAATTCGATTTCCCAATCGTCGGCTTCGACCAGTGCATGACGCTCCCCTTCAACAATGACGGGAACCGTAGTACGGCCGGACTTTTCAAAAGTAGCCACGGTCTTGGCAACGATATCGCGCAAATCATGTTCTTCACGCTTGACCTCATGGGGTTTGGCGTAACTTCTGACGTGATCGACGATGTCATTGGCGCGCTCGGTATGGTACTCAATTTCCTTGAGAATTTTGACGATCGTGTCTTTATCGGCCGATCCTCTCTCAATGCGTCGCAGCAACCCTCTTGAATAATTGGAAACCGTTGCTAAAGGTTGCTTTAACTCATGAGCAATCATGCTCGACATCTGACCGACAATGCCGGTTCGCTCCAAACGCGAAATGTATTCATTGGTTTGTTCCTGCTGCTTTGAAATTCGGTCTTTTTCCGCCAAAGCTCGTTTCAAAGCCTTAGTGCGCGAAGCCACTTCCACTGAAATAATCAAGTTATAGAAAAAGCCCGCAACGATTAAGAAAATCGCCGTAATGAAAATTGTTCTATTTTCACTGAAAGTCCGATAGATGGCCGAGTATGTAACGTTATTGTAGGGGCCGATTCTCAAGTGATACATCAAATCGTAAAGCTCCCGGGTATTTTCCGGCATGCTCCAAGTTGTACCGAAGGGAAGCTTGAGCCCCAACAAAGCATTGGTCATATCGAGGATATAGTTGCTGTCCACCCCGTTTCGATAAGAGACCATGAGGCTTGGATAGGCATTGGTTGAGTGCTGACAAGCCATTTCAGTGACAGGCTGCGGATTAATCACCCGGTAGTCACTCAAGTGGGCTTGATTGCGAATCATGACCTGTTCAATAAAACAGGCCGGAACGATACCGACATCCGCGGTGCCGGTTTTGACCGCATTTAAAACTTCCAAAGGATTTCGATTGGAAGTAAAGACAATATTTTTAAAAGCCGCCTGCCAAGACAAATTCTTCTCCGCAAAAGGCTCTTTGGCTATCGTAAAGCCAGCGAACGAATCACTCGAAGTGGCTGCCACACGATAGGAACCGGTTGCAATGTCAGTTAATGTGTAGATTTTTTCGTTTTCAGCGTTAACAACGATGGTAGAAGCCGCTGAATAACTGGGCGACTTGGCTTGTGCTCGCCAAAGCATGGCAATGGCCTTAATCTTGTCTTCAAAAGCCAGGCTTGCATAGAAATCGGATTCGCTGATCAGGAAATCGATTTCGCCGTCGGCCAACATGGCAGAAATCGTCTCACGATCCAAAAACTTTAGAACTAAGAATTTGTCAGCGTCTCGAACAGTTTTATCAATGGCATCAATGGTCGCTTTGAAATAGGTCCTTTGCATATAAGGGTCTATTTGCGCATCGACGGCGACGACCACCTGATTTGAATTGATTCTGGAGCCGTCAATAAATTGTTTAACAGGACTTGTCAGGGTTTGCCGCAGAATCGAATTATGATCACCCATAACGAGGGATTCCACCCCCATGGCGGAAAAGAGCACCACTAAGATGGCAACACAGGTAATCAGAAAACGCCGCATGATGAAAATATCTTGTCAACCAAAAGGCTAATCTTAGTGAATACTGGCTAAAATTACACCGTTATTCAACATAAGTTTAAAAAATGCCTATTTTATTTCTGGATCCATTACCTGAAAAAGTGACCTCTAAAACACGACTCAAGGATATTTTCATAACGGAGGTGGCTTTTAAAGCTTTTGAAAAAAACTGTCTCACCGTCTCTGATCTTGTCAAATTAATCAAAAAAAATGATTTAGGTAAGGTCATTGCTTCAGAAGAAGATCGAAAAGCTTTAACGCTGTGGTTATCTACGAATGGATTGATCCGAAATACTCAAACAAAAAAGAAAGATAAAGAAAATTTTTCAATTCCTGACTTTCCTCCCAATCCCAGAATTGTGCCTTTAGAAAAAATACATCTTGACATTGGTCTTGATGGACGAAGCGGCACAAACAGAGGTGATGATTCAAAGAAAAGTCTCGAAGCCTCTGATGATCTGTCGGCAGTTAAGGCTTGGCTTTCTGCCCGAGCCGGAAATGTCAATACGCAAGGCGTGTATCGAAAAGAGGCTGAACGCTTTTTACTCTGGTGCACAGTTGAAAAAGACATCGCCATGAGTTCAGTTGGTGTGCAAGAAGCCGCAGACTATTTGCGATGGCTTGAAGAACTCGGACGATTAAATGAGAAAGATTGGGCTAAACGTTGGAAAAATCCCCAACACGACTGGATTGGCGCAAAAAATACACCACGAGACAATGAAAACTGGCGTCCGTTTAACTGCGCTCTCTCGCATACTTCGAGAAAAATGTCGGTGACGGTGGTGCGTCAGCTTTTTAATTTTTTAAAGAAAACGGGCTATATCATCTACAACCCCTTTGATCAGATTTCCTCAAAAGTTCCCTATCTGGACGGTGAAGGCGCCCCGAAGGCTTTTGCCGACCGCTCCTTCAGCGAGGATCAATGGCAGAGCATTTACAACTTCTTCGAGTCTCAGGATGACAATGAACGTCACGCTCGAATGGCTGTTATTTTGATGTTTGGCAAGGGACTGGGATTGCGCGCAAGTGAAATGCTTCAGGCAAGAGCCTCTTGGATTGTCGAACGTCGAATAGACAATGACACCATTACCGTTATTGAAGTTGTCGGTAAGGGCGATAAAGTCAGACGCCTTCCCCTCCAAGATGAACAGGTAGCTCTCATTAATCATTATCTGACAATGCGAGGACTGGCTCATTTGGGCTTGATTGATCCGGATACGCCGCTATTGAGTTCGTTGGGCCGAGGCAAGAAAACCGAGCAGCGAATCGGTCAAGCTAAGCGAACGGCACTGAGCCGCTCGGGACTTTATCGGGCACTTGAAGAATTTCTCGAAGAAGTCGCTTCGCACGTTGAAGCGGAGCATCCATTGGACGCTGCCAAATTCAGAGCCAGTTCCACACACTGGCTAAGGCATACCTTTGCAACGACTGCCTTAAAAGAGATGCCGGTTAATGTCGTGCAAAACGCAATGGGGCATGCAAGCGTCGGGACAACCAGCCGCTACCTCACGCCTGAAGAAAGTGAAGTTGCACGAGCTATGAGAAAACTAAAAGCCTTCTAACTTAGTCGAAATCCTGATTGGCCATTGTTTTGCGGTAGCGAAGAATGGCCTGTTCGACAATCAGTTGAGCATTTAACGGATGCGTGACAACACGCCTCATTGCCTTGAGTGAATCGTTGTATTTAAAAAGCTTCTCAGCGTCCACTGAACTGACCAGCCTTTTCATCTGAGGAGAATAAGCTGGGAAATAATGAGGTTCAAGTCCTTGCTTAACAGCCAAGAGGTCATAACTCCAACGCTCCAAGACCGGCAATACGGCAGACACCGGCAAGGCAGATCGTCCTTCTTTAACCGCAATATTGGTTAATTCAATAAAGGCTCCTTGAGCCAAAGTCTTTAAAAGCGCCATTCGAATAGCCGGAGCCATTGTTGTTAGCGTCAAAAGCTGATCACGGACTTTGGCGTCGATATCCGTGTTATTACGAATGGAGCGCTCATCGGTTACAAGGCACGGACGTTCGGCGGCACGCGCTAAAGCCTCTTCCGCGTCATCAACCCCCACACTTTTGAGCCAATTCAATGATTCTTCGTGAGTCGGCGCCTTTGCCCTTAACAATCGGCAGCGTGAACGGATGGTAGGCAACACGCGGTCAATATCATCAGCAACCAACAAGAAAGTTGTTCTCTCCGGCGGCTCTTCTAGACTTTTCAGGAATGTGGCTGCCGCATCGGCTCGAATGGCATCGGCCGGGTAGACCACAATGATCCGACGTCCTTTATCAACGTGAGGCGCCAAATTTAAAAAGTCCGTGAGCTCCCGGGGCTGGTGAATGAGAATTTCCCGGTAAATTTTTCTGTCTTTTGTCGCATTGGAGGGCAGTTCAAAAGGGATACCGCGAGGGATCGATTCTGCTTCGCTCACAACGTAACGCAAGTCCGGATGCGTAAAGGCGTTGGCCATTTTGCAACCCTTACACTCTCCACACGGCGTGCCGTCTTTGTGCGGATGCTCGCAAAATAGACTCTTGGCGTAAGCGATGACCAAGTCGATCGTGCCGATCCCGCGTGGACCGTATACCAGAAGACCGTTGGGGAGATTATCTTTGAAACTGACAAGCTCGCGGGCGAGTTCCTCTTGCCAGGGATAAATCGCTAAGCCCATGTTGAGAACTCCTTGCGAAGGATAGCGCTCACCGTATCCTTATCCTGCATGCTGTTGACAATCAGGAAACGATTAGGCGACTGATTGGCTCTTGTCAAATACGCCTGTCGGACTCGTTTGAAAAAGTCTAAATTTTCTTTTTCAAATCGATCAAGATTGCGGGCTCGGGCAACTCGTTCGGCAGCGACCTCTGGCTCAATGTCAAAGAGCACCGTGCGATCAGGTTGTAAATCCCCTTGGGTCCATCGTTCAAGTTCTTCAACCTTATGAGCCGGGAAACCTCGGCCGCCAACCTGATAGGCGTAAGTCGCATCGGTGAAGCGATCGCTTAAGACCCAAGCTCCGCGCTCAATGGCCGGACGGATCACTTTTGCGATATGCTCGGCTCTGGAAGCAAAAAATAAAAGCGTCTCAGTTGACGGATCCATTGAAACGGATAAAAGTTCTTTGCGGATAACTTCACCTAGGGGCGTACCACCCGGCTCACGTGTGCGAATAACTTCCAAACCTCGCGCTCTGAGCGTTTCCTCAATGACGTCAATCTGGGTGCTTTTACCGGCGCCATCAATGCCTTCAAAAGTAATGAAACGTCCTCGCATGAGCCTATTGTCCTTTATTTAAAATGTAACGTCGTACCGCACGATTGTGTTCGGCCAAAGTTTTCGATGGAACTAAATCCCCATTTGCCTTATTAATAAAATAGAGATAGTCCGTCTTAGCCGGGTGTAAGACCGCGTGAATGCTTTCTCGGGTCGGATTGCCGATCGGAGTGGGTGGCAAACCGACGAAACGGTACGTATTGTAAGGTGTCTTTTTGCTCAGGTGTTCGCGTTTGATATCCCCGCCAAAAGATTCCCCCTCACCATAAATCACACTTGGGTCGGTTTGCAGAGGCATCTTAATTCTTAAACGGTTGGAGAAAATTCCGGCTACGATTGCCCGATCTTCACTTCTGGCGACCTCGCGCTCCACGATACTGGCGAGAATCAGCGCTTCGTACGGTGTATCAACCTGACAATCAGTCCCTCTGTTAGTCCACTCTTCTGTGAGAATTGCCTGTTGCTGTTCATAGGCCTTTTTTAAAATCAAAAGGTCAGAGACGTTGGCGTGAAAGTTATAAGTATCCGGTGCAAAAAGTCCTTCCAGATGAGTTTCCTTTGCGCCGATAGCAAACAAGAGTGCTTCAGCGGTCATGTCACGAGAGTCGTGCTTTATGCTGTCCATGGCATTTAAACTTTTACGAACCTCCCAGTAGGTAGAGCCATCAGGAATGCGCCAGGAAAAAAGATATGCCTCACCTTTTGAAAGGCGTTCGGTAATGCTGCCAACCGTATCATCCGGATACACACGATAAAAACCCGCGTGAAGATTTTTATGAGCACCGGTCAGGCGAAGTGAAAGCTTGAAGTAAAAATCGTTTACCTCAACCCCCTCTTTTTCTAGGATGGCAGGAATTCGAGCTGCAGGCGTTCCGGGCGGTACATTGAAGGTGATTTCTTTTTTAGATAACGCTTCGTCAGTCAATGTAATTTGATTAGCGCAAACAAAAAAGAGGCCGACAGCCACAACACCGGCAGCCAGTCCCATGGCCCAATACCGTTTATCTACCGCTTTAAGTCTCTCAATAGTATCTGTATTGAATTTAAACATTGAAGGCAAATTCGCACAATTTTTTTGAAGCCTTCATAATATCAGCCTGCATTGAATTTTGGAGTCGCCTGACATGGAAAATCACATCTCTGGCTCTTGGATATTGGACAAAAACGAAGTAAAACCGTTTATTTCTTTACTTAAAGAATTTTCTATTCTTGAAGTTAAGGGAGAAGATGCAGAAGCTTTTCTGCACGGTCAATTCACCAACCACATTAAAAATCTCGGCGAGTCCTTTCGTTTAGCGGCTTACTGTCAGCCGCAAGGCAGAATACTCGCGCTCATGCGTGTCGTTAAATATAACGATGCATACTTGCTCATTTTGCCCTCCGATCTTGTCGCAGGATTCGTTAAACGTCTTTCCATGTTTATTTTGAGAAGTAAGGTAACGATCCGAGAAGCTCAAGAATTATCCGTTTACGGTCTCATTGATCCGAATATGGCTTTGCCTGAGATTGACCATGCCGTTTTAACCAATGGTTATTTGATCGGTCGCGTCCGTGATTGGAACAATAAAGCCAGGGTTATGGTTGTTGGCGATGCTCAAACCCTCAATGATCGTTTTACGGGCGCAACCGATGATGCCGCTCTTTGGTTTAAGAGTGATATTGAATCAGGCACGCCGTGGGTTTTTGAAAAGACTAAAGAAGCCTTCATCCCTCAATGGATTAATCTGGACAAAATTGGCGGCCTAGTTTTTGATAAGGGCTGCTATCCCGGCCAAGAAATCATCTCGCGCGTTCAGCACATCGGATCAACTCCTCGCCGAATGATCGTGTTAAAGAGCAACGATTCTGTTACTGTCTTAGCTAACACGGACATTTTCCAAGCCAATCAAGCAGTCGGTAACGTCGTAATGAGCGTGAATTCAAACTCTGAAACCGTTGTCTTAGCCGAAGTCACATTAAAGAGTATGGAAGGCGGCACCTATCAAATCAATGGTGTTTCTTTCTCAATGTCAGCACTTCCATACAGCCTTTAAATTACTGACAAAAAAAGCCTCGGTCACAAAATGACAACCGAGGCCTTTTTTTGCATCCGTAAAAGTGGCTTATTCTTGAGTCATCGCCTTTTTCTGGTCACCGGCCAAAACAACCGTCAACCCATTGCGATCGACCATTTTACGGAAAGCATTGTTGACTTCTTCAAGAGTCAAGTTGCGCACCGTTTCATCCCGATCTTGGGCTTCTGTCCAGTCCACTCCCTCATTCATCATTTGAACCCAATGATAGGCAATAAGGTTATCCTGACTGCGATTGACCGCACGGTATTCGATAAAGCCTTTTTTCGCTTCATCCAATTCCTCTTGTGTAAAGCCTTCTTTCAAAACGCGGTCAATTTCTTCATACAGGGCAATTTCAGCTTTTCTCAAATTTTGAGGAGCCAAAATAGCCTGCATGGTCCAACTCGCATCATTGCCAAAAGCAGGAATATTAACACTGCTGCCAGCGCCGTAACTTAAACCGTCCTTTTGACGAAGACGAAGCATTAGGCGATTGGAAAGACCGGAGCTGCCGCCAAAAATCCAGTTGGCAAGCAACATCGCGTCGGTCTCCGGGTCGTTTTTATTCTGAGCGAAATCGAACCGAGCGACAATCGTTGCATTTTCCTTATCAGGTGTGTCGATAATGATGCGCGTGGCAGGCGTATCAAAATGCTCACGAACGATTCGTTCATATGGAACCTGAGAAGCTTTTTGATTTAACAAACCTTCAAGTTGAGCGCGGACAGCTTGGGCATCGAAATCACCGACAATAGAGATTTCCCCGCGTTCGATTCCGAACTGTTTGTCGTAGTAGTTTTTCACATCTTCAAGTGATGTCTTCGCAATCGCCGCCTTCAACTCCTTGCTTGTCAGACGATAACGCGGATCATCTTTAGGATAGTGATTGAAGTGTTCGGTGATTGCATCACGGGCTTGAATGCGCGGATCGTCCATTCGGGATTGAACGTCATTGGCAAACTCGGCCTTTAATTCATCAAAATCCTTTTGCGGCATGGACGATTGCGTCCAAAGTTCTCCCATCAGTTTCAAGGCATCGGCCAAATGTTCACGAGTGGTCGTAAATTGTCCGATATCCCCTTCAATCTGAAGTTTTGTGAAAGCATCGTTGATTTCCTCGCGGCTCATGGTTTTTGTTCCGCGCTCAAGCATGGCACTCATCAAAGCCGCCACGGCTCGCTTATCTTTGCGGGAATCATAGTTGCCATAGCGGAATTGCGCCCTGACCACAACGGTTTCACCGCGGGTCTTTTTCGGTAAAAGGGCGACATTAACGTCCCCGATGGTAAAGCGATCGGTGCGTGCGTTGAGATTGGCAGGGCTGGAATCAAAGACTTCAGCCTCCTGGCCCTGTTCCTTGAATTGATGCTCTGAGAGAACTTGATCCAGAGTCGGTGCCGGAGTCATTTGAGCGCGCTGAGGCTTATTGTCAGGAATAAACGTACCGACCACGCGGTTATCACGTACAAAATAGCGCTTCCAAGCCTGCATCACATCTTCAGGCTTCATCTTTTCCCAACTGTCACGATGAATAAAGAAAAGCCGCCAGTCCCCTAAAGCAATAAAGTCCGAAATATCCACGCCGAACGTTTCAGGATCGGCAAAAGTTCTTTCGTAGAGCGTTTTTTCTTCTCGAGCCATCAAGGAGAGATCTTCAGCCTGCAAGGGTTCTTTATCAAAAGTTGACTCAACCGTTTCGATAAGAATCTTTTGAGCTTTATCCACATCACCGTCTTTAGGCAGCATGGCACCAAACATCGCCAAACCCGGATCATGAGCCGGCATCGGCCAAGCAAAGACTTGTGTAGCCAGGCCGGTTTCGACCAGCGCTTTATGTAAACGGCCACGCGGCGTATCGCCCAAAACATCAGCACCTAAATTAATAAGCTGGGCATCAGGATGCAATGCAGCAGGAATCCTGTAGCCAACAGCAACGACTTTCATTTCGCCAGCGCGACGAATTTCAAAAGTGCGAGGACCGTCTGCAATAGGTTCTTCTGTCCACTCCGGCTCTAAGATGCGAGTGGGTTTGGGAATAGCACCGAAAATGCGTTCGATTTTCTTGAGCGTATCGGCTTCATCAAACTTACCGGAAACCATCAGCACGGCATTGTCGGGTTGATAATATTTGCGATAGAAAGCTTGCAGATTTTCGATTTTCACATTTTCAATATCGCTTCTGGCTCCAATCGTGCTGTTGCCATAGTTGTGCCAATCGAAAAGAACCGACTGCATGCGCTTTAAAAGCACACTCACCGGGTTATTTTCACCCATTTCAAATTCGTTTCGAACAACCGTCATTTCCGTGTCCAAATCCTTTTGAGCGATAAAGGAATTGGTCATGGCGTCAGCACTCCAGCCGAGAGCCCAATCAAGATTGTCATCAACGGCATTGAAAGAAACAAAATAATTGGTTCGATCAAGCCAAGTGGAACCGTTCATCTTAAAACCACGGCGCGTGAATTCCTTTGTCGGTTCCGGATAGTTCTTAGAACCCTTGAACATCAGGTGTTCAAGCAAGTGAGCCATCCCCGTTTCGCCATAACCTTCATGGCGCGAGCCCACTAAATAAGTCATATTGACTGTAATGGTCGGTTTACTGAAATCCGGAAAAAGCAAAACCCGCAAACCATTGGCCAAACGATATTCTGTAACACCTTCTACGGTCACAACTTTCTGAGCGGATTCTGTATTCTGTGCAACGGTTGATGCGTCATTCATAGGGGTACTTGTGTCCTTTTGCCAAAATGTAAAGCCCACCGCACACACAACAACGATGCCAGCTGCGGCAAGCCATTTTTGTTTTTTATTCATGGAGTCGTCCTTCGCTTTCAAACAGGATCGACGTTAGTGTAATCAATTTGATCCACAACATTTGGTACGAAAGTTCCTAAGTGTATCGGAATATTGCCGCCTTAGACAGCCATAGCCGTTTGAGGTATAGTGCAGAGGTTTAATAATCATGCCGAAGATTTATTGTGAAGGCCTTTTTCGATCTCCTACCCGTCATCTGCTTTTTCATTACCTTCAAAGTAGCAGGCTCTTATACAACTGAACTGACTCCGATTGTTCCGGTTGCCGCCGAGCTCATTCCCATTGTGACAGCCACCGCTGTCATCATTGTGGCAAGCATTCTTCAGATGGGCTTTATTTATATGAAGGGTCAAAAACCCTCCAAAATGGCTATTTTCTCCACCCTTTTGGTTGTGCTTTTTGGCGGAATGACAATCGCTTTTCAGGATCCGGCCTTTATTCAATGGAAACCCACTTTACTTTATTGGCTTTTTGCTGCCATACTGCTTTTCGGCCGCTTCGGAAAAAAGGATTACATTAAAAAAGTATTCACCGGCATTTCCATGCCCGACCACGCATGGAAGAAAGTTGAGAACTTTTGTCTCATCTTTTTAATTGCCATCGGTTTTATTAATATTTTTGTTGCTTATACTTTCAGTATGGATGTTTGGGTGGACTTCAAGCTCTTCGGCCTTTTGGGTCTGACACTTCTTTTTACAATTGGGCTTGGATTTTATGTCGCCAAATACGCTGAAGAAGCGCAAAATACAGGCCATCATAATTAATTATTCTTTTTGTTATTGAGGATATTTATGCAACACAAAGCTTTAGTCATCGGTTTGTCCTTGGCCCTGGCCTCCACAATAGCCTTGGCGGCACCGACCGCTGTTACCGTCAACGGCAAGACGATTTCTGCTCAAGCTCAAGAAAAGATCATTCAACAAATCGTTAAAAATGGTCAAAAGAGAACGCCTGAATTGGAAATGCAGGTTCGTAATCAGCTCATCCAAAAGGAAGTTCTTTTACAGGAAGCCAACCGTAAGAAGCTCGCCAACCGTGCCGAAGTTCGTGATGCAATCAATAACGCTCGTGACAGCGTACTCATTAACGCTCTTATCGCGGATTTCGCCAAGAAGAATCCGGTTAAAGACGCTGATGTGAAGAAGTTCTACGAAGAACAAAAGAAGGCATACGGCGACAAGGAATACAAGGTCAGCGTCATTACGGTTAAGACCGAAGCAGACGCCAAGAAGGTAACGGAAGCTTTGAAGGACGGTGATAAGTTTGCCGATGTGGCTAAGAAGTATTCCATGGATAAGAGCACCAAGGATAAGGGTGGCAAGATCGACAACTGGACGTCTTCTGCCAATTTCCCGCAAATGATCGGTTTGGCGATCCGTTCACTCGATGACGGTGACTATACCGAAGTGCCTATCCGTGCCAACGGCGGCTATTACATTATCCGTGTGGATGATTCTCGTAAGGCTCAGCTCTTCCCAGAATACAGCAAGAGCAAGGATCACTACAAGAACATGTTGGTTCAAACGAAGGTTCAACAAAACATTCAAGAGTTGTTCCAAAAGGCCAACATTAAGGTCGGTAAGTAATCGACAACACTTCTCAGAAAAATGCCCCGTTTTCTCGGGGCATTTTTTGTGTCAGCACTTTTTAGGCGGGTTTCTCTTTTTGCTGTCCCACGCCCAGTGCCGTTAAAAGCGCACCCGTTTGGAATAGGCCCACAAGCACAAGCGCCAACGAGAAGAATCCTGCATCAAGCAAAGGCCCGGCAACAAGCGGAGCCAGTGTCTGCCCCACATCCATTCCGCAATACGTGAAACCGTAAACGCGACCAAAACTGTGGCTGCCTAAAAACTTCATGCAGGCGCCACGGATCAACAAGTCTCGTGACGGAGTGGCAACACCGACCCCTAAGCCCATGATTCCCATTAAGGGTAAAACGCACCAGGGACCTAAACCTTGCCAAGCAAGCAAAATAGCCATCACAGCCGAAACCGACATGCTTGCTGCAATGACATGATCGCTTCGTTTAAAAGCCTTGGCTATGTAAGCGCCGGACAGTACCCCAATGATTGAACCGATCATGTACGCTGTCAAACCTCCTGTCGCGATCTCAAGCCCCACATGATAGGTGGCGTTGAAAATGGACGGAGCGAAATTCTGCAAAATACCCAGAGCAAACGAATTGCAGAAAAAGAAGAGAAAGCAGAGCCAAACAACCAGAAGTTTAAGAAAAGCAAATCCCGCATCCCCTTTGGCATCATTTTGCTTTTCTTCCTGTGTTAAGCCATTGCCTTGAGCCAATGCGCGGTCAAAAAGAGCATTATGAAAAAGAAGAACCACCAACACAACCAAAGCCATAATGCCGGCAGTCGCCGCGGCCAAACGCCAACTTCCCGTATAGGTTGCAACCGCCACCATAAATATCGGCGCCAATGCCCAACCAATGTTGCCAACAACTGAGTGAATTGAGAAGGCAAACGGCAAACGCTCGTTGGTAATGCAACGGTTCATGATGGAATAATCCGTCGGATGAAAAACACTGTTGCCAAGACCCGCGCAGGCAGCCACCGGATAAAACCACCAATAGCTTTGAGCGATGCTGAAAAGAAAACCGGCAATCATCAATAACGTGACACCGCCGTACAGACACACTTTTGCGCCGAATTTATCGACTAGAACACCGCTTGTGGCCTGCCCTAACGAACTGCAGATGAAAAAGACGGTCATCACCGCCCCCATCTGGGCAAAGCTCGTGCCAAATTCAGGCATGATCCACGGGAAAAGCGGCGGAATGATTAAATGAAAATAGTGAGACAACCCATGCGCCACGCCCAAAAGCGTGATGAGGATAAAGTCTTGCTTTCGGGCTTCGTTCATAGGACTCACCTCTCTTAATTAGCTTTCCAAAGAAGTGTCGAGATTGCCAATACAGTAAAAATGACCGCACTGACCTTGTTAAGGATAGTCTGAACCTTTGGGCTGCGCAAGCGATCCGCTAACGTTCCGGCGCACCAGGCAATGGCGCTAAACACAACCAAAGTACAAACTAAAAATGTCATTCCCATAATCAGCATCTGAACCATTACTTGAGATTCCGTTGATCCTTTAATAATGAACTGCGGGAAAAACGCTAAGAAAAAGATCAGCACCTTAGGATTGGTGATATTCATCAAAATACCACGACGCCAAAGCTGGAAATTGGTCAGACGAGGATATTTTTTGCTGGACTCTCCGCTTTCACCGCCAACCGGTGCATTCCAAGCGCCCCAGGCAAGATAAAGCAAATAGGCTGCACCCGCAAATTGAATAATCATCAAAAGCGTGGGCGAAGCAGCCACAACGGCAGCGACTCCGAAAGCTGCCAATAAAGTTTGAATAAATACCCCTACACAAAGCCCCAGTGTGACAAAAATGCCCGCACGCGCACCATACATGGCCGATTGAAGTAAAACAAATAAATTATCCGGACCGGGAGCAACCGCTAAAACCGCGGCGGCGATTGTAAAACTGACCCACAAATCAAATGGCATTTTCACCCTTTCAAAAACTAAAGCCTCCGTTTCCATAAGGTTGCGGAGGCTTGATCTCAGAAAAGCTCTAAGAAGTTATCGGACTTTAACCGACAAACTTTCTTGCGTTTCTGAACATTCTCATCCACGGACTGAATTCACCCAAACTATCAGGAGCCCAACTCATTTGAACCGTACGATGTGTACGTTCAGGGTGCGGCATCATGATCGTAAAGCGGCCATCGGGTGTGGTAACACCGGTAATACCGTCAGGTGAACCGTTTGGATTAAACGGATAAAGTTCCGTCGGACGTCCGGCCGGATCCACGTAGCGAGCAGCCAAAGTAGCCAATTTAGCATCCTCAGCTGATAACCATTGAACGTGACCTTCACCGTGAGAGTTAACGATCGGCATCATGCTGCCCGCCATGCCGTCAAAGAAAATAGACGGGCTCTTCATGACTTCAACCTCAACCAAACGAGCCTCAAATTGCTCGCTGACATTGCGAACAAACTGCGGCCAATGGTTTGCGCCAGGAATAATGTTACGCAGATGACTCATCATCTGACAACCGTTACAAATACCTAAGGCAAATGTATCAGGACGGTTAAAGAAGGCTGAGAACATTTCAACCATCTTGGGGTTACGCAAAATGGTCGTTGCCCAACCGCCACCGGCACCTAAAACGTCACCGTAGGAGAATCCGCCACAAGCGGCCAGACCGGCGAAATCCTTCAGATCGCTTCTACCGGACAAAAGATCAGTCATATGCACATCAATGGCTTCAAAACCGGCTCTGGTAAATGCAGCGGCCATTTCAGTCTGACTGTTAACCCCCTGCTCACGCAAAATCGCAATACGAGGACGAGCACCGGAAGCAATAAACGGAGCCGCAACATCCTCTTCGGTATCAAAAGTCGTGCGTACAAAAAGCCCTGTATCATCTTCCATCGTGCAGCGGGCGTATTCCTGATCTGCGCAGGCAGGATTGTCACGCATACGGGCAATTTGCCATGACACTTCCGTCCATGCTTTTTGCAATTCGCCACGAGACTCTTCAAAGAGTTTTTCTCCGTGGACATGAATTTGCAAGGCATCTGCATCCGTCACTTCACCTACAAAATGCGTGCAGTCTGCTAAGCCTGCATCTTTAACCGCTGCATGAACCTCTTCGATACGGTCAGCACGGATCTGAAGCACCGCTCCCAATTCTTCATTAAAGAGCGCAGGAATAACGTCTTCAACCTGAGAAGTCTTAGCCATCGAGGTCAGATCAAGTCGAACACCCGTATGACCAGCAAACATCATTTCAGCAACCGTAGCCAGCAAACCACCGTCAGCACGATCGTGATAAGCCAATACACAACCGGCCAGCGTTAACTTACGAACCAGCTTCACAAAGGCTTGCAGCTTCTTCGGATCATCTAAGTCAGGCGTTTGTGAACCGAATTGCTGAGTAACCTGAGACAAAATGGAGCCGGCCATGCGGTTCTTACCACCGCCCAAATCAATGGCCACTAAAACAGAACCGATATCAGTACGAAGCTGTGGCGTCAAACTCAAGCGGACATCACGAACAGGTGCTGCTGCAGAGACAATTAAAGAAACCGGTGAAGTAACCGTCTTCTTTTCACCATCATCTTCCCATGTCGTCTTCATAGAAAGGCTGTCTTTACCCACAGGAATAGCCAAACCCATTTCTTGGCAAACGACGCTGGCCGCGCGAACAGCGTCAAAGAGCTTGGCATCTTCACCCTTCGTGCCGCATGCTGCCATCCAGTTGGCAGAAAGCTTCACCAACCCTAATTCAATATCGGCACTGGCAATGTTAGTGACCGCTTCACCGATAGCCATACGGCTTGCAGCTGCTGCATCGGCAATGGCCAACGGGGTTCTTTCACCCATACTCATCGCCTCGCCGCGATGACCGACAAAACTGATGTTTGTCACAGCCGCATCAGCAACCGGAACCTGCCACGGTCCAACCATTTGGTCACGATGAACGAGACCGCCAACCGTACGGTCACCAATTGTGATCAGGAAACTCTTGCTACCGACAGTCGGATGACGCAAGACATCCTTAACGGCAGTTGCCAAATCAATACCTTTGGCTTCAAACTCAGGCAAGTGTTGTTCAACGTGTTCAACCGTGCGATGCATTCGGGGAGCTTTACCTAAGAGCACTTCCATCGGCATATCGACTGCCGGTGTCTCCGTTTCACCACGAGCGACAACCAAGGTGTTGTCTTCGCTGATGGTACCCAATACCGCATACGGGCAGCGCTCACGCTTACAAATTGCATCAAAGACTTCAAGCGATTCAGGAGCAATCGCGATGGAATAACGTTCCTGACTTTCGTTACACCAGATTTCAAGCGGACTCATACCGCTTTCCTCAACGGGTACCTTGGTCAAGTCAAGCTTGGCACCATGGCCGGACAAATCAGCCAATTCGGGCATGGCATTGGAAAGACCGCCTGCGCCCACATCGTGAATGGCCAAAATCGGATTCTTATCACCGCTAGCCCAACAACGGTCAATAACTTCCTGAGCACGACGTTCCATTTCGGGGTTGCCGCGCTGAACGCTGTCAAAATCCAAGGCTTCAGAGTTAGAACCGGTGGTCATGGAACTCGCAGCGCCGCCGCCCAAACCAATTCGCATGCCCGGACCGCCGAGACTGATCAAAAGCGTTCCCGGGGGCAAACTTGTTTTATGTGTTTGGTCATTGCGGATATTGCCGATACCACCTGCTAACATGATGGGTTTGTGGTAACCGTAGCGTGTTCCTCCTGTGTTATTTTCAAAAACACGGAAGTAGCCTAAAACATTGGGGCGACCGAATTCGTTATTAAAAGCAGCTCCACCCAATGGCCCATCGATCATAATCGACAACGGACTGGCGATGCGACCCGGTTTACCATACTTTTTGTCCGTATGATCGGCTGCATTTGTCACGTCCTTGTCGTTTTCCCAACCTTGAGGGGCTTCAGGTAACTGCAAAGAAGAAACGGTAAAACCGCAAAGACCGGCTTTGGGACGAGCACCGCGACCGGTTGCACCTTCGTCACGGATTTCACCGCCGGAACCGGTAGAGGCTCCCGGGAACGGAGAAATAGCAGTCGGGTGGTTGTGGGTTTCAACCTTAAAGACCGTATGAGTCAGTTCCTCTTCTTCAGTAAACACACGACCGAAAGCTTCTCCTTCGGGTGTTCTCGGGTACAGACGCGGCACTTTGGCGCCTTCAAAAATAGCGGCGTTGTCTGAATACGCCACAATGGTTCCCTGGGGATGAGCCTTGTGCGTTTCGCGAATCATGCCAAACAAAGTGGTGTCTTGGTCCTTTCCGTCAATCGTCCACTTCGCATTAAAAATCTTATGGCGGCAGTGTTCCGAATTAGCCTGTGCAAACATCATCAATTCCACATCCGTGGGATTGCGTTTGGCTTTCGTAAAAGCTTCGGTCAGGTAATCAATTTCATCTTCGCTCATCGCCAAACCCATGGAAAGGTTGGCGTCGGCAAGCGCCTGTCTGCCTTCTTTTAACAGGTCGACCGTCACCATCGGTTTGCCGGGTAATTCCAAAAAGAGTTTGGATGCATCAAAATCGGCCTGAACCACACTTTCGGTCATGCGGTCGTGCAGGACGCCTGCGACTTGAGCCAAAACAGACTCTTCAGGGATTTGACCGTTGAAGTCAATGTTATAGAGCGTACCTCGTTCGATGCGCGCAATGACATCCAAACCGCAATTGTGGGCGATATCGGTAGCTTTACTGGCCCAGGGACTGATCGTACCCAAGCGTGGGATAACCATGAAGGTCGCATCCGCTTTGACATCCTCACTATCAAACCCATAATGCAAAAGCGCCTGTAAACGGGCGCTTTCATCTTCGGTTAATGCTTTTTGTGCATGAACAAAATGTACAAAACGGGCAGATACGCCTTCAGCGGTCGGAGCCACTTCACGAATTCGTTTCAGAAGTCGTGCGGCACGAAATTCAGACAGCGCACTGCTGGCCATCAAAGTAAACATCGATGCGGTGTTAGACATGGCGAATAAAATCCCCTGAAAAATCTTCTTGATGAAGAAAAGGAAAAAAGACTTAATCAAATCATTATAAGAATCAACCCAATTAAATTAACGCTTACCGAGCATTTCGCCTGACTTTTTTAACTTTACTGAAAGCTAATTATCAAATTGCTTGTCACAACGCGGTTAATCTTCGAAAATTTTCCCCTCTATTGATTAAAATGTCATCGTTTATTTGGTGGAAAATAGGGAGCGGCTCAGACAATGTCGACCACGCTTTTAAATTTAGAAGAATTGGGTGAATTAGAAACCCGTTTAAGTCATGTGTTGCCGGAAGGCACTTTGATGGATCGCGCCGGATTCGTGGCTGCCAACTGGATTGATGATCAATGCGATGCAGCAAGCACCATTGTTATTCTTTGCGGTCAAGGCAACAACGGCGGTGACGGCTACACGGCAGCAGTACATTTAAAGAGCCGCGGCCACCATGTCATTTGTGTCGCTGTCGGCGGCAAGAAGCCAAAAACCCAAGATGCCTTACGAGCCTATAACCATTGGTTAGAAAAAGGCGGCGAAGTTATCGACGATCCTTATATGGCTCCCAAGGCTGACGTAGTGGTCGATGCTATGTTGGGTGTCGGTATCACCAAGGCAATTTCGGGTGACTACATTGATGCTGCGCTTTGGTTTAATGAAAGACAAGCGCTTCATATGGCCATTGACGTTCCAACTGGCATTGATGCAGAAAAAGGCAATTGGGTCGGGGGCATCAAAGGATGTGTGGCCGATATGACCCTAAATCTGATCAGCGCCAAAGCCGGTTGCTTTATGAATGACGGTAAAGACGCAAGCGGCATGGTCACGTTATCCGAATTGGATGTATCCGTTCCCCTTTCTTCTTTAAGTCTGATTGATACAGATGACTTCAAACACATTCTTGAGTTACGTAAATATCACTCTCATAAGGGAACATACGGTCACTGTGTGGTAATCGGCGGAGACAAAGGTAAAGTCGGCGCCGCACTTTTAGCCGCTCGTTCAGCCCTGAAGCTTGGCGCAGGCAGCGTTACCGTCGAATTAATGGCACCTAACGCACCACTTTACGATCCGATGCAACCAGAATTAATGATCACCGATGAACCCGTCGATTTTTCCAATGCCGATGCCATTGTTATCGGCTGTGGAATGGGATTCAGTCAAAAAGCCAAAGATCGTTTAATTGCCGCCGTTCGCTCCAATGTTCCGTTAATCATTGACGCTGATGCTCTTACGATGATCTCTGAAGATCAATCACTTGAAGATGAAGTGCTTGCTCGTAAAGCTCACACTGTCATCACGCCTCACCCAGGTGAAGCGGCCCGAATGTTGCATCGTGATGTTAAGAGCGTTCAAGCTGATCGCGTAACAAGCGCTCGTGAATTATCGTTACAAACCGGAGCGATTACTGTTCTGAAAGGAACAGGCACAGTCGTAACACTCAGAAGTTCGCGCTCATGGATCAATCCGACCGGCAACGCCTGTCTTGCCACGGCCGGTTCAGGCGATGTATTGGCCGGCATGATCGGTTCTTTCTTTGCTCAAAAGTTTGATTTAGTCAGTGCCACTTTAGGCGCCGTTTGGTTACATGGCGAAGCCGTTCGAGCCAGAAATACCGGTATTGTTGCGATGGATATTTGTGATCGCGCTGCACGCGCTCTTGAAATTCTGCGTTGGGGCGGCAATCCTGATGATCTGGTTGATCCTTACGACGAAAGTGAGTTCATCTTAGATGAAGATGGTCCGGGTGAAGCCATCGCTCGTACTATGGGTTCTGAAGAAGCTTAAGAAAGCGACTTAAAAAACCAATAAAAATCCCCATTTCCTAAAAGGATATGGGGATTATTTTTACCCTTTTTGGCAGTCTGCCACCTAAGGCAGACTTTCCGTTAAAGGTTAAGGAGCGACATCTTCTTCCGTGGGTTGATAACCCGGCTTATATTCGTCCTTAAGGATTTGTGTACCGAACTTCGTTTCTAAGCCACTGATAAAGGCTGCCTGTTCAGGGTTGCTGTAAAGCTGAGCCAATTCAGCTTTACGCATTGCCAATTGTTCAGGAGAAGCTTCAATCTTCTTGGAGCTTTGAACTTCGATGACGAAGTAAGAACCGTCCTGCGTTTGAACGCCGGTGTAGGTCGGAAGCTTATTGGCTTCAGGACGCAAGGCCGCTGTCACCACTTCATAAGCGTAGGCACCCGGACGCTCACGAGAGATAACCGTCTTGTCGCCAAACTTGGCGCTGGCGGACTTTTTATCCAAAAGCTTAGCAATATCAGCCGATCCTTGAGCACGAGCGGCTTCCGTCGCCTTCTGATTCTTCAACGTGGCGACAATGTCACCCTTGACTTCATCAAAAGTCTTCACGGTCTGCTTGTGGTGTGCCGTCACGCGTGCGGACAATAAGGTATTTGAGGCCACTTCAATAGCATTTGAATTGCGTTTATCTTCCAACACGTCAAAGCCGTAGAGAGCTTCAATGACATTCGGGTTGATGAGTTGGTCTTCAAAATCTCGCGTAACATTCTTAACCGTTTGAATCTTTAAACCAAAACGTTCTGCCACAGGTTGAAGCGATTCACTTTGTTCATAGACCATATTGGAGAAGTTTTCAGCGTCTTCCGCAAAGGCGCGAATAGCAGCCTGTTGCTGATAGAGTGCTTCAATTTCACCGCGAACTTCCTTCAAAGGCTTCGCTTGAGCAGCCTTAACATCAACAATCTTGATGATGTGGTAGCCAAATTGAGTCTTAACCGGAGCAACCAAATCCCCCTTCTTGCCGCTAAAGACAGCATTATCAAATTCGGGAACCATCATGCCTTTTTGGAAAAAGCCTAAATCACCGCCTTGACGGGCGCTACCCGGGTCAGCCGACTTGGACTTGGCAAGTTGAGCAAAGTTGGAAGGATCCGCTTGCAATTGCTTATAGATTTCATCGGCTTCTTTCTTGGCGTCAGCATCCGTTTTTTCGTTATTGACAGCAATTAAGATATGGCTGGCACGGCGCTCTTCGGGGGTCGAGAAGCGTTGAAGATTTTGCTCGTAGAACGTTTTGATGTCATCTTCACTGGCTTTAATGTTTTTATAGCTCTCAGGAGACAAGACAACGTATTCGATATCCACACTTTCAGGAACAGCAAAGAGCGACTTATTCTGATCGTAGTAGCTTTGTGCTTCAGCATCGGTTACAGAAACACTCTTTAAGAAAGCGGTCGGCTTAATTTCAAAAGTACGGATGGTTCGTTCTTCTGTTAAAAGATCATGAATGCGTTGAGCAACCGTATTGCTTGCCTGAGTTGTCTGGGAAACAGCTGACAAGAGCATTTGACGCGTGAGGTCGCGACGAAGCTCAAGCACGAACTGTTCATCGGACTTACCCATGCTGTTTAAAAATTGTTGATAGGCTTCGGTGGAGAATTTACCGTCGCGTTGGAAGGCGGGAGCCTGTTTAACCAAATTAATGGCATCGGCTTCGCCAACATTCATATATTCACTGGCGATTTCAAGAGAGATCGCTCGATCGCTGATCAAGGCGGCCAAGATAGAAGCACGTGCCTCAGCCGTATCAAGCATATTGGGCTTGAAACTTTGCCCCATTTGACGACGGAAATTATCCAAATACTGACGTTTGGCGTTATCAAAATCCATCATCGTGATAGAAGTGTCACCGACAGTCGCCAAATCGTTTTCAGAATCTGACATACGGTTATAACTATAAATACCCGTGACAACGAACGAAGGAATAATGAAAATCATGGCGATAAACATCATCCAGCGCTTGTGTGTACGAAAAGCCTGAAGCATTTCTCAATCCCTAAATGAAATAAAAATTGGAATGCGATCACAGAATCGCAAAAATGCGTTAATTCTAGCAATTACAAGGCGCAACCGCTCGAAGAAAGAACAAAAGTTTACGAAAAACAGCAGGAAAGAAGGATGTGGGTAAGAGAAAGAAGACTGGCGGAGTGGACGGGACTCGAACCCGCGACCCTCGGCGTGACAGGCCGATATTCTAACCAACTGAACTACCACTCCGTCGACCTACAATCGCTTGAAGTTGTGGTGGGTGCTAAGAGGTTCGAACTCCTGACCTACGCCTTGTAAGGGCGCCGCTCTACCAGCTGAGCTAAGCACCCACAACTCTCAAACAGAAACCCGCATATTACACTACAAAAGTCCTTAATTCAAGGGCCAAACAAACTTTTTTCACATATACAGGCCAAAGATACAAAAGGAGTCCGATTTGAACTCCTTTTGCACCCAACCAAACTAGCTTCCGTTATGATGCGGCAGATCCCGTTTGGCTACCTAAAACAGAGTGTTTGATGACATCCGTTTTCACTTCGCTGGTTAATTCATCAAAGCGTTTCATCGGATTTTTCACCAACGCAATCGGCAAAATCTCATCAATCCACTTCACCGGAATAATTTCCAGACCGTTCTTGACATTATCCGGAATCTCTTGCAGATCCTTCACATTGTCTTTAGGAATCAAAACGGTCTTTACACCGGCTCTGAGCGCTGCCAAAAGCTTTTCTTTCAAGCCGCCAATTTCCAAAATCTCACCATGAAGCGTGATTTCACCGGTCATGGCCACGTCGGGACGCACCGGAATCTTAGTCAAGGCAGAAACCATGGCTGTCGTAATTGCCCCACCGGCACTCGGTCCATCCTTCGGTGTTGCACCTTCCGGGAAGTGTAAATGCCAATCGGTCTTGCCGAAAATGTCCGAATCAAGTCCAAGACTATCGGCACGGGCTCGCACCACACTGCGCGCAGCTTCAACTGACTCTTTCATGACATCACCAAGGCTGCCCGTACGTTGCACCTGCCCCTTACCGGGGAACACAGCCGCTTCAATTTGAAGCAAGTCCCCTCCGACTTCAGTCCAAGCCAACCCGTTAACCTGACCAATCTGCGGCTCTTTCTGTGCCAAACCGATACTGAAGCGTTTAACGCCCAGATAGTCGCCGATATTCGAAGAATTAACGACCACCGTATCGATTGTCTTTTTCTTCGCTCCACGTTTTTTGGGCGCAGCTGCCTGTGCAATCAATGCATTTTTAACCGTCTTACGACAAATCTTGCTGATTTCACGTTCAAGACCACGTACCCCCGCTTCACGCGTGTAATAACGGATAATGTCTAAAATCGCCTCATCTTCAATCTGAAGTTCTTTATCTTTCAGACCATTTAACTTCATCTGTTTTGGTATCAGATGACGCTTGGCAATGTTGAGTTTTTCATCTTCCGTGTAGCCGGACAGGTAAATCACTTCCATACGATCGAGCAACGCTTGAGGAATATTGAGCGAGTTGCTCGTTGCGACAAACATTACATCGGAAAGATCGTAATCAACCTCGACATAGTGATCCTGGAAGGTATTGTTTTGTTCAGGATCCAAAACCTCCAACAGAGCACTGGCGGGATCCCCACGGCTATCCATCCCCATTTTGTCTACTTCATCGAGCAAAAAGAGCGGATTGCGAACACCGGCTTTCGTGATGCTTTGAATAATTTTCCCGGGCATAGAGCCGATATAAGTGCGTCTATGACCACGAATTTCAGCTTCATCACGAACACCGCCCAAAGCCATACGGACGAACTTACGATTCGTTGCCCTAGCGATGGACTGACCTAAACTGGTTTTACCAACACCGGGAGCACCGACTAAGCAAAGAATAGGCGCTTTGACCTTATCAACTCGAGACTGAACAGCCAGATACTCAAGAATGCGCTCTTTGACTTTCTCTAAACCATAGTGATCAGCCTCGAGAATATCACTAGCTTCCTTGATATTCTTGCTGACGCGACTCTTTTTGGTCCAAGGCAAGGCCAAAAGCGTATCCAAATAACCACGAACAACCGTAGCTTCTGCGGACATGGCCGGCATCATACGAAGTTTCTTTAACTCACTTTCGCATTTTTCCCGAGCTTCATCACTCATGCCGCTTTTAGCGATTTTTTCTGCATATTGGTCGATATCGACCATATCTTCTTCGCCGCGACCCAATTCTTTCTGAATCGCTTTCATCTGTTCGTTGAGGTAATACTCACGTTGATTGCGATCCATTTGACGCTTGACTTGACGTTGAATCTTCTCTTCAATCTGTACTTTGTCAATGAGTTCGCTCACACGAGCCAAAACCTTTTCAACACGATGAATCAAGTCTGGCTCTTCAAGCAATTCCTGACGTTGCGAAGCAGAGATATCCAAATAATGGCTGGCAACATCAAGCGTTTCTTCCAAAGAGTTCTTATTCTTCAGAAGATTAATCAGATCTTTGGGTAAAGCCGTATTGACCTGCGTAAAGTTAGTAAAGGCCGTCATCAATGCCTTCAGCCAGGCTTCCTCTTCAAGAGGCTGCTCTGGACGAACGGTGACCATCGGTTCGACCATGGCACTAATGTAGGCTTGTGAAAAATCAAGCCATTGAACCTTCACACGATATAACGCATTAATCAAAAGCTTTACGGAACCGTCTTGAAGCGTGATGCGTTGCAAAACACGAGCAACCACACCCACATCAAACAGATCCTCCGCTTTCGGCTCATTCACGTCGGGCTTTTTCTGAGTCAAAATAACAATCTGATCCCCTTCACCCATGGCTTGAATGGCCGCCAGACTCATTGCACGACCGGCATAAACCGGTTGGATGCATCCGGGGAAAATCACCATATCGCGCAGAGGAAGAACAGGCAAAACTGCTTGTTTCTTTTTAGATTTAGTTGTCATCGATTTCTATACCATAGAGACTATTACAGGGCGTATATGGGGACGAAAATCAAAATTTCAACCCCAGACGGCCCTGTACAACATTATTTATAAAAGCGAGAGTAACAGTTTTAATTAGGTTTGTAATCAGACAAAGACAAACAGATACAAATTAGGTTCGTTTGAGCAATATTTTCAGATTAACGCATACGAAACCGTGATTTGACCTTTTTTCAACTTAATTTTCTTGATTTCAACTTGACCAATTTCGTTTAAAGTTTTGACATGGGTTCCACCACAGGGATAGGCAGGCAGATCGCCCCAAGTCACTGTGCGGATTCCGTTATTTTCGTTTAAAACTCTCACAAAGGCTTGAGTGATAATTTGATTAACCTGTACCTGAAACTGAACACAATCAACCAATTCCACGGATGCCGGGACGTGAGGTTCGAATATCACCCGAGCTTCACCCGGGAAATGATTGCCGCGGGTTGCGTGCCAACCTAATTGATCGCCGACCAGGCCGATAATATGCCCTGCTGAATGCAATCTTGAGTGCAAATGGCGTTTCTCTGAATTAACTTTGAGGACAACTTCTCCGGCAACTTCACGGTCAGTTATATGCAAAACAGCTTCAGGTGTGTGCACAACTTTAACAACTGAAACGTTATTAATTGTTCCGATATCGGAAGGCTGACCGCCACCTTGTGGATGAAAAATTGTACGGTCAAGTGCTACAGCATACAGACCATCACCGGTCGGCAGACAGGACAAAACACTTGCCGTACATTCTGTTGAATCTTCAAAAAGGTATAAAAGTTCTGTCATCAGCGGATATAAGTCGGTTTAGCAGATTCATTGATCACGCGCTCATCAACGACCACTTCTTTGACATCCCCTAAACTCGGGACTTCATACATCACATCCGTGAGGACACCTTCGACAATGCTTCTTAAGCCGCGAGCGCCTGTTTTACGTTTGATTGCTTTCTTAGCAATGGCCACAAGAGCTTCTTCTGTTACAGTAAGCTTGACGCCTTCCATTGCAAATAACGCTTCAAATTGCTTGATCAGCGCATTCTTGGGTTTAACGAGAATGCTGATCAAAGCTTCTTCCGTGAGTTCCTCTAAAGAAGCAATCACTGGCAAACGGCCCACCAGTTCCGGAATCAGACCATACTTGACCAAATCCGTCGGCTCGACTTGAGCAAAAAGCTCAGTGAGCGACTTTTCGTTCTTGCTCTTTAATTGAGCGGCAAAGCCAATTCCGGCACGTTCACCTCGACGTTGAATAATCTTATCGAGTCCGTCAAAAGCACCACCGCAAATGAAAAGGATATTAGTCGTATCCACGGTCACCATGGCTTTGCCAGGGTTCTTTCTGCCACCTTGCTGAGGCAGATTGGCTTGAGTGCCTTCAATGAGTTTCAATAAAGCCTGCTGAACACCTTCACCGGAAACATCACGGGTAATTGAAGGATTTTCACTTTTACGGGCAATCTTATCCAATTCATCGAGATAAATAATGCCTCGTTGGGCTTTTTCTATATCTCCGTCAGCTGCCTGAAGAAGCTTAAGTACAACATTTTCGACGTCTTCGCCCACATAACCGGCTTCTGTCAAAGTTGTTGCATCGGCAATAGCAAAGGGGACATCAAGCATTTTCGCGAGGGTTTGGGCAAAAAGCGTTTTGCCGGAACCTGTCGGGCCAATCAACAAAATATTGCTCTTGGCTAATTCAACGTCCGTTGTTTTATCGCTCAAGTGTCTCAATCGTTTGTAGTGGTTATAAACCGCGACAGAAAGAATTCGTTTAGCACGATCTTGCCCAATAACGTATTGGTCTAAACGATCAAAAATTTCCTTGGGTTTAGGCAGCGGTTTATTGAGAAAACTTTCTTGCGGCTCCGTGTCTGAAGCGGTAACGGCAGAGGCTGTCTCTCCCGTCATCGACTCGAGCGCCATACGAGCGCAATCCGAACAAATGCTAACGCCATTGGCAGTTACCATGTGTTCGACTTCACTTTCACCACGACCACAAAAAGCGCAACGATTTTGTTTGTCCGACATTGATATCCCTAATTAAGAAAAGGGAGGACAACGCCTCCCCTGTTGAAACGGTACGAAGTTTCGTTTACTTCAACATTTGTCCGCGTTTGACATAAATCTCATCAATGATACCGTATTGTTTGGCTTGAATCGGATTCATGTAATTATCACGATCAGTGTCTCGGGCAATGGTCTCAATAGACTGACCGGTGCGTTCAGCCAAAATGGTATTGAGGGTAAGTTTCAAATCCAAAATTTCTTTGGCTTGAATTTCAATATCACTAGCCATACCCTGAGAACCACCGGAGGGCTGGTGAATCATGATACGGGAATTGGGCAAAGCAAAACGCTTGCCCTTGGCACCGGCAGCCAAGAGGAACGCTCCCATACTGGCCGCCATCCCGACACAAATCGTGCTCACATCAGGTTTGATGAATTGCATTGTGTCGTAAATACCCATACCGGCGTAGACACTACCACCGGGACTGTTGATGTAAAGCGAAATATCTTTTTCCGGATCTTCACTTTCTAAGAATAAAAGCTGAGCGATGACTAAATTGGCACTCTCGGTTGTCACTGGACCGGTAAGAAACACCACACGGTCACGCAACAAACGGGAAAAAATGTCAAAAGCACGTTCCCCGCGTCCACTTTGTTCAACAACAGTGGGCACGAGATTCATGTCTGCATAAGTCATCGCCATAGCATTCATCCTTTTATCGGAGATCTGATTAGAGACCACCCATCAACTTGTCGAATTCGACCTTTTCTTCAGTGGTCTTGCCCTTGCTCAAAGCCCATTCGGTGATCTTGTTTTCCAAGACATAGGCTTGTGCATCGGACATGCGGCGAGCATCGCTCGTGAACCACTTCTTGACTTCTTCCGGATCTTCGTAGCTGGCGGCCAAATCGGCAACGTGAGCTTCCACTTCTTCCTTGGTCGGTGTCAACTTTTCTTTTTCAACCAAGGCGTTCACCAACAAGCCCAAACGAACGCGACGTTCAGCTTGTTCCTTGAACATTTCAAGCGGGATCTTGTGTTGCTTCGGATCCATACCGCGAGCGGTCATATTTTGTTCAAAGCCACGGGCCAAGGCTTGTTGTTCTTCAGCAACCAAAGCCTTCGGGAGGTCAAAGTGGCAAGCGTCATTCAAAGCATTCATAACACCGTCTTTGGTTTGTTGGGTGATACGAGCCTTGACTTCGCGCTTCAAGTTAGCGGCGATTTCTTCGCGCATCTTGGCAACACCGTCATTGATGCCAAGTTTCTTGGCGAATTCATCGTCAATTTCAGGCAACTTGGCTACTTCAACCTTGGTAAGTTCGACTTCGAATTCAACGGTCTTACCGGCAAGCTTTTCAACATAGTCAGCCGGGAACGTCATTTCAAAGGTCTTCTTTTCACCGGTCTTCATTCCGGTCACACCCTTTTCAAAGTCAGGGAGCATTTGACCGGCGCCGATCACAAAAGCGAAACCGTTGGCCGTACCGCCTTCAAAAGGCGTGCCGTCGAGTTTACCGACAAAGTTAATCGTCACGCGCTTTTCTTCAGCGGCAACACCGTTTTCTTCCACTTCATAGGTGGCACGTTGCTTACGCATGATTTCGAGCGTCTTTTCAACTTCGGTGTCAGTGACTTCACAGACGAAACGCTTGAGTTCCACGTCCTTCAAATCCGGCACTTCAACTTCCGGGAAAACTTCAACCGTAGCCGTAAATTTCGGATCTTCACCGTCCTTGATTTCGCCCTTCGGGGTGATTTCAGGAGCACCGGCAACCTTCAAACCGGCTTCCTCAACAGCCTTTTCATAAGCTTGGCCGATCAAGTGATTCATAGCGTCCATGTAGGCTTGAGCACCGTACATTTCGCGGACCATCTTCATCGGAACCTTACCCGGGCGGAAACCGTGAGCCTTAGCCGTCTTAGCACGACGCTTAAGGATCGTTTCGGTGTCGGCTTGCAATTGTTGAGCCGAAATCGTCAAATCAAGGGTACGTTCCAAAGAACTCTTCGTGGTTTCTTTTTCAGTCATTTTCTATTACTAATTAAAGTGTTCGGCATGAACAAGGTCACATCGAACGGTTCAATAGTCAGGGAACCTAGTCCCCGCCCAATTAAAAATTTGTCATCAGTACGAAGTATCTTACTTTTCGCACAAAAACGCTTGATTATAGCCACAGTAGCAACAAAATTGTGATTACCAACCATTAATTTGGTGAAGTCTTCACTTGTAAGCCACTTATTTTTAATTATTTTGACTCAATCCTCTTTTAATGTGAAACTTTAAAAGATCTTATTTTCACTTTAGATATCAATTGGTTGTGAAATATTTTAAAGTAAAAAAAAGAATTAAAGCCTCTTCATTAAAATTTCTCGAGCAACATCTCCCGTCACGTTCTGTGCTTCACCCAAGTGAACATTGCGTTCGTTGAATCGTCTGGTGATTTCTTCAACAACATCAACCCCAATCTTCTTTTCAGATAATCTCGTCGCTAAGCCAAGAGACTTGAAGAAGGTTTCAATTTTTTCGATAACCTTATCAATACGTTCTTCTTCTGTGCCTTCGTTAATACCTAAGACGCGTGAACCAAATTGAAGGAGTTTGCCTTTCTTTTGCTCACGAAGCACATCAATCGTTCCCGGATAAACAATAGCCAAACTTTCACCATGGGTCACTCCGCAAAGTGCCGTCAATTCATGACCGATTTGGTGCGTGCTCCAATCTTGAGTGACTCCCATGCGAATAAAGTTATTTAAGGCCATGGTGGCGCTATACATGTAATCACACATGAGGTCATAATTATGTTGGTCAGCCTGAATCTTCGGAGCAATCTCCATAGCCGTCGCGATAACGCCTTCAGCCCAGCGGTCAAGAACACGACTTTGCCCTGTTGTTGTCATATATTGTTCAAAGCAATGAACAACAATGTCAGCGAGACTGCAGGCGATCTGATGCGCAGGCAACGAATAAGTGGTTTCTGGATCTAAAATGGAAAAGTCTGGATAATCACCCCTAAATGAGAATTTTTCCTTCGTTTCATGACAGGAAATAACAGCTCCGTTGTTCATTTCAGATCCCGTTGCAGGAAGAGTCATCACACTGGCAAAAGGAATTTGCTTGATAGCGCTGCCCGATTTAACGATATCCCAAGCATCTAAATTAGGTTGGGCAATGGCGGCCGAGATAAGCTTTGTACCATCTAAAACCGAACCACCGCCAACGGCCAAAAGCATGTCAACTTTTTCTTCTAACCCAAGCTTAACCGCCTTACGCAAAGTTTCTACGGCCGGATTGGGTTCAATGCCCCAAAATTCAACAACATTGTGGCCGGCCAAAGCTTTCTTGACCTGATCATACACACCGTTTCTTTTGACACTGCCGCCGCCAAAAGTAATCAGTACCTTTTTATCCGTCGGAATCAAAGAGGACAGTTGTGCGATTTGACCACGACCAAAAACTAACTTAGTCGTATTTTGAAAAACGAAATTAAACATGATGTGTTCCTTGATAAAACAGGAGAATTCTATCAAGGAAAGTCACTTAAGAAGGTATAGAGAAGAGAAGTAATGGTGCGGGGAATCGGACTCGAACCGACACGCCGTTTAAATGGCGTCAGGACCTAAACCTGGTGCGTCTACCAATTTCGCCATCCCCGCACACGAGGCTAAGATTGTACATGAAAGCCTGTTAACTTGTAAGGCTAGCGGAAACACTGCTAGCAGAAACGCGCCCTCAAAAATTTGAAATCACTTCGTAACGGCCACCCAACCTGCCGATAAAATCTCAGCCAATCGTTCAGGCGTAATTTTTACAGCGTTGTTAGGGGCTCCTGCGGCCGGATAGACAATATCGTATTTTTTTAAGCTTTCATCCAAAAAGATTTCAACATTGTCCTTAAGTGCAAAGGGACAAACTCCTCCCATCGGATGACCGTAAAGCTCAGGAAGAAGTTCAGCAGGACAAAAGTGTGAAGTTTCTTTAAAAAGCTTTTTGAATTTTGAATTGTCTAATTTCGATTCACCGGAGACAACAATAACGAGCAGCCGTCCGCTTTTTAATTTGATAGCCAGGGACTTCGCAATTCGATCAGGCTCACATCCCAATTGTTCCGCCGCTAAGGTGACGGTAGCACTTGAACCCGGAAATTCAATATAAGAGTCTCCGATTCCTTTTTCGTTCAGATAGGCTTTTACGTTTTCAATACTCATAGCAAAAAAGGGCGAGAAGCTTTAACTTCACGCCCTGATCTTCATTGTTATTCGGCTTTATTCTTTTCTTCGTGATGGTAATGACGTTGATGAGAATGATGGTGATGTTCCTCATCATGGTCATGATGATGACCACAACAGCATCCATCCTCATGATGGTGATGATGTTCGCCGCCGCACTCACATCCCTCTTCATGATCATGGTGGCCACAGCAGCACTCACCGTCTTCATGATGATGGTGATGATGCTCCCCACCGCAGGCGCAGCCTTCAGAGTGTTCGTGATCATGATGACCGCAGCAGCATCCCTCACCCTCATCGTGGTGGTGATGTCCGCCATGGCAACCACAGCCTTCACCGTGCTCATGATGGTGGTGCCCGCCACAGCAACAACCACCTCCATGATGACGTTTGGGCAACTTAATCGGGTCAAAAGGCATCATCACTTCTTCAAATTCCAAGCCTGCATCAGTCAACAATTGCTGCAAGGCTTTGTCTTTAGCAATCGCAAAACCATTTTCAACCTGAGCGACACGAATGCCTCGGTTTAGGAGAGCCACGGCAGCTTCTGCTGCGAATTCTTCATCGCCCTTGATCATCAGAACGGATTCGGGAGCAGCATCAACAACATAGAAATGACCGGCATCGTCCAAGAGAACATCACCAACTTCCAAAGGACGCTTGTCGCTTACTTCTGTTTCTACAGTCACCCCGTTCACAATAACCTGAGCGGGCAGATTATCACGTTCGAGGCTAGTTAAAGCCACATGCTGAGCACGATTTAAAATGGCTTTTGCCGGGGTTGCCTCAGAAGCCAAAATTTTCGTAATTTTCATTTTCTTCTCGCTTAAAAATCCTAACGAATGGCATCTATTGCGTTACTCAATCGATCAACCGCAATAATTTCAAGTCCTTCAATGGGCTGTTTCGGTGCGTTCGCTCGAGGAATAATAGCTCGTGAAAATCCCAATTTGGCCGCCTCTTTCAGACGCTCCTGGCCTCTGGGCGCCGGTCGGATTTCGCCTGCCAATCCCACTTCGCCAAACACAACCAATCCTTCAGGCAAAGAACGATTTCTTAGTGAAGAATATATCGCCATCAATACCGCCAAATCGGCGGCGGGTTCGGTAATTTTAACCCCACCGACAGCATTGACAAATACATCCTGGTCAAAACAAGCCAATCCCGCATGTCTGTGAAGCACTGCCAATAACATCGAAAGGCGCTGTTGATCAATGCCGACAGACAAACGTTTAGGCGATGGAAGATGCGTTGTGTCTACCAATGCTTGCACCTCTACAAGCAATGGCCGCGTGCCTTCCTGCGTCACCATGACGACTGAACCTGGGACATTTGCCTTGTGTTCTGACAAAAAGATAGCGCTCGGATTATTGACACCCTTCAGTCCCCTATCGGTCATGGCAAAAACGCCTAATTCGTTGACCGCACCAAAGCGATTTTTAAAAGCGCGGATCAATCTGAAATTGGAATGGGTATCCCCTTCAAAATAAAGAACCGTATCGACAATATGCTCTAAAACACGGGGACCGGCCAAAGAGCCGTCTTTTGTCACATGACCGACAAAGATTAAAGTAATGCCTGAACTCTTAGCTATACGAGTCAGTCTTGCTGAACATTCACGGACCTGCGTCACGGAACCGGGCGCAGATTCAAGCTGATCTGAAAAGAGCGTTTGAATAGAGTCAATAACGACAAATTGGGGCTTTTCTTCCAAAAGTGTCGCCTCAATCTTTTCCAACTGAATTTCGCTCATCAACCTCAAACCTTGAGGCTCAAGACCTAAACGTTTAGCACGTAAAGCAATCTGCCCCGGGCTTTCTTCTCCGCTCACATACAGGCAACGCACATCCTGATGAACAAGCCGATGCATCACCTGAAGTAAAAGAGTGGACTTACCGATCCCGGGATCTCCGCCGATAAGGGAGACGCCTCCACAAACAAGACCGCCGCCCATAACTCGATCAAACTCTTGAAAGCCCGTAACAATACGGGGAACCTCTTGAGCCTGAACATCGTTCAAGTCCAACACTTCTGAAGCGCTGATCAAACCTTTATGACGCGAATCACCAAATCGTGCGGCAGCCCCTGTTTCAACAACAAATTCTTTTAACGTGTTCCATTCACCGCAATGGGGACAGCGACCAGCCCACTTGACCGTGGTTCCGCCGCACTCGGAACAAACCCATTCAATTTTTTTCTTTTTTGTTGCCATATGGACTAATTTTCATCTTCGAGCATCGGAACACGCAGGGCTATCGCACACATGAGTTCGTAGCCGATCGTACCGCACCGCTTTGCGACATCATTAACCGAGATATTCGCTCCCCAAAGTTCCACTTCGCTACCTAATTGAGCTTCGGGAATATCCGTAACATCAATCGTGAGCATATCCATGGAAATAGCTCCCGCAATCGGAGCAATTTTGCCTTCAACAAAGGTAGGCGTGCCATCAGGGGTTGAACGAGGATAGCCGTCAGCATAACCGCAAGCAACAACGGCTATACGCGAATCACGATGGGTAACGAAACGAGAACCGTAACCGATTGCTTCGCCCGCCGGAACATTTTGAATAGCCAAAATCTTGGCCGATAAGGTCATCGCCGGTCGGATATTAAGATCAGCAGAACTGTAGTGGCTGTCGGGGCTTACACCATAAAGTGCCACCCCGGCACGAACAGCATCACCCTTTACATCGGATTGCCAAAGCGTAGCGGCAGAATTAGCCATACACAGGTTCTTCGGCATCGGTTGAATTTTGTCCATCCGATTTAATTGAATCGAAACAGTCGCCGGTCGTTCATGACCGTAGGTAGGTTCAGCATTGGCAAAGTGGGTAACAACGCCCATCACTTGAACGCCTTCAACTGTTTGAAGTTGCGCCCGAATTTCTTCTTCCTCTTGAGGCAGGAACCCCAAGCGGTTCATACCGGAATTAATTTTGATATGAACTTTTAAAGACGCATAAGGAGCCTGAGCCTTTAAAAGCTCAATCATATGACGATTATGAACGATGGTTTCAATGTCATATTTTTCCAATAAAGGGATATCCGTGGCGTCAAAAAAACCTTCCAAAAGCAAAATCCGTTTTTTCCACCCCTGTTCCCTAACCTTTTGAGCATCGCAAAGATCAATCATGGCCAAGCCGTCAGCGGCCTCGAAAGCACGGGCTGCCCGCAATAAACCGTGACCATAGGCGTTTGCTTTGACAACTGCCCAAAGTGTGCGACCGTTGGCTGCCTCACGCATGCGTTGGAGATTGTGTCTGAGTGCCCCCATGTGAATGGTGGCTGCAATAGGACGTGGCATAACTCTTCTCTAATATCTAAAAGCTTCACAAAAAGATTCGTCTAATCTTAGCGCAGCGGGCCTAATTTTTTCTGCTTAATTCAACTTTTTCTTGAATTCAATGGGACATCTCCCTAATACCCAATCAGCTACACTCTTTCGTTGATCTGCTAGAATCGTTCAGCTTAAGAAATTTGGGATTATTCATGAATCGCGGTTTTTATTCCATTATGTGCGCTCAGTTTCTCTCGAGCCTGGCCGACAATGCCCTGCTGATTGCCGCCATTGCGCTCCTGACGCAAATGAATGCGCCCGATTGGATGACTCCGCTTCTGAAGCTCTTCTTTGTTGTCAGCTACATTTGTCTGGCGGCCTATGTTGGAATTTTTGCCGATTCCATGCCCAAAGGCCGAGTAATGTTCCTGACCAATATGCTCAAAGTCGGCGGCTGTCTGTTGATGCTTTTTGGCTCGCATCCCCTTTTGGCTTATGCCGTTGTCGGTATTGGTGCGGCGGCCTACTCCCCTGCCAAGTACGGCATTCTCACCGAACTTCTTCCTCCGGTTAAACTGGTGTTGGCAAACAGTTGGATTGAAGGTTTAACCGTAGCTTCAATCATTTTAGGGGTTGTAATGGGCGGCGTTTTAATTAATGACGCTGTAAGCTACGCCATTTTGCACTCGGGCTTTCCTTTTGTGGCTTTAGGCATCGCCACCCCGGCACAAGCGGCCATTTCTATTATTGTTCTAATCTACTTAGCTGCCGCTGCCGTCAACTTATTGATTCCAGATACCGGTGCCCGTTATCCCAAAGCTGACTTTACACCGATCGAAACACTTAAGAATTTCTATAAAAGCTGCGCTATTTTGTGGAAAGACCGTCTAGGTCAAATTTCGCTTTCCGTCACAACCCTCTTTTGGGGCGCAGGCGCCGTATTACAGTTCCTTGTTTTAAAGTGGGCCGAATATGCTCTCGGCATGAACTTATCCGAAGGTGCCATCCTTCAGGCCGTTGTCAGTATCGGTATTGCAATCGGTGCCGTTCTTGCTGCTCAACTGATCAGTCTGAAAAATTCTCTCAAGGTTCTGTGGATGGGTGTCATCATGGGGGCACTCGTTACGTGCTCAGCCTATTTCAACCAATCAATGGTTCCGGTCGGTGGCTTTGACTGTTTTGGCGTTCACGTAACCTGGGCTGTGTCGGTTGCGGTTTGCATCATGATTGCTGTCGGTATCTGCGCGGGCTTTTTCGTTGTCCCGATGAATGCTTTACTGCAACATCGTGGGTATGTTCTGATGAGTGCCGGTAAATCCATTGCAGTGCAAAACTTCAATGAAAACCTCTCGATTCTCATCATGCTTGGGATCTATTCACTTTTGATTCATTTCGGCATGAGCGCACCGGCCACCATGGTAACGTTCGGACTATTTGTTCTGATTTCCATGCTTTTGGTTATCTATAAACACTTCCGTAATCAACGCGAATACGACTCCACTCACCTGATCGGTGAAGAAAAACGTCATTAAAAATTAATTTCTATTTAGGAAAGCTCAAGCAGAAGCTTTTTAGCGAGATTGAAGTCACGCCAAGCGCAAATTTTCTCTGTAGGCGAACGCAATAAATAGGACGGATGGTAGGTGACAACCGTTGGGATCGGTTTACCATTAACTTCAATATGATGGGTTTGACCGCGAAGTCTGCCGGTAGACATTTCCGTCTTCAGCAAAGCATGGGAAGCAATTCTGCCTGACAAAACGATCACTTTCGGATCCAACAATTCCAACTGACGAGTTAAAAATGTCGCACAAGCGGCGATCTCATTGTCATGAGGATCACGATTATTGGGCGGACGGCACTTTAAGACATTAATAATGGCCACATCAGCTCCACGCCTTAAGCCCAAAGAGCGAAGGATGTTTTCGAGCAATTCACCGCTTTTACCAACAAACGGTTTGCCCTGGAGATCTTCATCACGCCCTGGAGCTTCCCCGACAATCACCATCTTGGCAGTCTTTTCTGCCGTTCCAAAAACCGTTGAAAGGCGGCTCTGACTCAAGGCTTTACAGGCTGTACACTGAGAAACCAACGTCTGCAGCGTCTTCCAGTCAGCGTTTTGTGCCCGAGTCAACAATTCGGAATCAACTTCCACAATGCCGGGCTCGGCAAAACTTCGACGAATCGGTTTGAGTTCAAAAGTCTTTGGTTTATGCGACTCTGGACTCGTCAGCACTGAATGCTCGTGAGGCGGCGTCTTATTAAGCGGTGATGCCGGTTTAAAGTCGTCTGAATGAGCGGAATTTTGTTCCGCGGCCAACTTTGGGGCTTCAGTAATTTCTTTTGCAGTGCTGTCTTTTGCAATAGACTGCGGAGACAATGGGTCATCCTCGTCCCGTCCGATCCACAGCGGTCCGATGTCCATCGCCATCCATAGGCGCGCAGTCTCTTTTGAATAGCCAGCCATTAGTTCCCCAATAATTTTTGCATGACAATCGCATCTTCCCGACCGTCACGAGTCGGATAGTAACCTTTTCGAGAAGAAATTTCTTGAAACCCAACCGAATGATACAAAGCGCGGGCGCGCGTGTTGCTGACACGAACTTCTAAAAATAAGCTCTCCGCTTGATTGGCAGCTAAGCGAGCAAGAACCTCATTTAAGATCAATTTACCGTACCCCATTCCCTGTTCAGACGGCGTAACGGCGATGGTCAAAAGCTCCGATTGCTCAAAAATCTGCATGTAAACAGCAAAACCCAAAAGCCTGTCATCGTCTTTTAATAACAAAAATTGATGTCCGGCTTTTAAAGATCCTTCAAAATCAGCGAAACTCCAGGGAAACTCGAAAGCACTGGCATCTAATTGACTGATGGCTTCCAAATCTGTCTCTGCAGCCGAGCAAAAACGCAACGTCAAAGTTTTGCTCCTTGCAATCGTTCGTTAATAGTGAGCGCGACATGATCACGAATATACATGGGAGCTGCCTTATCAGGATCTACCCAAAGTTGATCGGCTGTATCTCGGCAACCATTAAACCATTCAATCATGTAAGAGGCATCGGGGTGGGCATAAAGATGCTCGACTTTGAGATTCATGTCATAGACGCCAATAGCGGTTCCGACCACAAAGGTTACTTCATTTTGCTCGAGCCACAGTTGCACTTCTTCCGGTTTTACCAATCGTTCAGATTGAAGAACCTTAAAACAACCATCGCTATTTTCATAAATAGCGGCATAACACTCATTCATCCGAGCGTCATTTAGGACGGCAATACGTTTGCCACGATCACGATAGTGATAACCCAGAGCGGTGAGTGTTGAGGTCGGCAACAATTTTTTATCCAGACCATAGGCTAATCCCTGAGCAACACCACAGGCGATACGCAAACCGGTAAAGGAACCGGGACCGCTACTAAATAGGATACCGTCAAGGTCCTTTAAAGAAATACCGGCATTTTTAATCAGCTCGTCGATCCAAGGTAACAGGCATTCAGAATGAGAATTACCGAGTTTTTCGGTACGACAATAAACCTGCGCTTTATAAGCTAAGGCAACAGAGCAATATTCGGTGGCTGTATCAAAAGCCAATAAGACTGGTTTACCCATCTTCACACAAATATAAAAATGATGGGCTATCTTAGCACGAGAAGTCTCAGAAGGTTGACTTACTCAGCCGGAGTGGCCGGTTGAGTTGATTGTGCTGATTGAGATTCAGCACCCGGCATCGGAGCTCTTTGATGACGGAATCGATAGTATTCAATATGCATTTCCCGAATTTGCTGACGCATTTGAGCTCTTTCTTCAGGTGAAAGGCGGTGTCGGACAACGTGCCCATCGCACTCGGCCGGCGAAACGTAACGTTTGCGGAACTTTTCATTAATAGAGGGGCTAAATTCAGCACGCATCGCACGACGTTCGGGTTCTGTCATGCTTCGCCAATAGTAACGCTGCATCTTTGGAGAAAGAAACGGCCATATCTCCGCTCTTTCCTTAGCACTCATCTCCGTCCAGAGCTTGGGATTGCCATCGGATTGCGGCATTGAAAAGAGCATCTGATCAATGGGTTCACCCGCATAATAAGGGGTGGAGGAATTATGATGTTCGGCTATCGGAGTCAAAAATGGGTGCGCAGAAGCACAGGTAAAAACACCTGCACATAGTGCGAACGTAATCATTTTCAAACGACAGGGTCTTTGCATCAAAATTTCCTTTGCCCAAAGGCCGATCTTCTATACAAGGCAGATAGTAAGGATAAATAACTCAAAAAGGTGAAACGAATTTTTAATGTCATTTCTTTTGTGTAATTGAGTGTAAAAAAGCCATTTACCCCCTTTACAAACTCAAAAATTTGATCAAAATATAAATGTAACAAAAACGATTTTTTCTTCAATTACATTTTAAAGTGAGTTACAAATATCATGTCAGAACGTACACCCAAATTATTAGTCGTTGACGACGATCCCCGTCTCCGTGATCTTTTACGCCGCTACTTAGGCGAAAACGGATTCCAAGTGTTTGTGGCCGATAACGGTGTGACGATGAACCGTTTGTGGCTTCGTGAACGCTTTGATGCTTTGATTTTGGACCTCATGATGCCCGGCGAAGACGGATTGCAGATTCTGCGTCGTCTGCGCGAACAAAAAGACACGACCCCGATCATTATGCTCACCGCCCGCGGTGAAGACGTTGATCGTATCGTTGGTTTGGAAATGGGGGCCGATGACTACATTCCGAAGCCCTTTAACCCGAGAGAACTTTTGGCCCGTATTCATGCCGTACTTCGCCGTCGTCCGGCTGCAGATGCTCCGGGTGCACCTTCGATGACCGACGAAGTGGTTAAATTCGGCGAATTTGAATTGGATCTCGGCACGCGCGTTTTGCGTAAAAACGGCGAACCCGTTCCCCTTACAACCGGTGAATTTGCTGTCTTGAAAGCGTTTGCTCGCCATCCCAAACAACCTTTGTCTCGCGACAAATTGATGGAGATTGCCCGCGGCCGCGAATATGAAGCTTTTGACCGCTCGCTTGACGTGCAGGTGTCTCGTCTGCGTAAAATGATTGAACCCGATCCTTCTAAACCCAGATTCCTGCAAACGGTTTGGGGTGTCGGTTACGTGTTCATCCCAGACGGTGGACAATCGAATCAACAATAATAGGAACTCAATATGCCTTTGAAGTCACCGAGTTTATTTTGGCGGACCTTTACCCTTTTGATGCTCTTATTAATCATCACCGCTCTCGCGTGGCTTCAAAGCTTTCGTGTTTTATCCGAGGTTCCTTTTTCGAAAGGTGTATCGCAGCAGATTATTTCAACCGTTAATCTGACGCGTTACGCCTTGATTTCTTCTGATCCCAATGCGCGTCCCGATTTGCTGCATGTGCTCGCTTATCGTGAGGGCGTGCGAATTATCCCGAAAGAAAGTTCCGATACTTGGAAACCCTTACATGCTCAAGGCAATATCGCTGAACTCATTGACAGTCAAACAAAAGAGGTCTTAGGCAACAGCACGATCGTCGCCGGTGAAGTCAACGGCGAAACAGGCGTTTGGGTATCCATGGTTATTGAAGGCGATGACTATTGGCTATTGATCCGTAACGACCTATTGGATCCCCCGTTCGGCACGACTTGGGTTTTCTGGGCATTTGTGGCCTTTTTAGTTGGCACCCTTGGTGCGACGGTTCTCACACAACGCACAGTTAAACCGTTGGCTCAATTAAGTGAAGCGGCTAAAAAATTAGGACGAGGGGAAAAACCCGATCTCCTGCCGGAAAACACTCGAACTGCCGAAATTGAAGCCGTCAATCACAGCTTTAACCATATGGTGCGAGAACTCGAGCGCATGGAAGATGACCGAGAACTGCTATTAGCCGGTGTCTCCCATGACTTACGCACGCCCTTAACCCGCATGCGCCTTGAAATCGAATTAGCTGATTTGCCGGACGATTCTCGCGACGCGATGGTGAGCGACCTTGAGCAAATGGAAAGCATCGTCAACCAATTCATGGCCTATGCCAAACGCAGTAAGCAACCGCTTGAACGGGTTGACCTTGGGGCAATGGTGTATGAAACGATTGGTGACATGCGCCTGCGCACCAAAGACGATGTGAAGATTGAAACGAGCCTAATGGGTAACCTCTTCGTGATGGCTCATCCGACTGAACTTGTCCGTGCGATCCAAAATCTGCTCGTCAATGCTGACCGCTACGGCAGAACGCCTGAGTCAGGACTTTTGGAATTGAACATTCAGGTTCTGCGTCAAGGCGATGAAGCAATGCTTCGCATCTGTGATAAAGGTGTTGGAGTTCCTGCTGAAGAAATGGCTCGAATTGTCCGTCCGTTTGAACGCGGAGACACGGCTCGCGGCGGTGCGAAAGGGGCCGGTCTGGGGCTCGCCATCGTTGTTCGTGTGGTTAAACGTTCAGGCGGTCACATCAAGCTGTCTTCGAACCACCCGCACGGCTTAATCGTTGAATTGGTGATGCCGCTTGCCAATAAACGAAATGAAAAACCGGTTCTCGAAGAACAAACGGCACCAACCGATACGCTTTTGCCTAGAAATAAATAATCATCACGCCTGAATACTAAAAAGCTTCAAGCAGTGCGATGGCGTGAACTTCAATGGCTTCTTTTTGGCCGACGGCATCGCACCCTTCCTTGGTCTTGGCCTTAATGTTCACGCGTTGAAGATCAATGCCGATTGCCTGGGCAACGGATTCTCGAATGGCTTCCATATGGGGAGCAAGTTTAGGCGCTTGTGCAATGACCGTAGCATCCACATTGACGATTGCCCAACCGGCTTTAACCACAAGACCGACCGCATCGGACAATAAAATTTTGCTGTCCGCATCCTTATAAGCAGGATCAGTATCCGGAAAATGGCGACCGATATCCCCCAATCCGGCTGCGCCTAACAGAGCATCGGTGATAGCATGCAAAAGCGCATCGGCATCAGAGTGACCCAAAAGTCCTTTTTCATAATCAATCGTAATACCGCCCAAAATCAAAGGACGGCCCTCAACCAGGCGGTGAATATCATAGCCTTGTCCAATACGAAAACTCATTTTCAATCCTTCTTCTGTTCTGAATTCAACAAATAGTTTCTGACAATTTCTATATCGTCAGGATAAGTGACCTTAATATTAAAAGCGGAGCCCTCCACAATTCGGATTTTTGCATTTTGCGCTTCCATCGCGCTTGCTTCATCCGTTACAGCCCCTTTTGCCTCAACTAATGCGGCGCGCAAAGCGCCCGCTTGAAATACCTGAGGAGTTTGCGCCCGATAGCAATGCGAGCGGTCGATGGTTTTTTCGATGAGACCGCAAGAGCCGACCCACTTAATCGTATCGGTAACGGGCATAGCCAAAATTGCTCCGTTAATCGCTTCCGACTCAATCGCCTCCATCAGTCTTTCAACAGATTCACGATCCAGACAAGGACGAGCTGCATCGTGTACAAAGACCCAATCATCATCTGTCGGATTTAATGCCACCAAACCATTTAAAACAGATTCCGCCCGAGTTTCTCCCCCACAGGGGAAAATACAAACATCTCCGTGAAAATGACACTGTTCAATGTAGGAATCGTTCTTGGACACCACTACCGCAATCTGATCAAAAAGATGCATATCCTGTAGCCGATTCACGGTCACTTCAAGCATGGATGTGTTATCAAGCAAGGGATAATATTGCTTCGGATAACCGATTTTCATCCGTTCCCCAACCCCTGCGGCCGGGATCAACAAAATACGTTTGGACATACCGATAAACCTTTCTAGCGCCTGCCAAGAATGAATATGGTAGCAAGGATGCAGGCAAAGCCCAAGTAATCCATCGTTGCAAACTGCGTACCGAAAAAGACGACTGAGAAGACAGCTGCGGATATAGGTTCAACACAGGCGATCATGCTCGCTTTGACGCTGCCTAAATCCGATACACCTTGCATATAAAGCATAAAAGCGACAATTGTCCCTAACAGAATAATCAGAATCAGAGCAACAATGCCGTATGTATCCAATTGAAAACTGATTGAAGGGAAATCGATAATGAAACCAGTAATCAGTCCACCTACCAACATCCCTATACCCATTAGAGCCTGAGTGGGGTATTTTGAAAGAAAGCGGGCCGGTAAAATCGTATAGACTGCGATACCAAATGCACTGGTTAGCCCCCAAAACAAACCTTCAGCAGAAATAGCTAAATGGCTAAGGTCACCGTGAGTAGCCACAAAAAAGGTTCCCACTAAGGCACAAATGATCGCTAAAATCTCACGAGGCATCGGAGGCCTGGACTGAATCAAACATACGGCAGCCAAAATGAAAACCGGATTGAAATAAACCAGCATCGTAGCTGTGCCGGAATTGGTGTACTTAACCGCTGTTAAGTAACCAAACTGGCTGATCATTAAACCGCCTAAGGCATAAATCAATAACCATAGCCAGTGTAAGCCCGGTTTAAAAATCGGACGCATCGCTCGATAATGCGTTGGAATAAAAGCCACGCAAAGCAAGATGCCCGCGATCACCATTCGAACAACAGTCAACCAATCGGGACGAACATCTTGATGAGTAAACAAGTATTGTCCGCAGGCGCCTGAAAAACCCCAGCCGATACCACCAACGAGTGTACAAACAATGCCACGCCAAAGTTTTGCGTCGCCACTTAAAGCCATGGAAACTCTCCTTATGGGCACCGATTGTATAGAAGATTCAAAGAATCGAACACCACAGAAGCCAACAAACGAAAAAAGAAAAAAGTAGCCATAATTACGCTCTGAATAAATAAGGGGCAAACATGTTTGATAATCTTCGCGACAGAATCAGAAGGGACATCTCCCACCTTAGCAATAAAGCTAAAAGAACACTCACATTAGGTGCAAGCGGTGCCGATTCACTTTGGTTGTCTCAGGCTGCACTGCAGACGCACGAAGAGGGGAAACTCTTTGTTCTTATTGCCGATAATGCCTCTCAGTGTCTTCGACTCAAAGATGAAATCAGCTACTTTGCCCCGCAACTCAATGTTGTTTATTTTCCGGATTGGGAAACCCTACCTTACGATTTGGTTAGTCCTCATCAGGATTTGGTCAGCGAGCGATTGGAAATTCTCTACAAACTAGCCAATCCCAATGAATCGCGTTCTCAAATTGATGTTGTTTTACTGACGGGGACCACTGCGGCGCAAACCATCGCGCCCCCCGCTTATCTATCCGGACGAGTCTTTTTCTTTAAAAAAGGCGAAGAAATTAATGCGGCTACTCTTCGGGAAAGACTGGTGAGCGCCGGCTACCAAAATGTCAGTCAAGTCGTCGCTCCCGGTGAATTCAGTGTTCGCGGAAGTTTGATTGATATTTTCCCCATGGGAGCTAAAACACCCTTTCGTTTAGACCTTTTTGACACGGAAATTGATTCTATTCGCTCCTTTGATCCAGATTCACAACGATCGCTGGAAACGGTGGATGAAATCCGAGTGTTGCCGGGTAGAGAATTTCCCACCGATGCTCAAGCGTTAGTTGATTTCCGAGCAAAATGGCGGGAATTTTTCACTGGCGACCCCTCTAAGGCCATTCTTTATAAAGACCTCACTCACGGCATTATCAACGCTGGCATTGAGTACTACCTCCCCCTATTTTTCGAAGAAAAGGCAACGTTTTTCTCGTATCTCAATGAAGAGTGCACGTTAATCGGAATGCTGGGCGATGTGGAAACCGCACTTAACCGTTTTATCGAAGAGACTCAAGGCCGGTACAAATTTTTAAAAGCAGATCCGGAAAGACCGGTTTTACCCGTTGAAATGCTCTATGAGACAAGCGAGGGCTTTTTCACGGAGCTCAAGCGCTTTGTTCGCTTTCAAGGTAAAACGGAAGACAGCCCAATCAGCACACGCGTTCTCGTGGACCGAAAAGCCGATAGGCCTCTTGAAAATCTGGAAAGACTCATTGATGAAGAAAAAACTCGGAAGCATCGCGTTTTGATCATGGCCCCCAGTGTCGGTCGCCGCGAAACAATCAGTCAGCTTTTTGACCGAAACGGTCTCAAAGTTCCTTATGCTGATAGTTTTAACGAGTTCGTAAGCGACACTGAACCGGTGATGCTGACAGTAGGACCTTTATATCAAGGACTAAGTACTGAAGGCATAACGCTTCTTACAGAAACGGAACTTTACGCCACAGCGCCCCGTCGCACTTTAAGACGTCAGGCTCACACCACCAACGTCGATATGATGATTCGCGATCTCGCAGAATTAAAAATCGGCGATCCTGTTGTTCATATCACACATGGTATCGGTCGCTACGCGGGGCTTCAAACGATTGACACGGCCAATGGAAAGGAAGAGTTTCTACGGCTTGACTATGCCAACGATGCAAAGCTTTTCGTTCCGGTTGCGCAGCTTCAGCTTATTTCCCGTTACAGCGGCAGCGACGCGGAACATGCTCCCCTTCACCATTTGGGAAAGAATGATTGGGAAAAAGCTAAGAAAAAAGCGGCGGAAAAGGTTCGCGATACGGCAGCGGAACTTTTAAATCTTTACGCAATGCGTGAAAAAAGTCAGGGACACGCTTTCCGCTTTTCCCGAGCCGATTATGAGGCTTTTGCTGAAAGTTTCCCTTTTGAAGAAACGGCCGATCAGCAAGCTGCCATTGAAGCGGTGCTCGATGACATGAAGGCGGATAAGCCAATGGATAGGCTTGTCTGCGGGGACGTCGGGTTCGGCAAAACAGAAGTGGCTCTTCGGGCTGCATTTGCCGCGGTCATGGGCGGAAAGCAAGTTGCTATTCTCTGCCCGACCACTCTATTGGCCGAACAGCACGCTCATACCTTTAAAGACCGATTCTCAGCCTGGCCCGTTCGCGTAGCTGAACTCTCGCGCTTTAGAAGCGCTAAACAAAGCACGCAAGTTCTTGAGGGCCTTGAGAACGGCACAATTGATATTGTTGTCGGGACACACAAGCTTTTATCCGAAAAAGTAAATTTTGCCCGCTTAGGATTGGTTGTCATTGATGAAGAACACCGTTTCGGCGTCAGACAAAAAGAAGTACTTAAAAAACTTCGTGCTGAAGTCGATGTTTTGACACTGACCGCGACCCCGATTCCGCGCACACTTGCCATGAGCCTGGAGGGTATCCGATCTTTCTCTGTTATCGCTACGGCACCCGAAAAGCGCTTGGCCATTAAAACCATTGTCAGAAAGGAGACACCAGAAGTCATTCGTGAGGCTGTCATGCGTGAATTAAAGCGTGGCGGACAAGTTTATTTTCTTCATAACGACGTCTCAACGATTGAAAACAGACGAGAGCAGCTCACACAGCTCATTCCCGAAGCCCGCATCGTTGTCGGTCACGGGCAGATGAATGAGCGAGAACTTGAATCGGTCATGCGTGATTTCTACCAACAGCGCTACAACGTGCTGTTATGCACAACGATTATCGAAACCGGTATTGATGTTCCGACTGCAAACACGATTATCATGCACCGTGCCGACAAATTCGGTTTGGCCCAATTGCACCAACTGCGTGGTCGTGTCGGTAGAAGTCACCATCAGGCCTATGCCTATTTACTCACACCTGGTAAAGAGGCGATGACGCAAAATGCCCAAAAGCGTTTGGAAGCCATTCAAAATCTGCAAGACTTGGGTAGCGGTTTTTATCTGTCGATGCATGACTTGGAAATTCGCGGCGCCGGTGAAGTACTCGGTGAACATCAGTCAGGTGAAATTGCCGCTGTTGGTTACGATCTCTATAACCAAATGCTCAGACGCGCGGTTAAGAGCATGCGCAACAATGAGTCTTTTGACCTGGACGCGCCATTTCAAGCCATGGCGGAAATCAACCTTCATGCACCGGCGCTTTTACCCTCAGACTATGTTGAAGACGTCCATCAACGCTTATCTTTCTACAAAGAATTAGCTAGCTGTGAAAGCTTTAACGCTATTGAAACCGTACGAGAGGCACTTGGTGATCGGTACGGGAAACTGCCCACCGAAGCCAATACGCTCATTGAAACCCATCGTTTGCGCCTGTATTGTCAACACCTGGGAATCGAACGTATCGAAGCGACGGAATCGGTCATTATTGTCACTTTCATTGCTAAACCGCATTTCGAGCCCATGCGTTTAATTGAACTCATGCAAAAGAGCAAAAATATGCGCATGATGGGCGCAACAAAACTCAAAATTGAAACATCGACACCGACCATTGAATCTCGCCTGGCTTATTTAAGAGGCTTTGTTAAAGCGCTCGATCGTAACCCAAAGGGCGATGAAAATTAATGTTTTTTCTGGCTACAATGAACCCAAAGTAGGTCTTATTTTATGAAAAAACTTTTTCTGGCAGCCACAATTTGCACCCTGGTCTGCGCATTCCCCGCCTATGGCGCCGGAGTGAGCTTTGAGCATGCCCGAGCGCTCATGCTGGAAAGAGCCGATATGCTCAAAATAAGTCAGGCAGACATTGAGCAAAGGCAGCAGCAAGTCAAGGAATCCCGATCATTAAGCGGACCTAAAATTACTTTAAACGCTCAACAGGTTGAGGGGCGAAAAGACATCAATATGTCTTTTGATAATCCATTGGCCGGCGCAGGATTAGGTCAAATAGGCCAGGCGTTGCCTCCTGCCGTTTCCGGTCTGCTCGGTCAGAATAAATTTAAAATTGATTTTGAAGAAGATATTTCCGGTCCTCGAGCTTCTGTTGACATGATTTGGCCGATTTACACGGGCGGCGCTATCAGTGCCAAACAAAATGCAACGCAGGCTGCATTAAGACAGGCCCGAGCCGGTCACGATAAAACCAAGGATGAACTCGATTCGCTTTTGGTTCAGAAGTATTTTGGTGTGCAGTTGGCCCGCAGTGTTGAAAAACTTCGTGCCGATTTACTCAAGCAGCAAGAACGTGACTTGAACCGCGCCAAACGCTTTGAGAAAGCCGGCATGATTGCCAAAATTGAACGCATGAGCGCTCAAGTCAACCGTGATGCGGCCGAAAGAGACTTTATCGGTTCTCAAACGGATCGAAAAGTGGCCGAAACAGAACTTGCGGATTTACTCCGTGAAGAGACCATCGGTAAGCTCGATACGCCGATGTTTGTCACGAAAAACCTTAAAACACTTTCTTACTGGCAAGACCTGGCTCTCGCCAACAACCCGACGCTCAAAGCACTTGAAGCGCAGCATGAACAGGCACGCATGGGTGTACAAGCCGCCAAAGGCAGCTATCACCCGCAGGTATACCTCTTCGGTCATTACAACATGATCAAGCATTACCTGACTTTGCCCGAACCGGATTGGATTGCCGGAATCGGCATCAGTTTTACTCTTTGGGACAACCGCGACCGCTCGGCACGCGTCGGCAGCGCTCAGGCGCTGGTCAATAAAGCTCAAGCAGCTCAAAGTCAAGCCAGAAATGAGATCAACAAAGTGGTTGAAGTCGCTTGGCTTAAGAGCAACCAAGCTTTGGAACAATATCGTTTGAGCACGAGTTCCATTGATCTGGCTAAAGAAAATGTAAAACTTCGCGAACGATCATTTAAAGAAGGGTTATCAACCATTGATGATGTCAATGATGCTCGCAATAAATTGATTGCCGCTCAGGTTGCTCAACGCGTAGCAGCCTACCGATTCGTTGTAGCCTATAGTTTGTTGCACGCAGCAAGCGGTACGATGTTGGATTTCATGGACACCTTTAAGCGTCCCGATATAACGGTTGTAGAACAATGACAGAATCGAACACGAAAAAAGTAAATAAACCGGTATTACTGAGCGCGGCAGCAGTGGCCTGCTTGCTTGTCTTGGGGGTTGGTTTCTGGATGGGAACTCATCCGTCCGAAGAACCTTTGTACGGCGTCATGCAGGCTAAAACCGTTGATGTAGCAGCCAAAGTGACAGGCCGTGTTGAAACTCTTCCCGTCCATGAAGGTGACACGGTAAGCGCCGGCCAACTGCTTATGACGCTGGATATTCCCGAAGTTGAGGCTAAACTCAAAGAAGTTGAAGCCTTAAAGTCTGCGGCAACCGCCCGACAAAGTCTCGTGGATGAAGGTGCAAGACCTCAGGAAATTCGTGCCGCCAAAGCCCAAATGCAAAGGGCTCAAGCCGGTCAGGAATTGGCACAAAAAACATTTAATCGTGTTCATGCTCTTTATCGCGAAGGCTTAATTTCTAAACAAAAGCACGACGAGGCGCTTGCACAGAAGAAAAGCGCTGACGAATTGCTTGCCGCTGCTAAAGAGCAGTATGACATTGCCCTTACCGGAGCAAGAACGCAGGAAAAGCAGGCAGCCACCGCTTTAACGGCACAAGCCACAGGCGGTGTTGAACAGGTGGAAAGTTTAGTTAAAGAAAAAAATGTAACCTCCCCCATTGCCAGTGAAATCTCTCGAATCTATGTGGAAATCGGTGAGGTCGCTGCTGCAGGGCTGCCATTGGCTACCCTTGTTGACCTTTCAGATCAATGGGCGGTCTTTAACATCCGTGAAGACGACTTGCCGAAAATCACTAAGGGGGCAGTGCTGTCAGCAGAGATTCCCGCATTAAATGCCAAAAACGTCCAATTTAAGGTTTACTTTATTAACCCAAGAGGCGATTACGCAACCTGGCGTGCAACCCGACAATCCAGCGGCTATGACTTAAGAACTTTTGAAGTTCGCGCACGGCCTGTTCAGCACGTATCCGATTTACGTCCCGGCATGAGCGTAATCGTCAACCGCTAAAAAACGGCAATGACCATGAGTGTCAGAGTTGCGCTGATTGAAAGCATCTGTCGAGAAGTGCGGACTGTTCTCAGAAGTCCGTGGGACATAGCGATGTTTATCGTTATGCCTGTCATCTGGTGTCTTTTAATTGCAGGGCTCTTTGGCCAAGGGATGATCCGTGATGTACCGGTCGGCGTGGTCAATCTTGACCATCAACCCGAATCCATCGAATTAGAGGCGAAACTGGATGCGCTTCCTTCGGTTAAATTAGTCTCCTACGATTCCCCGCTTGAAGCGCAAAAAGCCTTGAAGCGTTCTGATATCTACGCCTACCTCACTATTCCTGACCGGTGGCTCGATCGAAGCGGTAAGCCTGATGCTTCCTCGCTTGAGCTTTATTTCCCCAAATCTCTTTATGCAATAGCCACAACTCTAGAGTTGGATATCAAACAGGCGCTACTTGCTTTTCAAAAAGAAAATTTAGTGAAGTTGGCTCAAACGGCAGGATTAAACGAAAAGCAAGCCAAAAGAGCGACCGAGTTAATCGGTGTACATTCGATTACTTTGGGCAACATCGCCTTTAACTTCCAAGCTTATATTCTGCCCACGTTAATTCCCGGGATTTTACATTTAGGGCTTGCTTTGGCATTGGCGAGCCGATTGCTTGCCGAGTGGCACGACAAAAAAGTTAAACTTTGGCTTGATGTTGCCAAAGGCAGTCCACTCATTGCTTTTCTTGGGAAAGCCATCCCTTGGTGGATTCTTTATACATTCTATGGCTTTGTCTACATCGCCGTCATGACCGGTTATCTCGGTTGGTGGGTACAGGGCAGCCTCCTCTTGTGGCTCATTGGACTTGCCTTTTTCATGGCGGTAATGACACTTCTGCCCTTATTCCTGATTGGGGTATTCATGCCGTTGGGTTGGGTTATTGTTTTAAGCTGCACAGTCGGTTATATCGCTCCGATTTTCCCCTACACGGGCTTTTCTTACCCATTGGACTCGATGGCCGAACCGGTTCAATGGTTAGCCATGACTTTCCCCCTTACACATTATTTCCATTTTCAGGGACAAGAATGGATTCTCAATGCACCTTTGACGAGTTCGCTTTACACATTGGGGAAATTAGCGATCTTTGCCCTACTCTGGTTCGGGGTAGGATTCGCATTATTTAAAAAGCGCATCGCTCAAGAAGTCGCCGGTGAAAATGAGGTGCGATCATGAGTGCCTGGCGTATTTTCATTCAAACAATCCGTACAGCCGTTTTGTCCAGGGAAAGCTTCATGGTTTTTGCCATCGCTTCACTTTTTTACCTGGTCTTTTACGGGATGCCCTACGACAATCAAATCATTGTGAAAATTCCCACCGCGATTGTCGACATGGATCAAAGCCGCGCCTCTCGCGAATTAGTTGAGAAGCTCCAATCGGCTCCGTCCATCAACACAGTTTTGCAGACTGCGGATTTCGAGCAGGCAAAAAAAGCTTTCTCACAATCCAAGGCTGATGTGATTGTCGTTATTGCTGAAAATTACGCTAGAGACATACAGCGTGGAGATCAAACGGTCGTTACGGTTTTCAGTAACGGCGCACTGCCTGTCAAGGGGCGAGCTGTCAGTGCTTCGGTATTGACGATTGTGACAGAGGAAAATATCACACAAGCGGCAACACGCTTAGTTGGCCAAGGTCTCAACCCCATTCTTGTTAAGCAAATGGCTATGACTCCTGCTCCATTTACTTCGCAAGACCTTTTTAACAACGTGGCCGGTTACGGTTACTACACCGTACCCATGGTTGCTATCGTTATTGTCCAAGCCGTTATGCTCTTTGGTGTCGGCATCGCTTTGGGCGGCTGGCTTTCTTCTGCGCAACCTCCTGCCTTTTTCTCTGAGGCGATGCAAAAGACGCGTACCTTTTTCCCGGTCTTTTTAGGTTTTTGGGTTATCTCTCTTTTCTGGGCCTTCTTTATTGAATCAATGGGGTTGCATCTGTTGACAATGCCAACACTCGTCAATCCTCTCTCAACAATTGCAGCTGTTTTGGCTTTTACGTTCTCTTTGACAAGCTTAGCTGTGTTTCTGACGCTTTGGATGAATACTAATCGATACGCAGCTGGACTTGTATTAGCTTCCGCTCCCAGCGTATTTTTATCCGGTCTTGTTTTTCCGATGGAAAATTTCGCCGCTTGGGCGCTGCCTTTTGCTTGGATCATTCCGACAACACCCGGATGTCAGGCAATTGTTTTGGCCAGTCAAGAAGGCGCTGGACTTTCTGAAATCGCTTCTTTATTAAGTGTGAGCTTAGCGCAAGGGATTATTTATTCAGCGCTAGCCTATCTGCTTTTAATCAAACGCGTCGCCGAACGCCACGCTAAGGCATCCTGTTGTTGATCTTCGAAAATTGGGGCTCTTTCATTGACCCCTCAATCACATCAATTCGATGACGAAGCCAGTCCGTCGAACCATGCGTTTCGTAATACCTTGGGTTTGAGAGAATGGCCGCAAGCCATACGCTTTGCCAATGAGACAATCGTCTGGCGCTGATACCGTAATAATGGCGCGAAGCAGCCTCGACACCGAAAATCCCTTCTCCGAATTCGGCAATATTCAAATAGGTCTGAAGAATTCTGCCTTTTGACCAAGTCGCTTCCATAACCAAGGCCAAAATCATTTCTTGAACTTTTCTCAAGTAACTCTTTTCATGAGTGAGGAAAAGATTTTTAACCGTTTGCTGTGTAATTGTGGAGCCGCCCGGAGCACGGTCGCCCTCAATCACGTTACTGACAAAAGCTTCGCCTGTCGCTTCCCATTCGATGCCGAAATGCTCGGTAAACCTTGCATCCTCAGCCGCCACCGTGGCGCGAACCATGTCATTGGCGACATTTCTCAATAAAACAGGCTTAAATTGAACGCGTCCCAGACGTTCCTTTTCGCTTTCAATATAAGCGGAGGTCTCTACAGGGGCAATGCTGTACCAGAGGACTTGTGCGATGTAATAGCCCTCAATAACAAGAACAATCGCAAGGATTGCCAAAAAGAGCGATTTCAAAAGTTTTCTGATACGCATTGCCAAATGCCTGCAACCTACGGAATATGACGGCCGATAAGGTCATATTCTTGGTTAGCCGTCACCTTCACGTCAACAATATCGCCGGGATTGAGGTGAGCATCGGTCGTCACATAGATAATGCCATCGATTTCTGGGGCATCAGCCGTGGTACGACCAATTGCCACACCATCTTCATCTTCGGGTTCATCAATAATGACCTTTTGAATAGAACCGATCTTTCGGGCCATTCTTTCTTCTGAAATCTTTGATTGCACCTGCATGAAGCGATCCCGACGCTCTTCACGGACTTCATCGGGCAAAGCACCGGGCAATTCATTGGCAGCCGCCCCTTCAATCGGTGAATAAGCAAAGCAACCCACGCGATCCAATTGAGCTTCCTGAAGGAAATCCAGCAAGTATTGGAATTCTTCTTCCGTTTCCCCGGGGAAACCGGCAATGAATGTTGATCGAATCGTCAAATCCGGACAAATTCTGCGCCAAGCTTGGATGCGTTCCAATGTTTTTTCCGTTGCAGCCGGCCGCTTCATTGCCTTGAGCACACGGGGATGAGCATGTTGAAACGGGATGTCCAGATAAGGAAGAATCTTTCCATCGGCCATCAATTCGACCACTTGATCAACTGCCGGGTAAGGATAAACATAGTGCAGACGAATCCACATGCCCATATCCCCTAACTCTCGGGCTAAATCGTAGAGTTTTGTCTGAAGCGCCTTCCCTTGATCATTAAAATCAATCCGATAACGGCAATCGGCTCCATATGCAGACGTATCCTGACTGATCACCATCAGCTCTTTAACGCCCGCTTCGCGCAGTAATTCAGCTTCACGCAACACTTCACCTATCGGTCGGCTGACGAGTTTTCCTCTTAACTGCGGAATGATGCAAAAAGCGCAGCGGTGATTACAGCCTTCGCTAATCTTCAAGTACGCGTAGTGTGAAGGCGTTAGCTTTAAACCGGCTTTCGGAACCAAATCCCAGTAGGGGCTATGCGGCTGAGGCAAATGCTTGTGCACCAACTCATAGACCTTATCGAATTCGCCCGGACCGGTCACTCCCAAAACATCAGGACAGACATCATCCAAATAGGGCGTACCGTCCAAATGCTTTTTAGCCCCCAAGCACCCCGTGACAATAACTCGTCCATTTTCGTGCATTGCTTCATTGATGGCATCGACACTTTCTGCAACGGCTTCATTTAAAAAGCCACAGGTATTGACGATCACCAAATCCGCATCCGTGTAGGAGCCGACAATGTCATATCCTTCGGCACGAAGCTGGGTCATGATCCTTTCGGAATCCACGAGCGCTTTAGGACAGCCCATGGAAACAACGCCGATTCGAGGAATTCTTTGCATGTTTAGCCTTTAATCCAAATCATCGCCGCATGACGTCCCGTTTTACCGTCACGGCGGAAGCTATAAAAGAGTTCGGGATTGGCATAAGTGCTGTGACGGGCTTCAACGACCTCTTCGACCTTGACTTGCAGTAAAGCCATTCGCGCTAAAGTCGTCAATGAGCAAAGGTATTTGCCATCTTCGTTGGCCTTAAAGGCAACCTCTGCCCCGTCAATACTTGTTTGCATGGCTTCAAGGACATCACTGCCCGTCTCAAAATCATCATCACCGATTCTGGGACCCAACCATGCGATAAATTGGGCATCGGGATCGCCGATTCGCTCGCGAAGCCGCTCAATGGTTTTTTGAAGAATTCCCGCCGCCAGACTGCGCCAACCGCAATGTACAGCCGCAACCCCCTTGCCGTTTTTCTCTGCAATCAAAACAGGCAAGCAGTCAGCCACTTGGACCACGCAGACAACATTGGGCGTAATGCTTGTGCTTGCATCGGCTTCTTCTTCCGGTGCAGCTGTCTCGGCATCGACCACGCGATCTCCATGAACCTGCTTGAGCCACTTGGGATCCGTGGGCACCAGTTGTGCGGCTAAATTACGATTCATATTGACGCATACCGGCACATCGCCTGTGTAAATACCGACATTAAAACCACCGATACCGTCCTTGTCACCAAAAGGACCAGAAGAAACACCGCCTGCGCGAAGCGTCATCAAAGCATCCACATTGGCCGGCCGAATAGAATCCCAATCCGGCTGCAAAATGGCTAATGCAGGTTTTGTCGTATCGTCAATCATTTTTCACCTATTTTCAAAAACACTGACCGGTTCATCAGTCGGAGCAAAACCGATTTCTGTCATCAATTGAGCTAAATCGTCGGGAGCGGGTACAAACCATTGCATAAGCTCCTTTGTTCTCGGGTGCTCAAGCCCCAAACGAGAGGCATGAAGGGCCTGCCGTTTTATGAGTGAAAGCGGACAACCTTCCGGCAACTTGCTCATTTTACCTTTATAGAGCGGATCGCCCACCAGCGGAAATCCTGCCCACTGCATATGTACGCGAATCTGATGCGTGCGTCCTGTATCCAAACGGCAGGCTACCCACGAAACCGACAATGGTGTCTGACCGACTCCGGGAACATAAGCAAAATCGACCAACCGTACATGGGTTTTAGCTTCTTTAGCTCTTGGACCTTGTCCCACGCAGAAACGAATCGGTGAACGCGGATCCCGCATAATCGGCTCATCAATAAAACCGGCTTGCGGAGCCTGACCATGAACGATGGCCCAGTATTCACGCTTAACCGTTCGAGCCTGGAGCTGTCGAATAAGATCGGTTTGCGCCTCAAGCGTCTTGACGACAACCATTAAACCAGTTGTATCACGATCCAACCGGTGAACGATACCGGCTCTGGGCAAAGTCTTTAATTCAGGATTTCTGGCAAGAAGACCATTTAAAAGCGTGTCATCCCAATGGCCTGCAGCCGGATGAACAACCAAACCCGCAGGTTTATTGACAACAAGAATATCGTCATCTTCATAAACAACATCCAGAGGCATTTCAACCGGTTTGAAAGCCAGCTCTTCGGGGCTTGGCTGCTCCAAAACCTCAATTTCATCGCCGGCGGCCACTTTAGTGCGGATTTTCTCCGTAACCTCACCGTTGACGGTAACCGCCCCCTGTTCAATCCAGGTCTGAAGTCGTGCGCGCGACACAGAAGGCATCAGCTGTGCGAGCACTTTATCTAAACGGTCACCGGAATATTCATCACCGACAACAAAATACAGAGCTTCTTCGGATGAGGCCGACATATATATCCTTATTATTTACTTGAGCCAAAGGCGGTCTGATCGCTATAATCCGTGAATCAATTGACCGCATTTATCAGAGTCACATCAATGGCATTAACTTTACATCAATTGCGCAAGCGTGCGGCAACTTTTGCATTGGCCGCCGCAATCGCCGCTATGAGCGCCGGCTGCTCGCAAATCGAAACCGACGTTACCCAAGGCTGGGACGCTGACCGTCTCTACGAAGAAGCTCGCGCGGCCGCTGAAGACAGCGACTGGACTCGGGCGCAAGATTATTACACAAAATTGGAAAGCCGTTATCCGTTTGGCCGCTACGCCCAACAGGCACAAATTGAAAGTGCTTACGCCTATTGGCGTGACGGTGACGCCGCTCAATGCGTCCAAGCCTGTGACCGATTCCTGCGTCAATATCCCAACCACGCCAATAGTGACTATGTACTCTATCTGAAGGCGTTGGCAACGCTTAACCAACGTGACACGATCTTTACGGCGCTGCTCACGCAGGATATTTATGAGCGCGATTCTGATGCCGCTCGTACAGCTTTTGATACGTTTAAGGAATTGGTGGAACGCTTCCCGCAATCTCGCTACGCTCACGAAGCTCGTCGCCGTATGCACGAACTGGTTCTGTCTCAGGCCCACTCTGAATACAACATTGCCAAGTTCTACTACGACCGTCACGCCTACGTGGCCGCCATTGAACGCGCTCAAAATGTCGTGCGCACTTTCCAACAAACGCCCTATTCCGATGACGCTTTAAAGCTCATCCGTGATTGCTATGAACAACTCGGGGTTAAGGATTTAGAGTCTGACGTCAACCGCGTTATTGAACTCAACCAAAATCGCGAACGTTAATTTATCCGACCTTCTGATTATCAGGGGTGATTAGCCAAACCGACCAATCACCCCTTAATTTTTCTCTGCTTTTTCATCCGGTTGTATCAGACAGACAGCTTTAAAACACGGTCGAGTTCTTCCGAGGACAAATCTCCAATCCACTTCTCTCCAACATTAACGGTTAAATCCGCGAGTTCCTTTTTACTCGCCAACATCTCGTTGATCTTTTCCTCAAAGGTGCCTGCCGTCACAAAACGGTAGACTAAAACATCTCGCTTCTGACCGATTCGATAGGCTCTGTCAGTCGCTTGAGACTCAACGGCGGGATTCCACCACAGATCATAGTGAATCACGCTTGAGGCGGCTGTCAAATTCAACCCCGTTCCACCGGCTTTAAGTGACAGGATCATCACCCGAGCGGTCGGATCATTTTGGAAACGATCAACCATTTTCATGCGTTCTTTAACGCTGACCGTTCCATGTAAAAAGAGTGCTTTCTCGTTAAGGCAGTTATCGATCCAACCTTGCAGCCGTTTTCCCATTTCACGGTACTGTGTGAAGATCAAAACTTTGCGTGACACTTCAAAATTTTGACTCAATAAATCCAAAAGCATTGTGCCTTTACCGGAATCCGGAACATCTGTTTCTGTCTTCAGGTACTGAGACGGTGAATTGCAAATTTGCTTTAATGAGGTGATGAGCTTTAGTACAAGAGCCCGTCTGATTGCTTTAGCATCAATTCCCTCTTCCTTGGCTTTGGATTCAAGGGTTATTAGCCTTTGCATCATCTCTGTCAGTGTCTTTTGGTAAAGAGCGGCTTGCTCGACGGTCAATGTTGCAAACCGGTCATTAACCAACCGATCCGGCAAGTCACTGATGATCGCTTTATCAGTTTTTAAGCGTCTGAGCATAAAAGGCGCTGTCAGAGATTTAAAAGCGTCTAAGGCCTGCGGATCCCGATCACTTTCAATCGGTTTGGCAAAGGTACGTTTGAAATCTTTTTGCGTTCCCAATAGACCGGGCTGCACAAGCGAAAAAATCGACCAGTACTCACTTAAGTGGTTTTCAACCGGTGTCCCACTCATAGCGATCACGCTTTGAGCGTTTAATAACGAAAGTGACTGTGCCAGCGTAGTCAAATGATTTTTGACAGCTTGCGCCTCATCAATAACTAAAAGTCTGAGGGGCAGTGTCCTCAAAATTTCAACATCCCGACGAATAACGCCGTAAGTCGTCAGAAGTACGTCATAGTCATCTTGGTCAGGAAGCTTACGTTTATCCCCATGGTAAATAACAGCCTTTAAATGGGGTGAAAATTTACTGATCTCTCGCTCCCAATTCGTCAAAAGTGTCGTGGGAACCACAATAAGCGCTTTTTTAGTCGAAAATTGCCCGGCTTCTTTGAGAGCGGTAAGAACAGCAATCACCTGAAGCGTTTTTCCAAGCCCCATATCGTCGGCAATCAGGGACCCTAAACCTAAATGAATGTTCTTCATAAGCCATTCATAGCCGCGCTTTTGGTAGGGACGAAGCTTGGCTCTTAAATGCTTCGGCAGATTTATGGTTGGAACTTGATGAATAGCGTTAATTTGCTCTTTAAGATTTTTATCCAGCGAAACCGGCACGCCGTCGATTTCTCCGATCAGAGCCGCGCGCAACTTCTCAAGCGGAGAAATCTCCTCAGCTTTTTGAATTTTCTGTCGATATTTTTCTATCTCTTCTGGATCGACATAAATGTATTCGTCTGCCCACTCAACCACCTCTCCGACGTGAGCCACCAAGTCGGCAAATTCTTCTTCGGTCAGAACATGCTCGCCAATTGCCAAATGGTAATTGAAGTCTGTAAGCGCATCTTTGGAGAAAAAACTCTTACCTGTGCTTGCGCTTGAAACCGAAGCCGTGATCTTTGGCTTAAGAAGATTTTTGAGCGACTGCGGCATCGAGAGCGATATTCCCAGTAAAGTCAGACTTGGCGCAATCTCAAAAAGAAACGCTTTTAGTGTTTCGAGATCTAACTTAACTGTATTATTTTTTGCTTCGAGCAATTCCCCCAACAAAGGGTAATGTCCTTTGAGGGTTGTTAGGACATTAAGGGCCGCAAATCGTTCCTGCTCGTACTCTTTGCCGCGCATGAGCGTTTTTAAATCAATAGCTTTCGATTTTCCTTCTTTAGCCTTAATGCGGTAGTGAAGATTGATCGTTTTGTCTCTTGATCGAGTCAGTACAAAAATCGGATGCCATGGGAAATTAAAACTCAGATTCAGCACTCTGAGGTATTGCGCGAGCGTGTGAGAAAGTGTGCTGTTGCAATTAAAATAAACATCGGTACTCGAAGGCGAAGCAAAAAACAGACCACCTGCACTGAGTTTAAAGTCTGAAGATAAAACTCGATGCCAAAGCGTGATCGCAAAGGTTAATCCCAAGTAAGCCTTTTGCTTATCGGATCGGCACTCTAAGTCTGCGAAATCGAAAAGCGAATCAAAGTACGGTACGAAAGTTTGCAAGAAATCAGCAAAAACCGATCCCACATAAGAGTAACGGACCGCTGGCATCCAATAAATTTGGGGCCAACAATCCTCTTTGTCACTTGAGACCACCACAACCGGAATAAACGCGGCCGATTCATAAATGCGGTCAACCAGACGAAATAAAACTCTCAATGCATACAGGGGCTCAGAAAGTGTCTGACTGCATAAAGTTTCCGGCAACGACAAAAGAGTACTGATTAACCGCAAAACTTCATCGTTATCAACTCCCCTGCCTTTTTCATCGACCAACCGTATATCACGACCGTTTGATTGATCCAGAGCGATACGGTAGTGATGCCGTAAATACCTTTGCAAGTCTTTTTGAAGTTGAGTCTGGTAACGAGAAGAGAGTGAGTCTTCGTTATCGAACACTAAAAGTGCCCGCGACTTATTGGCATTGAGGCGAAGAGCCCCCATGAGCTCATGAGGGAAATTTTTTGAGTTTCCTAAAGTGAAAACAGACGGCAAAAGAGGAAATATTTTCTCACCCGTATACTCAAGGGACTTCAAGGGAAAATTGCGTAAATTAAAAGGTGATTGCCTGTTTGGAAACTCCAAATCATCAACAAATGAAGCCACCTCTTGAAGTGTAACCGCTCGATCTTCAACCGCCTCGGACGCGTTCAGTCCGGCCTGCTTGAGTTTCTCCACGAGTTGAACGCCGTGAAGGGTGAAAATTAAAAATGGATCCGAGTCGATGGCTCGTGAGAGCCAATAAATAACCGCGGCGACATGTTTACAAATCCTTGCTGAATCAGGACAGCTACAGGTGCATTGAAGATCAAAACTGTTGACAGGGAAAAGTCTCAATCCTAAGTCACTACAAATACTCGCCAATTCAATGGGGAGCTCATTATCCAGAAGTCTTGCAACAAGGTCGCTTCGAGCTCGCAGACAGTGTATGAGTTTTTCTACTTTATCAGAACTGAAGCGTTCGAGCTGAATACGGACCTCATAAGCCGTAACGCTGCCCTGAACAACGGCTTCAATGGCAAATGTTTCCGGGTTGATATCGACTTGAAGGACGTTTCCCTTATTGCAATAGGTCTTACCTCTGGGCAAGCGATTGTCATGGTCACAAGCTAAAAGCGCATTTAGCCACGCTTGTCCCCACCAGGTTAATCCATATTGTTCACGACGAGCCATCAATAAGCCTCATCCGGGTTATCTAAAAATGAATAAACCCGAGCAAATTCCTGCGTTCGAATCATGGCCGGCAGGCTTTCAAGAACGACACGACCATAACGCTTTTGCAACAGACGATTGTCGCCGAAAACAATGACTCCGAAATCATTTTCACTGCGGATTAGGCGACCGACTCCCTGGCGCAAAGTCGTAATCATTTCCGGCAGCTGATAGCTCATAAAAGGATTTTTCCCCTGATTGGCAAACCAGTCTTTCTTCGCTCGAGCCACCGGGGTGTCAAATTGAGCGAAGGGCATTTTATCGATCACGACAAGCTGAAGCGCGTCGCCTTTCATATCAACGCCTTCCCAAAAACTCATTGAACCCACCAACACCGCATTGGGCATGGACTTAAAGCGATCGAGCAATTCCGACTTCGGCGCTTCGCCCTGAACACATAAAGTGAAGTTTGCTCCCATCCTTAAGCGCAATTCATTGGCAATGGCTTCCATTGAACGGAAACTCGTGCAAAGGAAAAAAGCTCTGCCTTGCGTCTTCTGCAATAAAGGCCAGGTTGCTTCAACCAATTCATGCGCAAAATTGTCTTCAAAAACTCCCGGTAAATTTTTAGGCAGATAAAAACGAGCCTGATAAGCAAAATTAAAAGGGCTGTCCCACGTGTAGGTCTGGGTTTCTTTTGAAAGACCCAATTCGCCTAAAAAATAGGAAAAATCAGCACTGCCGTCATCTTTTCGAGTTGAAATGGTGGCGCTTGTTAATATCCAAGCGTTATGCATTTTCTCGCGGGCTTTCGCAAAAGGTTGTGCAAGCGAGAGCGGCGTATTGGAGAAAAAGACATTTTGCTCTGTTAAACGAAGCCAAAGTACGGAGGGGATTCCACCGACCGTCTTAACCGCCGAAGGATTCGTGAGCGTGACTTGCCAGTCCTGCATCCGTTTTAAAAGATCAGCAACTCTGTCTGAAAAAAGATCGCACTCCTCGTTTGAGCCTTCAAGAGATTTAAAAGTCTTGGCAATGGTGAGAACGGACTCAATCAGTTTTTCAAAAGGCTCTTTAATACTCTGGGCGAAACCTTCGATGGAATTGATTTCAATTTCTGTATCAATTTCCACCCCCAGACCCCGGTGAATAATCTGGTGAAGATTAAGGGCAGCTTTTTTTACATCAAGAAAGACATCATCCCATCGGACAACGCCTGCCGCATGAGCTTTTCCGATCAAGCGGCCTTCCTCAGAAAAATCCTGTAATTCCCAAAGCGAGAAGATGTCTGAAAAATAATTGATTCCAATATCGGGCAGCTTGTGAGCTTCATCGAGAATCACCAAGTCGGCGTCGGGTAATAACTCGGCCATGGTGTCATCTTTGAGACTGAGATCGGCCATAAAGAGATGATGATTGACAATGACAATATCGGCTTCATGAGCGCGAGCTCGGGCACGATTGACAAAACAATCGTCATAGTGCGGACACTTTGATTTACCCAAACAATTGTCTTTTGTACTCGTCACCCAGGGCCACAGCGGATCTTTTTCCGGTATCCCGGGAATATCGTTTTTATCACCGGTTGCGTCCCGCCTGGCAAAGTCAATGATTTTTTTCAAACGCTTATAACTGTCTGCTTCAGGCAAAAGACCTCGATCCACAAGCCTTTCTAAACGTTCTTTGCAGATATAGTTTCCCCGGCCTTTAAGCACAGCCACATCGGCATCGACGGCAAGCGCTGAACAAATTCGACCGACATCTTTTTCGAATAACTGATCCTGAAGTGTTTTACTGGCCGTGGAGACAATCGTTTTAGAGCGAGAAAGAATCGCGGGCACTAAATAAGCAAATGTTTTCCCTGTGCCGGTGCCGGCTTCCACGACAGCAACACCCTGCGTTTGAATAGCTTGCCCCACTGCTTGAGCAAATTGCAATTGGCTGTCACGGCGCTTGAATCCCTCAATTTGGCGACACAATGGACCGTTGGCATCAAACGCTTCGACAATGGCTTTTTCTAAGCGGGAATCCATGAACTAAAAGAGGCCCTCTTTTTGACTGTTTTCTTTCTGAAGCTTCTGAGCTTGTTCGCGTTTTTGACGTTCAGCTTCATAAGCGGCCTTTCGTGCTTCACGCTTGGCCTTTCGTTCAGCCGCTTCCTTTTGCAACTGCGCTATGCGTTCATCCTGTGCTTTAAGTTTTGCCTCATAAGCTGCCACATTGGCCTGCTCTTGTTGCTGACGAGCCGATTGCTTGGCAATTTTTTCATCGTTACTTTTAACGCTTCCCCGTTGTGCCGGCATGGAAGGTTCCTGAGCGGCCTGAGAACGACGCTCCTTGGACTTGAAAATCCGAATTTGATGATCTGCCTTACGAATCAATTGATTGGCAATACGTGTACGTTTATAAAGGACACTTTCAGCCCGTTCTATGCAATCGTTGACAAAGACCTTTTTCTGACAAAGATAGGTATGTCCCTCGCGAAGTCTTTGAATGCGCTTGAGTTCCGCTTCACCGATCGCCTTTGCCTTTTCTGCTTCCTCTAGGGTTTTAAATTCCGGATCAACATAATCCGGATCCAGAGGACTAGGTGCTACAACACCGGCTTCCCAACCGAGCTCTTCGGGGGTTACGAATTCAGCATCTTCATTGGCGGCTGCGAAAACAGAAGTCGCCAAGGCCATCATGACTAACCCGACTGTAATTTTTTTACGCATAAAAATACCTATCTACCGTTATCGCAGAAATTTTAATCAAGACTAATTGGATTTTCTTTAATTTGAACAGATGCTCACCAAAAACACTTTTTGAAAATCATGAAATAGATTTGTTTAATTTGACATTCATCAAATTTAAAGATTGTTGATTTTGTCGTTAATAATGTCGACAAAAAGAATGCAACATCAACTATCTATCTGATTAATAGATTAATTTAAGGATTAGGCAAATATACTCAAAAGTTTCGGAATGAATTCAAATTTTAAAACCTTCAATTCCGATAAATTATTTCTAATATTTTTTGCTTAGATAACTAATTTATTGATTTAACTAAACTTTTTTATCATGTCGTCGATTTTAATTTTGTCGACCTTTGTTTTCAGATCGTTTTTTTAGACATGATTAAAGATTAAACTGGCTTTGCGTAAACTGCGAGAAATCGCTTGAACCACTTAAGGAAAAATGATGAAAAAGTTTCTCGCAGCCATTGCCATGACTGCCTTAGCGGCCACCAGTGTTAACGCTGCCACTATTTTGGTAGGAACCGATGCGGGCTACGCACCCTATGAATACAAAGACCCACAGACTAACGAAATTGTGGGTTTTGATATTGATTTGATCAAAGCCATCGCCAAAGCAACCGGCAATGAAGCCAAGATTCAAAATATGCAATTTGCAGGCATTATCCCCGCCTTGCAAAGCAACATGATTGATGTGGCGGCAGCCGGCATGACAATAACCCCTGAACGTCAAAAACAAGTCACCTTCTCAGACCCTTACTATGATGTCGGCGGTCTGATTATGGCGGTTCATGCCAAAAATGTTGATAAATATAAGCACATGAATGACCTGGAAGGTAAACGCGTATGTGCTCAAATCGGTTCCACCGGCGCCTTGCTCGCAAAGGAAATCAAAGATGCAAAGCTCGTTGCCTTTGACCAAACAGGCGAAGCCTTTATGGAATTGAAAATGGGCGGCTGTGAAGCCGTCTTAGTCGATAAGATCGTCACGGAATTTTATCTCGCTCATAAAGCTGAAAAAGATATCGTTTTGGTCCCCCACCTCTATACCCATAAGCAAAATGGTTTTGCCATGGCTAAGGGCAATGAAAAGATGCATAAAATCATCAATACGGGGTTAAAGACCATCAAAGAAAATGGTGAATACGACAAGATTTACGAAAAATGGTTCGGCAAAAAGCCTGAAAAGAAATAAATAATCTAAGCCTCAATAATTAGATAGGCCGATCAAATTTTTAACGATCGGCCCTCATTTTTTTATAATATCCCCGTTTGTAGTGCCTATCAGGAAGAAAAAATGACGCGTCCTATCCGTATTGCAGTGACGGGCCCCTGCGGCTCCATCGGTTACTCCATTTTGTTTCGTATTGCATCCGGTGACCTCTTCGGTCATCAACAACCCGTTGAATTAAGACTTCTCGCTCGCAATACGCCTGAAAGTCAGGCTCGTCTGAAGGGCACGATGATGGAACTGTCCGACTGTGCCTTTCCGCTTTTAGCTGAAATGAGCGCTCATACGGACGAAAAGGACCTTTTCGACGGTGCTCAATGCGTATTCTTAATCGGCGCGCAGCCTCGTAAAGACGGTATGGACCGCTCCGATCTTCTTCGAGCCAATGGGGAAATTTTCAAACGCCAGGGCCAAGCCTTAAACGAACGAGCCTCTCGTGATGTGCGCGTTTTGGTCGTCGGCAACCCCTGTAATACGAATGCTTATATTGCCATGCGCAATGCACCGGATCTTAAACGCGAATGCTTCTCAGCCATGATGCGTTTGGACCAAAACCGCGCAATGGCCCGCGTTGCCGAAAAGCTTCAGGCACCTGTTTCCGGTGTTGAGCAAGTTTTTGTTTGGGGCAACCACAGCAACACGATGTATCCGGACATCCGTTTCTTGCGTTATAAAGGACACCGCTTGGCCGATCAATTCGATGCGCAATGGCAAGAAGAATTTATTAAAAACGTAGCAACCCGTGGCGGACAAATTATCAAAGCTCGCGGTGCATCCTCTGCTGCGTCTGCCGCAAGCGCCGCTTTAGATCATATGCGTGACTGGATTTTGGGCAGCCAAGGCAAGTGCTGCACAATGGCCGTCCCCTCTGACGGCAGTTACGGCATTCCGGAAGGTTTGGTTTTCGGCTTTCCCTGCCTGTGTCCCGGCGAAGGTCGTTATCAGATCATCAGCAATATGCCGATCACTGAAGAAGTTCGTCATCGCTTGGATGTTACCCGTGATGAACTTTTGGCTGAAGCCAATGCTGTGGCCGATTTACTTCCTTAAATGTCACCGCAAAAAATTGATCTGATCAATTATTTGAAGGGCGCCCGTTTTATCGAGCGCCCTTTAAGCGCTCCAAGCTGCGTTTTGGACACCAATGTCGTCCTGGACATATTGCTCTTTGCTGATAAAAATACGGAGTCAATTCAAAAATCACTCGCTTCAGGCCAACTTCTTGCACTCGGTCATTACGATACCCTTTATGAGTTTGCCGATGTCATTTCCCGCTCTCAATTTAAGCTAACTGAAAGTCAAATTAAAGAAAAACTTCATGCGTGGATTAAGCTGCATTGGCTTATTAATGAGCCCTTGCCAACTGAAGGTTATTGCAAAGATCACGATGATGATAAGTTTTTCAATTTGGCTCGTTTATGCTCAGCTCGGTACTTGATTTCTAAAGACAAAAAGGTGCTAAAAGCCAAAGGCAAAGCAAAACGATTCGGCTGCATCGTCATCAAGCCTGAAAATTTAAATCTCTAGGTCTTTTCTCTATTGCGAGCCTCTCCTCTTCGTGCCAAACTGTCTATGAAACTTAAACGTTGGGAGTTGGCCATGGAGTTTTTATATCGCGACAAGTTGCCTAATCCTGCGGTAATCAACGAACGAATCCGCCAGTTCAATCACATCATCCACGGCGTGAGCCAATGGCGCGAACCTCCCTTGGATACCCAGTGGCCGATCTTGGTCAAAGACAATATCGATGTTTCCGGCCTTCGAGCAACAGCGGGCAGCTACGCATTAAAGGAACTTAAAGCCGAAGACGCCTTTTGTATTAAAAAGCTTCGTGAGCACGGTGGGCTTCCGTTCGGCAAAACTTCAATGTCAGAGTTGGCCGGTTTCCTAAGTACAAAGATGCCACCTGGCTATTCAGAGTTAGGCGGCCAAGGGATCAATCCCATTGATTCGTCTCTTACACCGGGCGGCTCAAGTTCGGGTTCGTGCATATCGGTTGCTGCCGGTTTTTGCCACGCAGCCATTGGTACAGAAACTCACGGCAGTATTGTGATGCCGGCTATTGCGTGTGGAGTTGTCGGAATCAAACCCAGCGTCGGCTTGGTTTCCCGTGATGGTGTCATTCCTATCTCGCACTCCTTGGACACACCAGGAGCCATCGCTCAAAGCGTTTCTCAAGCCGCTAAACTCCTTGAGGCTATTTGTGGCACGGATCCCAATGATGTAGCGACTGAAGATTGCCCAGAAAAAATAGACTTTCAAACTGATCTCGGTGAAGATAAGAGCATTATTCGTGTAGCCCTTTTAGTGCCCGCACACAGAGCTTTTGATGCGGAAGAAAAAAGTATTCTCACTCAATTGGTTCAAGCCGCTAAAAAACAAAACATTGTTATCACCGAAATTCAAACGAAAGACGTTGAAACGTATTACAAGGTTATTTCATCGACAGAAATTCAAGGCGATTTTGATCGTTATCTGCAAAAATACGGCAATGGCAAAACGCCTGGTACGTTCAAAGATCTCGTCAAGATGTATGAAATGCGTGCTCAACACCACCCCTATGGCATGGATCGCCTAACGGATGCGCTTAAGTTTTCGAGCGATTTGAATAATCCGACTTATCGAAACGCATTGGAGCGCGGTATCGGCAATACAACACGAGCTATTGATGAAACCCTCAAGGAAACGAATGCTCAAGCCATCATTGCTGTCGGCTTTGTCCCTTGGTGGGCCGTGGCCAGGGCGCCCTATGTTGCCTTGCCGCTTGCACAGCGACACAATCACGCGATGATCGGCATCACTGTAGGCTGCAGAAGGCTTGAAGACAGAAAGGCGCTTGATATTGCAGCTCGCCTTGAAAAAGTAATTAAGGAACTTTGATAATTGAAACGCCGCATCAAGCGGCGTTTCGTCAGAGAGCTATAGCTTTGCTAAAGCACCTAAAAATTGAACGGCTACGCAAGCCACCATCACAACGACGGCCAGAGCGATTCCGATTTGCATTATGCGTTTGAACATTTAGTCCTCGCTTTCGTTTGATGGCAATACTGTATCGATTTTTTTATCGCCGGGCAACTCTTCCACATCACGCAATTTGCGCCCCATCACATTCGTTCTGGTTCTCACGCCTGCAATGGCGCTCTTAACACCATCGACTCGCTTTTCCATCGTATCGAGGGCATCGGCAAACTTCATAAATTCGGTTTTAACTTGTCCTAAAACCGTCCAGACTTCGGCGCTTCGCTTTTGAATCGCCAACGTTCTAAATCCCATCTGAAGGCTGTTGAGCAAAGCACTCAAAACCGTAGGACCGGCAACTGTTACGCGATAATTATTCTGCAAATCTTCAATCATACCCGGGCGTCTCAGACATTCTGCATAAAGTGATTCACTGGGTAAAAACATCAGAGCAAATTCCGTTGTAAAAGGAACTTCAACGTATTTATCGTGGATTTTTTTAGCTTCTGACTTAATTCTTGCCTCAAAAGCTTTAGCATGCTTTTCAGCAGCCTCCGCATCACCAATTTCACGTGCATCTTCAATTTTCTGATAGTCCTCAATCGGAAATTTGGAGTCAATCGGCAGCCATACAAATTCCCCGTCATTGGCTCCAGGCATTTTTATCGCGAACTCCACCCGATCATTGCTCTTGGGACGTGTCGCGACGTTCTCTTCGTAATGATTCGGAATAACATTGGCAAGAATCGCACCCAGCTGGACTTCTCCGAAGGTTCCTCGAGTTTTTACATTTGTGAGAACTCGTTTGAGTTCACCTACCTGTCCGGCTATGGAACGCATTTCTCCTAAACCAGTCTCCACGTCTTTCAGATGGGCCGCTACTTGTTTAAAACTCTCGGATAACCTTGCTTCCAATGTCGTTTGCAGTTTTGTTTCAACAGTTTGACGCATCATCTCCAATTTAGAATCGTTGTTGCTCTGCAAGGTTTGAAGCTGTCGATTTAATGTATCCCGAATGGCCGACAGTTCTTGATTAATGCCGGAAGATAACTGGCTAACCTGCGTTTTTAATGCCTCCCTGGCTTGCAGCTGAACCGAGGCGTTACCCTGATTCATTTTTTGAATGAGGTCAGTGAAGCCAACCATATTTTGGTTTTGTGTTTGCGTAAGGCGACTTAGTGAGTCGTTTACTTCCATACGAAGCTGAGCATTTGATTTCTGAATCGAGTCATTGACGGATTGAAGTATCCTGAGCTGATCTTCTTCACTATTTTCTTCAATTTTTTTGGCAATCACTTCTAATATTTCTTTGTCCTGCTTTTTTCCCGAAATGGCGATCCATAAAAGCACCAAGAGAAAAACACTCAATATGGCGAAAACACACCCCCAAAAACCGAGGGGAGATTGTGACATTGACTGAATAATGACTTGCATATTAAAAAGGCTCACTGTTAACAATGAGCCCTAGTATAACGATCTTAACTTCAGAATTTGAAGTTATCGATCGGATGTTCCGAAGGTTTCAACAATCATCTGAACCTGTTGGTCAAAATAAGGATTAAAAGTCAGGCGAGCATAAGGATGAGCATCACGGTTTTCAGTCCATGAACCATACCAAACATATTTGCCTTCGTGACAGTATTGGAGCAACTTTTCGACCTGTCCCCGCAGACAGAAGCGTTCCTTGCCGTTAATCCCATAGTACGGGTTCTTTGGAGAATAAACCAGTCCCAGATGAGAAAAACTTCTGATTTTATATTTAGGTAAAAAGTCTGTTAATACCGTTAAGCGCTTGTCGCTCGCAATCGTTCCATCGGGCAAATTATCACCGTACCAAACAAACTGAGAGCGAGAGTTCGTGAACTGTTTTTGCATCAACGGCAACAGTTCCTGTGTATTAACGATGCTATCGTTTTGGGCCATGAAAACCAAAACCGGTTTATCGTAGGGATAGCCTGAAACACGGCCCATGGCCGAGTCCATAGACGCTTTAAAAGTATTTAAAGCCTGCATCGGGACTGTACGATAACGAAATGGAGTCACGCCGCCAGCGGCTTCTTCGGGAGTCTTCAGCCAATCAATAAAGAGACTGACGAAAGGAACGAAATTCACCAAATTCGTTCTGACGCTTAAAGCCGGAGAAATCAGTACCAAGCCATCAACATTGGGGTTTTCATAAGCCTCATGAATGGCTAAATTTGCACCGGTTGAAAAGCCTGCCAGGTAAACCTCCTTGACATCACGGCTCATGATGCGGGTTTGCTCATCAATTAAGCGATTCCAGTCATCAAAAGTTACCTCAAGCATGTCTTCTGGCTTCGTGCCATGTCCCGGTAAGACAAGAGCTCTCACCAAAAAGCCTTTACCGGCTAAGTAATGGGCAATATCGACAAAGTTGTAAGGAGAGTCCGTAAACCCATGAATCATCAACACGCCCTTACCGTTGGGTTTAGCGGGTTTAATTTCAAACGGCAATTGATGGGTAAGTTCAACTTCATGTTGATCGGTCACATAACGCCTATGCGTGGTCATCCACTGAGTCGTTTCCTGCACATATTGATCAAAGGACTGTTGTCCTAAGGGCATCACATCTCGATCTGCACGAGGCTCAAAGGAGACACAACCAGAAATAGAGGTCGCAATGGCAACGCTGGCTGTCAGCATCAACAATCGACTTTTAAATTTTTTGTGGGTACTCATTGAATAACCTCGTTTCCTGTCAACAAGCTGATGGTACAGAAAAAACGTCAGAATTGCTCTACTGGACTTTCTTATGTTCAATCATACTTTTATAGACCAGAGCAAAGACGAAACCTAGAACGCAAAAGGTAATGCCAACCTGACAACAAGCGGCAAAGTCCATGCCATTAGCAATCATTTGTTGCATGATAATGGGCCCCATAAGACCAGCGACGGAAAAGCCGCTAAACATAATCCCATAGTTAACACCGGCGTGCTTGGCACCGAAACGGTCAGCGGTAAAACCCGGATAGATGGACATAAAAGTGCCAAACGAAATGCCAATCAATATACAGCCGCAATAAAATAAGATGTAGTCTCCTTGTCCCGAGTTCATTAAAACGATTAAACCCAGTGCAGCAAAAATAAGTCCAAACATTAACACGCCGATTCGCCCCAATTTGTCGGACAAAGTTCCGGCAACCAAGCGTCCAGCCATATTGAAAAAAGCGATGGTTGAGACAGCTGCCGCCGCGCTTGTCGCATTCATGCCGATTTCGTTTTGAGCAATACTGGCTGCTTGCGACAAAATCATCATCGCACTGACGGCCCCGCACATTAATAATGCAATCATCGGCCAGAAAATCGGGCTGGCCAACATCTGTCGCCACGTCAACCCGGTTACAGCAATACACGTTTTCTCATCACCATGTTTTTTGAGCGGATTGAAATCCTCTGGGCAACGTTCACAAAAGTAACCGCAGAACATAATCACTAAGGCAAAAACCGTCCCTAATATGACAAACGTATTCATAATGCCGTAGTGTTGGGTCAAAACTTGGGCAATCGGTGGAACAATCACAGAGCTAAATCCATAAACAGCCGTTACTAAACCACCGGCAAATCCCCGCTTATCAGGGAAATATTTGATGGCTGTGCTAATTCCTGCCCCGTAGGCCAGTCCGAGCCCTAAACCGAATAACAAGCCGTATCCGATAACAATCTGTGTCACCGACGTTGCCCAACCGCAAAAACACAGCCCTAAACCAATCAAAAGTCCGCCGGTAATGATGACCAATCGAGGTCCATAACGATCATTAAAAGCTCCACCCAGAATCATAGGGATAGGACCGACACTGTTGGCCACACCAAAAGCTATCGCTAAATCAGCTGCGGAAATCAAATGACCTGTGATGACTGTGAGCTCCTGAGCCGCTGCCGCAGAAAGAACACTCCATGCATAAATCGAACCCGCACACAAGTTGATACAACAAATCAGAATCAAAATGATCCAACGCTTAGTGGAGACATCCATACGTGCCATTTATTTAACCTCTGAGGTATTTAATTTGATGAATTTTCAACAAATGACCAAATTAATTGATTAATTTAATTTCTTCTAATAAGAACATTTCAATTAAAAGCCAGCATTAGGGATTATCAGAATTAGAAATAAGGAAATAAAGGCAAATAAAACAAAACTTTCTTGACTTTTTGGCAACTCTATAGAAATACTAAGGAGTATTACCGAGAAGAAATAAAAAAAGATAAAAAAAAGCCAAACGCAAAAACGTTTGGTTCGATGTGATTGGCGGAAGGGGTGGGATTCGAACCCACGAACGCTTGCGCGTCGGCAGTTTTCAAGACTGCTGCATTCAACCACTCTGCCACCCTTCCAAGAGGTGAGAGCGCTATTGTATAGAAAATTGCGTTTTGAAACAAGAGAAATAACATTCAGATGCCCCCTTAGATGAGAAAATCATTAATATTGTCCTGTTATTTGAATGGAGAGAAAAATGGTCAACGAAATCACTCATGATCAAGTCCAAGAAATCATCCAATCTCACGATTTCTGTATTGTGAATTTCGGAGCCCCTTGGTGTATTGATTGCCGGCGTGCAGCACCTTTTTATAAAAAATTCTCTGAAGAATTCACTGATGTCTATTTCACTCATGTTGATGTCGGTGATCGTGATGGAGAACTGCGAGAACAGCTTCGCGGCCAATACGGTGTCGGTCATATTCCGACAATGATCTTCTACAAAAACGGAACAGAAGTGGACCGTATTGTAGAAGTTCAGACGCCGAGTGAATTGAAGAAATTTATTGAACGTTGCAAAGCTTAAAAATTTTTTAGTGTCGGGGCTTGAAATTTACAGAAGTCACAGTATAATTTCGGGCTTACGACACATCACCACGGAAGGGTGGCAGAGTGGTTGAATGTACCGCCCTGGAAAGGCGGCGTACGGTTATCCGTACCGAGGGTTCGAATCCCTCCCCTTCCGCCAGTTGTACAGATCCCAGACTTCGGTAGTTTGGGATTTTTGCCGTCTGCTGCTTACTTCTCTTCATTTTTCGCTTGAATCCCCTCTTAGCAAAGTATAAGATGGCCTCACCTTAGCATTTGCACAAAAGAGCTGAATGAAAAACTGAGGTTAAAATGATCAGCCCTAAATCCGTTACCGGCGCGACCCTCATCGGCCTTATTGCTCCCTTCATGTGGGGAGCAAGCGTATCACTTGTAAGAACCATCGCAGAAAATTTCGGCATTGCTCAAGGTCAGTGCCTGTTATATATTGTGGCCGCCACGGCCCTATTCTTTCTCATCGGTTTCCCAAAATTTGACCGTATTCCTTGGCAATACAAAACAATTGGCTTAGCAACTGCCAACCTCTCAAGCATCACTTTTTGCTTATCGCTTTATTTTTCCAACGGCGGCACCCAAACGATGGAAGTTGGCATGGTCAATTACCTTTGGCCAACGCTCACCATCGTGTTTGCCATCCTTTTTAACGGGCAAAAAGCCCGTTGGTGGATTGCACCGGGGGCACTTTTGAGCTTTTGCGGCATTTACTGGATTTTGGGCAACGGTCATATCGCCGTTGACGCCTTCATTGAACACATCAAAATCAACCCTATCAGCTATTTTCTCGCCCTAATGGCTGCCGTAACATGGGCCGGCTTTTCTTCCATGACTCGCGCCTGGTCAAAGGGAGAAAACATGAGTACCGTGATTTTTATTTTTGACATTATTATCTTCGGTGCATTCTGGGCGATGGGCGTTGGCGGCAGTCCGGTCATCACCGGGTTCGGTGTCTTAAGCGTCATTTTGGGAGGATTAGCGATGGGAGTTGCCTATGCCTCTTGGACTCATGGGATGAGTTACGGCAACATCACTGTTTTAGCCATCGCATCGTATTTCACGCCGGTCCTTTCCTGCCTTTTCGCTTCCGTTTGGATTGGTGCCGAATTGACAGCAGCCTTCTGGCAAGGTGTAGCATTGGTCGTGACAGGTTCACTTATTTGTTGGCACGCTACCCGCAGTCCTTCAATTAAACACTCATGACCGAAAAGAACGATAAAAAAGAACCCGAAACAAAAGAGCCGATGTCTTTTGCAGAAGGCATCGGCCGAATGCTGGCCATGATGATGCTTTTGCTCAGAGCCTTAGCTATCGGTGTTATTTGTTATTTCATCTACCGATTCATTGAGCCTTTGCTGCACTGACTAGCGGAAAAAACGCAACCTCAGAGCATTTAAAACGACTGACGTTGAAGAAAGTGCCATTGCTGTGCCGCCAATCATCGGCGAGAGCATCGGGCCACCCCACAATGCGTGAAGTACCCCCATCGCCACCGGGATTCCAAGGATGTTGTACCCAAAGGCCCAGCCTAAATTCTGATAAATATTTCTCAAAGCCGCCTTTGATAGGCGCAAAGCCGTCAGCACCGATTGTAATCCATGGCGCATCAAAATGACATCACCCGCCTGAGCACTTACATCTACCCCATCGGCTACAGCAAAACCGACATCAGCTTGAGCCAATGCAGGGGCATCATTTAAACCGTCTCCGACCATCGCCACTTTAAGCCCCTTATCCTGTAATTCACGGATAATCCTCGCCTTATCCTGAGGAAGAGCCTCACCATAGACCTCATCAATTCCCAATTCATCGGCGATTTTGCGAGCAGTCCTTTTATTGTCGCCGCTTATCATCAATGTCCGAACACCTAACTGTCTCAAAGCCTTAAGAACTTTGTTTGATTCTGGTCTCACGGTGTCAGCCACACCAATTACAGCAGCAAGTTTTCCATCAACGGACAAAAGCAGCGGTGTCCTCGCAAGCGAGCTCATGCGTGCCAACGCCTCTTTTGCCACCGTGATGTCAACGGATTGCTGAAGCATCAAACTGGCATTACCTAACGCAACGTTTTTCCCATTAATATTTCCTGTCAAGCCTAAACCCGGCAGGACCACAGGCTGAATCGCCGTGATGTCCGAATGATTGGAAGCCATGATGGCCTTGGCAATAGGATGTTCAGATCTGGCTTCTAAATTGGCTGCCAACGCTAAAACCTGTTCTTTCTCATACCCATCAAACGTAATCGTATCCACGACCTTCGGTTGCCCTAAGGTAAGTGTTCCTGTTTTATCAAAAGCAATGACATCGACTTTTCCGGCCAACTCTAATGCGACAGCATTTTTAATCAGCACACCTAATTGAGCGCCTCTGGCTGTGGCAACCATAATTGAGGTCGGAGTCGCGAGACCCATGGCACAGGGGCAAGCAATCACCAATACCGATATCATGGCTTTGATCGCAAGCGAGATCGGTTCATCAGAAAAAATTGCCCAAGCGCAAAAAGTCAACACCGATAAAACCATGACTGTGGGGACAAAATAAAAACTGACCCGATCGGCTAAGGCGGCAACAGGCGCTTTTGAACTTTGCGCGCTTCTAACTAATCGAATAATTTGGGCCAACGTCGTATCGTTACCTAAATGGGTGATTTCGATTATGAGTGGATGTGTTCCATTAAGACTGCCCGCAATGACTTCAGATTTCTCTTTCACTGCAACAGGGATAGATTCTCCTGTGAGGAGTGATTGATCAACCTCACTTGTGCCTTCAATGACAACGCCATCAACTGGGATTCTTTCTCCGGGTTGAACCAATACTTTGTCACCAATTTCAAGTTCAGAGAGTTTGACGACTCTTGAGTCTCCGTTTTCGTACTTTCTTGCTGTCTGAGGGACAAGCTTCATCAAAGAACCGATCGCGTCACCCGCTTTACGCTTTGACTTGGCCTCCATGTATTGACCGATTGAAATCATGGCAATGAGCACGCCGCACGACTCAAAGTAAAGGTTCATCGCATAGGTCGAGTCTCCGACCAAAATCATGATGAAAGAAAACAACGAGTAAACAAAAGCGGCACCCGTGCCCACCGCAACTAAGCTATCCATATTGGGGGCACCTTGGATGAGATTACTGAAACCATCTTTATAGAAATGCTTGCCCAAATACATAATGGGCATAACCAATAGGAGCTGAATAATGGCAAAAGCGATGGGAGAAACTTCAGGAGTCAAAAAAGTCGGCAAAGGCAAACCGATCATGTGGCCCATCGAGACATACAAGAGCAAAAGTGCCAAGATAATCATCGGGGGAAGCGATTTGAACTGATTACGCAGACTCTGAGCAGATAGCTCATTTTCTTTTTGCCATTCTTGAACCAAGTCCTCCCCTTCAGTGAGCTTGGCTCCAAAATTAATTTTTTCAATTCTGGCAATAACGGCCTTTACCCCTTCAGTTTTACCGATACCATCCTTTAAAACGACTTGCGCGCGGTTAGTCGGCAAACTGACACTCACCGAGTCAACTTCTGCCATTTTTGAGACCACCCGTTCGATTCTTGACGAGCAGGCAGCACAGTGCATACCCGTTATCGCCAATTCAAATTTGATCTTAGACATAATTTCTCCAAATCAGATGGTCACACTCTATACCCTATAGCTACTATAGGGTGCAAGATATTAATAGACCCTATAATGAGAACATCTCTCATTATGGTAACACTTCTAAAGGAGTCGAATGATGAACAAATTAAAAGTTGATGGGATGCATTGCCAAAACTGTGTAAAAGCCGTCACAGAAGCGGTCAGTGCCCTGCCCGGCGCCAAAGGCGTTCAAGTGAGCCTTGAAAAAGGAGAAGTCACTTGGGAAGAAATGGGTGTGGAAATTGGAAAGGTTAAAGAAGCCATTGAAGACATCGGCTTTGATGCGTCAGTGCCGACATGTTGCTGCGCTCATAAGTAAAAGAACTTTATCCTTTCAAAGATAAACCCGCTGTTGGCACAATGCCATAAACAGCGGGTTTTCTCATTGGGCTATAAGCCTGAGATTAGTAGTTTTCAGCCTTACGTTGGAAGTAAGCTTTAGCGTGAGCGCAGACCGGGCAAACTTCAGGTGCTTGCTTGCCGATCACAATGTGACCGCAGTTAGAGCATTGCCACATCGTATCGCCTTCAGACGAGAAGACCATACCACCCTTAACACGTTCAAGAAGCTTCAAATAGCGAGCTTCGTGTTCTTTTTCGATGGCACCGACCCCTTCAAACAAGAAGGCGATTTCTTCGAAACCTTCTTCACGAGCTTCGCGGGCCATACGGTCATACATATCGGTCCATTCGAAGTTTTCACCGTTAGCGGCATCTTGAAGGTTCACTTCTGTTGTGGGGACTGCACCACCGTGCAAGAGCTTAAACCAAAGCTTGGCGTGTTCTTGTTCGTTCTTAGCGGTTTCTTCAAAAATCTGAGCGATTTGAACATAGCCGTCTTTCTTAGCTTGGCTTGCGTAGTACGTGTACTTATTGCGGGCTTGAGATTCACCGGCAAAAGCTTCCATCAAATTCTTTTCGGTCTTGGTGCCTTTTAAATCCATTTCTTTCTCCTTAATGAAAAGAGGACTTTTTGTTCCTGAACCAATAGTAAAGGGTTTAGATATTTTTTTCTTGACAATAAATCAACATTCTATGAATGTCATAGAAAATAGACTAGGAGGAAGGAAAAAAGGCAACAAAAAAGGAACCCGAAGGTTCCCCGCAGAAAACTTGGTGCGCCGGGTAGGATTCGAACCCGCGACCCCCTGGTTCGTAGCCAGGTACTCTATCCAACTGAGCTACCGGCGCACTTGAAGAGGTGTATTTTAATCAATAATTTGAAAAAATCAATATGGGGATAATACTACTAAAGGCTAAAATTTCCAAAATAATCAATAAATTAGAAGATTCTAAATTTATCAAACCAAAAGTCTCTTTTAAAATCAACTAGTTAAGAGGTTATCTATTAAAAAATAACAAAATATTGTGTAATGGCAAAAGCTGATTAAAAAATATGCGCCCATCTAGTCAATTTCACCTATGATAGAAGGCTGAGAGCAAATGCTCCCCCTGCTTGTGTGTTGTCTGTAAGGACACATGGGAAGCAATCGTTTTACAAATGAGGAGTTGTATATGCAATTGAAACATACTTTGTTGGCCACTGCCTTAGTGGCTGCCAGCGCCACCGCCATGGCTTTGCCGAACGTTGAAGTTTTGGCTACGGGCGGTACGATCGCTGGTGCCGGCCAATCGGCCACGGGTACGGCTTATACCGCCGGTAAAGTCTCCGTGAACCATTTGGTCGCTGCAGTCCCCGCTTTGGCTGAAGTGGCAAATGTCATTCCGAAGCAAGTCGTTCAAATCGGTTCTCAAGATATGACCGATGATGTGTGGCTCAAGCTCGTGAAGACGATCAATGAAGACTGCAACAAGGTTGATGGTTTCGTTGTCACGCACGGTACGGACACGATGGAAGAAACGGCCTATTTTGTTCACTTGACTGCCAAGTGCACGAAGCCGATCGTTTTCGTCGGCGCCATGTTGCCCTCCACCGGTTTGTCTGCTGACGGTCCGAAGAACTTGTACAACGCCGTTGTGGTTGCCGCTTCCAAGGAAGCCGCTAACCGCGGTGCCATGGTTGCCATGGACGACAAGATCATCGGTGCTCGCGACGTGATCAAGACCAACACGACCGCTGTGGAAACCTTCCAAGGCGCTAACTTCGGTACGATGGGCTATGTCTTCAACTCCAAGGTGCATTTCGGCAATACGCCCGCAACGCCCCATACCACGAAGACCCCGTTTGACGTTTCCAAGCTGACGTCTTTGCCGAAGGTTGGTATCGTTTACAACTACTCCAACGTTCCTGCTGAACCGCTTCAAGCTTTGTTGAAGGCCGGCTACAAGGGTATCGTGACCGCTGGTGTCGGTAACGGTAACATCCACAAGAACTTGTTCCCGATCCTTGAAAAGGCTGCTAAGGACGGCGTAGTCGTCGTTCGTTCTTCTCGTGTCCCGACAGGCTCTGCCACGAAGGATGCTGAAATCAACGACGCTAAGTACGGTTTCGTTGCCGGTCAATACCTCAACCCGCAAAAGGCTCGCGTGTTGTTGCAATTGGCTTTGACGAAGACCAGCGATCCGAAGAAGATTCAAGAATACTTCGACAAGTACTAAGATCGACGGTTGAAACTCTCTAAGAGTTTCGAGTAGCTTCGATTAACCCCGGTCAGAAATGATCGGGGTTTTGTTTTGCTTTAAAATTCGGCTTCTATGACTGAAAACTATATCGGACGCTTTGCGCCTTCCCCCACCGGCTTATTGCATGCGGGCAGCCTTGTTGCGGCTCTCGCAAGTTTTATTGACGCTAAAGCCCATCATGGAAAATGGCTCATCCGTATTGAAGACGTTGATCAAACACGTTGCAAAAAAGAATGGGCTGAGGGCATTTTGTCAGTCCTCGATCGACTTGAAATGAAAAGCGACGGCCCCATTCTGTGGCAAAGTCAAAGAACTGATCGCTATTTGGAAGTCATTGATCAGCTGATTGCTCAGAAAAAAGTCTATGGCTGCTCCTGTACCCGTCACACAATTGAAGAAGAGAACGTGCGTTTAGGCGCCCCCCTTAATCATTATCCGGGAACCTGTCGCCAAGGCCCTCACGGAACGATTCGCTCATGGCGATTTTTAACCAATGACACCCCCATCACCTTTACCGATCGCTGGAGCGGCCACTACAGCCAAAATGTTGAAAAAGAGGTGGGCGACTTTGTGGTAAAAAGAGCTGACGGTTTATTTGCTTACCAATTAGCCGTTGTTATTGATGACCACGACAGCGGTGTCACCGATATCGTGCGCGGAGCAGATCTCATTGACAATACTCCCCGTCAATTAGCGATTTACCGCGCTTTGGGTTGGAAAGAGCCAACCTATATGCACATTCCTTTGGTTCTGAACGATCGTCACGAAAAACTCAGTAAACAAGGCGGAGCACGCCCCCTTAGTGAAAATCTTTTAGAAGAACTTAACCATGCCTGGCATCATCTTGGCTTTGCACCGATTTCCGCCAAGAATCCGACTGACTTTTACAGCCAAGCTATTCCTCTTTGGCAAAATCGATTCCGGATAACAAAATAGCCCAGGCATCAACCTAGGCTATTTTAAGAAACTTGGAGCGGGAAACGAGTCTCGAACTCGCGACCTCAACCTTGGCAAGGTTGCGCTCTACCAACTGAGCTATTCCCGCGACAGGTTGAGTATTTTAATGAACCTTTTTGGAAATGCAAGTCTTTTTGTCATTTTTTTGATTTTTTTCTTTTTGACAACGCTGCGCCCTCTGCTAAACCTCAGCAACAAGGTCCTTTGAGCGTTTATACAAAGCTGTCTTAACGAGTTCATTCCAAGTGGGAGCTTCTCCCTTGGGAGACAATCGCTTGACTCTTTCCGCTCTTTCTGCTGTGTCTTCAAACTTAAGCGATGCCAATAGCTGATCTGAGGCTTCAAAATCGTTGCATTGGATCAACATGTCACAGCCGGCTTGAAGCGCCGCATAGGCTCTTTGCGCGACGTCGCCCACACCGACGGCTCCTTTCATGGAAAGATCGTCAGAAAAGACTACACCGGTAAAGTGCAATTCTTCCCGTAAAACCTTTTTGAGCCAATGCTCAGAAAAACCAGCCGGGTGTGAGTCGACCTGCGGATAGAGCACGTGGGCTGCCATCACAGAGTCCAGTGCCTGTCCCATCCATCGATAAGGTTTAAGATCAGCAAAAAGCAACCGCTCATACGGACGGTCATCGACGGGCAACTCCAGATGGCTGTCCGCGATCACCCAGCCGTGACCCGGGAAATGTTTACCGCAATTACTCATGCCGGCTAAACGCAACCCTTGCACTACAGCCAAAGCCAATTGCGTCACAACATTGGGATTATTTGAAAAGGCGCGTTCGCCAATAATCTTTGAACGACCAAAATTAATATCCAAGCAGGGAGCAAAAGTGAAATCCACTCCGCAGGCTCGAAGTTCTGCTGCCATCACATAACCGCAGGCCATGGCTGCCAACAACGTGTTTTCCGGTTCATCAATCCACTTTTCGCCCAATTTTGCCATGGCAGGAATCTTGGTAAACCCCTCTTGAAAGCGCTGCACACGTCCGCCTTCATGATCAACGGCAATGAGTAAACCGGGCTTGACCGCATGAATGGCCGCACAAAGTTCTGTGAGCTGCTCACGATCGCGGTAGTTTCTTGTAAACAAAATCACCATTCCAACCAATGGATCGGCAATCCTTCGAACATCATCTTTTGTAAGCGCGGTTCCTTCAATATCCAATACAAGCGGTCCCATCACAAACTCCTTCACGATCTCTGTTCAGCAACGGCAAATGCTGCCACTACACTTTTTTCATCGGTAATTGAAACATGAACAAAAAGGCCCTCCTGCATCAATCGCTCCTTAAGCGGGTCCTTAAAGAGCATCAAAGGTGCGCCCTTGGCGTTATGCATAACTTCCATAGACTGGAAGGTTACATCTTCAGCAATACCGGTTCCAAGCGCTTTAGAAACTGCCTCCTTTACTGCCCAACGGGATGCAACAAAGGCCAAGGCATGCAAGTCACCAAGCGCTTTACGTTTTCTGTAAAGCGGCCGTTCATTTTCGGTAAGAAGCCGCTCAACAAAGCGCTCACCGTGCTTACTTAACACATCGGCCACACGGCTTACTTCCACCACATCACAACCGATTCCTCTAATCACGTTATTTCCTTTAGAGCCTTTTTAATTCTTCAAATATCCGACGGGTATTAAGGGGCTTATCACCCGCGTAATGGGTAATCATCCGTCTCATGAGTTGTTTGGCAAAAGTTAGTGTTTCCTTGGAACGAAAGTCCCGGTCATGAAGTTTGCGAATCATCTCCGAGGGGATGACAAGATGACGATTCGTTTCAATCACTTCTTCATTCCAAGGCTTTAATTCCTCTCCGTCCCAATACCAAGGCTCGCCGGTTACGGGTAGACCGTAGCCTAAACTCTCCATCAGTTCCAACTCAAAAGTTCTGAGAGCGACTTCATGATTGCAATCGGCATCGGCCAACTTTTCCAAGACTCGCACATAAGAGCCGAATAATTCGCTCATCTCATCTTCTCTGGCCAAAAGTCTCACAAGTAGCTCATTGACATAAAAAGCTGAGAAAAGGGCATCGCCCTCAATCGGAAAAAAGCCACCCAACCACTGGGCCCTTAGCAGATTTTTGACTTCATTTTGCCCGGAAAAGCCAATTTTCAACGGGGAAAAGGGGGTAAGAAGCCCTCGGAAGTGACTGCCCGGTCGTTTGGCCCCGCGAGCAACGGCCACCACTTTGCCATGATGCAAAGTGAAAAATTCGACAAGTAGGCTTGTCTCCTTCCAATTCCAGCTCTGAAGCACAAAGGCCGCGTCATCACTGTTGACGCGGCGCTCTTTGTTTTCCTTGGATGGTACTTCAGACATTACTCGTATCCCAAGCTCTTAAGTGCCCGGGCATCATCATTCCAACCCTTTCTCACGCGGACCCAGACTTCAAGGTAAACGTTTTTACCGAGCATCTCACCGATATCCGCGCGAGCCAGGCGCGAGATCTCACGCAATTTTTCACCCTGCGCTCCGATCACAATTCCCTTATGAGCTTCGCGCTCAACGATAAGCGTTGCAATAATTTCTGCCCGCTTGTCGTCTTCAACCCACTTATCAATCGTTACCGCGATTCCATAAGGCAACTCATCGCCTAAAAGTCGGAAGGCTTTCTCACGAATGATTTCCGCGGCTAAAAAGCGCGGTGATTTATCGGTATAAATATCCGGATCAAAGAAAGGCGGATTTTCAGGCAAAAGTTTTTCAATCTCCGCCATCAATTCGGATACTTGTTTTCCTTTTTCAGCGCAAACAGGAACAATCGCGGCAAAGGGGAATTTTTGCATGGATTGCGCCATCAAAGGCAACAGCGCATCACGCTCCTTCATCAAATCCACTTTATTGATAGCCAAAATGACGTTTTTAGCTTCAGGATTAATCAGTTCCAAGACCTTTTCATCCGCTGGTTTCCAGCCGCCGCTTTCAATCACAAGCACCACGGCATCGGTTTCACCCAGTGTGCTTCTGACAGAGCGATTCATACCGCGAATAAGGGCATTGCCGTACTTGGTCTGAAACCCCGGCGTGTCCACAAAAACAAACTGTGCCCGCTCATTCGTCACGACGCCCAAAACACGGTTGCGTGTTGTTTGTGGCTTTTTGGACGTAATACTCACCTTCTCGCCGATGATGGTATTGATAAGCGTGCTTTTGCCAACATTCGGGCGGCCCACAACGGCAATGTAGCCGCAACGGAAATTTTCCGGTACTTGAGGCATCTTAGTGATCCCCCTTTTTCTTGTTATGGAAATGCTGTTCAGCCAATTCGTAGGCGATTTTGGCTGCCGCCTGCTCGGCTGAGCGGCGACTCTTGCCAGTCCCCTTCACACAAATAGCCAACTTTTTAACTTCACACTGACAATCAAATGTTTGATCATGCGCGGCACCGCGGATATCAACCACTGTGTATTCGGGCAATCCTAAATGATGAGCCTGCAAGAATTCCTGCAATAGCGTTTTAGCGTCTTTACCCATGCGCTCCGGCGTGAGCTTACTTAAAACCGGCTCATAAAGTTTCAGAATCACGGCTTTAGCCGTATCAAAACCGCTTTCAGTCATGATAGCGCCGAAAATGGCTTCCATCGCATCTGACTGAATGGACGGACGGTGGGCTCCGCCCGTCTTCATTTCACCTTCACCTAGGCGAAGATAATCGGATAAAACCAAACGATTGGCAATTTCAGCCAAAGCATCCTGGCATACCAAGTTCGCGCGAACGCGTGAAAGAGATCCCTCGTTGAAATGAGCGTCTCGTAAAAAGAGGGCTTGACCAATCACACAATTTAAAACGGAATCGCCTAAAAATTCGAGTCTCTCGTTATTTTCTGCTCCAAATGAGCGATGTGTGACGGCACGCTGCAGAAGTTTGCGGTTTGTGAAGCGGTAACCAATTTTTTCTTCAAGGCTTTCTAAGGGCAACATCTCCGATCTCCTATTGAATGGAGCCGATGCGGCCCATGTCACTGATATTTAACCAGATGAAAAAGGCTCGGCCAACAATATCTTCACGCGGCACAAAACCCCAGAAGCGGCTATCAGCAGAATTGTCGCGATTGTCGCCCATCATGAAGTAATGACCTTCGGGGACTTTGCAGACCACATCTCCCATGTTGTAGAGACAGTGATTCAAACCATTGTGGCCTTGAACCGGGCGAGCCATGGAAGGCATCTTGTCATTTTCAAGGATCTTGTGTTTGACACCATTCAAGTTTTCATCAAATTGGTCTAAATCCGTGTAGGTTTCCTTATCAAAGAAAGAGCCGTCGGGCGTTGTTTGTTGAAGCTCGCCGTTGATATACAGCTGCTTGTCGACATAACGGATTTCGTCACCGGGCAAACCGATCACGCGCTTGATAAAGTCGACGTTTTTATCCAACGGATATTTAAAGACAACAATGTCACCGCGCTTGGGAGCCGTGCCTTCGGTAATGGCAAAATTGAAGACCGGGAAGCGTAAACCGTACTCGTACTTGTTGACGAGAATAAAGTCCCCCGCGTGCAAAGTCGGCAGCATTGATCCGGAAGGAATACGGAAAGGTTCCGCAAGGAAAGAGCGCAAAATAAAAACAAACAGAATAACCGGGAAAAAACCGCCCGTATATTCAATCCATTTGGGTTGGGCGCTGAGTTTTTGATAAATGCTCTGAGCCTCACCGATAACACTCATCTCACCTTGATCAATGGCTTGGCGATTCAGCTCAGAGAAACGGTCAGCCTCTTCCTTGGCACGAAGCAAACGTTTCGGGCGCCACAAGAAACGGTCCAAACACCAAATAATACCGGTGCCCACCGTCAATAACATCAAAATTAAAGAAAAATTCATTTCAGCCCCCGATTATTTGTCATCCACTTGCAAAATGGCAAGGAATGCTTCCTGAGGAATTTCAACCGTACCCACTTGTTTCATGCGCTTCTTACCCGCCTTTTGTTTTTCCAAAAGCTTTCTCTTACGAGTAATGTCGCCGCCATAACACTTGGCGAGCACATTCTTTCTGAGCGCCTTCACGTTTTCACGGGCAATAATGTTGGCGCCGATGGCTGCCTGAATGGCAACGTCATACATCTGGCGCGGGATGAGCGAGCGAAGACGCGTAACGATTTCACGACCGCGGGCGACAGAATTGGCGCGATGGATAATGGATGAAAGCGCATCCACGCGATCACCGTTAATAAGCATGTCAACCTTTACGACGTCAGCCGCACGGTACTCTTTGAATTCGTAGTCCATGGACGCGTAACCACGCGTCAACGACTTTAAGCGATCAAAGAAGTCGAGCACAATTTCTGCCAACGGCAAATCGTACGTCAAGTGCACCTGACGGCCATGATAGGCCAAGTTGGTCTGAACACCGCGTTTTTCATTACAAAGCTTCATCACGGGACCGACATAATCACTAGGGACGAAGATCGTCACCGTGTCAATCGGCTCACGGATTTCTGCAATTTTGTCAGGCGTGGGCAGCTTGGAAGGATTTTCAACTTGGATCACTTCACCGTCTGTCTTGAGCACTTCATAGACAACCGAGGGAGCCGTGGTAATCAGGTCCATGTTGAATTCGCGCTCCAGGCGCTCCTGCACAATGTCCATATGCAAAAGACCTAAAAAACCCGCCCGGAAACCAAAGCCCAACGCTTGCGAAACTTCAGGCTCAAATTGCAAAGCCGCGTCGTTTAACTGCAACTTCGTTAAAGCATCTCTAAGGGCTTCGTATTGGTTCGATTCAACCGGATAAAGTCCAGCAAAGACCTGAGGCTTAACTTGTTTAAAGCCGGGCAACGGCTCTTTGGCCATCTTATTGGCTAAGGTGATCGTATCACCAACCTTGGCGTCTCGAAGTTCTTTGACACCCGCAATGACAAAACCCACTTCTCCGGCAGACAGCCTTTCGCATTGAGTGGATTTCGGTGTGAATTTACCTACCTGTTCAACTAAGTGGGTGGCGCCTGTGGCCATCAGGTAAATCTTGTCTTTAGGCTTAATCGTGCCATTGACAACACGCACAAGCATCACAACGCCTACGTAGTTATCAAACCAGCTGTCAATAATCAACGCTTGCAACGGATCCGTGTCGCTTCCCTTCGGAGCCGGCACATCGCGAACAATGCGCTCAAGGATATCTTCAACACCCATGCCGGTTTTAGCTGAGCACGGGATGGCATCGGTTGCATCAATGCCGATCACATCCTCGATTTCTTCTTTGGCGGCATCGGGATTGGCAGAGTTGAGGTCCATCTTATTGAGAACCGGAATAACTTCCACACCCAAATCAATGGCGGTGTAGCAGTTGGCTACCGTCTGAGCCTCAACGCCTTGCGTGGCGTCCACCACTAAAAGCGCGCCTTCGCAGGCGCTAAGCGACCGAGAGACTTCGTAAGAAAAGTCCACGTGCCCCGGGGTATCAATGAGATTGAGCTCATAGACCTGACCATCTTTGGCCTTATATTTAAGCGCAGCCGTTTGGGCTTTAATGGTAATGCCGCGTTCTTTTTCAAGATCCATGGAGTCCAAAACCTGGGACTCCATTTCACGGTCAGACAACCCGCCGCAGCGCTGAATCAGTCTGTCAGCAAGCGTCGATTTACCATGGTCAATGTGAGCAATAATGGAAAAATTGCGAATATTTTGCATTAGTCGAATGTAAAAACGTTAAAAATACGCATTCGGACCAATGGGAAAACCGGCTAGAAAAACTGCCTTTCCCTTTATTCCGAAACCAGGCCATTGTAACACGTCAACATGTTCTTTTAATGAAGAAAATGCCGAGAATTCAAAGAACTCCCGGCATCTTTATCTACGGAAAAATTTCTTACATTATTCTTACATTAGAACACGTAACGAGCTCCGACAGAATAATGATAAGACTCTGCATATTCACTGCCGCTTGCTCTATCCAAAGAACCATAAACGTAGAAGTTCCTAGAGGGGTTCAATTGAAGGCCAATACCGTAACTGATCCACGTTTCATCCAAGTCATTGGAGAACTTCAATGCAGAAGTCATACCCGGAGCCTGAGCAGTGAAATCATTATTTCCTAAGAAATCGTGATTAACTGAAGCATGGGCATAGATTATGCCGGCATCCTTGGGGAAGGCTGCTCCAAGGCGAGTACCTAAACGGCCCACCAAGGATTGGAAGTCGTCTTGTTCAACCTTCACCCCATTAGAAGCAGTGTAGTCATCACCTAAGACATATCCGTAAGCCAATTCAGCCTGAGGTTCAACGAAGAAGACATCGGAAAGTTTCCAGTGATAGCCGACTTCAGTTGATAATCCAAAGGCCGTATTGTCATAAGAGCCATCGAAAGCTTCTACATTGACTCCGCTTGAAGCATACAAATCCGTTGACATGCGGCCCACTCGGCCAATCACGTCAATGTAGCCGCCGCAGTCAAAGAATCCGCTCGCGTAAGCCGATAACATGTAGCTTTCGGAATCACCGTTGCCGTTGGAAAAATCAGCATCCATATTGGTATAGCTGAAAGCTCCGCCGACAATCCAGTTGCTACCTACTGTAGCATCGGCACCCACTTGAATGCTATTGGTTTTGATCGTTGAATCAATGGAATCACTCAATCTGCTCTTGGCTCCATAGACGCGAGCCCAGCCGCCAGCCTTATTGAGGTTATCACGCACTTCACCTAAGCGCTGAGACAAACGATTGTTTTCTAAGCGGAATTGAACCAAAGTTGAAGCATTCATTTGTTCAAGAGCTTTCATGGCCGTATTTTCTTGGACAGCGTGAGAGCCGTCTGCGAGCTCTACAATGGCACCGCGAACTTTACCTGCCTGAGCTCCGGTCGTTGCACCATCTGCGTTGATGAAATTAAGCGCATCAGCTCCGTATCGATCGTTTAAATCGCCTGAAGCTAAAACCGAAACACTCTTGGTTGTGTTAGCAATTTGAACTGCATTTTCCCGAGCAGTATTAAATACGATTTGAGCTCTTTCACCTTCAACATTTTCCATACTCATCGTGACGTTTTCAGCCAAATTGAGTGTGGAGCCATTTAAGGCAACCGTACCAGTTCCTTCGACATTACCCTGCTGAACATTCACATCGGCATTCTGGAAATTTAAATGAGCATTATCAGAAACGCCAATAGAATTACCTTCCGTTGCCGTAATACTGATTTGAGGTCTTTCGGAACTGGCTGAATTAACAAAGTCAATCACGGCATTGTCATCTACATCGAGAGTGGCAAATGATGCGTTTGTAACAACGGTTGATGCTTTACCTCCAGAGACCAGATTAACTCTTTGAGCGTCGATTCTGATGTTATTATCAACCTGAGTACCTTGACTCTGAAAAGTTACAATGGCACCGGCTTCTCCGTTAACCTCAACAACCGGTGCTTGAATGAGCATTTGAGAGCCTGCACCAGACCCAATTGTGCGAGCCTGCAAAACACCGCAATCTCCCGCATTAATTGAAATCTTTTCATCAGCGATAAGTTGTAAATTTGTCTTACCAGGATTAGGTCCGTCATATCCTTTATCGTAATCAAGTGCTTCAACTCCTACTTTCGAATGGCTAATGATATTAATCGTAGAACCGCTAAGGGAAAGAGACGAGGCACTCGTTTCAGATGTATTAGCAATCAAACCTACCAAAATTGCAGCTGGATCACTTTCAATTGAGATATCACCTTCGGCATCGATATTAACACTACCATTATTTCCCTGAACCATAATGCCATTACCATAATGGAGGGCCTTGATAGTGACATTTCCGACCTCAGTCATAGTAACTGAGCCATTGTTTGCATGGATAGGAATGGGATCTGTCCCTGAGTTTTGTTTGTCTTGAGATCCAGTAATATAAACATTATTAATATTTTTCAGAGTAATGCTACCGCCATTTCCCGCATAAAGCCCTACCGAATCTCCTACTAATTCAGGATTATTAAAATCAATTGTGAAATTATTTAAGTTTGAAATATTCCATGAGTTTGAATTAATAGCTGAAAATCCACGATACCAGCCACCGGTAATACTCAAATCGACGTTGTCATTTATTCCACTGATACTTTCATTTCCTGAAGCGTTATAAGCAGTCGAACCTTTATCATCGATTAAATCCCCTTTCATAATATCAGTCAATTCAGTTGATGTAGAAAGAGAAATTTCTCGAGCGTAAGAGTTAGAGATCATTAAGCATAAAGCAGCCGTTAAACTTGCTGCCAGCATTGTTTTTTTCATAATATTTTCCTTTTGGAAAGTGTAATGCGCAGCCTTCAGCGCATTTCTTCCTACACTAGCTCAACCCCCCCCCTTGTCAAGATTCAATTGAAGATTTCATATTGGTGTAAAAATCTAAATGTTTGATGCTCTGCCAGTTGCACTTCTGCCATTGAGCAAAAGCTTTTGATGTAATCGCCGATATACAGGTATCAAACAACTTTTAAAAGAAGAGGGATTTATACAGACGCAGTATTGATCCCGTTTGTCTTCCTTAAGCCTGCCACAGAAACCATTACAGATTATCAATTAAGAAAACAAGGCATGTAACGGGTTCCACACTATCATTTTTTCTCAATAAATAGAGTTTTTTCCTTATTTTCCGCCCCAATAGGTACTGATAAACTGTTCGACCGTCCCTAAACCAACAAATACAGTCGGGGACATATCATAGAAAGAAAATACAGATGAAAAAGATGCGCATTGCCATCACGGCTGATACGATGCCGGAAATCTCCCACGTCACCAACCTCAAACTCGCACCTTTTGCACCGCGCCAGCTGGTGGAAGTGATTGACGAATTGGGTGCCATTCCCATCCTTCTTGCTGACGTTAAAAACGCAGCGCCGGAAGACTTCGTCGATCTCTTTGACGGTTTGATCATTCCCGGCGGACCTGATGTGGACCCGAGATTTTTCGGTCAGCAGCCTGTCCGTGCACTGGGACGCACAAACTACAAGCGCGATGTTTTCGAACTCGGCATTGCTAAAGCTGCCCACGCTGCTGGCAAACCGATGCTCGGCATCTGCCGCGGCTGCCAAGTCATCAATATCGCTTTCGGCGGAACCGTTTGGCAGGATTTGACCACTCAGTGCAAAGAAGCTTACATTCAGCACTCTCAATTGGCTCTCGGCAGCTATCCCGTGCACGAAGTGCGCTTGACCGAAGGCTCTTCCCTGTATCAGACACTCGGTGAAACGGCTCAAGTCAATTCTCGTCACCATCAGGCTGTCAAGGATTTGGGCAAGGGACTGAAGGTTACAGCCGTTGCACAAGACGGCGTCATTGAAGGCATTGAAGGCACAGAAGGTGCCTCTATTGTTGCAGTGCAGTGGCATCCGGAAAACATGTGGCCTGATCACGAAGAAATGAAGCGCATCTTCAGTGATTTCCTCGCTCGTGTTAAAGAAAATGTTCGCTAATCTGCCAAGAAAGATTTCATCATGAGTACAGCAGAAAACAAAAATAAACTCGGACTCTGGAGCATCATTTTTCTCGGTGTGAACGGCATCATCGGCTCCGGCGTCTTTTTGCTCCCTAACCGGGCCATGGACCTCTTCGGTCCCTGGAGTATGATCGTTTTGATCTTTGATATGGTGCTTGCACTTTGCATCGCGCTTTGTTTTGCCGAGGCAAGCTCTTTATTCAAAGATACCGGCGGTCCATACATCTTTGCCAAAGAAGCTTTCGGTGACTTCGTGGGCTATGAAGTGGGCTTTATCACCTGGTTTACTCGCATCATTGCTTTTGCGACGATGAGCGTAGGTTTTGCAACCGCCTTACTCGGCATGTTCCCCGAATGGAACACCGTTTTTATGAAAAACGTGATTTCCATGGGAGTGATTGCAATACTGTCGATACTGAATCTGTGCGGCGTACAACTATTTAAAGTCATTCAGAATGCAGTCACGATCGGTAAAGTCATTCCACTTGTCCTTTTCATAGCAGTCGGTATTTTCTTTGTCGATTTCGACAATTTCGTCACACCCGTAACGACCACCTACTCAATGGAAACTTTTAGCAGCGCCGCCATTTTGCTCTTTTACGCCTTTACGGGTTTTGAAGGCATTTGTGTGGTTGCAGGCGACATGAAAGATCCTAAACGTGACTTACCAGTGGCAACCATCATCACACTTATTTTCTGCTCGGTGGTTTATTTCTTACTGCTTGCCATCTGTATTGGCGTGATGGGCTCGTCTCTTACAGAAACCACTGTTCCGGTTCAGGACGCATTTGCGAAGATTTGCGGTCCAATCGGCGGCTATGTGATTGCAGCCGGAACCCTCATCTCAATCGGCGGCATCTGCATCGCCTCGTCGTTTATCACGCCCAGAAGCGGTCTGGCCTTGGCTGAAAAACACATGCTGCCCTCCTTTATGACGCGTCATAACCGATTTGGGGCGCCTCACTGGTGTATCCTGATCTCTGCCCTTATTGCAATGGCAATTAACATGACTGGAACATTTACAACCCTTGCTGCCATCAGCGTCGTAGCTCGGTTCGCACAATACATTCCAACATGTCTGGCAGTGATGGTGTTTCGTAAAACGATGAAGGATGCGCCACGCTCCTTTAAGGTACCATTCGGAAACGCCATTCCGATTCTGGCTATCCTCATCAGCATTGTTTTCTGTACGCAAGCTTCGTTACAACAGCTCGCCCTTGGTTTAGGAGCGCTCGTTGTGGCCGTGCCGTTCTATTTCCTCCTTTATAAACCGCACGCCCAGAAAACTCACGCTTCTTAATAGCCTAAAACACTGTCTGACCAGACTCCATCTGTTTTAGACAATTGAGGCTATGATCTCTAAAAGGTACCGGCATTAACTTAAACGCTGGTACCTTTTCTTTTATCTGTCATGACAGGAGCATGCGCTTTTCACAATTATCAATCATCTCACTTGAGCACAAGCCGCTCTCACCGTTTAGTTCCACTGTTGATTTTTTGAGCAAACAAACATTAGTGATCTTTAAAACCGTTTTCGACAATCCAGGTTGCGGATCTTGGCGTAAGAAGATATTCGACAGAACTGAAAGTTAGTGCAGTTCCCCGACGTATTTTTTCCATAAATTGAGTGTTTCGTAATTAAATTTAAGGGGAAGGGCTACCCAGTCCCTCTAATAACAGGACTTTCGTAACGCTCCCCTTTTTTTACTTTGTGAAGTTTAGTCTTTTAACTAGACCATGAACAAAGCCAATACTAAGACAGCAATCGTGCAACCCGGAGCTGTGCGTTTGACGACGTCCATCGGGTTAGCCATAGCGATACCGGCGACAACAACCATGGCACTAGCAATAGGTCTCATCGTACGGCCCAAGGCTCCGGTTAAGAAGGCCATACCGAATTCAGGAGCGTGCGGCATCACAGCTTCATTAAAGGCCATTGTGGCAGCATCACCAGAACCGGTAATCGTACCCATAATCCACGGACCAAGAATGTCACTTTTTTGAGGGTTGACTCCATGCTCAAGTACCAGCATCCAAAAGTAAAAACTTGGTCAACACTCATGGTCTTCAGTTATGCGATGATCCTGAGCAAAGTGCAAACATCGATCACATTACCTGGAACACAACGTGCGTAGATTAGTATCCCCGTACCGCACTGAACTACATCAATCAAGCAGACTTCATTATTGATTTCACCGTTTTGATTGCTGATAGTAGTAATCGGAAGCCTCATGTTATTGGGCAGACCAGTGTTGTCAATTAAAATATAGCTTCCCCCCCCAGTGTCAGTGACACGAGATAGGCAATATCAGCCTCAAAGAAACGGTGTTGCACCGATTATTTTCCTAAATTTTGGAATGTATCGCTAATGCGGGACGAATGCATGAGTACCTTGTGGTCAGCAACCCTCTCAAAGCAGCTCTCGTACCCATCTTAAGCAAGAGCATTGCTTTAGTCTTTGAGAATGTAGTAGCTAACGGTGCTTGGAAAGAATCCATTTTGATTCAAAAACTGACCCAAACCTTAATTTGTCAATGTTTTATCAATAAAATAAGAGCTTCCAAAATCAACGATCAGTTTTTCTCTGGAATTACCGTGGGCCACTTTAATACAGAAGTCCTGAGGAGGCGGAAAAACTGATCATTCACAGGTGCATATTGATAGGTGCCTCGTTTTCAATTTTTAAAAACCAATTGCTTGCGATCCAAAACTCTACTGAGAGTTTAACCTTTCTCATGTTTGACTTCGGTCTCTTTTCGAATAGATACTCGACAATTTCCGTTCTCAATGTCGTTAATTTCAAAGGACACAATATACATATGCAGCCCCAAAATTAACCCGTCATTGCATGAACTTCATAATCGATTGTGCATTGAAAAATAGGCTATTTTTCAGCAGTTAAAAAGTAACCCACCGGCATAGCCGGTGGTTCTTCATATGCGCCTGAAAGGCTTTGGTACCAGCCGCGCCCAACTAGGCGCATATCGGTCTGTCACTCGCATTCCATTACCTGCCACCCGTAAACGGGTCTCCTCATACGACAGACTCAGCTGGTCTCCCAATTTATCTTCTTCTAGCTGTTGCCTTATATAGGTTGCTATCTTCTGTGTATTTTTTCCCGTCGTATCAACGTAGTACCCTCGGCACCAGAATTGCCTGTTCCGATATTTGAATTTCAGATTCCCAAACTGGTCGTCGATCATTAAACTGCTTTTGCCTTTCAAATACCCTATCACCGCTGCCACTGACATTTTCGGCGGAATTTCCAGCAACATATGAATGTGATCCGGACAACACTCCGCTTCGACAATGTTGATTCCTTTCCATTCACACAATTTCCTTAGAATTTCTCCTATCGCTCGTCTTTTCTCTCCGTAAAAGACCTTACGACGATACTTCGGCGCAAACACTATGTGATATTTACAATTCCATTTAGTGTGCGCTAAGCTTTTGAGATCACTACTCATGTGATAACTCCTCTCAATTGTTTAACTAGTTGCGTTTGACAGACCGCATACTTGTTCTATCAAATTGAGAGGAGTTTTTTTATTGAGGACAATTACGCAAAGCTTTAAGCTTTTTTGAACTCCCCAGCCTAGCTGGGGGTTTTCTAATGACAATAAAAAAGCCCACAAAACGTGGGCTCAATGCAACAACAATTATCTTCAACTAAAGCTGTTCTACAACAATTCCCGCACTCTTTAAAAATTTAATACCGGCATCATCTCGATACATCTCGTGATAATAAACATGCGAGATGCCACATTTTTGAATTAACAATGAACAGTGAATGCAGGGACTGTGCGTAATAAAAATCGCCGCGTCCTTGCTGCAGTAGCCGTTATAGGCTAACTTCGCAATGGCATTGAGTTCAGCATGTTGCACTTCGGGGCGCGTTACTAATTTACCATCCACTTCCATCTCGCAACAATTGTCATAACCCGTCGGCATACCGTTCCAACCGATTGAGATGATGGAATTGTTTTTCACAATCACACAACCGACCTTAAGCCGCTTAGCATAGCTTCTTTGCGCAGCAAGCATGGCCACCTGCATATACATCTGATTGTCTTTTTGAATATCCATCATTACTCCTAAACAGAAAGAACAAAGCCCGAAGAGCCTAATTCAGATTCTTCGGGCCATATATTAATCACAAGCTAGAAATTATTCTTCCCAATGCTTGAAGATCAACGTGCCGTTCGTGCCGCCGAAACCAAAGGAATTCTTCATAGCGTAACGAATCTTCATCGGACGAGCAGCGTTGGCGCAGTAGTCCAAATCGCATTCCGGGTCTTGTTCAACGATATTAATCGTCGGGGGCGAGACTTGATTCTTCACAGCCAAGATCGTGAAGACGGATTCAATGCCGCCGGCACCACCCAACAAGTGACCGGTCATGGACTTCGTGGAGTTGACCACAAGCTTCTTAGCGGCTTCACCAAAAGCTTCTTTGATTGCCTTGGTTTCATTGATATCACCAACGCTCGTTGATGTTCCGTGAGCGTTCAAGTAATCAATGTCTTCCGGTTTGATGCCGGCGCGAGCCAGAGCCATTTCCATGCAGCGTCTCGGACCGTCCGTGTTCGGCGTTGTAATGTGACCGGCATCACTCGTCAAACCGTAGCCCACAATTTCAGCGTAGATGTGAGCGCCACGAGCCAAGGCGTGTTCAAGTTCTTCGATCACCACAACACCGGCGCCTTCACCCATCACGAAACCATCACGGTCTTTATCAAAGGGACGAGAAGCGTGAGCCGGGTCATCGTTGCGGCGGCTCAAAGCGTGCATATTGTCAAAGCCAGCCACGCCGACCGGGCAGATGCTCGCATCGGCGCCACCGGCCACCATCACATCGGCATCACCGCGGCGAATGATCCAGCTGGCTTCACCAATTCCATGAAGACCGGTTGTGCAAGCCGTCACATGAGCGATATTCGGACCTTTTAAGCCAAACATGATTGACAATTGACCGGAAATCATGTTGATGATTGTGCCGGGAATCATGAAGGGAGAAACACGACGGGCACCGCGTTCATGAAGAGCGAGGTAGTTGTCGCAAATCATGCCTAAACCGCCGATACCGGAACCGATAGAGCAGCCGATACGCGTGAGATCTTCTTTTTCTAAATCAAGACCTGCGTCACGAATAGCTTGCGTGCCTGCGGCAACGCCATAATGCACATAGCGGTCATAACGACGGGCTTCTTTAGCAGGCAAATACTCTTCAACATTGAAGTCCTTGACTTCACCGGCGATTTGGCAGCCCATGCCGCTCGCATCAAAACGGGTAATCGGACCAATACCGTTTTTCCCCGCCAAAGCATTTTCCCAACTTGTCTTTACATCATTGCCGATCGGACAAACCATGCCAAGCCCGGTTACAACTACACGACGCATGGACATTCTCCCTTAAATATTCAATTCATTAACAAAACCCCGCCCAAACTTAACCAATTACTTGGTGTTTAAGGCGGGGCATCCATCTTAGAGATGGCAAATATTACTTAGCGTTGGCTTGGATGTAGTCAATCGCTTGTTGAACCGTACGCAACTTTTCTTGTTGATCGTCCGGGATTTCAATCTTGAAAGCGTCTTCCAAAGCCATAACCAATTCGACCGTATCCAAAGAATCAGCGCCGAGGTCTTCGATGAAAGCAGATTCATTCTTGATGTCTGCTTCATTAATGCTCAATTGTTCGGCGATAACCTTCTTGACACGTTGTTCGATGTCGTTCATTTGATAAGTCTCCTTGATGACAATTCAAACCGACGCAGCCACTAGGTGCGCCGAAAAATTAACTTCTTAGTATTTTATCAGAGCAAATAAAAAAGATGAGGGTGAAAACCCTCATCCTTTCGGACTATACCATATACATGCCACCGTTGACGTGAAGCGTCACACCGGTAATGTAGGAAGCGGCAGGCGAAGCCAAGAAAAGCACCGCATTGGCGATATCATCCGTTTGACCCAAGCGCGCAAGCGGAATTTGAGCCAAAAGGGCTTGGCGGTGATCTTCAGGCAACGCGCGGGTCATGTCTGTTTCAATAAAGCCGGGAGCCACAGCATTGACCGTGATATTGCGTGAGGCCAATTCACGAGCCAAAGCGCGTGTCAAACCGGCAACCCCGGCCTTGGCAGCCGCGTAATTGGCTTGGCCCGCGTTACCCATGGAACCCACAACACTCACGATATTGATGATGCGACCACTGCGAGCTTTCATCATGCCGCGCATGACAATACGGCTTAAACGGAAGGCAGGCGTCAGGTTCGTGTCAATCACCTCTTGCCATTGTTCATCCTTCATACGCATGGCCAAACCATCACGCGTGATGCCGGCATTATTTACCAACACCGTCACGGCACCGTACTTAGCCGCTACATCAGCCAATACTTTTTCGCTTTGTTCGGCATCGGTGACATTGAGAACAACGCCTTCACCCTTGCCGCCAGCCTGAGAAATCTTTTCGGTAATGCGGGCTGCGCCGGATTCGCTCGTGGCTGTGCCGATAACCGTTGCGCCGGCCGCCAGGCAAGCATCCAAAATCCCCGCCCCGATTCCGCGCGAAGCACCGGTCACAAATACCACTTGATCTTTCAATGCGTCAGCAGTAAACACATTCGTCATTTTTTATATCCTATTGCTTAAGTTATTCTGCAGAGTTAATTTCTTCAAGCACAGCCACAAGCGAGTCTTGAGAATTAATATTTTTGACAACAATGGAGCTGTCAATACGTTTAATAAGTCCGGCTAAGACACGGCCCGGACCGCATTCAACGATATGCGTGACACCCATTTCCTTAAAAGCTTGAATAGTCTTTACCCATTGAACGGCACCGGCAGCTTGAGATGCCAACGCTTCAATGATCGCTTCCTTATCCTTGTGAACCTTCACGTCAACGTTGGCGACAACGTCAATTTCGGGAGCACTCATCGGAGTTTCTTCAAGCTTGGCGCGAAGCGCGACACTGGCGGGCTTCATCAACGAAGAATGGAAAGGTGCCGAGACAGGCAAAAGAAGTGCGCGCTTAGCGCCTTGAGCCTTAGCCAATTCACAAGCCTTTTCAACCGCAGCCTTTTCACCCGCAATCACCACTTGACCGGGTGAGTTGAAATTAACCGCTTCAACCACACCTTGAGCTGAAGCTTCTTGGCAGACTTGGGCCACCACTTCATCACTTAAACCGATAATGGCTGCCATTCCCCCCTGACCAACAGGAACAGCTTCCTGCATGGCCTTGGCGCGGAAGCGAACAAGACGCACCGCGTCAGCTAAATCAAATACGCCGGCAGCGGTCAATGCGGAATATTCACCCAAACTGTGGCCAGCCATCACTTCAGGCTTTTTACCGCCCAAAGCAAGCCAAGCTTGATAAAGGGCAACGCTTGAGGTGAGCATGGCAGGCTGAGTGTTGACCGTCATATTCAAGCTTTCAGCCGGACCACTGTGAATCATTTCGGCTAAATTCTCTCCCAATGCATCGTTAGCAGTCTTTAAAGCAGCCTGCACAACAGCGTTATCTGCGAAACTATCCAACATGCCGACAGTCTGACTGCCTTGACCCGGGAATACAAAAGCTAATTTCATGAAATATTCTCCTTAGTCCATTTGACTAAAACGCTGCCCCAAGCCATGCCTGCACCGACAGCTTGCATTAAAACCACATCACCTTTTTGAATCTCATTATGACGCGCGGCGTTATCCAATGCCAACGGAACGGAGGCCGCCGAGGTATTGCCGTGGCGATTAACCGTCACGACCATTTTGTCTTCCGATATGCCAATCTTTTGGGCTACCTTTTGCATGATGCGCAAATTCGCCTGATGCGGAACATATCGGCTGATATCGTCAACGGTAAGACCGGCATCTTTTAAAACTGCCTGAGCGCTCTCACTCATGGAGCCCACGGCCATACGGAACACCTGCTGACCGTCCATGCGGACAAAGGGATCACCATGAATTTCGCCGCCGTTAACAAAAGCGTTGCAGCCCAACACCTTTTCATCAAGCGTGCCGTCCGCGCTAAGCCTTGCAGCAAGAATCCCCGGTTCATCGGATGCTTCCAACACAACGGCACCGGCCCCGTCACCAAAGAGCACACAAGTCGAGCGATCATCCCAGTCCACAATACGGCTCATGATGTCAACACCAACCACAATCGCCTTTTTATAAACACCGGTGCGGATAAGCGCATCCGCGTTGGTTAATGCATAGACAAAACCGGCACAGACGGCCTGCAAGTCAAAGGCCGCTCCTTTGGCGCAGCCCAAGAGTTTTTGCAATTGACAAGCGGTGCTCGGAAACACCATATCAGGTGTCGTCGTTGCAACGATAATCAAATCGATTTCAGAAGGATCAACACCTGCATCCCAAAGAGCGGATTTAGCCGCGCGTTCAGCTAACTGCGTGGTTGTCAATCCCCTTTCAGCCAAATAGCGCTTCTCAATTCCGGTACGAGTGCGAATCCACTCATCACTCGTTTCGATATTGCGCAGAGCCAATTCATCGGCCAGGGCCTGATTGGAGGTAGAACGCTCCGGCAAAGCCGAACCCGTCCCAATGATTTTCGAATAAATCTGAGGCATGAACAAAAGCCTTTCTCAAAAAAATTGCTCTAATTGTAAAGCCAATACCCACCCGTTTATAAAGGGCAAAAATCAAGATTTGAAACAAAATTTGACAGAGTTTGAAACACACTCATGTTAATCTTCGATCGTCAAGAGTTAAATCTGAAAGGCCTACCCCATGCGTCTACACCACTTATTGCTAGTCATTCCTTTCGCATTAGTCAGTCAATTGTCGATTGCGAGCAACGATATGGACATTACAGATGTCACTTGCACGGTCAGTCACATCAATGAAGTGGCTCAAAAAGAAGGGCTTGAAAAGGCTCAGGCGCTCGCTCAAAGCTGTATTACCGCTGGATACGATGATGTTGAAAAACAGGTGAAAGAAGCCGGCAACACACTAATGGATCACTACGAAGCCGCCAAGTCGTATATTGGTGAAAAGACCGATGAATACAGCGAGAAAGCAGAAAATATTAAAAAAGAGTTGATGCGCTAAGAGAAAACAATTTATTTTCCCGAGGAGGGAAAAATGGAAACCGAAAGTTCTTTAGTCAATATTGGCCGTTCCGAATTCATTGAAGGCTTCACACTGATGGATGCAAGGCTAGAGACAGAAATCAAGATGCGCTTTGCTATCGGTGGCAAAGGTCCTGCTCTCATGCTTGTGCACGGTCATCCTCACACTCATATTATCTGGCGAAAAGTTGCGCCGCTTCTGGCTCAAAAGTACACGGTTGTCCTCCCCGATCTGCGCGGATACGGTGACACGGATAAGCCTGAGAGCACACCGGATCACCGCCCATACAGCAAAAAAGAGATGGCTAAAGACCTCATCTCTTTAATGAAACTATTAAATAGGCCAACCTTTGCTTTCGTCGGCCATGATCGTGGTGCTCGGGTGGGACATCGTTTGGCTCTTGATTATCCGGAAAGCGTTACGAAGGCGGTTTTTGTCGATATCGCTCCGACAGCGACCATGTACGCCCTAACCAATAAGGAATTCGCTACAAAGTACTTCTGGTGGTTTTTTCTCATCCAACCGGAACCATTTCCTGAAAAACTGATCGGTTTTGATCCCGACTATTTCCTTCATCATCACATTGACGGCCAAATCAAAATTAAGGGTTGTGTCGAAGACAAAGCCTTTGACGAATATCTTCGCTGCTACAAAGATCCCAGAACCATCCACGCGATTTGCGAGGATTACCGCGCAGCCGCCACCATTGATCTCGATGACGATAAAGAGGATGCTGAGAAAAAAATCCAGTGCCCTCTCTACCTGTTGTGGGGTGCTCGTGGCACAGTCGGCAAACTCTATGATGTGGTTGGTACTTGGAAAGAAAAAGCGGTAACGGTAAGCGGTGAAGCATTAGACTGCGGACACAGTCCCGAAGAAGAGTGTCCGTCAGTTTTCTTAGAAAAAGTCCTGGCGTTTTTGGACTAAATCAGACACTACTTGCTCACTACTGATCGCTCTTCAAGGCAAAGCTTTTGAGCCGCACAAAACGCAGCGACTATACCGATCGCTGTTGAAATTAGGGTGACAGCGGCAAAGCCGGCTCCGCCCGTCCCCAAACCCGATAGCGGGGCAACGATACCGCCGGCGACAAAACCCAAAGCGCCGAGAAGCGCTGCTGCGCTACCCGCACGCTCGCGCTGGCGATCAAGGGCCAAAGAAGTTCCGGATGGAATGGTAAGGCCTAAATTCAACAGAGAAAACGCGACTGCGGCCTCAAGAAACCAAACGGACGCTTGCCAATACAGCGAGGCTGCAATTAGACTCGCTCCCAACAGCATTCCAATGGAGCCGATTTTCAGAGAAAACAGAGCCGATTTAAACCGCTGACAAACAAAGGTTCCAATGGTGATAACAATCGCGTTGCAACCGAATACAACCGAATAGGTCAAAGGTGTCAAACCGAAAAGTTCTTGATAAATAAAGGGACTGGCTGAGATATAGGCAAATAACAAACCAAAACCCGCACACTGCTGAACGAGAAGCAAGGCAAAGGTTTTGTCATTTTTTAATAAGGCAAAAAGACTGAAAAAGGGAAACTTAGCCGTATTGGGACGATAACTCTTAAGAGTTTCCTTAAAAAATAAAGTAGAGATCAAGAGCACTACACCAATAGCCAACAAAACCACAAAAATATCACGCCAATTGAGGTATTCATTGACAAGCGCTCCACAAATCGGTGCCAACACCGGCGCCAATCCCTGAACAGCTCCGATAATGGACAAAAACTTAGCTAAATCCCGGCCGCTATATAGATCGGTGGCAATTGACTTGGCTAAAACTATACCGCCTGCACCGCCCAGTCCCTGTACAAAACGCGCACCCACAAAAAATTCCATTGTCGGAGAAAAGACACAAGCAACGGTTGCCACACAAAAAACGGCCAATGAACATAAAAGAGGCACTTTTCTGCCTTTACGATCCGATAATGGCCCCCACAATAAGTTGACCGATTGCAAGCCCCCACATAGAGGCTGATAGACCGGCTTGGGTCAAAGCCGCCGAAGCGTTAAGGTCTTTGGCTTGAGCGGGCATCGCCGGCAAATAAAAATCAGTAACAAACGGACCGAATGCGGTCAATGCAGCCAAGAAAATCACCATAAAAATTGCACTAGCAAATGTTTTTTCAGACATCTTTACACCTCACAAGGAACACAAACAAAATAACCTTGAAAAGATGTATCTAATGCAAACGGCAACCGGTTACGGAAGGTGCTAGAAATTGCCTTGCCTGTCTCGGCAAGGATCGAAAATGAAGAAAAATCTCGTAGGTTGTAATTGAAGGATTTGTCGACATGCGGGCATTTTAAACATACAGAATGAAAAAAGGGAACCCAAATTTCGGATTCCCCTTTTTTTAATCGACGATTGAAAATCACTGATGAAGCTTTCCCGTTTTGTCTCCCACCGCAACGTTTTGCACATTGGCTGTGGGGTTTTCGGCGTTGCCGGCGAAGGCTAAAGTCGAGATTAGCTTCAGGGCGCTTTTCTCAATCCAGTGAATTATTCACCCTTAACGTCGATCACCTTCTTACCACGATAGAAGCCGTTCGGGCTGATGTGGTGACGGAGGTGAACTTCACCGGTCTTCGGTTCAACAGCCGTAGCCGGGTTCGTCAAGAAGTCATGAGCACGGTGATTGCCGCGCTTGTTGGTCGATTTTTTATTTTGTTGGACTGCCATAGCAATACCCCACTTTAAGAAAACACGCGATTATACCCTAGATATGCGCATCTTGCCAATGCCATTACCTAAAGCTTGGAAAAAAGTTTTGCGATTATATCAGTTTTTCTTCAATAAGTCTCGCAAGTTAGCAAAAGGTTTCGGTCTTTCGATCACTTCTTCGTCTTCGGAAGCTATGTCGCTATGTTTAAGCGGAGCTTCACAATCATCATGACGGGGGAAATTAGGCAGTGACAGAATGATTTCTTCCTGAACCCAAGCCGCCACATCCATATGTTCTGAACCGACAACCACTTCCCACTCCTCATCTTCTTCAACAGGAATGCGATTGGCTTCTGCTTCGCTTTTAACAAAAAGAAACGGCACTTCACGCTCAATGTCAATATCTATCGGTTGAGTGCAGCGGGTACAGCGCATTTGCACTTTTCCCTCGATAGTCAGTATGGCCGCCGGCAAACCGCGGACGCCTTCCGTTCCTTCAATTTCAATTGCAAAGGGTTTTACTGTTTCACTATTAATAATTAGGCTGGCGAGTTCGGGCATCTCCGAAATGTTCACCGTTGTGTTAATCTTCTGACGATTTGTTGCCACTGAAAAAATGTCGACAGTGGAAAAGTTTTGATTGCTTTTCGACATCCTTTACTCCCAAAAAGGTTACGAAGCGTATGTTACAGAAGAAATTGGTTCTGGGGTCAAGTTCCCCCTATCGAAAAGAGTTATTGGAACGTTTGGGTGTTCCGTTTGAATGTGTTTCTGCCGATATTGATGAAAGCCGCCACGAAGGTGAAACACCTGAAGCCCTTTGTGTCAGACTGGCTCGCGAAAAAGCCCTTAAAGTCAAATCCATGGTGGGCGAAGCAATTGTGATCGGCAGCGATCAAGTTGCCGTTCTGGGAGAAAGAATTTTGGGCAAACCCCACACTCGCGAACGAGCGATTGAACAGCTTTCCAGCATGCAAGGACATACAGTTTATTTTCTGACAGCCCTTTGCATCATTGGTGAAAAAGGCGAAATCTTTGAAACAATGGTTCCGACTATTGTTACGATGAAAAAACTTTCCGTCAAAACTATTGAAAATTATCTCGATCGCGAACAACCTTTCAATTGTGCTGGCTCTGCCAAGATCGAGAAGTTGGGTATCGCCTTAATGAAGGAAGTCCGCTCAACCGATCCTACTGCGCTCATCGGTCTGCCTCTTATTGAAACCGTAAACCTTTTAGCTAAAGCAGGCCTGGAAATTATTGAAGGAATTGGTGAGGCCTAATTAAGTATGACTGCAACGCTGTATTTATTACCCAATCGAATAGCCGAACGTCCGGTAGAGGAAACAATCCCTGCCTACACGCTTGAGGTATTGCGAAGAACTCAGTTTTTTCTAGCTGAAAATGCCAAAAGCGCCCGCGCTTATTTAAAAGCCGCCTCCCATCCTCAACCAATTGCCGAACTTCACATAGAGGAAATCGGTCATGAACCGCAGAGTGAAAAAATTGATGAGTGGCTTACCCCGCTTTTGGAAGGCCATGACATTGCAATTGTCAGCGAATCAGGCTGCCCCGGTGTAGCGGACCCAGGCGCAACGATCGTCGCCCGCGCTCAAGAAAAGGGACTAAAGGTTAAGCCTCTGGTGGGCCCCAGTTCTATTTTGCTCGCTTTAATGGCAAGCGGTTTAGACGGTCAGCATTTCCGCTTTTTGGGCTACCTTCCGATTAAGGAACCGAGCAGAACTCAGGCATTGCGCGATGCCGAACATCAAAGTGCCAAGGGTGAAACTCAAATTTTTATTGAAACACCCTACCGCAATCAGGCTTTTTTAGAGTTTCTCTGTCAAACACTTCAAGCCGATACAAAAATTACGATTGCCTGCGATGTCACGGGGGAAGCTGAATTCATCAGAACCAAAACAGCCTTAGAGTGGTCTGAAGAGAATATTGATTTACCGAAATTGCCAACTATTTTCGCCATCCTGGCTGTTAAAAGCCGAAAAAACAATGAACGGAAGGTGAAGAAAGACTTCAAGCATTTCGCACGTAAAAAGCAAGGCAGCTTTTGGCGTCAAGCTTAAAAAGACATGGGCGGTTTTCCCGCCCATATCCTTCATTAAAACTTCGACTAGAAAATTAAAGCAACTCGTCAACACCTAGAGCGCTTGCTAACTGGGGCACATCATCCACAACAGGCACCTTCCACTTCACCAATTCATTCTTGGGGAATGCTCCGTAACTGACAGCTACAGCCGCGCAACCGGCATTTTTTGCTAACCACAGATCATGCTCGGTGTCCCCGATCATCACCATTTGATGAATGTCCACTCCGGTTTCTTCGGCCAACATCTGTAGCATCAGTGGATTGGGTTTGCCTGCACTTTCATCAGCCGTGACGGTTGCTTCAAAAATATCACCCACCCCGGTTTGAGCAAAAACCCGATCCAACCCCCGACGGCTCTTTCCTGTCGCAACAGCAAGACGCAAACCGGCGGCTTTCATCTTTCGCATCAGATCCTCAAGTCCGGGGAAAATTCCGATTTCCTTTTCTTTAACGAGATAGTACTCACGGTAAGCTTGTTCGAACTGATCGTAGTGATCAAAACGGAATTCAGGCTCAATGGTTAAAATCGCACTTCTCCAATCCAGTCCAATCACACTTCTGGCGATCTGCATGCCGGGATCTTTATAACCCAAGGCGACAAAAGCATGGCAAATACCCGCGGCGATCGGTTCGGTTGTATCCATGACCGTACCGTCCCAATCAAAAACAAACAGATCAAATTTGGGTACCAACATCGTTATTGTTCCTTTCTCTGCTTCAAAGCAGTAATTAACTCTGCACAATCTTTAGGCAATTGAGCGGTCACAGACATTGACTGTCCGGAAATCGGGTGCTTGAATTCTAAGCGATAAGCGTGCAGAAACATTCGCTTAAAGGGAGTGCCGAGACTACCTTTAGCGATTTTCTTATTTTCTTCAAAATCACCGTATTTATCATCACCGACCAAAGGGTGACCCGCCCATTGAGCATGGACTCGAATTTGGTGAGTGCGTCCAGTTTTCAAATCAACATTGAGATAAGAAACTGCCCCGAAACGCTCAATGAGCTGAAAAATACTATGACTTGGCAACCCCTTTTCTTCGTCCACACAGACACGCCGTTCACCGGATGACGTTACAAATTTATAAAGCGGGGCTTTAATGTGCTGACGGTCATTGACCCAGTCACCCAAAACAAGGGTTTTATACGATTTATGTAATTCACCGTTTCGGATCATCTCGTGAAGTCTGACCAAAGCCTTTCTGCTTTTAGCCAACATCATCACGCCGCTTGTGTCACGGTCGAGCCGGTGCACAAGTTCCAAGTAAGGTTGGTTAGGGCGGGCGGCTCGCAGCCGTTCAATCAAACCGAAACTAACGCCTGAGCCACCGTGAGCAGCTAATCCCGCAGGCTTATCTACCACTAAAATGTGCTCATCTTCGTACAAAATCGGCAATTCAATATCGTCAATCGGACGGGCTGATTCTTTTTTCGCGATCGTCGATACACGAATAGGCGGCACTCTCAACTCATCGCCCAACTGCAAACGGGTATCAACCGTCGCTCTTTTTTTATTAACACGGACCTCCCCGCCTCGTACAATTCGGTACAGATGGCTCTTGGGGACGCCTTTAGCTATACGAAATAAGTAATTATCAAGCCTTTGTCCATCCGCATCCGCACCGATGCGAATCCAGACAACGGCATCAGCTTTAGCACTTGCTTGCGATGATGGAATAAATGTAGGGGTTTTCCCAACTAAATTTGCCATAACTCTATATAATGGGGAACTTGTTGAATCGGAACAAAAAATGTAGTTTGTTGCGATCAACTTTGATCGAAAATCAACATGTGCATTTTAGCCATGTTTTGATTAAAAATTTCTCTTTGTTGAACCGTGTGTCCAACGAAGTTTTTTGTGTGCCTGAAAGAGCTGCCTTTCAGGTTGTTGTGGCGGAGCTGCAGTTTGTCTGCAGACTGTGAAGCCTAAGTGTTTAATACACGAAAAGCAGCAAACGGTATTTGTTAAGTCCTCTTTTCGGACCCAATCGGTTGATCAGAGGCGTTTGTTAATTGCCGTGATGAAGAAATCTGTGGTTGGACAAGCCCCACTGGGATCACCGTTGAACATTTTCGGTGAATCAGACTTGTCAATATGAAGACGATCTTATTTATTAGACCTCATGTGAGGGATTGAGCTCATAGATGCAAAATAGGACCACTATTTTGAATTCGTTCGTTTCGGTGCTCTCCCTACCGCGGCTTTGTTAATGACGCGACACATAGCTAACAATTTGTTTTCTCGCGCCACCTCGGTTAGGACTATTCACCGAGGTGTTGGCTATTTGAGAAAAGATTAAGCGGCCGGACGTTTTTCCCGGCTATGCTTGCGCCACAGATTTGTTTCTGACACGGCACGCCAGACTTTGACGACCTGCGACAGTGGTTGTCAGCCCGGAGTGTTCAATGAAACGCATGTTATTTAACGCCACGCACGCTGAAGAGACGCGCGTCGGTATTGTTGATGGCCAAAAGCTCATCGATATTGATATCGAAACAGCCGGCCGTGAACAAAGAAAATCAAATATTTACAAGGGCATCATTACCCGTATTGAGCCGAGCCTTGAAGCTTGTTTTGTCAACTACGGTGAAGATCGCCACGGTTTCCTCCCTTTTAAAGAAGTTTCCCGTCAATATTTCAAAGACGGTGTCGATGTTCGTACGGCGACCATCCGTGACGCCCTCGTTGAAGGCCAAGAACTGATCGTTCAGGTTGAAAAGGAAGAACGCGGTAACAAGGGAGCGGCACTAACTACCTTTATTTCCCTTGCAGGCCGTTATTTGGTTTTAATGCCCAACAATCCTCGCGGAGGTGGTGTTTCCCGTCGTATTGAAGGCGAAGAACGCCAAGAACTGCGCGAAACGATGGATCGTTTGAAGTTGCCTGCCGGCATGAGCATCATTGCCCGCACCGCCGGCATCGGCCGCACGGTTGATGAGTTCCAATGGGACCTTAATTACCTGCTCAAACTTTGGGAAGCGATCTGCGAAGCCGCTCAACCGCAATACGAATTACAAAGCCGTGAAGGCAACCGCGTTGTTACCAAATACATGACGGAATCCGTCGGTCCCAAGGGTGAGGCACTTAAGCGAGCCAACCCCGCACCGTTTTTGATCGTTGAAGAAAGCAACCTGGTCATTCGCGCTATTCGCGACTACTTCCAACCGGAAATCGGTGAAATCCTCGTTGATACCGATGAAATTTACGATCAAGCCCGTCAGTTCATGGCCCATGTGATGCCTGACATGGTGGGCCGGGTCAAGCGCTACCGTGAAGAAACGCCGCTTTTCTCGCGCTTTCAAATTGAGCATCAAATTGAAACCGCTTACTCGCGTACGGTCCCCCTGCCCTCCGGCGGCGCTATTGTGATTGACCACACGGAAGCCCTGGTGGCCGTTGACGTGAACTCTGCACGCGCAACCAGAGGCTCTGATATTGAAGAAACCGCCTTCAGAACAAACTGCGAAGCAGCCGACGAAGTAGCTCGCCAAATGCGTCTTCGCGACTTGGGCGGTTTGATCGTGATCGACTTTATCGATATGAACGATCCGAAGAACCAACGCGCAGTTGAACAACGCCTCAAAGACGCGCTCAAGTATGACCGAGCCCGTGTTCAAATGGCAAAAATCAGCCGCTTCGGTTTGATGGAATTGTCCCGTCAGCGCCTGCGTCCGGCCTTAGCCGAAGGCAATCACATCACCTGCCCGCGCTGCAACGGCGTCGGTGTTATTCGTGACACCGAGAGCTGCGCATTGCAGATTTTGAGAATTCTTGAAGAAGAGGCCATGAAGGAGGGCACCGGTGCCGTCCACGCTCAAGTTCCTGTGGATGTCGCCAGCTTCCTTTTGAACGAAAAGCGTCGTGATATCGCCAAGATTGAACAACGTCACCGTCTGCCGATTGTTTTGATCCCCAACAAGTTCCTCGAAACGCCGCACTACCATATCGAGCGTCTCCGTTACGATGATGAGCGTTTGGATGATGAAGTGGCTAGCTACAAGCGAGCTGAAGAAATTCAACCCGATGAGGAGGCGATCGACCCTTATCGCGTGAAGAAACCGGAAGAAAAGCCGGCGGCCAAACGCCAAGAACCGGTTCTTCGCAACTTCATGCCCGAAGTAGCTCCTGAACACAATGAGGCTGACCGCTTAATCAATAAGAAGGCCGAACAACGGGCCGCCCGCGAAGAAGCGGCCAAGCGTGCCCAAGCCGCCCAGGAGCCGAGTATTATCCGACGCTTGATTAACTTCCTCTTTGGTTCCGATCAAAAACCGGCTGAAGAAAAGAAGGACGAAGAGAAGAAGGGACGCTCTGATCGTCGCTCTCGCCGCAATCCCCGCGATCGTCGCGAGAAGGACTCTACGTCGCGTCGTCAACGCAGAGAACGCACCCGTGTTGAAAAAGATGAAGACAAGAGTGCATCGGTTGATAAACCGGAAACAACGGAAAGAGTAAAGACTCAAGACAAGGAGGCGGTTCGTGATACGCAAACACGCCGCCGTCCGCGCCGCCGCGTCAAGAGTGAAGAAACGCCGGAATTGTTGCCTGCTCCGGAAACCAAAGTCGCTTTGCCGAAACCTGTTGTGGAAGAAACCGCACCGGCTCCTCAAACAGTTACCAATGACGATGACTTCAACTTTGCTACCGATACGATTCCTGAAGCGAAGGTTTCTGAAGAACGTGTGGAAGCTTCTGTTGAAGCTCAACCTCAGGCTGAATCGAGCAATATCGAACGCCGTCCGCGTCGCCGCCGTCGCACCACGGACGATTTAATGGTTCGCCGTGACCGAATTCCGCCTGAAATTGAAGCCGAAGAAATGAATCGTGCTCCGATTGTGTTGCCTGAAGAATATATTGAGGAAGCACCGGTACGCACTGAACCTTTGAACAAATCTGAGCTTCACCTCGAAGTGAAGGAAAATACGGTTGAACCGCGTCACGTGAACGTTGAAAGTCAAATCGCTAATCAAAAACGCGAACCGTTGGCACAGCGTCCCCGCGCCGAAGAGCAACCTCTCGAAGAAAAGGTTGAAGACGTTCAAAAAACCGAGGTAACGGTGGAGGTTCCTGTTGCCGAAGCCACTTTAGCAGTTGAAGAAACTGTTTCTGAAACCGCTGAAGTTGCGACAGCAGAAGACGCCATGGCGCGTTTGACAGCCGGTCTTGATGAAGCCTTGGCTAAGAGTGGTTTGACCGTTGTGCACACCAATCCTGAATTGGTCCACCCAGTTGATTACTCACCTGTCATCTATCCGGGACGCCCCAGAAAGGTTTTGCCGCCTTTGGATGACACGCCGCTCATTCAGGTTCACACAAAGACCCTCTGATATTACTGATTACTGACTCGGAGGGCGAAGCCAAATGGCTCGCCCTCCTCTTTTTCTAAACAAAGTATCGTGACTGACAGCAAACTTCTTAATAAGACAATTGATGAACTCGTAAAACTCATCAAGAAAGCCGACGCAGCAACCGATATTGATCAAAAATATCCGATCTACACCAAGTTGCAGCTGGCCGCTGCTTCAGCGTACGCCAAATTAGAGTCAGACTTCATAACACCGGTCATTCAAAAGCTAGAAGAAAACAATTACGAATACAGCGATTTAATGCGCTGGACATTTTTCTTTGAATGCTTATCGTGCAACATCACCGATGACAAATACACTCATGCCTTGATGGTCATGCCGTTTATGGCCTCAAGCGCCTACGGTTTGCCGTTCGGAGAAATTCCGCAAGAAGCGTTAAAGAAAATCGAGGTTTTCTTAAAAGGTCTCTTTACACCTGACTATCAAATCCGCATCAATAGCGATATGGTCAGTACCGATACATTTGCCCTACGGCCTTTTGAAATGCAAAGCCATGTCAGACAATGGGTGGCCTCGAGTAAACCCGGTATCTCGCGCTTTATCACTTCTGAAGAGACCCGTGAGGAGATGACCGAGCTTGTTGCTGATATTCGTTTAATTCCTTTCATTGTCAGCACCCCCATCAAAAAGCTTCCGCTCACCACTTTTGTGCCGGAAGTCAGTTTGCAGAAAATGCAGAAAAATCTTGTTTTCGCACTCAAGCGCATTTTTGATGAGCATTACCCGGCAACGCACATGGAATTTTTGCAGCATCCTTCTGAAGAGCTTCAGACGTACTTGCAAAAAGTCGATGATCCGAAGAACTACAACACAAGTCTCATGTTGCCGTGCATTGCCTCCATGATGGAAGCCGGCCGTCTCTTCCGCCATTTCTCTTTAAGAGAAGCACTTGCCAAGCTTCAGCAAACTGACGGCTACGCCATTAAAGATCTGCAAATTGCCGTCGCTCCTTTTTACGAACCGGCGGGGCCCGGAGAGGCAAAGATGGCAGAATTTCGTCTTGGCATCAGTCTTAAAGGCGAGAATTCAAAGGTTTATCAAGGATTGGGGTGGCCTGTCTTTTTTGATGATCCCGCCGAGCTTCTCGATAGTCTCGAAGCCACTTTAATGCTGCACAAATTTGAGCATGAGCAAGTGCGATTTGTGAGTGAAGGGACGTTTATGCTCGAAGACGATGATGAGGAAGTTCGTTACCCGGCCTTTGACGGTAAGCTCTATGAACCATTCTTACGTGAAGAGATTTCTTACCTGACACCGACTCTTTATCAGCTCAATTGATCTTTTGTCTTAACCGATAAATGAACGGCTCTGTCGCGTATTTTTGCTGACAGAGCCGTTTCTTATTTAATGGATTAAATTAGTTGCGTTGAAAAACGAAATTACCGTTAACCATCGTGGCATCGACCTTAACCTTGAGGATGTCGTCAGGATTAATGGTGAAGATGTTGTTGCTTAAAACAACAAGGTCCGCGAGATACCCCTTCATCAAACGCCCCTTCACCTTTTCATCAAAGGAAGCGTAGGCGCTTTCAATGGTGTAGGCATCAACGGCCGAATAAATATCTACGCATTCCTCAGGATGCCAACCGCCGGCAGGTTCGCCACGCAAATTCTTGCGAGTCACCGCACAGTAAAGGTTGGCAATCGGATCCATATCTTCTACGGGGCTATCCGTACCGTAGCTCGTGTGAACGCCCAAATCCATCAAGGTCTTGAAGGCATAGCTTGTTGCCGCCAAGTCCTTACCCACACGATCTTCCACAATGGCCGTGTCGTAGTGCAGGAAGATCGGCTGAACCAAAGCTAGGATGTCATTCTTTGTGAAGCGTTCAAGCAACGGACGATCCGTGATCTGAACGTGAATAATGCCCAAACGCAACGGATTTTCACCATTTTCACAAACCTTGTCATAGGCGTTCAAAACGTTTTCAATCGCCGCGTCCCCAATGGCGTGCACAGCCACGCCACAATTATTCTTAACAGCCATGCCGACCAACGTATCGATTTCTTCAGGCGTTAAGGTGGCAATACCACGAGTGGACGGATCATCAGCATAGTGTTCACGCATGTAGGCCGTACGGGCGCCGAGGCTGCCGTCAACAAAGAGCTTCAAGGGACCGAAGCGGTTGAAGTCGTTACCCACACCCGTGCGATAGCCTTTATCCAAAAATTCTTGGAAAGCATTGGGCTCCATGAAGCTGAATTGGTGATAGACGCGGACTGTCGGCGTTTCAGCCAACACTTGGTTGTAAGCTTCAAGCGTCGACTCCCAGTCTCCCATGCGCACGTCACACGTTTGCACAGAGGTCACCCCCGTTTCATTGGCGTGCTTCATGGCCGTGCGGATTAAACGCTTTTTCGTTTCAATCGAACGTTCACTCATTAAGCAGCGGACTTGAGCGCGTGCGTTTTCACGCACAACCCCGGTCAATTCACCGTTTTCTTGGTCAATGGCGCCGCCTGCGTTCGGAACCGTGTCAACCGTGACACCGGCCATTTCAAGCGCCTTGGTGTTGCAAGTCAGAATGTGACCGCAAGCGCGATCGAAAATGATCGGGTAATCCGTCGAAATCTTATCCAAGTCGTGACGAGTTAAAAGACGATGCTCGTCTGTAAAGTAGTCCTGATTCCAACCCATCCCGTGAATCACTTCACCGGGCTGCGGTTGATTTTCTTCAATATAGCGACGACCGCGTTCAATCACTTCTGCGATGGAAGTAACACCTTGAAGTCGAACGGCAGCCAACGCGATACCCGTGTTAAAGAGGTGTTGGTGCGAGTCATTAAAACCCGGAACAATCGTGCGGCCTTGAGCATCGTACAAATTTTCGTTGCCCGTGCAAGCAGCGCGCACTTCTTCCTCTGTACCGACTGCCGCGATCTTGCCGTCATCGCCCACTAAAAGAGCTTGGGCAAATACGCCTCGTTGAACATAAATATTGGCGTTATAAATCAATGTCGACATGGTGTTACTCTCCATTTTCCTTAGCTTGAGCGGCCACTTGAGCGTCGTGCTGCTTACGGAACATTACTTCATAGATAACCAAACCGAGCAGGGGCACAATGAAACCTAAAACAACTGTGATCGGATCGTTGCCGATCGTGTTGATGATCAAACCGATCATCACAGCGCAGATGATCAAAATCGGGATCGGATAGAACCAAACGCGATACGGGCGTTCCAAATCTGGATACTTGCGGCGCAAGACAATCACGGCAAAGAAAGTCATACCGTGGAAAATCATACCGCACAAGGCAACCAAACTCGTCAATTCTCCCAAGGTTCTCGAGAGAATCAAGACAATGGCGAGAACAGCTGAAGCAAGCTGAGCGTTGATCGGCGTGCGATAGGTTGGGTGAAGCTTGGCAAAGGGCTTAAAGAATGCACCGTCACGAGCCATGGCGTAAGTCATACGCGGGAAGGCAAGAACGCAACCGTTTAAGGAACTGAAGATGGCCAAAATCATGGCCGCGCCCACGATGTAAAGACCGGCACTACCAAAGAGCATGTTGGCGGCTTCGGTACCTAAGTAGTAGTTACCGGAATTGACCATTTCAACAATCTTGCCGTAAGGCACGACACGGAAAATGGCGTAGTTAAAGAGCACGTACAAAAGCGCCACGCCAACGATAGCCAAAATCAAGGCAAGCGGAATGTTTCTCTTTGGATTCTTGATTTCTTCTGCAATGTTATTGAGGTTGGTCCAACCTTCATAGGCCCACAACGTGGCGATAACAGCGAAACCGATCATCGAAAGCAGAGTCGAAATAGAGGGCATTTCACCCGGGTACATGAAGAGGTCGGGAGACTCTTCGCCCAAAAGCAAACCGGCAAAGAGAATCAAAAGAATCGGCAACATCTTTAAAACCATAAAGACATTACCCAAACGGCTGCCGATGCCCACCCCGCGGATATTAATGAGCGTTAAGAGCAAAACTGTGGAAATGGCAATAACCTTTTGACTGATCGGGTCAATTGTCCAAATGGAATTGAGCGCCGCGGCAAAGGCGACTGCCAATGCAGCGATGGAGCCCGGGTTGGACAGGCAGAAATTACCGAACCCGCACATAAAGGCAATGCGTTCGCCATAAGCTTCACGCAAATAAACGTAGTAGCCGCCCGCCTTCGGGATCATGGCGCCTAATTCGGCAAAGCAGATACCGCTCAAAAGCGTCACCAGACCGCCGATTAACCAAACCAAAAGGGAGAGACCGGGACTCATGCCCGCGCGTTGGAGAACGATGGCACCGATGTAGAAAATACCGGAGCCGATCATGATACCTGCCAAAACGGAAATGCCACCGAAAAGCGTTACATCACGACGCATTTCAGTCTTTTCGCTTTGCAGTTGATTGGCAACAGAGCTTGTCGTCATCATCTAGTCCTTATTGTTATTGAATTAAACAAAAGCTACAAAAAAAAAGTTGCATCCATCGATGCAACCTTGCTTATGTCATTCAAATAAGGCGATGACAGCCGTTTGCGATCGATAGCTCCTCCACTTCCTGTCGAAAGCGGGAGTCATGGAAATATTCTTCCCATGCCCAACTGGTGATTCCTACCGGAATCATCGTTTCGGCGACTTGACCTTTCTCGAGCTGTCTTCGGGTGTCCCCTCAGGCTTGATACTCTTTCGCGTCGCGCCTCTATCAACTTTGGATTAAATTAAACGCCAAAAATTAACGTTTGTAAATAGAAAGAAAAAACAAAAAAGGCCCGATTTTTTTATTTCGGGCCTTTTTTTAAGCAATTTAGATTAGAAGTTTCTAAATTTATGCGTCAACTGACTTCACATCAAAGGTGAAGTCATCGCCTTTGGCACCAACCGTCACGGTATCACCCGGTTTAACGTTGCCAGCCAAAAGCAGGCGAGATAAACCGTTTTCGATATGATCTTGGATCGCGCGCTTTAATGGACGAGCACCGTAAAGCGGATCAAAACCAACCTTGGCGATTTCCGTTAAGGCTTCGTCGGTCACAACCAACTTAATGTCCTGAGCCTCGACACGGGCGGCCAATTTCTTCAGTTGAATCTTGGCAATATCCTTAATCACCGATTCACCCAAAGCATTAAAGACCACAATCTCATCAATACGGTTGATGAATTCCGGACGGAAGTGCTCACGCACCTGCGCCATCACAGCGGTCCGGATTTCATCCTTGCCGGCTCCGACAAGCGACTGAATTTCATGAGAACCCAAGTTACTTGTCATGATGATGACCGTGTTCTTAAAGTCCACCGTCCGACCTTGACCATCGGTCATACGACCGTCATCCAAGACCTGCAGCAAGACGTTAAAGACATCCGGGTGCGCCTTTTCCACTTCATCGAGCAAAATGACGCTATAGGGTTTACGGCGAACGGCCTCGGTCAAATAGCCGCCCTCTTCATAACCCACATATCCCGGAGGCGCACCGATCAAACGAGCCACCGAGTGCTTTTCCATGAATTCGCTCATATCGATACGGATCATGGCGTCTTCCGTATCAAAGAGAAACTCTGCCAAAGCCTTCGTCAGTTCCGTCTTACCGACACCGGTCGGTCCTAGGAAGAGGAACGAACCGTAGGGGCGATTCGGATCTGATAGACCGGCCCTTGAGCGCAAAATCGTTTCAACAACGGCCTTGACGGCTTCGGGTTGTCCCACGACGCGGCGTTCAAGCGCTTCACCCATGTGAAGAAGCTTTTGACGCTCGCCTTCCATCATCTTGGAAACCGGAATGCCCGTTGCACGGGAAACCACCTCGGCGATTTCCTCTGCTCCGACGCTTGTACGCAAGAGCTTGGGTTTCATCTCGCCTTTCTTAGACTCTTCTTTTCTCAGCTTTTCCTCAAGCTTGGGCAACACACCGTATTGCAACTCGGCAAGTTTTTCGAATTGTCCCTGACGGCGGTACTCTTCCATTTGGTGACGGGTCTTATCAATATCGTCACGCGCTTTCTTCGCTTCAAGCGCCTCGATCTTTTCTTTCTTCCAGACCTCTTCCAAATCACCGTACTGCTTGGTCAGATCCGTGATTTCGTCTTCAATCGCGGCCAACCGTTTTTTACTGGCATCATCGGTTTCTTTCTTCATCGCCTCGCGTTCAATCTTTAATTGAATGATTCGGCGATCAAGCTTATCAAGGGCTTCAGGCTTAGAGTCGATTTCCATCTTCACGCGTGCCGCCGCTTCATCGATCAAGTCAATGGCCTTATCGGGCAAGAAGCGATCGGTGATGTAACGGTGCGACAACTCAGCCGCTGTCACAATAGCCGGGTCAGTAATTTCAACGCCATGGTGGGCTTCGTACTTTTCCTGCAGTCCACGCAAAATAGCAATCGTATCCTCAACGCTTGGTTCATCGACCATCACTTTTTGGAAACGACGTTCAAGCGCGGCGTCCTTTTCAACGTACTTGCGGTACTCGTCAAGCGTGGTCGCCCCGATCACGTGCAGTTCACCACGGGCAAGGGCAGGCTTTAACATATTGCCCGCATCCATCGAGCCCTCGGTCTTGCCAGCTCCGACCACGGTGTGCAGTTCATCGATAAACAAAATGATCTGACCGTTGGCACGCGTGACCTCTTTGAGCAACTTCTTTAAACGTTCCTCAAATTCGCCACGGTACTTGGCTCCGGCAATCAAGCCCGCCATATCCAAACTTAAAATCCGTTTGTTTTTCAGCGTATCAGGCACTTCTCCGTTGACAATACGCTGTGCCAAGCCTTCCACCACGGCCGTCTTACCGACACCGGGTTCACCGATCAGCACAGGGTTATTTTTCGTTCTGCGCTGCAGAATCTGCATGGCACGACGGATTTCATCATCACGGCCGATAACCGGGTCAAGCTTTCCTTCTCGGGCCTTGGCGGTTAAATCAATGGTGTACTTTTTGAGGGCTTCGCGCTGATTTTCCGCATCCGGATTATCAGCCGAGTCTCCTCCCCTCACTTCCGCAATAGAAGCCTCAAGCGCTTTACGGGTTAAGCCGCAGCGTTTGGCAATACGAGAAGCTTCCCCTTGGGCTTGCGTCAAGGCTAAAAGCGCCATATCCACGGAAATGTATTCATCACCGTGAGCCATGGCCTCCTTTTCAGTGAGGTTTAACCAATTGATCAGATCGCGGCCTGGCTGAATATCGCCCCCTGTACCGCTAACCTTCGGTAAACGGCGAACCGTGTCTTCAACCTCTTGAACAAGCCTTTGAACCGATACACCGGCTCTCTGAAGCAACGACTTCGTGGATCCGTCCTCGTCACGCAAGAAAGCTGCGAGAAGATGCACGTCTTCCATGATTTGGTTGTCGTTGCCAAGCGCAATTGTTTGTGCGTCAGCCAAAGCTTGTTGGAATTTTGTCGTTAATTTATCTTGTCTCATTGTTTTCTTTCCTTCTGCTTTGCCCGTTTCCAGAACCGGCAAAACAATCTTTCTAACTCCTATATGGGGTAGGGTTTAGAAATTTCAAGAGAAAAGACAAAGATATTTTTTAGTGATTTTTCAATGAGATAGTGACAAATTGAAATAGATTGTCACACAAAAGAGACGGATCAAAAACTTTTTTCTCACAGATGGCCGCGAATGGTTAGCACACCGAGAACCAATGCAATAAAAGAGCCGCCGATATGCATCAAGAAGTGTTCAAGAGAAGCCAGCCACTGACCAGTCAGCATAAAGTGCAGGTTTTCTCCCAAAACCGCCGTCAGTGTGGAAAAGGCACCGAGAAAACCGGTAATGATAAAAAGTCTGACAGCAGGACTAATTTCCGGCCGGGTCGAAAGCCAAGCCAGAGCCATCCCCATCAGGTAGGCTGCGCAAAGGTTCGACAAAAGCGTCCCAAGAGGTGAAGATAAGAACCAAGAGGTACCGTTAAAGGCATAAGTTAGCCACCACCGGATCATCGCACCTAATGTGGCACCGGTAGCAACACTAACAACCACTAACCAAAGAGGACCGTCTTTTGTCATGATCAATTCATAAAAAATTGCGATGATTGTACGCCAAGAAGCAAAAGCTTTGTTAAGCTTTAAGCGTTTACATTAAAAGGATTTGCGATGAGCGTTACTTTAAATCAGCCGATTGCTCCATTCTCTGCCCAGGCTACCACTGGAGAAATCACTTCCGAAATGTTCAAAGGCCGCTACACGGTCCTTTATTTTTATCCCAAAGACAATACCAGCGGCTGCACAATGGAAGGCCGCGACTTCGCCGTGCTTTACACGCAATTTAAAGAGGCCGGCTGTGAAGTGATCGGTGTTTCCAGAGATTCAATCAAAAGTCACACCAACTTCTGCAACAAGCAGGGTTTCCCCTTTGCGTTAATTAGCGATAGCGAAGAAACGCTTTGCAAGGCTTTTGACGTCATTAAACTGAAAAAGCTATACGGTCGTGAGTACATGGGCATTGAGCGCAGCACTTTCCTCATTGATCCTCAAGGTGTCGTTTGCGCCGAATGGCGAAAAGTGAAAGTGGCCGGACACGCTCAGGCTGTTCTTGAACATTTGAAATCGTTGCAATAAGGAGAAAAGCATGCCGCTGCCTCCCCTGCCCAAAGCGATGGGTTCAATTTTGAAAGAAGGTGAAATGACGGTTAAGGCCTCATCCAACCCGAAAAGTTTGAAAACAGAAGTCAAAGAAAAACCTGTCGTTTCTGAAACAAACAAAACCGTCAAGCGTGTCAAATCACCCAAAGCGGCTGAGTTACTCGAGAAAAAAGAGAACTCAACGAAAAAACAAAAAGGCTATCGAGCAAAGACACACGGCAAAAAGCTTTTTGTGCTTGACACAAACGTGCTCATGCACGATCCGATCTCGCTTTTTCAGTTTGAGGAACATGATGTATTTTTGCCGATGATTACGCTTGAAGAGCTCGACGGTCATAAAAAAGGGATGAGCGACGTCGCGCGCAACGCCCGACAGGTCTCCCGTTATCTTGACCAACTTTTAGGCCACAGCGACGGCAATATCACCGAAGGCATTGAGTTAAGCACCTTGGGAAACACCGAGGCTCAGGGCAAACTATTTTTCCAAACGCAAACACTCGAAGCACAGCTTCCTCAAGGACTGCCTCAAGGCAAGGCTGACAACCAAATTCTGGGAGTCGTTCAAGCTCTGCAAAATAAGGAAAAAGAACGCTCCGTTGTGTTGGTTTCCAAAGACATCAATATGCGCATCAAGGCAACGGCCATGGGTCTTGCTGCCGAGGACTATTTCTCGGACAAGACGCTTGACGATACCGATATGCTTTACTCGGGCCGTATGCAGCTTCCTGAAGATTTCTGGGAAACTCACGGCAAAAAGATGCAAAGTTGGAAAGAAGACGGACGTACTTGGTACAAAATTACCGGTCCATTGGTTAAAGATTGGTTTACAAACCTTTTTGTCTATTTACCCGATGATTCTTTCCTTGCTCAGGTCAAAAAGATTGAGGACAAAACCGCCACCCTTTGCGTTGTGCGCGACTACATGCAAAGCAAACACTCGGTTTGGGGGATCACCGCCAGAAACCGTGAACAATGTTTTGCGCTTGACCTATTGATGAATCCGGATATTGATTTTGTCACTCTATTGGGTCAGGCAGGCACCGGTAAGACTTTGATTACACTTGCCGCGGCTTTGACACAAACGTTGGATATGCGACGCTTTTCTGAAATTATTTTCACGCGTGCAACTGTCAGCGTTGGTGAAGAAATCGGCTTTTTGCCCGGTACGGAAGAAGAAAAGATGCTGCCGTGGATGGGAGCGCTTGAAGATAACTTGGAAGTGCTCAATAACATTGATTCGGGAAGCGACTGGAGTCGGCATGCCGCCAACGACCTTATCCGCAGTCGCATCAAAGTAAAGAGTATGAGCTTTATGCGAGGTCGGACATTTTTAAATAAGTTCGTGATTATCGATGAAGCCCAGAACCTTTCGCCCAAACAGATGAAAACGCTCATCACCCGCGCGGGCCCCGGCTCCAAGATTGTTTGCCTGGGCAACATCGCTCAGATCGACACCCCCTACCTCACCGAGGGCTCTTCCGGTTTGACTTACGTAGTCGATCGCTTCAAAGGGTGGGAGCATTCCGGCCACATCACTTTACAACGCGGAGAAAGAAGTCGTTTGGCTGATTTTGCGAGCGAGTCTCTTTAACGGTTAGGCCTCTGCCCTAGAGGCCTATTGCGAGTTATGCATGACAAAAAAATTATCGCTGTCCGGGATTGACCACATCGTCCTTACTGTTAAGAATATTGAGGAATCGATACGTTTTTATGCGCAACAGCTAGGTTGCACCGTGATCCGTTTTGGGGGTGACCGGTTTGCCGTGCAAATCGGATCATCAAAAATTAACTTCCATCAATCCGATCAACCACTCAAACCACACGCGTCTTTCCCCTCCAGTGGCAGCGCTGACTTTTGTCTGTTGACTCCTTTACAGGCGCTAGAAGTAGAAAGTTACTTAAAAGCACAAAATGTTGAGATTGAATTGGGACCTGTCCGTCGTACCGGCGCAACGGGACAGATCATTTCCTACTATTTGAGAGATCCGGACGGCAATTTAGTTGAAATAGCCACGACAGAGAATAGTTAACCTATGAACACGATTTACGACGATACGGACTTTTTCAATGCTTATGCAACCATGGCAAGAAGCCAAAAAGGATTAGAAGCTGCGGGTGAATGGCATCAGCTCAAACTCCTTTTCCCCAATCTCAAAGGAAAAAGTGTTTTAGATCTCGGATGCGGTTATGGCTGGCACTGCCGTTACTGTGTTCAAAAAGGCGCTTTCAAGGTTCTTGGGATTGACGCAAGCGCAAAGATGATTGAACAGGCAAGAAAAAGAAATTTTGACCAGGCCATTGAATACAAAGTCTGCAGCATTCAAAACTATGCCTTTCCCAAAAATTTCTGGGATTTTGTTATCTCCAACCTAGCTCTGCATTACGTGGAGGACCTTGAAGACATATTTGAAAAAATTCATGAAACATTAAAACCGGGCGGAACCTTTGTTTTGAATATTGAGCACCCGGTTTTTACTGCCGGCATTGATCAAGATTGGACCTATGGAGAGGACAAAAAGCCAAAACACTGGCCCATTGATAATTATTTTTTCTCGGGCCCAAGACAGACGCACTTTCTAGGATCTGCCGTAACAAAATACCACCATACTCTAACGCAGATTCTGATGGGACTGATTGACAATCACTTTAACCTTGATGCTGTCATTGAAGCGCGGCCGCCCGAAAGTATGCTCAATATCGCCTCGATGAAGGATGAGCTCAGACGGCCGATGATGCTATTGGTTCGAGCTACTAAAAAACATTAGTCATTTAACCGAGGGCGCAGTCGAGCAACATCATTAAGACAAAGCCCGACATGACACTTAAGGTACCGATATTAGAGTGCTCACCTAAATGGGCCTCAGGAATTAATTCTTCAACCACCACATACATCATGGCTCCGGCACTGAACGCTAAAAGCCATGGCATAAAGGGTGTAATCCAAGAGGCGCAGAGCACAACCAAAACACCAAACACGGGTTCAGCCAACCCTGAAAGGGCTCCAAAAGCGAAAGCTTTCTTTGCGCTGTAACCTTCCTGTCTTAAGGGTAACGAGACGGCAGCGCCTTCCGGAATGTTTTGTATACCCATGCCCAATGCCAAAGCAAATGCCGCCGAAAGCGCCAGAGGATCGCCTGTTTGGCCGGCTACAACAAATAAAAGCCCCACGCTCATGCCTTCGGGAATGTTGTGAAGCGTAACGGCGAAAAATAACAGTGAAGCCCGGGATAAGTGTGATTGAGGACCTTCCGGATTTTCCGAACCGGGGTGTAAATGAGGCAACAGTTCATCGAGCAGGAGTAAAAAAGCGACCCCTAAAATGAAGCCTCCGCATGCAGGCAACCAGCCGGCGCCTCCCGCTTCTTCCGCAGCCTCCATCGCCGGAATCAAAAGACTCCAGACAGAAGCGGCGATCATAATACCGGCGGCAAGCCCCAAAGCCATACGGTGCACATTTTCAGAAATTTTTTTTCTGAAAAAGAAAACACTGGCGGCCCCGAGCGACGTCATCATAAAGGTAAAGCCAGTACCGCAGGCGGCCCACCCTATCATTGTTATCAGATTGGCAGTTTCCATCTCAAGCACTAGAATTGTTTTAATGGTGAAATTGTCGCAAACTTAAAGTGGTATTTGAAATTTAAATGACTCAATTCAATTAGAAACAATCATTCAGATAGACAAAATTAATTAGAAAAAAACTTACAGCACAATCCGATCAGAGTATCCTGGCAAACTCATCAAAGAAAGGAAGACCTGTGAAAAAACATCTGATCGCTTTAAGTCTTGGAACATTGGCTTTAGGCATTGCCGAATTTTGCATGATGTCCATTCTCTCCAGTGTAGCGACAGACCTCAGTGTCAGCATTCCACAAGCCGGTCACTTTGTCTCGGCTTACGCCGCCGGCGTGTGCATCGGCGCACTTTTAATGGTCATTTTTGCAAGAAATCTTGGGCTTAAAACGTTGCTTTTGCTGATTGTCGGATTCATATTTTTTGGCAACACTTTGACTGTTTTTGCCTTTGATTATTGGAGCATGCTCGGCGCGCGTCTAATTGCAGGACTGCCGCACGGAGCTTATTTCGGTGTGGGAGCTATTGTAGCCACGCAATTGGCAAAGAAAGGCGAAGCTTCCAAAGATGTATGTTTGATGGTCGCCGGCATGACTGTCGCCAATCTAATTGGTGTGCCGCTGGGAAGCTTTCTTTCCTGGGCGGTGACATGGCGACTTGCTTTCTTGATTGTTGCTGCGGTTGCAGCGTTAGTTTTTATCGGAATAAAACTTTGGATTCCTGCATTACCAGCACTGCCTGATCACGGCTTTTCTGCTCAGTTTAGGTTTCTAACTCATTTGACTCCGTGGCTCGTGTTGGGAGCCATCGGCTTTGGCAATGGAGGATTTTTTGCCTATTACAGCTATGTCAATCCCATCATGGAAAATTTAGCCTCGGTACCGGCTTCATTGATGAGCGCAGTGATAACACTGGCTGGCTTTGGCATGGTTTGCGGAAACCTTTTGGCTGCCAAACTATCAAGACGCGTCGGTAATGCTGCCTTGGCCTGTCTCGGTCAAGCGGTTCTCTGTTGCTCGCTTATCCTTTTATTTTTCAGCGCACAGTTAACTTGGATTGCCATCGGCCTGACCGTCATCGCCGCCGGCTGCGTTTTCTTTATTTCGGGACCGGAGCAAGTTCTCATTCTCCAAAATGCTAAAGAAGGACAACTTTTAGCTGCCGCCATGGGACAAGTCGCGTTTAACTTCGGCAACGCTGTCGGTGCGTGGTTGGGAGGTCTTCCAATTGAAGCTGGCCACCCAGAAAACTGGTCTTGCGTGCCGGCGAGTGTTCTAGCCGGTATCGGCTTTTTGCTTTTGTTTGCAACTTGGAAAATCCATTCGGCAAAATCAGCCGAAAAAGAACAAGCGCAGTAGTTTGTCAGAAATCGCCTCCGCTTTTTCAAAATTTAATAAGCCGCACTTTTTAAAGCTATTGCTTCCATCTTAAATTGATAGAATGAATGCGATCATTTTGTGGAGAGAAACTCATATGGCAAGACAAATGAACGCAATCAACCAAGCTCTGCTTTACTTGGAAGTAATTAAACGTATTCCGCGTCATCGTTTCATTTCCACGCAAGAAATTCAAAATAGTCTTCTGGCCTCCGGAATCAATATTCAAACCCTCACCCTTCAGCGTTACTTGAAACAGCTTTATGAAAGCGGAAGCCTTCCGCTTGAGAGAAATGACAACTCCAAGCCTTTCAGCTACCGCATGGGGACGGATACTTCCCCCTTCCCCTTTACCAATCTTTCGGCCCAAGAAGCGCTCATGCTTCGATTAATCGAAGCCAATTTGAGATACCAGTTGCCTGGGAAATTGAATAAGGCAATGCAACCGTTTTTTGATGCGGCCAGACAAACGCTTGACGGCATTCAAGGACGCATTACCCATGAAAATGAATGGCTAAACAAAATTGCGGTGGTCTCCAATAGCCTTCCTCAAATTCCGCCCAATATAAAACCGAGAATTTTTGAGGCGGTCTCCAATGCCCTTTTTGAAAATAAAAAACTGAAAATTGTCTACCACAATGCCGAAGGGCACGAAAAGACAAAGACCGTTTCACCCATGGGACTTGTTCAGCAGGATATCCGTTTGTACCTCGTCTGCCGCTTTGACGGCTACACGGACATTCGTCATTTGGCTTTGCATCGGATAAGTGACGCAACGCTTTTAAATGAGTTGGCACAAAAAGAGAGAAATTTTGATATTAAGACGTATGTCAAAGAACACCACTTCAATTACTCCAACGAAAACACCCGTACTATTTTGTTAACGATTGAGTTTACCAATGAAGCCACGGCGCTCAATCTGACTGAGGCTCCTTTCAATCGTACCCAAACGATAAAGAAGCTCAATAACGGACACTATGAGCTCATTGTTGAAATTGAAGACAGCCTATTGTTAAGCGGTTGGATTAATACTTGGAAAGATATAGCCGGTATTGTCCGAATTGAAAAAAAGCCGATTGACTGAATACAAAAGAGCTAACGATGTTAAAAACCGTCTACAGCAACGCTTACGAGATTTTAGAAGCCTACTTAACGGCTGAAATTACCGAAGATAAAAAACAATCAGCCGATCCTTTTGAGCGCGTCCGTGTTATTTCCGCCACCGGCGCTATTAATAATCGCCTGCGTCAGCACCTTGCGCAGGCAAACGGAATCTGCTCCGGAGTGGACTTTTGGACAACTCGATCCTGGTTTCATAACTACGCCGGCATCGGTGTCGGAGAACCTGAGGAAGCCCAGGATTTCCTTTGGGTTATCTGGTCCGTGCTTGACGACGAATTCATTAACCGTCATGAGCGGCTCAGAATCTTCTTCAGTCATCGAGTGACGGATAAGGAAAAAGCGCTGGCTCGCTATGAGCTTGCCCGCAAAATTGCCTCGGTTTTTGATAAGTACGTCAATTACCGATTTGATTGGGTTGCTGAATGGATGGGATTTTCCGGTGTCAAGCCCCAAACGATCTATAGAGGAATTGATGACAGGCAACTGTCTTCTGAGAAAAAAGCACTCCAAGCGCATCCTGACTTTATTTGGCAAAAAGCGATTTGGGAGAAACTTTCACAAACCGCTGTCTGGAACGGCCGTGAGACATTGAGACTTTATGCAAACCCTGAGTCTCTCGAAATTAAATTTGCCAATGAACCGGAAACACTGCACTTTTTCGAACCAAGCGGCATTTCTCCCCTGATGCTTCCGATCATTAAGTTGCTGTCCGAACATGGTCATAAGGTTTATGTTTATCTCTTGAATCCCTGTGTGGAGTACTGGTTTGATTCTTATTCGGATCTCGATTCTGAAAAAAGCGAAGCTTTGAATTTTTTACGCAAAAACGCTGCCTCCACCCGGGCAATGATCAACCGCTTCTGGACTTTTACACCTGACGGCCAGGAAAATGCCGGGCATGAGCCGGAAAAACTTCCCGATCTTACGAGCGCCCCACTGCAAAAACTCAATATTTGGACGCAAGCCCAGACAGAACGATTGGATCTCGTACAGAACTCTGAACTGCTGCTTCACTTAGCTCAAAAAGCTCTTTTACAAAACTCAGCCCAGGGGCTGCCTGAAAAAATATCGCCTTCAGATCCTTCCGTCAGAATTATTAAGGCGCCAACGTTAACCCGAGAAGTCCAAAACGCCATCAATATGATTCAGGCCTTCTTCGCCGATCGTTCTCTGGCGCTTAAACCGGAAGAAGTGCTCATTACAACACCTGAAATCGATAAAACAGCTCCCGTCTTTGAAGCTTGTATGCGGGCGCTGCCACCGCAATACCGAATGGATTATCAAATATTCGGGCAAACGGCAACCGATGCCGATATGAATGCGCGATCCCTTGTTGATCTGGGTAAATTGCTCATGAATGGTATTACCCTGCCCGCGCTCAATGCTTGGCTGGAGCTTCCCACGGTCGCCCGAGCGCTCGATTTAAAACTCGATGATCTCAATGTATTGCACGACTGGCTTTTAGCGGCCGGTTTTCGAAGCGGAATTAATGCCGAACATCTAAAAGCGACTCATCCGGATTTTTCTCAGGCCGCTTTATCTGAGGCCGTTGAGGGAACTCTGGAACGTGCCATCGAACGGTTAAGCTGGGGCTACGTTTTTAAAGAAGGCACTTTAACCTGCACGGATGACATTTTGCCAGTGCAGCACGGTAGTGATCCGTTTGCCGGTTTAGCAGACAATCAGTCACTCTTTATAAAACTATGCCGACTTGCCGACAAACTCAAAGAAGCTTTCAGCAGTATGAAAGCTTTAGGCGATGAAGCACTGCCCGCAGATCTATCTTTATGGACTCACAACCTCTTGGAGAGCTTTTTCGGCAATAACGCTGACAAGTTGGCGCTCATGAGTGTCAGAAATGATCTAAGAGTGCAGGAACTGGCACTGACCACCGTTCCTGAACCGATTACCATGCCCCTTTGTGTGTACTGGCGAGCCCTTGAGGACAGAATCAGCGAACCCTCGGACAAAAATCCTGCGATCGGCCGCCTGACTCTTGCGCCGATGAGTACTTTCAGAGGACTTCCCTATAAAGTTATCATCATCATCGGATTAGGCGAAGAATCTGGTTTCCCGGGCAATCAGCGTTTTGAAGAATTTGATCTTATGGGCACAGACGCACTTAAGCGACAAAATGATCGTGACAGCCGATCCGATAATCGAAACGTCTTTCTCGATCTTTTCCTTGCCGCTCGCAATCGCTTTGTATGCTCCTATTGCGTCGGAAGCGATAAGAAAGCGCCTCTTAACGCCTCACCCGTTGTGGTCGATTTGCTGGATTTTCTCACCCAGAATGCAACCCCCGAAGATAACGAAACAAAGCTGGAAGCCAAAAAGCGCATGGCCGATACGATTACCACTGAAATAACGCTTACGGACACCGCCGCAGACAATTTCCGATTGAGCCCGACGCGTTATTGGAAAAGTTTCATGGGCGAGACACTTGATGCGCTGAAAAAGGCCCGTGAAACTAATTATCAGGGCTTAGAGCCTCAGATGCTCACCGGCCCCCTTGACGAGAAACTCTTTTCTTCCACACTTTACTTGGAAGATGTTCTGGCTTTTTACAAAGATCCTGCCGTGTGGCTTCAAAAGCGTTTGGATTTCAGACAATATGAAAACGGACTCCAGGATCGCGTTCCCCTATTCGGTAGCAAGGACGGGCTTGAATTGTCGTTGCTGAGACGAGAACTCATGCAGGCGCTCGCTGACGGTCATTGCACACAGGCCATTCTGAACAAAATAGCTTTGGATCCGACTAAAGGAAATCAAGAAACCCGTATCCTGCAATATGAAGAGGAAGTTGAAAAGGCCAATGAAATCCAAGCGGTAAGAGCTGAAATTCTCTCTTGCGGTAAAAGCGATATGCAAACGATTTCTTTGCCTCTGGAAAATCTTTACCCCTTTAAAACGCTTTTGGCTGAAAATATCCAAACAATCACTTTTCACCTTGAAGATGAGCAAAGGGAAAAAGATCCCATGGCTTGGCAAAGCAGTACTGAAAACGATACGCCGTATCTGCTTGAATTAGCCTATTCCAAGAGCGGCAGTGTAACCGCTCAAGCCAAAGCGGCCATCCTTTGTGCAATGGGTGTTCCGGTTAATTTGCTGCTTTTAAATATGAACGAAAAACCGGTTTTGAGTATTTTCAAAGCCATTGAAAAGCCCATAGCCCGCTATTTTTTGTTTAGCTTAATTGAGCTGATGGTGAAGACTATCCAAAAAGCCTGTGTCATCACCTCAAAATATGACAATGCGGTCGAAGCGGCCATGTGGCGCGGTCGCGACTATGAAACAATCAAAGGCTACAGCACGGCGTTTTTAGACAATGCGCTTAAAGCCATAACGCCGGATGCCGTTTTCCCGAAAGAGGACAAAGGCAAGAGAACGAAGGCCATGGAATTGCTCACTGAAAACTTTGAAAATTTAATGCTTGGAGGCGCGCAACAATGAGAAAGGAATTTAATGTCATCGACTCGCCTCTTTGCGGCCGAAAACTCATTGAAGCCAGTGCCGGCACGGGTAAGACATACTCACTCATTCATATTGTCTTGCGCCTGATTGTTGAAGAACGGATTCCGATTGAAAGACTGTTGCTGGTAACTTTCACCAAAGCCGCCACGGCTGAATTGAAGATGCGCGTGCGCGAGCTTTTAATTCGCGCGCAACAGGCCTACGAAGATAGGCGGGATGAAGACACACGGTACGATCCGACGCTCATTGCCTTGATCAAAAAGTGGCGCGAGGCTGAAATTGATCCAACCGTTTTTCAAGATGCAATCGATAGACTTGACGATGCTTCTATCTGCACCATCCACAGCTTTTGCCAAAAGATGCTCGAAGAACACAAGTTCTCGAGTTCAGAAGGATTTGACTTTGAAATCGGAGACGATAGCGACCTTCGACAGGAAGTCATTGAAGCGTTTTTACGTGAGGCATTAACGCTTTCAGATAATGATGAGTTTAAGAAACTGCTCCTTGACACCAAACCGTGGGAGGAGATTCTCAACGCGCTAAATTCTGCTCCTAAGAATGCCACTGTCAAACTCTTTGATGACCTTCTTTTCATTGATCAGAAAACAGGTCAGCACGATAAAAAAGAGTGGAAAGAAACGCAGGATCAGAAAAGCTTGGAAGAGAGCCTTCGTTTACTGCTGAGACGATTTATCGAAAAAGCGCCGGAAGCGTTAAAGCGTAAAAAACGCGAAAGCGGCATCCGCTCCTTTAATGACTTGCTCTTAGATATGTACGAAGAACTCAATAACCGGGCTTTTGTTGAGCGCGTTCAAAGCCGCTACGACGGGATTTTAATCGATGAATTCCAAGACACCGATCCTATCCAGTACACTATTTTCAAACGTCTGTTCCTCGCCGAGGATAGCCGCGCCAAATCCGTCTTTTTTGTTGGCGACCCCAAACAGTCGATCTATCGATTCAGAAATGCCGACATCAATACCTATCTGGCCGCACAGGCTGATATCGGTGAAATTTATGAGCTAAAGAAAAACTATCGCTCCTGTCCGAGCCTCATCGAAGGAATCAATCGTTTCTTTACCGAGTCGGCCACCCCATTTTTAGATGCCGGCATGGGTTACAGTGCGATTTCAGCCGGATCCAATAAAGGTCCCCTTTTACTCAAAAAAGGCAATTCGTTTGAAGCACTACCCACCTTTGAAATTTGGACTAAAGAGAAAGCGGCTTTAAATCCTACCGGTGACCGCAATCAGCAAATCAACCTCATTGCCAATGAGATTGCCGCTTTACTATCCGGCAACGTTTATAAGTCTAAAAATGAAAGGCTCAAACCTAGCGACATCGCTGTTTTATTTCGCGTGAAAAAATACGTGCCGGATTTTCGGGCTGCCTTGGCTAAAAAAGGCATTCGTGTTCTTTTTCAAGATGAAAACAGCATTTTTTCAACCGATGAAGCGAGAGAGATGCTTCTTATCATCGAAGCGCTTGAGTCACCCCGGGATATTAAAGCGTTGCGCTTAGCCAGAAGCACAAGACTGATGGGCGAGAGCATCAACGCGATCATCCCGGAAGCCTTCGAACGCGAGGGACAGTCGGAATTAGACGATAAGGCTGCGCTTAAGGCCCGAGAGCTTATTGAAGAAGCCCTCACGATATGGAATAAGCGTGGAGTTTCCGCCGCCATAGCTAAAATTATGCTTGAGTGCGGCACACAAAAAAGACTCTTGCCGCTTCAAGACGGAGAACGACAGCTCGCCAATTATCAGCATCTCATGGAAGTGCTGCAGGAGACTTCTTTATCTTTAAAAGGCATTTCCGGTTTGGCCCGATGGCTGAGCCAGCAAATTCAAAATCCACCCGATGATGAAAAGTATCAATTAAGGCTTGACAGCGATGCGGACTTAGTCAATGTCATGACCATTCATAAGAGTAAAGGGCTCGAGTATCCAGTCATCTTTTTACCCTTTGCCAATGCTTTGGAATTGGGGGCCGCCGGTCACCATAAAACTCGTGTCTTTAAGAGCATTCATAACGGTCGGATTTCATTTACTTTCAGTTTTTATCCGGTCTATCCGAACATTGACGAAACGCTCTACCATGAGGAGGATTTGGAAAACTTGCGCTTGGCTTATGTGGCCATGACTCGAGCTTCACAACGCCTGGTGTTGCCTCTTACGTACTATAAAAGCGGCAAGGCTTTCAAAATTACCAGCAATGCCTATGCCAAGACATTAACAGGTAAAGAAAAAGCCAGCCAAAGCGATTTTGAAACCTGTCTGACTCATTGGCTCAAAGACGCGCCCGAAGGACTGGCCGTGCAGAAAATAGCCGATGATACGCAATGCCTTTCATGGCACAAACAAAGCGCAACACGTCAAGACAATAATGAAAACGATGAAGAACTCAGTGCCGCGTGCGGCCGAGTGATTCCGACGTCATGGTTTCCGACGAGCTATACAGCCATTGCACGAGGAGCAGCAGAAACAACGGAACGTTTGACCCTTATTGAAGAAAAAGAAGATAGCGATGAAAGTGAATTGATGAATCGTGAATCTTTTGAAAAAAGTGAGCAGCAGAAAGATCCTCAGAAACTGACCATTATGGATTTTGAACGGGGACTTGAAAGCGGTACCTTTTTGCATGCTCTTTTTGAGCGAATCGGGTTTGATATTGTGAAAAAGGCCGCTGACGGCTCTGCAGAATCCGAGGCAACGCTTAATCGAAACCTTACGCGTCTCATGATTCCTTTCCAATACCATTTACAGCCCTATGGCATTGAAGGATATCTGCCGGTTTTAAACAAACTTTTAAAGGACGTGCTTTGCTCAAAAATAGTTGATAAAACTGTATTTGGAACTCAAACGGATTTGAGGTTGTGTGATTTAAGCGCTAAACAAAAAACCGCCGAAATGAATTTCACGATTGCGATCGGCAATCCGGCCGAAGGCCATCGTCCGGTGAGCGCCAAAAATTTGAGCAAACTTTTAAAGCATTTTGATCCCCTGTATCACATTGAAATCGACAATGACAGAGAGTTGCGCGGCTACCTCACAGGCGCCATTGACCTTGCCTTTGAATTCGACGGTCGGTTCTTTGTTTTGGATTGGAAGGGTACAAAGTTAGCCGATACGGCGGAAGGCTTTTCCCATGAAAGAATGCTCGAAGAAATTCAAAAACATCATTACAGCCTTCAGTACCTGATTTATCTAGTCGCTCTCAGGCGTCACCTGCGTTTTTGCGGCATTGAAGACCCCGATGAAAAAATTGGTGGCATCATTTACGCCTTCATTCGTGGAATACGCAAAGACGATCCCAAACCTTTCGGTGTTTTCACTGCCCGGCCGCCCAAGGCATTGATCGCCTGTCTGGACGATTTTTTTGAAAATGGTTATCACGAAGGTTCTGTGAACGCGTACGCTCAAACCGCTCAATTGGAAGGAACGATTTAATATGATTCGACGTAAACCACAAGCCATTGTTTTTGATCTGGACGGCACCCTTTGTGATTGCGAACATAGGGTTCACTTTATGCGTGAACGACCGAAGCGCCGGGAAGAGTTTCACTCGGCCTGTGTTTTTGACAAAGTTGTTCCCGCCTGTAAGGCGCTAATCGACATGGCAGAAGAAAAAGGAATCAAGGTTATTCTTTTATCGGCCCGCCCTGCCCGCTTTAAACCACAAACCGAAGAATGGCTCACCAAGAACAATATTCATTATGATCAGTTGATCCTGAGCCATTATCCGGAACTGAGCGACCCGGACTATAAGCTTAAAATGTACCGGGAACTGATTGAACCTTTTGCGGACGTTATCTTTGCCGTCGATGATCGTGATATCGTGGTTCAAATGTGGAGAGACAACGCCATCACGTGTCTCGATATCGCCGGCAATCACTTTTCTTAGACAGGTAAGCGACCATGGCAGACAATCAAACAGAACTCAGCCCCATGCAGCTCGCCTATCGGGCGATTGGCCTTTCGCTTTGGAGAACTCGTGAGAGAGCTCTCGGCACAAATGAAAACGCACCGAATTGTCTTTTCAGACTAATGGACGCGTTGGCCTTAGCCGATGAAAAAGGAAGCGTTTGCCTACAGTGGGATAAGACGGAAGACTTCCTTAGCCGCAAAGAAATTGAGCTTTTAACTCAAAAGCGTTTACTCACGCAAAAACCACAAACGGGCTTAGGAAACATTGATTCTGAGATTCCCCTTATTCTTGACATCGGCAAAAAAGTTAACCGTTTGTACCTGCAACGCCACTTTGAACAAGAACGAGATGTCGCCGCCAAAATACTCGCCTTTACACAACAGGATTCTTTTAATTTAACGCCTGCTGTCGACCAAACACTCAAACACTTGGACACCCTGCGCTATAACGAATCGTCTGATGACGATCCCTCACGCACGGAACAACAGGGAGCTGTTGGGCAGGCTTTGAAAAAACACTTTTTCATTATCACCGGCGGCCCCGGCACAGGCAAAACAACGGTTGTTGCCAAACTTTTGGAATGCCTTCTAGCTCAAGACGCTTCGCTTAAAGTGGCTCTAGCAGCTCCCACGGGTAAAGCCACAAGCCGCATCATGCAGTCTCTTATGGGATCATGCCAACGTTTCCCATCATTCTTCAGTCGTGTATTGAAACGAATTCAAGAAAAAACACTTGCCGCCCAAACTATTCATAAGTGGCTTTTGACACGAAATGTTAAAGGCGTAATGCCCAGTGAAAAGGATCCTTTGGATATTGACGTTATGATCGTGGATGAAGCCTCCATGATTGATTTGCGATTAGCCCAAAGACTATTAAAAGTGATTGATCCGAAAAGAACCCGTCTGATTCTTTTGGGCGATAAATTCCAGTTGTCTGCCGTGGGGCCAGGTTCTGTCTTAGCTGATCTGACCGCAGAAGATGGAGCGCTTGCCAATAATATGGCAGAACTGACCATCAGCCACCGTTTCACAAGCGACTCCAATGTCGGTCGTTTAGCTCAAGCCATCAAATCGGCTAACTCTAGCTTTAATGGTGAAGACTTTATCAATCAATTTAAAAAAGCCGAAGACGGCAAAGATAAGGTAAGCATCCGCCTTTATCGAACAGGTTTTGTTGATCCGTCTCTTATTAACTGGATTCGCCCACATATCAAAAGCTATTTGCAAGCGCTAAACGACTACCTGAAGGATTTGGAAAATCTGATAGCCGATGAAAATCTTCTGAAAAAACTGTGGGATGAAGCGGAGAGATTTCGAATCTTAGCTGCGCAGCGCGAGGGGGCGAATGGCGTCAATACCATTAACCGATTAATGGAAAGCATTGTTCGGGAACATGTAGGCGCTGAAGAAGATTCCCTTTTTTATCCTGGACGCCTGGTCATCATCCGAAAAAACACGCCGGTTCTTGATGTCTACAACGGTGATGTGGGAATCGTGATCCCTCAAGCGGACGACCCTACCCGATATGATCTTTATATCGGTGACCGCCATAAACGCATTCCTGTCGGCCTCTTGCCCGAACACGATACAGCTTTTACCATGACGATTCACCAATCACAAGGCTCACAGTTTGAACACGTTGCCGTGCTTTTGCCGGTTGCAGATGATAATCCCTTGTGCTGCCGGGAACTTTTCTATACGGGCGTTACCCGTGCTCAAAAAGAAGCGGCGGTCTTCGGAACGTTTAAGAGTATTGAAGCCTCTGTTTTACATAAAACAGAACGCGCTAGTGGCTTGGCAGATCGCCTTCTAGATCAATGATGAAAAATGGGCTCCGTCAATGGAGCCCTATCATTTTAATATTAAAGTACGATTAGATTTTTCCAACCAATTCAATTGAAGGTTTTAGCGTTTTCTTACCCGGCTCCCACTTAGCAGGGCAGACCTCCCCCGGATTCTCGGCAACGTACTGAGCCGCTTGAACTTTGCGAAGAAGTTCCTTTGCATCACGACCGATACCACCGTCGTGATGTTCCATAATAACGATCTCGCCTTCAGGATTAATTACAAAAGTTCCTCGCTCAGCCATACCATCGGCTTCGATCAAAACATCGAAATTACGAGCAATCGCCTTGGTGCTATCGCCTAACATCGGGAACTTCACTTTACCGACCGCCGGCGATGATTCATGCCAAGCCATATGAGTGAAATGTGTATCACAACTGACTGCGTAAATTTCGACCCCAAGCTTAGTAAATTCCTCATAGTGTTCAGCTAAATCTTCTAACTCCGTAGGACACACAAAAGTAAAGTCTGCCGGATAGAAAAAAATGACAGACCAGTGTCCTTTAAGGCTTTCTTCCGTTACAGTAACAAAGCGACCATTTACAAACGCTTCTGTTTTAAAGGGCAATACCTTGGTATTTAAAAGAGACATTTTATTCTCCTAATTGATAATGATTATCAATAATGATACAGAGAATAAAATTTTTAAACGTAAAGAAATGTCAGAAACTATGGAAATGATTGGAATTGGGCCACGGATGATTCCTGTGACCCATGACAAAGCTAAACAAACCGCATCACGCACATAATGCCGATCATGATAAAGGCAATGGCAAGTTTAGCCGCGATGCCGGCAATCATACCGATCCAAGTGGCCCAACTGACTTTGCCTGCTTTTCGCATATCGCGGTGACCGATCATTTCACCCACAAAAGCCCCAATAACGGGGAAAAGGAAAATACCGACCAAACCAAAGGGGATACCGACGATTGTGCCGACAAAGGCACCGGTCAAACCCAATTTTGTCGCCCCCGCTTTCTGCGCTCCCATGGTCTGGCTCACCCAATCGATGATAAGCGAGATAACCGTCAGCACGCCCAAGGCAATGAGCGTTCCCCAACCGAAGAATTGATAATCTTCAAGGTAGGCAATGAGCCAGCCGCCTGCAAAGATCATCGGAATACCGGGCAAAGCAGGAATAATGGTTCCGGCTAAGCCAACAAGAATCAACACAAACGATACGGCGTACAAACCGTAGGTTATCAATGCATCCATAGTCTTATACTCTTGCCCTATTCTTAAATTGTGTGTACTCACCAAAGAATGTGAGCTCCACCGTTCCGGTCGGACCGTTACGCTGTTTGCGGATAATAGCTTCAGCATCGCGTTCTTGGTCCGTATCCTTTAAATCTTGGTTATAAACAACGTCACGATAAAGGAAGATAATGACGTCAGCGTCCTGCTCGATAGAACCGGATTCTCTCAAGTCACTCATCATCGGGCGTTTGTCAGGACGTTGTTCCAATGAACGATTTAACTGAGACAAACCGATGATGGGACAATTGAGCTCTTTGGCCAAAAGTTTCAGCCCACGGGAAATATCGGAAATTTCCTGTGCGCGGTTCTCTCCCCGTCCATCACCCGACATCAACTGAATGTAGTCCACAACAATGAGTCCCAATTGTTTGACTTCACGCGACAAGCGTCTTGCGCGGGATCGAACATCAGTAATCGTCAAACCCGAAGAGTCATCAATAAAGATATTATGCGAATTGGCAATATCGGCTACCGCCGCCCCCATCTTTTGGAATTCGTCACCTTCTAAGCGGCCATTTCTTAAATGTTCCAAACGAATGCGCTGATAAGAGCTGATCAAACGCATGGCCAACTGTTCTGCCGGCATTTCCATGGAGAAAATCGCAACAGGCATCTCGGCACGCATGGCAACATACTCAGCGATATTCATGGCAAAGGTCGTTTTACCCATAGCAGGGCGCCCCGCCACGACAATCAATTCACCGGGGTGCATGCCCTTTGTGAGTCGGTCTAAATCAATAAAACCGGTCGGCACACCCGTGACAGGATTTTGACTCTTGGAGTTATAGAGTTTCGTGATTTGTTCAGCAACCGCCGCCAATGCGCCTTTCACGGGTTTTAATCCGGCCCCGGCAACCTGGGCGTCTTCACTGATTTTGAAAATAGAACTTTCTGCCCGATCCAAAATGTCTTTTGTTTCCATTCCCTTGGTGTCCAAGGCGGAATCGACAATCTGGGAGCCGACATTAACCAAACTGCGAAGAATGCTTCGGTCGCGCACGATTTCAGCGTAACGACGGGCGTTGGCCGAATTGGGCGTGTTCATGGCCAAAGAGTTTAAAAAACTCTTGGTTCCTTCCTGACCCAAACCTACAGCGGCCATTGAATCGTGAACAGTCAAAACGTCCGCGGGACGTCCTTGACTGATAAGCTGAACAATATGCTCGTAAATGCGACGATGATCCCCCCGGTAAAAGTCTTCAGGCGAGACAACGTCATTCACCATGTCGAAGACACGGTTATCAATCAAAAGGCTTCCTAATAAACCTTGTTCGGCTTCTGTCGAATGCGGTGGTAAGCGTACGGTATCGGTGGATTTTTCTTCAGGCATTCTGACAATAAATTCATAAATGTATTAACAATGGAGAGGCTATTTTAGCAGACGACCTTGTCCGCTCTTGAAAGAAAATGTTTCTGCAAGCGAATTATTTTTGAGAAATAAATTCCCGATGGCAAATTCTCACCACCGGGAATATCTTGTTGTTTTTAATAAATATTATTAATTACCAAGCGTATCGGACGCCGACATTGAAGCGATAGTCCGTATCCACTTCACCGCCGTTTCCAGCCTCTAAATCAGCATACAGATGAACTTGATCGGTGGCGTTGTAATCGGCGCCTAAACCATATTCATACCATGTACCGCCAAGCGATTCGGTGAGCGTTCTGGAAACATTGGCGCCCTTGCTGTAACGGAACTTGGCATCCCCTTCCCAGTCATGCAGAACAGAGGCTTTTAAGAATACACCGCCTCGGCCTTGGCTATCTTTGTAGCCCATCTTCACGCCGACCCGACCGACCAATGAGTCAACGGAGTCATTTTCAACCTTAATACCGGTTGACGTATGATAATCAGCGTCAAACACATGGCCGTACCACATTTGAACTTGAGGCTCTAAATAAAGTTCCTCGGTGGCGAAATAACGCCAGCCCATTTCAGCCGAAAGCGAAGCGGCGTTGGTGTGGTAGTCCCCCGTGGATTTAATGTCATTGAAACGAATATCAAAGGCATTCTTCATCCGACCGATTTTCCCGACTAAGTCTAAATAAACACCATTGCCAAAGAGCCAGGAACCATAGCCACTGAATGTATAAAGATTGCTGTCGCCGTTACCGTAGTCAAAATTATTATCACCATCGGTGTATGAGAATGCGCCACCTAACCAGAAGCCATCTTGAACCTGACGGTCATAGCCAAATTGGAAAGCGGTATAGCGATTGGTTACGTTTTGGTCACCGTATTCCGCTTTACCGTGATAGACACGTGTCCAAAGACCGTTGGATTGCGCCGAACTATCTCTTAACTCACCGACACGACGGTGCATATCATCGATTTCGTTACGCCAAATATGTAAGCCCAAAGCTGCCATTTCGGCAATGCCGTGAACATTGGGATTATCTTGTATCCGCACGTTAGTGATCGTGCAATTGGGACAACCATTGGCAACTGTCGCCGTTGCACCATCGTAGATATCAGAGGCTTGTTGCTCAACAAATACCCCTGGCAAACAACTTAACTCGTTTTGTTTTTCTTCCCCAACTTTTACATTAGTCTTCACAACATTCGCTAGCTTTTCTAGATCTGCCACTGCACTCCCAGTATTGTTTGAGGCATCGGCTACAACATGAATATTGTAAGGATCAGTCTTCAGCTTACCCTCAACACCAGAGAAATACACATAATTACCACTCGATGAATCTGCAATGTTGATGGTTACTGACTGAGCACTAAACTCTATATCTTCAGGTCGCCAAGAGTGGTCATCCTTTTCGTTATAGCCTCCAAAATCCACTCCAGCCCCTTGAGCAAGACTAATCGTTACATCTTTCCCTGTAACAACTAAATTCGAATTCGTTTTCTCCCATCCAGCTGATGCTTCTGAACCGTATACACTACCTCGAATCTTTGCATCTTCAGCCAAATCGATTTTATCGATAGTGAATATTCCCGTGTCCTCAACAGAACCATCAATTTTGTTGACTTGGAGGTTTAAGTAGGCGCCTCTTTCAACTGAAATATGATCAACAGTAACATTTGACTCGTCATTTAACTGGATAAGTCCTTTCCTGTTAATTACTGTCACATCATGCAAGCGCACAGAATTACCATCGTCAATCTCAACTCTTGCGTCCTCTTTTGTATCGTTGATAAGTGTTATAGGTGCCATAATCTCTACGACACTTTCTGCCCCTGCATCAATCATCAAACCAACTTTAACCCCATGTGATTCAATACGAATAGCATCTACGTCATCAATTACTTCTTGGTTCGTAATAGCTAGTCCATGCGAAGCATCATCGCCTACGATGTGAAGCAGCTTAGTATGTAACACTGCGTTGAGATCTTTTGTGTACCCAAATCCGTTACTTCTGAAAATAAAACCTTCTTTCGCAGTGATCTCACCTTTAAGTGTTAATGAAGATGAACTTTCAATATCAAGCAAACCTGTTATCAACGTACCTGTATTTTTTAAAAATCCTCCCTTAAGAATAATTTGATCATTATTTATCGAACCATTGTTCTCAAGAGTAATTGATGCGTCTTCCGCAACTATATCGTTCTCGTAGGTTTCACCTTCGGAAACAACTATATCTTCTGCAAATGCAGCACTAGTTAAAGCACTTAAAAGTGCCAAAGAGAGAATTGTCTTTTTCATGTTAAATTCGATTAATGTGTTAAAGATGAGTTTATTCTGCCCCCCCCCAATCTTTTGCCTTGACGAATATCAATCAAACAATAAATCCAACGGCTTTTAATAGAAAACGATAAAAAAGGCCCGATTCTTTTAAACCGAGCCAACTAGCCGTTATAAGTCTAAATTTGAAATTCTATGGTACAAACCGACTTTCGATAACTTTGAGATCCAATGGTTTCTTTACATAAGTTCGTATCCCTCTACCCTTAAGATATTTATCTCCACGTTCATCACAAATGATGGTTGTTCCTTTACCGAAGAGCTCTCCATTTTGCATGATAACCTCACCACTGACGATTGTTGCATAAGCTTTCTTACGCTCATAGTCCAAAATAGAAATATCCGCGTCAGCGCCCACTCCCAAATGCCCTTTAGTTGGCAATCCTAAAGCTCGTGCCCCGTTTAAACTCGCTTTCACAGCAAACTCATTTAGTGTGATAGCGCCGAATTGCACTAAGCACAGGCCATTTTCAACAATGACATTTCTCGGATAGGTCCCTCCATCCGTTGAAAATGAGTCAACCACAAATGATCCGTTATCACGTTTGGCTTGAGCCAAAATAAAGCGACTTATCGCGGGATTCACTGCAAATGATCCGGAAGTCACTGTCTTATGAGATAGCCAATAATTGAACCCCTCTTCGCCATTAATTAATTTACCAATACGCCCGTCATCACATAGAACACCCACGCGACCTGTCAGAATAGCTTTTTTCATCCCTTCAAAATCAGGAGTACACCCAACTTTTTTCAAACACGTCTCTGTCACCTTGCTAACCGGATGATCATTTTCAATGGTTAAGCGTGTTCCATTAAGGGCGGATAAATAAGATTCAGAGAAAACCTGTGGATTGGATTTCAATAACTTGACCGCTTCGAGAGCCTCATCCAATTCATTTCTGACCTGACCACGACAGTAACTGTTGACATGGGCAACATGGAGAAAATGACCATTAGCCGCCGCCAAGGCATCTTTTAAACCTTCAATGTTAGAGCCATGTCGAGTATTACCCACGTGCCACCCAATCCAAGCATTCAGTAAAGAGGCCTTTTCAATGAAAGAGGCGCTAATATCCAAATCCATCGGATAATGACCGCCCAACAATTTAATGCCAATGGCACCATGATCAAGTACTGCTTTAATAAATGAGTTTTGCTCTGCTTCCGTAGGTCTTGAGCTAGAAATCGTTACGCCCTCTTGGGCTGCTTGTAAGATGGCTATGTTCACACCAGCACCACTGGTCGGTATGGAGTCCAAAATATCATCAAGAGGTCCCGCCATATCCAAAGTGGTTGTCACTCCCGCTAAAGCAATCATTCGTTGTGCATGAGGATGACCAAAAAGCGTTCTCATGTGTGTATGCATATCGATAATTCCGGGCATCACTATCTTTTCTTTAGCATTTAATTCGCTTTTAGAGGCATTCGTGATACTCGGAGCGACTTCAGCGATGCATCCGTTTTCGACAGCCACGTCCATCACTTCGTCAATCTGATTCAAAGGATCTATGACTCGGCCTTCTCGGATAATAAGGTCATACATAAGGGAACCCTCCTTGATGATTATTTCTTATCATAGGCCTAAATACTTTAAATCAAAATAATTTTTCACAATGAAAAAGACCCGATTTCCCGAAGGAAACCGAGCCCAGAAGTTAGGCAGTTAAGTCAATTAGAAGACGTAACGGGCACCTAAGTTCACGCGCCACTTTTGATCAATGTCGCCGCCGAAGCCGGTGCCGACATCAACAAACGTGTTGACGGAATCAGTGACTTGGTAAGAACCGCCGAGAGACACTTCACCCCAGTTGTCATCCAATTCGTCATCGAACGTACGAACTGCGCCGTTGTATTCGTAATTACCTTCAACATCGCCTAAGAAATCGTGATTGTAAGAGGCCTTCACATAGGCAGCACCACGATTTTCAGCAAATTGCATACCGGCCATCACACCGACACGACCGATCAAGCTGCTCATATCGTCAAACTTGACATCACGGCCGATAGAGCTCGTGTAGTTTTCAGCACGCAAGTGGCTGTAGGTCAATTGAACTTGCGGTTCAATGAAGTAGTTTTGAATATTCCAACGATGACCCGTTTCGATACCAAAGATTGCACCGGTCAACATGTAATCAGCGCTTTCTTTGCCGGCACTCGTACGGAGGTCGTAGTCAGCATCAATACGGCCGATCTTCAACATCGAATCCAAGAAGCAGCCGGATTCGTTGAAGTAGCTGCCGTAGAAACCAACCGTGTATGTGTTGTTGTCAGACGTACCGGCCGTCAAATCCGTATCACCCTTCGTGTAGTCGAAGCTGAAACCAATTGTGACGTTGTCAGCGATGCGCTTATCAACACCGAATTCAACCGTGTTGTAATCGTGTTGGATACCTTGACCATCCAAACGACCATTGTTGTAGCGAGCCCAAACACCGGCAGCGTTCGGCGTCGTACGGAGCGTACCCATACGATCGGTCAAGTTCGTCAATTGTGAACGCCACATTAAAGCGTTGGTAATCGCCAAGTCTTGAGCAGAGCGGAGAAGGTCATTGGTGCGGGTTGCATGGAAACCTGTTTCATCAACATAACCTGCATCACCCATTAATCCTTGATCCATAGATGCTTTTTCTGCACTCTGACCTTCAACTTGGATGTTGTCCAACAAGTCTTTGGAACTCACTTCACCTTTTTGTAAGGCATCCGATACGGTACCCGTATAACCATAATCAACGTTGGCTCCCTCGGCCAAATCCACAATTGTCAATACGGGGGCTTCTGCGGTCCCAACTTCAGAAAGTTTAAAGTGCGAAGTTCCTTCAGAGGTAGTCAATGTACCGATTGTTAAGGCACCATATTTTTGATTAATTGTTAGGTCGCTATTTTCAATAGTGACCGTTTTAGCACCATTTACCAAATCAATACTTTCTGCTTGTGAGAGATTAGATGCTTTCAAATTTGAAGTATCTTCGGATAAAACAACCTTGCCTACAACATGCGACTGTCCGCTTAAATTGACAGCTACTTCTGCAATACTGGCGGATGCATCAATAGCAACACTATCTTCATCCAAGGCGATAATGTTTGCAGTGTTATTGATCGTTTTTGTGTGTTTATCATCAGGAGTTGAACCAGTTAAAGCATCAACTAAAATACCGGTACCACCATTACTGACAATAATGGAACCTCCATCTGTGTTTTCTATCACAGAAGAAGTTTTAATGGAACCAATACCGACTCCGCCCTCATAAACACGTATAGTGCCCCTATTGGTCATGTTCTGGACTTTGTCATTACTTGTATTGGCTGCCATTGCGACCGCATTTTTTACGATAATGGTTCCGTCATTAATGCCTGTCGCACCATCCAAGCTAATACCCTTAACACGGAAAGGATAACCTTCCACATCTTCATAACCGTCGATCAGTGGTGAACCAGTCCCGTCAACATAGATAACTCCGTTTTTCTCGTTGACTACTTGAACATTTTCACCGTAGCCACCCATTGCCTGTGAAAAGGTTCCGTTACCAATGACATACATAATGCCGCTATTATGTACCGAAGTATTATTTGTAATAGCCTCAAAAATTGAGGTAGTATGCTGACCTAGTGTTGCATTGGGATTACCGAAAACGGAAACGATCTTATCGTTGTCTAATCGCTTTGTTTTATCATCTGTCGTAAAGAAATACTTGCCGCCCTGATCAGTACTACCTTCGTGTTTATACTGAGCTTCAAAATCGAAATCTGTAGAGTCTTTCCAGGACAAGTCAGCAGCTACAGCAAAATTAGCACTTGCCAATAAAATTGCTGTAGCAATTATAGATTTTTGAAATTTCATAAAATTCTCCTAATTCTCGCTCTGTAGTGCGATCACCTCGGAGACTACCCCCCCCCAGACTTTTGTCTTGATCAATATCAATCAGCCGATAAAAATTGCACTTTTGTTGCAAAAAAATTACAAAAATGGCTCGATCCCCAAAAAGGAACCGAGCCTCAAGCTTATGCCATTAAGTCAATTAGAAGACGTAACGGGCACCTAAGTTCACACGCCACTTTTGATCAATGTCGCCGCCAAAGCCGGTACCGACATCAACAAACGTGTTGACGGAATCAGTGACTTGGTAAGAACCGCCGAGAGACACTTCACCCCAGTTGTCATCCAATTCGTCATCGAACGTACGAACTGCGCCGTTGTATTCGTAATTACCTTCAACATCGCCTAAGAAATCGTGATTGTAAGAGGCCTTCACATAGGCAGCACCACGATTTTCAGCAAATTGCATACCGGCCATCACACCGACACGACCGATCAAGCTGCTCATATCGTCAAACTTGACATCACGGCCGATAGAGCTCGTGTAGTTTTCAGCACGCAAGTGGCTGTAGGTCAATTGAACTTGCGGTTCAATGAAGTAGTTTTGAATATTCCAACGATGACCCGTTTCGATACCAAAGATTGCACCGGTCAACATGTAATCAGCGCTTTCTTTGCCGGCACTCGTACGGAGGTCGTAGTCAGCATCAATACGGCCGATCTTCAACATCGAATCCAAGAAGCAGCCGGATTCGTTGAAGTAGCTGCCGTAGAAACCAACCGTGTATGTGTTGTTGTCAGACGTACCGGCCGTCAAATCCGTATCACCCTTCGTGTAGTCGAAGCTGAAACCAATTGTGACGTTGTCAGCGATGCGCTTATCAACACCGAATTCAACCGTGTTGTAATCGTGTTGGATACCTTGACCATCCAAACGACCATTGTTGTAGCGAGCCCAAACACCGGCAGCGTTCGGCGTCGTACGGAGCGTACCCATACGGTCGGTCAAGTTCGTCAATTGAGAACGCCACATCAAAGCGTTGGTAATCGCCAAGTCTTGGGTAGAGCGAAGGAGATCATTAGTACGGGTTGCATGGAAGCCGTTGGCATCTACATAACCAGCATCTCCCATAAAACCTTGATCAAGAGAGACTTGTTCGACCTTTCCACCCTCGCTAACCTTGATGCCTGCTAAAAGGTCAGAGGCTGCTACATCTCCGGCTTGCAAATCATCAGAAACAGAAGCTGAGTATCCGTAACTGACGTCCGCACCTTCTAAAATAGTTCCAATAGTCAATACCGGATTAGTTTCATTTCCGGCACTGGTTAACTTGAAGTTAACAGAACCTTCATCTGTTCCAACAGAACCAATTGTTAAAGCATTTGTACTGCCTTGCTCTAACGTAACTTGACTATTTGTAACCTTTACAGCGCCTGCATAGTCATTCAAAGAAATTGTTTGAGCAGATTCAAGATTTGTCAGATTAAGAGCTGTATCCTGTTCAAGATCCACCAAACCATCAACCTGAGAACCATTTTGCAAGGTTACTGTCACGTCAGTATTTTCAACTGAGATGGCCTTTGCCTTAGTTCCTGTGGCAGAAATTAAACCTTCATTAGTGAAAGTGACGCCAGTTGCGTCTTCGGCAATACGGACAGCCTTCAAATCACCATCACCCTGAACAATCAGATCGCCGGTATTTACAACAGTTCCAAATTTAACATTAGAGGTGCTACTGCCAGCAAAGTCCATGGCCACCCCATTGTTAAGAACAACGATCTTGCCTTTATTTTTAATAGTATTACCATCTGTATTAGTAATCATCATGCCGTAGGCATTGTCAGCAACGATAGTACCTTCATTGACAATCGTTCCACCGGCAGTAGCCATCATGGCTTTGACCTTCCAAAAGCCTTCGGTAGTACCTTTTACATAAATCAAACCATTTTTAGCATTGGTAGCTGTTTGACCGCTTCCAGCTAAAAAACCGAAAGCACGATGATCCTTGTTAGCCTGTTCAATCCACAACTTCTTATCAAAAGTTGCGTTACCGGAATTAAAACCTTCATTTGTGCTGTCAGAACTCGTCTTCACATAGTAAGAATCGTCATCAAATTGTGTAAGTGCAGAAGGAGTTCCGACTGGAGTTGCTTCACCTACCGGAGCCCAGGCCGGGACTTCAACAGCCAAAGCAGAAGCAGAGATAGCCATCAAAATAGAGCTAGCTAAAATTGTTTTTGTTAAGCGCATTTGTTTCTCCAAAAAATTGCGCACTCTAAAAAGCGCGTCAACCGAAGCCTACCCCCCCCCAAACTTTCGTTTTGACCAATATCAATCAGACCATAAATATTGTTTTTTTGTTGCAAAAAGATTACAAAAAAGGCCCGATTCCCAAAAAGGAACCGAGCCTTTCGTGTCGATGACGATACTAAAAATTAAGCTTCAGCAACGACGCGGACGGTGATTTCGGCGGTGATGTCCGTCATCAAACCGATCACGATCGGGGTTTCACCCAAAGCCTTGATCGGGCCGTTGGGCAAACGAATTTGAGCCTTCTTAATATCGAAACCTTGAGCTTGAAGAGCTTCAGCGATGTCGGCGTTCGTGACAGAACCGAAGAGGCGTCCGTCAACACCGGCCTTGCTGGCCACTTCAACCACGTCGCCGTTCAACTTGGCAGCGATGGCTTCAGCAGCAGCGATGCGTTCAGCCTGAGCCTTTTCAAGTTCAGCGCGACGTTGTTCGAATTCGGCAATAGCGGCTTGCGTAGCACGCTTAGCACGCTTGGTGGGGATCAAGTAGTTACGAGCGTAACCATCCTTAACCTTAACGATGTCACCCAATTCACCGAGGTGGGTAATCTTTTCAAGAAGAATAACTTGCATTTGATTAACTCCTCACTCGATTATTGATTGTCCGTGTACGGCAACAAAGCCAAGAAACGAGCGCGCTTGATGGCCGTGTCGAGTTGACGTTGATAGTGAGCCTTCGTGCCCGTCAAACGAGCCGGCATGATCTTGCCGTTTTCTTGGATGAAGTCACGGAGCGTTTCCACATCCTTGTAGTCGATCATTTCGACGTGTTCAGCCGTGAAGCGGCAGAACTTCTTGCGCTTAAAGAGCGCGTTTTGTTGGTTGCCACGGCGCGGCTTACCCTTGCCCTTTGCACCAAAAGCCATTTTTAAACTCCTTGTGAGTATTGCGTAATATGTACGATCAATTGTCGGGAACGCTGTGAGCGCGGGGCCAAAAATCCGGAGATCTCAAAAACCGATCCCAAAGGTTCTTTATCGAGCGCCAAGGCGATATCGCCGCAGGCCTTGCCGGCAAAATCGAAAACCAATTTCCGATCACTTCCGGCCTCTTTAACCACACTCATGTGGTGAAACACCACTTCTAAAACCGCCAACCCCGCGGGTGTGTACCGCATCTGGGCTTTTTGTGTGAACTCGCCCGTTAATCTGATCGTGTTCACCGGCGTATCTCTTTATTGTTTCCGACAGGGATAAAAAATTAATTAAGCGGCGGCAGCTTCTTGAGCTTGAGCAGCTTGGGCTTGAGCCTGAGCAGCTTCGCTAGCGGCCTTCTTTTGTTCTTCTCGTTCGACGATCTTCATCATCGGAGAAGGAGCCGTTTCAGCCTTCTTCATCTTGATCGTTAAGTGACGCAACACGGCGTCGTTGAAGCGGAAGCCGTTTTCGATCTCAGCGAGCGTTTCATGCGTGCATTCAACGTTCATGAGAACATAGTGAGCCTTGACCAACTTTTGAATCGGATAGGCCAAGGGACGACGACCCCAGTCTTCCACACGATGCATCTTGCCGCCTTGTTCAGCGACGAGAGCTTTGTAGCGTTCGATCATAGCGGGAACTTGCTCGCTTTGATCCGGGTGCACAATAAAGCAAATTTCATAATGACGCATTGGAATTGTCTCCTTACGGGAAAAGCCACCCGGAGCGTCTATTTCCGGTGTGGCAAGGACAGAAAAAGCGTGATTGTAATCAACAATCATGGCTTTTGCAAGCCAAAAGAACACTTTTTTCGCTGACTTTTTAAAGAGTTAGCGAAATTTTTCTTCATAGATTGCCAAAGCGGCGCTATATTAGCACCAATAACACTGTTTTTGGGGATTTAGGTTATGCAAGTGACTGTTGTCGTTGAAAATTTTTGTACAAACCGCCTTTTAAGAGCTGAATGGGGCTATTCGCTTTATCTGGAAAGCGACAAAACTCGTCTTCTTCTGGACACCGGCTCCGAAGGTCACGCTTTCACGCACAACCTCAAAGCGCTTCAAATAAACCCTAAAGCCATCGAGCATATTGTCTTTTCTCATGCGCATTTTGATCACACGGGAGGCTTAGTGGACGCCATACTGCTCGCGCCCACCGCCAAGCGCTGGGGAGCGCGTTCCATGTCCGTTCAACGTTGGGCCGATGCTGATCAGAAGCGAAACGGCGGTGGCGGGCCGCTTTTTAGTTCGATTTTGACCAATCCCATTGACAGTTGGGCTCAAGTAACCAATGAGGTTATTGCTTTCACAGTTCCTCAAAACGAGCGCGACTGTCGCTTTGTCAATTCGAAAAATATGTGGGAAGAAACGCAGAACGGACAAATCATCCCGGATACTTTTGCCGATGACCTCTCGCTTCTCGTCAAAGGGAAAAACGGAATAAGCGTTGTCTTGGGTTGCGCTCATGCAGGATTACCCAACATTTTGCGGTATGCACAGAAAACTTTTGGGGTTAAGGAATTTGATACTGTTTTAGGAGGAACGCACCTGAGCGCCGCCAAAGATGAAGAACTTCCCATATGGATTGAAGCGTTAAAGGAATTCTCAGTAAAACATTGGCGCCCCAACCACTGCACGGGTTTTAAAGCGGCCGCAGCCATGGCCCGGGCTTTTGATGATGTGGATTGGGCCGGCTGCGGACGGTGTCTAACGTTGTGAGCTATTCCCGACGCAGCTCGAAATGAGTGAACATCGCCTTTAACGCATCCAGTGTTTCAGGTTCCGGATACTCGTGCCCAACGTTGTCAAAGGGAAGATCCAATTCCTTTGGCTTGCGATAAACCTGCAGTGCGAATGTCTCCACTCCCCGCTCTTTAAGTTCACGGGCAAGACTTAAAATCTTCGCATCGGGTAAATAGACCGGATGGACTGTTGTCCGACACTCATAACTCACTTGAGCCGCCTGGATAATAGCCAAGGACTCCGAAACATTTTGAGCGGGATTGGACTTTTCCAGTCCCGTGATCCAACGGTATGCAACTTCTTCTGAGAGCGCCGCCTTTACATCAAGCCCCACCCAATCCACTAAGCCGATCACCTTTTTGAGGTGTTCTGGATAGCAGCCCGAGGTATGCAGTCCGATCTTAAAGCCCATTTCTTTGACTCTGGACATGGCATCGGCCAAAGCGGGATCAAGCGTCGGCTCACCGCCCGAAAAAACCACCGCGTCTAAAAGACCTTGACGTCGTTTGAGTAAAGCGATCAATTCTTCCCAACTGCTATGCAGGTATTGAGGCGGAAATTCCCGCGGTTGCATGTGCGGATTGTGACAGTAACGGCAGCGCCAAGGGCAACCCTGAATGAAGGCCACGGCTGAAAAATACCCCGGGTAGTCGATACTTGTATAAGGGGTAATGGCTGCGATCTTTAAGTGTTCAGCACTCAAGCGTGAAGTTTCCTCAGGCATAAACAGCAATCCTTACAACAACACGAAGACAAAACGGCGCCGAAAAGAAAGTCTTCACGGCGCCTTTAAGATTTAGAGGTTATTTAGACAAACCGCACTTACTTTCTACAAAGCACTTGCGTTCGTAGAATTCACCTTTCTTACCGGTGTTAAAAGATGAGACCGGTCGATGGTAGCCCATCACACGGGTCCAAACTTCACAGGGTTGGCGTTCACTGTCTTTTAATTCGATTTTTTTGTCTTTTTTATCCATTTTCTTTCTCTCAATAATTAGCAATCAGCCTTTTGGCAAGCCGCCTGTGCCTTTTTGGCACGAATTAATTCAGCGTCGCAGATCGGACAGAAATCATGACGACCGGAGATATAGCCGTGTTTGGGGCAAATCGAGAAGGTCGGCGTCACCGTCAGATACGGCAGACGGAATCTCGAAAGGGCTCTGCGCACCAATTCTTTGCATGCCTTTGATGAGCTGATGGCATCGGCCATGTAAAGGTGAAGCACCGTGCCACCCGTGTACTTGCGCTGCAAGTCGTCTTGCATTTCAAGCGCCAAGAACGGATCATCGGTAAAGCCCACCGGCAGCTGAGAGCTATTGGTGTAGTAGGGATTGGATTCGGTACCGGCCTGAATAATATCCGGGAAACGCTTTCTATCTTCTTTGGCAAAACGGTATGTCGTGCCTTCGGCCGGTGTAGCTTCAAGGTTATACATGTGACCGGTTTCTTCCTGGAATTCAACCATACGGGCACGAACATGATCCAAAAGCTTTAAGGCAAAAGCATGACCCCAATCATCGGTGATGTCATTGGCGTCATTTGTGAAATTGCGGATGCATTCGTTAATACCATTGACACCGATCGTGGAGAAGTGGTTACGAAGCGTACCGAGGTAGCGTTTCGTGTACGGGAAAAGTCCCTGATCAATATGGCGTTGAATAACCTTGCGCTTGATCTCAAGACTCGTCTTGGCCAAATCCAAGAGGTGATCTAAGCGATCAAAAAGACCCTGTTCATTGCCCTTAAAGAGATAGCCTAAACGAGCGCAGTTGATGGTGACGACACCGAGCGAGCCCGTCTGTTCTGCGGAACCGAAAAGACCGTTGCCGCGCTTGAGAAGTTCACGCAGGTCCAACTGCAGACGGCAGCACATCGAACGGATCATATTGGGCTTTAATTCCGAATTAATGAAATTCTGGAAATAAGGCAAACCGTATTTGGCGGTCATTGCAAACAATCTGTCTGCGTTTTCGCTGTCCCAATCAAAGTCAGGCGTGATGTTATAGGTCGGAATTGGGAACGTGAAAACACGACCCTTGGCATCACCCTTGGTCATCACTTCAATGTAGGCGCGATTAATCATGTCCATTTCGCGCTTGCAGTCGCCATAGGTAAAGGGCATTTCTTCACCGCCGATAATCGGGTGCTGGTCCTTTAGATCTTCGGGGCACGTCCAGTCGAAAGTGAGATTGGTAAAGGGGGTCTGCGTACCCCAACGGGAAGGAACATTGAGGTTATAGATAAGCTCCTGGATGCTTTGAAGGACTTCCTCATAGGGCACGTTGTCTTTCTTGATAAAAGGTGCCAAATACGTATCAAATGAGGAGAACGCTTGAGCACCGGCCCATTCGTTTTGCATCGTGCCTAAGAAATTGACAATCTGACCCGTAGCCGATGAGAGATGTTTCGGGGCGCCCGCTTCAACTTTACCCGGTACCCCATTGAGCCCTTCCGTTAAAAGAGTACGCAATGACCAACCGGCGCAGTAGCCCGAGAGCATATCCAAGTCATGAATGTGGAAATCAGCTTCACGGTGAGCACGGCCGATTTCAGCCGGATAGATGTAGTTGAGCCAATAGTTGGCCACCACTTTACCGGAAACATTCAAGATCAAACCGCCCAAGGAGTAGCCCTGATTGGCGTTGGCGTTAACGCGCCAGTCAAGCTGCTGAAGGTACTCATTGATAGAAGATTCAACATTCACCCAACTCTGTCTGGCATCACGGGCCTTCTGACGTTGTTCACGATAGACAATATAGGCGCGAAGCGTTTTGAAAAAACCTTCCTCAAAAAGGGCGCGCTCCACAGCGTCCTGCACTTGCTCAATATGAGGCGTGACTAAATTGAGAGCAATCAGGCTCGGCAATACGCGCTCTTCGGTGATTCGGGCGGCTCGAGACTCGTCAAATTCACCGGTCGCTTTTCCTGCTTTGGCGATGGCGGCAACAATCTTGTTTGCATCAAAATCCTTGACGCTGCCATCACGCTTGATCAAGTGCGATAACTTCTTCTCAAACATCAGAGGTACTCCAAAAAACGAATATCGCTCCCAACAACTGAGCGATTGCACGATTAACTTTAAAGAAGTACTGTGATTTTTCTGCCTATTTATTAAGCACTTTTTAGGCACGCACTACATTTAGATAAGTGACTTATCCACAGTTTTGAAAAACGCTTGATTTACAGAACAATGGGATAAATTTTAAAAATATAGGGTTTTCCCTTGAATACAACATGTTGTGTTCGCGCAATAAAAACAAACAATGAATTGTTTAAAAATGGACAAACTTATTGTTTTAGCAAGGAAAATTAGGCAAAAAGGTTTGCCTGCACTCTTCGGACCTGTTAAGTTGCGCTTTAAATAACCAAAAGGGGATTTTGAAAATGAAAAAATAATTTTGACTGTCGCTGTCGCCGGTTTGCTATCAGCTTGTTCTTTGATGGGGCCGTCACATTCTGTTAAGGGAGAAGTTGTCGATGCCTCCCATGAACACCGTTACGATCGAAACAGCGGATTCTAAGATTTATTCATTCAGCACGATGGACTCAGACAAGACCGAACTTAATGGCTTACTCTTAGGTAAGAAAATCGAGGTGCAATTTTCCGGAAACTATCAAGACGGAATGCCTGCTAAGAAATTGAGCGATATCGCAAAGTAGTCCTTGATTTCCAAAAATGAAATGGGTTACCGAAATTCGTTGCCCGACTTCGATAACCCATCCATTGCTAAGCATGGTAAGAGAGTGATTCATTGCTGACCAGGCCTTGAATTCGCTCTTACAATTGAGGAGCTTACATGCTTGGAAAATCTGTTCTTAATTCTATCTTAAAAAGGCGCCATTGCAATAACATCTTATTGTTTTTCTTATAAAATTTTCGGCTTTTTTAGGGTTTTTCACCTAATTTTCAATACTGATTTAATCGTTTTTTCCGCTTTTACAGGAATCACTAACCATTCCTTGAGAGTAATCCGTTCGGATGATTCTCTTAACATTAAGGGCAAATACCAGTATTCTTAGCGAGTTATTGTCATTGATATCTGCTATAGCAAGCGCCATGGAAACCACACAATCTCGCTATGAAGATTTTCTGAAGATCCGTGTTTTACCCGAAGTGCTCACTCATCATTTGGGTCGTCACGATGATCTGCCTGCTCTCACCCAGTACGTTGCCACCGAAAAGTCTTGGAAAACGCTGACATACCGGGAGCTTCATGAAAGAGTCCAACGCTGGCGAAAAGCTTTTTGCAAATTCAATTTGGAAAAAGGGTCACGGGTGGCCATGCTTTTACCCAATTGCATCGATGCCATTTGCTTTGACCAAGCTGCACTTGCCTGCGGTTTAGTCCCCGTTCCCCTTCACGCTGTTGACACCCCGGGGTCAAGCGCCTTCATTCTCAATGACAGCGAAGCCAGAGTATTGGTTACAGCCAAGTACCTCAAGTGGAAGGGCATCCGTCAAGCCGATACCCTGGCAAACTTAAAAGCCGTCATCATTACGGATGACTCAATTCCCGAAGATGACCGTGTCAATAACGCCGGCATTAACGTCTGCACGCTGGCCGAGTGGTTAGAAGCCAGTGAAAATGTCACGATCACCGATATTGACATTGATCCCCAGGACTTAGCCGCCCTTGTCTACACCTCAGGCACAACCGGCCGTCCCAAGGGCGTCATGCTCACTCATGAAAATATCCTGGAAAACGCCAAAGGCGTTATGGGCAATATCCGCCCGAATCCGGACGATAAGTGGTTTTCGTTCCTGCCTCTGTCGCACACTTTTGAACGTACGACCACCTATTACCTAGCCATGGGAATGGGCAATCAGATCTACTTTAACCGCAACATTCTTCAGATCATTGACGATTTGCACTATGTTCGACCGACGATCCTCATGTCTGTCCCGCGTATCTACGAACGCGTGTACGCTAAATTAAATGACAAACTCGCAAAAAAAGGTGCACTGACGCGATACGTTTTTAATTGGGCTGTTGAAGTCGGCTGGCGTCGTTTTTGTAAAGAAAACGGTTTGCCTGTTGAACATACCTGGCGCGAATGTCTTGACGGCTTAATGGCAGACTGGTTGGATGAAAAGGTCGGCACCTCGCTTCGTGAAGTCTTTGGCGGGATCAAGCCTCATGCGTTTATTTCGGGTGGCGCCGCCTTAAATCAAACCGTGGCTCGAACCTTTATCGGTTTGGGCATCCAGATCTTCCAAGGTTACGGCATGACAGAGACCAGTCCGATTCTGGCCGTCAATAAAGAACACCAAAACGACCCCTCCACGGTCGGTATGCCGTTGCCGAATATGCAGCTCAGACTCGGTGACAATGATGAGCTGCAGGTGAAAGGCCCTTGCGTGATGAAGGGCTATTGGAATCGACCCGATGCTACGGCAGACATTTTCACGGAAGACGGTTGGCTTAAAACCGGAGACCAAGCTGACATTCTTCCTTCAGGTCATGTCCGCATCAAAGGCCGTATTAAAGAAATCATCGTGACGAGTACCGGTGAAAAGATTCCACCGGCCGATCTGGAAATGGCGATTGAAAGTGATCCGATGTTTGCTCAAGTCATGGCCGTTGGTGAAGGCCTACCGTATATCAGTCTTGTGGCAGTGCTTGAATTGGAGCGCTGGAAAGAATTAGCTAAAGAGCTCAATTTAGATCCCAATGATCCGAAGTCACTGAACGCAAAGGTTGTTCACCAAACGCTTTTGCGCAAGGTGAAAAAACTCACCCGGGGCTTCCCGCAATACGGTGTTCCCCGCGCTTTGATCTTGACGCTTACGCCTTGGAGCATTGAAAACGGCATGCTGACGCCGACACTCAAATTAAAACGTCGAATTATCAAAGCGCGTTTCCAAGACGATATCAATAAGCTCTACGAAACTCACGCCGGCTAATCAGCAATCGACGCATCCAGAAAAGGCAGGCACCACCTGCCTTTTCTTTTGCCTTATTTCATCGAAAAAATCACATAAAAAACGAAGTATTTTTCGCAAAATCTTTATGTACAATAATCTGTTTAGTAAAACTTTCCGAAGAAGCGTCAAAATGGTCGGTCATACATACATTGATGATTTCAAAACCTTGCCCGAAATGCTCGCGCACACCCTCGCGACTAAACCAGAAAAAGAAGGGTACCGTTATTACGACTACGAGCACGAAAAGTGGACAAGTGTGACGTGGAAAGAATTCGGCGAACGTGTCATGCGTTGGCGCAAAGCCTTTGCCACCATGGGGTTAAAGCGCGGCGATCGCGTCGCCATGCTTTTAATCAATTCACTGGACGCGCTCACTTTTGACCAAGCCGCTCTCGCTAACGCCCTGGTTCCCGTTCCCCTTCACGCTATTGATACACCGGAATCGGCCGCCTACATTATGAGTGACAGCGGCTGCCGCTTCTTAGTGACCACCACAAAAGCCCGTTGGAACGCCATTTTCAATTCCGACACACCGGTGCCGACGCTCGAGCAAGTTGTTTTTACAACCGAAGAGGAAGAAGGCGAAAGTAAGACCGTTCATTACTGCGGTGTCAACAAGTGGCTCAAAGCGGGAGAGACTTTCGATGTAAACCAATTGCCCGCCGGCCCGACCGAAGAGGATTTGGCCGCTATTGTCTACACGTCCGGCACAACCGGCCGTCCCAAAGGCGTTATGCTCACGCATCGCGCCGTCGTTTCCAACGTTCAGGATACGGCCAAACAGATGCCTTTAAGCAATGAAGATCTCTTCTTATCCTATTTGCCGCTTTCTCATACGTTTGAACGTACAGCCACCTATTACAACTGTGTCGCCCACGGCGCCACACTGGTCTTTAGCCGCGGTCCGATGCAGCTTGCCGAAGACTTCAAAGATATTCACCCGACCATCATGTGTTCGGTGCCGAGAATTCTTGAACAGTTCTACGCCAAAATTCAAGCTCAGTACGCCAGACAAGGCGCTTCGGCTCAATTGATGGCTGACCGTGTGGTTGCGGCTGGCTGGCGTGATTTCTGCCGGGCAAACGATTTACCGCTTGAAGATGACGGCTTGCCCGCCATGGACTCCATCATCAAAGCCCTTTATTTTGATCGCGTGGCTGCTCCCATGCGTGCACTTTTCGGTCCGCGCTTTAAATACATCATCAGTGGTGGCGCTGCCTTAAACGGGATGGTTGCCAAATTCTTCTGCGCTCTCGGTCTTAACATCCGCCAGGCTTACGGTTTAACCGAATACAGCCCCATCATCTCCATGAACGGCATCACGGGCAACCACCCGGCCACAGTCGGTCTGCCGCTTGCCCGTTGTCAAGTCAGAGCCGGAGACAATGAGGAACTTCAGGTCTTTGGCCCCAGCATGATGAAGGGCTACTGGAATCTGCCTAAGGAAACCGCTGCCTCTTTCACCGAGGACGGATGGCTGAGAACCGGTGACCAAGTGGATTTAAGCGATGGCGGCCGAGTACGAATTAAGGGCCGTATCAAAGAAATTATCGTCACCAGTACCGGTGAAAAAATCAGTCCCGTTGATGTGGAATTTGCCATTCAGGAAGATCACCTTTTTGAACAAGTGATGGTGGTCGGAGAAGGTCGTCCCTACATTACGGCTCTGGTCGTCGTCAACGACATGCTCTTTAAGCTTTTGTGCGAAGAAGTGGGCATCACGCCGGATAGCCCCGCGCTTAACCTTTGCCGCGATTTACGAGCCAAAGTCGTCAAACGTGTGCGCATGGCGGCCAGACATTTCCCGCAGTACTGCGTCCCCAGAAATGTCTACATTCTGCGTGAGCACTGGACGGCTGAGGACGGACTGCTGACGCCGACCATGAAGCTTCGCCGTCGGCAAATCGCTGAGCGCTTCGCTAAAGAAATCGAGGAGTTGTACGACTCCCCGCGCAAGCGCTAAGGGCTTTCATTAACATCTAAAGGGGCCACGCAGGCCCCTTGAAATATTTATTAGTCCATGTTTTTCGATACTCATTGCCACATTCACATGCCTCAGTTTGCTAATGACCAAGCTGAGGTGCTCGAACGAATGAAATCGGCCCAAGTAACAAAAACCGTGGTCGTTGCCACGGAAGAGGCCGAAATCGCCCCGGTACTCACACTGGCTCGAGAAAACGATGGTCTCTATGCCGCCTTTGCCGTCAGTCCGCAAGACGAAGCATTGCCCGATCTCACCGAAGAGGAGATTGTCCTGCGAGTGCAAGATCCGAAAATGGTTGCCGTCGGAGAAACGGGACTAGACTATCACTACTGCCAGGAACCGCTTGATTGGCAACGCAACCGTTTTGCCACGCACATTCGTGCGGCTAATCTGGCCAATAAACCGCTTATCATCCACTCACGTGAAGCCGCTTGCGACACGCTTGATATTCTTAAAGCCAATGGGGCTCAAAATTGTGGTTTTGTCCTGCATTGCTTCTGCGGTGATTGGGATTTTGCTAAAAAGGCTTTGGATTTAGGCGGCTACCTTTCGTTTTCCGGCATCGTGACTTTCCGTTCCGCTCAAGATATTCAGGAAGTAGCCCGCAAAGCGCCAGATGACCGGATTTTCATCGAAACCGACAGTCCCTATTTGGCACCTGTTCCCCTTCGAGGCAAGCGCAATGAACCGTCATTTGTCCCTCATGTCGCTCAATTTCTCGCCCAACTGAGAGGAAAGAACATCGAGGATATTGCGGCTCTTACGATGCAAAATGCCAATCGTTTTTTCCGGATTTAAACATGCTTAAACTCAGCCTTACCCTTGCCCTTTGTGCTCAAAGCCTAGTTTGTCTAGCCCAATCGGTCACGTCGGGCGTTCCCCTTGCGCAACAACTTCAAGAAGCTATCGCCAAAGACGATGCTCCGAAAGTAGCCTACATGCTCAGGGAATTGGCTTACGACCCGAATTTTTATCTTCCCAATGGCGACACTCCTTTAGTTTTTGCCATTCGCATGGACGCCAAAGTCAGTGTCAACCAGGTGCTTTTAAGAAGCTTCAAAATTAATGTCAAAGTGCCGACTCTGCGAGGCGAAACCCCTTTGATGCTTGCTTCAATTAAAGGCGATGAGGCTTTAGCTCAAAAACTCATTGACATGGGAGCCCCTGTTAATGCCAACTACGGATGGACGGCGCTTCATTACGCGGCAAGCACCGGACAAACTCAAATGACTCGCTTTCTTATTGACAAGGGAGCCGAGGTTAATGCCCGCACCGAGCGCGGTGTCACGCCCTTATATATGGCTGCCCGCGTGATTGCCACACCGACCGTTGATGTATTGCTTAAAGCCGGCGCTGATAAAACGCTATGCAATGACCAAGGGATCAGTCCGGCTGATATTGCGAAAAAACGCGGCGACAGCACTTTGGCAAAAAAATTAGCCATCAAAGCCTGCGCCCCATGGCCTGTCCAAGAACCGGGCAAAATGACTGACACGACTGAAGGCACCTCAGAGCCTTCCGACACAATTGATGTGACTGCACAGGATAAAAAGCAGTGAAAGAATCACAAGCTCTCGAACTCTTAGCGCCGGCAAAAAATGCTGATGTCGGTATTGAAGCCATTTTGCACGGAGCCGATGCCGTCTATATCGGCGGTCCCGGTTTTGGTGCCCGAGTCGAAGCGGCCAACGCGTTTGCCGATATTAAAAGACTCACTGACTTCGCCCATCGCTTTAACGCCCGCGTCTACATGACACTTAACACCATCGTTAACGATGAGGAACTCAAAGACGCGGTTCGCCTGGCGTGGCTTGCATACGAAAACGGAGTCGATGCCCTTATTGTTCAAGATATGGGGATTTTGGATAGCGACCTTCCCCCGATTCAATTGCATGCTTCCACACAATGTGATGTCCGCACAGCCGCTAAAGCACGATTTCTCGAAAGCGTCGGATTTTCTCAAGTGGTCTTGGCCCGCGAAATGAGTCTTGAGCAAATCCGCGAAAGTTATGAAGCGCTTCAATCCGCTCGGATTGAATTTTTCATTCACGGCGCGCTTTGCGTCAGCTATTCCGGCCAATGCTATGCGAGTTTTGCCGCGACCGGCCGAAGCGCCAACCGCGGTGCCTGCGCACAGCTGTGCCGACTTCCCTACAGTGTTTACACCGAAGATGGGCAAGAGCTCATTCACGAGCGCCATGTGCTGTCTTTAAAAGACAATAATCAGACCGAAAACTTGGAAGCTTTAATTGACGCCGGTGTCAGAAGTTTCAAGATTGAAGGCCGTTTAAAAGATGCGGCTTATGTCAAAAATATCACGGCTCATTATCGACAAATGATCGATAAGATTCTTGAGAAAAGAGCCGATTTACACCGATCAAGTGACGGAAGAAGTCTCATTGATTTCACACCCGCCCCTCAAAAATCCTTTAACCGCGGATTTACTGATTATTTCACGCGCGGACGCCATCATGACATGGCCGTTTTCGAAACACCGAAAAACGCCGGTGAAAGAATCGGGAAAATTCTCAAAGTAACAGCTGAAGCCATTGAAGTTCGTTCTTCTGAAGCGCTGCACAACGCCGATGGGCTAACTTATCTCACACGAGAAAAAACACTCATGGGTTTTGCTGTTAACCGTGCAGAAGAAGTAGAACCCGGCCGTTGGCGTCTGACTTTGCGCGAGCGTCCCATATTGAAAAAACATCCTCAACTGGCCCCGGGCACCATTCTTTACCGAAACCGAGACCAGGCCTGGGAAGAAGCTCTATCGAAACCAACCGCTAAACGTTTAATCGGCGTACAAGCAAAATGGTCTGTCAATGAAAGAAGATTTTCGTTGACGCTCAGTGACCATCGCGGCAACAGTGCGACGGTTTATTCAGAAGAACTGGCGCTTCAAAAAGCCTCTCAATTTGAAAAGAACAAACTGAACATCGAAAAAAATTTAAGAAAGACCGGGGATACGGATTTTGAAATCACGGCTCTTGAAATAGATGATGATGGTTTTTTCGCACCGGCCAGTATTGTCAATCACATGAGACGCGAAGCTTGCGTGATGCTTGCCGAAGAAAGGCAAAAACACTTCAAGAGGCTTGAACGAGCCCAATCAACGGAACGTCTCCCCTATCCTGATGCCGTGGACTTCCGAGCCAATGTTCTCAATGAAAAAGCAATTCATTTTTATGAACGCCACCATGCGCACATCACAGAGGCTGCGCTGGAGACGGGCTCTGTCAGACGTGAAGTGCCTCTCATGGTGACCAAACATTGTGTGCGCTATGCGTTGGGACTTTGTTTGAAAGATAACATTGAAGAAGTTAAAGCGAATCCCACTTTAAAAGAAAAATTCAGACCCGATCCTTTAATTTTAAAATCAGGTCCCAATACTTACCGGGCAACATTTGACTGTAAAAAGTGCGAGATGACATTGCTCGGTAAGGTAAAAACCGATACGAGCCTCGGCGAAATCAACCTTAAGATAATCTTATAGAAATCTGAAATTTTGTTTGAATAGAGCGAATGTTTGTTTTTTCTCAAACATTGGATTTTCTCTGGCTCAAATAGGTACAAACCATTAGTGTCTTATGCTAAATTAAGGGCGTGGATGAACAGATTCTGTTTCAGACACAAAAGTCGTGGCAACGATCGGTCCGTTGCCACGACTTTTTTCTTGCCCATTGAATTAATCGATACGCAGACGCATTTCGCTTAAACGTGCGCGCGCCTCGCGAAGCAAAGCGTGATATGCCTTGGCTCGACGGGACTTCAAGCTCCAAATCTCAGCCACGGCTAAAACGGCGGCCAATACAAATACCAATACAACGCTATGGCCTTGCTCGGTTAAATTGAAAAGAAAAAATCCTTCCTGCATCACAGCTCCCCTTCTAAGGCGGCGTCCTGTGCCCAAATGGCCCGTCGTTCACGCTCCAAGATCACTGTCCGACAACGGCTTAGGGCCATCGCCAAGGAATAAGTGAAAAGATTGAGCATAAAAAGCGACATTAGCACGTAAGCGTCGCGACCATTGGAACGAATAAGACTGTTTTCCAGGTCATGCGCCATCGGCGTAAAAAGATCAAAAAAGACGTACAAGACAGGCACTACGATGACACCCAGAATTGCCGAGATGGAGGCCCTTTTATCATTGACTTCACGTTTGTGATTAACCTTGGAGGCCGAAAGAGAAATAAAGGCCGCAAAAAACACAAGCAAAATTAAAAGGGCCGTCAATCGAGAGTCCCAAATCCAATACGCCCCCCACATGGGACGGCCAAACAAAGCCCCGGCACCCAAAGAAAAAAGCGTCATGACAAAACCGCTGGGCGCAAAACCATGAGCAAAGACAATCGGCATGAGAGCCTGAGGATTAGCCAATTGCATCAGACTGGCCAAACAAACCACTCCGTAACACAAAAGAGCAACGCCGGCCGCGGCAATGTGCAAATAAAACACCCAATAAATGTCGGCTTGGCCGATGGCTGTCGTATCGGAATAACTTAACATCCAAAGCAAGGCCGCCGCCATGCTTGCCACTGAAATAAGCAGCAGAATCGGAATAAATTTGGCAAAGGAAAAGTAATAAGTCTTGGGATTGACCATGTTCATTGTGAATAAATTATCGTTGGCCATTGTAGCAAGGCCCGGGAATTTCTAAAAATTGCGCCTTTTTTCTGTTTTTAGGCAAAGAAGCAAAATGTCATTTTGAACGACGTTTTTTGACTCGCTCTTCGCTTAAAATTAATAAGATTGAATTTTAGGACAGACAGGATGCAATTTTTAGTTGTTGATGACCACTCCATTGTCACAATGGCTTTGGAAATGCTTTTAAAAGATTATGACGGCCAGGACAATACGGTTTACACAGCCAATACGAAAGAAGAGGCGATAGCGCTTGCCGATCAGTACGGTGAGACGGCCGATTTGATGATTTTGGATCTATCCATGCCGGGGGTGCAAGGAACCTCACTGATGGAAGAAATTGTCGCTGCGCATCCGACTCTGAAAATTTTAGTCATGAGCGGTCTTCAGGATCAGCACAGCATCGTGAAGGTGCTGCAGATGGGTGCTGCCGGCTTTATCCCCAAGTCATTGGAAGCGGGACTACTCACCTCTGCTATCGGTTTTGTTCTTAAAGGTGGCGTTTATATTCCGGTCAAATTATTAAACCAAGCCCAAAAAACAGGGCTTTTGACCTCAAGAGAACCATTGGGTGATGTGGGCAGCGTGCATCTGACCGAACGTCAAAAGGATGTTTTGGAGCTGCTTGCCAAAGGCGCGCCTATCAAACGAATCTGTAAGGAACTTAATCTCTCGGAAGGCACGGTTAAAACCCATGTCACGGCTATTTACAGAGCTTTTGGAGCTAGCAATCGAACAGAAGCACTGCTTGAAGCCCGCCGACACGGTTTTGATGTGGGTATCTAACGATTTTTCTCTTCGCTTAATTCACGCAGCGCTTCATTGAGCGCCTCGCCGCTCACAGGTTTTTGCATGATACGGGGCATAGCAAAAAGCGCGGCCTCTCGCTCACCCAAAACGCGAAGGGTTCTCACATAGTGCGTTTCAATCACCTCTGAGGGCACAGCGGTGAGCAAAATCGCAGGCAACCTCACTCCACGCGCCAAAGACAGTCTTAGGATACACTCCAGCCCGTTGGCCTCTGCCTCGCCTAAATTAAAGTCCGAGATCACTGCATCGATTCTGGGACTATCCTGGATCTTTTGTGTCAATGTCTCTGTACACTTTTCTGCCGAAATGACGGTTGCTCCCCAACTTTCAAGCAGGGCTTTAAGACTTTCTCGAACAGGCGTGTTGTCTTCAATCAAAACCACGGTGGCATCGAGCTTTTCGATACTTTGTTCCTTGCGACGCGTTTGGGTAAATATTCTCGCCTGTTCAGCCTCATGAACCGGCAGCTGCATTCTGAAAATCGATCCTCGTCCGGGTCTGGAACTCAAACTCAACTTGATTTGAAGCTGCTCACAGATGGCTTTAACAATCGAAAGCCCTAGTCCATAGCCTTCGGCATGGCTTCGTGTATTTTCACTGCGGTAAAAGTAATCAAAGATGCGTTTTTGTTCAGCCTCTTCAATCCCCGCGCCACTGTCGACGACACAAATACTCACGCGCTTTCCGCCGATTAAGCGGGCAGCTAATAAAATTTCGCCTTTTTGTGTGTAAGCAATAGCATTCGTAATCAGATTACGAATGGCGCGCGTTAACAGTTGAGGATCGGTATAGACATTGACGTCCAGATTTTTTAATCGGAAGTCCAACCCCTTTTCGTTAGCAACCGGCTTAAATTCCAGAGCCAATTCATCCAATAAAGCTGAGAGTTTTATCGGTTCAAGGTTGGAAGTGGTGTGACCTGTTTCAAGCTTTGAAACTTCCAAAATTTGCGCAACGAGCGTCTGCAGCCCCTGCGTGGTTTTTGACAATTGCTCAACAATGGCCTGCGTTTCCGGATCGCCGTTTTTTTTCAGCAGCTGAATATAGATCCCAATGGCCTGCAAAGGTTGTCGAATATCGTGATTGGCGGCCGTAAAAAATTTACTTCTTAAACGACTTTGTTCCTGCGTTTCGCGGCGCAGTTTTTCTGCCAAGTTCTTTTCAAGCGTCAGCCGCTTGACGAGCATCTCATTTTCCTGGTCGTTGCGAACCGACATCTGCACAATTTCGTTAAAGCGCCGGCCGGAATAAAACATAAAAACCACAACGGTAATCAAAAGAGCGGCAATCACCAGACGGGACCAGCCGAAAATAAACGCCAGGCGCAACACCAAAGGCGTGATTGAACAAAGCGTAAAGACAACGAGACTCGGCAACCAGCAGGCATAAACCGGCCAGGATGCAAAAGTCACCGTCAAAATGACAGAAAAAAGAATAACCTGAGAAGCCGAATCATTGCCGACGTTATAAGCGAAGGTCATGCCGGCCAGTGCCCAAATTAAGCCGCCCACAACAGCCAAAACCATCCAGGCCTTCATCCAAAAGTGGATACGGGCATGACGGTATCGATCGGCCCAGAATCGTCGATTAAAGTCCACCGCTCCGTAGAAATGAACCCCAACAAGCAGCAACCAAAAAACCAATAAAATCGGATTAACGACCGGCCACAAAAACATGGCCGTCACACAGGCTCCTGCTATTTCAACGGCAAGCGCCACCGGTTGCAGTTTCAAAGAACTTAAGATTTGCCTTACAAGGACACGCGAGTGACGACGACGCCACTGCGCAATGGACATATTCTCACTGTAAAAAGCCCCATTGGTGACGAAGCGAAACCACTGCGCTTTAATCCAGCCCAACATTTTCTTTTAGATACTAAAAGCGTGCCGTAACACGTGGATGCTCTTTGCTGGACAACACAACATAGCCCTTTTCGGTTCGCATCCGCACGCGTGCCCCTACCGGCAACGTGATCTTGACGGGCGAATGGCCGAAAGGCAATCCGTGCAAAATGGGCATGCCTGGCAAGCGTTCACGCAGATAGGCCAACACATCGGAGAAAAGGAAATCATTTTCCCTGGGATGCGCCGGATCAGCGTCACGGAAATCCCCAAAAAGAATAGCCTTTTGTTTGGCTAAAACACCCGCCATTTCCAATTGAGCCATGTGACGCTCAATTCGGTATGCGCGATCGTTGCAGTCTTCTAAAAAGAGAATTCCACCTTCAATATCGGGAAAATACGGTGTACCCAGCAAGGCAACAACCATCGAGAGATTTCCACCCCAAAGCGTCCCTTCAAAATCCAAATCAGGGGCTTCTTTACACGGAAAAGACGCGACCCATTCTTCATTAAAGAGCGCGGAGTGGAAACTTTTTTCAGTCAAAAATGCCGGCGTGTCGACAAAATCCGTACCATTGGGGCCTTGATAACTGACCTGACCTGTTTTGGTAAGGTAGGCAAGATTAAAAGCCGTAAAATCTGAATATCCGCAAAAAACGGGTGAATGCCTGGCAATAGCATCATAGTCAATCTTATCGAGTATGCGGGACAGACCATAGCCGCCGCGAATCGGCAAAATAAGGTCAATATCTTTATTGCACGCCAAACTCATCAGCCCGTCTACACGTTCAGCGTCCGTTCCCGCAAATTGCTTCACATTCTTAAAAACCGTGTCGTGCAAAACGACATCGGCCCCCCGATCCGTGAAATACAACTTGGCAAGCGCCGGTGTAGAAATATCCATAACGGCGCGCGAAGGCGCGCAAAAGCCCACACGGATCGGATAATTAGGCATGGCGTTTTTCCCCGAAAAATTCTGTTAATAAAGCCGCGGCTTCTTTGGCGCAAACGCCGGAATCCACTTGCACGCGGTGATTTAATTTGGCCGTCGTCTGCAAATCAAAGACGCCACCGTAAGCGCCAGTTTTTTCATCGCGCGCCCCAAAAACCACTCGAGAAATTCTGGCGTGGGCAATTAACCCCGCGCACATTGCGCAAGGCTCCAGTGTCACATAAAGCGTGCAGCCTGACAAACGGTAGTTTTCCAAAGCTTGAGACGCCTGACGAATCGCAATAACTTCAGCGTGCGCGCTCGGGTCATTATCTTCAATAGAGCGATTTCGACCCACACCGATAATGGCGCCGTCTTTAACGATGACGCAACCCACCGGCACTTCACCGACCCGGGCGGCCTCACGGGCAAATTCAAGCGCCTCACGCATGAACTGTTGATCGTAGGGACTTGTCTGACGCTTTTTAGAATTAATCTCGCGGTTTCTTTGCTGAAGGGCTTTTTGCATCACGTTTCGCAACGTTTCCCTTCTCTCTTCTTCAAGAAGCACGGCGTCCTCAAGCTCGGCGCGTGTGTAGCGGTCACGGCTATTTTTTCGGTAACCGACCGTCGCCTCAAAAATCAGTCCCTTCTTTAACGATTGCAAGAGAATTGAAACCGGTGTCTCTCTCAACCAATCACCGGCCCCGTCCAAGAATTCCTGAGCTTTGGTAAGAGCGGTTGAAGCTGAAATCAGATCATCCGGTAAATAAGTAAGAAAGGCCTCAAGCACTACGTGCAGATCCTCCGGATTATGACGCTCCAGAGAAGCCAGTGTGCTTCCTTTTCTAACGGTGAGTTCTACAAAACGCTTCACAGCCGATCTCCATATTGACTTGTGTATTTTAGCGATTTTCAGACCCAATACCTATTCAAGCCCACTACAATACAATGCAAAAGGAACCACCATGAAAAAAATCATTATTCTGATGCTAACTTCGCTCGGTCTGAGCTCAGTGTGCTGCGCCGGACAATATGGCGACGAACTGGGACGATGCCTTGTTAAAAACGCCTCTGAGGCGGACACAAAAGTTCTCACTCAATGGGCTTTTGTCACTTTAGGACAAACAAAGGCAGCCCGGGAAATCGCTACGATCAGTCCGCAAGTGACCAGTCGGACAACCTCAAAAGCGCAAACGGTTGTATTGAGGCTCTTAGGCAAAGATTGTGCGAAAGAAGCCCTTAAAGCAACACTTTACGAAGGCAAGGACGGCATCGGCAACGGCATAAAGAGTGCCGTTACCCAACGAATGCAAGCTGAATTGCAAACGCAGACCGTCAATGCCATCATTGAGAAAATGACCTCAATTAAAACTCCTTAATTTTTCTTCAAACGGAGATTTCGTATGATTCGCGACGAATTTTATTGGCTAAGCCAAATGAATAAAGCCACTATTATTGCCAATAGTACGGGCGGTCTATTAAAACCGCAGCTTGCGCATGTGGCCGCCAAAGCTCTGAAAGAAGTCATCGATAGCGGCGAAGACCCCGCCAACCGTGTGAAGCGCGTCATCGATTTTGAACCCAAACTCATTGCCGCGGCGGGCACCTCCGAAGTAACAGAGATACATGTAGGCCGATCCAGCCAGGATATGCACTCGACTTTCCGCGTCGCGATTATGCGCGATGAAGTTATCAGTGTGGCTAAAAGCCTGGAAAGCGTTATCGATGCACTGCTTGAGCTTGCCCGCAATCATCAAGACACCGTCATGCCCTCATACACAAACGGTGTGGCCGCTCAACCGACTAGTTTTGCCCACTACCTATTAGGGTTTATCGAAGGCTTTAAACGCGATCGCGTGCGTTTGACCCAATTTTTCAGCCGACTGAATTACTGCCCGATGGGTTCTTGCGTGCTCAATGGCACAGGTTGGCCCCTTAACCGTAAACTGATGGCTAAATTGTTAGGCTTTCATGCACCGATTCGCAATGCTTTCGATGCCACGCAGATTGCCATGGTGGATTTACCGGTCGAATTCGCTCAGATCCAAGCTTCGATTGCCCTTCACATCGGCTCCATGATTGCCGATATCATGGTTCAATACGCTCAACCCCGTCCCTGGATTTTGCTCTCTGAAGGTAACGGCAACACTTATGTGTCATCGGCCATGCCGCAAAAAAGAAATCCCGGCTTGTTAATCAGTTGCCGAGGCAACGCAAGCGACGTTGTCAGTGAAGCCAATCTCGTTATCACCCGCGCTCACAACGTACCGTCCGGCATGATTGACGGCAAATCTGTCAAAGTGCATGCTGCTTTGGCTCAAGAAAGCGTCAAAACGATGGAACGTTTTGTCAAAATCCTCAAAGCGCTCGTTGTCAATAAAGAACGAGCCTTGGAAGAACTTTCGCTTGATTGGACAGCAAGCCAAGAAATTGCTGATCGTCTGATGAGTGAATACGGCTTACCCTTTAGAGTCGGTCATCATGTCGCCAGCGGCATGGTCAGTTTCGCCCGTGCAAACGGCATTCTTCCTCTGACCTTCCCCTATAAAGAAATGCAACGCATTTATGCCGAAACGGTTCAAAAGGAAATGCCGGGATTTGCAACCGAGTGCCCGATGAGTGAAGAAGAATTTAAAGCCAGCCTTGATCCGAGAGAAATCCTCAAGCGACGCCGCACAGAAGGCAGTGCCAATCCTGAAGAAGTAAGCAGAATGCTCGCTGAATTAACGTCCGAAATGGCTATTTTGAAAGAACAGACAACGATGCTCGCAGCGGCCATTGATCAATCCATGGCCGATTTGGACAGTCAGTTTGAACCGTTTTTGCAGGAAGTAGAAACGAAGTAACTTACGGGTAACTAAAAGCCGCGGCGCCATTTAAATCGCCGCGGCTTTTTTATTGCTCTTTGATATTACTTAGCGAGCGTGCGATAGACACAACGGCTCATCAATTCGAGCGCGTTGGCAAGCGTTTGTTCGTCAAAGTCGAAGTGGCTGTTGTGGTGACCGGCACGAAGCGTAGAGCCCACTTGAACGTAGGTGCCCTTGCCGCCGGCGGCCTGAACCGTGCTCATAAAGTGAGAGTAGTCTTCAGAAGCACCGAAGTTTTGTTCTTCAATCACTTCTTTGAAGCAACCCATGTCACGGGCTTCTTCAGCCACAACCTTGGCGACTTCAAGATCAGACTCACCGCTCTTGGTGCCGCCCTTGATATCGATGGAGTAACCGCAACCCCACATTTCAGCAGCGGCCTTGGCAATACGGCGGACTTCACCGAACATGTATTCGTCCAAAGCAGACGTGATACCACGGGTTTCCAAAACCAACACAGCCTTCGGCGGAATCACGTTGCGGCCTTCGCCACCATTTAACTTACCGACAGTGATACGGGTATCACCCTTGCCGGAACGCGGAATAGCGTGCATGTTAAGCAAGGCCGTAGCAGCCGACAACAATGCATTCTTACCTTCTTCCGGAGCGTTACCGGCGTGAGCAGGCACACCGGTGAAGGTAATGTCCGCTTTTGTCGTAGCCAAGAAGTTCTTCGTACCGCAAATGACCTTACCGATGTTATTGGCTTGGAAACCAATATGCATACCGAAGATTTCGTCAACACCGACCACGACACCGGCCTTTTCCATCGGCATGGCACCGCGAACACCTTCTTCAGCGGGTTGGAAAATAAAGCGGATCTTGCCCTTGAATTGATCACGCATGGAAGCAACAACTTCTGCCAAAGCCAAGCCGATAGCAACGTGACCGTCGTGACCGCAAGCATGCATAGCACCCTTATTGACAGAGGCAAAGCCTTCGACATTGGGGCGATGGTCGGCGTCAGCGCATTCGGTCACATCGTTGCAGTCCATGTCAAAACGCACAGCAAGGAAAGGACCTTCACCGCCAAAGTCCATATCGGCCCAGAAACCGGTCATACCACCTTCCATCTTGGCCACCAATTCAGGATCAGCGCCTTGAGCAATGGCACGTTCCATATGAGCCTTGAGGGCGTCGGCAGAGGGCACACCCATCATGGCTTCACGGCAGACTGCCTTTTCACCCATCGTAATGGTATAACCCAACTGCTGCATCTTCTTGATAGCCATAGAGGCCGTGCGGAATTCCGTCCAACCGGATTCCGGATGCTTATGCAGGTCACGGCGAACCTTAGCAAGATTGGGGATAAGTTCTTCAACTTTTTTCTTAAGATCTTGATTCATTTGTGCTCCTCTTTGGTCGCGTAAAAATGCGAACTACCAATTAACTATTTTAACTAAATTGACTTTTCACTTTAATAGAAAGCAATTGTAAAAAGCATCCTTTAACACGGTCCAAATCAGACAAAAACGACTAACATGGCTCAACCACTATCCTTTTAATGGAGCTTGTTATGAATAAATACTTCTGCGGTGTAGTCGCCTCTTGCGCAATCGCCTTTACCCAACAGGCGGTCGCTTGCACCGGCATCACCCTTCAATCACAAAACGGTGACCGCGTCACTGCCCGCTCCATTGAATGGGGCTCCTCGGTTTTATCGACCAACTTGGTTGTTGTCCCCCGCGGCCATGCCACTCAAACACAAACTGCCCAAGGGCCGTCTTTGAGTTATAAAAATACTTGGGGTTATGTCGGATTAAGTATCGAAGATAAAAATTTCGTTGTTGAAGGACTCAATGAAAAAGGACTCTCTGCCGGTCTCTTTTTCTTTCCCGGCTATGGACTTTATCCTGACTATGACAAAAAACAGCAGGACAAAACCATTTCCGATATGGAATTTGTTGCTTGGGTCTTAGGTAATTTTGACAGCGTGGCAAACGCTCGAAAAGGAATTTCAGATATACGTCTGTCCGAACGCTATAAGGGAGCCGGTACAGTCCACTACCGCATTGCGGATAAATCCGGCGCTCAGATTGTTGTTGAAATCGTCAACGGGGAAATGAAGATTTTCGATAACCCTCTGGGAGTGCTGACCAATTCACCGGGATTTGATTGGCAAATGACGAACTTAAATAATTACATCAACCTTAAAGCCGGAACGGTGGCACCGGTTGATTGGAACGGAACCGCTCTTCGCTCACCCGGCATCGGCAGCGGCTTACTCGGTCTGCCCGGTGATATCACCCCTCCCTCTCGTTTCGTCCGGGCTGCTTTCATGGTATCCACGGCTCCTAATCTGAAGAGCGCCGATGAAACTGTTTTATACAGCTTCAAAATTTTAAACGCCTTTGAAATTCCGATCGGTTTGGAAGAGGAAAATAAAGCCAACCCCATAGGACTGCTTTCTGCCACTCAGTGGAGCAGTGCAACCGATATGACCAACGGGGTGATTTATTACAAAACAATGAATAACGCCCGCATCCGAAGCGTCGACTTAAAAACGATTAACTTCGGACAGGTAACTTATCAAAGTCTCCCGATTGATAAAGTTAAAAGCGAGCCGATAGAAAAAGTAGTCATTCGCTAACCGAAATCACTACAAAAAAAAAATTGAACCAGCAACAAATTCTGGCAGTCATCGCTGCCGGAATTTGTGCGAGTTAATCATTTTTTACTGCTTTGTCGGTTTTTTCTTGGGCAAAAATCCAATCAATAAATCCGCCCTTATTTCTCGAGCACACTATCACTTTTCCTTGACCGCGGAATTTCAACACAATCCCCTCACCGGTTATTTGACTATTGACCAATTTGCCGAAAAGACCGGAATGTGAAGTATTTAAACTCAATTCATAGTCAAGGGAAGCGTCCCAAGCTACCAGATGGCCATTATCCACAATTAAGGATTGTCCTTCCTTGACTTCAAGTTCGCGCACGGAACCGAAGCCTGAAACCGCAATCTGACCGCGACCGTCTGTGGCCATCACGAAAAAGCCCCCCGAGTCACCCAAAAACGCGCGTCCCAAACCCTGGGATTTAACCTCAAGTTCCACCTCTTCGGTGGCTGCCAAAAAGGCACCGTCAGAAACCATGTATTGACGTTCTCCGACATCCAAAATACGAATGTCACCAGGAATATTCGGAGCTAACAACACGCTCCCCGGTCCTTTTTCGGCTTCCACATATTGTTGGAAAAAGCTTTCATCATTTAAAAGCTTTCGAGCCAAAGACTTCATGATCCCGCCGCGGCTTCGTCCTTTAAGACTCAAATCGCCATCCATCGCCACCATTGCATTGGATTCAGCCAAAACTTTTTCGCCCTTCTCAAGCGTAACGCTTAAAAGCGGATCAACACTGCCGGTAATTTCAAAACGCATTTTTTTGTTCCACAAAAACTTAGACTTAACGAGCAGGTTTGGCCTCAAGCACTTCCAACTCTACCTCCCAATGATCCCGGTCAACTTCAGCCAAAATATCCATAAGGGCATCTTTCGACACGTGTGACCAATTCTTGTCATCATCGAGCTCAGTCACAATCGTGTTACCTTTTTCATCAGTAAACTCATACTTATCATGGCTGACCTGACGGGTAAATCGCCCGCGCAAAACAACCAACTGTTCGTCGTAACTATTTTGCTTGACCTCTTCAATAGATTTCAATGTAGTCAACGCAAAGCCTTGGGGCTGAGCCGATGGCGTTGCATTAAAGCCGCTAGGCGATTGTGCCAACACAGCCAATGGCATCGCCAAAGCACAAAGCGCAACTGCAACGACTGTTTTTTTCATAATTTCTCCGAAAACTTTTTTATCTTGCCCGCAAGTGTACCTGGTTAAACTTAGAGCAAACATAGAGAAAACTTAGCCGTTCCTAAGTCAGAGCAACCAAATGCAAAATCACTCACACCTTCGGCCTGACTCACCTACAATAAAAACTATGTGTGAGGTTCTGAAATGAGAATTTTATTGGTTGAAGACGATCCGATGATCGCGCAGGCCATTAAAGGCGCATTAGGCGACGAGATGTATACCGTCGAACAGGTCGCCAATGGTCGCGATGCCTTAATGATGCTCTCTGTCAATGAGTACGGCTTTTTGCTATTGGATCTGGGCTTACCCGGAGTAGACGGCATGACGGTGTTGCGCACACTGAGAGCTAATGCAGAAGGACAGAAGAAAAATATCCCGGTGATTATTCTCACTGCCAGAGACGGATTGGATGATCGACTTGAGGGACTGGATGCCGGAGCGGATGACTATCTGGTTAAGCCTTTCCATATGAGTGAGCTTCTTGCCCGAATCCGTGCCGTTTTAAGACGCAAAAACCAAACAACAGAAAATGCTTTAACAAACGGTCTGGTCACCGTCAATGTTTCTGAAAAAACCGCTACGGTGGCAGGCGACTCAACCCCCATTGTCTTATCAAGACGCGAATACGCGCTTTTGGCGGCTCTGCTGGCCAGGCCCGGCACAATCCTTTCCCGCAGACGCATTGAAGAGCGTATCTATGAGCCCGGAGAGGAACCGGAAAGCAACGCCGTCGAATATTTGATTCATTCATTGAGAAAAAAACTGGGACCAAGTGTTATTAAAAATGTCCGGGGATTGGGTTGGATGGTAGAGAAAGGATCCTCGCAATGAGTCCGGTTCAGAAAAAAAATTACGGTTTTGTTAAACGACTTTTAGTTTGGGCAGGCACAGCCGCCCTCATCATGAGCCTTGCGGCCGCGGCGTCTTTATTTACCCTGTCCTATAACGAGGCTTGTGATGAACAAGACGACTTATTGGAAGAAGTAACGGGTGTTTTGGCGCGATTGGATATTTCCAGCAAACATCCCAGCGCTTTGTGGATGGATGACGATGACTTTGAAGACTGGTTCACACTGGACGAAAATTCCCCTCAAGCCATCGCTCCAGCCGGTTCGACCGTGCTGGTCAGAACGCTTCATAAAGGCGGACAAACCATTCGCGCCGTCTTTGATCAGGATCTTTATGACGGCGCGCAAACGCTTTTTATTTCCGGCACAGAATACCGACTTTATCTTCGTACGCTTTCAGGCGGACAACATATCGCTGTTGCGCAGCGAATGAAGGAAATTGAAAAAATCGCCCGCCAAACAGCATTGGCGGCTTCTCTTCCGCTACTCGCTTTATCCTTAGCATTGTTTATTATTATGGCCGGCGTTTTGTGGTATTCAATGAAACCCATTCACGCACTAGCCTCCAAAATCAACAACCGTCAACCCGATGACTTAACCCCAATCGACACACAGGGATTACCCACTGAGTTGCTACCGATGGTTGATGCATTCAATGGCGTTTTATTCCGAATTGATGAACTAAGACAAAGAGAATCCCGTTTTGTTGCCGATGCCGCTCACGAACTCAGATCCCCGCTGGCAGCCCTTTCACTTCAGGCCGAACGGCTGGAAAAAGCCACAATGAATGAGCCAGCTAAAAAGCAGCTTAAAGATTTACGAATTAGCATTGATCGCGCCACTCGATTGGTTTCGCAGCTTCTTTCGTTAAAACGAGCTCAAACACAATCTGTGAAAAATACCGAGAAAAAAACTGTTTTATCCGAAACGGTTGCAGCTGTCATTGAGCAAATATGGGCTGACGCTGAAAAGAAAAAAATTGAAATTGAAGTACTGGGTTTTGACGAATACGATCAGGACGGCACTCTTACCGTAGATGTTGCCGAGGACGACCTTTTCAGTATTTTGCGCAATCTAATCGAAAATGCCGTGAAGTATTGTCAGGAAGGCTCTACCGTCACCATTGAACTGCAGTCTCTCGTTCCTTTCAAGATGAATGTTCATGATAATGGGCCGGGAATTCCCAAAGAAGAACGTGAACGAGTGTTTGATCCTTTCTACCGGGTTCTAGGTACCGGCGAAACCGGTACGGGCTTGGGAATGGCTATTGTCAAAACATTGGCTGAACGCAATGGATTGCAAATTACACTCAATGATGCCTATCCTCTGGCTGAAAAAGGTCAAAAAGGACTGATGGTGACACTGCAAACGAAGATTGTCTGCTCTTAGGCAAGAGGCGTATGCGTTTTATCGAGAGAGAGGTTGCAGAACGGGTCAAAAATCGAATGAAAATAGCCCAGTGACAATCTTCGCATGAGGGGCGGGAAAAATCCCGCCCTTTTTCGTCAGTTTATGACGGCCATGCGGACACGATTAACCACAGAATCAACACAAATCCATACACCAGTTTATGTACAACGAATTGCACATTGATGTTGAATTTTATTTTAACTCGTGGCATCATGTCGGCATGAGATGAGTTTTTTAAGTCTTTCATCTCTGCCTCCAACGCCCTGTGTTTCGACCCTCAGGGCGTTAGTTTTTCCGGTTTTGTTATCAACCGTTAGGAACTATTCCTAACGATGATTGACCGATACCGGGAAACGGTCAATCCCTCGCTTGAGCCCCTCCCCCACTCAAGCGGATGCAAGATTTCATCCTATTTTCCGTCAAAGTTTTCGACAAACTTGTCAATCATATCTGCCCAGGCCTGAAGCAGTTCTCTTCGCTGCTTGGCATATTCAGCTTTGTTATAGACAGCCCGCTATCCCATTTCACGAAATTAAAAAAGCAATTCGGTTTTCTTTACCTGGTTTGATTTCCAGCTTTAAGGGTGATGAAAGAAATGTGTTATTAACCTTATCACGAAGGTGGTTTACTTTAGTAACAGAAGAAATCACGACAAAAGATGTTGCCGCAAAATGGGTAATTTTAAAATTGCCGGAGAGATTTCCCCCCCTGCTAACAACGGCAAAGGAAGCTTATTTGGGAAATTTGTCTGATGAATGGGAGACAGTAGAAAAGGAAGCGATGGCACTTGTAGAATATATGAAAAAACAAATTGAGGAATTACTTAGAACAGAGTAGCAAAGTTAGCGGGGCCAATCAACGGTCAAGATGAACGGCGCATAAATGCGCCGCCGTTGACAGTCCCGCCCGTCTTTGCTGATGGGCAATCAAGGCGGGAAAGCCCTAAAATGGCTTCCCGCCCATTTCAATCTTGAGAGAAGAAACGCTCCAAAATCAGAAAGAGAGCGGTAAATCTGAATTGCGAGGGAGAATGTAGATGAATCAAGGAAGAATTATTGTGATTACAGGTTCGCCGGGAACAGGAAAGACAACAACTGCGTCGATTGTCGCAAAAGAATCGAACATGGATAAATCTGTGCATATGCACACAGACGACTTTTTTCATTATTTAAGCAAAGGAGCAATACCGCCGCATTTACCAGAGTCCAACGAACAAAATTTAGTTGTCATTGAAGCCTTTTTAGAAGCTGCAAAGCGCTATGCCCGCGGCGGATATGATGTAATTGTAGATGGAATTGTCGGGCCGTGGTTTTTAGAACCATGGAGAGCCCTTGTTCGAGAAGATTATGAAGTACACTATATTGTTTTAAGAGCCAGTAAAGAAGAAACTATGAAACGAGCTGTGGAACGTTCAAAATTAGACAGAAAAACAAATGTTGAATTAGTAGAAACAATGTGGGAGCAATTTTGTAATTTGGGGATATATGAATCGAATGTTATAGAAACGACAACCTATTCTATCCAAGAGGCTGTTTTTGCAGTAAAAGAAAAAATTTCAAGTGGAGCCGCATTGCTATCTTAAACGATTTCTAAAAATCGAAATTTCATTTATCAGAGAAATAGCAAAGCCAGTCAACGGTCAAGATGAACGGCGCATTTCATGCGCCGCCGTTGACCGTCCCGTCTGGCTTTGCTGATGGGCAATCAAGGCGGGAAAGCCCTAAAATGGCTTCCCGCCCATTT